>Ga0153932_1000001_pt1 | contig 597941 bp, 529 predicted proteins | sample TSNJ016MetaG_FD_102273 | JGI IMG/M metagenome (GOLD analysis project Ga0153932, IMG submission 102273) | Attine ant fungus gardens microbial communities from New Jersey, USA - TSNJ016 MetaG | ecosystem: Host-associated > Fungi > Mycelium > Unclassified | place: USA: New Jersey, Wharton State... | reverse complement strand
GGGACGGTAGCAAGCGATGGCAATGTCGCGCTCATCGCGACCCAGGCGCTCACGAATGTGGGCACCGTCACGGCCAGAACGAATCTTGGCGGCACGGGCCAAAGCGTGGCGAATAGCGGCACGTTGGCGGGCGGTATCGCGACCGATGGCACCGTGAACGCGGCAGGCAGCGTGAGCGTCATTGCGTCGGGTGTGTGACCATAAGTGTTGCCTCTCAGGAATGCCAGCGGTGGGACACGGGCCCAAACCGAGTTAAAGCAGCAATTGAAATTCGCTTCGCGGGCAGCCATATGGGTCATAGATCTCACTTTGCCAGCAAGCTTGCAAGTAGCCGTACGTACCTGCAATCAAGGCGATTTGTCGACGATCGTGGCGTAAGCGCTATCGTCTGCTATTTGCCGAGCGCTGCCCTACGGACGATCGGCCGTACCCGACCCGGAGCGGTCTAAAAATTAACTCGAGAGCGGACGCTTATCGGTGCTGGATGGCCGTATCACGGTCGACCTGGCACCGACGAGTGATTCGATAGATTCGCCTATGGTTGGCTCACCGCTCGGCTGTGCACGAACGTTGAAATCGCCTCGGCGACATAGTCCGCCAGAGGCAGGTCTGGATCCGAGTACGCGGCGAGGTTTTTTTTTCGGTCTGCCGAGTGGACGAGCTTGAGGACGTGATTTGCGTTGGCGACCAGCACGAGTTCGGCTTGGGGGTATGCCTGCTTGAGCCGTTGCGCGTCCTGGGTGCTAACTTGAAGATCGCGTAGCCCCTGAATGATGAGCACTGGATTTGTGTAATTGGCCAGAAGGGTGGCTGGATCAAGTGCCAATTCACTCATGAGAAAGCGCTGCACCTGCGGCCTGAACAACGGCATGAGGCGGCGATCGATCTTTGTCGCATCCACAGTCTGGCCCGCTTCAAGAGCATCAAGAACCGCCATCGCATTGTTCAGGATAGGGGCGTTCGCAGAGGTAGATCTCAGTTGATCTCTCAACACCCTTCCCAGCGGGCGTCCTGCTGTGGATAGCAGAATCAAACCGCAAATGTCGGCAGTGCCTTGAGCCGCTACCAGCGCGACCAATCCGCCTTCGCTATGGCCCAACACCCATACGCAGGAAACACCTGTGTGCTTTCGAATAGCCGTCACCCACGAGTGCACATCTGCCGCGTAGTCCTCGAGTGTGACGTCATCTGCGTCCGGTATCGCCGACGCACTACCGAACATGCCCCTCTTGTCAATTCGAACGGACGCAATGCCACGACTCAAAAGTCCGTCCGCGAGCAGCCGGTACGTCGACGCCCGAAGACCGTTCGGGCCGTTACCGTCCCGGTCGGTCGGCCCCGATCCCGGGACGATCAGGACCACCGGGACCTCTTGTTTTCCAGGCGATAGCAGCGTGCCTTGCAAGGGCCCTGTGGGACCCGGCGCGTCAATGTTTGTCCCCACCAATTGCGATGGGATTCCTGATTGGATAGAAGCAGCCATCGCTATAATCGCGAGAATACCCATTCGCGTCCTCGGTGTACGTGCAAATCGTCCATACAGCAGCAATCGATTGTCACGTGTGAAGGCTGCACCGTCGAGCGCTCGCGCAACTGGCTAAGTTTCGTTCGAAGTGCCTCAAGTCGTACCACACCCCATGTAGTTTCATGCTGCGTTGCGTCGTGCCATACGCCAAAAAGTCATTGTTTAGCAGCACGCGAGCGGATCCGTGATTATCGAGCCGTACAGTTGCCTCAATCCTCCAGAAATCTAACTCGGTGCGAGCTTTCGCCAATACTAGCTCCGCTGCTTTTGTCGCGTGTCCATTGCCACCGAACCCTTGGCCGATCCGATACCCCAACGACGCTTTGTTGTAGTAGGACCGCGCGACGCTGGAGAGGTTAGCTCGACCGACGATTACGCCGCGGTATTTCACCAGAAATTGATATGCCTTGTTTGCGCAAGCGTCGCGCTGAGCGGTTTCGATGGCGAGCGTGACCGAGCTTGGATTGTAGTAGTCGTTCCCGCGCATTGATCCCTTTGCATCATCCAAAGTCTGGGAATGTATCTCTAGCATGAGGCGATTGTCGGAATCTCAAGTAGTCAAAAGTCACGTGACTTCCATCTCGATTGTCGACGATCTGTGGGGCGGTGTGGAATGTCCGAAACCGGACGTTCGCCTCGTGGCGAGAGAGCCTCAACCGTGGACCGCCGCAGTAACCACAATGAGAGCCGAAAAGACCAGCGCCGGGGCGAGATGCCGGAACGGCTCCCGATTTCGTAGCAACGTGAAGAGCGCACCGATCATGATCGCACCGGCCAGCGTCAGGCCTAAAACCCTGGTTTGCCGTCCAGGAAGAAGCGTTGCACTGAGCAGTTCGAGAGCGCCACACAGCAACGGAAACCATGCCGGGTAACCCCATCGTGCGAAGTCGCGCTTCACCGCGCCGAGCCCCGCGAGATTGACCACCCCGGCAACCGCGAACAGAACCGCTGCGATCGTCGCGAGAATCGACTGGAAATTCAACGCCATTGTCATGCTCCGGTGCTTTGCTGAAAATGCGTCTGTACGGAAAGGTCCGCAATCAGGCTTGGGCCGTGGGGTTCCCACGCAAGAACGCGCCGGGCATGCTGGCCGCTTATCGTCTGGTCGAGCGCCAGTGCGTCAGCAAACGGGCCAAGCGATTTGCGAGCATCGTCGAGCGGCCATAATTCGACACGCTCGGCGCCGACCGAGGCCCGAATCGCTTCGCCCATACCGGCAACGGCAACGGCATTTTCCGCGACCACGTTGAAGATCTGTCCCGTCACTCGATTGTCCCCGCTTGCCGCCCGCTCCACCGCGCTCAGATAGGCAGTGGCGAGATCATCGACGTGCACCGCGGGCCAGTGGTTGCGGCCATCTCCGACGATTCTCACAGTGCCGGTCTGACGGACCATGCCGGCAATCATGCCGAAGACGCCGCCGCCGTGGCCGTGCACCATCGCCGGCCTGAGGATCACTGCGGCAATCGAGCGGCTTGCTGCCAGCGCCAGCACCTGCTGCTCCACTGCGGGCCGCCAGGCGACAAGTGGCGTCGGGTTCAGCACCGATGCTTCAGCCGCGGGCTCTCCTGCCTTATTGCCGTAGACCCAGGTGCCCGACGTGTAGACAAATGCCGCGCCCGGGTGCAAATGCGAAAGCATCGCTACAACGGCAGCCTCATCGGCTGCGGCGGCGGAAGCATCGTTGGTCGACGCCGTGTGAATCACACCATCAGCGGCACCGGCAGCCGCCGCGAATGACTGTGGCTCACGCAAGTCACCGCCGTGCAGTTTCACGCCGAGCCTTACCAGCGCGCTCGCCGCCGCCGACCTGTCGTCGCGCACCAACGCCGTCACCTGATGGCCGAGGCTGATTGCCTTGCGTGCGACCGCTTGCCCGATGTAGCCCGTACCACCTGTAATGAATAGTTCCACAGCGTTCTCCTCGATAATTGCCCGTAAAGGGACAAAACATGCAAACGAGACTGGTCAGTCTCGTTGCGACAAATCTAAACGAGACTGACCAGTCTTGTCAACTCTTCGATGATCTGTTATTTATCTGGCATGAACACATCCTCTCTCCCCGACTTGAGCCCGTTGCAACTCCGTAAGCGGTCCGCCATTCTCGACGGCGCGAGAACCGTTTTTTTAAGCCAGGGGTTCGGCTTGGCAACGATGGACGATGTCGCCGCTGCTGCTTGCGTCGGCAAACAGACCGTCTACCGCCATTTCAAGTCGAAGGAGGCACTCTTTGTTGGTCTGGTCAGCGAGATGTGCGCCCAGGTGGGCGTGCTGCTTGCCGGCGCTCAGGGCGAGCAAACCGATGGCGCATCCGAGGTGGAGTTACGCAAGTTGGGATGGATGCTGGCGCGAAGTCTTATCACGCCGGACTATCTCCGGCTGTACCGGGCTATCGTTGCCGAGGCCGAGCGTCTTCCGGAGCTCGGCCAGGTGTTTTACGAGAACGGTGCAAAGGTCGTGCGAGCCTTCGCCGCACAAATCCTGCGAAAGCGATTCGACGATTCGACTGCTGCATTGCGGGCAGCGACATTCGTTCAGTTGGTGCTCGGCGACGCGTATCTGGAACTGTCAATTGGCTACGCGGTGCCCAATGTCGAGGCGCGCTTTGCGCTGCAGATCGACGAGGCGGTGGCGGCTGCGCTTCGCTAAGAAACGCCGCACAAGATGTCGAGCCGCTGCATGCGAAGCGCAGCAGCATGTAGCGTGAAAGCAAGGCCGCGCTTCCGGAATCCCGTTCCTCAAACCCGAAACACCGCCACCGCCACATCCAGCCGCTCAGCCTGCTGCTCCAGCGAAGCCGCCGCTGCCGCCGCTTCCTCCACCAGCGCGGCGTTCTGTTGCGTGACTTCATCCATCTGTGCAACGGCGCGATTGATCAACTCGATGCCTCCTGTCTGCTCCGACGAAGCCGCGCTGATCTCGCCGATGATGTCCGACACACGCTTCACCGCCGCGACGACCTCGCCCATCGTCTGCCCGGCTTGTCCGGCGAGCGCGTTCCCCGTCTGAACCTTGTCCGCCGATGCGCTGATCAGTTCCTTGATCTCCTTCGCCGCAGCTGCGCTGCGTTGCGCGAGGCTGCGCACTTCGCCCGCGACCACGGCAAATCCGCGTCCTTCTTCACCCGCCCGCGCCGCTTCGACCGCCGCATTCAGCGCCAGGATATTGGTCTGGAACGCAATTCCCTCGATCACCCCGATGATGTCCGCAATGCGCGTGGAACTCGTGGCGATATCGTCCATCGTGTGAACGAACTTGCCTACCACGTCGCCGCCGCGCACTGCCGTGGTCGATGCATCCACGGCCAACTCGCTCGCCTGCCGGGCGTTGTCGGCGTTCTGCCGCACGGTCGCCGTCAACTGCTCCATGCTCGATGCCGTCTGCTGCAACGAAGCGGCCTGTTCCTCCGTGCGCTGCGACAAGTCGATGTTGCCCGCCGCGATCTCCCGCGCGCCATGAGAGATCGCGCCGGTGCCACCGCGCACTTGCGTAACCGTCCCGACCAGCCCCTGCTGCATGCGCCTGAGCGCGGCGAACAAGCGGCCCATTTCGTTATCACGGGATGCATCGATAGTTGCCGTCAGATCCCCCGCAGCAATTTGCTCGAAGTGATGAATCGCTGATTCGATCGGCTTCATCACGGCCGCGCTCAATGCACCCCGTGCGATGAACCCAAGCACCAGCGCAAGCGCGGCGATCACCACGGCGCCCGTTGCCATCGCGTGGAATTGTTGCTGCGCTTGCTCATAACGCGCTTGCTGTCGCGCGATCTGCAACGCTTCGAGCGCGGACATCGCGTGATCGTAGGTGGCGTATAAACCGTCCGCGGTCTGGACCTGCAGTGTGCGGAAGGTGTTGAAATCGTTTTGCGCGAGGGCATCGAATTCAAGATTCAGCGCCTTCGCAATCAACGCCGTGCGTGCGGTTTTGGCGGCTTGCGCGAGTTGCTCTTCCTGCGTATCGCGCGGCTTCGCGAGGTACGCGTCGAACTCGGCGTCGCTGATCTTCAGCGTCTTGCGCGCGTTCGGCAGCATGTCGTCGCTCGCCTTGCCGAGCATGAACAGCGTCTCGTAGTTGCCGAGCGCGAGACGCACTTGCAGGAGCCGTTGCGAACTCGTCTTCAGGTGCGTGATGGCGGCGGTATCGGTTGCGACCATCTGTTCGAGCGCCTGATTGCTCTGGCGCAGGCACGCGGCAGCCGCGAGCAGCACCGCGACAATTGCGAGCGTGTACCCGGCGATAGTGATCGTTAGACCGCGGCGAATCGTGAAGTTATTGAACATGGCGATGAACGCGCCGCGCGCGTGGTTCCTCAGGTATCGTTTAGTTTTATTAAATAAACGGAAAGCGCTGACTGCACACGTAATGCGCCCCGTAGCGCGATTCTTGCGGAATGTGCGTATTGGCGACATCGGGAAATGTGCGCCTTCAGATTTGGCACGTCCGTGCCGATAACCGGTGATGCCCGGGCAGCGATCACGCAAGAGAATGAAAACAGCGTGAATGACACCGCAAGAAGCGATAGCAATTTTTCTCACATACCGGTGAGAATTGCTCGTTTGAAGCCCTTCAATCCCGCGTCTACGATGGCAGCATGAATCGCAGGTCCGGCGAGCAGTGACATTTCGCTTCAGGGTGAAACGTCACGAGTTCGAGCATCGATATGATGGCTTCGCCTTCCGGCCCAACTACGCGACGCCCCTCGCCAAAATCTGATGAACCCGACCAACATCGTTCAATTGCTTGTTCTCGCCGCCCTCTGGGGTGGATCGTTCCTGTTCATTCGCGTGGGTGTGACCGACTTCGGCGTTGCGCCGCTGATGGCGTTGCGTGTGGGTATCGGCGCGCTGTTCCTGCTGGTGCTGCTCTTCGCGCGCCGGCCGGCGCGCGAAGCTGTGAACACCATGCGCAAGCACGCCGGATCGTTGCTCGTGGTGGGCATCCTCAACTCCGCCGCGCCGTTCTGCCTGTTTGCGTTCGCGGAACTCACGCTGTCGGCGGGAGTGACGTCAGTGATCAATGCGACCACGCCGCTGTGGGGCGCCATCGTTGCATTCCTGTGGTTGAAGGACCGCCTGAGCACGCTGCGCGTCGCCGGCCTCGCGATAGGTTTTGCCGGCGTCCTCGTGCTCGTCTGGAATCAGATCGCGGCGCCGCAAGAAGCGGGTATGTCGCCGGCAACGACCGCGCTTGCCGCGTTGGCTGCGTTGGGAGCGACGCTGCTTTATGGGATTGCGGCGAGCTACACGAAACGGCGCCTTACTGGCGTCGATTCGCTGACGGTCGCGGCCGGGACCATGACGGGCGCGACTATCGTGTTGCTTCCGTTCGCGATCTTCTGGTGGCCCGTTGCGCCGGTTTCAACGGTTGCGTGGGGATCGGTGATTGCGCTCGGCGTTGCGTGCACGGGCGTCGCTTATATGCTGTTTTTCCACCTGATCGCGGTCGTCGGTCCGGCGCGCGCGATCACCGTGACCTTCGTGATCCCGGTCTTCGGCATCCTCTGGGGTGCGATGTTTCTTGGCGAGCAGGTCTCGGCGGGAATGGTGGGCGCATGCGTGATCATCCTGATCGGCACGGCGCTGGCCACCGGCGTGGTGAAGAAGCTGCCGTTCGCTCGCGCATCGATTGCGAAATCTGCGGACGTCATCACGTTGCGCGATAAGACCTGAGGCCGTATTCACACTCTTCGGAAGAGGTGATGTCATGAACCCGATCTGGTATGAGATTCCGTCGGTAATCGTTGTCCTGGTGTTCGTTGGCATCGTGTTGATACGGGCGTTCACCGCGCCTGTGTCACAGGACGACGATCGTATCGATATCTTCATGCGCCGTCAGTTGCCCGGCGGCGCGTCGGCGGCAGATGCGCGACCAACGGAAAAATCGCAGCCCCGTTGATCAGCCGTTGAGCTGCCAGCCAAGCCCAAGGCTCTTCTGCAGCGATACAAAATCCTTCAGCAACTCCGCCTGCCCCGCGACGACATTCTGCTGGGCGCTGAACTGGGTGCGCTGTGTATCGAGCAGATCGATAAGGCTCGATGCCCCCGCACGATACCGCTGCCGCGTCAGCGTGGCTGACCGGTCCGCCGAAGCCTGCACCTTCTGCAACGTGACAAGATGCTCGCGCTGGTGCCCGTAACGTGACAACGATGTATTCGCGTCCTGCAGGGCGCCGAGCACGGCTTTGGTGTATTTGGCATCGGCTTCATCGCGCGATGCCTGCGCGCTGTGAACGCTCGACAGCGTGCGTCCGAAGTCGAGAATGTTCCATTGCAGATACGGTACGCCGAGCCAGCTAAAGTTGCTCTTGCGCACCAGATGTCCTGGATCGGCGGCGCTGAAACCTATGTCTCCGAGCAAGGTTACCTTCGGGAAAAAGTTGGCGGTCTGCTCGCCGATCTGCGCATTGTTCGACGCCAGCCTGCGTTCGGCAGCGCGTACATCGGGCCGCTGTTGCAGCATCGATCCCGGATCGCCGACCCGAACCGATGCGGGCAGCGCCGGCATCTCGCGCAAGGCTGACAATGCGCTATCCAGTGCGCCGGGCGCCTGGCCCGTCAGCACCGCGAGCTGATCGAGCGACTCGGTCACCTGCTGATCGAGCGGCGTGAGCGTTGCGCGCGTGTTCTCGACTTGCGTGGTCAGGCGTTCCACGTCCACGTCGGCCGCCGTTCCGCCTGCGCGGCGTTGTTGCGTCAACGTGAGCATCTGCTGTTCGAGATCGGCGCTTTGCTGCGCCAATTGCAGGCGATGCTGTTCATCGCGTAAATCGATGTACGCCTGGGCCACTTCGGCGGCGAGCGAAACCTGGGTATCGGCGAGATCGGCGTCCACGGCATCCGCTTCCGCCGACGCCGCCTCCACCGCGCGTCGCGTGCCGCCGAACAGGTCGATTTCCCACGATGCATCGAAGCCCGCGGTGTAAAGCGACAGCGGACCACGGCCGGAAGATCCGGACGAACCATCTTGCGACGACGTGAGCGAACTCACATCGGGCGAACGCGTGCGCAGCGCGGCGGCATCGAAGGAAGCGGTCGGCATGCCGTTCGCCTTCGAATGTTGCAACTGGGCGCGCGCTTCACGCAAGCGCGCCTGTGCGGCGTGGACGTCGGGGTTGTGTGCCAGCGCGGCGTCGATCAATGCGTTCAGTTGCGGATCGTTGAGCGCGAGCCACCATTGGCTCGGCGCGCGCGTGCTCACCATGCCGGTCGCGGGCGTACGCACGAAACCTTGAGCGTGCGCCGCGTCGGTCGCGACTTGCGGTGCGCCCGAGTAGTCGGGACCCACGGTACATGCAGCCAAGAGAGCCGCACCGAGCAGCGTTAAAAAAACAGGAGGCGTAGAGCGAGAGAACATCGTCGATATCATTTTTGAGCCGTCAATGGCCGGCGGAGGACGACACAGGTCCGCTAGGCGTCTTCAGCAACAGCGCGAGCGGGATGCAGGCGAGGAGCGCGAGACCAAGCAGGTAGAAGGTTTCCGAATACGTGATCACGGTGGCCTGCATATGGATCTGCGCGGCGATCTGGCCGATCGCGCGCATCTTTGCGTACGCCATGTCACCGGTTTGAGCGAACCAGCTCGCGGCGCTGGATGCAACGCGATCCTGACCGATCACCGAATTGGCCGTCAGCGATTCGCGGATCATCGCGGTATGGAATGTAGTGCGCCGGTCGATGACCGTACCGATCACCGCCAGCCCCACCGAGCCGCCCAGGTTGCGGGCCATGTTATAGAGGCCGGCGGCATCGCCCGAATCCTCGCGCGAGACGGCGGCCATGGATGCCTGGTTCAGCGGCATCATGGCGAGGATCTGCGCGCAGCCGCGTATCAGTTGCGACCAGAAAAAATCGTGACCGACACTTTGCGCCGTCAGGTCGATATCCAGCATGCAGCTCCACGCAAAGAGCAAGAGCCCGACGATCACCAGCACGCGGAAGTCGAGCTTGCCGAGAATGCGCGGCAGGAACGGCATGATCAGGAACGCAGGGACGCCGGATATCAGCATGATCGCGCCCGATTGCTGCGCGTTGTACCCGGACACAATGCCGAGAAACTGCGGCAGCAGATACGACACGCCATAAAGACCTGCGCCGACCGCGAACACGATGATGATGACGCTGGCATAACGCGGGTTGCTCATCAGGCTCAGCCGCATGATGGGTTTTTTCGCGGTGAACTGCGAGATGGCGATCAGCAGGAAGCCCACCAGTGTCACGCAGGTCAGCGTGACGATCTCGCTGGACTCGAACCAGCGCTCGCGCTGTCCTTCCTCCAGCACCACGGTCAGCGAACTCAGGCCGATCGTCAGTCCGACAATGCCGATCCAGTCAGCCTTGAGAAAGGTACCCCAGTTCGGCTTGTCGGACGGCAGCCCGACAATCAGCAACGTGATCAGCGCAATACACACGGGCAGGTTGATGAAGAAGCACCACGACCAGCTAATGTTTTCTGCAAGCCAGCCGCCGACCACGGGGCCGAGCAAGGGCCCGAGCAGCACGATCAGTCCGAACATGGTCATGCCGACAGGCATCTGCGAGCGTGGCAGGCGCGTGCGGATGATGGTCTGCGCAGTCGGGATCATCGCGCCGCCGGCGAAGCCCTGGCCTATGCGTCCGGCGATCATCATGGGCAGGCTGTGGGACCAGCCGCACATCATCGAGAACATGATGAACAGGGTTGCGTTGGCGAGCAGGAAGTTGCGCAGGCCGAACACGCGCGTGAGCCATGCGGCGAGTGGGATCATCACGATCTCGGACATCAGGTAGCCCGTCGAGATCCACGTGCCTTCCGTGCCGGTCGCGCCGATCTCGCCCTGGATCTGCGGCAGCGCCGAGTTCGTGATGGAAATATCCAGCGTCGCCATCAGCGCGCCCAGCGAGCCGGCCGCGACCGCGAGCCAGTCCGCCGCGCTCGCGCGCTCAGCCTCGGCGGCCGGCGCTCCAGGCGCCGTGCTCGTTGCTTCAACCATGATCGTTCTCGGCTTCGATGCGCTTGTCGCCTTCGCGCGAAGAACGGGTATCGACATCTGCTGTCACCGATAACCCCGGCAGCAGCACGCTGCGCGTTTCCGGCCCGGTATTGATGCGGATGCGCACCGGCACGCGCTGGACGATCTTCGTGAAGTTGCCGGTCGCGTTTTCCGGGGGCAGCAGCGCGAATAGCGCGCCCGTGCCCGGCGCAAAGCTGTCGACCACGCCGTGCAGGTCGGTTCCGGAGAGCGCATCCACGTGCAGCGTCACCGGCTGGCCGATACGCATATGGCCAACCTGCGTTTCCTTGAAGTTCGCGACCAGGTAGGTGCTCTGGACGGGGACCACGCTCATCATCCGCGTGCCGGGCTGCACGTATTGACCGACCCGCACCGAACGATCGCCGACCTTGCCGGGCAAGGCGCTGCGCACGATGGTGTCCTGCATGTCGAGCTGCGACTGCTTCGCGCTGGCTTGCGCGGCTTCGAGCTGGGCGCGGGCCTGCGCGATTTGCGCCGTCGTGGAAGCGATCTGCGTTTCGGCCGATTTCACCGCGGCCGTATTCGCCTCAAGGGTTGCGTTCGCCTGATCGCGGGTGTTCGTAAGCTGGGCGAGACGCTCGCGGGTTTCCGCGCCCGTGGCGGTGAGCGGCGCATAGCGCTGGACTTCATCGCGTGCGTGCTGGGCGCTGAAACGCGCGACCTGTTCCTGCGCCTTTGCCTGATCGATATTCGCGTGCTGCTGCAGGATATCCGCCTGCGCCTTCTGGATGTCCGCCGTGCGCGCCGCGATGGTCGCTTCCGCCTGCTCGAGCGACGCCTGATACTGGCGCGTATCGAGCCGCACGAGCGGGTCGCCGGCCTTGACGGTCGCGTTGTCGCCTACGTACACGTCGGTTACGTAACCGCTCACTTTCGGCGCAACGGTGACGCTGTCGGCCTGGAGATACGCGTCGTCCGTGCTTTCAATGAAGCGCCCGACCGTCCACCAGCGCGCGAGCCAGATTCCGCCCACGACAATGACCACGAGCCCGAGGCCCATCAGGATCAGGCGGCGTCGGGAACGGGGAGCTTGAGCGGCGGAGTCTTGCGGCAGGCGATCCTGCGGAGGTGATCCGGCGGTTGTTGACATCGTTTTATAAAATCCAATTTATTCCAATCGGAAGAATTATTCCAGTTGGAAGAATTGTGTCAAGTGATATATTTTGCACCTGGACGTTGGGAGGCTGGAATGAGCGACACAAAAAGGCTGCGCCGTCCGTCAGAAGGCGGTTACGTACGTGGAGACGAAACACGGCTGCGAATTATTGTGGCGGCGATCGAATCTTTTGGAGAACACGGGTTCGATGGCGCATCGACGCGCGAGATCGCTGCCCGCGCGGGCGTCAATGCCCCGGCGCTGCAGTACTACTTCGAGAACAAAGAGGGTGTGTATCGCGCGTGTGCGGAATACATGGCCGACGAAGCTGCGGTCAATTTCGAGCCGGTCGTGGCGCATGCCAATCAGGTGCTGGAAAACAACGCCGCCGTGCCGCTGCTGATCGATGCTTTCATTCGCATTCAGGAAGCCATCGCCGACCGGATGTTCGCGAAAGGTTGCGGGACGACAAATCACCGGCTGTTTTTTGCGCGGGAACAGGTGGGCCACGAGCCTTCCATTGCAACCGAGATCCTGACGCGCCGTGTACGCCAGCCATTGAACGATGTCACCTCGCGGCTGATGGCGCGCATCACGGGCACCACAGCCGACGACCCCGTGACCCTGATCCGCATGATCAGCCTGAACGGTCAGTTGCTGATGTTCCACGTTGCGCCGCGTACGTCGCTCGGGCTGCTCGGCTGGACGGAAATCGATGCCGAGAAGGGCGAATTCCTGAAGCGGATCGTGCGCGAGCAGACTCGCACGCTGCTCGAGAAATGGGCGCGCGAGACGGCGGCGAGTGAACGCAAGGGTGCATTGAAACTTGCCGCCAGGCCGGCCGCGCGAAAGCGGTCCGCGACGGCTGGCGCCACGAAGAAAGCCGGCAAGCCGGCATAAGTTCGGCCCGAAAAAAAAGCCGGACGCGCGAGCGTCCGGCCTCCAAATGTCTTGAGCTCACGCAGTCACGTCAATTCACGTCCGCCGGTTTCATCGAGCTTGGACACTGCAATCAGCGAGATCACCACGCAGATGATCATGTACCACGCCGGCGCCATCGTGTTGCCAGTGATCTTGATCAGCCACGCGACCACAAGCTGCGCACTGCCGCCGAAGAGAGAAACCGCCACTGCGTAAGCACTCGCCAGATAGCCCGCGCGCAAATGCTTGGGGAAGTTTTCCGGCATCAGCGAATAGGCGGGGGCCGAACCCATCGTGTAGAACAGCATCAGCAACACGATCAGACCCATCACCACAGGCAGGGATGGATACTGGTTCATCAGCCAGAAGCACGGATACAGCAACACGATCAACGCAATCCGTCCAGCCAGGATCAGTGGTTTGCGGCGCTGCATCTTGTCCGATAACGCGCCCCATACCGGGCACAACGCCAATGACGCGACCGCGGCGCTTATTGAAACCAGCATGGACAGCTTGGCCGGCACCTTGAGGTACTGGATCATGTACGTGGGAATGTAGTACATGAGAACGTAAGTGGCGACCGTCATGCCCATGATCGCGAACACGGTCAGGATCCACTTGCGGACCATCCCGGGTTCGAAACCGGACGCATGCGCCCTGGCCGGTTTCGGCGGCTCTTCCACAATATGCCGGCGCAGATAAACACCTACGGGCATGATCGCCGTGCCGATCAGGAACGGCACGCGCCATCCCCAGTCGAGCAGTTGCTCGGGGCTCAACTGATACGTGAGCAATGCTGCGATACCGGAACCCATCAGCGCCGCAGCGCCCTGACTGGCGAGTTGCCAGCTTGCACGAAAGCCGCGACCCTTGGCCGATCCTGTTTCCAGTAGCGTGGCTGTCGCCGCACCGAATTCGCCGCCTTGCGCGAAGCCTTGCAGCAAGCGCGCGAAGATGATCAGCGCGGGTGCCGCCAGGCCGATGCTCCCGTATGTGGGTGCAAGGCCGATCATCGCGGAGCCGAGCGCCATCAGGAAGATGGTCAGCGTAAGGGCGGCGCGTCGGCCGCGTTTATCGGCGTAATGTCCGAGCACGAAACCGCCGACCGGACGCGCGACGAAACCAATCGCGAACGCGGACAACGCAAGCAAGGTCGACACCACCGGATCGTGCGCCGGGAAAAACAGCTTGGCGATAGTCAGCGCGAAAAAGCTGTAGACGGTGAAGTCGAAGAACTCGAGCAGGTTGCCAATGATCGCCGCAATGACGATCTTGCCTTGCGACACGGCTTTGGCAGGTTGGACTGTTGTGGTCGCCATGGGAATCCGTAGATGGTTTTTATCGCGCGAGGAAGCGCTCGACCAGACGCGTCCAGTACGCGGCGCCAACGGTCAGGTTGTCATCGTTGAAATCATAGGACGCGTTGTGAAGCATCGGCGCGCCTTCACCGTTGCCAAGACGCAGGAAACAGCCCGGCTTCTGCTGCAGGTAATAAGCGAAGTCCTCGCTGCCGGCGATGGGGCCGAAGTTATCGACCACACGATCTTCTCCAACCAGTTCACGCGCCACTTCGAGCGCCAGTCGGGTCTCCGCTTCGCTGTTGATCACGACCGGATACCCCGGCACGTAGTCGATATCGATCTTCGCGCCGTAGCCGCTCGCATGGGCTTCGGCAAGCGCGCGAATGCGGGTTTCGAGCTGCTTGCGAACGGTGGTGTCGAAGGAACGGACGCTGAGCTGCAGCCGCGCCGATTCGGGAATCACGTTTGCCGCGTGTCCCGCATTGAATGCGCCGACCGTGACGACGGCCGTCTGCATGGGGTCGATACTGCGCGCGACCACCGTCTGCAACGCCATTACCAGAGCCGAGCCGATCACGACCGGATCGATCGACAGATGCGGGCGTGCAGCGTGACCGCCGCGGCCATGCACGGTGATGTTGACCGTGTCCGATGCCGCCATGAACGGTCCGCTGCGGAACATGAATGTGCCGGTCGGATAACCCGGATGATTGTGCAGCCCGAAGATCGCTTCGCAGGGGAACCGCTCGAAGAGACCATCTTCGATCATGCGTTTCGCACCGCTGTCCGCGCCGATTTCTTCGGCCGGTTGGAACACGAGATGCACGGTGCCGTCGAAAGCACGTGAACGAGCGAGATGGCGCGCGGCGCCGAGGACCATGGTGGTGTGGCCGTCGTGACCGCAGGCGTGCATCAAGCCTGCGTTGCCGCTTGCATAGGGCAGACCGGTTTCTTCGGCGATAGGCAATGCGTCCATATCGGCACGAACGGCGACGGCGCGCGTCCCGGTGCCTGCCGTAAGCGACGCCACCATGCCCGTTCCACCCAGGCCGCGCGTGACCTTGTAGCCCCACGTTTCCAGCTTCTGCGCCACGAAGTCAGAGGTCTGGAATTCCTTGTACGCGAGCTCCGGATTCTTGTGAAGGTGATGACGGATGACGCTGAGTTCATCGCGCAGATCGCTCGTGTCTTCGAGTAAGCAGAAACCCTTGATATTTTCCATGATCGATGGTGCCTGTATTTGGGGAAACGGAATCGGCCAGTATTCCGGTGCAAAATCACTCAAACAATGACGTTCCTTCGCCGATAATGTTGACCTGAATGTCAACATTCAAAGCACATGACGATCGATATCTCTTCCTCGCGCGAATCCGTTTTGAGTGCCCGAAGCCTGCGTTATCTGCATGAAGTCGAGTCGCACGGCGGCGTGCGAGCGGCGGCTGACGCGCTCGGTATCAATCCGTCGGTGATCAGCCGGCAAGTCGGGCAGCTCGAACGGGATTACGGCGTCGTCCTGCTTGAGCGAAGCGGGCGGCGCGCGGTGCTGACCGAAATTGGCATGAGCCTCGTCGAACATTTTCGCGAGAGCAAGCGGCGCGATGCCGACATGCTCGCTCAACTCGAAGACTTCAAGAGCCTGCGGCGCGGGAGGCTGGGGATTGGCGTGGGCGAGGGGCGCATCGAAAATCTGCTGGCTACCGTCATGGAGGGGTTCAGCTTGCAGTTTCCTGACATCGTGGTGGAATTCCGCAGTGGAGCGACCTCCGAGATCATTGCCATGGTGCGCAACGACGACGTGGATCTCGGCCTGTGCGCGGGCGGCAAAAGTGATCCCGCGATTCGTGCGCGGATCTTTCGCGCGGCGCCGTTTTGCGCGATGGTCAGTCCGCGTCATGCACTTGCCGGCGCGCGTCGGATCCGCTTCGAGCAGTTGCGCGATCAGCGGTTGATTTTCATGCCGGAGCGGTTCGGCGTGCAGCAGTACCTGGACGCTATCATAAGCGCAGAGCGGCTGACGGTGACGCCGTCGTACAGATGCGACCTGTTTTCCGCAGCTCAGGCAATCGCGGCGGCGGGGCTGGGCGTGGCTTTCATGTCCACCGATGCCGCGCGTCAGTATCTTGACGCCGGACGTCTGGTAGCACTTGAAATCGAGCATCCGATAGCGCGCGAATTCAGCAGCCAGGTGATACGCCGCGTGGGGCGGCGTTTGTCGCCAGCGGCCGAGTTTTTATGGCGGCAACTCGTGGAAGCGATGCAGCGCAGATGGGCGGCCTCGGGAAGAGGAGCCAGCGCGGGTTAGCCGACCCGATGCGCCTGCTTCAGGCAGAAGCAAGCGCAGGCATCGCCACCGGGCGCGCGATGGCGAGAAACGCGTTCATGGCGCTGCTTGCATAGACGTCGTGACGACGCACGAACACCGTATCGACGAAAGCATCGTCGGGAGCAAGCTCATGCAGGGCGACCCGTCCTTCACGCGACGCCGCCATGACCACGCCCTTTGGCAGGAGCGTCACGCCGACGCCGGCCGCGACGCATCCGAGCATGGCATCGAGTGAACCGAATTCGAGCGGTGTGCTGACCTGCAGGCCCAGCCGTGTGAGGACGCTTTCAAGCCGCGCACGATACGAACATCCCTGCCGGAACACGATGGTCTTCACCACGCCCGTTTGCGCGAGATCCCTGACGGACCGGAACCTGCGCGCGGTGACAAGCGCCATTTCCTCGTTGAAGATGGTTTCCGTATGCAGGTCTTCGTGAGTGACAGGACCGGCGACAAACGCACCATCGAGCCGATACTGCAGGACGTCTTCCACCAGACTCGCCGTAGTGCCGGTTCGCATGACGAGTTCGACCTTCGGAAACGTTACGGTGAATTGCGCGAGCACGTTCGGCATGCGCAACGCGGCGGTGGTTTCGAGCGTACCCAGAACCAGCGGTCCGCTCGCGACGCCTTCGTCTTTCACCGCTGTCCGGGCATCGTCCAGCAGCCGCGCCATCTGCCTGGAGAAAGGCAATAACCTGCGTCCGGCCGCTGTCAGTTCCACACCTCGATGATGCCGGTGAAACAGCGTCGCGCCGAGTTCTTCTTCGAGCAATCGAATTCGCGCGGTCACGTTCGACTGCACGGTATGAAGTTCGAGCGCCGCCCGGTTCATGCTGCCGTTTCGTGCAACCGACTCGAAGATGCGCAGATCGGCGGCGTCCATGATGGCTCCAGGTATCGGAAGAAGTGATAGCAATTATCACATCAAAGCGCCGCTCGCCTGATCAAAGCTTGTTAAGCTGGACGTCACTGAATGACCAAGCAACTATCCGGGAAAGGAGCGAACATGGGCACCTGGCGTGATCGTCGGATCATCGAGCTGTTCGGCATTGAAGCACCCATTATTCTCGCTCCAATGGCCGGGCCGGGTACACCGGAACTTGCCATAGCGGTGGGTGAAGCGGGCGGCCTGGCATCGCTGCCTTGCGCGTTGTCGAGCGTGGAGCAAGCGCACGATGCGCTCACGTTGCTCCGCTCGAAAACCCGCGCGCCGGTCAACGTAAATTTCTTCTGCCATACGGCGCCGCAGGCCGATGCCGCACGCGAGCTCGCGTGGCGCGAACGGCTCGCTGAGTATTACATCGAGCATGGGATCGATCCTGAGTTCACATCTGCGGGCGCAGTCCGTCGTCCCTTCGATAACGAGTTTTGCGCGCTCGTAGAAGAATTCAAACCCGAGGTGGTGAGCTTTCATTTCGGACTCCCGGAGAAATTGCTGTTCGATCGCGTCAAGGCGACCGGCGCGAAGATCATTGCATCGGCTACGACGGTGGCGGAAGCCCGGTGGCTCGAAGCGCACGGCTGCGATGCAATCATCGCGATGGGGTTCGAGGCAGGCGGCCATCGCGGCACGTTCCTCAACCATGACATGGCGACGCAGGTCGGCACGTTCGCGCTCGTGCCGCAGATCGCTGACGCGGTATCGGTGCCGGTGATCGCAGCCGGTGGCGTCGCCGATGCACGAGGGATTGTCGCTGCACTGGCGCTGGGTGCATCGGCGGTGCAGATTGGCACGGCCTATCTGTTCTGCCCGGAAGCGAAGGTGCCGGAGCTGCATCGCGTTGCGCTGCGCGAATCCAGCGATGATTCCACCGCCGTGACCAACCTGTTCACCGGACGGCCGGCTCGCGGAATCATGAACCGCGTGATGCGGGAAATCGGGCCGTTGTCGGACGCGGCACCGGCGTTTCCGCTTGCATCGGCTGCGCTCGCGCCGCTGAAGGCGAAAGCCGAAGCAGCGGGCAAGGGCGACTTCACGAGCCTCTGGTCAGGACAGGCGGCGCGGCTCGCGCGTGAGATGCCTGCGGGCGAACTGACGCGGGCGCTGATTGCGGAGACCCTGGCGCGTTTGCCCTGAATGCTAAGCATGCATCGCGCGTTCGAGCACCTTGAAGACGCGCGGGTCGCCGCATTGCGCGACGTTGAAGCGCAGGAACCGGCCGGCGGATTGCGCAACGCTGAACGCATTGCCGGGCGCCAGAACGACGTTTTCGACCAAAGCGCGCCGGGCCATATCCGCCGCATCGATCCCTTCGGGCAACGCACACCAGAGGAACATCCCGCCGCGTGGCTCGATCCACGGCTTGATACCCAGCGCGGACAGTTTTGCGCTTACGGGTCCCATCGAACGGGACAAACGTTCCCGCAACGCTTCCATATGCTTGCGATACGTGCCGTCCTTCAGCACGCTCAACACGAGTTCGGATGAAAGCCGCCCGCTGCCGAACGACGTCGCGATCTTCAGATCGATCAGACCTTCGATCCAGTCGTGCCGTGCCGCGATGAATCCGCAACGGACCGCCGCCGAGAGGCTCTTGGAAAAGCTGCCGATATGCACGACGCGGTCGAGGCCATCGAATGCGGCAAGGCGGGGCGACGGCTCGTGCTCGAAGTCGCCGAAGATATCGTCTTCGATGATCGTGAGGTCCGCCTGATCGGCGAGCTTCAGCAGACGATGCGCGACCACAGGCGCAAGCGTCGCGCCGGTCGGATTGTGCAGCGCCGAGTTCGTGATGTAGAGCCGCGGCCGGTGCTCCGCGAGCGCCTGAGCGAACAGTGTCATGTCGGGGCCGGAGGACGTGTACGGAACGCTGACAATCTTCGCGCGATGTGCCCGCAGCAGCGCTAGAAAGTTGAAATAACACGGGTCATCGACGAGTACCGTATCGCCCGGTTCGAGCAGGAAACGGCACAGCAGGTCGATAGCCTGCGTGCCGGATTCGGCGAGCATGATCTGGTCGGGCGCGGCGTCGATCCCGCGGTCCGCCAGGCGCCGCGCCAGCAATTGCCGAAGCGCGGGAAGCCCGAGCGACGTGCCGTAGTCGGCGAGCATGGTCACGTCCGCACGCGCGGCGGATCGCAACGCACGGCGGATTCCGGCCTCCGGCAGCCACGACCCGGGCAGCCAGCCGCAGCCGGCTTTCAGGGTGTCGTCGGCGGCATCGAGCGACTGGCGCGATACCCAGAACGGATCGACCGCCCGGTCCAGCAGTGGACCGAGTTCGGCCAGTGAAAGCGGCGGCAAGTGGCCGGTAACGTAAAAGCCCGATCCGCGCCGCGACTGGATCACGCCCTCGGCCGCGAGCCGGTCATACGCCTCGACCACAGTGGATTTGGATACCTGCAGCGTCTCTGCCAGGCCGCGAATGGATGGCACCCGGGCGCCTGCCGAAAGTGTGCGATTCGAGATTCGCTGCTGGACGGCCTGCATCACGCGCTCAACCAGCGTTCCGCTTTCGGCCTGCATTGTGTCTTCCATGTGTACTGGTTTCCGACCAAGACAGTTTTGCAGAACTGTAGTGCACTGTCTCTGGAAAAGCCATGCATCCCCAACCGATACTTCGAGCTTGAATCCAGAGGTAAGAGAATGAGTGAGACAGACAAGGCAGCGAGCGGGTGGATGAACGGTTTTCTCGGGATGCTGATTTTCAGCGGGTCGCTTCCCGCTACGCGTCTTGCGGTCGCGAGTTTCGACCCGGTCTTCCTGACCGTGGCGCGTGCGTGCATTGCGGGTGCGCTCGGCCTCGTGCTGTTGCTGGTGTTCCGTGAAAAACGCCCCGAACGCAGTGACCTGATACCGCTTGCCGTGGTCGCGTTCGGCGTGGTCATCGGCTTTCCGTTGCTGACGGCGCTCGCGCTCAAGCACATCACGGCGGCACATTCGGTGGTTTTCGTGGCGGTGTTGCCGCTCACGACCGCGATCTTCGGCGTGCTGCGCGGCGGCGAGCGTCCGCGTCCCGCGTTCTGGCTTTTTTCCGGGCTTGGCGCGGTACTCGTCGCAGGATTCGCGCTGCTGCAGGGCGGCGGCGCAGCTTCTATCGGCGATGTATTGATGATCGGCGCGGTGATCGTCTGCGGTCTGGGTTATGCGGAAGGCGCGCGGCTCTCGCGCAAGCTCGGCGGCTGGCAGGTGATCTCGTGGGCGCTGGTGATGTCCCTGCCCGTCATGGTTCCGGCGGCGCTCGCGACCTTGCCGGCTTCCTGGGACGGGATCGGCGAACCGGCATGGATGGGACTCGCCTACGTATCCCTGTTCAGCATGCTGATCGGCTTCGTGTTCTGGTATCGCGGGCTGGCTCAGGGCGGCATTGCCGCTGTCGGGCAATTGCAGTTGCTTCAGCCCTTTTTCGGGCTGGTGCTCGCGGCGACCCTGCTTCACGAACCGGTTGGCTGGTCGATGGTCGCCGTCGCCACGGCCGTCGTGCTTTGCGTGGTCGGTGCGAAGCGGTTCGCGCGGCCGGTGGTGGTGCTGGCGGCGCGTTGAACGTCAGCGGATATCGACAACGAGTTTTCCGTTGGCGGTGCCGTCGGTCATCGACTGGTAGGCGAGTTCGGCGCTGTCCAGGTCGAAGGCGCGCGGATCCAGTTTTGGGACGAGCTTTCCTTCTTCAGCAAGTGCGGTCGCGACCTCGAGGATCTTGCCATGATGTTCGCGGTGCTTGCCCGTCAGAAGCGGTGCAAGCGTGAATACGCCGGAATAGGTCGCCTCGCGAAACGACAGCGGGGCGAGCGAATGCGTGCCCCAGCCGAGCGCGCTGACCACGTGCCCGAATTGCTTGACCGCTGCAAACGACGCATCGAGCGTGGCGCCGCCGACGGTATCCGCGACCACGTCGAATCCCTCTGCGTTCGTGTGCGCTTTCACGTACTGCTCGACGGAAAACGTCCGGTAATCGATGCCCGTGGCCCCATACTGTTGCATCAGCGCCACGTCCGCCTCGCTGACCGTGGCGAAAACCTGAGCGCCCAACGCCCGCGCAAGCTGAACCGAAACGTGTCCGACGCCGCCGCCACCGCCTTGCACCAGCACGGTTTGACCGGCTTGCACACGCGCTCTGTCGACGATTCCCTGATACGACGTGATGAAGCTTAGCGGCAGTGCGGCTGCTTGTTTCATGGACAGATTCGCTGGTTTCAGCGCAATCAGCCGCGCATCGACGGCGGCGAACTGGGCGAGCGAGCCCTGGATTCCCGCGACACCGCCGGTCATTCCATAAACTTCATCGCCGGGCTTGAACTGCGACACGCCTGCGCCGACAGCTTCGATTACACCAGCCATATCGATACCCAGGACAAGCGGCAGCGGGTGCTTTGCGTGAGCGGCGCTGCCGGCACGGATCTTCGTATCGAGCGGGTTGAGCCCCGCGGCCTTGATGCGCACCAGCACTTCACCCGCTTGCGGGACGGGCTGGGGAAGCACCGTGCGTTCGAGCGGTCCGTTATAGCGCTGCAGAACCAGAACTTGCATGTCCATGATGTTTCTCTCCGAGGCGAATGAATTTGCTTGATTCATGTTCGTCCATGCGGGAAAGTACGGCAATCGACGTTACTGCACGTCGGCTAAACATTTTTGCATGAGGAAGAATGGACTGGAGCGACGTACGGATCTTCCTCGCGATTGCGCGCACCGGCACGCTCAGCGCGGCGGCGAGGCAGGCGGGGCAGACACAGCCGACCATGGGACGGCGGATTCGCGCGCTCGAGGAAGCGATCGGACAGACCTTGTTCCAGCGCACTGCCGACGGTTTCATCCTTACCGACGAAGGCTCTGCCGTGCTCGCGCACGCGGAGCGAATGGAGGAGGACGCGCTCGCGTTCGAGCGCTCGCTCGCCGGCAAGGAGACGCATCTCACAGGCGTGTTGCGGGTATCGTCGTCGGACTGGTTCGGCGTTCACGTCCTGACGCCGGTGTTCGCCGAGTTCCTGCGGGCGCATCCGAGGGTCAGCATTGAACTCGTCACGGATTCCCGCCGCTTGAGTCTTGCGCGACGTGATGCCGACCTGTTATTGCGCATCACGCCGTTCGAAGAGGCGGACGTCATCCAGCGAAAATTCATGCACGTGGACTACGCGCTCTACGGTCCCGCCGATGCACCCCCACCCCGCGCCGGCGATGGTAAGGGCTACGGACTTGTCACCATGGACAGCGCGTTCGGTACGCTGCCCGACGTCAACTGGATACGACGCATATTGCCGCACGCCCACGTGGCGTTCGGCAGCAATAATCGCGATGCGCAGGCGAAGATGTGCGCGCAGGGCGCGGGGCTTGCTGTCCTGCCATGTCCGCTCGGCGACACCATGCCGGGCATTCAGCGGATCGACCTGGGTGAAGCGCCGCCCGGACGCGACGTATGGTTTGGCTATCACCGCGACCTGCGCCGTCTCGCAAGATTGCGGGCATTGCTTGATTTGATTATCGAAAAGCTGGCAAATCTCTAAGTGCGACGGTGAACATTGATTATCCAAAACATTGAAATAAGTCCTTAGTCTCGGGGCTTTATCGAAACCTTTCAGCGTCGCGACAACAAAAGGGGATTATCACGAAGGCGGTTCTTATGCTTTAATAGCGTCAATGCGACGCCATCCCGCGCGCCGCCGACTAAAACGCGTACACTTGACCCCGCTGCAACGAAGAGGCGCAAAGCCGTCCCGCGGCTTCCCAGACTTCTTCTTCTGCCGGCATTTCCTGGCACGCGCCTGATCAAGAGTTTGCTGCCGAATTGGGGCGGGAATACTCAGGTCAAAGCTGACCTTCCGGTTTTAACCGGGTCGCATTGAAATATCGCAGCGGAACAGTCCTGCAATCCTCGACATGGTTTCGCACTGGCATATCCGGTGCTGCGCCCGAGAACATCAAAGTGCTTTTGAACAACAATTTTTATAATGCAAAGTGAAATGCCCACCCTCAAAGAACTGCTTGCGCAGCGCGAAGCGCTGCAGGATCAATTGGAAGTAGCGCGGCAACGTCAGGCTGAAATCGTCCTCGCGGAGATAGTCGCGAAAATGGGCGAATACAAGATTTCGCTGTCCGAGTTGATGGGACACAGCGTTCTGGCAAAGGCGCCCGTTGCAACCGTCACCGCCCCGAAATACCGCGACACAACGACTGGCGCCACATGGTCAGGGCGAGGACGCGCGCCACACTGGATCGCCGATAAGAATCGTGCCGATTTCCTGGTGGGTGCTTAAGCAGGTTTTTGGTTGCGGGTATGAACGCTTTGCTCGTTTCTACTGTGAGCAAAGGGTTGCCGCCTCTATAAGCGACGCATGCAACGCAGTGTCACGAAGCAGTCCTTCAACGCTGCGATTCTGGTCATGCGCATAGGCTTCAAGGCACCGCGCGGTATTCACGCGGGCGCTTGGCACTGCCATCCTGATTCCAGCGAGCAACAACGCCACGCCGATGATCGCAATGGTGGCGCCAAGCCATGTTATCGATGAATGGATCCTCTTCATGCCAGCCATGCGGTGCGAATCATGGTTCACTTTTTTTCCTGTTAATGGTTAGCAAGACAACTATTGACGACCCAAAAATTGGCGGAGGTCATGCCAGCGCTTTTCTCACTTCGTGCATCGATGTGACGGCGGATTCGAATAATTCCGGACCGATCTTTCCGCGCAGGGTTCTGGCAATTCGCGCGCTGGCGTTGTTGATCGGGCGGTCGAGCGCACGGCCTGCCGCGGTCGCACTGACTGTCCACTCGCGGCCATCGGTCTTCGCCTGACTGCGCTCGACCAGTTGTTTTTCGCACAGGCTGTCGATAAGTCGCGTGGCAGTCGGCCTCGCTATTCCAAGAGTGTCCGCCACCTGGCTGCTGAGGCAGCCGGGCGTGGCGAGGACAACCCGAAGCACGAATCCTTGTGGCGGCGTGAGGCCGAATTCAGCATACACGGCGGTCCACTCGCGTTCCACGAGGCGCGCAAGTGCTGCGGAGTTGAAGTAGAGGCAGTGATCGAACATGGAGGCATTAAAGCACAGGATAGTTAGCAAAACAACTATTTGCCTGGACCGGTTCGGTCGTCATTACGCGGACCTGCGGATGCTGTGCGGATGAACGGAGGTTATCGGCCGTTTTCGTTGCGCTTGCTCCATCCGAATGCGTGGATGGTGTTCATCGGCGTCAAGCTGCAGATCGACGCACAAAGTTGTCCGGGCATCGGCAAGTCGAACACGTACCATGCTCCGTTTGCGGCGAGGTCGTCGGCGCTGTCGGGATTGTCAGTAGCCGAACGATGACCCGCCGCGCTCAGCAAGCTGTTGTCTCGCGCACGCTGTCTGCCGAAGGGCAGGGGGCTGGCGGTATCGGACAAAGGAGCGTCCGAGCCCGATCCGAACGATGGCAGCGATGTCCCGAGCCCTACCTGCGCTGCACTGATGGCGAGCATGATCCATACGCCCGCATAGCCTATATCCGCGCAAAGGACAGTATTGATTCCGGTCGCCTGGGCGAGCAAACGGCCTTTTGCATCGTCCCGAAGATCGACCGCGCTCGGCTCGCAGCCGAACAGGCGCGCGACAGCCAGCCTAAGCACTGCGCGGCTCGATATATAGCGGTATCGCAATGCGGGACTCGGCAGCAACGCGGCGCGGCGCGTCTCGTCTTGCGTGAGCCACGTTGCTGCATCGTGCGCGCTGATGCGCTGCCATTGGCTTCGGAAACGGAATACGAAGACTTCGCCTTTCGGCGGAACGCGCGGTTCCATCGACAGGGTTTCGTTCATGCGCAATGGCATGAACTGCGGCGGCGGACCGTGATCGACGCGCTTCACAGGCGGGACATCAAGGGTCCGGTCCGCGCGCGAAATGTCAGTCAGAGCAGGGCTTGCCATAGTCAGTCCGTGCTCTGGACGCTCGCCTCGAACCACTCGGTGACGTAGGCGTCGCTGGAAGGGCGCGCGATGGCGCGCGTGCCTTCAGGCGGCGTGCCGACGAACAGGAAGCCAAGCAGCCGATCCGTATCAGCGAGTCCGAGCGCGCGGTGCATGCCGGGTTCGTAACTGTCTGCGCCAGTTGCCCAGAAACCGCCAAAGCCCAGCGCGTGGACGGCGTTCAGCATGTTCATGGCGGCAGCGCCGACAGCCAGCAACTGCTCGACTTCGGGCACCTTGGTTCGCGTCGTGATCGATGCCACCAGCGCAATCACCACAGGCGCCGCCAGCGCACGCCCGCCGCGGTGTTCGTGCGCCGAGCGCGGTTCGCCGGGCGAGCGCGAAGACGCGAGGTCGACCAGCACTTCGCCGAGTTTCAAACGCGCGTCGCCACGGATCAGCACAAAGCGCCACGGGCGCAAACCGCCGTGGTCGGGCGCGCGCAGGGCGGCATCGAAGATCTGCCTGAGTTGCGCGTCCTCGGGCGCCGGCTCGGTGAGCGGCCAGTGTGATTGGCGCGTCATCAATAGCTGCAACGCATCAGCGCCAGCATGGGTCATGGTTTGCATGGGAAATGTCCAAAGCTTTCCGAAGGCGTCCATGATGGCCAAAAATCACTCTAATTGCAAATGATTCTCAATACCAAAATTTTGTCACGGCAAGACCTTATACTTCCGGCTTTGGGATGACGCTGCTTTTTTCTCCTTCCGACCGATGCCCACCCTGCTCGCCAACCTTGGCCGATGGCCCTCCGATATCGCGTTATGGCGCGTTGACGTGGAGCTCGCCGACACGTCGGCCTGCGTGAACCGCGTTCTCAGCGCGGACGAACGGGAGCGGATGGCGCGTTACAAGCGGCTCGAAGATCGCGTGCGGTTCGCGGTCGCGCGATCGACTCTGCGCGCGATTCTCGGCGAGCGCGTGGCGCGCGATCCGGCGCAACTCGAATTCAGGGTAGGCGCTCACGGACGACCAGCGCTTGCGGGCTTTCCACACGTTTCCTTCAACGTGTCGCATTCGGGCGAGCGTGTCCTGATTGCTGTATCGACGCTGCGAGCGGTCGGCGTGGACATTGAAGAAGCGAATCCGGCGCTTGACTGGCGCACGCTCTTGGACGCGGTTTGCGTGAACGAGGAAGCGCCAGCAATAACGGCCGTGCGCGAGTTTTATCGATGCTGGACTGCCAAGGAAGCGTTGCTCAAGGCAACGGGCGCGGGGATTGGAATTGGCGACGGCTTGAAGTCCATCGATCTTGCGAACGGGCGCATTCCGCCGGGGTTCGACTTCGCGTGGCTCGATGATGTCGATGGTTACGAAGCCGCCGTCGCGTTCGGCGTCCCTGCCGATAACGGTCCGCTGTGATATGTTGAAATGTCCAGCATCCATCCACCAAGCATCTTATGTCGCTGACAATCCAGCCCACTACCGGCTCCAAAGCCGAGCAATATCAGGAACTGCTTGCGCAGGCCCGCTCGCTCCTCGCCGATGAAACCGATCGCATCGCCAATGCCGCGAATTTCTCGGCGCTCGTTTATCACACGCTGTCCGACCTGAACTGGAGCGGCTTTTATTTCTTCGATGGCGCCGAACTCGTGGTCGGTCCGTTCCAGGGGAAACCGGCTTGCGTTCGTATCGCGCTTGGCAAAGGCGTTTGCGGGACCGCCGCACAAACCCGCGAGACGCAGGTTGTGCGCGATGTCCACGAGTTCCCCGGACACATTGCGTGCGACTCGGCTTCTCAATCGGAGATCGTGGTCCCGTTGATTGCGAAGGACGGGACGCTCGTTGGTGTGTGGGACGTGGATAGTCCCATTGTGAATCGCTTCGATGCCGACGATGCTCAAGGCATGGAAGCGCTCTGCAGCGTGTTCATGGAACTGGCCTGGGCTTGATGTATTCATAAGCGCTATTACGTCTCGAGCTCGTCGAACCGTTTCCAGCGGTACACGGCGGCCGAGATCAGCCAGCTCGCCGCAAACACGCCAACGATCACGTAGCCGATCATGCCGAAGTTGTCGTTGAGGCTGCCGACCGCATTCCAGAACCATCCGCCAAGTTGCAGCTTGTCCGCAAGCAACCCCAGGCCCTCGATACTCCCGACCAGCAGCGCGACGAGCACGGAAATCGTGGTGATGGTGATGTTGTAGTAGAGCTTGCGAATGGGCTTGACGAAGGCCCAGCCATAAGCGCCGAGCATCAGGATGCTGTCGGTGGTATCGATCAGCGTCATGCCCGCGGTGAACAGCACGGGAAACACGATGATCGACCAGATCGGCAAGCCTTGCGACGCGCCCGCGGCCGATATGCCGAGCAAGCCGACTTCGGTGGCGGTATCGAAGCCGAGGCCGAACAGGAAACCAAGCAGGTACATGTGGCGGCTTTTCGTGATCAGGCGAAACAGCGGCCTGAAGATGCGCGCAAAGAAACCGCGATTCGCGAGCAGCAAGTCGAAGTCTTCATCCACATAGGGCTCGCCGCGCCGCACGCGACGAAAGGCGCCAATCACCGCGCGCAGAATGACCAGGTTCATGATCGCGATGGCGAACAGGAAGAACGTGGAAACCAGCGTGCCAATGAGGCCGCCGATCTCCTTGAACTCCGCCATGCGTGTCTGCAGCGCCATGGCCGTTGCGGCGATCGCCACCGATGCAAGCACGACTACCGTCGAATGTCCCAGCGAGAACATCAAACCCACGGTGACAGGACGTCTGCCGTCCTGCATGAGCTTGCGCGTGACGTTGTCGATAGCCGCAATATGGTCGGCGTCCACCGCGTGACGCAAGCCGAACGAATAGGCAAGCAGGCTTGTTCCAAGCAGCAGCGGGTAGTGATGGAACGCGACGAAGGCCCAGATCCAGGCGCCGGCATTGAAGGCAATCAGTAAGGCATAAAGGCTGAAGATCTTTTGGCGCATGTGGCCTTGTTCGTCGCCGAAGACTGCCTTTATCAGTGCTCGCATTGATATTCCGTCTTTGAGTTTTGGGTGCCGGACCGAGCAAGAGACCTGGCTGATCACGATAGCGCTCAAATGATAGCGTGCCAAAATTCTCTGGCCGCATTCACCATCGCTCCGATCGGAATATTAAACCGCGTGTCACTTATGCCCGACTTAGGCCCATCCCTCGCCATCGGGGAAATGGAATCGTTCTAGCGAAGCGGCATGCATCTCGATGCTATAGCCGGCTAAGTCCGGCGGCATGTATCGGCCATTGCGGATAACGACCGGGCTGACGAAATGCTCGTGCAGATGATCGACGTATTCGAGCACACGATTATCCAGCGACGCCGACACGCAGACATAATCGAAGATGGAAATATGCTGGACGTACTCGCACAAACCCACGCCGCCCGCGTGCGGACACACCGGCACGCCGAACTTGGCGGCCATCAGCAACACCACGATCACTTCGTTCAGGCCGCCTAGCCGGCAACTGTCGATCTGACAAAAGTCGATGGCGCCCGCCTGCAGCAATTGCTTGAACATCACGCGGTTCTGGCAATGCTCGCCGGTGGCGACGCCGATGGGCGCAATCCGGCTACGGATCGCGGCGTGGCCGAGGATATCGTCGGGACTCGTGGGCTCTTCGATCCACCACGGGTCGAACTGCGCCAGGCGGCGCATGTTGGCGACGGCTTCGTCGACGTCCCAGACCTGGTTGGCGTCCATCATCAGTTTGCGATCGGCGCCGATTTCATCGCGAAGAATGCGCGCGCGGCGGATGTCTTCTTCTATGTTGCCGCCGACCTTCTGCTTGAAATGCGTCCATCCCTGGGACACGCCTTCGCGCGCGAGGCGGCGGATTTTTTCATCGTCGTAGCCAAGCCAGCCTGCCGACGTGGTGTACGCCGGATAGCCATCAGCCAGCATTTCCTGCTCACGTGCGGCACGGGTCGGCGAGTGACGGCGCAATATTGCCAATGCTTCTTCGGGCGTGAGCGCGTCCGTGACGTAGCGGAAATCGAGGCAGCGCACGAGTTCTTCGGGGCTCATATCCACGAGCAGTTTCCACACGGGCTTCTGCACGGATTTCGCCCACAGGTCCCATACGGCGTTGACGACCGCGGCTGTTGCAAGGTGGATCGCGCCCTTGTCCGGACCGATCCAGCGCAACTGGCTATCCGATGTAAAACCGCGCCAGAAGTCGCCCATGTTTGCGGTGACGTCCTCGAGCTTCTTGCCTATGATCAGCGGCGCAAGCGCCTTCACTGCGGCCACGCAGATCTCGTTGCCGCGTCCTATGGTGAACGTGAGGCCGTGACCATCGAGCTTCGTGGGTGAATCGGTTTCGAGGATGACGTAGGTGGCGGAATAGTCCGGCGCCGCATTCATCGCGTCCGAGCCATCGAGCGATCGCGAGGTGGGAAAGCGGATGTCCCTGACGGACAAATTCGTGATCGTGGTCATCTGAACACCTCCGTGCAATGGCAGATTCGACTCGGTAGAAACCCGGGCGCGCGCTCAGCAGGCGCGCGCTCAGCAGGCGCGCGCTCAGCAGGCGCGCGCTCACCCGCTGCGTTTGGTTGCAGGCATGCTAGCACGGGGTACAACGCCGTTATCAAAGGCCACTACGCACTACGGGGCATCCGTGGAGCCTTGAGCGTTCAGGTCTTTCTCGCCAGCGTGATTGCCCGCTCAGGGCAAGCGGTCACGCATAAACCGCATGCGCGGCACGCGTCCTCGTTGGGCGTGTAAGCGACCTTCATTCCATGGACGCGCAGTTTGAGCTTGTTCAGCGGGCCCAGGCGCGCGTAGTCCGCTGTATCGATTTGACGGATCACGAACACGTTTTCCGGACAGACCACCGCGCAATCGGCCTTGCCTTCGCAACGTTTCAGATTCACCACCGGTACGATGACACCCGGCGCCTGCTTGCAATGCGCCGATGACGCGAGAACGGCGCTCATACGCTGTCAGCCTCGCGAGGCTTGCGAACCCCACACCGCCGGCTCTTGAATTGCTCGCGTTCCTCGGGCGTCATCTGTTCCCAGCGCCGCCATTGCCGGCGTCCGCGCCATCCTCCGCCATGCCCCCGAAAGCCGCCGAACAGAATGCGGCTCAACACCATCAACCCCAGCGCATGCGGAAAATCGATCACCCGGGCGCCGATGAACAACGCCGGAACCACCCAGTTCCACAAGGTCATGACAAGCCACCCCAAAGCGGCGACCGCAACGAATGCCAACACCACCTTGGCCAATATCTTCAGTCCAAAACGCATTGCCTTTCTCCTCAAATATCCAGATCGTCATAAACAGGCTGCAAGCGCGTGCGCAGATGCAGCACCGCGTATCGCTTGCGAGCGAGCAGCGTGTTGATGCTCACACCGGTTTCCAGCGCCAGCTCCTTGAAGCCGCGCCCCTCCAGTTCGTGAGCGATAAAAATGTCGCGCTGATTGGCAGGAAGCTCATCGATCGCCTCCTGCAATGCCGTCAGCAGGACCGTGCGCGCATAGGACGCTTCGGGACCGCCGTCCTGCGCAGGAAGGGCGAGATCGAGCCGGTAGTCCTCATCGGCTTCGTCGTCGATTTCGCCTAACGGCTGTTCTCGCCTCTTGCGAAACCGGTCGATGATGCGATTGCGCGCCACCCGGAACAGCCACGCACTGACCTGTTCGATAGGCTCGGGAAGCCGGTACGCCCGGACGAACTCGTGCAGCACATCCTGCAGGATGTCTTCGGCGTCACTGGGATCGCGCACACGACGCCGGATAAAATTTCCGAGCTTCGAGCGCTCACGCAAGACGGTTGCGGTGATCTCGTTATCGCTTTCGATGATGATCGGGCCTGACGGCTTCGGCGGTTCCATACACCTGCTGACGATCCACACGCAGGAATATTGTGTCCGCGTGAAAAAGCGGCCGGGCGGCCGCTCCATGAGGGAGATTAGACGTTTTGCCAGTGAACCGCGTTCAGTAAGTGCCGTCGGTGCTCACCGATACATCGCGCCACTGCTTCAATTCCGCTTGCATGGCGGCGAGTTTTGCATCGGCTGCATTGACGGCAATCGAACCTGCAATGAAGCGCAGAGGCGGCTTGGGCTCGCCCGCAAGTTTGACCATCGCATCTGCAAGTTTCACTGGATCGCCTGGCTGCTGACCGTTGCGTTGTTCGAACGACGCGCAAAGCGTGGCGCGTCGTTCGTCGTAATCCGCGATGGGTTTATCGCCGAAACGAAGCGACTCGGGCTTCAGGAAGTCAGTGCGGAACGGGCCCGGCTCAACGATGGTCACGTGCAATCCAAACGGCGCCACTTCCTTGGCCAATGATTCGGAAAATCCTTCGAGCGCAAACTTGCTCGCGCTATACAGCGAGCACAGTTCAGCGCCAAGCATGCCCGCAAGCGATGACACGTTGAAGATGCGACCCCGCCGAGCAGCGCGCATGACCGGGAGCGCCGCCCATGTGACGTTGAAGGTACCGAAGAGGTTGGTGGAGAGCTGCGCCTGCACGTCCTGCATCGTGGTCTCTTCGAAGAAACCCAGATGACCGTAGCCGGCGTTGTTCACCAGCACATCGATCGTGCCGAACTTCTTTATCGCTGCATCGACTGCGGCTTGCGCCTGGGTTGCATCGGCGACATCCAGAGTGAGACTGAGCAGTTGCTCGCTGTCCTGCCCGAGGCGTGCACTGACATCCTCTCGTTTGCGGCCCGTCGCGACCACGCGGTCGCCGGCTCGCAAGGCGGCTTCTGCGATGTTTGCGCCGAGTCCACGGCTTGCGCCGGTGATGAACCAGGTTGTCTGCATGATGTGCTCCTCGATGATCGGAGTTCCATGGGAACACGCGGCGATGCTTCACCGGTAGCCCGTTCGTCGTGCGTTCTTGCTTGATCCTGCAAAGCACGCTTTCTAGCGTAAGGTTCTTCTATAGACACCTCAGAGCGGCCAACGTGGTCCTGACCGCTTCGTCCCAAGGCGTGTGCGGTTCTTCGCCAAGCACGTTCAGCAACGCTGTATTGTTCATGTGAACAGGCTCTTTCCACAAATAGCGCATTTCGAGCAGCTCCCGGAATGTTTCCGAAAACGGTGCAATAGCGGGCAACGCCCACCACGGAAAAGCGCGGACCTTGATATTTGGGCGGCCGGTCGCATGCTTGATTGCATCGATCATGCGAGTGCCGTCGGCGTCCCAATGCCCGAGCATCTGGTAAGTGGCGAAGTCCGGAAGCGTCCGTTCGCGTTCAACCAGCCGCACCATTGTTCGTGCGACGTCCGGCACATACGCCCACTGATGTCCAACGCCACGGTTGCCCGGATAAAACATGCTCTGTACCGGCTTGCCTGGTTTCACCAGAGCGCTCGACAACCAGCTATTACCCGTGCTGCCGGGCCCGAAGAAATCGCCGGCACGCACGACAAGGCTGCGCACGCCATCGGCGCTTGCGTTCTTCAAATGCCGTTCCAGCTCGACACGGATTGCACCCTTGCGCGTGACTGGATTCTGAGGCGACGTCTCGCTTAGTAACGGGAGCGCGTCGGGTCCGTAGTTATAGACGGTGCCCGGCAAAAGAATCCGCGCGCCTGAAGCCCGCGCCGCTGCGATGGTGTTGTCGATCATCGGCAGGACCAGCGCCGCCCAATTCTTGTATCCGGGCGGATTGACCGCATGAACGATAAGCTGCGCGCCGTGGGACGCCGCAACGACGTCGTCGCGGTTCATTGCATCGCCTTGTTGCCACTCGAAACGTTCGTCCCGTGCGGTCAGCTTTGCAGGCTGGCGATGCAGCGCGCGCACATGCCAGCCTTCCCCGGCGAGTTGCCGCGCCACTTCTCCGCCAATGCCACCTGTTGCGCCCAACACCAATGCGATCCGGCTTTCGCTCATCTTCGACTCCTGTTGTGTTCTTCGATTGACGACCATTCTTGCGCGAATCGTGGTTAAATGAAATTGTCGAAAATAGTGGAATGGATATACATTTTTGTATGATCGAGAATGCGTTGAGCTGGGATTTTTATCGAACGTTTCTTGAGGTGCTGCGCGAGGGCTCCTTGTCGGGCGCCGCACGGTCGCTCGGCCTGACGCAGCCTACAGTGGGCCGTCACGTGGATGCGCTCGAGACAGCGCTGGGCTATGCGCTCTTCATCCGCACGCAACAGGGTTTGAGCCCGACGCAGGAAGCGCTTGTGTTACGCCCTTACGCCGAGGCGCTGGAGTCGACGAGCACGGCGTTGTTGCGCGCGGCATCGAGTCAGGGAGCAGGAGTGCGCGGCACCATCCGCATCACGGCGAGCGACGTGATCACGGTCGAGGTCCTGCCTGCGATCATCACGGAACTGCACGCGGCCTATCCCGAACTGACCATCGAATTGATGTCGTCCAATCGTATAGAGGATCTGTTGCAGCGTGAGGCTGATATTGCAGTGCGGATGCAGCGGCCCAGCCAGGGCGTGCTGATCGCGCGCCGTATCGGCGATGTGGAGCTCGGCATGTACGCGCATAAGGACTATTTGGCGCGGCGCGGCAGGCCTGCACGAATCGATGATCTGGCTGGTCATGCGCTGATCGGCTTCGACAAGGAAACTGCTTTTATCCGCAGCATGAAAACTAAGTTACCCGACGTGCACCGCGAGTCGCTGGCATTGCGCACCGACAGCGACCTCGCGTCGCTCGCGATGCTGAGGGCGGGGTTTGGCATTGGCTATTGCCAGATCGGTCTTGCGCGGAACAATCCGGCTCTCGTGCGGCTTTTCCCAAAGCGGATATCGCTCAAGCTCGACACATGGCTCGCCATGCACGAAGACCTTCGCGATAACCCGAGTTGCAAGGTCGCGTTTGCCGCTTTGGCCACGGGACTGGAAAAGTATGTGCAAGGAGCTTAGTCAAGCTTCGCCCCTTGGCACGATTACCTGGATCCAGCGAGCACGAATGCATCGCTACGGTCGGCGAGCGGTGCTGCTGCGAGTATTGTGTTGTCATTGACGGCGAGCACGCCCGTCAGCGTTTTGTTCGGCGACAGGCAAGGCGCGCCGCCAAACGTGACGGTTGCGTCGTAGACATTCTTCGAACCGTGCGGCGCCGCGGTGCCCGTGAAGACGCAACCACTCGTGCCGAGCCCCGATACCGCACCTGCAGCCGTGATCGTGACCGACACGGATTCTCCGCCTTTGATCGATCCCGCCACGCCCGTGTATGTTCCCGCGATGGCTGCGAGGCTCGGGGTTTGGTCGTAGACCGTGCTGTATTGAGTCGTGAAAGTGACTGTTGTGCTACCCGAAGCAACAGGTGTGATCGTGCCGTTCAAACTGCTTTGTGCCACCAGGGAGAACGCGATGTTATCGGGCGTCACGCTATTCAGGCCGATGACGTAATTGCGCGCGTCTGTCGAATTCAGCGGCCCATTCGCGCGGCTCGCAGTACCCTGGACAAGACCCAGTGTGTTGGACGTCTGATTGACGTACAGGAAGTAATACACGCCCGTATCGAGGACGATGCCGGTAACGACGTCGCCCGCATTATCGGTGCCGCTATAAAAGCCTTGAGCCACGCCGCCGGATGTATCGGGCTGGACGAAATTGACCGGCGCGCTGTTGTCGCTACCACCGCCGCCGCCACATGCAGAAAGCGTAAGGGCTGCCATTGCGCAGCAAAGCGATTTCATTTTCATTTTTTTGGTCTTCTCGGATAGGTGCGCTAGCAACCGGTTACGAATTCTTATCAATATTTTCGGCGGTTATATTTACCATAAATTGATCGAAGAAATCGGCTTCGCAGTTGCGCGTGTTGTTCCGGTGCGACTCTCTAACCTCTCACCGGTTTCAGCGGCTGTTCCGCCTGTGCGATTTCATGAATGCGTCGCGGAGCTTGGTAATGCGAGCGACGGCAACGGTTTGCCAAAGGCGACTCCGAACCATGGATGAGTCGAAATCTGGCTCACGTAGAACGCCCAGATTCTTGGCCGTGCGTCGTATACCATCGCGCGGCTAACGCTGATGGGAATGCGCAGCTTGCCTTCGAGATGTCTCCAATTATTGTTCGACCCGAGAGCGACCAGCGTAGCGATAAACAGCATGCCTAGCGTCTTGCATGCGCGCAAACGCTCGCGGTGAACGTGGCCAAAGCAACACCACAGCGACCACCAAAAGCAACTTTTGGGGTGTGGTTCACCCTTGCGGATCGGCGTTTCTTACCTATTCCAGCCGCTGACGGCTTTGCGGAAGTCGCTAGTCAGCTGACCTCAATCAGCGCACTTTCAAGTAGTAGTGGTAACCCTAAAGGAAAATGCGCTTGCAAGGTGCTTAGAGCGCTTGCGACCTTTTACTTCGCGAGAACGGGCTTGGTGGCCGGCTTCTTTGCTTTCGATTTGGGCGGTACGCGCTGCGGCAATTCGGAAAGCCGCATGAGATGACGCAGCGCCATCATTGCGCCGATTGCTTCGAGTACAGCGGCGGGTACCCACATGATGAGTCCGCCGAGACTCTGATCCAGCGTAGCAGGCACCGATGTGAATGCGCGGCCGCACAGCGTGAATATCGGGTAGAGATCGTGAGTTGAGAACGTGATGATCGCGCCGACCAGAATCTGCGGCGCCATGGTGATGACGGGTGAAAGCACGCGCAGGCCCGGCCGTGTGCGGCTGGGCGGATGCGGACGATGATCGAGCAGCATCCACCAGTACAGCAGGCCGCTTATGGCGACCGACCAGTTCATGAACGTATAGATGCGCGAGTCGAGCATCGCAACGAATTGCACCGATGGAATCAGCCAGAACACAACCGAGACGACAAACGCTATTGAAATGAACGTAGGATTCAGCACGATGGCCGCAAGTAGCCGTGCGGGACGGCGATATTGCCAGCGACGCAACGCGCTGCGCCAATGCAAGGGCAGCCCGGCCCTGAGCGCACTGCCCGGATAAGACGCCATCAGAATCAACGGTGCGAGGTGATGAAGGACGAGATGCTGAAGCCTGTGTACGAAAAATTCGTGCTCGGCGTAATAGTCGAGACGCGTGTGCAGGGCAATATAGAAGAGCGCAAGGCCGATCCAGAAAGCACCCTGACGGGTACGGCTGATTCGGATGCGGCGCGACCCGCGGGCGAACAGCACGGCAGTTCCAACGAAAATTGCCACGAGCCCAACAGATGGTTCCCAGGGGACGAGCAGATCGAATAGAGACATGGCGGCTTAAACAATGTAAGGAAGCACGGGCGTGCAGGGACGCTCGTCTTGGCGAGTCGAATGTTAGCAGTTGCGCAGAGGGGGTGCTGGCGCTCGAGGCTTAAGCTCGGACGTAAGAAACTCGCTAAAAGCGCTGCGCCCGGTCAGGGGGCATACGCTAAGCGGGCAATGGACGCGTATTTCTTTTTTGATTGAGGCGCGTCGATTTGCCGCTGGTGAGAGTCACCTATGAATTGGGCGCCGGCACCACGGCCGGCGCCCAATTAAGACCGCTAATTTAGCCGACTTAAGCAGCCGAGCGCGTTGCCGAAGCAATCCGCGCCGGAAACACCGTCGACAGCACGAGCGTCACAACAATATTGACCGCCAGCGCAAGCACGCCGATATAAACCGGATACGTCGTGGCGCCTACGTGCAAAGCGTAGATAGGCTTGAGCCCTTGCATGAACACCATTGTCGTGCCAAGCCCAATCCCCGCCAGCCAGCCAATAAACAGCGCGGGTAACTTGAGCCAGCGCGTGTACAGCGAGAACACGACTGCCGGGAACGTCTGCAAGATCCATACGCCGCCAAGCAATTGCAGGTCGATGGCAAATTGCGTCGGCAGGAAGATGATGAAGACCAGTGCGCCCAGCTTGACTGCGAGCGACACCACCTTGGCATTGGTCGCTTCCTGCGCCGGCGTAATGTTCGGCTGAACCAGCGGCTTCCACAAATTGCGCGTGAACAGGTTTGCCGATCCAATCGACATGATCGCGGCAGGCACAAGCGCACTGATCGCGATCGCGGCCGCAGCGAAGCCGACGAACCACGACGGGAATAGCTTGAGGAACAACGCAGGCACCACATCGGTTGGCGAAGTGACCTTTACACCAGCCGCAATTGCCATGTAACCCAGCAGCGCAATCAGCCCGAGCAGCAGCGTGTAAGCCGGCAAGGCAATCGCGTTCTGCTTGATGGTCTTCGCGCTCTTGGAGCTGAGCACGCCGGTCAGCGTGTGCGGATACATGAAGGCTGCCATTGCAGAGCCGAACGCAAGCGAGGCATAAGCCGTGAACTGGCTTGCCTTGAGCGTAATGCCCGTCGCTCCACCCTTGGCCGTAAAGAAGTGATCGGCTGCATCGAAGACGGATGCATAGCCGCCAAGCTTGCTGGGAATGAGCCAGATCGCCGCGATCACCACGATATAAATCATGATGTCCTTGACGAAGGCGATCATTGCAGGCGCGCGCAGGCCGCTCGCATACGTGTACACCGCAAGAATGATAAAAGCGACGACCAGCGGCGTCTCACCCGTCACGCCAAGGCTCTTGATCACCACTTGCATGCCGACGAGTTGCAACGCAATGTACGGCATCGTCGCGATGATTCCCGTCAACGCGATAGCCGCGGCAAACCATCGTCCGCCGTAGATACCCTGCACGAAGTCGGCGGCCGTAATGTGATTGTTCTTCTGGCAAACCGACCAGAGCTTGGGCATCACCGCGAACACGAACGGGTACACGATGATCGTGTAAGGCAGCGCAAAGAATCCATATGCCCCGACTGCGTAGACGAGTGCCGGGACCGCGATCACCGTGTACGCGGTATAGAAGTCGCCGCCCACGAGGAACCACGAAATGACTGCACCGAACTGGCGGCCACCGAGTCCCCATTCGTGCAATTGCGTCATGTCGCCCGCTTTCCAGCGCGCCGCGAAAAATCCCAGCACCGTGACCAGCGCAAAGAATCCCAGGAATACGAGACCGGAGGTCCAGTTGAATGTCGTCGGCATTATCGGACCCACTTGTAAATGACGTACAGGATCAGCGACGTCAGCGGCACCCATAGCAGCTGATACCAATAGAAGAAAGGAAAACCGGCGAATGACGGACGCACGTCGTTATAAAAGGGCAGCCACAATAAGGCGACGTAAGGGATCAACAGCAGCAGCCTGCCGGCTGCGCGTTTTCCGGAGGAAACGCTTTCTGAACTCATGGATATCTCCTGGAACCAGTCTCTTTTCGAACTGGAGCCGGAGTATTAGCGGAATTTCGGTTGTCGCCTTCCGTAGTAATACGTAGACGCGGCGTGTGCTCTATGGTGCAGCGCTGCGAGGCTTAACACGCAAGTGTCTTTACAAGGTCAAGGGCGGAATCACCCTACGTAATACTACGCAGGCGAAAGGTGTCTTAAGGGCGGGTCGTGCGGAGGGATGGCACAATTCGAGGCTGGACAGGGATATTCGGCCGAACAAATCCAGCGTTCCAGCGGAAAAATTCAATGCGACTCTCTTTGCACGGGATGAAGCGAAAGTGGCTGATTCTCGCTCTTCTTCCATTCATCGGAGCAATGGCTACGATTGCCATTGCCGTAGCGTTCCAGGCCAAGGCCTTGTCGAATTCGGAGCAGCGGGAGATTGCAGCGGCTTACCGAAGCAGCAAGGAAGTCGAGCTCAAGAATTACGTCGCGCTGGTGGAAAGCGCGGTTGCGCCGCTTTACAACTCAGGTCGTGACGACCCCGCTACGCGCGCTGAGGCGCTGGCAATCTTATCGAAACTCGAGTTCGGTAGCGACGGCTATTTTTTCGTCTACGACCTTCAAGGCGATTTGCTGATGCATCCACGCCTTGCGCAGCTCGTAGGCACGAACCTCTGGTCCATGCACGATCCTCATGGCGCGCTTACCATTCAATCTCTCTTGGCAAAGGCTAAAAGCGGCGGTGGGTTTGTCGAATATTTATGGGAGCGTCCGTCGACACATAAAATGGAATCAAAGCTTGGTTATGTGGTGACTTTCGAACGATGGGGATGGATGGTCGGGACGGGCATCTACCTGGACGACGTCAATATGGCGCTTTCTCAAACAGGGCGGCAGGCGTCGTCGAATATTCGCCATACGCTGTTTTTGATCGGACTGGTCGGTGCGCTGGGGATGGGGTTTATCGGCGCTTGCGGCATTGCAATGAACGTCACCGATCACCGCAGCTCGGACGCGCAGTTGAAGATCATGGCGCGTCAGGTGGTTGAATCGCAGGAGGCGGAGCGAGGCCGGTTGTCTCGTGAACTTCACGACGGCATCAGCCAGATGCTCGTATCCATCAAATTGCTGCTGGAGTCGGCGCTTGCGCTAAAACCTGTCAATGCCAGCCGGGACGATCCTAGCGGACCGCCTATTCACAACGCATTGGCGCAGACGAACCGGACGCTGGCCGAGATCCGGCAGATCTCCCACGACCTGCGTCCGGCCATGCTCGACGATTTTGGCCTCGGCGCCGCCTTGCGCCAGCTTGCGCTCGAATTCAACGAGGCGGGTAACGCACCGCACACGAACGTCACAGTCGATGCCGCAAAGAGCGATGCGCATCCGCTGCCCGATGCCGTGAACACGGCGCTATTTCGTGTCGCGCAGGAGGCGCTGACGAACATCCAGCGCCATGCGCATGCGGCCAACGCACGCGTCACGCTCACTTGCGCGCCGGGGCGGGTCGTCTTGACGATCATCGATGACGGTATCGGCTTCGGTTCCGGCGCAGTGCAGTCGGACCCGCGACGAGGTATCGGCCTGCGTAACATGCGCGAACGCGTGGAGTCGCTCAACGGCTCCTTCGGAATCGAATCGCGGCCGGGATGGACTGGCCTGACGGCTGCGATCCCGGTCGAATTTCCCTCAACCGTATCAAGCCACGTGAGCTCATGACAGGCACTATCGACATCTTGCTGGTGGACGATCATCAACTCGTGCGCGACGGATTGAGGCTGCGGCTGGATGCCATCGACGGCTTCCGGGTAGTCGGTGAAGCGAGCAATATGCCGGAGGCGCTGCGGGTCATGGAGCGTCTTGCGCCGCGGCTCGTGCTGACGGACCTCAGCATGAAAGGTGGCAGCGGCGTAGCGCTTACGCGCGAAATACGGCAGCGCCATCCGGCAATGCACGTGCTCGTTTTATCGATGCACAACAACGCCGAATACATGGCCGAAGCTCGAGCGGCAGGCGCAAGCGGATATGTGCTCAAGGACGCGCCGGCGACGGAGATCATCGCTGCGATCCATACTATTCTGGGCGGCGGCGCCTATTTCAACGAACAGGTGAAACAGGCTGCGGCGGTTCCGGTCAAAAGCCACGCCAAGGACCGCAGCAATTACAGGCAGATCGAAAAGCTGACGCCGCGCGAACAGGAGTTGTTGCGCGACCTCGCCAATGGCCTTTCCAACAAGCAGATCGCGGTGCTGCACGGGCTCTCGGTCAGGACGGTGGAGACGCACCGAATGTCGATCAAACGCAAGCTGGATATTGAGGGTCAGGCGGAACTGATCAAGTTTGCTGTTGAATTTTTCAGCGCTTGAGACCGGTCCCATTTTGTCATGGCGGTGGACTTTCTTATCAGCCATCGATATATTTATCCGGATATAACGACGGAGCGTCCCAGTGGTGAATAGCGCGCAAGAGGCAGTCGGCGAGAAATTCGTTCTCGAATCCATGCGTCGCGCACGTGACAAGACATGGGAAGTGGTCGAGCGGGTCGCGTCGAAGGTCAAGCCCGGAATGCTGGAGTCGGAAGCCTTGGCCGAATGCAAGAGCGTTCTTCAGGACATGAAGATGGACCGAATCTGGCATCCCATCCTGATCCGCTTTGGCGAAAACACTCTACGAACATTCAAGGAGCGCTCCCAAGACGATCCGCGGCTCAAGGACGACGACATCTTTTTTATCGATTTGGGTGTGGTCTGGCAAGGCCATGAAGGCGACTCGGGCGCGACCTTCGTAGTCGGTGCGGACGCCGAAATGCACGCGTGCGCGCAGGACGCAAAGACTGTCTTCGATGAAGTCGAACACCACTGGCGCACGACCGGCGCAGGCGGCAAGGCGCTGTACGACTTCGCCGCTGAACGTGCGCATGCGCTGGGATGGAAGCTGAATCTCGACATCAAGGGACATCGGGTCAGCGATTTTCCGCACGCCATTTACAAGGCGGGCAATCTCGGCGATTTCCAGCCGCACCCGAATGCGGGATTGTGGATTCTGGAGATTCAGCTCGCGCATCCGACGCGTCCATTCGGCGCTTTCTACGAGGATCTGCTCGTCTAAGCCAAGAGAGCCCGAAGGGCGCGTGAAGGATCTCGACGGACCATAGCCAACCAAGGCCAACCAAGGAAAGCGATGTTCATTCGCCAGCTCGAGTATCTCGTCACGTTGGCAAGGGAGAAGCATTTCGCGCGGGCAGCGGAGGCGTGCCACGTATCCCAGCCGGCGTTGTCATCGGCTATTCGCACTCTCGAGACAGAACTCGGTCTCGTCATTGTCGAGCGGACACGGCGGTTCGTGGGGTTCACCGAAGAAGGCGAGCGCGTGCTCGGATGGGCGAAGCAGACGCTGGCGTCGCTCCAGAACATGCGCCACGATGCCTCGGCCGCGCAGATCAAGCTCATCGGGACCCTGCGCATAGGGGCGATCCCGACCATCATTCCGGTGACCGCGCGGATGCTCGCGCCTTGCATGCGCGAGCATCCGGACATGAGGTACGAGGTCCGCTCGCTGAGTTCCGACGCCATCCTGCGTCAGCTCGACGAATATGAACTCGATGTCGGCCTGACCTATCTCGACGATCAGGTCCAGGCCGGTTTCAGCGTCCTGCCGCTCTATTTCGAGCGATATATGCTTCTGTCACCCGCAAGCGCCGGGGACAGCTGCAGCGCGCCGATACAGTCCTGGAGCGATGTCGGTGAATTGCCGCTAGGGCTGCTCAAGTCGACCATGCAGAACCGTCAAGTGATCAACGCGGCGTTCCGGCGGGGGAACGTGCAGCCCCGCGTCGTACTCGAGACTGATTCGCTGCTCTCTCTTTACGCTCACATCCAATACGCCGGCCTGTATAGCGTTTTTCCTCATAGTCTGCTTAGCGTGCTGCCTTCGGGCAACGATGTGCGTGCATCGCTCCTGCTGCCCGAATTGACGCGGGGTATTGGCCTGATTGCGCGCAGCCGCAATGCGCTGCCGCCGCTGGTTGCCGCCATGTGGCGCTCGGTGGAGCAACTCAACCTTCAGCGCGAGTTCGACGCGCTCGTACCTGCTGCCGTTCAAACGGCCTGATCACTCACGCTTAAGCAGACCCGCCTTCGCCTGCTTTGATAACAAGGGTTTATCAAGTGATCCATCCAAACGATTGGACCCGCTGCCGCGACTTGTAGACACTGAATCTCGTCGACGTACCAACCTCATGTTCGACGAGGCGGCGCTCTTCGCGAGAAGCGCCGGTGTAATTCAAATCAAAGTGGAGTGGAGACAATCATGGCCAAGGTTCTTTGCGTTTTATACGATGATCCCGTTGATGGCATGCCGAAGAAGTATGCACGGGACGATGTACCCAATATCACGAAGTACCATGACGGGCAAAGCGCGCCCACGCCGAAGGCGATTGATTTCAACCCGGGCGAATTGCTGGGCAGCGTGTCGGGCGAGCTGGGCCTGCGCAAGTTCCTGGAATCGCAAGGGCACACACTGGTTGTGACGTCGGACAAGGACGGCCCGAACTCCACGTTCGAGCGCGAACTCGAGGATGCCGAAATCGTTATCTCACAGCCGTTCTGGCCCGCGTACCTGACGGCTGAACGCATTGCAAAAGCGCCGAAGCTGAAACTTGCGCTGACCGCCGGTATCGGTTCGGATCACGTCGATTTGCAAGCTGCTATCGACCGTGGCATTACCGTTGCCGAAGTGACGTTCTGCAACAGCATCAGCGTGGCTGAGCATGTCGTAATGATGATCCTGTCGCAGGTTCGTAACTACCTGCCGTCGCATGAGTGGGTCAAGAAGGGCGGCTGGAATATTGCGGATTGCGTGTCGCGTGCGTACGACCTGGAAGGCATGAATGTGGGTACGGTCGCCGCTGGCCGCATTGGTGCAGCCGTGCTGCGCCGCCTCAAGCCGTTCGACGTGAAGCTGCATTACACGGACCGTCACCGTTTGCCGGAAGCTGTCGAGCGCGAGGTGGGCGCCACGTGGCACCCGACTGCAGAGTCCATGGCGAAGGTCTGCGATATCGTCACGATCAACTGTCCGCTGCACCCGGAAACCGAGCATCTCTTCGACGAAGCGATGATCAACAAGATGAAGCGCGGCGCCTACATCATCAACACGGCACGCGGCAAGATCGTGGATCGCGACGCTATCGTCCGTGCATTGGAAAGCGGTCAACTGGCCGGTTACGCGGGCGACGTGTGGTTCCCGCAACCGGCGCCGGCCGATCACCCGTGGCGCACCATGCCGAACCAGGGCATGACGCCGCATACGTCGGGCACGACGCTTTCCGCACAGGCGCGTTACGCAGCGGGTACACGGGAAATCCTTGAATGCTGGTTCGCCGACGAACCGATTCGCGACGAGTACCTGATCGTCGACGGCGGCCGACTCGCCGGTGTGGGCGCTCACTCGTACAGCGCAGGCAATGCAACGAAGGGCTCTGAAGAAGCTGCCCGTTACAAGAAGGCATAACGTTGCCGGCACGCCGGTCCAGACTAACCGGCGTGCCCGACCGCAAGGATGTTAGACCTATGAGCGAGCAGACTGCTAGAGCGGCGCCAGCCGTTCATCATCCAACCCACTTGAAGCAAGCACTATTCGGTTTTCTGGGCGGTACATGTGCAATAGGATTGATCGCATGGCTCGGGCATGTGACGAGCAGCCCGCTGGTGATCGCACCATTCGGTGCATCGAGCGTTCTGCTGTTTGGCGCGCCCGACAGTGCCTTCGCTCAACCGCGCAATCTCGTCATCGGGCATTTGCTTTGCACTGCAGTCGGACTTGCGATGTTCTATATGGCAGGGCCGGGGATATGGCAAATGGCGCTGGCTGTTGGCATTGCCATCGGACTCATGCAACTTGGACGTTGCGTACATCCGCCGGCGGGAGCCGATCCGCTTGTAATCATGTTGAGCGGCAATGCATCGGTGGGATTCTTCTTTGTCCCCGTACTGGCAGGTGTTTGTTTGCTTTTGGTGATCGCGCTTGTCTTCAACAACTTCGTGCGTCGTCACCGATGGCCTCAGAAGTGGTTGTAATTCAACCGATGGCGGCAGCGTTGCCCCCGCCTTTTCCCGAGTCCGTGCCAGAAATCATTCTTCGAACTTGTTTCCGTGACTGCGCAATATACGCAGCGCGCTGTCCAGATGCGCGCGTGCGCTTTCTGCATCGCCCAGGCGCATTTGCTCGTAGGCAAGCTGCGCCACCTCATGCGGAATCGGCTTGAGCGGTCGATTGCTCGCCATGGCCTTGAGTTGGACCTCAGCCGCGCGCTCGAGATAATAAAGATCGTCCCACGCTTCAGCGATGCTCGCCCCGCCCACCATCACGCCGTGATTCTTCAGAAATAGCACGTCGGCGCTGCCCATTGCCAACGCAATGCGATCGCCTTCTGATGCGTCCAGCGCGAGACCGTTGTAGTGCTCGTCCACTGCGGTACGGCCGTAAAACTTCAGTGCAGTCTGGCCCAGCCATAGAAGCGGCGGCCCTTCGAGCAAGCACAGTGCAGTCGCATTCGGCATATGGGTATGGAAGGCCGCTTTGAGACGCGGTTTTGACCGATGCAAACGCGCATGAATATAAAACGCGGTGGCTTCGGGCTTGCCTTCGCCAGCGATCACATGTCCTTCGAAATCGCAAACGAGCAGACGCGACGCCGTCACTTCCGCGAACGCATAGCCGTAGGGATTGACGAAGAACAGGTCCTCATGTCCCGGCACGACTGCCGAGAAATGGTTGCAAACGCCTTCCTCGAATCCGCGCTGGGCTGCCAGTTGAAAACATGCGGCAAGCTCGACACGCGCCTGCATGACTGCATCGGAATCCAGCCGTGCACGATTGGACGATGCGTGTAGTTCGCCAACTGAAAGCGTATGAGCCATGATGATTGCCGTGGAGTTTCAGTGCTTTGAGTATACCGAAGAGCTTAAGCGTTTTCGGTCTCGACGCGCCTAAGCGCCGACACCTTTCTCAACCAGATAATCAATCAGCACCCGCACCTTGGGCGGTAAAAACCTGTTCGGCGGATAAAGCAGCCACACCTCTCCCACGTATGCTTGTGCCGCGAAGGTCCAATCGGCAAGCACCTGTACCAGTTCGCCGCGCGCCAGCGCATCCGCAGCGGTGAACTCCGGCAAGTTCGCAATGCCAAAATCCTGCAGCGCGGCGTCGAGGCGCGCGCCTGCATGGTTCGCTATATAACGCCCGTGGACTTCGACCGTTTGCGTTTCGGAACCACGCTGAAAACGCCAGCGGTTGTCATCGGTGGTCTCGCCCAGATACAGGCAATCATGCTGCGCCAGATCGCGTGGGTGCGTGAGCGTACCGCGCGCCTTCAAGTAAGCGGGCGATGCACACAACACCCAACGTACCGAACCCAGCCGCCGTCCGGCCAGACCCGGCGGGGGATGTTCCGTCAGACGGATCACCAGGTCGATATCGTCGTGAAGCGGGTCGACTTCATGATCGGCGTAAAACAACTGCAAGTCGACGTCCTCATATGCGCGCAAAAATCCCGGCACCAGCGGGTGGATCACGGTCTTTGCAAACGCAGTCGGCGCACTGAGACGCACCTTGCCTTGCGGCCGGCCGACGAGTGACCCGGCTGCATCCACGGCGCCCGATGCGGCGCTGACGATGTCGCGGCAATACCGGACGACCTGCTCGCCCGATTCCGTCACTCGCACTTTGCGCGTGGAACGTTCGAGCAGGCGCGTGGCCAACGCTTCTTCCAGGCGCTTGATCTGACGGCTTACCGTTGAAGGGGTACTGCCAAGCTGGCGCGCCGCGACCGAAAAATTTCCGCAGTCGACAACGCGCGCAAACACGGCCATGTCAGGCAGCAACGCAAACAGTTCGGTAGGGTTCATCGATGATCCGTGATTGATGCATTTGCGACATAGAGCCTGTGCGCGTCGGCCCGATTATCACCGCAAGCGCAAGGCTCGACAATACGGATTCTTTCACCGGGGGCCGCCATGCCGAAACAAGATCGCCTGTTGTTAGGTTCCGATTTGATGCTGCTGGTGGTCGCCGTGGTGTGGGGCACGAGCTACGGCGTCGTCAAGAATGCGCTCGTGTTCTACCCCGTGCTCGGCTTGTTGACGCTGCGGTTCGGCATGACGTTCGTGGTTTTGTTGCCCGCGTTGCGTCATTTGCGTCACGCCGATGCACGCACGCTGCGCGGCGTGTTTATCGCGGGGGTCTTGTTATTGGGCATTTTTCTTTGCGAGACATTTGGCGTGCTGCTTACCCGCGCAGCCAACGCGGCATTTCTGATCAGCCTGTGCGTAGTCATGACGCCGCTGGTCGAATGGTTTCTGCTCAAGCGCAAACCCGCTCGCATGGAATGGGGCGCGGTTGCCCTTTCTCTGTTCGGCGCATGGCTGCTGGCCGACGACGGTACATTCGTCTTCAATCCCGGCGATGCGTTGATACTCGCCGCCGCATTTCTGCGTGCGCTCAATGTATGCGTGACCAAGCGCGTGATGCGTGATTCGGTGTTGCCTGCGTTATCGGTGACAGCGGTGCAATCGGGCGTAGTTGCGCTCGGCAGCGCGGCGGTGGCGCTTCTCTTCGCACCGCGCCAGTGGCAGCATGTGCCTTCTTTCGCGGGGCACACGCCGTTCTGGATCAGCATGTTTTATCTGGTTTTGGCTTGCACGCTGTTCGCATTCTTCGCCCAGAATTACGCGATCAAGCGCAGCAGTCCCACCCGCGTCGCGTTGCTGATGGGCAGCGAACCGGCGTTCGGCGCGTTGTTCGCGTGCCTCTGGCTTGGTGAAAGAATCCCGGTAACGGCGTGGGTTGGGGGCGGGTTGATCGTCGTGGCGTCCATGCTCGCGACCGTGCGCTGGGGTAAAGCCGCAAGTGTCCAGTTGTCCGCGGGAAGCGCCTGATCACTCAGCGATGTGCCTCCAGCAACAGATTCAAAAACGCTTCCGCACTCCGGGTGAGAGGCCGCGCTTCTTCCACGATGGCGCAAAAGGGCATCGAATAGAAGGGTGATTCAGGCAGTACCGCGAACTCGTATCGCGGCGAAAGTTGCGCTGCGTAGTGCTCGGGCAACAAGCCGACATAGCGGCCGGTGGCGACCATCATGGCCACGGCTTCGAGCCCGCTGACCTCGAGGCCCTGGGTGAATCCCTGCGTTGCGAGCGCGTCCTCGACGAACGGATGAGGCCTGTAAACGAGGGGTAAAACGCGCGTATCAGAATTTGCATGAATCTCGCCGGAAGCTGCCGGCCGATAAAACACGCGATGCGTCTCCGTGAAAAGCGGGTAATGCCGAAACGCCCGGATCCGTTTATAAGCGCCGCGTATTGCGATCTGCACGCGGCGTTCCGTAAGCGCTGCGCCAAGGTCGCTGAACGTCATCACCGACAACGAAGGCCTGACGAGCGGCGCCATCGTGTGCAACTCACCAAGCGCCTCGGAGATCCGGCATCCCTCATGCGTAAGCACATGTTCGGACGTGCCAAGCAGCAACGGACCGGACAGAATTCCGCGCACGGCATCGACTTCCGGCTTGATGCGCTCCAGCGCTTCCAGCGCCTGCAACGCGACCCTCAGCGCAACTTCCCCGCCTTCGGTTAGCTGGAATCCGCCGGGACCACGTTCACACAACTTGAGACCGAGATGCGCCTCCACTTCGTTGATATGCCTGCTGATCGACGCCTTCGACATCGATAAAGCCCGCTCCGCCGCGGCGAATCCGCTCGCCTGCGCCGCCGCGCAAAACACGCGCAGCGAACGCAGGTCGCGCTCGGTCAGATCCATTTTTTTCATCGGCGCGCGGCTCAAAAGGTTTTGGTTTCCGGAACCATAACCGCGAAAAAATGGTTTTTCAAAACTTTTTTGACTGCCTACATTTCCCCCATCAATGCTTTTCAACGATCCGGGGAATCACATGAACACGCTCAACCGACGCAAATTCATCACTATCGCGGGCGGCGTCTCGCTTGCGATGGCCTTGCCCTCCCTTGCGTTCGCGGAAGGCGGAACGCTTGCGGACATTCGCAAGCGCGGCAAACTAACAGTCGGCACCGAGGCGGCTTACGAACCCTACGAGTTCGTTGAAAACGGCAAGGTAGTGGGCTACGGTCACGACATTCTGGATTACATGGCGAGCAAGCTGGGCGTCACGCTCGATCAGGTCAACCTGCCGTTCCAGGGTCTGCTGCCCGGCCTCATGACGCACAAGTTCGATTTCGTCGCGACGAGCGTTGGCATCAATCCTGAGCGCGCGAAGCGCTTTGCGTTCTCGGAGCCCGTAGGTGTCGTCGATACCGTGCTGGTCGTGCGTTCAAATGACAGCGCAATCGCCAAAGCGGAAGATATCGCAGGACATGTGGTTGGCACGCAGATGGGTTCGTCGTCGCAACCGATCGCGCAAGCCTTCGACGCACAACTGAAAACCAAAGGCGCTGGTTACGCCGATATCAAACTGTTCCAGGCCTATCCGGACGTCATGGTCGCGTTGACGAACAAGACGCTGGATGTTGGCATCATGCCGTCGAATGTCGTTGCCGTGCTGATGAAGAAGGAACCAGGACAATTCCGCGTGATCGGCAAGATTGGCGAGCCGAAGATGCTCGCGTGGGTTGCGAACCCGCAGGACCTGGAGATTCGGACTTTCATCAATACGTCGCTCGCGGAATTGACGAAGAGCGGCCAGCTGGCGCAAATGCAGAAGAAGTGGTTTGGCTACACAATGAACCTGCCAACCAGCGGCTATTTGCCCGAAGGCGCGGTCTGAGGCGCAGCGCCGCATGTTCGCTTTCATAAGCAGCCAGCTCGCCGTGCTCGCACCGTTTTTCCACGATGTCGTTGCGGGCGCGATCACGACGATTCTATCGAGCGTGGCGGCGTTCGTGCTTGGCATCGCGATCGGCGCGATGTTGCTGTTGGTGCGCCAGCACGGCGGCCGCGTGCTCGCGTGGCTCGTCATTCTCTATGTAAGCCTGATACGCGGTACGCCAGCGCTGATTCAGATGCTGGTTGCGTATTACGTGTTGCCTGCAGTGCTCGATCTGAATATCTCGCCGCTGCAGGCAGGCATTCTCGCACTTGCATTGAACACTGCGGCGTATGTCTCGGAGATCTTGCGTGGCGCATTGAACTCGCTGGGCCGCGGGCAGATCCCGGCGGCTCGTGCGCTTGGCATGCCTGCCTTTCAGGTGTGGCGATACATCGTGTTTCCGCAGCTTTTTTATCGATCGATCCCGCCGCTGACCAACGAATTCACGATGCTGCTGAAGGCGTCCTCACTCATGTCGATCATCGCGGTACACGACCTTGCGACGGTCGCACGCGACGCGACCCTGCAAACCAACTTGCCGCTGCAGGTGTTTTCCGCGACGGCCGCAGTCTACTTCGCGATTCTGTTCGTTGCGTCGTCGGCATCGCGTGGACTTGAACGCCGCGTGGCTAAGGTGTTACCCAATGTCCATTGACCTGGCTGTCGTTCAATCGTCCATTCTCCCCTTGCTCAAAGGGTTGAAGGTCACCGCTCAGGTCTGCGTGCTCGGCATTCCGCTCGGTATTGTGGCGGGCACCGTTGCCGCATATTTCCGTGCATCGGAATGGCGCGTGTTGCGGGCAGTCGCGCTCTCGTACGTGGAGATCGTGCGCAATGTCCCGTTTCTGATACTCGTCTACCTGAGCTTCTTCGGCTTGCCGAAGCTGGGTGTATCGATGCCCGCGTTTGCGATCGGCGTAGCGGCCACGGCGTTCTACACCGGCGGGTACTTTTGCGAGATCCTGCGCGCGGCATTCGGCAGCCTCGCGCATGGACAGGTGCAGGCGGCGCGCTCGCTGGGGCTTTCGGGTCTTCAGGTGCAGCGTCATGTGGTCTTGCCGCAAATTTTTGGTTTTCTCGCACCGGCCACGACCAGTCTCACCATCATGATGTTCAAGGACTCGTCGATATTCTCCGTCATGAGCCTGACGGAGCTGACCTATCAAAGCAACCTGCTCACCGCCGATACCTTCGCGTACGTCGAAGTACTCGGCACCACCGCGCTCATCTACTGGCTGTGCAGCGTGCTGCTCGACGTGGCCGGGCAATGGTCGGAGCGATACGCAACCCGATACCGGCGCGTCTGATACTGCGCGTCCCTTGCCGTAATCAATGCCACTTAATACAGGACTCCTTATCATGACCAAGCCCCTGACTGTTCCTCCTAAGACCGGCCACAAGACGCTCCTTTATTCCGAGCTGGCGATGGACCTCGATAACCTCGACGCCGACATCGCCGTTCTCGGCATGCCCTATGGTTCGGCATATTCCGCCGCCGATTTTACCAATGACCAGACCAATGCACCTACCGCAATCCGTCAGGCAACTGACCGCGTAGTGCGTTCGCCGGGCCACTACGATTTCGATATCGATGGTCCGTTGCTGCAGGAACGCACGGACATTCGCTTTGTCGATTGCGGCGATGTGATTGCCGATCTCGCGGCGCCCGGCAGCCATTACGAGCGCGTCGAGCAAGCCGTGCGCAAGATCCTGGCTGCAGGCGCATTGCCTATCGTGATGGGCGGCGATCATGGCATCACCACGCCGGTGCTGCGCGCGTTCGACAGCCTTGGCCCGATCACGCTGGTTCATGTCGATGCCCACCTCGACTGGCGCGACGAAGTGAACGGCGTGCGCGACGGTCTCTCCAGCCCGATTCGCCGCGCTTCCGAAATGAAGCATGTCGCGAAGATCGTGCAGATCGGATTGCGTGCGCAGGGCAGCGGCCGTCCGGAGGAATTCCGCGCCGCCAAGGCTTATGGCGCGGACCTGATCACCGCTTACGAGCTTCACGACATCGGCATGGACGCCGTGCTCGCGCGCATTCCGGATGGCGGCAACTACTACCTGACCATCGACGCCGATGGCCTCGATCCTTCGGTCATGCCGGCCGTTGCAGGTCCCGCGCCCGGCGGCGTGACCTTCCTGCAAGCCCGCAAGCTCATTCACGGGCTCGTGAAGAAGGGCCGTGTGGTGGGCATGGATATCGTGGAGATTCAGCCTGAGAAAGATGTGAACCAGATCTCGTGCGTGACGGCGGGGCGGCTGATCCTGAACCTGATCGGCACCGCTATCCGCGCAGGCTATTTCGATAACCGCCGCTAGTCGTGTGCGGTTCGTCCAGGCCGGAGCGCGCTCGGCTGTTCTTGGCGCGCATCCTGACGCATTGAATTCAGTTTTTACGGGACATCATGGAACACACTCGCATTCGTCCGTTCAACACGAAGGTCACCTATCCCGAACAGTCGCTCGATAACGATCTCGCGCAAGCGGTCGTGGCGGGCAACATGATCTTCCTGCGCGGCCAGATTGGACAGGATATCGATACATACGAATCAGTCGGTATCGGCGATGCCGCAGCGCAGGCCGAAAAGGCGATGGCCAACGTCAAGATGCTGCTTGAAGAAGCCGGCAGCAAGCTCGAAGACATTTGCAAGGTGACGATCTATCTGACCGACGTGCGGTATCGCGAGGCAGTGTATCGCGTGGTCGGGCGCTGGTTGAAGGGTGTGCATGCGGTATCGACGGGACTGACCGTTACCGCGCTTGCGCGTCCTGAATGGCTGGTCGAGGTCGACGTGATCGCTGTGAAGTCATGACGCTTGCTTGAACCGGCGGCCCGGAAATGACTTTCCAGGCCGCCGGCATGCTACGCGTGCCCGACGTTATGCACGGGTGTTGCCCGGAAAACGAGGACAAGCCCGGCAAGTATCAACGCCATTCCCGCGACGCCTGCCGGTGCGAGGCGGTTGCCGAGGAAGATGTAGTCCATGATCGCCGTGCAAACAGGCACGAGATAAAAGAGGCTTGTCACGTTGACGAGATTTCCCGCATGCACGAGGCGGTAGAACAGCACCTGCGCAAATACCGATATCACGATGCCTAGCCAGAACAACGGCAAGAGCAGCCCCGCACTCAGGACGATACCGGACGGCTGCAAAGGCAGGAACAACACGCATAGCACGAGGCTGACTGCGTTTTGCAAAGGCAGGATATCGAGAGGCTGCTGCTTCAGGCGTTTTTGCAGAATGGCCCCGACCGTCATGCAGCCGAGCGATGCGGATGCGAACAACAGTCCCAGCGCCGGGAAGTGTCCGATCCTTCCCGCTCCCAACACGACCAGACACAAGCCACTCAAGGCAAGTAAAAGGCCGCCCGCGCGCCGTATCGTCAATCGTCGTTCCACGAGCAACAGCGTCAACACAGGCTGAACGCCCAGGATCGTGGCGAGAATGCCGGGCGTCATTCCATGGTCAAGCGCAAGCAGATAGCAGATGGAATAACCGCCTGTGAGCAAGCCGCCGGTAAGCGCAACCTGAAGTCTCGTTCCTCGCGCGGGCAGCCATCGTCCGCGCCATACGCCCAGGGCCGCGAGGACCGCTGACGCGAGTGCGAAGCGCATGACGAGAAAGGGTAGTGCGGGAGCATGCTGGAGCCCTGTTTCCGAAACGATCGCACCGCTGCTCCAGAGCAACACGAAGAGCGCCGTCGAGCCATAGGCTGCGAAGGCTGTTTTTACGAAGACCATGATTCATTCACCTGTCGAGGGAATAGATGACCAGGGCGAACACGGTCACGCTGCCAGAGCACGCAAGGTGCAGCGGTCGAGCCGGTTGCCAGGATTCAGTGGCTGTTGATCAGCCGCAAACGAGTCCACGCGGAGGCGCTGCTGCGCCTGCGGTGACGGCGTTCGGAGGAGATGCGGGAGGTGAAGCGACAGGTGGGGAAACAGTAAAAGCAGACAGACGGGCCGTGTGCGCACGGCTGATCGTCGAGTCGAACTCGATATCAGCGAAAAGAATGTGCGCGGGCTTCGTCATGAGAGAGATGAAGGTTCGTTGAAGGTTCGTTGAAGGTTCGTGGCTTCGTGAGCGTGAGATTACCGTTTCCGCGAAGCTTGTGCAACACACGTTCAGGTGGCGTGGCGGACCACTTGACAAGCTGGTCCGCATCACACCTTAAGCCTCGCCCAGCGGTTCGGCTGCAACGGCGCTTGCCGCGGGCCTCTCCGACGACGACTTGACGCGGCTGATCCACACCGCCGCCGCGATTACGAGCACGGTCGCGAGCCATCCATTGACCCCATACCCTTGAATGCTCCCGTCAGCACCGCTCGACAACAGCAAGCCCCCAAGCCACGCGCCGCAGCCGCTGCCAAGCGCCTGCAGCGCACTGTTCGTGCTGAGGAACGCGCCCCGGTTTGCGGGCTCTGGAACCGTCGTAAGCAACGCCTGCATGGGAACCATGCGGCCGGAAACCGTCACCATGAAGACCGGGAAAAACAGCAGCAGCAATACATACGGCAAGCTCGGTAAATGCGTGACGAAGAGGATTGGCAGAAGGGAAACGGCGACCATCACGCGGAACATGTGGCGGCTGCCGTAACGATCGGAAAGACGGCCGACAAAACGTGAAGTGAAGAACGTCGCCGCGCCACCGCCCATATAAAGCCACGACAATTGCGCAGGCTGCACGCCGTGATTGGCGACCAGCACGGGTGATATGAACGGGATCACCAGCATCTGCGAGCCCATTACAACGAAGGTCATGGCGAACGCGCTCATGTATCGAGGGTTCGTCAAAAGCCGCCATAACGATGGCAGCACGCTTCGCAACGCAGGCTTTTGCCGTCCCAGGTGTTCGGCCAGCGTGGGTACGATTCGCATGCCGCCGAGCCATATCAGCACGGAGAGCACCGTCAGCAGGATGAATGGCGTGTACCAGCCAAAGTGCGCGCCGAGCAGAATGCCTGCCGGCACGCCCGCAACGGCGGCCAGCGAAAACGCCGTCATGATCGTTCCAGTCGCGGCGCCGCGCCTTGCCACGGGGATGACGTCGCTGACAATGGCCATCACGACCGAACCGAGCATGCCGCCGGTGATGCCCGCGAATGCACGCGCTAAAAGCAGGATGGGGAAAGTGGGCGCAAAGGCGCAAGCGAGGTTGGATAAAGCAAACAACGCATACACGGCGAGCAATAACCGGCGCCGGTCGAAGCGATCGATATACGTCGCCCCCAGCAGCCCGGAAAGTCCCGAGCACCATGAGTACGCCGAGACCGCGGTGGCAAATGCAGCGGGTGTAATCTGAAAGCTGCGCATGATCTGCGGGCCGAGCGGCATCATCACCATGAAGTCCATGATGATGGTGAACTGGGTGAGTGCGAGCAGCCACAGCAGGCGCCGCTCGCGAGTTGAATCGAGACTATACATAGCCATCCTGATTGAATTTATTCTTTTGGACGCGGCGTGTGCGATTCAAGGTCTAGTCGTCGATAGACTCATGGACCGCAACCGCGCCGCGCTTCCAGTAACTGGAGGCGCGAATGCGGGTTTTATCGATACCGCGTTCCGTGCACAAATGCTGACGCGCCGCACGAACCACGCTCGACTCAGCCGCTGCCCACACATACCCTTCGCCATCGGGCAGATACATTTCGCGCAGTGCGAGCAACAACGCACCGCCCGGAAACTCGGATTCGTTACGGTAGCGCCATTCTGCGTAGAGGTCCGCATTGGTACTGAATTCGATTTTTGCCGATGGATCCTCAACTTCGATCAGCGCTGCAACACGGGTTCCCGCAGGCAACTCTTCCAGACGGCGCGCGATGGCGGGCAGCGCGGTTTCATCGCCTATAAGAAGATGCCAGTCGAACCCCGTGGGAACGGTAAACGAACCGCGTGGGCCGCCAATGCCAAGGTACTGACCCACGTCTGCTTGCCTGGCCCAGGTCGCGGCGGGTCCTGCTTCGTGCAACGCGAATTCGATATCCAGTTCCCGGGCCTCACGATCGAAACGGCGCGGCGTGAAGTCGCGTGCGATCGGTCGCGGCTGGTCTTCGGCGAAGACGGGACCATTGGGGCCGGCCGTCGGGACCACGGGTTTTTCTTCGCCGGGAGCCGGGAAGAAGACCTTGATGTGATCATCGAACGAGGCAGATTCGAAGTCCTGGAGATCTTCGCCGCCCAGCGTGACGCGCAGGAGATGCGGTGTTACCAGATGAACCCGCTTGACTTGAAGCAGGCGGAATTTGAGTGCATGGCGAACGCGCACGACCGCCAGATCGGGTCTGTTTTGCATACTGTCTTTCCTTGATCGTTATGTGGGTTTCAAGCCGGATCACTCGCCGCCGTGCCCTTCTATTTCAGCCGTGGCGCGCACGAGAATGGCGGCGATGCGGCGCTGTTCGGCGATGGTGGCTTCGGTTCGCATCAGCAATGCGTGCTTCAGCGCACGGCGTGCCTGGATGTATTCCGGCAGCCAGGTGTTGTCGCCGTCGCCGTTTTCGTCAGAGGTTTCGCCAGCGAACGCGCGGCGCACTGAATCCATCTTGCGAGCAAAATGACTGAGTTTCGCGAACATGATGTCGACGCGTTCCCGGTTGGCCGCCAGATACTCGCGGCCAGGTTCCGCTAGCGCGTAACGCTTGCGGTTGCCTTCCAGTTCGACGGTCGCGTAACCGAGTTCTTCAAGATAGGTCAGCGCCGGATACACCATGCCCGGACTCGGCGTGTAGAAACCGTTCGACCGGACTTCGAGTGCCTTGATCAGCTCGTAGCCGTGGCGCGGCTGCTCGGCGAGCAGAGCGAGAAGCAGGAGCTGAAGGTCGTCGGACGTGAATTTGCGACCGCGCGGCATGCCGTCTTCGCCGCCACCGAAGCCGCCAGGGCCGCCGCCGAATCCACCGCGGCCGCCGAATCCATCATGACCACCGCGGCCGGATCCACCCAGGCCGTCATGGCCAACGCGGCCGCCGAAACGGTCTTCGCCGTGATGACGGTGATGGTGGCGGCTCATTGCGTGCCAGAGGGAATGCAGGGCTGAACGGCCGTCGAAAGCCGCCGAATCGTGTGTGTGAAAGTGATGTCGTTTCATCGAGAAACTCCGTAGGTATCGTAAAACACATCTTAAGATATATATCTTAAGATACGAAGTCAACGTGTTTTTTTTGTTTTTCTGCTCGGCGAAACCATGCATTGCTTAGGATTTGGAGCCTCATAACCTTACGAGAATTGAATAATTCTCAAGGTGGATGCGCGTCGCTACTCTGGACGCTGATTTCGTCCACGAGGTTCATATATGGTTGGTTCCGAGTTTTTTGCCGCGAGGCGCCGCACGTTGCGCGTGCTGGGAGCCGCGCCCGCGCTCGCTGCGATCGGCGGGTTTGCATCTGGTTCAGCGAGCGCTGCGCATGCCGCGCTGTCTTCTGTCACGCTCGTCCTGGGCGATCAGGCGGGCGGCACGCGCGCACTCGCCGAGGCGGCAAGAGTGCTCGATGGCACGCCGTACGCGTTCAAATGGGCCAATTTCCAGGGCGCCGCGCCGTTGTTCGAGGCGCAGCGTGCCGGCGCGGTCGATATCGCTCCGGCGGGAGACCTGCCCGTGCTGGCGGCGGCCGTGGGCGATCCGACGCTCAAGATCGTCGCGACGCGCGTCGGTTCCGGATCGCAACTCGGCATTCTCGTGCCGGCAACTTCGAAGCTGCGCAGCGTCGCGGATCTCAAGGGCCGCACGGTGTTCGTATCGTCGGCGCGCGGCAGCATTTCGCAGTTCCAGCTTTACGGCGCGCTCGCCGAGGCGGGGCTCACGCGCAACGATGTATCGGTGAGATTCGTGTTGCCGGTCGATGCGTTCACCGCGTTTGCATCGGGGAGCATTGACGTATGGGCGACCTTCGATCCGTACTTCGGCACAGCCGTGCAGCATGGTGCGCGCGTACTGCGCGACGGCACGGGCATCAATAGTGGCTTGGGGTTTATCACGGCGTCGGGCGAGGCCGCAGCGAATCCTTTGAAGCGGCTTGCAATAGCCGATGTGCTGGAGCGGTTCCAGCGCGCGGGCGATTGGGCGATTGCCAATCCGGACGAATATGCGCGGGTGTATGCATCGCTGACCCGTCTTCCGCTCGATGCAGCCAGGACGATTACCGCACGATCCGCGCTGAAGCAGCGGTTCGTTGCGGACAACGATATCGCGGCGTTGCAGAAAGTGGCGGACAGCGCGTTTCGCGATGCGATCCTGCCGAGGCGGATCGATGTGCGGGCGATATCCGATACGCAGATTGCAAAAGCTTGAGGCAGGCAAGAGCGCGTGGACGGCGAGAGGGTCGGCCATCCACGCGGTGTTTTGTTCAATCCAGCAAGTCGAGTTCCGCTTCAACCAGCCCTTCATACAAGCTCTGGAACGAGAACAGAGCACCGCCGGGGCGTCCCACGCGCTCGTGCGTCAACGCGGCGACATCGTGTGGAATGGGCTGGGGCGTGCCGGCCGCCTCTGCGAGCAATTGTGTGTGGCACGCGTTATCGAGCGCGAGATACCACCATGCTGCCGCTTCCACGGTCGGACCGGCAGTGAGGATGCCGTGGTTCTTCAGGATCACCGCTTTGCTCGTGCCGAGTGCATCGGCAATGCGGGCGCCTTCCCTGGTGTCGAGCACGACGCCCTGGAAATCATCGAATAGTTCGTGATCCTGATAGAACGAGCACGAGTCCTGTGTCAGCGGATCGAGCTTGCGGCCAAGCGTCGACCACGCCTTGCCGTAGAGCGAATGCGTGTGGGCCGCTGCAACGATATCCGGGCGCGCTTCATGAATTGCCGCATGAATGGCAAAGGCGGCCTGATTGACGGGCCCCTTGCCAACGACGATCTCGCCTTCGCTGTTCACGAGCAGCAAGTCGGAAACGCGCATGCGTGAAAAGTGCCGGCCAAGCGGATTGACCCAGAAGTGATCGGTCCATTCGGGGTCGCGGGCGGTGATGTGGCCGGCGAGACCCTGGTCGAATCCGTATCGGGCGAACAGGCGGAATGCGCCTGCAAGACGTTCGAGCCGGTGGCGACGTTCAGCCGCGAGCGATACGGGCGGCGGGACTTCATCGAACCAGAATTTGCGGACGGGCGAGGCGTGGAGCGCAAGTTCGGGTGTGGCGGGGAGGGTGCTCATTATTGAATGTCCTTTGGCGGTCGAGCCGGGAGTCGGCTACCCGGTGGATTGCTTCAAAGGCTAACATTCGCGCATTCGAGGGTTAAATATCAAATGCAGATAACCATATCGAATGTGCATGATTGAGGGGTGCCCTAGGCGTCCAGCACCACGACCGAGTCTTCGCCTGGACCTGTCTTCGCCGGAATCGCACTGCAAATCAGTGCGTGTCCCGGTTCGACCTCTCCCTCGCAGGGCACGGGATACGCCACATCGCCGGAAAGCAGGCGCGTGGAACATGTGCCGCATACGCCCGATCTGCAATTCGATGCCACCGCCACGCCGTTTGCTTCGGCGAAGTCGAGCAGGCTTCCATCTTCGGGAGACCATTGCGCGGTCTTTTGCGATCGCATGAAAATGACCTTCGACATAAGCTCAGGATCACGGACCGGGACAATAGGTGCAACTGCTGCGGACCTTTCAGTTCGCTTGACGCTCGCGGGTCCGAACGCTTCGAAACGGATCCGGTCGTCGGCCACGTTCAGCGCGCGCAAGCCGGTGTACAGGTCTTGCATGAAAGCAGCCGGACCGCAGAGGTAGAAGTCGTAGTCGCCGAATGGCAGCACACTCCTGAGATAGTCGATATCCACGCGCTGCGCATCGCGAAGATGAATCGAGAGCTGCGGAAACGCCTGCGCTGCGGCATCAAGTTCGTCAGCGAAGGGGCGATCGATTGCCCGGCGCGCGCCGTGGATGAAATACACATGCTCGGGCTGGGCACGGTCGTTGTTCGAACGCACGCTGTTGAGCATCGCGATCATCGGTGTGATGCCAATTCCCGCCGATACAAACACGATCGGACGCGAGCTCGTTCGATCGAGCACGAACGCGCCACCCGGCGTCTTCGTTTCCATCACGCTGCCCGCATCGACATGCTCGTGCAACCACGTCGATGCCACACCTTCACGCTTCACCGTGATCCTATAACGCTTGCCGTCATGCGCATCGGAAAGCGTATAGGTTCGGATCAGCGGCGCCGCGAGCCCGGGAATGTTCAGCCGGATCGGCAGAAACTGGCCAGGCGCAAAAGACGCGAGCGGCTCGTCATCGGTGGGCTCGAAATAAAACGACTTGATACCGGGCGCTTCGTCGCGAACCTCGGCGACGTTCAGCGTGCGCCACGCGCTCGGCGCTTTCGTCCAGCTCCCTGTCTTCGCCAGTTGCGGCGCGTATTGCACGCCCGACCAACGCAACGGCAAAGCGCTGCGCGTGCGCCGCACTTCACGCACACGCCAGCGGATGAGGCGCTCCGCGCCCTCGAATGATTCGAGATCCTTACCTTCCCAGATCACTTCTGCATCCACGGCCACGTACAGCAGGTCGCCGCTGACGAAGTCGATCACGAGCAAACCCGCGCGCGGATCACGCATCAGATTACCGATGGTGTTGAAGAACAGGTTGCCGCTGAAGTCGGGGGTGGTGAGCGCGTGCTTGCTGTCGTTACGAATGAACCCCGGCTTGCCGCCCCGATGCGACACGTCCGCGCCACGGCCGATACCCGCATCGTCCGATGTATTCGCGCTCGCGATAAAAAACGTGTCCGCGTTGGCAATCAATTCGCGATCGGCGTCGCTCAGATGATCCGTGATGACAGGCGCCTCGTCGTCACGCGCCTGCTTGCCGAAATCAATGGGCGTCGGCGTGCGGCTTTGAATGTATTTTGCACAGTTGCCATAGCTCTGACTGACGGCCACGGTGATCGCATTTTCGTCGACGGAAGTGACCACGCCGTTCACGCGATTACGCCTGCGCGTGGCGGGCTGAATGCCGAGGCCACCCAGCAAAGCGCCCGCTTTCCACGCGCTTGCGAGAGGGTCGCCTTTCAGGCTGTGGCCCGCGATCCGCAACGTGCGTTCATCGGGCGTAGACACAAAGCCCGGTTCACCGATACGCAATGTTGCCCACGGTTGTCCCGCAGCATCGACGCCGCCCAGCACCATGAACGGCTGCTCTGCGAAGAATTGCCGATGCTGCTCGGGCATGTAGTCACGAATTCCGCGACGCGCATTGACGTCCATGCGCTCACGTACGCCCGCTAGTTCCTGCGCCGCCAGTTCGCCGGCGTGAAAGGGCGATTCAACAGCGCTCCAGCCTGCAGGCGGAGCGGCGACGAGGGTATCGGACATGGGCGTTCACCAGTTGGTGGATGGTACGGAGCAATCAGTCGGACTCGGCAAGCAAGCCGGCCTTCGAGGCAGGCATACGCAGGAAGCGCGGCAGCGCTTCGACGCGCTTCAACCACGCGCGCAGATTGGGATATGGATCGAGCGAAATGCCGCCCTCGGGCGCATGAGCGATGTACGAGTAAGCCGCAATATCCGCGATGGTCGGTGTTTGCCCCACGGCGAACGGCTTGTCACTGAACTCGGGCTCGATGATCGCGAAGAGATCTTCTGCAATGCGCATCGCCCCCGCGTGATCGCGCGGCGCGCCGAACACGGTGACGAGACGCGCGGCACAGGGTCCATACGCGATCTTGCCCGCAGCGAGCGACAACCAGCGCTGAACGGCTGCGGCACCGACGGGATCTTCAGGCAGCCACGATGCATCGCCGTACTTTTGCGCAAGGTAGACGAGGATCGCATTCGAATCCGTCAGAACAATGTCGCCGTCCTCGATCACCGGCACTTCGCCGAACGGATTGAGCGCCAGATGGGCGGGCTTGCGGTTGTCACCGGCTTTCATGTTGAGTTCTATCGTCGTGAACGGCAGGTCGAGCAAGGTGAGGAAAAGCTTCACGCGATGCCCGTGTCCGGACAATAACGTCGTGTGCAAGCGGATCGGCTGATCTGGTTTGGTTTTGATGGCAGAAGGCATGGTCGGGTCCTGGCGAAGTGATTGATGAGTGAGTGCTCGTAGAATAGGCCGCCACGCACGATGCGAGAAGACGGATAATCGTGGTAACACAATCCTTTTATAGTGGACAATCGAATGACCGACCTGAGTGGTGTAAACCTCAATCGGCTGGTGGTGTTCGCGGCGGTGGTCGAAGCTGGATCGCTGACCGCCGCGGCCGACCGCCTTGGAATTGCGAAAACCATGGTCAGCACGCACATGCAGCGGCTCGAGGCGGAAGTGGGCGCCAGCCTGCTCGTGCGAACCACGCGACGCGTGAGCGTCACGGAGGCCGGCCAGGCGTTTTACGCAGCGAGCCGGCAGATCCTGAGCACAGCGGAAGACGCGATTTCGGCGCTTGCGCAAGGCTCCGGCGACTTGCGCGGCACGCTGCGCGTGGCAACGCCGATCGACTACGGGACGAACGTTATCGCGCCCATGCTCGCTGACTTGCGCCGGACGCATCCGGAGTTGAAGGTCGAGCTGGTGTCTGCGGACAGGATGGTGGATCTGGTTGCAGAAAGCGTCGATGTCGCCATTCGCCTCGGAAGGTTAGCGGACTCGAGTTATCGCGCGGTGAAAATCGGCGGTTTCGTGAAGTGGCTGGTCGCGAGTCCCGAGTTCATCAGTACATGGGGGAAGCCGACTAAACCGGAAGCGCTGGCGAAGCTGCCGTTCGTGGCCATGTCCGCGTTGGTAAAACCATTGGTGGTATCGATTGAAAGCAGGCGAGGCGCCCGGCGTACTGTCCGCTTCAGCGCGGGCTTCTTCGCCGATACATCGCCAACGTGCCGTGCAGCGACGCTCGCGGGCGGGGGCGTTGCGTTTCTCACGGACTTCTCGATTGGCGACGATGTTGCCGAGGGACGGCTGGTGCGTTTGCTGCCGGAGTGGTCAGGGGCACCCGCGGGGATTCATGCGGTGTTTCCATCGGCGCGGCAACCGGTGCCGAAGGTGCGCGTGTTCATCGATGCGTTGAAGGCTCATCTTGCGGGCGGCGTTGACGTTGTATAGTCCGGAGCAGCGTCATCACATCACAGGAGCTTCGCCATGCCGTCCTCACCCCGTCGCGCGTTGATCGTCATAGATGTTCAAAACGAATACGTGTCCGGCAATCTGCTGATCGAATACCCGGACGTCAATGTATCGCTCGCAAACATAGGCCGTGCAATCGACGCTGCTAACCGCCATCACGTGCCCGTGGTCCTGATCCAGAACATCGCGCCTGAAACGTCGCCCTTGTTCGCGCGTGGATCGGCCGGAGCTGCACTGCACGACTTGGTGAGTTCCCGGCCGCACGCGCAGGTGATCGAGAAAGCGTTGCCGAGCGCGTTCGCCGGAACGAGTCTTGGCGACTGGTTGAAGACGCACGAAATCGATACGCTCGTAATCGCTGGCTATATGACGCAAAACTGCGATGACTCCACGGTGAAGCACGCGGTACACGCGGGTATGTCGGTCGAGTTTCTCGTCGATGCCACCGGTTCCGTGCCTTATGAGAATCGGGCGGGCTATGCAAGCGCCGAAGAGATCCATCGCGTGTTCACGGTCGTGATGCAATCGCGCTTTGCCGCAGTGCTGTCAACCGACGAATGGATTGGCGTGCTCGAAAGTGGCGCTGCGCCAGTGCGCGACAACATCTACACGTCGAACCAGAAAGCACGGGCTCGCGGCTAACGTTTATTTCTCGCTCATCCACCATTTCGCCCTGGAGAAAAAATGAGACGTTTTCTTGTAGCTGCCACTTTAAGCGTGCTCGCCACAAGCGCCTTTGCGGATGCAAATAGCGAGACCTGTCAGCAGAAGCAGGACAGGATCAACCAGCAGTTCGAATACGCGCAGGCGCACAACAATACTGCGCAACTAAAAGGTTTGCAGACGGCGCTGGATCAGGCCAAACAAAACTGTTCTGATGCTTCACTGGAAAAGCGGCGTCAAAGCCGGATAACGAACGCACAGGCCAAAGTCAATTCACGGGAAGCCGAACTGAAAAAGGCGCAGGACAAAGGCGACGGATCAAAGAAGATCGCTTCGCGACAGCGCAAGCTGGATCAGGCACGTGAAGAACTCAAGCAGGCTCAGGAGCCAGTTGGTCCCTGATTAAAAAGAGAGCGTCCGGCTTTGCGACTGGCGCTCTTAAGTTTTCATGAGCGTTGATAACGCAGAGACGATCTCGTCGAATAGCGGCCGGTCGTCGGTCTTTTCGCTCAGACATCTGTTTTTCAATTCGAACAGCGAAGGGTCGACAGCGTCGCATCGATCGATCAATTCTTCCAGCAGGCATCCATAAGCCCTCACTTCCAGGCGCTGCAGCGATTGAGCGTGCGGGCCTTGCGGCGAATAAAACGAAGCTGCGCCAAAGTCGCCCAGCAGCGCGCGACTCTCACCGCAATGCAGGATGTTGTGTGCGTAAAGGTCGCCGTGCATGATTCCTTTCGCATGCAAATGACATGCAGCCGATGCAATGCCATAGGCCATGTTCAACGCGGCCCATCGCGTGAAGCGGACACCGTCGGCGTACATATCGCGAGTGCAGGAATCAAGGCTTGGCGGACCCGCGAGATTACGGAACTCGGGATCGATCAGCGTCAGCACGAGCGCATCGGAGCCTTGCGGATGCGCGCGTACCTTCCCAAGTACCGAAATCAGATTCCCATGCTCACCCGCATTGATGCATGCCGCCATTTCGCAATGAGGCAATCCATCGCTGGTTACAGCGCCCTTGAACAATTTGACTGCAACCGGTTGAGCAGCACCATCGTTCGTGGAATACGATGCACGATAGATCACGCCGGAAGCGCCTTCACCCAGGACATGTTCAAGCGTCAGGTCGCTCCATTCGATAGGGTTGATCGGCGTGTGAATCAGTGCGTCCGCTTCCAGCGTTTCGCTTAGCGGGTTGCCCGCATAAGCGAGCCACGACAAGCGCGGCATGGACGTGAGCCACGCAGGCAGTTCATCGAGCTGATTCGCGGCAAGCCGCAGCAGTTCGAGGCGCGAACAAGCAGCAAGCGCGGACGGCAGCGTCCGCAAGCGATTACCCGCCAGCATCAGCTTCTGAAGCTTCGTGCAGTTTCCTATCTCGGGCGGCAGCATTTCAACGTGGTTGTCGGTGAGGATCAGCCAGCGAAGAGTTGCCGGCAACGATGTACCCGCCACCCTGGCGATTTGGTTCGCCTTGAACCCGATCATGCTCAACTGCTGACACTTGCCAAGTACTTCGGGCAACTCGGTGAACCGGTTGTTCGAACAGAAGATGATGCGCAGCTTGGCAAGCCGCGGAAGATCGTCCGGAAGCGACGACAACGCATTACCGGACAAGTCGAGTGATTCGAGTGTATCGGCGAGGTTGAAGATTTCGCGCGGAAACTCGGTCAGGCCACACGACATTTTCAATTGCCGCGTGCCTGCCGGCAGTCCGGCGCGTAGTTGTGCGAGTGTGGTGATCACAATGCGAGATCCGAGATTGATGCCGTTTTTGTATTGCGGGATTTTACGGGGAAACGCTTGAACGAACCGGCATCAGGAATCCGCAGCAAGAATTTCGATCACAAAGTCGATAAACGCACGCACCTTCGCCGCCGGTAAATGCCGTGACGGATACAGCGCGTAAAGCGCAAACGCCTCGCCGGTCCATTCGGGCAGCAATTGCACGAGCCGGCCTTTATCGATGAGATCCTGCACGCCACTCGCCTTCAGTCGCGCGATGCCCGCGCCCGCGAGGCATGCGCCGAGCAGCGTGCCGGCGTCGTTCAAAAGCAGACGTCCCGATGTTTTCGCCGGAACAGTCTTCCGGCCCGATTTGTATTCCCATTCCATCGGTTCGCCCGTCAGCGAATTGCGCATCTGGATGCACGCGTGATCGATCAAGTCCGCGGGCGTTTCCGGCCGGCCATGCTTCCTGATGTATGACGGCGCAGCAACGGTCACGGTGCGTGTCTCCAGCAACTTGCGGGCAACCAGTGACGACGATGGCGGTTGTCCGAAGCGAACGGCAATATCGAATCCGTCGGCAACCAGGTCTCCGAGCTGGTCACGTGTAACCAGTTCAAGCGACAGTTCGGGATAGCGCTCAAGGAATCTGGCGAGATGCACCGCGAGCATGCGTCGCGAAAAATACGCATCCACGTTCACACGCAAGCGCCCCTGCACGGCGGCGGACGCGCCAGCGGTCATGGTGACGGCGTCGCCAATGCCCGCAAGCAGCGGTCCTATCTCTTCGTAAAGCCGGCGGCCTTCGTCCGTCAGCATCACCGAACGTGTGGTCCGGTCAAGCAAGCGCACGCCTATGCTCGTCTCCAGTCGCCCGACCGCGCGGCTGACACCGGACGGCGATAAACCCAGCGCGTCTGCCGCGCGCGCAAAACTTCCGCCTTCGACAATTGCGGCAAGGACGCTGATGTTGGCAAGCGTACGTCCATCGAAGCTCATGATTTATCCGGTTTTTAATTCGTGCTGAAAGGTCACTAATGAAGTGACACGAGGGCGATTCCCTCAATGATCGCGCACCCCTATGATGCACTCAATCGCAGACTATTCAAAAGGGAGTTCACCATGTACGCAATTACTGGCATCAGCGGCAAGGTCGGAGGCGCGCTTGCTCGGACGTTGTTATCGAAGGGTCTTCCGGTCCGCGCAATCGTGCGCGACCCGGGCAAAGCGCAGCACTGGGCATCGCAAGGATGCGAAAGCGCGCTCGCCGACATGGAAGACGTGGCCGCGTTGACGGCGGCGTTCAGAGGCGCGGACGGCGTATTCATTCTGCCGCCGTCGAACTTCGATCCGTCGCCGGGCTTTCCCGAGGCGCGTGTCGTGATCGATGCCGTCAAGGCTGCGCTGGAAGCCGCTAGACCGCGCAAGGTGGTGTGTCTTTCGACTATCGGTGCGCAGGCGAGCCAGTCGAATTTGCTCACGCAGCGTTCGTTGATGGAACACACATTGAGCCAGCTTTCCATGCCTGTGACGTTCCTCAGGCCCGGCTGGTTCATGGAAAACTCGGCGTGGGACGTAGCGTCTGCGCGCGATGAAGGCATCGTGCGAAGCTTCTTGTAGCCGCTCGATAAACCCGTGGCAATGATTGCCACGGCGGACGTGGGACGCGTGGCCGCGGAGCTGCTGCAACAGGACTGGACGGGAACGCGGGTGGTGGAACTGGAAGGGCCACAGCGCGTGAGTCCGAACGACATTGCCGCGACGTTTGCAAAAATCCTCGGACGCGATGTCCGTGCTGAAGCCGTGCCGCGCGAAACATGGGGCGTGCTTTTCAGGTCGCAGGGCATGAACGATCCGATGCCGCGCATCCAGATGCTCGATGGCTTCAACGAAGGCTGGATCGAGTTCGAAGGCGCCCCGATCAAAGGCGAAGTGAAGCTGGAAACGGTCTTGCGCGAGCTTGTGCAAGCTGCGGCGGGATGATCAACTGGAAGTGGTTTCCCGCGCCATATCGATGAAAGCACGCAGTGCCGGCGACGTCCTTCGCTGGCGCGGATAATACAACATGAAGCCCGGGTAATACGGGCACCAGTCCTCCAGCACGGCAACCAGACGGCCTTGATCGATGAGATCGCCAACGATCGCTTCCATGGAGAACCCGATGCCGATGCCATCCAGCGCGGCCTGCAATGTCCGCTCGAGCGTGCTTACCGTCACGCGGCCTTTGACATCGATCTCCAGCCGCGTGCCGTCCTTTTCGAATTCCCATTTATAAAGCCTGCCGCTTGGAAACCGGTGACGGATGCAATTGTGGTCGAGCAGATCGTTCGGATGATGCAGCGGCGGGCGTCCTTCCAGGTAATCCGGCGTTGCAATCGCAAGACCGCGCTGCGCCGGGCCGATCGGGACCGCGACCATGTCTTCGGGGATGGACTCCTGAAAACGGATGCCGGCATCGAAACCCAGGCCGACGATATCGGCGAGGCTGTCATCTTCGACAATCTCCAGGGCAATGTCCGGATAAGCCGTCAGAAAGCGCGCCATGAGCGGCGCGACCACCAGCCGCGCCGCCACGTGCGACATGTTGAGGCGCAGCGTGCCGGTCGGCGTCGCGCGGAAGTTGTTCATCTCCTCCAAGGCGTCGCCGAGATCGTGCAGCACCGGTTGAAGACGTTCCAGCAGACGCTGACCGGCGTCGGTCAGCGCGACGCTGCGCGTGGTGCGGTTGATCAGGTTCACGCCCAGTCTTTCTTCCAGTCCGCGAATGGCGTAGCTGATCGCCGACGTGGACAGCCCCAGTTCGGCGCCGGCCTTGCGGAAGCTGCCGTGGCGCGCGACGGCAGCGAACGCGGACAAGTGCGAGAGGTTATCGGTAAGCATTGTGCAGGATTATTCAACGATTCATGCGGAAACTCAAGCTTGCGCACCACCAGCTGAGTGCCTATTGTGCATGTACGTTCAACAAAGCCACATAAGGACACCATGTTTCAAGCCCGAGGATATGCCGTTCATAGCGCTACCACGCCGCTCGTTCCTTTCAGTTTTACGCGCCGCGATACGGGGCCGAACGACGTTCGCATAGAAATCCTGTATGCCGGTATTTGTCATTCGGACCTGCATCAGGCGCGCAACGACTGGAGCAACTCGTTATATCCGATGGTGCCGGGACACGAAATCGTGGGACGCGTGGTCGAGGTCGGCAGCGATGTCCAGAAGTTCAAGGTCGGCGATTACGCGGGGGTGGGGTGCCTAGTCGATTCATGCCGGCAATGTTCGGCGTGCCGCGAGAACCTCGAACAGTATTGCGAGGAAGGCCCCACACCGACTTATAACGGGAAGGAACGCGGCAGCGAACAACTGACCTTCGGCGGTTATTCCGATCAGATCGTGGTGGAAGAGCGTTTCGTGGTGAAGGTGGCTGCGAACCTCGACTTGAAAGCGGTCGCGCCGTTATTGTGCGCGGGGATCACGACTTATTCGCCGCTGCGTCACTGGAAGGTGGGGCCGGGTCAGAAAGTTGGCGTGATCGGACTTGGCGGACTCGGACATATGGGCGTCAAGTTTGCGAAGGCGCTCGGTGCGCACGTGGTCATGATCACGACTTCACCGGGTAAAGGTCAGGACGCGGCGCGTCTTGGCGCTGACGAAGTGCTGATCTCGACCGATGCCGCCCAGTTGGCTGCGCATGTCGGCAGCTTCGATTTCCTGCTCGACACCATTCCGGTTGGGCACGACCTCAACCCCTACATGGCGCTGCTCAAGCGCGACCGGACGTTGGCGTTGGTCGGCGTATTGACCGACACGGAGCCGCTTGCGGGCGTGAGTGTCATTATCGGGCGCAAGTCGGTGGCGGGCTCGGCAATTGGAGGCTTGGCTGAGACGCAGGAGATGATGGATTTCTGCGCCGAGCATGGCATTGTCAGCGACGTGGAGGTCGTGCAGATCCAGGGCGTCAACAAAGCGTATGAGCGCTTGTTGAAGAACGACGTGAAGTATAGATTCGTGATCGATATGGCTTCGCTCGCGGACGCTTGAATATAAGCATAAGCAGACGACCGTAGGCACGCATGCAAAGGCCACGCACACGCGTGGCCTTTGTTTTTATTTGCCGCCCGCAACATATCCTTCCCCAAAGCGTCGATAACCATTCGCGCTAAGTGATCCAGCAAGAAGCAGAGCGCGCCGATCAACTTTATTATTGAGATGAGCCCGGCAAAAAGTGCGTTAGCGTAGGGGCGGTTCAACAGCATAATAATCAGGATGACAACCGAGTTGATGCAGTATCAGGGCCATCGGTACTTGCTCTATAAACGATGGGATTACGCGCCGCACGGAAGGACCAAAGAGCAGCAGGAAGCGCTGGACGCCGGGCAAGCCTTATTCAAGGCCGCTAATTTCGAACATTGGACGAGCCAGCCGGAGCTTGTCGAGCGTGTTCAAAATTTTCTTGTGAGTTCGATTCCGTCTTACCGACCACGCCCCTACGGTGATAGTCCGCGTGACGTGATTGACGCGCTGTGCTGGGAGGTCAGAAACGGCGCGGCGGTGATCGTGCGTGCGAAGCCAGCCTACATCGCGCATGACGGCTTTGTCCCGGCGCGCACCGAACAACAAAGGTATAGGCTCGAATTAGAGGATATTGCCGAGCGCGCCGCCAGCTACGCGGCCCGCTCTAAAGCGTATGACGAAGGTTTGGCTGAGTATCACCAAGAGATAGAGCAGGCCGAGCGTGCGTCGCGCCCGCTGGAGCCGTTCCGGCACATCGAAACTATCGCAGAGGCGGCGGCGCGCAATCGGGCTACGTGGGCGGCACTTGGCGCGGGCGCATCGGCGGGGTTGTCCGCAGTTGCATCGTCGTTGCCCTCAATTGGTGACAACGGTACAGACTCCGGCAATGTGTCGGGCGACGGCATGAGCAGCGCGCCACTCGGAAACGCCACGCCGTTCAAGTTTCAGAGTATGCCGAGCTTCGGCGATAGCTTCGATATTGCCAAAACGCCCAATTACGGCGAGCCAGGGACGTGGTACACGAATCCCGGAAGTGGACAAATGCGGCTGTATGGTGATACGGGTGCACCGGTTGTTGACTTCGACTTCGACCACGACCACGGTCAAGGCGTTCCTCACGCGCACAACTATGGACCGGTAGGAGCGGACGGCGCGTTTGATCGGGAAGGCGGCCGCAGCTTTTCCCTGTTGCCGTGGTAACAAGATAAGGAAGCAAGAAGTGGATCAAATGAAAAACTATCACGACGCCGAATTCATCGGGTTGTACTACGCGCGAGACAAGCAACGGCTGATGCTGAATTTCCAGCTTGTGAGCAGAGACCTCGCGGTCGTTCGTTGCGACGGTGTAACACATTTCCGGATGGGAGAAATGGGATTACAAAACGTCCTTTCGCGTTTGTTGATATCGTCCGAGCGGGATTTTCCACCAGACGATATTCGCATTTACATCAATTGGGCATGCAGTCGGGACGGCCATGAACACGCCATGACCGACGACAGAGCCGCTTACTTCAGAACCAACATTCGGAACCGGAGATTTGTGCTTCTTGTCTTGGAACCATCGGTTGGCGCCGAGATAGTTGTAGTCTGCGAGTCGGTTACGCACGTCGAATAATGCGTTTCCGGTCAGTCGCGTGAAGCTCCAAGAAGCAGCAACACCAAGGACCACATTCCGCCTTACCCCACCGGTTCCCCCAGATTCAACATCAACCGGTTCGCCCATGCAAAAATGGCGATGGAATGAATCAGGTCGAGGATCTCATCGTCGTTCAGGCCAACGTCGCGCAGCGCCTTCAACTGAGCCGGCTCGACCTCGCCCGGCCTGAGCGTCAAATCGATCGATGCCAGCACGATCGCCTTCTCGCGCGGCGTGGTCCCTGCGGTGACAGGATCGTTGAACACCTGCTCGATCACATCATCGCGTTTGGCCAATTGCTCGAACCGCTGCGCATGCACCGAAGCGCAATACACGCAGCCATTGATCCGCGATACCACCGTCGACGCCAGTTCGCGTTCAGCGCGCGGCAATCCGCCGGGCGCGTACATGATCGCGTTGAACGCGGCCGAACGCTGCCGCAAAATCTCAGGCTGATGCACGAGGAACAGGTAGTAGTCGGATTCCTTCGCCTTCGGATGGCTTTCTTCGAGCACGGCAATTTGTTCGGCCGATGCATCGGCGAGTTGCACGACGTCCAGCCACGCGTCCCATCCGAGCACGCGATTGGTAAAGCCATGTGCTTCGATCAGACGGCTCATGCGGCCTCCGTGGCATTCAGCGCCTGCAGCGCGCGCAATCCGGCAGTCAGGCGAATTTGATAGGAGAGGAACGCGATCAGTTGCGCGAGCGCGACCACGGCCGGCGTCGGGATGCCCGCGGCGGGAAGGTGTTCGAGCGCGGCCTTGTCGCCCTCGATGGGCGATTCGATCAGCGTGCGCGTGAAGACCAGCATTGCATGCAGCCGCGGTTCTTGTGTGACGATGGAACCCTGCGCGATCTGGTTGATCAAGGCGCGGTCCGCATCGATCGATGCAAGCCGTTCCGCGTAATGCGCGCCCAGTGCCGAAGCATTCGATAACGTGCACGCGTACAACGCTACGAACAAGCGATCACTCAGCGATAAATCCGGCAGCGCCGGATCGAACAGCGCTTCGTAGCTGCGCTGGGTGGCATCGGCAACTTTCTCGCGTTTGTGCCTTATGGCATGGGTCGGCGTGCCCGGCGTGAGACCCGCAATCCGGTCGACAATATCCGTATCTGTCATGCTTGCTCCTTTGCGCGAGTGCTTGTAGCAGCGTTGAGGAAATTCAGGACCGCGCGCCACGATGCTTCATCGGCGTGCGCGTTTGCTGCGGGCCGGCCACCGCCCGTGCTGATGCGTCCCGACACGGGATGCGCATACACGAGTTGGGTGGTCGGTACGTAAGGGAACACGATGGCGTGGCCGGCTTGATCGAAGTCGAGATGGTTGACCGGGTACGCATGTTTCTGCTGCTCCAGCTTGTCGACGACCATGCGCGAATAGTCGGACGATGGCCATGATCCGTCGTCAGCGGCGGAAAGCAGAAGCACGGGTCCATCGATCTGTTCCACGCGAATCCGCGCGCGTTCCACCGCTTCCTGATCGAGCAAGGCGGTGCGAATGGCGCGTTCATGGCGGTGCGGCGGCGGTCCGTCATCGAAAGGCTTCCAGCTTGCCGTGCGATTGTTTTCCCATAGATGCGGCAGCGGCTTGCCATCGATCAACCACGCCGGGCCTTCGCGGCCCGTTGCGGGATCCGCGGCGTTTTGCGCGCTGTGGACCACCGCGCCAGGCACATAACCGATCACCGCCTTGATCCGGTCTGGATAAGTCGCACCGAGCAACAACGCCAGTTCGCCGCCGCGCGATTGTCCGCTGACTGCAATGAAGCCATGCGCGGGCTGCAACTCGCGGCTGATCCAGTCGAGCGCGCGGCGGAAATATTCGAGCGGCGTGTTCGAGATGTAATCGGATAGTCCCGGTGTCTTGAAGTAGCCGAGCGCAAGGGCGGCATATCCACGCGATGCATACAGCGCACCGCGCGGCTCATTGATGCCGCCGCCCGATCCATTCAGCACGAGCACGACCGGATGCGGTCCCGGCGTTGCTGGAACGAACAGGGTGCCAACGCAACCGTCCTCGCGCATCTCGCGTCGTTGAACGCCCGGTGCCATCAGGCGTTGTGTCAACACGGCTTCGTCCAGGCACTTTCCATCGGCATCGAAAACTTCGACGCGCGTGGTCAGCGCGTCGCTTACATCCGCCGGGAACACCTCGCGCTTGCCGGTTTCAACGGGCGTTTGCGACCAGATCAGTCCCATCGGCGATACATCGCTGTAATCGCCTTCAACAGGTGCATCGCACGAAAGGTCGATAACGCCATCCGCGTCCGCGCGATATACCGCGCGGCTTGTCCAGATCACGCCATCGCCGCGCGCAGTGTGCGTGCGCAACCCGATCAACGTGCCCGCTTGCGAACCGCCAACCAGGATGCGGCGCGGGACGTCGATCAGGTCATCGGCCGGAGTGATCGTGATGTATGTCATGCCGGCCTCAATTGCCGATGCGCGTGACCATCATCGCGGTCGTCCGGTCGCTGACGGCCGGGGTCACCTTCAGCCCCTTCTTCGCGGCCCAGATGTTTTGATAATGGAAAAGCGGAATGACGCCCACGTCGTCGCTCACCACCTTCACCGATCCGCGCAGGATCGTTTCGCGCTTGGCGGCGTCGAACTCGGCGGTCGCGGCATCGAGCGCGTGATCGACGGCGGGACTGCTATAGCGGCCCCAGTTCGATGAACCAATGCCCTTCTTTGCATCGACGGTGCCGAGGATGTTGACGAGCGCGTAGCTCGCTTCGCCCGTGCCGTTACCCCACGCGATCATGCTCATCGCGAACTCGTTTTTATTCGCCCGGCTTGCGTAAACCGCCCATGGCATGACCTCGACCTTCGTCTTCACGCCAATGCGCGTCCAGAATTGCGCGACGGCCTGCGCCGTTTCAGGTGCTTGCGGATAACGGTCGTTCGGCACGCTGAGCGTCAACTGGAAACCATCGGGGAAACCCGCTTCGGCAAGCAGTTTCTTCGCCTGGGCCGGATCGTTCGGGATGTCCTTGACATCAGGGTTATAACCAAAGGTCTTCGCCGGCATCCATTGGTTCGCGACCGTCGCTGCACCTTGCAGGATGCGGTCGGTGATCGCGGGACGATTGATCGCAAGGGACAACGCGCGGCGCACGCGTACATCGAGGAGCGGGTTTTTCGGCAGGGGCTTGCCGGCGTTATCGGTGATATAGGGGCTCGGTCCTTCGCGGAAACTCGGTTGAAGTAGCAGGACGCGCAGGCCTGGATACGCGTAGACGGAAACCTTCGGCGATTGCTTCAGGCGCGGCAAATCGGAGACAGAGACTTTGTCGATCATGTCGACATCGCCTGACAACAGCGCCGCCGTTCGCGCCGCCGCGTTGCTGACGTAGCGATAGTTCACCGTGTCCCAGAGCGGCTTCGCGCCCCAGTATGCGTCGTTGCGTTTCATCACTACGCGGTCCCCGGGCGTGTATGAGACGAACTTGTAGGGTCCCGATCCGACCATCGCGCGGCCGGCGTTGTAGTCTTCACTCGATGACTTCTCGCCCACATGCTTGCTGACGATATGCACGGATGTCAGGTTCAGCGGCAGGTCGGGCGTCGGCGTGCTCGTCTTGATGACGAGCGTGTACGGATCGGGCGCGGTCACTGACGCGACGGTGCGCAGATAACCCGCAAAGGTCGCAATGGTGCCCGGCACATTGCGCGCGCGCTGGTAAGAGTAGATGACGTCATCAGCAGTGAACGGCGCACCGTCCTGCCACTTCACATCATGGCGCAGCTTGAATTCCCAGGTATCGTTACCCGTCGCTTTCCAGCTGGTGGCGAGTCCGGGTGCGAGCACGTTGTCGTGGTTTTCGACCAGCAAGTCCCAGAAGTGCAGATCAACGGAACGGTCGCCCGCGTAGTTGTTCAACTGCGGATCGAGCGATGACAACGGATCGGCGAATGCAATGTTGAGCGTCTGCGCGGATGTGGCCGAACTGAACAACGCCGCGCCGGCGAGGGTTACGCTCAGCGTGGAAAGGATCAGGCGATTCACGATGCAATTCCTTTTCTTGAAGTATGTTCTGGATTGAAGAATCATTGAGCGTCGTTCAGGTGACAGGCGCTGACGTGTTCGATGGCAATGCCGCGCAAGGTCGGGACTTCGGTCTTGCAGCGCGGCATTGCGTGCGGACATCGCGGATGGAAATGGCAACCGGATGGCGGCGCGAGCGGACTCGGCATTTCGCCGCGAATGGCGGTGAAGTGCTTTTTGCGCGCATCGATACGAGGAATCTCCGCAAGCAAGGTTTGCGTGTACGGATGGTTCGGACGCCGGAATATCTGTTCAACAGGCGCGCTTTCCACCACGCGACCGAGATACATGATCACCACGCGATCGGATAATTGTTCGACCACGCCAAGATCGTGGCTGATGAACAAATACGTGAGGTTCAACTGCTCGCGCAGGTCCATGAAGAGATTCAGGATCTGCGCTTGTATTGATACATCCAGCGCGGCTACGGCTTCGTCGCAGACGAGCATCGACGGATTGACGGCAAGCGCCCGCGCGATACCAATGCGCTGCCGCTGACCGCCGCTGAATTCATGCGGGTATCTGTCTGCCAGTGACGGATCGAGCCCCGCGCGTTTCAGTTGCGCAGCCACGTATGCGTCGAGATCGGCGCGTTCGACCATGCCGTGAATCAGCGGTGCCTCACCGACGATATCGCGCACCCGCCGCCTCGGATTCAGGCTCGAATACGGGTCCTGGAAAATCATCTGGATCGCAAGCCTGGCGGCACGCAATGCGTCGGGTGACATGGATTCGCGATCGTGGCCGTCGACCATCACATCGCCTTCCGTCGGCGCGATGAGGCCCGAGACGATCCGGCCGAGCGTCGATTTTCCGCAGCCCGATTCGCCGACAAGACCGACTACTTCGCCGGGCTGTATCGCGAGATCGACGTGATCGACTGCACGCGTGATTGCATGCGGCGCGAGGAGTTTGCGTTCACGCAGCCAGCGCGCTGCAGCGTTGTCGTCGCGTTCGCCAAAGTGCTGGCTGACACCGCGCAGCTCGATGAGGCTCATGCTGTTGTCTCCGTGGGCACGTCGGCATGACGGCCCGGGTGGAAGCAGCGCACGAGATGCCTGCCATGTTCAGCGGCCTTCGCAGCAGGCGACGGGCCGAGCGCCGGCGGCGTGGTGCAGATTGAAGTCGCACGCGTGCAGCGCGGCGCGAACGCGCAGCCCGGCGGCAATGAACGCAAGTCGGGCGTGATGCCCGCTATCTGCGTCAGCCTTCTGTGACGCGTGTTGAGGCTCGGCAAGCTGTCGATCAGACCTGCCGTGTAGGGATGCTGCGGATGATCGAGCACTGCATCGACGGTGCCTTGCTCCACGATCCTGCCGGCATACATCACGGCGATGTCGTCGGCGAGACCCGCGACCACGGACAGGTCGTGCGTGATCCAGATCAGCGATGTACCTTGCGTGCGCACGAGCGTCTGCACCTCGGACAGGATCTGCGCCTGGATGGTCACGTCGAGCGCGGTCGTGGGTTCATCGGCGATGATCAAATCAGGCTTGTGCAGCATGGCAATCGCGATCGCCACGCGCTGGCGCATGCCGCCCGACAACTGATGCGGATACGCACGCAGACGTTCGCCAGGACTTGCGATACCCATTGCCGCGAGCGCTTCGCTTGCCTGCTCACGGGCGGTACTGCGGCTTACATTCCGATGCGCACGCACGGCTTCGATCATCTGCGCGTCGACGCGTTGCACGGGGTTGAGCGTGGACATCGGGTCCTGGAACACCATCGCAATACGGCTGCCGCGCAGGCGCCGCATTTCGGCTTCGGGCAGACCAACAATATTCCTTCCCTTGAACAGGATCTCGCCGCCGACCACGCGGCCGGGCGCATCGATCAGTCCCATGATCGAGAAACCGGTCACGGATTTCCCTGATCCGGATTCCCCGACCAGACCCAGCACGCGACCGCGGCCGAGCGTCAGCGATACATCTTCGACCGCAGGCAGCTCGCCTTCGCGCGTGAAGAAGCGCGTCTTCAGGCCGCGGACTTCGAGGGTGGTATCGGAAGTATGAAAGGCTGCGTCGCTCATTTCACGAACCTCGGATTGAGCAATTCGCGCAGACGGTCGCCGACCATGTTGATCGATACGAGGATGGCCAGCAGCGCGAGACCCGGGTAGACGCTCGTCCAGTATTCGCCCGAGAGCATGGTCTGGTAGCCGTTGGCAATCAGCAGCCCCAGCGATGGTTCCGTAATCGGCACGCCGAGCCCGAGAAACGACAACGTTGCTTCCAGCGTGATTGCGCGTGCGACCTGCAGCGTGCCGACTACGATCAGCGGCGGCAGGCAATTCGGCAGCATATGAACGAGCACGATGCGCCAGTTCGGAATTGCCAGGCTGCGCGCCGCTTCGACATACTCGCGCCGGGCTTCGACTAAAGCCTGCGCGCGCGCTGTGCGGGCGTAGTACGCCCATTCGATTAGCACCAAAGTGAGCACGACGTTCGTCACGCTTTTGCCGAGGAACGCGAGCAGCATCATCGCGACCAGGATGGACGGGAAGGCGAGCAGCAAATCGACAAGCCGCATGATGAGGCTGTCCACCTTGCCGCCTGCGTATGCCGCGATCAATCCGAATACTGTGCCAACGACGCCCGCGATTACTGCCGAGCCAAGACCCACTGACAAGCTCAGGCGCAAGCCATAGAGCATCGCTGAATAGAGGTCGCGGCCCTGGCCGTCGGTACCGAGCCAGTACGCGTGGGTGCCGGCGCTGTTCATGGAGCCGGGCGGAAGGCGGGCATCGAGGACGTCGAGCTGAAGGAGGTCGTAGGGATTTTGCGGCGTAATGTACGGCGCGAAAACCGCGGCGAGCATGAGCAACACCGCAACGATCAACGCGCCTAGCGCGACCGGCGAGCGCACGAAATCGGCCACAAGTTGACGCCACGGCGACCGGCGCTTCGATACAGCGCGCACAGGCGTTCCGGGAACGAGAGGCGTGGTGCTCATCGCGCGCCCTCCAGCCGCACGCGCGGATCGAGGAATTTATAAAGGATATCGACCAGCAGGTTCAGCGTGACGAACATGCACACGACCACGATCAGGTATGAAAGGATCACCGGCCGATCGAGCGCGTTGATGCTGTCGAGAATCAGCTTGCCTGCGCCGGGCCACGAGAAAACGGTCTCCGTCACGACCGCGAACGCAATGGTCGAACCAAACTCGAGTCCGATCACCGTGACGAGCGGTATCAGCGTGTTGCGCAAGATATGCACGAGCACGACACGCATCGGCGACAAACCCTTGGCGCGCGCAAAGCGAACATGTTCCATCGGCATGACTTCGCGCACGCCGGCGCTCGTCAGGCGCAACACGAGCGAGACCTTGAAAAGCGAGAGATTCAGCGCGGGCAAAATAAGGTGGCGCAGCCCGTCGATGGTCAGCCACGACCATTGCACACCGAACAGGCTTGCAGTTTCACCGCGCCCGCTCGCAGGCAGCCATCCGAGCTTTACGCTGAAGAGCATGATCAGCATCAGGCCCACCCAGAACGTAGGCAGCGAGAAGCCGACAATGCTGCCCGTCATCAACATCTTCGAAAGCGGATTGCGCGGATGCAAGCCCGAAAAAAGCCCAAGCGGAATGCCGATGAAAAGCGCCAGCAGCAGCGCCGATACCGCCAGTTCGAGTGTAGCCGGAAGGCGTTGCAGGATCAGGCGAATCGCGGGTTCGTTATAAACGAAGCTATTGCCGAGATCGCCGTGCGCGGCGCCCGCGAGAAACGCGAGGTACTGCTGCCACAGCGGCTGATCGAGGCCAAGTTGCGCGATGATCCGCGCGCGATCGACCTGGTCGACATCCTGCCCGATGAGGATATCGATTGGATTGCCGATCGCATGCAAGCCGATGAATACGATCAGCGTCATCAGCAGCACAACGAACGCCGCTTGCGCGACGCGGCGAACGAGCCAGCCGCTCATCGGTCCTCCGCATACTGGGGCGGTGCGTCGGCGGGCGTGAATTCATCGCCGAAGAGTTCGGGCTCCGCGTAGGCTTCGAGCGCCGCGTAATGCTGCTCCACGTCTTCGCGGTACAGCAAACTCGCGATGCCTTGCGAGAGACGTTTCGCGCCCGTGCTGATGGCGGGAATGTCGCCGGAGACGGCGCCGTGCGAAAGCGTTGCCGGATAGCAGAAGCAATGAACATTCGACAAACCCGGGCAATCCCCCGGCGTTTTCTCGAGGAACTCGAAGGCGGGGCCGACATCGGGCGAGTCGGACAGTTCGGCGTCTTCTTCGCCGGGTGGCGGGGTGTACCGGTCGGCCCATGTGCGGATGAACGGCGCGAACGCGGCGAATTCCGGGCGCGCGTTCCAGTCCACCTTGAAGCCCGTCGAGACGATCAGGAAGTCGGCCGCGAACGTGCCCTTCGGCGTGTGGATGGCTAGACCATCGGCTGTTTCTTCCACCGACAAAACCGGGCAGCCAAGATTGAACCGCACGCTGGGATGATGACGCGACACCCGTAACGTGCTGCCCCGCGGCGGCGGCACCTGCACCGTATTGATGTAGTGCCGGATCTTCCACTTCCATTCATCGGGAAGAGTCTGGTGGCCGTGCGTCAGGCCCGGATTGCCTGCACCCTTGCCCTTGTTCACGCGTGGCAGGTCCGGACGTCTGATCAGCAAATCGACACTCGCAGCGCCGACTTCAAGTGCGGTCGCCGCACTGTCCATGGCCGACGATCCGCCCCCGACGACGGCGATACGCTTGCCGCGAAGCGTGCTGAAATCAACCCTGTCCGATGAATGCGCCCAGCGCGAACGCGGCAACCCGTCGATAAAACCCGGCAACGCCGGTCCGCCCAGACCATCGCGTCCGGTTGCAAGCACGACGCGCCGCGCGAAGACATCGAAACGTTTTTCGTGCGTGCGAACGCTCAGCACCACAAGACCATCCGCACGCGGCGTCACGGCTTCGATGGTGTGGCCATTGCGGACGTCGAGTGCGAGCACGCGGCGATACCAGACCAGATATTCCATCCACTGCAGCCGGTCGATCTTGTCGAGCGCCTGCCATGCTTCAGCCCCGAACTGCGCTTCGAACCACGCGCGAAACGTGAGTGCGGGCAAGCCGAGCGCCGGCCCGGTCAGCTGTTTTGGCGAGCGTAGCGTTTCCATGCGCGCAGTCGTGGCCCAAGGTCCTTCGAGCCCCTGCGGCGAGCGATCGAAGATGCGTGCGCGCACGCCCAGCAACTTAAGCGCCGCAGATGCCGCCAGTCCCGCCATCCCGCCGCCGATCACCGCGACGTCCAGCACATCATGGCCATCGTGCGTCCTGCTCGTCACCCATTCGCGCGCCGGCAATTCGAGAAGGGACAGGTCCTCGGCAAGCCGCGCCTCGAGCGCCGCGAGCCCTTTGATCTGGTTCGATGAAACGATGATGTCGAGGCTCACGTGGCGGGCTCTTCGGTCGGATTGAGGGTGTCGTCGGCATCGCCGTAGAGCGCCTGGAGAATCGCGCTGTGCTGGCCGGCGTCGTGCAGGACGAAGTCGGGGAGGATCTCGGCGGCGGCGTGCATGAGGGCATCGGCGGCGGCCAGCGTCGCCGCGCTCGGCGGCCGGAACTCCGGTGTGATGACGCCGAACAGGAACGGTATGCGGATATCGAGCGGGCGCAGCACCACGCCTTCCACGGGCAAACCGTGTGCGGTCACCGGTTCCAGCACGGCGAGCCCGAGGCCCGCGCGAACGGCTCCAAGCGCATTCAGCGATGAATTCGTTTCGATCACGCCAGCCGTGCGCACGCCGGCTTGCGCGAACGCCGCATCGAGACGGGGGCGCAGGCGGTAGGGGTTTTGCATCGTTACAAGACGGCGGCCGGCGAAGTCGCTCAACGCGATACGCGGCGCTTTTGCCAGCGGGTCATCGGCGCGCACCGCGGCCACGCACGCAGACTCGCCAATCCAATGAACGAGCACGCCGCGATGTTCCAGCGGCAAGCTGGAAACGCCCATATCGACCATGCCGTTCAGAACGGCATCGACGACCTGTTCGGGCGCGGCGCTGCGCAGATGCACGGATTCGAGCGCATGGGTCAGGTTGAGCAACGCGAGCGCGTGGGGCACGAGGCCGGCCGCAAGCGCTGACGTGGCCGCGATGGTCAGCGGCGGTGGCGCCTGCAACGCAATCTGTTCCGCACGCGATTTGACCTGTCTCAGGCTTGCAAGCGTGCGTTCTACGTCCTGGTAAAGCTCGGACGCCTCGCGGGTCGGCGCGACGCGCGGACCGAAACGCTGGAATAGCGGGTAGCCGATCTCCGCCTCGAGTTCTTGTATGGAACGCGATACCGCCGGCTGCGATCGCCCGAGCAAGCGCCCGGCAGCGGTGACGCTTCCGGCGGACATGACGGCGGCAAAGGCTTCGAGTTGGCGAATTTCCATGGCCGACGGATTGGGTATCAGTGAATGCAGAAAACACATTCTTGCGCCGCGACCATGCGAAATGCAAATGATCAAAAATTATATTGATAGATAAAAGCGCGAAGCAGGGCCCCTTTCTTATCCGGACGCCCGGCCGCGCGCCTGTGCAGTCTTCAAATCGTGGCAGTTTTCGTGCGCGTCGGTGCGGCTTTGTCGAGGAAAGAAAAGAATGCGTCCGCTGCATATCCCGCGAGGAAGGCGACCGCGAGCGGTGACGCGGAACCCACTTGTGTCTTCCAGACGCTGCCAAACAGTCCGATCACAGAGCCCACAATCAGCGCGATGATGAGCCGGGTTCGATTTGAATAACGCGCATTTGCGGGGTCGAATGTCCTGGAACTGATTTGCGCCGCCGATTCGCGCAGGATGTAAGCGAGCGCGCCAAGCACTGCGTAAAGCACCGGAAGTAGATATGACGTTACCGCGCCCCAGAAGATATCGCTGGTGCGCTCCGCGTTTTGCGCCATCGCGCGAATGTCCTGATATACGGCAAGTTTGCGCATGCCGTCGTCGACCGCGTCTTCCGGGCCTATCGCTTTTGGCGGTATCGAAATCTGGGTTCCGGCGTCTGTCGGTTCGAGCAGGATTGGAAGCAATAGCTCCAGGTTCTCACGCTGCGTAGGCCCGCTCAGCATCCACGGCGATCCATATACGTTGTCCGATCCATGTCCCGTAAGCCGGATCAGCCAAAGCGTTTCTGCGTAAAGCTGACGATTGTTCCGCGAGAAATCCTGGAGGGTCTCTTTAAGCAGTCGCGCCGCCGGGGTCTGCGACAAACCCAGGTCGGTTATTTCCCACGAATCTGACGCAGGAGCAGGTGCCGCCGCGGCATCCGACGCCTGGGTTGATCCGGACGCAATCCTGATCAGGTCTCCGTTTTTCAGGGAGGGCGCGGCTCCCGTTCTGGTTTTTTCGGCGCTTGCGGATGCGGCCGGCGCCGAAGCTCCCTGCACCGCTTTGGCCTTGATGATGGCGATCCGGTAGTCCTGCAACTGATCGTGAATGAGCAGGGCGTTTTTATCGTTTTGGTCGATCAGCGATTTACCTTTCACCGAGAGATCCGAGCCCGTGAAGCAAAGCATGGATACAGGCACGATGAAAATCACCAGCCAAAGCGTCAGCCGGGAGTAGAACCTTGCGATCTTCTTTGCATCGGAGATCGTTCCTGACGCGAGCGTTTCCAGCGAACACGGCTGGATGGCTTTGGCGATAGACGTTTTCGCAGCGTACAGGTCCTTTTCAATGTCCGGTGTCCATTTGCCTCGTGCAAAAGCTTCACGTGCAACCGCGATCGCCCGTATGGACTCGGGCGGAAGTTCGATAGCTTTATCCGCCGCATAGTCCAGCATCTTCTCGCAATCCTCGAGGAGCCTGGGAATATGGCTACCGGCGAAATTCCAGCATCCTTGCCGTTGTGGACATACGGCATCGTTGGCGGTGGTATCGCACATGGTCGGCTCCGGGCGAATAAAAGAATGTTTGTTTCTCAGGTTCCTTGTCTAGCGCAAACGATTGGCAGGGAGATGGATTGAAATGTTTTATGTGCCTTGGCGAACACAAGTTACGTACGTGATGGCGCGCCGAGTCTTGGCGAAGCGATGTGCAACGCGTGGAATTCAATGCAGTCATCGCGCCGCGTTCTGTTGTGCGCGGCCTGGGGTGGTTCGTAATGTAAGCGCCCAAAACACCAGCGCAACAGCGCTTGCCGCAAAGCCAAGCGTACATACGCCGCTCCACCCGTCTCTTGCATAAACCCAAGTCGATAACACCGCGCCGAGCCCGCTGCCCACGGAATAAAACAGCATGTAGCAGCCAACCAGCCGTCCGTGCGCTTCGGGCCGGGTGCTGAAGATCATGCTCTGGTTGATCACGTGGATGGCTTGTCCGCCCATATCGAGCAGGACGATGCCGGCAATCAGAAGCGCAATGCCATGCGGCATGAAGCCGATGGGAATCCAGCACGCCAGCATGCACACCAGCGCGACACCTGTTGTCCATTGCCCGAGTCCGCGGTCTGCGAGATGGCCCGCACGCGCGGCCGCAAGCGCGCCGATCGCACCGACCAGACCGAACGCGCCGATTTGTGTATGCGACATCGAGAAAGGCGCCGCACTCAGGGGCAAGACCAACGCGCTCCAGAAGATGCTGAAGGCCGCGAACATCAGCAGTCCGATCATGCCGCGGACCTGCAGCACGCGTTCTTCGGCGAGCAGCGTGAACATGGAGCGCAACAGCTTCCGATAGGTGAGCGTCACCGGCTGAACATGCGGCAACGGCAGTGTGCGCGACAGCACGATCAACATGATTGCCGCCATCACGCTCGACAGGAGATACACCCAGCGCCAGCCGGCGATGTCCGTCACCACGCCCGCCAAAGAACGCGCCATGAGCAAACCGACCACCACGCCGCTTTGCGTTGCGCCCACGACTCTTCCGCGTTCCGATTCGTGCGCGAGCGTCGCGGAGTATGCAATCAGCCCTTGCGTCATCGCGGTGCCCGCCATGCCCACGCCGACCATGCCGATCAGCAACAAAACGGGCGACACCGCAAGTCCGACGACGATCAACGCCACTGCGAGAAACACGAGCTGCGCGCAGATCAGGCGTTTGCGATTCACGAGGTCTCCAAGCGGCACGACCAGCAACAAGGCAAGAGCGCACCCAACTTGAGTTGCAGTGATCACGCCGCCGACCACTGCGTGGCTGATACGGAAGTCTGCTGCAATCGCATCCAGCAACGGTTGTGCGTAATACACGTTCGCGACACTCGCAGCGCAACAGACTGCGAGCAGCAACACCAACGGGGCCGGCACACGAAGCGGTATGCGTTGTGCGCTTGCTGGATTCATCGGTCATTCCTTCAGTCGTCAAATCTAGTTGTGAATTAAAACTGGTTTGAGTGTAAATGAAACCTGTTTTAAAATGCAACTAGTTTGAGCGACGGCGCACAAGCGATCGTTTTTTCGAAAGCAACGATGGAGGTGGTGCAATGGCTCGAAGCAAAGGCCTCTCGGATTCAACGTGTCCGGTGGCGCGGGCACTCGACGTTGTCGGTGACCGCTGGTCGATGCTGATCATTCGCGACGCATTCGATGGCGTTCGCCGGTTTGGAGCGTTCCAGGAAAGCCTTCTTATCGCGCGGAACATCCTGACGGACCGGCTCAAGCAGCTTGTCGAGTCGGGCGTGCTGGATTGCGTTCCGGCATCGGATGGATCGGCTTATTGGGAATATGTGCTGACGCCCAGAGGCAAGGCGTTGTTCCCGGTGATCGTCACGTTGCGGCAGTGGGGCGAAGGGAATCTCTTCGAACGGGGAGAGAAACACTCGGTGCTCATCGACAGAACGAACGGAAAGCCGGTTCCCGCGCTCGCGTTGAAAAACGCGGACGGGAAAGCGCTGGCGATGGAGGAGACGTTTGTGAAGAAGGTAGAGGGACGATGACGATTTGCGAGAGGCTCCCCGGCGATGCCTGAGAAGCCTCGAGCATCAAACCGCCAGGCACAAATTCGGCGTTTTGCCGTGTCAAGTCCCGGACGACGCTTCGAACGTATCGCCCTGATCATTCTGGCGCGCCAGGCGGGCGCGCAAAACGTCGATCTGATCGAGCAGATCAAGCGCGAGCGCGACACCTTGAGCATTCAGTTCCAGATCCCGTGTGAGCCGTTGCGCGGTGACGGCGCGTCGCAGCGAGGCGCCACTGAACCGCCATTCCTCGATGCGCGCGCCCCGAGGTTCGAACGCGCCCTCGTTCACCCACAGCGTGAACTGCTCTTCGGACGCACCCGTGACGCGGCACAGCTCGATCAGCGTAAACTCGACGTGTTCCTCGACAACCTCGCCCTGCAGATAGACCGGATCGTTATCTTTCATGATGGGTCACCCATAAAAATTCGCGCGTGGGTCGAACTCGAACGCCTCGCGCAAGGCGTTGTAGGCGGCTTTCTTGGCATCGGTATCGGCGCGGGGCAGGACGATGCCGAGCACCACATAAAGATCGCCGGCCGGGTTGCCGGGGATGCCTCGGCCCCTGAGCCTCAGGCGCCGTCCCGCCGCGGAGCCGGCCGGGACGTTCATGGTCACCTGACCGGAAGGCGTCGGTACGACGACCTCCGCGCCCAGCGCGGCTTCCCACGGCGCCACGGGAAGATCGAGCGTCACGTCGCGGCCATCGACTCGATACCGCTTGTGTTCCTCGAGCGTGACTTCCAGGTACAAGTCGCCCGCCGGAGCGTTTCCGGTGCCGGCGCCGCCTTGGCCAGCGAGCCGGAGGCGCTGGCCGTCGAGAATGCCTTTCGGAATCGATACATCGAGCGTGCGGGTTTGATAAGTGACGCGTCCGTGGTCATCGACGGATGGCATTTGCAGCGTAAAAGTCCGCTGCGCGCCGTTGTACGTGTCCTCCAGGCTCACCGATACTCGCGCGTGATGGTCCTCGCCGCGCCAGTCGAACGATTGGGAGCGCGGCGCATGGCGTTGGCGCGCACCGAAAAGATCGCTGAAGAAGTCGTCCGTATCCTGCGCGCCGCCGGCTCCCTGATACTCGAAACCATCGCTGACATCCGGGCGCGGACGAATCTCGTCGCCGTCCTTGAGACCCGTGCCGAGGGCATCGAATGCGGCGCGCTTTTCCGCGTCTCTCAGCACCTGATACGCCTCGCCCACCTCCTTGAAGCGGGACTCGGCGTCCGCGTCCTTATTCAGGTCCGGGTGAAACTTGCGCGCGAGCTTGCGATGCGCGGTCTTGATTTCCGCCTCGGTGGCCGTTCGCGGGACGCCCATTACGGCGTAGTAATCCTTGTATTTCATGGTTTAGCCTGTTTCGTCTAATCGATAGACCCACACTGACAAGGTGACCTGCGGCCCTGACGGCAAGCTGTCCCATCAATATACAAGCATGTGCCCAAGCCGTCGAACGCTTACAGAAAAGCGTGCAGCGCGTCGGCCGCCACGAAAAGCGCGACCGTCTGCTTCACATGCGAGCGGATATCTCCGCGGATTTCATCGAGGTCTTCGCCCATCAAGCCTCGCATGAGCATGGGGGAGACGATTGCATCCAGGAGCTGCGTTGCCAGCACGTGCGCGTGCCGTTTGTTCGCGGCCTGTGTGCGGGCATCGAAGGAGCGCCCCGAGTGTTCGGCAATCATGGTCGCCACCGCTTCGACTGCGCGTGACCTGCCGGCGTCGCTCGTGAGTTTCGCCAGCGATGGAAACCGCGGCGCATCCGCCACCACCATCCGTATGAGCGCGATCACTTCGTCGCTTAGCAAGCGCGTGACGAGCGTCTGCGTCACGGCAACGAGCCGTTGCGGGAGTTCCGCCGATTGCGGCGCGTCATACACGAGTTGCAGGCTGCGTTCGCAGTTGCGCTTGACCACTTCCGAAAACAGCGCTTCCTTGCCGCTATAGCGGCTGTAGAGCGTCGCCTTGCCCGCGCCCGCCGCCTCGGCGATACGTTCAAGCGATGCCCCGCCGAACCCGTGCTGAAGGAACATGGCCGTGGCGGCATCGAGGATCCGCTCTTCGACGTCACCCGCCATTGCGTTCGACGGACGGCCTTTCTTGCGCGAGAAGATCGACCTGATCGGGCAGGGCGAGACATCTGCATCAACACTTTTCGGGGTGCGGCTCACAACTGTTCCTTCGCGAATTACCTGACCGGATTATCGCAGGCTTTTTGAATAGAACGATACCGTTCCGTTCTATTGTAGAATGCATCTCAATATTATTTTGGAGAATGCAATGGCCGGAAGTGAAAGCGAAAACAGTACGCCCTCCGGCGGCGAAAAGCCCGAAGGCGACGACGCGCAGACAAAGGGGCAGGAGCAGGAATCATCCAAGCCGATGAGCCCGGGGCGCAAGCGCCTGAACGCGGTGATCGGTGGCGTGGTGCTGCTGGTTTGCGTGGTTGCGGGCGTGGCGTACTGGCTGCACAGCCGGCATTACGAAAGCACTGACGACGCGTTTATCGACAGTAATCAGAGTCAGATCGCGTCGCAGGTGAGCGGGAGGGTCATCGAACTGCTTGTTGCCGATAACCAGCACGTCGAGAAGAATCAGCCGCTCTTGCGCATCGACCGGCGCGACTTTGAAGTGAAGCTCGAACAAGCCGAAGCGCAGGAAGCCAATGCCGTGGCGCAAGTCGCGCAGGCGCGTGCCGACCTGCTTTACCAGACGGCGAGCCTGGCGCAACAGATCTCGCAAGTGCGCGTGGCGCAAGCCGACCTGACGCAGGCGCAGCAGGACCTGACCCGCTTCACCGGAACGGACCCCGCCGCCATCACGCGCCAGCAACTCGAACAAAGCCAGGCGACGACCAAGAGCGCGCTTGCCAAGCTCGACAGCGCAAAACAGGCGGTCCAGGCGGCCGAGGCGCAGGTTGCATCGCAGAAAACGAAGATCGATGCCGCGCTGGCGTCGGTGCGGCAGAATCATGCCGATGTCGACAATGCAAGGCTGCAACTGAGCTACACGGAAGTGCTCGCGCCGCAAGCCGGGAAGGTGACGCGCCGCACCGTGAACCTCGGCAACTACGTCACGCCCGGTCAGGCGCTGGTCGCGGTCGTGCCCGACGAGATGTGGGTCACCGCCAACTTCAAGGAGACGCAGCTCGTTCACATGAACGTGGGGCAAGCGGTCGATGTCACCGTCGATGCTTATCCGGACACTGTCCTTCACGCGCACGTGGAAAGCCTGCAGCGCGGGACGGGTTCGGTGTTCAGCAGCCTGCCCGCGGAAAACGCGACGGGTAATTACGTGAAGGTCGTGCAGCGCCTGCCTGTGAAGATCGTCTTCGACGGCGACGACTGGCGTCATCTGCCGCTCGCGCCCGGCCTTTCGGTCAGCCCGCGCGTGACGGTGCGATAAGCATGGCCACCACTCACGTAGCGTTGCCGAGGTCGGCGGCGGGGCCGTTCAACCCGTGGCTGATCGCGGTCATCGTGTCGATTGCGACCTTCATGGAAGTGCTCGACACCACCATCGCGAATGTGGCGCTCCGGCATATTGCCGGCGGACTGGGCGCGAGTCTCGACCAGAGCACGTACATCACGACCAGCTATCTCGTGAGCAACGCGATCGTCTTGCCGATCAGCGGCTGGCTCGCAAACGTGATCGGCCGCAAGCGGTTCTACATGATCTGCGTGTTGCTGTTCACGGTCAGTTCGGTGGCGTGCGGATTCGCGACCTCGTTGCCGATGATGATCGTCTTTCGCGTGCTGCAAGGGCTTGGCGGCGGTGGACTGGCGCCTGTCGAGCAAAGCATTTTCGCTGACACGTTCACACCCGAAAAACGCGCGATGGCATTCGCGCTGTACGGCTTCACGGTCGTCACGGCACCCGCCATCGGACCGATGCTCGGCGGCTGGATCACCGAGAACTACTCGTGGCACTGGGTGTTCCTGATCAACCTGCCGGTGGGGATGGTGTCGCTCGTGCTCACGTGGATGTTCGTGAGCGACAGCAAGCTCGTGCAGCAGGAGCGGCGTGCGCTGCTCGATAAAGGGCTGAGAATCGACTATCTCGGGTTCTTCCTGGTGGCGGTCGGTTTCGGCTGCCTGCAGATCGTGCTCGACAAGTTCGAACGCGAGGACGGGTTTTCATCGAACTTCATCTGTTCGTTTTCGGCGGTCGCGTGCGTTGCGCTGATCGCGCTGGTCATTCGCGAACTGACCGTGGCCCAGCCGATCGTGAACCTGCGGCTTTTCAAATCGCGGGCGTTTGCCATCAGTTGCAGCGTGATGTTCGCGTTCGGCTTCATCATCAACAGCACGACGCAGATCCTCCCGCAATTCACGCAGGAACTGCTGGGTTACGACGCAACCAATGCCGGTTTGACGCTGGGTCTTGGGGGCCTCGTCACGCTGTTCTTCATGCCGATAGCCGGCGTGGTAACCGGGCGCGTGTTCCAGCCCAAATGGCTCGTCATGATGTCGCTCGCGGGCACCGGCGTCGCACTGCTTCATACCGCCGGGCTCAATCTGAACATCGGGTTCTGGGATGTATCGTTGTCGCGGCTTTATCAGGTCATCTGGCTGCCGTTCCTCTTCATTCCGCTTTCGACCGTGCAGTTCATCGGCATTCCGCCGAAAGAAAACAACAACGCGTCGGCGCTCATCAACATGATGCGCAATCTTGGCGGCAGTTTCGGTGTGTCGCTGGTGACAACGCAGCTCGCGTGGCGAGACCAGTTTCACCATGCGCGGCTCGCCGAACACATCACGCCATACAACGGCTTTGTCAATTCGCTCGGATCGATCGCCAGCAGGGTCGAGCAGCAGGCGTCTGTCTTGAGTTACCTCGATGTGTTCATCACGCTGGGCGTCATTTCGCTCGTGCTGTGTCCCATCTGTTTGTTGTTGCCGAAGCTGCCGAAGGGGGCACAGGTCAATGCGCATTGATTATCGATGGATTCCGTTTGTCGTCTTCCTGTCCGCCTGCACGATGGGGCCCAACTTCGAGCATCCCGCGCTGCAGACGCCGCAATGGTCCCCGCCGGCCAAAACTGACGACACGAGCTCGGTTGCGGTACCCGAGCCGATCGATCCGCTGTGGTGGAACAGCTTCGGCGATCCGCTTTTGACGGAGCTGGTCAAGCGCGCTATAGACAGTAATCTGGATATCAAGGTCGCGGCGGCGCGGGTCGCCGAATCGCGTGCGCAACTTGGGCAGGCGAAAGCGGATGAGTTCCCTACGCTCAATGGCAACGCGTCGTACACACGCGAACTTCAGAGCGCCGATGGCGTCATCGGTTTGCTTGGGGGCAGCGGGTCACCATCGGCCACTGATACAAACGGGCTCGGTGGACGGCAGGGCGGTGTGCCGACGCAATCGACGGGAAGCGCACTGCCGCCGTTCAACCTGTTCCAGTATGGCTTCGATGCATCGTGGGAACTCGACCTCTGGGGCCGCGTCCGGCGCACTGCAGAAAACGCGAGCGCCACCGCCGATGCTCAAAACGAAGCGCGGCATGACGCGATCGTCTCGACTGCTGCCGAAGTTGCCCGCGATTATCTGAATCTGCGCGGAACGCAGGAGAAGCTGCGGATCACGCGCGAGAATCTGGCGTTCGCGCAGCGCACCGTGCAACTCACGAACGAGCGCGCGAAGCATGGACTCGCCACGGATCTGGATGTTGCCAATGCTCAGAGCCAGGCCGAAACGAACGCCGCCGATATCCCGCAGCAAGAGCAGCAGGAAGCGAAGCTCATCAACGCAATTGGGGTGTTGCTCGGCGAATATCCGCAAGCGCTTGCGGCGCAGTTGACGCCCGCTTCGGCCGTGCCGATGGCGCCGCCGCGCGTGCCGATCGGGCTTTCATCGGAACTGGCGCGACGCAGGCCGGATATCCGCGAGGCGGATGCGCAGCTTCATGCGGCAACGGCGAGTATCGGCGCGGCGAAGGCGGACTTTTTTCCGAAGATCACGCTGTCGGGGAGCGTCGCCATCCAGGCCACGCAGTTTACGAATATGGGTAGCTGGGGCGCGCGCAGCTACAGCGCGGGGCCGAGCCTTTCGATTCCGATCTTCGAGGGTGGACGGTTGCGTGCGACGCTCGCGTTGAGGGAGGCGCAGCAGCAGGAAGCGGCGATTACGTATCGGAAGACGGTGCTGTCGGCGTTTCAGGAAGTCGATGACGCGCTCACAGGCTTTGCCTCCGAACAGCGTCGCCGGGACCGGCTGGATGCAAGTGTGCAGGCGTCGAAGCGAGCGCTGGATATTGCAAACAAGCGGTATATCCGGGGGCTGTCGAATTACCTGGACGTGTTGACGGCGCAGAAGGCGTTGCTCACGAGCGAGCAGCAATGGGTCGATAGTACGGCGACTGTTTCTACGAATCTTGTTTCGCTTTATAAGGCGCTGGGCGGCGGGTGGGATGTTGAAGGTGCGGAGTATGCGGGAGGAGGGGGGGTGGCTACGGCTGGGCGGGAATGAGGTTGGGTGATGGATGTTTGGGGGTGGTGTCGGTAGCTGCTGACAGAAACCGGCCAGGAACGGACGGTCGACAAGACAGCGATGATAGGCAACAATTAATGCCATTAACCATGTTTTTTCTAGTTCAACAATGCAACCTTTGGTCAACGAATCCGATCTGCCAAATCCCGAGGACCCAAAGGCCGTCTTTGCTTTTGCGATGTCGTTCAACGGATATGAGCACTACGGGTCGTTTGCAAAGAGCTCCGCTGTCGCACGACAAAAGCCCCGTTCGACAATGGAAGAACTGCGGAACGAGTTGTTCTTCGCCGCACGCGCGTCTCGGCATACGGGTGTGGACGAATATCTAAAAGTCTATCTTGAGCTCCTACCGTTGATGCGAGCGCAACTTCAATAGCGCTGCAAAGTTAATCTTGGAGGCGCCAATGGTCGTTTCCAAGAAAGTGTACCGTTCCTCGCAGGTCGTCCGAGGCTGCCGCCTACGCTCGCGTTCGGCCACTGGGAGACAATCGACAGCGGTGGCGAGATCGTAACAATCGACCTTCCACAGACCCGGTACTTGGCACGGACACGGACGCTTGCGATGACTGAAAAATATCGACTCATACTCATGTTCGAGTGGGGCGGTGGTTGTATTTGGGTGGGAGACGACGCTACTCGCAGCGCATACGGGGTGGGTCCGATTGAGGACTCGCTGCCGCTGGTTGACGAGACGCGCAGAAAGCTTGCGGAAATGACTGCGTGGCATGACCTATCGCTCAACTGGGAATACCCTCCAGACCCCGGACCGTGGGACGCGTACGAGTACGAGCGCTTTGACGCGACCGCGGCTGCGATGCGTGATCATCTTCAACAGGAACTGGGGGACTGCTTCGCTATCGTCTACGAGAGATTGGGGGTTCATGAGGGACGCTCCAAGGATCGGTAGCCTGGGAACAGGCTGGACCGGAAGCACGCCTTTCCGCGAATGACCGCTTCAGCGAAGGGCGGCTGTCTCTTTTGGGTCGAAGCCAGCCGTCGAACATCTTTCACATCCGGACCAGCGCGAGGGCATCTGTCGTGATCGTGGCCGCGTACCGCTCGCGTTGTACACGATGCAACTGCTCGATGAGTAGCAGGCGGCCAACCACGTAATGCCGATTTCTTTGGGCTTAGCGACCGTCCCGTTTTTGAGTTCCTATACTATTTACCATCGCATCGTTCTTTGCATCGATGGTGCGCGCAGCCAACGCATCCGTGACAGGAACAGCAAGCTAGCCAAAAGGCGGGAAGCTGCTCCACCAATACCTACGTTTCTCCAGCCGTTCACCGCCTTCGATCGGAATACGTCATGCCAGCAGAGTGGAAGCGCCGCTTCCGGTTGTTTATCCAGCGCTTCTGGCAACCGACCAGCGCGTGCATGACCTGCATGCCGGGGAGTTGGTCCAACATCATGAGCCTCGGCCATTGGACGATTGCATTCCATACAGGTCTGCTCACCGGACTCCTGGCTGTACTTTTGACTTTCACGCCTGCGGCAAAGCTCTACGCCAATCGATACGGCAATTCGCTGGTCGTCGGCATCCTGACAACGATAGGCGACGCCTATTCCCATGCCAGTCACTACCGCATTCCCTACGTCGAGCACATCGTAACGGGTGCTATCTCGGGTCTCCTGGCGCTGGGTGCCTCATTTCTCTTCGAAGACCGTGCGCGGCGCCTGAGGACGGCCTGGGTTCGGGTTTTCGGATAACTGATCCCTTGACTCTGCGCTACCCGTCAAGCCGCGCCTGTACCCAGCCATCACCGGGGTCGCTGATCAAATTCCTGCCGCGCCTTCTCCACCGTATCCAGATTGTTGGCCGCCCAGACCCAGACTCCACAGAACGCAGCGCCCAACGTGATCCCGAGGTCAGTGAGCTTATATTCGACCTTCGGTGGCACGACCGGATACACCGTGCGCACGACCAGTCCATCACGCTCCATCGCGCGCAGGGTCTGGGTGAGCATCTTCTGACTGATTCCCTCGACCAGTTCGCTCAGCCGGCTGAAACGCAGCGGCGACTTCTCCGCGAGTACGTCGAGAATCAACATGGTCCATTTGTCTGCAACGCGACCGATCAAATCTCTGACCAACGATGCAATCCGAGGATCGAGATCGATTGGTGGCGTCAGGCTCGCGTAGTACTGCGCAGCGGCGATCTGTTCCTTGGTGAATTCGGGGGCTCGCTCCATTTGACACTCTCCTTCTGGTAAGTATGTAACTTTCAGGTGCCTTCTTCCTTCTGGAGAGTATGCCGGTCAAACTACGGTCGTGCTCAATGAACAGGGAGTGAAATGATGAAGATGATCGGAAGAACAGTATTGATTACGGGCGGTACGAGCGGGATTGGCATGGAGCTCGCGCGGCAGTTGATCGCTCAGGGAAATACGGTGATCGTGACCGGACGAGATCCGGGCAGGCTTGAGCTTGCACAGCAAGCCATACCCGGGCTTCATGCTTTTCAAAGCGATGTTGGCGATCCAGCGAGTATCGAGTCCTTGTACAAAACGGTGTGTGAGCAGTTTCCTGCGTTGGACACGCTGGTGAACAACGCAGGAACCATGCGTAATATCAAACTGGATCGGCCGCATCGACTGGGTGATTTGACTGCCGAGGTGGATGGCAATCTGAAAGGACCCATGTGGATGGTCCAGGCTTTCCTGCCTTTGCTCTTGAAGCAGAAGAACAGCCTGATCGTGAATGTGTCGTCGGGTCTGGCGTTTATCCCTTTCCCCGCGGCTCCCATATACAGCGCGTCGAAAGCTGCACTTCACGCCTATACACAGTGTCTGAGGGCGCAGTTGGCCGACACCTGCGTATCGGTCGTGGAACTGGCTCCTCCGGGCACCGAAACCCCGCTGTTCCGAGGCGAGTTTGCCGAAGAAATGAAAGGCGAGAAAGGCATGAACGTCAGCGTGCTCGCGAGGCGCGCCATTGCGGGTATCGAAGCCGGGAAAACGGAGATTCGGCCGGGCGTGAGCAATGTCTTAAAGATCGCCAGCCGCGTTGCGCCGCACTTCATGTTCCGGCAGATGGTGAAGCTTGGTCGTCCGAAACCGGTCAGCGCTTGAGCGGCGCTGCGTAGTTGTTTGGATCCAGCGCGATCGCGCAATGCAGGCTTTGCACATGACGAGATCGCTCGGTGAGGCGCAGGCATCTGGCCAAGAACGCCGATTTCACTATAAGCCCGGTGGCCCATACATTTTCGGGTTCCTATGAGGAGCCTCGGTAGGCCCCTGATCGGGCGAAGGAGCAGTTGATGTAGCGGACGGCTTCGCCGCATCGGGCGTCGAACTGGAAGCTGGCACGGCAGTGGTCGTGCATCCCGCCAGCACGATGAATACAGCCGCAAAGAGAGAGTTTGTCATCGTCGCTTCCAGAGAGGAAGGTACATGTTACGACAGGCTACCGGCCGCAAGCATCGTTGCTCATTGACCACGAGAAGACGTGCCATACGGTATGACATTCGCTTAGTGCGGCAAGCAAAAGACAGTCGCAAGCACCATCGGATCTAACCGGAGACCTGATCCGGTGCGTTGGGCGCGCTTACTGGCGTCGAGTCGCAATTGCAGTCGCATATCCGCATCAGCTTGAATACGGGTCCCAGTAGTTCACAACTGCGTCAGGTTGCCCGCAACCTCGCAGCGCAAGGTAACGTCGACGCCGGCGCCCGCGTGCAAGCAGCAATCGACAGGGTTTCTGAATAGCGAGCGTTCAGGGCGAGGGTCCAGTCGACCCAGCATGGTTCAAAGACCGCGCGACGTGGTGAGAAACCGGCGCCGCATCGGCTTGAGCAGGGCAATGGCGAGTAATGCGGTCACGATGTCGAGCGTGATCGCCGTCGTGAACACGGGCACCCAGCTTCCGGCGTGCTGGTGCATGAGCGCCGCCAGAGGGCCGCCGAAGATCGAGCCAATGCCTTGCGAGATGTACAGCCAGCCATAGTTCTCCGTGGCATGACGGGTGCCGAAGGTGTCGGTGAGCGTTGCGGGGAACAGCGAAAATATTTCGCCCCAGCCGAAGAACACGACCCCTGAGAGCAGCACGAACAGCACTGCGTTTTCGCGCGTGAGCAGCCACAGTGCCATCGCCACGCCTTCAAGGGCAAACGCGAAGAACATGGTGTTCTCGCGGCCGACCTTGTCGGATACCCAACCAAACAGCGGCCGCGTGAGGCCGTTCGTGAACCGGTCGATGGTCAGCGCAAGCGGCAGCGCTGCCATGCCGAACACGAGCATCTTTGTCACGCCGAAGTCGGCGGCGAAGGTCGCCATTTGTGAAGTGACCATCAGGCCCGAGGTGGACATCATGGTCATCATTGCGAACATCAGCCAGAACACAGGCGTTTTGAGCGCCTGCGAAGGACGCAGATTCGCCACGCCCGGCGCGCCGGAACTGGCTGTCATTTCAGCAATGCTGTCGTGCGAAGGCGGCACGCGCAAACCCTGCGAAGCAATCAATCCGACGACTGCAAATGCAATGCCGAACATCCACAGCGTAGCGTCTATACCACGCGCCTGAAGCGAGTTCGCTATCGGGAAGGTCGTGACGATCGCGCCCATACCGTAGCCGGCGGCAACCGCGCCCGCCGCGAAACCCCGCCGCTTCGGAAACCAGCGCACCATCAAGCCCACCACGCCGACATAGACAATGCCGGTGCCGAGTCCGCCGACAACGCCGTAAGTCAGATATAGCATCGACGCGCTTTGCACCTGCGAGGCAAGCACCCAGCTCAACCCCGACATGACCGTGCCGATCGAGATCAGCAGGCGCGGACCAAAACGGTCGATCAACTTGCCTTGAAACGGCGAGAAGAAGGTTTGCAGAATGATCAGCAAGGAAAACGTCACTTGCAATTCCGGCAGCGCGACGCCCAGCTTCGCGGCGAGCGGTTTGGTCATCAGCGTCCACACGTATTGCGGGCTCGAGATCGCCATCATGCAGATGAGACCGAGTCCGAGTTGAAGCCAGCGGTTATGCGTGGCAGACGTCGCGACATTGCCCATATCCGTCGATGTCACGGGGTGAGAGCGTGTGGTCATGGTGACTCCGGTTACCGAGTGACGTGCAGCGTCCTGCGCGCCTATAGGCCGGACGTGCGGTTTCATTGAAAAAGCGCGCGAGCTCCTGCAAGCTCGCCGCAGCCCCGATACTGCGCGGATCGTAGCCCGCTTCCATAAACTAATCTGGATACCGAACGATTACGTCTGCGGGTCACAGCGCCTTGTCTTTGCTTGCGCCGCGATCGTCGTGCGAGCCATGCCGAGGGAGACGCGCAGAACCGAATTTCTTGTATACATATCCGGTGTTTACGCGAGAAACGTGCCAAAGGCTATGCAAACTCAAACGTCCCTTCTGTAAAGCGTTAAGTACAAAAGGGTGTGTGTGGGTGACGACCCTGGGTGGTGCGTCTGGACCTGATCGGTGCATCGGAAGCGCCGCGCGGCTCCATGGCGGTGCGTGCGGGAGTGGACGTTCGACGGGCGGGCTATGCGCGGCCGATCGCGGTTTTGTTCGTTCCAGTGACTGGTACTGCTGCGACGGTTGTGTTTCGTGTCTAGCTTTACGCCGATGGCGATAGCAAAGCGTCCCCAGAACGCCTCAAGTGGCCGCACGTGACTTCGCGCGACTACGGACAGCAGACTGCGCGTCCGGCGCTTCAAACACGTCATCGAACTCCTCCGCCGCGATGGCGGCAAGCACCTCCCGAAGCGCCTTCGCCTTCGCAACGCCAAACTTGCTCTCGAAGCGTTCTTGCGCCGTGTTCCACAGCACAGCCGTCTCCTCGAGTTTTTTCTTTCCCTTCGGAGTAAGCCTGGCGAGCCGGTTTCGCCGGTCCTCGGGGTCCACCACGAGACCGATAAAACCGTCCCTTTCGAGTGGCTTGAGGTTATGGCCCAGCGCCGATCGATCGAGAACAAGGGACGCGGCGAGTTCGCCCATTGTCGGACTTCCAAGCCGCGCGATATTCAGCAAGATCGAACGTTGCGTGGAGCGCAGCCCCGTCGGCGCCAGTACGGCATCGTAGAGTTGCGAGACGCGTCGGGTCGCTTTACGCAAAGCCGTGTTGTTGCACCGGTTGTTATCGCCGAGAGACGGGTTGTTGTCCGGCCGCTTGGCGGGGGGTGTTTCGTTGCGCACTGCTATTGCTCCATATAAAGCGTCAACCCATGCCCGCACGCACAACAATTCCTGTGAGATGCAGTTCGCGGGCGCGACGATATCCTAATTGCTTGTACAGCCGTATTGCAGAAGTATTGGTGGAAAAAACGTGCAGGAAGGGAACGCCTCCCCGATGCTGAATTCCGGCCGCAAGATGTTCCATGAGCTTTCCTGCAAGGCCTTGACCACGCCAGTCAGGATGAGTGCATACGGCACTCACTTCAACATATTTTCCTGCGACCATCCGTTCTCCCGACATGGCGACCAGTTGTCCTCTTTCACGAACACCGATGAACCTGCCCATTTCCGGCGTGCGTTCCTTGAAAGGACCCGGATCGGTTTTCTCCACCAGCCGCATCATGCTTGGAACGTCTTCTTTTCCAAGCTCAACGATTGCCTTATCACTCGATGCAGCGAATTCTCTTGCGCCAATCATTTGGATAACCGTCGCCTCTCGGACTATCTCATACCCCGCAGGAATGGTCGGCTCGTGCTGCGTAAAGAGCGTGAGCCGCTCATCAGCGTGCAGCATTCGGGCAATTTGCGCGACGCTGCTCTCGCTGTAATCTTGCGCGGCGCCGAACGGGGCGAATTCAGGTTTGTATCGCAGGCCGTTTTCGTTGCTTTGCGCAAGAGACGCATGCGCTCCTGAAAGTGCGGCCCAAATGACATTGCCCATGTAGTCCTCCGACTCGATCTCGGCTGCCGGGTCGATTGTCGATTCCATGATTGCTCCATGTATTCGAAGGCTGTGGTCATGCGGTGAGCCCGAATGTCGCTTTGTCAAGAAAGAACCGCATCCACAGTGCGCAGGAACCTGACAAGCTGTTCGCTGACCTCGGCTGACGCCTCGTGTTGCACCCAGTGGCCCACATTATCGAGTTCGAGTCCTCCCATAAGACCGGGAAGGCCGGCGCGCATCTGCTGTAACGTAAAAGGGTAAAGCTCCTTCAAACCATCCGATTTGCCCCAGATGAAGAACGATGGCTGAGTGATCTTCGCGCCCTTCCACGGAGCGGACAGCGTGAAATAAGGCTCTGCGGCGCGATAGTAATTCAATCCGCCGTGAAAACCGGTGCGCCGAAATTCCGCGATGTTATGCGCCACATAATCTGCTTCCGCCCACGAGGGCAGTGGCCCGGGAGCAGCCCGATAAAGGCTGCGTGTACGGTCCAGGGGACTCCACTGCTCGCCTTCCGGCGCAGAACCGGATGCCCAGTACAGGATGCCTGGAATCGTCACGGCAGCGTCGGCCCATATCTGGTCAGCATCCGGCCGTATCTGCTCGAACATGTAAAAATCGTCTTGACGTCCCGACTCGCGCATTCTTTCGAAAACGCTGGATTCGCCACGCGTAACGAAAGGCACGCTGAGGCCAAAGACCGCCTTGAATCGATCGGGACGCATCAGCGCCGCATTCCATGCATGGGTTGCACCCCAGTCGTGCCCCACAAGCACTGCGCTGGATATCTTCAGCGCATCGAGCAGACCGATCAGGTCGCCTGTGGTGTGCAGCGGGGTGTAGAGGCTTGCATCGGCGGGGGCTGAACTTCGCCCATAGCCGCGCATATCGGGAGCGATGGCGCGATACCCCGCCGACGCAATGGCGTTCATTTGCCGGCGCCATGTGTAGGACGTATCCGGAAACCCGTGGCAGAACAGCACGGCTGGTCCCGCCCCTTGCTCCGTCACGTGCAGGGAAATGCCATTGGTTGCGATATCGTATTCCTTGACGCCACCCGTTATATCTGAAGTCATGTCATTGAACTCCATGGTCGAAATGCGAGGCTATTTATATGATAAGGATTCACTAAGATATTCCTTTCCCTTCAAGCCATGAACGCATGACCTGGACAAGCTCGGTCTTGCGCTCGAGTGGCAGCCAGTGTCCGGATGGCAGCGTCGTCACCGTCAGATCAGTGCACGTGCTGCGCATGGGCTCGCCGAGACGGCTTCGAGTGATGTCACAGATGCCATCAAAGTCGCCGTTCACGAACAGTACGGGCTGGTGCAGAAGTCCGCCGTCGGGTGCTGCTTGAGCGTACGCGATGTTGGCGTCGTCGTTCAGATACCACGCGTTGGCCGGACGAAACCCGCTGACACGAAACACATCGACGAGGGCGTCAAAGTCGGTGGATGGCCAGAGCGCAGCGTCGGGCTGCACTGCCGGCGCACGATGCGCCGCTCCGAACCAGCCTCCGTTACGCGACACCAAAGCAGAGCGATAGGCCTTGCCCACGGACTCGGGGTCTCCACGCCGATAAATCGCCGCGAGCGTTGCGGCTATGTCCGCGTTGAAATCGGTGACCGTCTGGTCGAAGTGCGTCAGGTAGAAGCCGTAATAATCCCACTGCCCGTCTGGAAATTGATCGGCCGGGTAGAGCGTCCGATCGACCAAGGGCAACAAGTTGCGCAAAGCGAAGCTCTCGGGCATATACGGGACGGACGCGAATACCACGCCACGGCTGCGCTCTGCATGATGAGCAGCCAGCGCCCCGGCCACCGGGCTTCCCAGGTCGTGGCCGACCCAGATTGCCGGACGCGCGCCCAGATGATCGTGAAGTTCGACCATGTCTTGCACGATCTCCTTGAGCGCGTAGGCACTGGACGCGGACGGCGCCGTCGAGCCTCCATAACCGCGCATGTCCGGCGCGACGCACCGCCAGCCTTCTGATGCAAAGGCTTCGATCTGCGGTCGCCACATCAGGCCGATTCCAGGCCAGCCGTGGAGGAAGATCATCAACGGCCCCTCGGCCGGTCCAGCCTCCAGATAGCGCGTGGTGTGGCGAGGCGAACTGAAGGTGCGCGCGATCAAGACTGGACGATCCCGCAATGCAGCGTCATCTGGTGCGGCCGCGATAGTCGAGCTTTTGAGTTCGTTGGGCATAACGCTTACCTCATCCGTTTTCTCGTGCGGAACGCTCGGCGGAGATTGCAAAGCCATCCGGGAAACCGCCGCTTCGGGTCACAATCGCTGCATGGATCAAAAACTGATACATTGCACGTTTCGCAGAATATTAGCATATGCCCGCAATATATGGGTATATGCCGATAATTTATTGAGCGTGGGGAGACGCTGCCTCTCCCATTCCCGGACGCCAACGACCGCCGATTAAACCTGTGTCATCCCTCCATCGATACACAACTCCGCGCCCGCCACAAAACTGCTGTCGGACGATGCAAGGAATAATGCCGCGTTCGCCACTTCCTCCGGACGACCCAGGCGGTTCAAAGGAATCCGGCTCGTCAGTGAGAGCCGGACTTCGTCGCTGACGTTCTCGAACATGGGAGTGTCGATGGGACCCGGGCTCAACACGTTCACGCGGATTGCCCGTGCCGCGAGTTCGGCAGTCCAGGTACGCGCATACGACCGGACTGCGGCCTTTGTAGCCGAGTACGTTCCGTAGCCAGGGTTGCCGATCGATCCGGCAATCGAACCCACCAACACGATGCTGCTGCCGCTCGCCATCTGCTGCACCGCGCGCTGAACGGTGAACACCATGCCGCGAACGTTGACGTCGAACGTTTTATCGAAGTGATCTTCGGTCGTGGAATCGAGCGTCGAGAACTCCGATATACCCGACGACGTCACCAGGATATCCAGCTTGCCGGCCTTCGCCTTGACCGTATCGAACAGCCGGTCGAGATCGCTTGCACTCGTCACGTCACCTTGCACGGCTTCCACGTGACCGCCAATCAACGCAACGGCCTCATCGAGCTGCGCCTTGCGACGGCCGGTGATAAAAACATGGGCGCCTTCTTCGGCGAAGCGCCGCGCTATCGCAAGACCAATTCCGCTATTGCCACCGGTGATAACCGCTGTCTTTCCTTCGAGCTTCAGCACAGTCAACCCCTTGTATGTTCAGTCCGGCCGAAGATACACCGTGTATATTTAGTGTCAATTACGCACCGTTCATAGACTAGATATACGAGAGGAAACCGTGATGGCATCGAAGGTGGCATTGAAGGCGGAACCGCCGCTTGCCGAGATCAACGCGACGCGGCCCGTTCTAGAGCAGATCGCGAACAAATGGTCGGTGTTGATACTGACCGTGTTGTGCACTGAACCCTCGCGTTTTAACGCGATAAAGCGACGCCTCGATCCCATTACGCACAAGGCGTTGACCGAAGCTTTGCGACGGTTGGAGCGAAACGGGCTGGTCAATCGGCGGGTCATAGCATCGTCGCCGGTGGCGGTCGAGTATTCGATCACTTCGCTCGGCCGAACGCTGCAAGATCCATTCGAGGCGCTCGTGGTGTGGGCGGCGAAGCATGGCGGGGGTATCGAGAGAGCGCAGCTTGCTTACGATGAAAGGGCGCTTTGAACCGGTTCAATCGGCAGACCGGGTTTGCTTTCCCTCTGCGGCCAGATAGCGTCCGGGCGTCGTCCCCAAGGCGCGCCGGAACATATCGATAAACGCGCTGACGTTGTCGTATCCCAGTTCGAGCGCGATCGTCGTCACCGACACGCCATCCGCGACAAGTTCCAGCGCGCGAAGCAAGCGCGCCTGCTGACGCCATTGCGCAAAGCTCAAGCCGGTCTCCTCCACAAACCGGCGGCTCAAGGTTCGCGGCGCCAGACCCGCCCACGCTGCCCATTCCTCGAGACGGCGGTTGTCGGAGAGATCACTGGCTAACGCATCCGTGATTCGGATGAGCCGTGCATCTTCCGGGCGCGGAAGGACCAGCGATTCTTCTTTCGATGCGGCCAGTTCATCGATCACCACTTCTGCTATCCGCGTCTGCGTCTGGTCCAATTCGGCGCCCGGCCACGTCGCGGCGCGTCTCACTGCTTCGCGCAGCAACGGCGTTGTCCTGATCGCCCGTGGCTCCGAAGGCAGATTGGCACATCGGTGCTCGGTGATGAAAACGCTCCAGCCCGAGAACGGTCCATACGAGCGCACGGAGTGGACGCAATGCGGCGGAATCCAGATTGCATGGACGGCGGGGACGACCCAGTGCTGTTTGTCCAGGCCGACCGACATCAAGCCGCTCAATGCGCCCATGAGTTGTCCGCGCGCATGGCTGTGCGACGGCGTGGCGCGCGCTTCGTCTTGCGTCAGTTCAGCCGCGGCGAGGAACGGACCGTCCGGCGAGGTCACCAGGTCGGGTCGAATCAAATATGAAGTCATGGCTGAAACGCGGTATCGATTGGCCTTTATACCGGAGACTGGCCGCGCTCGCACGCCTAAACTGGCTTCATTCTTACTGCTTCAGGAGGCCATCGCGATGCAAGCCCAGGACATGCTCCCCGACCATATCAATCAGGCTGAAATCGGCGGGACCACGATTCGAAAGGGTACTGTCGCCGCATTTCTCGCGAATGCACGTGTCTGGACCGATCCGGAAGCAAGCGAAAACGCACGCGCTGAAGTCGAGATGGACATGCTCGAAGCGCTGCCTGCACTGCGCGCCGTCGGCTTGTTCGATGTCCTCGACATTCGCGATGCCGCGCTTCGCGCCTGGGTCGCCGCGCACACCAAGGACTAAGGAAAACGCCATGAAAGCAGCAATCATCAAAGCGCCGGGTGAAGGCCCGGTTTACGCCGACTTCGATCAACCCGTCGCTCAAACCGGCCATCGACTGATCAAGGTGACGGCAAGCGCACTGAGCCACGTTGCGCGGGCGCGGGCCTCGGGGACGCATTATTCATCGGCGACGACGTTCCCGTTCGTTGCAGGCGTCGATGGAACCGGGCGTCTGGAAGACGGTCAGCGCGTCTATTTTTTCAAGCCGGAGGCGCCGTCTGGATCGTTGGCCGAATACTGCCTCGTGTCCGCCGCTCATTGTGTCGCGTTGCCCGATGCGCTCGATGACGTCACCGCAGCGGCCATCGCGATTCCGGGCATGTCTTCTTTGGCGGCGCTCGTCGAGCGGGGCGGCTTCGTTGCGGGCGAGACGGTGCTGATCAACGGCGCGACGGGTACGTCCGGGCGCCTCGCGGTGCAGATCGCGAAGCATCTCGGGGCGGGGAAGGTCATCGCTACCGGGCGGCGCGAGACCACGCTTGCATCGATGAAAACAGCCGGCGCCGATGTGACTATTTCGCTGGAACAGGAAGAGGGCGCGTTGAACCGCGCGTTTGAGTCGCAATTTGCAGAAGGCGTGGACGTGGTGCTGGATTACTTGTGGGGAAGCAGCGCCCGGGCGTTGTTGGTTTCAGCGGCGAAGGCGTCGCCTGACGATCATCCAGTCCGGTTTGTGCAGATCGGGTCCATCAGCGGCGCCGATATCCAGTTGCCGGCCGCCGTCCTGCGCTGGGCGGCGATCACGCTTACGGGCAGCGGTATTGGAAGTGTTCCGTTGCCCCGCCTTCTACATGCCATGCAGCAAGTGTTCAATGCAGCCGTACCCGCCGGTCTGCGGACCGACACCGAGATCGTTCCGCTTGCGGATATCGGCAAGTATTGGGCGCATGCGGACAGTTTGCGCCGGACGGTTTTTGTTCCGAAGCCGTGAGGTCGAGAGCGGTACGATGAACATCGCCGGCGGTATAACGTGTACGCTACAATCGCAGCATGGCTAAAAAATCCCCTCCTGCTCCCGCCGTCAAGGACGTTCGCGCTGTTGCGGACGTCCCGAAGCTTACCGGCGCCGACGAGTATCACTTTTCCGAGCAGATCGGCCACCTGCTGCGGCGCGCGTATCAGCGCCACGTCGCGATCTTCCAGGCGGCAATTCCCGATTCGGACCTGACGGCCGCGCAATTCGTGACGTTGTGCGCGGTGAAGGAGCAGCAGTCGTGCTCGCTCAACGACATCGTGAAAGCGACAGCTATCGACCAGGCTACCATCCGTGGCGTGGTCGAGCGGCTCAAGGCGCGTTCGCTGATTGTTGTTTCCCCCGATCCGCTCGATGGACGCAAGCTTCTTGTTCGCACTACGCCCGAAGGCCTTGCGCTGATTGATCAGAGCATTCCGTTTGCCAAGCAGGTCAGCGAGCAGACGTTCGGCGGATTGAACCCCGCCGAACGTGTCGCGATCGTCTATTTGTTGCGGGCGATGACGCGGGCGGAAGAAAATTAAAGCACCAGCGTCAAAGATGCTTGCAACGCAGCCCGAACCACATCGGCCGTGAAGGGCGCTTCCCGGAACCTGACGCCGGTGGCATCGAAAAGCGCATTGGCAATAGCCGCCGCCCCGGGCAACGAAGCCGACTCGCCCGACCCCAGCGGCGGTTCCCCTTGCCGTTCCATTTGCACCACATCGATCAACGGTAATTCCGGGAAGGTCAGGATTGGATAACTGCCCCATTCGCGACTCGCGACGAGACCATCGGTGAAGCGAACACGCTCCTTCAATACACGGCTGATCGTCTGAATCACATTGCCGTGGATCTGATGACGCACGCCGTCGGGATTGACCACCGTGCCGGTATCCTGACCAACGGTCACGCGCTTCAGACGAATTTCGCCGGTCACACGATCCACCTCCAGATCGACGATCCAGGCCGACCATGCCGCCCCAAACCCTGGAAAGCGGCTATGAACATAACGCGCATACGCCACGCCATGTCCTTGCAGGACGCGCGCGTTCGCATCGTCAGGTTTTACGCGACGTTGCCAGCCCGCACGCGCGGCCACTGCTTCCAGCAACTCCCTCGCGCGTTCGTCCTGCATATGCCGCAGCCGGAATTCGAGCGGATCGGCGCCGGTCTCGACGGCGAGTTCATCGATGAACACATCATGCGCAAACGAGTTCGGCAACGCCGATACCCCCCGGAACCACGACGCCCTGATGAGTGGCGCCATGTCGTTGCACACAAACCGCCGATGCTCGAACGTGTACGGCGAAACCGCCGTGCGATCGCCCATTTCGAAGACGCGCGGCTCGGCCGGCAACGCGCGCGTGAGCAGCAAGGCAAGCAGCGGCGCATCGTTCGATGGATACCGCGACGCGAACTCATACGCGAGCGTCTCGCCGCTGTCCGAGACAGTGCCGGTCACGTCCACGACCTGCGCGGTTCCCTTGGGCTCCCACTGATGTTCATCGGCACGAGAAAGCTGCACGCGCACTGGGCGGCGCATCGCACGCGAAAGCAACAGGGCGTCGCCGGCGACGTCATCGGCGCAATTGCGGCCGTAGCATCCGGAGGCTTCCATGCGCACGATATCGATGTCACCTTCCGCGCGTTCCACGAGTCGCGACAGGTCGAAGCGCAAGCTTTGCGGGTTCTGCGTTCCTGACCACACGGTGATGTGGTCATCGCAGTAATCGGCGAGGGCGCAGGACGGTCCTATCGATGCATGCATCTGGTAGGGCCATACATAAGTGCGTGTCAGGGTCGTGGTATTGGGCTTGCCCTGAACGGATGCCACATCGCCTTCTTCGAGCAGCAAGCGCCGCTTTGCAGGCGCGTTCGATATGGCCTTCGCAGGGTCATCGAGAGACGGCAGCGTTGGCATCGGCCGCCATCTGACGCGCAGCGCGCGGGTGGCGCGAATGGCCTGTTCCTCGCGTTCGGCGACCACGCCAACGAAGTCGCCGATCACCACAACGCCGCGCACGCCGGGCATGGCTTCCACGGACGGCCGGTCCACATCGATCAGCATCTTGCCGATGAACTCGCCGCAATCATGTCCCGCATACGGCGGCCGCACCACACGCCCGTGCAGCATGCCGGGCACGCGCATATCGTGCACGAACGTGAGCGCGCCCGTTGCTTTCGCGGGCAGATCGACGCGCGGCGTCGAGCGTCCGACAATGCGGTATGTCGACGGATCTTTCACCGCAGCGGTGTTATCGAGCACGAGCGTCAGGCGCTGCCCTCGAAGCAATGCGCCGAACGTGAGGCGGGTGTCATCGGGTGCGATGACGCAGCCATTGTCGGTACGCAAAAGCGCGGCATCCGCGGCGTCCATTCCCCACGCACGCGCCGCCAACCCGATCAACGCAAGCCGCGCCTGCGCCGCCGCAAACCGCAGCGGCACGGCCGAGATCTGGATCGTCGCGCTCGCGATCGTCGGCCCCTGGTTCGGCACTTGCGCCGAATCGCCCAGGATCATCTGCACGCGCGTGGCGGGCACGTCCAGCTCTTCCGCCACGATCTGCCCGAGCGATGTCCGGATGCCCGTTCCCAGATCCACATGACCGTTGAAGGCGAAAATGCGTTCGTCGTCGAGTACGGCGACGAAGATTTCCGGCGTGTCCTGAACGTACGAAGACCCGCTGCCCGGTTGCCCGGGCGCGGGTTTCACCGGCGCGGCCGGCTGCCTGACGACGTTCAGGCAGCCGTTGCGCGCGAGCAGTTCACCTCGGGTAGGCGTTCCTGCAATTGGCATGACGCGTTTTCCAGAAAATGCGGTTATCGATTGACAATACTCTTGGGCATCGCCAGCGCCAAGAGACATCCTGCCAGCATGCAAATGCCGAACGTGATCAAACCGGCGCTCATGCTGTGCGTCGCGTCTTTCATCCAGCCGAGCACGTAGGTGCTCGCAAAACCGCCGAGGTTCGCAATCGAACATGCGAACGCGATGCCCGCCGCCGCAGCGGTGCCGCGCAGAAACGTGGACGGCAGGGCCCATACCACTGGCATGGCCGCGGCGACGCCAGCGTTCGCAATCGACAGCAGGATCACGGTGATCGCCGTGTTGCCGCTGAAGAATGTGCTCGCGATCAAACCAAACGCCGTGCACGCAAACGGCACGACGATATGCCAGCGGCGTTCGCGATACTTGTCCGAACTCGCGCCGGTCACGAGCATCATGATGACGGCGAGCGCATTCGGAATCGCGGTCAGCATGCCGATTTCCAGCGCGCTCTCGACGCCCGAATCGCGAATGATGCTGGGCATCCAGAAGCTGATGGCATACGTCCCGAGCAACACGCACAGATCGATGAGACCCAGCGCCCATACCTTTGGGTCCGTGAACGCGTCCCGCAGCCGATGCCCCTTGCCCGCATGCGATTCCTGCGCGAGATCGTGCTTCAGGCGGCGGCGTTCATCGTGATCGAGAAACTTGGCGGACTCCACGGTATTGGGCAGATAAAAAAACACCAGCACCCCCAGCACGATGGACGGCAACGCTTCCAGGCCGAACAGCCACTGCCAGCCTTGCCAGCCATGCATGCCGTCGAAAAAGGTCAGGATCCATCCTGATAACGGGCCGCCAACCAGGCTCGACAACGGCAGCCCCATCATGAAGAGCGCGATGATCTTGCTGCGCCGTGCATCGGGGAACCAGTTCGTCAGATACAGCAGCACGCCCGGCAGGAAACCCGCTTCAGCCACGCCCAGCACGAAACGCAGTACGTAGAACTGGCCGGGCGTCTTCACGAACACGGTGAGGCCGGAGAGGATGCCCCACGTCACCATGATCCGCGCAATCCAGAGCTTCGCGCCGACTTTTTGCAGGATCAGGTTGCTCGGCACTTCGAACAGGATATAGCCGACAAAAAAGAGGCCGGCGCCGAGTCCGTAGACGGTATCGCTGAAATTGAGTGCATCGAGCATCTGCAGCTTTGCGAGGCCGACGTTCACGCGGTCCAGATACGCCGAGAAATAGCAGAGGCAGAAGAACGGTATGAGCCGCCAGGTGAGCTTCTTGTAAAGCATGCGTTCTGCCTGGGCGTCGGTGTGCAGCGAGCCGCGCGCAGTGTCCGTGATCGGGGTCGACATGAGGTGTCTCCTGGGAAGCTTGCTTTAATGAGGTGCTGTGAATGAGGTGCTGTTTAAAAGGTGCGATCGCGGGTGCGGCATGGGCGTCTCAGCGTCTACAAAGTTACGTAACCAAAATCCGAAAAGCAATATTTTTTATAACAAAATATCTTTATAAATCAACGGGTTAAGTGTATTGCTTCAGACGTGCCGAAGCGTCCCGCAGGCTGTACCCGGGGGACGTTTCAAGGTGAAATCAAGTTGATTCAGGCGGGCTTTCGCGTGCCTTCTCTATTGGTTTTCGATGCTTGCAAATGCTTCGTCAAGCGTCATCACGGCGGCGTATTTCTGCTGCATATCGAAGAGGTTTGCATCGTGCGGACCGATCGCGCGATCACCGACGCAATCCGAAATGACCAGCGGGCGAAAGCCGTGCGACATGGCATCGACCACACTGGCGCGCACGCATCCGCTCGTCACCGCACCCGCCACGATCAGCGTCTGGACCGCGCGTTGCGATAACCACGGCGCGAGTTGCGTGCCGAAGAACGCGGACGGTACGGTCTTGCGCACGACCAGTTCGCCGGCGGCGGGCGTGAGTTCCGGCACGATTGCGCTGTTCGGGTGATCTTCGGTCAGCGTCGCCATGCCCGGGACTTTCAGGGAGAAGACGTTGTCGTCGCTGCCATCGGCGGCATAGACGATCCGGCTATGCGCAACCGGCCATTTATTGCGCCGCGCTGCCGCAAGCAAGTGCGTGGTGCGTTCAATGGCCGGTGCAATGTTGCCGCCGCCGAAAGTCTTCGGGTCCGCGAAACCGACCACGAAGTCCACGATCAACAAGCCGATATTGCCTTTCACTGGCAATGGCGTGCCGAATCCCTGCTGCTTGTAGACGCCGGATTCCGCATGGCTCTGGATGTCGCTCATTCAATTGCTCCGATTCGAGATTGTGTTATCGGTCCATCACCACGCCGTCGCGAACCACGGCTTCGCCGTCGAGCATCACATCGCAATGACGCAGCGGAATGTCGATGTGACACGTCGTGGTGCGCTTGCCGCCGGCTTCGTTGTTCGGTCCAAGAGAAAACAGGAAATTGCCATCGAACGCACGCGCATCCATGCCGATGGTCGCCTCGCGGTCATAGAGCCCCAACGTGGACCAGCGAGCGCGTGGCTGCAAACCCCAGCCAATATGCGAGATCGCATATCCTTCGGGATCGTTGAACGAAGCCATGTAGTCGCTGAGCAGGGCAGCGTCCACGCCACCATCGATGCGCGTTGCGTAACCGTTCTCGACAGTCAGCGTGATCGGATCGCTCACGTAGCGTTTTTGCGGCAGCAGGATGTCGCCGCGATCGATCACGATCTGCCCGCTTGCCTGGCCTTCGTTCGGGAACGTGAGCACGAAACCGCTTGGCCAGTGGTCCCAGCGGCCGGGTTCATCGACGAAACCGTATTCGGAGATTGCCGGGAATTCGCCCAGCGGACACACCAGTTCCGTACCCGCTTTCGACTTCACCCGCATTTCCTTCGATACCGTGATCCGTGCAGCCGCAGCGCGCACGCGCGTTCGATCGGCCTCGGTCGGAATCATGCGTACGAGTACTTCAGGCGGTTCGACGGCGAGCAGGATCTTCGTGCCGGTCTTGAGGATCTCGTGCTGCTCCGGCGAGAACAGCAGCGTCATCAGGTCGAGCACGAGATCACTCTCCTTCAGCGCCGCAATGGCCGCGTGATTGCCGGTCAGCGGCGTGGTGCCGAGGTATGCGAGCGAATCGCGGCTCAGCGCCTTCTCGCCGTTCACCGGCAGCAGGTCGAGCCGGTTGACGATCGCGCCCATCGACTGCGTGGCGATCAACGCGCTCGACAACGTCTGCGGATGCGTGGACGCGCTCGTGAGGACGGTGACGGTCTGGCCGCCCTGCAGCTTCGATAACGTCAGCACCTCTTTCCACGCGGCAATCATTTCGTAATCGCTGATAGGCATGACAGTTCCTTTTTGGGTGATCTATGCGAGCTTTGCGCCGAGGAAATCGCCGAATGCTTCGTAGAAGCCGGCTTCGTTGTCCCACGGAATCATGTGGCCGGCATCCGGCACGCGCGCGTGCAGCAAACCCGGCGCGAGCGCCTGCATTTCCTTCACGTCCTCGTCGAGCACCACGTCGCCGCGTGCGGCCGTGATCAGCAGCGACGGCACGCGCAGGAGCGGCAGGTCTGCATGGATGTCGTCGGTATGGAAACCTTCGAACGACGCAAGCATCGCGCGTTCGTCGCAGGTATGGAGCCATTGCGCGCGCACGCGGCGTTGTTCTTCGGTCCACGTCGGGCAGAAGGCGAGCATGCCTTCCGCGTCGATGCCCTTGACCGCGAGGCGGATGGAATCGACGTACCACGGCAGTTTCGCCGGATACGCGCGGCGGCCGGGACCGGACACGGGCGGATCGACGAGAACCGTGCGCGTCAGGCCTTCTGGTGCGCTGCGAGCGGCGCGGATTGCGATGCGGGCGCCCATCGAATGGCCAACGAGCGCATAGTGTTCAAGGCCGAGCGCCTGAGCGAGCGCGACGACATCGGCGGCTTGCGCGTCGAGACTGTAGTCGAGCGTAGCCGTGGCCTCCGACAAACCCCGGCCGCGGACGTCGAGCACGTAGGTATCGAACTGGCGGCCGAGCACTTCGCCGACGAAACCCCACGTCACCGCCGGGCTGGTGATGCCGGGGATCAGGATCACGGCAGGGCGGCCGGCGCGCACGCCGTCTGCACCGCCATAGCGCAGGAAATGCTGACGAATGCCGTTGGCATTGACGTTCGCGCCGTAAAGCAAAGTTGAGTCCATCGCGGAGTCCTTGGATGAGTCGAGAGCTTGCATCGGAAGGTTCGACAGGGCGATCAATATGCGCCCGACAGCAGCGCGCCCGCGCCCGGCACGATGCGCTCGAGATCGAGTTCGCGCAGCATGGCGTAGGTCGTCGCGATCGCGGCGGTGATGACCGGCTTGCCTGTCATGGCTTCGACTTGCGGCACCGCGGCAAGCGACGGCATTTGCACACACGCCGACAGTACGATTGCATCGACGTCCTTGTAGTTCAGCGTCTTCACGATTTCCGGCAAGAGGCGCGGGTCGTGACGGCCAACGTCCAGATTGTCGGGAATTTCGAGCGCACGGTAATCGACGACTTCAAACCCTTCCGAGCGGATGTAATCCACCACGAGCTCGGTCAGCGGCTTCATGTAAGGCGCAACCACCACAATACGCTTCGCCTTGATGACCTTCAGCGCGTCGACCAGCGCACCCGCGCTCGTGATGACCGGCGCGGAACCGCCGTTTTCGACCGTACGTTCGTGCAGCCGCTTTTGAGAGACGCGGTGATACCCATGGCCCATCGCCATGATTGCAACGAGGCATGCATATCCCAGCACGTCGACGCGTGCGTCGCTGAGTTCGAGCGCGCAGCGGTCCGATTCCGCATCCATGGCCGCAAGCTCCTCCTTCACCACTTTCTTCATGCGCATGCGGCTCGAATGGAAAGTGAAGCGCTCCGGGCGGATGGTCTGCCGCGCGAGCAGCATGGCCGGAATCTCGGTTTCCATTGTTGTATTCGAACTCGGCACGATCTGGCCGATGCGGAAGTTTTTGGTCATCTGTTCGACTCCGTAATTCGTGGGCCGCACGGGGCAGCGTGTCTGGTTCAGGAAAGTCTAGTGTACACGTTGGAATATAACAAGATTCCACAAATAAATTTTAATGGTGCAGCCATGCTTCAGCTTGGTGAAAACCCTTATAAATCGCACCGATAAAGGGCTTTCCCGCACCTGTGGAGATCAACTGCAAATTTTCTTTACCCAAAATAATTCAATGTGTACACTCGATATCAGTTCACACACAGGCTCGGTTGAACGACTTTCGTCCGAGCGCCAGACATGGAGAGATCATCATGAGCACACCCCGTATCGCGATTGTTGGCGCGGGCCTTGGAGGAACGGCGGCAGCCGCGTTGATGCAGCGCGCCGGTTATTCAGTGCGTCTGTATGAGCAGGCGCCGGCGTTCTCGCGTCTTGGCGCAGGCATCCACCTGGGGCCGAACGTGATGAAGATCATGCGTCGCATCGGTTGCGAAGATGCGTTGAATGTCATGGGATCGCATCCGGACTTCTGGTACAGCCGCGACTGGAAAAGCGGCGAGGCGATTGCGCAGATTCCGCTCGGCGATTTCGCTGTCAACGAATATGGCGCGACCTACCTGACGGTGCATCGCGGTGACTTTCACGCGCTGATGACGCAAGCCGTTGCGCCGGGCACCATCGAATTCAACAAGTGCCTGACCAATATTGAAGAAACCGATAAGGACGTGCGCCTGACGTTCGCCGACGGCAGCGTGGAAACGGCCGACATCGTGATCGGTGCGGATGGCGTGAACTCGAAACTGCGCGATCACCTGCTTGGCGCCGAGCCGCCGCGTTATACGGGTTATGTGGCGCATCGCGCGGTGTTTCCGGCGTCGCTGCTCGGCACCGATCCGTTCGACCTGTGCGTCAAGTGGTGGTCGGAAGATCGCCATATGATGGTGTATTACGTCACGTCCAAGCGCGATGAAATCTATTACGTGACTGGCGTTCCGCAAGCAGAGTGGCCGGCGGGACAATCGGTTGCGCCGAGCAGCCGCGACGAGATGCGCGAAGTTTTCGCGGGTTACCATCCGTCGGTGCAAAAGCTGATCGATGCCACGCCGGAAGTCACGAAGTGGCCGCTGCTGGAACGCGACCCGCTGCCGTTGTGGAGCCGCGGCCGGCTGGTCCTGCTCGGTGACGCCTGCCATCCAATGAAACCGCACATGGCGCAGGGCGCGGCCATGGCTATCGAAGATGCGGCCATGCTGACGCGGTGCCTGGACGAGATCGGCGTGAACGATTACACGAATGCGTTCGCGCTGTATGAAGCGAATCGCGCGGAACGTGCTTCGAAGGTGCAGCTTGTGTCGCACAACAACACGTGGCTGCGCACGAACGAAGATCCGGCGTGGGTGTTTGCCTACGACGTGTTCAACGAGCCGTTGAAGACGCCCGTGGCGAAGCAGGCTTCGACGGCTGCAGCCTGATACTGATAAACGTCAAACATGAGCGTGTCCGCATCTGCATCATCGGCCTCCGAATCCATGACGCTCAGTGTCAATGGTTCATCGCGTACGCTCGAAGGCGTGACGCGTGACACGCCCTTGCTTTATGTCTTGCGCAACGACTTCGAGCTGAACGGTCCGAAGTATGGCTGCGGCCTGGGGCAGTGCGGCGCATGCACGGTGCTGCTCGACGGCGGTGCGGCGCGTTCGTGCGTGGTGCCGGTCGCGGCGGCTATCGGACGGGAAACGGTCACGCTCGAGGGGCTCGGCACGCTGGATGCGTTGCATCCGATCCAGCGCGCTTTCATCGATGAACAAGCGGCGCAATGCGGCTATTGTCTCAACGGCATGATCATGAGCACGAAGGCGCTGCTCGATCGCGATCCCGAACCCGATGACGCCGCGATTCGTGACGCGTTGCGCTTCAACCTGTGCCGCTGCGGTACGCATATCGAGATCATGAAGGCCGTGCATCGCGCGGTCGAGTATTTGAAACGCGAAGAAGGGCGCTGATCCAATGACGCGTGTAACGGACCTCTTGTAATGGACCTCATGCACGAACGGGATTCCGGCCGACCCGTGCTGCTGCCCGAGTCGATGCTCTATGCATGCGTGCTGGTGGACATCGACCCGGCGTTGCTGCAGCGTGCTGCTGCGCTGCAAATGGAAAGCGTGCGCTGGGTTCACGCGGGGAACGTGGCTGCGTTTGTTGCGGCCCGTCTTGAACTTGCGTGCGATGCCGCGCGGCGCGTGGTTGATCATACGGGCGCCGATGCGTCGCTGCCCGTGCCGCACTCCGGCCTGCAGCAGGAAGCGCATTATGTCTGGCCGCTTTCTCCGGACACGTTCACGGCATGCGAGGCGATCGCACGCTTTGACGGCGACTTCATCTCCCTATGGACGAGCACCCCACCAAGTGCAGATCTGCTCGCAAAGCTCGTCAGCGCGACGGGGTTTTCCGCTGAGCGCTTCGAGTTCCATCCGCTCCATACAGCGACCGATTCAACGCTCGCCGCAATCGCCGCTGTGGTGCTGATTAAAGAACTCGGCGGCGCGGTGTGTGTCGGCGGATATATGTCGGCGTCGCTCGTGCGCGAGGCGACATTTTCCGTCGCGGCTTCATTGGACAGCGAAGGTGCGCTGCTCGATTGGCAATACATTGCGCGAACGCCCGGTGTTTCCGGTGACGAAGCCGCTGCACGAGATCCAGGCCCGTATGTGTCACGCCGTTCGAAATTACTGATCGACGATCCCGCCAAACTCATTCCTGACGCGGCGCATGCCTTTGCGCGTGAATCGTTCATCGATGAAATCGCGCGTGAGAACAACCGCGATCCCATGTCGTTCCGGCTCGATCACCTTGATCCGGTGGAATACGACGGCGCACGCGAGCTGATCAATACAGTCGCGGAACGTGCGGCGTGGGGTGGCGAGCCGAAGTATTCGACTAGTGGAATAGCGCACGGCCGCGGTTTCGCTTTCGATGAACACAAGAGCAACGCGTTAACGCCAGCGTATTCGGCGTGGATTGTCGATCTTGATGTCAATCGCGCGACCGGCGACGTAGCGGTCAAGCGCGTGGTGGCGGGGCGTGCGAGCGGTCGCAGACGCTTGGGCCGCATGAGCGGCGTTCCGGCGGGGCTGATTGCGGCGGCGGCATCGCGTGCGCTCGGTCTGCAGCTCACCGCGCGGCCATCGCACGACGAAACGCCCGGCGCTCAGGCCGTGTCGCATGAACTGGCGGTGGCCGCCGCCGCGGAAGTGCCTGCCGGGATTGCCATCGAAAGCATCGATGCATCGCCGGCCGCTGCGGCTATCGCCAATGCGCTCTTCGATGCAACCGGCGTACGCTTTCGCGCGCCGCCCTTCACGCCGGAACGCGTGCGTGCGGCGCTGGATGGATCGGAAGCGTCAATGGTCGGCGCACCGGTTGGCGTACCAAAGCGCGGCAAACGCTCGCTGAAGGCGTTGCTTGCGGCCGGCAGCCTTGGCGGCGTGATCGGCCTCGCATGCACGCTATGGCCGTTACGGGCGTCGATAGAACCCATCGCGCGCCCGTTGGCCTCCACCTGGTCCGAGGCCACCATCGCGCGTGGCCGCCAGATTGCCGAGTTCGGTGACTGCGCCGTCTGCCACACCGCGCCCGGCGGCGCCGTCAACGCGGGTGGCCTAGGGCTTGAAACGCCATTCGGCATGGTCTACACGACCAACCTCACGCCTGACCCGAAGACGGGCATCGGCAACTGGTCCTTCGCTGCGTTCGACCGCGCAATGCGCCAGGGCATTTCGCGGGATGGCCACCATCTCTACCCCGCGTTTCCGTACACCGCCTTCACGAAGATGAGCGAAGCCGACATGACCGCGCTGTACGCGTATCTCATGTCGCAGCCGGCCGTCGAAAATGCGCCGCCGCAAACGCGCTTGCCATTCCCGCTGAACCAGCGCGCGCTGGTCGCGGGCTGGAATGCGTTGTACCTGAAGCAGGGTGAATTCAAGCCGGACCCCACGCGTTCGGCGCAATGGAACCGCGGGCAATATCTCGTCGATGGCGCCGGCCACTGCAGCGCATGCCATTCGCCGCGCAACGCACTCGGCGCGGAAAAAGGCGGACGCTTGTACATGACGGGCGGCAGCGCGGAGGGCTGGGTTGCGCCGTCGCTGGTCGGCAACTCGAAAGCGCCCGTCAAGTGGACCGAACAGGCGCTCTACGATTACCTGAAGACCGGTTTCTCGCACGAGCACGGCGTCGCCGCCGGACCGATGGCGCCGGTCGTCGCGAGTTTATCGACACTGCCCGAAGCCGACGTCCGTGCGATGGCGCATTACGTCGCGTCGTTATCGGCTACGGCGGAAGTCGCGAAACCGGTGGCAGTCGCGCAAGCCAAACCGGACGCCATCACCCTGCAAGCTCTCGACAGCGGCCGCCGTATTTTCGATGGCGCGTGCGCCGTATGCCACGCGGCGACCGGCGGTGTCGGCAACTTCGGTGTGCGACCGTTGCTGGCGCTCAATACAAGTGTGAGCGAAGCTACGCCCGACAACTTGCTGAAGGTCATTCAGAACGGCATCGACGCCCCCGCCACCGATGCGCTCGGCTACATGCCCGGCTTCAGGGACTCCTTCGATGACCGCCAGATGGCCGACCTGGTGACGTATATCCGCGCCACTTTCGCGCCGAACGAAGCGCCGTGGAAGGAGCTGGCGCAGGCGTCGGCGCGAGTCCGGAAACATGCGCATTGACCCTCCGACGCGTTCCTCCGATACCTCGCAACCTCCCTCGCCCCAATATGAAGTATCGGAGCAGATCGGGCATCTGCTGCGCAAGGCTTATCAGCGGCATCTGTTCATCTTCGGGCGAAGTATCGACGACCCGCAACTGACCGCCGTGCAGTTTGCCGTGTTGAGCGCGAGCCGTAAGCTCGGGCCATCGTCCATGAGCGACCTTGGCAAGGCGACCGCAATCGATGCGGCCACGGTACGCGGCATTATCGAACGTTTGAGGGCGCGCGATCTGATCGAGTTGCGCACCAATCGCGATGACCGGCGCAAGGTCATCGTGCAATTGACGCAGGCGGGCGAAGAACTGGTCGAGGGCGTAACGCCGGTTGCGCGGCGCATCAGTGAGCTGACCATGAGCGATCTCAACGACGCCGAACGCGTGGCCGTCCTGTATCTGCTGCGCAAACTGAGCGCGGTCGAGAGCGACTGATATCGCTGCAAGATTCATAAAACCACTGCGGGCAAAGCCACTGCTTCTTATAATTGCATCCTGTCCGCATGCCAGGCAGAGGTGGCTCGCGGCATTGCACCAATAGCGGGACCTTCGCACCGCAAAAGAGATTGTGGTGTGTACGCTGGGTTTTAAAGGTGCAGTGCGGTGCGGTGCTTTGCCTGCATGTCAGCGAACCGTCAGGCTTAAGGTCCTTCTGCATAGCGACAAAAGGCCAAATTACCTAGTACAAGTCACTAGCTGTAAAACAGGCATACTCATTGCATAGAGGACTAGAATTAGAGTGTGTACATGAGTTGATGAGTTGATCCAGCGCTGCGCAGGACAGGCGCCGTCTTCCTGATGAAACCCAAGCGATAGAGGCGTCGATGTTGTCGAACCTGGCTGTGCAACTCATCAACGGACTAGCGGATGCTTGCGCCATGTTTCTGGTCGCGTCCGGTTTGTCGTTGATCTTCGGCGTGACGCGTATCGTCAATTTCGCGCATGGCTCGTTCTATATGCTTGGCGTCTACGTGGCCTACAGCATTGCGAGCCGCTTCGGTTCAACGGTCGCGGGCTTCTGGCTTTCGATGCTCGCCGCGGCTGTCGTCGTCGCCGTAATCGGCGCGCTCGTGGAGATGATCGTGCTCAGGCGCATTTATCAGGCGCCCGAGTTGTTCCACTTGCTTGCCACGTTCGCGCTGGTGCTGATCTTCCGCGATGCCGCGCTTTACATCTGGGGCCCCGAAGACCTTTTCGGCCCGCGCGCACCGTTGCTTGGCGGTGCGGTCAGTCTGCTCGGCCACTCGCTGCCGACGTATGACATCGCGCTGATCGTGATCGGTCCCATCGTGCTCGCGGTGCTGTGGTTCGGCCTGACGCGCACGCGTCTCGGCACGCTCGTGCGCGCGGCAACGAGCGACCGCGAGATGCTCGGCGCACTCGGCATCAATCAGGCGTGGCTTTTCACCGGCGTGTTTTTCATCGGCGCGTTTCTCGCGGGACTTGGCGGTGCGCTGCAAGTGCCGCGCATGTCGGCGAACCTTTCGCTGGATCTCGATACCATCGGCAATGCATTCGTGGTCGTGGTGGTGGGCGGCATGGGATCGATTCCTGGCGCCTTCGTGGCTGCGTTGCTGATCGCCGAGATCAAGGCGCTGTGTATCGGCATTGGCGATGTAACCATTGGCGGCGTGGTCTTTTCGCTTAGCAAATTCACGCTCGTGGCGGAGTTCGTGGTGATGGCGATCGTGCTGGTTGTGCGGCCCTGGGGACTGCTTGGTCGCGCGCAAACGGCCGTTCGCACGATGGCGTTCGCCGAAACGCCACTGCGCCGCGCCGATTCGCGGCTCAAGATATTCGCCGGTATCGTCCTCGCGGTGCTGTTGCTCGCGCCGTTGTTGTCGGGCGTATTCCCATACATGCCCGTGCTGCTGGTCGAGATCCTGATCGCCGTCTTGTTTGCGACGAGCCTGCATTTCATCATGGGACCGGGCGGCATGCACTCGTTCGGGCACGCTGCGTATTTCGGACTTGGCGCGTATGGCGCAGCGCTGTTCCTGAAAGTCCTCAACTTGCCGATGGAAGCCGCCATTGTTCTCGGCCCCGTGCTTGCGGGCCTGGGCGCACTCGTGTTCGGATGGTTTTGCGTGCGTCTGTCGGGCGTCTATCTCGCCATGCTGACGCTCGCTTTTGCGCAGATCGTGTGGTCGGTCGTGTACCAGTGGGATGCGGTGACGGGCGGCAGCAACGGTATTCTCAACCTGTGGCCATCGGCGTGGCTGAGTTCGCCGATTGCGTATTACTACCTGACGTTGTCCTTTGCAGTCATCGGCGTGTGGATGCTCAGGCGCATGCTGTTCTCGCCGCTCGGCTATGCAATGCGTGCTTCGCGTGATTCGGTATTGCGCGCTGAAGCCATTGGTATCGATGTCAAGCGGATTCAGTGGGTCGCTTTCATAATCTCATCGCTGTTTTGCGGGCTTGCCGGATCGTTGTACGCGTTCTCCAAGGGTTCCATCTCGCCGGAAGTGATCAGCGTGGGGCGCTCGGTCGATGGCCTCGTGATGGTCCTGCTCGGCGGCATACAGACGCTGGCCGGACCCATCGTTGGCGCAGCGGTGTTCACGTGGCTGCAGGATACCGTCGCGCGGCAGACCGACTACTGGCAAGCGTTGCTCGGCGGCGCGATCCTGGTGCTCGTGATTGCGTTTCCGCAGGGTATCGTGGGCTTCGTCCAGCACAAGCTCGACTCACGCCGCAATGCCGATCACGGCGCCGCGCCGCAACCGGCCAAGGAGGCGCTATGACGTTGCTGCGGGTATCGAATCTGGCGAGATCGTTCGGCGGCCTCAAGGCGGTCGACGACGTCTCCTTCGACCTCGAAGCCGGACAACTGCTTGCGCTGATCGGCCCGAACGGTGCGGGCAAGTCGACGTGCTTCAACATGCTCAACGGCCAGTTGAAGCCAAGCTCGGGTTCGATCCTTTTCGATGGCCACGAGATCGCCGGCAAACGTCCACGCGATATCTGGCGCCTGGGCGTTGGCCGGACTTTTCAGATCGCGGCCACGTTCAACTCGATGACCGTCATCGAAAATGTCCAGATGGCGCTGGTCTCGCGCGATCACGAACTGTTCAACTGGTGGAAGCCTGCACCATCGCTACACGCCGACGAAGCCCTCGCGCTGCTCGAACAAGTCGGCATGGCGGCGCACGCGAAGCGCGCATGCGGCGTGCTCGCTTACGGCGATGTCAAGCGCGTCGAGCTCGCCATCGCACTTGCCAACAAGCCGAAATTGCTGCTGATGGACGAACCGACCGCAGGCATGGCGCCCAAGGAGCGCAACGACCTCATGGCGCTCACGAAGCAACTCGTGATCGACCACAAGCTCGGCGTGCTTTTCACCGAGCACAGCATGGACGTGGTGTTCGCTTACGCCGACAAACTCATCGTGCTCGCACGCGGAAAACTGATCGGCGAGGGGGATGCCGAGACCGTGCGCAACGATCCGCGTGTGCGCGAGGTGTATTTCGGCACGGGAAAATCGTTCATGCCGCGCGCATCGCTTGCCGAAGACGGAGTTGCTCGATGACGGCCATGCTGAAAGTCTCGGGCCTGAACGCGTTCTACGGCCGTGCACAGATTCTCTACGACGTCGGTCTCGAAGTGGGCCGCGGCGAAGTGGTTGCGTTGATGGGCCGCAACGGCGCCGGCAAATCGACCACGATGAAAGCCCTCATGGGCATGCTTCCCACGCGGCGCGGCGCGATCGACTTTTGCGGCCAGGACATCTCCACGATGCCGCCATATCGCATCGCGCGTCTTGGCATGGGTTTCGTGCCGGAAGACCGCCGCGTGTTCGGCGATTTATCGGTGATGGAAAATCTCGATACCGGCCGTCAGCCGCCCCGCGAAAACGCACCGCGCTGGACGCCCGAAAAACTCTTCAAGCTGTTCCCGAATCTCGGCGAAATGCCGAACCGCCCCGGCAGCCAGATGAGCGGCGGCGAGCAGCAGATGTTGACGGTATCGCGTACGCTGATGGGCAACCCGTATCTCGTCCTGCTCGATGAACCTTCGGAAGGCGTGGCGCCGATCATCGTCGAGCAGATGGCGAACATGATTCTGGAGTTGAAGCGCGAAGGGCTTTCCATTCTTCTTTCCGAGCAGAACATGCACTTTGCCGAACTCGTCAGTGACCGCGCCTATGTGCTCGAAAAAGGCCAGATCCGGTTCAGCGGCACCATAGACGAACTCGCACGCGACGAAGCCGTGCGGCGGGCTTACTTGAGCGTATGACGCGTGAACGTATGAAGCGGTTTTTAATCAGCACCCATCTGGAGAGAACAACTATGACCACGCGTGTTGGATCGTTGCTGCGCCTGACCGTCCTGATGGTTACGCCGCTAGCCGCCGCCCTGGCGTCGACCGGCGCGGCTGCTGCCGACACCATCAAGATTGGCGAAATCAACAGCTACAAAGCGCAGCCGGCGTTCCTCGGGCCGTACAAGAACGGCTGGAACATGGCGCTGGATGAAGTCAACGCGGCAGGGGGTATCGACGGCAAGAAGCTCGAGGTCATCTCCCGCGACGACAACGGCAATCCGGGCGATACGGTTCGCGTCGCGCAGGAACTCGTGACGGGCGAGCAGGTCTCGCTGCTGTTCGGCGGTTTTCTCTCGAACACGGGTCTGGCGCTCGCCGACTACGCGAAGCAGCGCAAGATTTTCTTCCTCGCCGCTGAACCGCTGACCGACAAGATCGTCTGGCAGGACGGCAACAAATACACGTACCGGCTGCGTCCATCGACTTATATGCAGGTCGCCATGCTCGTGCCCGAAGCCGCCAAGCTGCACAAGAAACGCTGGGCGGTCGTGTATCCGAATTACGAGTACGGACAGTCTGCGGTGGCCACGTTCAAGCGTTTGCTGAAGGCCGCGCAACCGGACGTGGAGTTTGTCGCCGATCAAGCCGCGCCGCTCGGCAAGCTCGACGCAGGCGCCGTGACGCAAGCCCTCGCCGATGCCAAACCCGACGCCATCTTCAACGTCGAGTTCGGCGCGGATCTCGGCAAGTTCGTGCGTGAAGGCAATACACGTGGTTTGTTCAAGGGCGTCTCGGTGGTGTCGCTGCTGACCGGCGAACCTGAATATATCGATCCGCTGGGCGCCGAGGCGCCGGTTGGCTGGATCGTGACGGGCTACCCGTGGTATTCCATCGATACCCCCGCGAACAAGAAGTTCGTCGCGGCGTACCAGGCGAAATATCACGACTATCCGCGGGTCGGATCGGTGGTCGGATACTCGGCGCTGATGTCCATTGCCGATGGCTTGAAGAAAGCCAGGTCGACCGACTCCGAGAAGCTGGCGCAGGCGTTCAAGGGCTTGTCCGTCGATACACCTTTTGGCCCGATCTCGTATCGCGCGCAGGACAACCAGTCGACCATGGGCGCGTACGTCGGCACGACGGCGCTCAAGGACGGCAAGGGCGTGATGACGTCGTACCGGTATATCGATGGCGCGAGCGTCCAGCCATCGGATGCCGAAGTGGCGAAGATGCGGCCGGCGGATTGAGCTTTGGAGCTGTTGTCGTTTAAAAAGAAGCCGCGCCCGGGAACGAGCGCGGCTTTTTAGCTGGGCCTGACAGGAACCGAAACTTTCAGCCTTCGGAAGAAACGCGGCGCAAATTCTCCGTTGTCTGTGCCGCCGGCGGCGTTGCCTCGGCGGGCTTGCGCCTGGCGGGCGGCTTCGACTTGATGCTGGCCCCATGCACGAACAACACGACCAGCAGTGCAGCCATCGCCCACACAGACACGACCCACATCAACGTGCTCATTTCATCCTCGAACCGATTGGTATCTTTACGTTGCCGCAACGACTTGCATGGATGAATTGTGAGGCTCCCGCCGGCAATGCAATTCCCCGATAAGCGCGGCATTCTACGGCTATTTCACTGAAGAATGACAGGTACGAATCGGAGGATGGCTGCGTAAAATTACCGCACGTTAAAACGGCTCACCGAAAACGCCGAGAGATCGACATCGCTTCGTCCCGTGAGGGTCCGCTGCGCAAGCGCCTCGCCGATACCCGCCGAGTGCTTGAAGCCGTGCCCTGAGCACGCGGAAACCACGGTCACATTGGCGAGCGCGGGGTGGTCGTCGATGATGAAACCATAGTCGGGCGTGACCGTGTAGGTACAAACGGCGGCTTTGACCAGCTCCGGCGTCACGCCCGCAAAATTCTCCGAGACGTGGGACCGGTATATTTGCACAACCTCCGCGTCCGAGACATTGCGATCGAGTGTATCGATGGAATCCAAACCTACGTACTGCTCCGTTGCGATCTTCATGCTTCCATCGCCGGGAACGGGCGGAAAGCCGTAGCAAATATCCGTTTCCAATGGACCGTGCGAAAGGATGAAGGTCGGTGACATTTCTGGAAATATCGATGGTTCTTCGAGCCTGAACCAGAACAGTGTTTGCCTGCAGACCTTCAGCAACGCGCCGAACGGTTCGCCCAGCAAATTTGCCGACCACATTCCGGCGCACACGATGACCTTGCTGGCCGCGAGCGTCCGATCGCCGGCTCTGACGCGCACCACGCCGTCGTCAGATTCAATCGATGAAACCGTCGTGCCGGTGATCACCGTAGCGCCTAGTTTGCGTGCAGCATTCAGTTGCGCCGCAATGCAACGCTCCGGGCGAACATAACCGCCTTCAGGTTCGAAGTAACCGGTCGCGTCGTCGCGAACCGGTCCGAACTGGGGAAACCGCACGCGGATTTGCGAGGCGTTCAGGACCTCGTGCGCAATGCCGTAACGGCGCGCAAGTTCAATGGTGTGTCCCGTGAAATCTTCCGCGCCATGGTGACGTGCGGGCGCTTCGCTCGACGTCATCACAAGCACGCCGCATTGCTCGAAGAGCGCTTTGCCGCTGTCTGCTTCGAGCTCGCGCCAGATTGCGTGCGAGCGGTGCACAAACGGAATGTAAGCGGCGCCTTCGCCAACCGTCAGGCGGGTGATGCGTGTGTCGCCGTGACTCGAGCCCTGGTCGTGCGGCGGCGCGAACCGGTCGATGCCGACAACGTCGGCGCCCGCTTTGGCGAGTTGGTAAAGCGTTGCGGCGCCCATGGCGCCCAGTCCTACAATGACGACATCGCACCGCAAATCCTGCTGCATTCGGTTCATTGCACCGCCTGTCATGATGGCTTCGTGTCCTCTTTTGCCGGATCGATGGCGGGCGCAAAGCGGCCTTGCTCCGCGATCAGTCGATCGTCCGTGGTTGCAACGAGCCAGAGCCGCGCGTGCTCCGCGAGATGCCGGTTGTGATCCTTCAGCGGTCCCATTGCGCTCGCAGCTTTCCAGACGACCGGGCCGACACGGCTGCTCCTGCCTGACGGCGCGCCGACCAGCAGAGCGTACGGTCCAAGCGGGAGGGAAACGAACGGTTGCGCCGGCCTGGCACGCACTCGCCAGTCGATGAACGGCGTCTCGCTGATCAGGAGCGTTGCGGGCAAGCCGTAGAGCACGCTGAAATCGTACAGCGCGAGTTGCGCACGCATGCCGGCGTAGCTACGACGAATGTCTTCGACAACGGCTGCGCGGATCTCGTCGTCGAACATCGCTTCTTCCGCGTACCGGGCGAGCGCTTCGTGAGCTTCCCGTTGGTACGCGCTGAAGATGCCAAGCTCCACGCAGTCCTGCACCGCCCGCTGAACGTCGGCGACAGAACCGGCTTCCGCCGGTGTGCCCAGTTGCGCCGCTCGCAAAAAGCGGGCAAGTCCCGCTTCCTGGATCACCGGGCCGTCCGCGGCGGCGTTGTCCGGAGCGTCTTTGTCGAGTGGGACGTAGATGTATTTCTCGGCGGCAAAATGCGATTTCTTGCCTTCATCGAACTTGATGGCGCCGTCGGTGCAATCGAGATAGCGAGTCCCGATTCGACCATGCTCCCAGACCCAATTCTTCAGGAACGGACGCAGCGGGTGCAGTCTTTCGTGATCGGTCATTGAACCCTCCAGATGCGCCAGTATAGTTCGGGCTCGCCATGGTTCGTTCGTTGTTCATCCGCTATACGTTCGCTAATGGTTCGCTATCTGTCAGTGACACTTCGATTTCTTCGCATCAGATAAGTGTCCATGATCCAGCCGTTCGCGTCGCGCGCCTCGGCGCGAACGCGCTCGATATCGCCCATGACGTCTCTCACTTTTCCGGAGATGAGGATTTCATCGGGCGTTCCTACATACGCGCCCCAATAGATATCGATGTCCTGATCCGCGAAACGTTTGTACGCGTTTTCGGCATCCAGCATGACAACGACGGTATCGACATTGTCCGGGAAACCTTCCGCAATCAGCCGGCCGGTCGTGATCTGGATCGATCCCCCAATGCGGTTCAACGGGATCTTGTGCTGCGCGGCGAGCGCCTGCACGCTGGTGATGCCGGGGATCACTTCATACTCGATCTCGTGACCGCCTTTCCTGATGATCGAATCGACGATCCGGATCGTGCTGTCGTACAGCGCCGGATCACCCCACGTCAGGAACGCGCCGCACTCGCCGTCCGCCATCTCGTCTGAAATGAGCCGTTCAAATACGGCCTGCTTGTCGTCGTTGAGATCTTCCACGCTCCCGCGATAATCGGCGACATTGCGCTCCCGCTCCGGGCTCGTCGCCTCAGCGAACCGGTAATCGTTTCCCTTGATGAAACGCCGGCAGATCTCCCGCCGCAATGCAATCAGTTTTTGCTTGGCGGCGCCCTTGTCCATCACGAAGAAGACGTCCACTTCGTTGAGCGCGTTGACCGCCTGAATAGTCACATAGTCGGGGTTGCCCGCACCAATACCAATGATCAGAATTCGCTTCATCACCGCCTCGTTCAAGGATTTGGTGACACGATACATTGTCTCGATGCAGCGATGCATCCGTGAACGGGAAAATCCCGGGACCAGCCCGGGATAGAGTGCACAGCGTGCTTGTCAGATAGAAGCGCGCAGTGTCCTGGCAGCCGCCACCATGTTGGTCAGCGCCGGAATGACTTCTTCCCATTGACGCGTCTTCAGGCCGCAATCCGGATTCACCCACAGGCGTTGCGCCGGAATCCGTTCGGCTGCTTTCCTCATCAATTGCACGATGTGCTCTTGCGTCGGAATGTTCGGCGAGTGAATGTCGTACACGCCCGGTCCGATCTGGTTCGGGTAGTTGAAGTGATCGAACGCGTCGAGCAACTCCATGTCTGAACGCGAAGTCTCGATGGTGATCACGTCGGCGTCCATGTCGGCAATCGAAGCGATGATGTCGTTGAACTCCGAGTAACACATATGCGTGTGGATCTGCGTCTCGTCGTCCACGCCGTTCGCCGCGATGCGAAACGATTCCACCGCCCAGGCGAGGTATGCGTTCCACTGCGATTTGCGCAGCGGCAGGCCTTCGCGCAATGCGGCTTCATCGATCTGGATCACATGCACGCCGGCCGTTTCGAGGTCGAGCACCTCTTCACGGATGGCGAGCGCGAGCTGGTAGCACGAAACGGAGCGCGGCTGGTCGTCGCGCACGAAGGACCAGTTCAGGATAGTGACGGGGCCGGTGAGCATGCCTTTCATCGGCTTGGCTGTCAGCGACTGCGCGTATTTGATCCATTCGACGGTCATGGCCTTCGGGCGGCTGATGTCGCCGAAGAGGACAGGCGGCTTCACGCAACGCGAACCATACGACTGCACCCAGCCAAACTGGCTCAAGGCGTAGCCATCGAGCTGTTCGCCGAAGTATTCCACCATGTCGTTACGCTCGGCTTCGCCGTGGACCAGCACGTCGAGCCCCAGCGCTTCCTGTTCGTGCACGCTGCGCTCGATCTCGGCGCGCATCGCGGCCTTGTAGCCGGCGTCGTCGAGCGCACCGCTCCTGAACTGGCTGCGCGCATGGCGGATGGCGCCGGTCTGCGGGAACGAGCCGATGGTCGTCGTCGGATACGCCGGCAGTTTCAGCAAGGCAGCCTGCTTGCTCGCGCGTGCCGCATAGACATTCTTGCGCTGGCCCAGCTCCGGATCGATCTTCGCGAGGGCGGCCTTGACCATCGGGTTGTTCACGCGCGGCGATGCGCGTCGCTCGGCGATGGCAGCGCTGTTTGCAGCCAGTTCGGTCTTGACGGCGTCGCGGCCTTGATTCAAAGCGGTGGCGAGCAGCTTGAGTTCGCCGAGTTTCTGCAGCGCAAACGCAAGCCATGAGCGGACTTCTGTATCGAGCTTCTGCTCGCTGTCGAGATCGACCGGCACGTGCAGCAACGAGCAGGAAGGCGCGATCCAGAGGCGCTTCCCGAGCTTCTTCGCAACGGGTTCGAGCCAGTCGAGCACGCTCGCCAGATCCGTCTTCCAGATATTGCGGCCGTTGATCACGCCGAGCGACAATACGCGGTCTTGCGGCAATTGAGCGACGACTGCATCGACTTCGGCGCGGGCGTTGATTGCATCGAGGTGCAGGCCGTGCACCGGCAGTTTGCAAGCCAGCGCCAGATTGCCGAGCAACGGGCCAAAGTACGTCGCGAGCAACAGCTTGACCCTGCTGTTCGCGAGCGCCTGATATGCCGTGACGTACGCCCGTTGCCAGTCGGCGGACAGCTCGGTCACGAGGATAGGTTCATCGATCTGGACCCATTCCACGCCTTCTGCGGCCAGCGTGGTCAACAGTTCCGCGTACACCGGCAGCAGGCGCGGCAGCAGGGCAAGCTTGTCGGAGTCGTCCTTGGCCTTGCCAAGCGCCAGATACGTCACCGGGCCGATGATCACCAGTTTCGCCTTGACGCCCTGCGCCTTGGCCTCAGCCAGTTGTTCGAGCAGACGTGACGGATCGAGTGTGAACTCCGTGCCCGCGCTGAATTCGGGAACGATGAAGTGATAATTGGTATCGAACCATTTGGTCATCTCGCCGGCAGCAACGCCGCCGCAGCACGCGCTGTGGTCCTCGGCGCCCGCGGCTGAACGGCCGCGGGCCACGCGGAAATAATTATCGAGAGTATCGCCGTGGAAACCTCGAACGCGTTCCGGCAGGTTGCCCAGCGCGAAGCTCATGTCCAGCACCTGGTCATAAAACGCGAAATCGCCCACTGGCGCCAGGTCGAGATCCGCCTGGTTTTCCCAATGGCGGCGGCGCAGCCCCGCGCCCAGCTTTTTGAGTGCGTCGAGCGACGACTCGCCTTTCCAGTAGGACTCGAGTCCGAACTTCAGTTCGCGCTTGGCGCCAATGCGCGGGAAACCCAGATTGTGTGTCGTGACCATAGATGTGCCGCTCCTTGAATGAACGGCACGATCTTAGTTTGCATGGTCCATGAAATATAATGGTCATTTCTCATCGATCGATTAGTTCCTTTCATGGACGCACGATGCTCGAACGAACGCACCTGGCCATCATCCGCGAAGTCGACCGTCAGGGCTCCCTGACGGCCGCCGCGAGCGTGTTATGCCTGACGCAGTCGGCACTCAGCCATACCGTCAAGAAGATGGAGCAGCACCTCGGCACGGCGGTATGGACGCGCGACGGGCGCAATCTCCGGCTGACGCAGGCGGGGCAATACTTGCTCGCGCTCGCCAACCGCGTGTTGCCGCAAATGGAACACGCGGAAGAACGCATGAAGCAGTTTGCGCTGGGGCAGCGGGGCACGCTGCGCATTGGAATGGAGTGCCACCCTTGCTACCAGTGGCTGCTCAAGGTGGTGTCGCCGTATCTCGCGCGCTGGCCCGACGTGGATGTCGATGTCAAACAGAAATTCCAGTTTGGCGGCATCGGTGCGCTGTTTGGCTATGACATCGACATCCTGGTCACGCCCGATCCGTTGAGAAAGCCCGGCTTGCGCTTCGAACCGGTATTCGACTACGAGCAGGTGCTGGTGGTCGGGCGCAAGCACCGGCTGGCGGATGCGTCTTTCATTCTCGCCGATGAACTCGCCGACGAGGTCCTGATCACTTACCCGGTCGAGATCGACCGCCTGGATATCTACAACCAGTTCCTGATGCCGGCGAACGTCATGCCGAAGCGGCACAAGGTCATAGAGACCACCGACATCATGTTGCAGATGGTCGCGAGCGGCCGGGGCGTTGCAGCGCTGCCGCGCTGGCTGGTCGAGGAATACGCGGACAAGGTCGCCGTCAGCGCGGTCCGGCTGGGTGCGCAGGGGATCGCCAAGCAGATTTTCCTGGGCGTGCGCGAAACCGACGAGGCCATCGATTACCTGACCGCGTTTGTCGAGCTCGCACGTGAATCGGACTGGAATGCGGCCGTGGGCTCGACCGTTCAGCGTGCGGCCGCCATTGAGAATCATCTTTGAGCCGTTCGTCTAAAGTCGATTTGCGGTGTTTCCTAAAGTTTTTACAGCCGCTGCCGTTATTCAGTGAGTGCGCTTGATAGCGGTCATCTGCCACTATGGCATCGGCTGCCCCTTTGGAGAGGTTCCGGTGCTTGTCGCACCAAAGACGCCAGACAAACTGGAAGATGATGGCGCAAAATTACGATGGGATTAAAGATGCGGAAAGTCAGTGAGACAAAAGCGTTTGACCTGAGTATCGCTGTCCTTCGGAAGGCTCAGGGGAAAGGGAATCCCGACGACTTCGTGACGGGTACTCCGGAATGGCAAAAAGCACAGCTCGGGGTCATGCAGGACACCATGCGGATCATCGGCCTGCTTCGCAGCGAAATGAACGAAACCGGGCGCTAAGACAGGCGTTCCACGGCGCTAGCCTGCACGGCACAACGCGCGTCCTCTCACCCCAGGTGAAAACCAGCGGGTAAGCACGTCCCTCGACCAGATCAACTTGCAGTCCGGCGCGCCATGCCGTTCGGACGGGTTGAACCCAGCGCTGAAAAGGCTGGGTTCACGAGCGGCGTGCAATTGACGTCTACGAGCTCAACCATCGATTATCGGCAGCGATGTTCCCAGTGATGATGAACGCGGACTTTATGGCATTCGCGATGATGGTGATAGGGCGCAGCGGATGCCGGCGCGATCGTTACCAACGTCACAGCCGCAGCGGCGAGTGCAAGGATCAGGGTTTTCATATGGCTTAGTGGAGGTCTCGAGTGGAAAGGTAACGCTCTTTGGATCGTCACAGTGTGACAAGCTTGATAACGACATATCCGGCTATTTCTAAAGCGAAAACAGCCGGGAAGCATGTTTGCCGCCCCGCGACGCGTGACTTGGTTATCCCAAGTCCCGACCCGAGTCACACAACAGCGCCCGCGTTTTTGCGGGGTCAGTTGTTTTCGTTATGAATCTCAACCGAGAAACGTGTGTTGCCCGGGTTGCATTGCTCATTCAGTGCATTCGGGGACGTACAGTTTGGCTGGCCGGCCACCCTCAGTATTTGCAGGAACGGATCACCCGTCCCGATTTCCTCGATCTCCAATGCTGGAAACTTTGCTTTTTTAATCTTGATGTACCTGTACTCAATCGAGAGATGTGACGCTACATACGTATCGATCAGATCCTGGAACACAGGTCGTGTCGATGCTGCAACGCTATAGTGCACGCCATACCAATAGTCGATTTCCTTGTTATCGCGATCAATTCTGTGACACTGCAGCAGCATTTTCTTTATATGGCCTTCATACGCTTTATGAGCGCTGTTTGCTTTGGTCGTCAGGGGTGTGAGATTTTCGTCCGTGTCGCCTGAACCTCCCATCTCTTCGTTCAGTAAGTGCCCGGCGATCCAGCCTGTCATATGGCTATCGTCCACGAGTGCACGCATGAACGGTCGCAAGCTGTTGGCGCTGGTTTTTGTACCGAGTGCGTAATAACTCGATACGTTGGATTGATCAGGGCCAAGTACTGCTGCCATCGACGTCCCGCTGCGGATTTGCGCGTTCTCGAACGTTTGGATCAGAGGTGGTCCGTACACTTCGCTGACAAGCCCGACAGCGAATCGATCTATCACTTTGCGGTTGGTTGTCGATAAAGATTTTCTGAAAGCCAAAAGTCTTCTCCTTTGATGCTGGTACCCGTAAGACACGCCCGGCATGCAGTCCTGTCTTTTTCCTGTTAGCACGCGCGCCCATGAATCATCCCGCTTGCATGAGCGCTTGCAAGAGCGCTTGCACGAAGGTCGATTTCATGGGTAACAACACCGGGACCATTCGGTTTATTCCTTGTGCACAATCGCTCGGTTGGAAGTGGCCGGGTCGACGCCCCGACAAATCGCACAGATCGCTTGCACGATTACGGCGACGAAGTATATGATCCATATATGTTTCATATATAGAGGTTGCCATGGGCATCGTAAATATCGACGATGATCTGCACGATCAGATACGCAAGGCAAGCGCCGTGTCGTGCCGGTCGATCAACGCGCAAGCAGCCTTCTGGATCAAGATTGGTTTGTTATCCGAAATGAATCCAACGCAGAGTTTCAACGAGATCGTTGCGGAAGAACTGCGCGCGGCGGGCGTCGTATCGCAACCGGTGAAGGTGGCTTTGACATGACCAAGCGACCAGAAGAAATCGCATTGATGGCCGAGTCCGGCAAGCTGCTGGCGGACGTGTTCGGCTATCTGGACCGGCTGAGCTTGATCGGCATGTCGACCATGCAGGTCAACGATCTGGTCGACAGCTTCATCGTGAATGAACTCAATGCGCGCCCGGCAAGCAAAGGGCAGTACGGGTATGCCTACGCGCTTAACTCCTCTCGCAACAACGTGGTTTGCCACGGCGTTCCATCCCCTGCCGAGCTGTTGCAAAGCGGGGATATCGTCAATTTCGATATCACGCTGGAGACCAATGGTTTTATTGCCGATTCCAGCAAGACATACCTTGTCGGCGAGGTTTCTCCGCTGGCCAGACGGCTCGTGCAAGTGACTTACGAAGCCATGTGGAAAGGCATCAAGGCGGTTCGTCCAGGCGGCAGACTGGGCGATGTGGGGCATGCAATCGAGCGGCACGCACGCAAAAACGGCTATTCGGTCGTAAGGGAATACTGCGGGCACGGCATTGGACGTGAAATGCACGAGGATCCTCAAGTGCTGCATTGGGGAAAGCCGCGCACGGGCCTGGTGCTGCAGGAGGGAATGGTGTTCACCATCGAACCGATGATCAACCAGGGGCGGCATGCCGTCCGTACTGAAGAAGATGGCTGGACAGTCGTTACGGACGATGGACAACTGTCTGCGCAATTCGAGCACACTGTCGCCGTGACTCGCAACGGCGTGCGCGTCCTGACTTTGCGCCCCGAAGAAAAGATGCTCAACTGACGGCCCGGGGAAGGGGAATCGCGAAAACAAGATGCGTTCCCTTCTTCATGACATCGACCCGATCATCCACCTATAAGGCTCCATGAGAAACCTCCTTGCATCGACAATCGCGACGCTCATTTTGCTTGCTAGCACAGCCGCGATAGCCCAGGCGCCCAAGCAGGAGTGCGCCATCGGCTATGTCACGGGCATTGGCGGAGCGGCGCAAAACGTCCGTGAATACCTCGCATTGCCGGACCGCGACAAGTATCGCTACCTTGCGGACAACCCGATCAATTGCCGGGTTTCGGATGAAGGCCGTGCGTCGGCGTGTACGGGCCTCACGAGCTTCCGGCACGAAAAAGTCAGCGTCTACGATGACGTCGACAACGCGACAATGGCCGTCGTCGCGCGCGTGGAACTCGACCGGGGAACGTATCCGGCAATCATCGTCGTGCCAAGGCCGAATGTGCAGTGCGAGGAATGATTGCGAAGGCTGCATGAAGTGAGTATCGAGCGAGCCAACCTCTCTTTGGTAAAAAAACGGCGCGCACTGCAGAGTGCCCGCCGTTTTTCCTTTTAACGCGTAACGACCCGGCAGCAAGCCGGGCCTGAACAAACGTCAGAATATGTTGCGAAGGCCGACTGCAACGCCGGTCTGGTTGTTGCGTCCCGGGAAGTCCGCTTGCGCGGCGCCCGTCCCGCGGATGAAATCGACCGTGCCATACACTTCCGTACGCTTGGACAGCGCGTACTCGGCAAGCAGCACGCCCGAGTAACGTACCCCGCGGCCAAGCGTGGTTCCGTCCGCGTTCAGCGCATTGCGCGAGTGATCGTAGTAGCCCGCAGCAGTCAGCAACAACGGCGGCGTTACCTGCCATGTGGTGCCGGCGTAGAAGCCGTCGTCGATGCGGTTCGTATTCGCCACGGGGGCCGCAAAGCTCGCCGCGGGAGAGTTCGCAGCCGACATGAAGATGTCGACCATGCCGGTATTGTCCTGCGCGTGCAGCCAGCCGGCGTAAGCTTTGACCGTACTGAACGCATAGACCGCGCTCACGTTGACCACGTTGAACTTGCGGTTTTGTGCATCGCTGTTCTGCTGGAAGCCGGCATCGAGCGACAGGCCGCTGAACGTGTAGGACGCGGTTACGCCGTACATGTTGTTCGCGCCCGTGCTGCCCGCCGTGTTGCCGAAGGCGTACATGGCTTCCACGTTCAGGCCGCCGAACTGGCCGTTGTACTTGACCGAGTTGTTCGAACGCAAGCCGTAGCCGAGTGCGCCGGGCAGCCAGCCGTCCTGATCGTAGTTGCCCACGGTCAGCGGATCATAGACGTTGCCAAGCTGATCGAAGAGCGGCGTATTCTGACGGCCGAACGTAAGGGTGCCGTACTGGTTGCTCGATAACCCGACATACGCCATCCGGCTAAACAGCGTGTTCTGGCTCGCCAGTTGGCCGTTCCAGACGTTGAAACCGTTTTCCAGGCGGAACACGGTGGACAGTCCGCCGGCCAGATCCTCGGAGCCCTTCAGGCCCCAGCGGCTGCCGGTGATCGGGCCGTTGCCCATCGCTACCTGGCTGTCGTTGTTTGCATTCGCGTTCGTAAGATAACGAACGCTGGTATCGACGATGCCGTACAGCGTGACCGAGCTTTGCGCGAAAGAAGATTGAGCCGCGATGGCGATGAATGCGCCGGTAATGGCGCGAGTGATTTTGTTCACCAGTGTCTCCGCATGTTTAGTTTTTAGATAAACGCCGGCCGGTTTTGACGGCCCTGATCCATGAACGATTTTGTCGTCCGGGCGCAATCATATTTCCGTCGATTAAAAAGCGGGACTGGTTTTCAATATTCGTGTCTCCCGCTCGCAACATCGGGTTGACTTGCACGAATTGATTGGCAGTTTTGTTTCTTGTTCTTGATTAATCATTTTAAGCGCTTCGCGATTTTCCACGAGCGGTCTTCTTGGCGGTCGCGCTCCGAGGCGCATCCTTGTCAGCCGCGGTGCCGCTCGCTGTGTTCATCTGTTCGAGCCATGACAACGCGTCCGCATACGATAAGAACTGCTGCAAATACCCGGGCGACAACTCGCGCATCAATGACAACGCGCGATGCACGAGGCTGCTCGAATTAAGCGGGCCGGCATTTCCGGGTACTTGCGCGAGCGATTGCCGGAACTGTCTTTCAGTGCTGATCCTGTTCCACGTCTCGCGGAAGTATTCAAGCGCCGCCATTTCCGGATAAGCACTGGGTGCGCGTGTATTCGCTAGGTAGTCGATGAGTCCGCTCAATGGTCCGGATGCGGACTCGCCATCTGGCGCTTTCGGTTGGACATTTGCAGCAAGATCACTGGCGAAGGCATCGATCAATTCGGTTAACCTCGCGTTCAGGACGCGCCGTGTTTCACCGTCATGGTTTATCGCGCGCCGCTCCATCGCTTCGATAATCCGAAAGCGCACCGGATCAAACCGATCGGCGCCGCGTTCGCGCCAGGCATCGAGCGTCGCGCGGAAATCGCTCATGGCGCCTTCACCGTTGCAGCCGATGGTTTCGGCACAGGCGCGATCTCGACTCGCCGGTTCTTTGCGCGCCCGGCATCGTTCGTGTTCGATTCCACTGGCTGCTGCGAGCCGAACGCCGCTGCAAATAGCGATGAGGAGGGCACACCTTCATCGATCAACGCACGCGTCACCGTCAGCGCGCGCTGCGCCGACAGTTCCCAGTTGTCCGCGAAACGGCGATTGCCTTCGCGCAGTTGCCGGTCATCGGTGAAGCCGCTCACCATCAGGATCTGCTCGTTGGCCTGCAGATAAGCGGTGAGCGGTCCGGCCAGACTCTTCAGCACCTTCCGGCCTTCGGGCTGCAACTGATCTGAGTTGAGCGCAAACAATACGCTGCCATTGATGCCGATCCGCCCGTTGACCAGCGTCACGCGACCCGCGGCCAACGGCCCGGCGAGCGCTTGCTCGAGCGTCTTGCGGCGCTGCGCTTCTACCTGATGCTGCTTGACCTCGTGTTCGAGCTTGCTGGAAAGCTCCAACTGCACGCCGATGACCCCCACCAGGATCAGCATGAACGCGCCCAGCAATACCGACATCAGGTCGCCAAAGACGGCCCAGACCGGCGCTGCGGGTTCGACGCCGCCGTCGATATCCTCGCTCATGCCGCTTCGGCTCCGGCAGACGTCCGCTTGCCGCCGATCTGCTGCAAGTCCTCGATGATCTGTTTCTGCGACATCACGCTCAAATCGATGACTTCCCGCGCCTGCGCGACGTAATACGCGAGCTGTTCGTCGCTGCGCGTGAGCGATTTATCGAGCGCTGTTTCGATGCGCTGAAGGTGCGCAACGAGCTTCTCGTTCGAATCGCCGAACAACTGCACAGCCACGCCGAACGCCTCGCCGAGGCTCGCGACCTCGACCGCGCTGCCGGTGACTTGCGCCGCAATGCCGCTCAGCTTGCCGGTCTCTTGCTCCACCTTATCGGCGAACCGGGTGCCGACGCGATCGAGCAGATCCGCCGACGTGCTGACCAGCGCATCGACAGCCGTGCGCTGCTCGGTCGAGGCGTGGTTGACGGCATCGAGCAGGGTTTCCAGCGTGGCCAGCAGGCGGCTGCGTTCCTCGAGCATGGCGGTGTCACGCACCATGCTGTCCGAGAGCTTGATGCGCAACTCGGCGATCATTTCCGCCGCAGCCTTCGGTGCTTCCGATGCCGCCTGCACCAGCCGCGAAATCTCGCCGATGGTGTCGCTCGCGTGCGCTTGCGTCTGCGCGGAGATGTCGCGTGCGGTGCTGGCCAGTGTGTCGCAGATGTCCTGCTGCCGGGTCGCCGTGCGCGCGCCGGCTTGTTCCCATTCGCGGCTGAGCGTTGTGGATATCGATTCAAGCTGGCCGGTCCAGGCGGCGAGCCGCGCTTCGTCGCGCGAAGCCAGTTCCGTCTGCAAGTTCGAATGTGACTGGTCGACCTTGCCGAGCAGCGACGCCGAATGCTGCTCGAAGCTCGCAGCCGCCGCGTTCAGCGCATGCGCGTTGTGTTGCGCCAGTTTCTCGCCGATACGCTCCTGCTGCGCCAACGCATCGCGCCATGCTGCCGATAAGCCGGCCGTGGTTGCATCGAGCCGGGTGGAGACACCATCGAGCAAGCTGATGGAGCGTTGCTCGAAGGTCTCGTTGAACCGGTCAAGCGATAAACGCAAATGCTCGGACAGTCCTTCGGTGGAGTGCTGATGCGCAGTGAGCGCCTGATGCCAGATATCGGAAACGTTCGTGGCCGTCGATTCGAAACCGCTCGACAATCCATCCAGTTGCCGTTGTACGGCGGTCGTCACGCTGGTGTGCAACGCGGCCGCCTCGCGCGTGAGACCGGCCATTGTTGCTTCCATGGCGGGCTGCAGCGCAGCACCTGCGGCGCGGGCGCTTTCAGCGACGCTCTCTTTCATGGAACGTTCCACCGATGCAGCCAGGCGCGTGTAAGTCGCCTCCGTCCTGCCATGAAACGCATCCTGGTTCGCGACCTGCCGCTCGTTCAAAACATGGTTCTGCTGCTCGATGGCGGTCATCATCGCCTGCAGGCGATCAACCAGCGCAGGCATGACTTCCGCCTGACGCTGCAGGAGCCTGAACGCTTCCTCGCGCTGATGCGTCTGCGAATAGATGCGCAAGGTCGTCGCGATCTTCACGTCGAGCATGTGCGCCGCCTGAATCCGTTCGCGGCGGCACAACGCGGACAGCAAGCCCAGCATGGCCGATGTCGCCACGCCCGCAATCGATGTCCCGAACGCGAAGCCCAGCCCCTTGACCGGAGCCGCAAGCGATGCGCGGATGGCCTGCAGGTCGGTCGCGCTGTCGAGCGCCATGCCTGTGCCCCGGAGGGTCGCCACCATGCCGAGGAGCGTCCCCAGCATGCCGAGCAGCACCAGCAATCCCACGAGATACGGTGCGAGCGCGGGGCCCGGCAAGGCGACACGCTCGCCCTCCACACGCAGCCGCGCGGCATTGCGCAAGCTGGCCGGCAACTGTTCGAGCCACGCGCCGAGGCTCGCCGGCGGCGCGGACAGGCCGTCGATGGCGCGCGTCAGGCCGGACGTGGCCTCGCTATAACGTTTTAGTTCGAGCGCGCCCGCCACGTAGCAGGCGGCGATCAGCAGCGTGACGGCGAGCGCCAGCAGATTAGAGCCGATGTAACCCGCGCCGATCCAGCACACGGCGGCGAGACCTGCCAGGAACACAACGAGATTGATCAGATTTCTGGACATAGCGTCCCAGTTAGCTAGTGCGAAGGGCGGCGAGCAACCCTTCGACCGGTTGAAAACGAAGATCCAGTTCGGCCAGCAGCACGCTCTGCGTATCTTTGCGGAAAATTTCGAGCCATGCGCCCGGTGTTTCGTCGCCGCTCAGCGTATCCAGCTCCGCGCGTCGCAGACGCTCGAAGTGCCGTCCCAGCAGCACGGGCACGGTCCCGAGCAAGCTGCGTTCGCGTGGGCTCAACGCGCGTTCCATGACTGCATCGACTTCCGCGAGCCGCGTCATGGCCGGCGTCCTCGCGGCGAGCTTTGCCCGCAAACGGCCGCGCAGATTGCCGATGCCGGTTTCCATCGACTGTTGCAGGGTCAGATAGCGTTGGCGGAAGACCGGATAGTCGGTATCGGCGGATGTTTCGATATGTGCTTGTGCCGCGCCCGGCCGTCTCTTCGGGGCGCCAAACACGCTGTCGCCGGCAATGGCGTTCGCGAGCGCGCTGCGCGCGGCCGCGCACTCTTTCTCTTCGGGGCTGCCCGAGGTTTGCGCGCTGGCAACGCCCGGAGGCGGCTTGCCGCCCAGCGCCGTAGATAAAGCGATCGCATCAGTCCAGTGGAGCCACTGGCTCAACCGGTCCGAAAGCGATTGCCTGGATTCGGTAAATTCGACGTCCGTCAGGCGCGCAAGTAAGCGAATGAGCGCCGGGCCGCTGAGAGCTGTGCGCTGAGGAGCTTGCACCATTTCGCCAGAGTCAAAAAGTTCGCTAGTTTACACGTCGGCGGGGACGGTGCCGTCGATATGTGGCGGATGGTCGAAATCAGTGGCTCTTCGTGGTTGAGTTTTTTTGTCCGATGGCAATCTGCGGGGTTTGGACAATCGTTGCGTGCATTGCAATGAAGGCAGGGTGGCAAGTCTTAAACAAATCAAGGTCTTGGCTGACGTTCAGTTGAGTTGTCCACAGCCTTATGGACAATTTCTGTGGATATCTTGCCCGTCAAAACAACTCATGCTGCCCCGAAATCAGCATTTGAAAATCACTCTGTAAAAGCGGCAGGATGGCATCGGCGATCGGTTGAAGCTGCCGCGTCAGATAATGGTCGTAGTCAATTCCCGACCGCCAGGTCTCAAGGGGCTCCGGCCCGTTGCTCGTCATCAGGTAACTGATCCAGCCGCCACGCTGATATTGCAGCGGACGCCCATGCTCACGATTGAATTCATCGGCTATACGCGCTGCACGGACATGCGGCGGCACGTTGCGCTCATAGGCATCGAGCGGCCGACGCAACCGCTTTCTATAGATCAGCAACTCATCGAGTTCGCCGCTCAAAGTGCGGCGCACATAATCACGCACGTAGTCTTCATACGGCTCGCGTTTGAAAATGCGCGAATAAAGCTCACGCTGAAATTGCTGCGCGAGCGGCGTCCAGTCGCTGCGAACGGTTTCGAGTCCTTTGTAGACGATCTCTTCGCTGCCATCGGGCAAAAAGCTCAAGCCTGCGTAGCGCTTCTTGCTGCCTTCCTCCGCGCCGCGGATCGTCGGCATGAAAAATCGCCGATAGTGCCGCTCGAACTGCAGCTCCAGCGCGCTCTCGAGTCCGAACCGCTCGCGCACGTCTTCCTGCCACCAAGCGTTGACGCGATCGACGAGCGTGCGCCCGATGCGCGCCGCTTCGTCCTCGCTGTGCGCATGCCGTAGCCACACGAAAGTGGAATCCGTGTCGCCGTAGATCACTTCGTAACCTTCCGCTTCGATCAGCTCGCGCGTGCGGCGCATGATTTCATGACCGCGCATGGTGATCGACGAAGCCAGCCGGGGATCGAAGAAACGACATCCGGTAGAACCAAGCACGCCGTAAAACGCGTTCATGATGATCTTCAGCGCTTGTGACAACGGCTTGTTGTTTTCGCGCTTGGCTTCGTCGCGTCCCTTCCACACCTGACCCACTATAGCCGGCAAGCTGTGGCGCGTGCGCGAAAAACGCGCGCCGAGAAAACCGGGTACGGACTGTTCGTCATCGGGATTACGCATGCCATCGACAAGACCTGCCGGGTCGATCAAAAACGTGCGAATGATCGATGGATACAGACTCTTGTAGTCGAGCACCAGCACTGAATCGTAGAGTCCCGGGCGCGAGTTCATCACGAAACCGCCGGGACTTGCAGCGCCGGCGATATCGCCGAGATTGGGGGCAACGAATCCTTGCCGATGCATCCGCGGCATATACAAATGCGTGAACGCTGCAACTGAACCGCCGTTTCGATCAGCGGGCAACCCCGTCACCGATGCACGTTCGAGCAGGAACGCAAGCAGTTCGGTCGCCGCGAAAATGCGCGTGACGAGTTCGCAATCCTTGAGGTTGTAGCGGGCGAGGGCGGGTTTGTCTTCATCGAAGCGACGCTGGATTTCGTCCATCCGCTGATACGGGTTGTCGATCGCCTTGCCTTCGCCGAGCACGGTTTGCGCAACGTATTCGAGGCTGAACGACGGAAAGCTCCAGGTCGCGGATCGCAGCGCCTCGATGCCATCGATCAGCAACCGGCCCGCCGCGCCCGCGAAGAAGTGGTTCTGCTTGAGACCGTGTTGCCGCCATTCCATGACGCTGCCGCCGCGACCCAGCCGCAGCGGCACGTTGTAGCGTTCCGAATGTTCCTGCAACACACGCAGGTCGAACTGGATCACGTTCCAGCCGATGATCGCATCAGGATCACAGCGCTCGAGCCACTCGTTGAGTTTCTCGAGAAGCTGCCCGCGTGTCTCGCAGTATTCGAGCTTGAAGTCGACGCCACTGGCATCGCCATTGGGCGGTCCGAGCATGTACACCTGACGCTCGCCGCAACCTTCTAGCGCGATCGAATAAAGCTCCGAACGCGCACTGGTCTCTATATCGAGCGACACTAGTTTTAAATTCGGCCGATAACCCGTCGCAGGTTTCAGCTCCGCCTTGATGAGCGGATCGAAAGGCAAACCCTCGCCTTGGCGGTCGCCGTTGAAGACAACTGGCGCCGTAATGAAACGCTCCATCATGTACCGGTCGGGCGGAAAAACATCGGCTTCATAAACGTCCACGCCGCCTTGCTTCAGGCGCCGTTCGAGCGCTGTCAGTTGCCGATATTGCGCGGTATAAAGCCCGAGCACCGGCCGGTGACTGAAATCGACCAGTTCAAGCGGCCGCAACTCCGCGCGTTTTTCACGCTGCATGACGGATTCTGCGCGCTCGCGATGCGCCGCCGGAATGAACGCCACCGACTCTTGAGGACGCAGGCGAAGGTGGCGGGGACCATCGTCCGTCGCCAGCCAGAAATCGACGTCGGTGCCATCGGGCGTGTCACGCCAATGCCGCGTCAGAATGAAACCGCGTTGCTGCCCGCTCAAATGCCCGCCTCAAGAAAATCGTCGCTTACATGGATTTTAGTGGTTGCGCGCGTTTGGCGTCCGGATCGCTGGATCTTGAAGCTTTTTGTTCCATGTCGATTTCCCCTTCTGCCGATCGTCGTAGGATCAAGCAGGCGTCATTACGCCTGCTTTTACTCCTTTTACTTTTTACGCCGAGGTGATCGACGATGTCATTGCAGCTCTATGCCCATCCCTTTTCGTCGTACTGCCAGAAGGTCTTGACCGCGCTCTACGAGAACGGCACGCCGTTTGAGTATCGGCAATTGTCGAACGATGACCCGCAGCCGATGGCCGAACTCGCCGCGCGCTGGCCGTTGAAACGTTTCCCGGTGCTCGTCGACGACGACCGTACGATTGCCGAATCGACAATCATCATCGAGCATCTTGCACTGCACTATCCGGGGCCCGTGCAATTGCTGCCGTCCGATCCGCGGGCCGCGCTCGACGTCCGCTTCATGGACCGCTTCTTCGATAATTACATTTCCATGCCGCAGCAAAAAATTGTGTTCGACTCCATGCGGTCCGAGGGCGATCGCGACCCGCACGGCGTAGCCGATGCCCGTGCCATGCTCGAAACCGCGTACGCATGGCTCGATAAAACCATGGCGTCCCGCACGTGGGCCGCGGGTGACCAGTTCAGCCTGGCCGATTGCGGGGCGGCGCCGTTCCTGTTTTACGCGGACTGGACGCATCGAATTGCGCCATCGTTTGAGAATGTCGTTGCGTATCGCAAGCGGCTTTTGGCGCGGCCGTCGTTTGCACGCGCGGTGGATGAAGCGCGGCCTTATCGAGCGTTCTTTCCGCTGGGCGCGCCCGACCGGGATTGACTTGACCAAAGGAAACTCGACGTCTAAAACCTCACGCCTGCTCTTGACGTGTTTATCGTCCGGTTACTGCGCGTTCGATTTTCCTGTCGGTCTTGTACTGGCTCAACGCGTAGACCGACCAGATCGCAGCGGGTATCCAGCCGATTATCGTAATCTGAAGTATCAGGCAGATGATCCCGGCGATCGGGCGGCCAATGGTGAAGAACTGAAACCAAGGCAAGATTAATGCGAGCAAAAGGCGCATGGATTTTCCTTATGGCTGGTCTGGTTGAGGAGGATTTGCAGCGATCCGATCTTGCTGGCTGTCTCAGCGGCAATATACAGCAAGGCCGCATGCGCCCCGCGTTCCCGGAAGCACGGTTCCCATTCAAACGCGCATCCATATGCGTGCGCGTTTGATATCCATAGAAAAATTCCTACGTTTGCCACGCGCGTTGTGCGCCCTAGCATGTGAGACCCGGTTACCAGCCGGGCCGCTACTGCGCCTCCTTGCCCGATCCCAGACAGGAATTCCGTTAGATGAATGCACGACTTATCGCGCTTGCCGGCGCGACGACCCTTGGCCTTTCAATGGTGCTGAGTGGTTGCAGCAAATCCGAATCCGCCGCGCCTTCATCGCAAGCCTCCGCCAAGCCCGTCTCGGGCGGCGCGATCACATGGGGCGTCACGACCGAACCTGCGTGCTTTGATCCGCATCGTTCATCGCAGCAAAATGCGTTCTGGGTGATCCGCAATTTCATCGATTCGATGATCAGCAAAAAGACCGACGGCACCTACGCGCCGTGGCTCGCAAAGTCGTGGAGCGTCGCCGACGATGGCAAGAGCTATACCTTCAATCTCCGCGATGACGTCAAGTTCACCGATGGAACGCCGTTCAACGCGGCTGCGGTGAAGGCGAATTTCGATTACATCCTCGCTAATGTGAGCACGACGTCGGCATCGGCGTCGTTGCTGGTCCACTTCGATCACGCAGAGGTCGTGTCGCCGACGGTAGTAAAGCTTGTCATGAAGCAGGCCGATTCCACGACGCTCGAATCGTTGTCGAGCGTGAAGCTCGGCTTCATCTCTCCGAAGGCATTGGCCGAGAACAAGGATCTGTGTGGCGGCGGTCCGGGCATCGTGGGGACGGGGCCGTTTGTATTCAAGTCTTACCAGCGCGGTCAGTCGGCCGTGTTCGAACGCAATCCGGATTACCGATGGGCACCCGGAAACGCGCAGCATCAAGGGCCTGCATATCTCGACCGCGTGACGTACCGGTTCCTGCCGGAAGCGGCTGTACGTACCGGCGCACTAAGTTCCGGGCAAGTCGACCTGATCGAAGGCGTGCAGCCAACAGACATCGGCGTATTCGATAAAGTCGATGGCTTCCAGTATCTGACGGGGCCGTCGGCAACGACGTCGTTCACGCTCAACATCAACTACACGGTCGCACCCGCCAGCGACGTTCGCGTGCGCCGCGCGCTGCGTGACGGCTTCGATCTAGATGGCATCGTAAAGAGCGTTTATCTTGGCACCGTGCGGCGTGCGTACTCGAACATCGGACCGGACAACGCGGACTATGACGCAAGCCTCAAAGGTTCTTGGGGCAACAAGATCGCTGACGCAAACAAGTTGCTCGACGAAGCCGGCTGGACCCAGCGTGATAGCGAAGGATTCCGCACGCAAAACGGCAAGCGTCTTTCCATTGAAGTGGGCTATCCGCAGCCTTATGTGCGCGACAGCCGCGATGTGCTGATTCGCGCCGTGCAATCGGCGCTGCGCCAGAACCTCGGGCTCGACCTTGGCTTGAAGATCACCACGGCAGGCGACTTCGCCAACCAGAAGGCGACCGGCAACTGGACCATCTATCCGAACACGGACAACCCGTCTGACGTCGCGATGGAGTTGTGGGACATGCTCGGCGACCAGGGCTTTCTCTACAACGCGATCAAGAATCCGGATGCGACCATCACGGGCGATATCAATCGTGCGCGTCTCCTGCCCGTAGGCGACGAGCGGCGCCAGTTGCTCGCCAAGATCCAGGCGCGCGCGGTGGATCAGGCGTTTATCGTCCCGCTGTTTGCGCCGGCGTATCACCTCGCCGCGAAATCGAACGTGCACGGAATTGGTTTCGAACCGCAACTCGATGGTCCCGCAAGTTCCTACGATGTCTGGGTTGAAAAGCAAGGAGGCTGAGATGCTTGCGAAGATTGCCACGCGGCTGGGCACGGGCGTGCTGGTGTTATGGCTTGCTGCAACCGCTGCGTTTATTGCGATTCACGCGTTGCCGGGACGCATTGAGGATGTGCTCGCGGGAGATCTTGCATATCCCGGTTTGCGCGAGACCATCGCGGCGCAATGGGGACTGGATCGCAGTCTGCCCTGGCAGTACGGGCAATTCCTGTTGCGTCTCGGGCATGCGAATCTCGGCACATCGTTCGTGATGCAGCAGCCTGTTGCGGCCGTGCTGCAAAGCCAGCTTCTTCCTACGGCGCAACTTGCAGGTTCGGCGGGTTTGCTCGCCGTCGTATTGGCGATCCTGATCGCGACGCTGACCGCGGGAACGACAACGTCTCATGGTGCGTGGGGCAGCCGCATCGCATCGGTACTCGAACTTACCTTCACGTCCACGCCCGTCTTCTGGCTCGGCATGCTGTTGCTGATCGCGTTCTCCTTTCAATTGCGGCTCTTCCCGGTCTCGGGCGCGAATGGCTGGCGTTCGCTCGTATTGCCCGCCGTGACGCTGGCGCTGCCCACTGCAGGGATCCTGTCGCAAGTCATGCGGGAGGCGCTTGAGGCCGCGCTTGAGAAACCCTTCGTGGTCACCGTTCGTTCGCGTGGCCTAGGCGAACTTGCGTTGCGCTTTCGCCATGTGCTGCGGCACGCGCTGCTGCCGGTCGTGACGCTGGGTGGATGGCTTATCGGCAGCTTGCTGGGCGGCGCGGTCATCACGGAGAAGATGTTCGGACGGCCGGGCATCGGCAGCGTGACGCTGAACGCGGTGACGTCGCAGGATGTACCGGTCGTGCTCGCGGTGGTGTTGCTCGCGGCCTTCGTGCACGTCGTGATCTCGACGCTGCTCGACGTCGCTTATCTTTTCATCGATCCACGGTTGCGCAGCGAATGAGCGAGATCAATTACCGTCCCTTGGCTTACCCTCGACATAGTCTGTTGAGGGGAGTACCCCCCGGCGTGGTGCTTGCCGCAGCTTTCCTGCTCGTCCTTGGGGCGGCGATAGCTTACCCGCCGCTCGTCACGCATTACGATCCGCTCGTGAGCGATATCGCCCAGACGCTGAAGCCACCGAGCGCGGAGCACTGGTTCGGCACGGATCGCATCGGCCGCGATGTCTTCGCACGGGTGATCTACGGCGCACGTTATTCACTGCTGATCGGTCTCGCCAGCATGATTGTGGCACTTGTCATCGGACTTGCGATCGGCATGACCGCAGGCCTGGGAAAACGCCTCGCCGATGAATCTGCCTCACGCGTTTTCGATGTCCTCTCCGCGTTTCCGCCGGTGTTGCTGTCACTGTTCGTGGTGACGTTTCTCGGGCAGGGCATCGTGAATATCGCGATTGCGGTGGGCATTGCCGGCATTCCGAAGTTCGGCCGCGTGCTGCGCAGCCAGACACTCGTGGTGCGCCGTGCCGACTATGTCACGCATGCAGTCAGTTACGGCTTGTCGCGCAGCCGCGTGTTCCTGCGCCATGTGCTGCCCAACGTGCTGGTCGTCGTGCCGGTGATCGCGACCATCGATATAGGCAGCGCGATCATCGCGGTATCGGCGCTGAGCTTTCTGGGTCTCGGCCCGCAACCGCCCACACCTGAATGGGGCGTGATGCTCGCCGAAGGACGCGACGTGCTGCGCGTGGCGTGGTGGCCGAGCGTGTTCCCCGGGATGGCGATTACGCTGACCGTCTTGGCGTTTTCTGTTATCGGCAAGTTCCTGCAACGGAAATACGAGGTACGCACGCGATGATCACCACGGCAAAAACGCTCGTCGATATACGCGGCCTCAGCGTGAGTTTCCCAGGCGCTAACGGCGGCCGGCCGCTCGTGCACGGCGTCGATCTTTCCATTCGTGCGGGTGAATGCGTCGCGCTCGTGGGCGAGTCCGGTTCGGGCAAGAGCCTGACCGCGCGCAGTTTGATCGGTCTGGCCGGCGCGCAGGCTTTGATCGGTGCACGTCAATTCGATATCGACGGCCGTCCCGCCTTGCGCTTCACCGACCGTGAATGGCGCAGCTTGCGCGGCACGTTTGCGGGACTCGTGATGCAGGACGCGCTCGTGTCGCTCGATCCGCTGCGCACGGTCGGCGCAGAGATTGGCGAGGTGCTGGCGCATCATCGGCTCGTGCGTTCGCGGGGCGAGCGGCGCACGCGCGTTCATGCGGTCATGGGTGACGTCGGCATTCCCGATGCCGAACATCGTGCGACGCAATACGCACACGAGTTGTCGGGCGGCTTGCGGCAACGTGCGCTGATTGCATCGGCGATTGCGGCCGGCCCGGCGCTCGTGATCGCCGACGAACCCACCACTGCGCTCGATGTCACCGTGCAGGCCCAAGTGCTCGCCGTGCTTGCCCAGCGTCTTGCACAAGGCGTGGGCGTGTTGCTCATCAGTCATGATCTGGCGGTGGTTGCGGGTATTGCAGATCGTGTGCTCGTGATGCACGACGGCGAAGTCGTCGATAGCGGCACGACACAAAGCGTTCTCAACAATCCCTCGCATCCCTACACGCGCCAGTTGCTCGCGGCACAGCCTTCTGCGCAATCGCGGGGGCATCGGTTGAGTTCGGCGCGGATCGTGTCCGATGAACCACACTCGGCGCCTTTGATCATCCGCGAACCATTGCCGCCAAGACGCGCACGTTCGGAACAAGCGGTGCTGCGTGTCGATGCCATCGGCAAGCAGTATTCACGTCGCGACAAGCATCGCGGCGAAGTCTTCACTGCGCTGCAGGACGTTTCGTTCGCCGTGCATGGCGGCGAGGTGGTCGGGATCGTGGGGGAGTCGGGGTCGGGCAAGAGTACTTGCGCGAATATCGTCCTGGGGTTGATCGCGCCGGATGCCGGCAACGTAGAATTTCTAGGTACACGCTGGAATGGTGCTGGCGTTTCCGAACGTGTGCGTCGCGAGTTACGGCCGCGGCTTCAATACATTCCGCAAGACCCGCTCAGCTCATTCGACCCGCGTCATAGCGTGCAGCAGTTGCTCGAAGAAGCGCTATGGTCGAAGGCATTGCCAAAACCTTCGCTGCTTGCGCGCAGTGTCGAGTTGCTCGAACAGGTTGGACTGGATGCGGCGTTCCTTGCGCGGCGTCCATCGTCGTTATCCGGCGGCCAGCGGCAACGCGTAGCCATCGCGCGTGCGCTCGCGCCTGAACCCGCGTTGATCGTCTGCGATGAACCGGTGTCTGCGCTCGATGTCTATGTGCAAGCCCAAGTCCTCGATTTACTCGCCGAGCTGCAGGCGCGCCTGAATACGGCGCTGCTGTTCATTTCCCACGACCTCGACGTGGTGCGCCATCTCAGCGACCGCGTACTGGTGTTCAAGGACGGACGCATCGTGGAGGAGGGTGATGCCGAGCGGGTATTCGCCGCGCCTGAGCATCCGTACACACGGCTGCTGATGTCCGCAACGCCCGCGCTGCGGCGTGTGGAGGAGCGCACGCCGGCGGAGATACCGTCGTTTGCGCTCGAACGCGAGTTGTTGTAACTCCGTTTCAGACCGCGAGGACCGCGGCTCGTTCAGCCGTGTATCGATTCTCCGGAACCGCGAGGCCGAGATGGTCGCGCAACGTGGTGCCTTCATATTCACGTCTGAAGACGCCGCGCCGCTGGAGAATCGGAATCACGCCATCGACGAAATCCTGCAGGCCGCCCGGCAAGGTATCGGGCATCAGGTTGAAACCATCGGCGGCGCCGGCTTTGAACCAGCGCTCGATGTCGTCGGCTATTTGCTCAGGCGTACCCACTATCACACGATGCCCGCCGCCTCCCGCAAGCGCGCGAATAAGCTCACGGACCGTGTAACCATGCTGCCGCCCTTGCGCGAGCGTGGCGTGGAAGAATGTATGGTTGCCATTGCCCTGACCCGGCAACGTCAGATTGTCCGGCAGCTTCTCATCCAGTTTCAGGCGGTCGGGTGTGATTCCGAGCGTACCGGCCAGGCGCGTCAGGCTATAACTCCACGGGATCAGGTCCACGAGTTGATCGCGGCGGCGCAGCGCTTCCGCCTCGGTCGCACCTATGATCGTGGTCAGGCCCGCGAGCACCTTCACCGCATCGGGGCCGCGACCATAAGCAGCCGCACGCGTCTTGAGGTCTCGCGCATAACCCAGCGACTCATCGAATGATTGCGATGCCGAGAACACCGCTTCTGCGTGACGCGCCGCGAGATCGCGGCCATCGCCCGATGCGCCCGCCTGCACCAGCACGGGATGCCCTTGCGGCGATCGCGGAACGTTAAGCGGGCCTTGCACGGAAAAGTGCGTGCCCTGATGCCCCAGTGGATGCACCTGATCCGTGTCTGCGAACAATCCGGTCGCCTTGTTGCCGACGATCGCGCCCGCCTCCCAGCTATCCCAGAGCGCCTTGACGACGCTCGTGAATTCCGCTGCGCGGGCGTATCGCTCGGCGTGGTCCGGCACGGCAGCGCGGCCGAAGTTGCGGGCCGATCCCAAGTCGGCGGTCGTCACGACGTTCCATCCCGCGCGGCCGCCGCTGACATGATCGAGCGTCGCAAAACGGCGTGCGATGTTGTATGGCTCGTTATAGCTCGTGGAGGCCGTGCCGATCACGCCAATATGCGACGTCGCCGCCGCGATGCTTGCAAGCAGGATGGTCGGTTCGAGCGCGGTGATCGGGCGAAAGTCGATCTGATCGGCAATGGACGCGTTATCGGCGAGAAACACGGCGTCGAATTTCGCCGCTTCCGCAATCTGCGCGACGCGCACGTAGTGCTTCACGTCGATGAACGCGTGCGGATCGGCATCGGCAAGTCGCCATGCGGATGGCACGAAACCCGAATGCAGGATGTTGACGTTGAGATGCAGGCGACGGGGCGAAAGGTTAGTCATGGACAGTCCGTTGTTTGATCTGCAGGCCGCAAGACCTGAGCTTTGATTGACCAGTCTTCCATTTTCAAGCCGGGCGCCGTTGAGCGCGACCAATAAATCCGTCAATCGATATACCGCATAGCACTAAGCGTTCAAGGCGCACGGCGCTTAAGCAAATTTGCAGCAAACCTTAGATCAAATCAATCGTTAAGCCGGCCAGTTTGCCTCGCTAGACTATTTTGTCGGCGTCGCAGCGCGCAAGCACAAGCTCATTCAACCAATCAAGGAGTACGCCATGGGCGTGACGGCCATCAATGTGCGCAACCAGTTCAGGGGGCACATCAAGGAGATCATTCGCGGGTCCGTGCTTTCGGAGGTCGACGTGGAGACGCCGAACGGAATCGTGACATCGGTCATCACGACACGGTCTATCGATGAACTTGAGCTCAAGGTCGGCACGGAAGTTGTTGCGCTGGTGAAGTCCACGGAAGTGTCCATCGCGCGTCTTTGAACGGCGTTTAATTTGCGGAGAAATGAATGACCACGTCAGCACCGTCGGACGCCGCGCTTTACGCGCGTTTCGCCGAAGTATTCAAGCACATTGGCGAAGGCGCGCTTGAGCGTGAGCAGAACCGCGAACTTGCGCGTGATGCAGTCGCGCAATTGAAGGAGAGCGGTTTCACGGCGCTGCGCGTGCCGCGGGAATATGGCGGTTCCGGCGTCAGTCTGCCGCAGTACTTCCACTTGCTGACGCGTCTGGGCGAAGCTGATTCGAACTTGCCGCAGATCATTCGCGCGCATTCGGGGTTTATTGAACAGCGACTCGAAAGCGCCGATATTGCGGCACGCGAACGATGGCTCGGGCGCATTGCCAAAGGCGAAACAATCGGTGCGGCGACATCGGAGCGCACGGGCTCAACGCATAACAGCGTGAGCGTGATTGCCGATAAAGACCCCGCCTATGTCCTGCTCAATGGAGAGAAATACTACAGCACGGGCACGCTCTATTCGGAATGGATCAACGTAGCCGCACACGATACACAGAACGACCTGCACGTGCTCGTGCGCAGCGACGCACCGGGCGTTGCGCGCAATGACGACTGCGACGGCTTCGGCCAGCGCCTGACGGCAAGCGGCACGACACGCTTCGATAACGTCCGCGTTCCAGTAGAGCAGATCTTGTCGCGATACAACGCCTCCGAGCCTCGCCGCAACTCCCTTCTTACTGCGTTCTACCAGACTGTCCATCTTGCAACGCTGGCGGGCATCGCCCGCGCGGTTTTGCGCGACGGCGTCGAGTTTGTTCAAGGCCGCACACGCACTTTCGGCGTGGCCGGACAATCGAGTCCGCGCGACAATCCGCTTGTGCATCGTGTAGTGGGACGGCTTGGAAGCCTCGCTTATTCCGCCGAAGCACTGGTCGACGCAGTTGCGGCGGCGCTCGAACGGGTGCATCAGGCGCGCATCGAGGGGAGGGCGACAACAGCGGACTACATTGCGGTGGATATTCAGGCTTACCAGGCGCAACAAATTGTGCTCGAACAGGTGCTTGAAGCAGCGACGCTTTTATTTGAAGTGGGTGGTGCATCGGCGACGAGCGAAGCACGCAGGCTCGACCGCCATTGGCGCAATGCACGCGTCATTGCCTCGCATAATCCCGCGATCCAGCGCGAAGCCGCAGTTGGCAATTACCATTTGAATGGAACGGCTCCGGACGAGCGTTTCAGTCTGGCGCACACGTCGGCGCAAGCCGCAGGAAAAACGCTTGGGCCAGGCGAGCGGTCAGTAGTCCAGGACGACGAGTTTGCCGGAACCGGCAAATGAAAGTGCTGAACTTGGTTTGATTGCATCAAGGTAAACCCGCGGTCGCCGCAATGCTTCGCATTACGACGACCGCGTGCAGATCAGCAGGCTGATCTGGCCGTGCTCAAAACTCAGGCTGGAACGATGTTCGACGCCTGCTTGCCCTTCGGTCCTTGCTTCACTTCGAACGTGACCTTTTGATTCTCCTGAAGGCTCTTGAAGCCTTCTGCCTTGATTTCCGAGAAGTGCGCGAACAGGTCTTCGCCGCCGTCATCCGGCGTGATGAAACCGAAGCCCTTTGCATCGTTGAACCATTTGACCGTACCGGTTGCCATGAGTGTGTCCAGAAAAATTTAAAGCAAAAAAATGAAAGTAGAACCGAGGATAAAGCCAGGGCGCCGAGACGCGTCGCATTGCATTGTTGTGACAAGACTTCGCCAAATGCTTGAACGTGTCCGTAACGAAGATACCTTGCCGTGCAGGACGCTCTTGGAATTATCGCGATTCAATTGTACGCCGTGCCAATATTTATTGAAGCTTTCCAAACCGGAAAACCTGCAATGCGGAATCCGCCGGCGCGCGGGTTTCAGCTTAACGCAAATAATCGGGTTTACTAAAGCCCTGAAAACGCTCATCCACGAACTGGCGGAACTGCGGCGATTGGTAAGCGGCCGAGATATCCTTCACATACGGCTTTTGCAGATTGTTTGTACGTACCGCCACGACGTTCAGGTAATAAGGCGAAATTTTCTCCGGCAGCAGCGCGTCGGTCAGCATCAGGCCGGCGGCAATAGCGAAGTTTCCATTCACAAACGCATAGTCGACGTCGTCAACTATGCGCGGCAATTGGGCGGCATCCAGAGGCAGTGACTTTATCCGGTGCGGGTTTGTTGCAATATTGGGCTCGGACGAATTGACCGGGTCGACCCCCGGCTTGAGTGTCACCAGCCAATTTATTGCAACTGCAAGATCGCGCAGGCTTGACTGGTGACATCGTTCGGAAGTGAAACAGTCGCGCCATCTTTTACATCGGCAAGACTTTTTGATTTGTGGCTGTATATACCAATAGGCGCCGTCGGAACCTTGACGAGCTGACTCAGTGGCAGCTTGTGATCGTCCAAAAATTTTTTCAGGTAGGTCTCGTGCTGGAACGCGTTGGCGTCGAGTGCACCGTCCGCAAGCGCGAGATTCGGCTGAACATAGTCGGTGAATTCGACAATGGCGACCTTGCAGCCCTCTTTCTCCAGCAGCGGCTTGATGCCATAGCGGATCTGGTCCACGTAAGGTCCGGCTGTCGCGCCGAAGCCGATCTCCTTCTTGTCCGGATCGGCTGCATGAGCCGACGCGGTTATAACGGACGCAAGCAACGACGCATGGATTCCCCGCAGCAAAGTCACTCTCTCTCCGATTTGTTCTCGAGTGGTTAGCTTGCAAACAGCTTGCCGACAAGAACTTAGCGCAAACGTAATCTCCTGCTGAACAAGTAATTCTCCTTTGATATGCGGCGTCATTGCAGCAAGATTTCAATGCTCCGAATACGCGAGCAAGCTGCCGTCCTTCAGCAGCCGCTCGAGATGCCGCGCAATGTCCGGCGCGCCGGTCATTTCGCCGAAGCTTCCGCGGGTCATCGGGCCGAATGCGAAGAGGCCGGGAGACACGTTGCCGTCGGCGTCGAGTATGCGGCTTTGAAGATCGGTATCGAGACCTGTCTTCACAGCATCCAGACGCGCGAGCCTGCTTTCGAGCAATGACTTCACGAGGGGGTTTCTATCTATGTCGCGAGCCGGTCCCGTGCAGAACACCACGGCGCCGAATTCATGTTCCTCGATGTGTCCGCCGCGGCGTTTGAGTCCCACGCGAAAGCCGTGCAGGGAACGCTGCATGTCGCCGATACCGGCCGTTACCACGTTCATCTGTCCCGTTCCGATTGCGTGTTCAATGGCCGCGTGAATTTGCGGCGCGATACGGAACCGATGCACGTCCCAGAACGGCAGCAACTTTCTGACAACACGGCGCTGCTCGTGCGCGGGCAACGCGTTCCAGATGCGCGGAAGCTCGAAACGAAATGCGTCTGCGGCGGGCTGCCAGCCGATGTTCGCCTGTTTGTCACGCGCGATCCGCTGTCGCAGTATTTTCACCAGCTCGCGCGCGGTCGAAGGGGGCGCCGTGTTGCCGAGGAAGTCGGCGGCGTCGGCGAAAATGCCGTGCGGTTGCGCTCGCAAACCGCGCCGCGAGATCGCCGTGATGTTTCCACTATGCTCGCGCCCTATCAGCGTCACGGCGACATCGGCCATGGTCAGGCCCGTGCCGACCAGCAGCACGGATGCATCTCGCGGGATCGCATGCAACGCGTCATGTGACCATGGATGCGCGATCAGACGCGGATCTCGCAACGCGTTTTCATCGATACGTCCCGGTGGTTGTGACGGCGTATGTCCAAAGCATAGCGCCACACGCTGCGCTTCGAGTTGGCCGCCGTCGTCCAGTTCGACGATGTAACCCGAACTGCTTCTGGTCAAGCCCGTAGCGCTCGCACGACGATGACTCACGCGCACGTGCGCAGCGGCTTCAGCCACGACGTCTTTCAAGGTTGCATCGACATACTCGCCATACCGCTGACGGGACACGTAGTAGTGGCCTTGTTCATCTACACTGCCTGCGTCCAATGCCTCATGTTGCTTGAGCCAGCGTGTGGCGTGCGTCGAGTCATTTGCGAAGAGGCTCATCCGGTCGCTCGGGACGTTGATCCGGTGCAACGGCTCTGTCGTTCCATAAGCGATTCCACGACCCAGATCCGCCGATGGCTCCACGATAATGAAGTTGAGATCCACGCCAGCAGGGCGTGCCTGGATTGCGTGGATCACAAACGCGACGCCTGTAAATCCGCCTCCAATGACGAGTATGTTCGCCACGGTTCCGTGATCCGGTGTTGCCGATGAATCGATCATGATGCTGAAGTCTCGTAAAGCGCCTGTTCGGAGCAGGCCACAGCGTGAGCAAGGTGTGTCATGTCGATTGCCTGGCGTTCACGCTCGTTACGCATACGGTAAGTGAATGCATCGCTCAGAACGTGGAGGAACTCGAACGGGACGGGGCGTGCATGCGCGAAGCTGATCTTTCACGTGGCCATGAAGCGAGCCGGGGTCGTCCCGCATGCATTAAATGTTCGCCACCGGGTTTGATGTTATGACAACGCCGATTCATTCTCGCGCGGTGAAGCCTGCAATCAGGTGTCGAGGATACATCAGACCGGCCATCCATAGCACGCTGCGTAAAGCTTGAAATTCACTAAGCTAGTGAGGAATCGCGGGTACCTGGCTGGGAGAAAGCAAGCTCGGCCGGGGACGGACAATGATCAGAATCACAGGCTCTTCAAACTCGGCGGAAATTGAACAATAGCTTTTAGTATTAATTCGGATGGCTAACTAAATGAGAACTGTGATCAGGTCGTCTTTCTGGTGCTTTGAAGCGCCGACGCATTTCCACCGCAGTAGGAGCGAACGAGGATCTAACGGCATGAACTGCTACGCAACATTTAGCGGTTCGCTTCAAAACTGAGTCAGCCCTCGGTTTGTCTGATGTTAAGCGTGACGCTGTTCCCGAGCATACAATCCCTGTTTTATCGAAAGCTAAAAGTAATGTTGAGACGCTTTGCGTGACAATTGTTTTGATGCGGTAAACAAACGCACCACGCCAGAACTTCGAAATTAAACGCGTTTTCGGTGGACTTACCCGTCGAAGCCGACAAAACCGCATCCGGGTCTCCTGTCGCGCGTCAACCGGGTTAACATTCCGCCCTCACCTTCCCATGGCGGCGGCCCGGCCAAAGGCCTGCCGCATAGCGGAATCGGCTGGAATCGCCTGCCCTGTCAGGGTGAAACTGATTTGCCTCCGACCGCCGCGTCCGGTAAGGTGACGCTTCCACCGTGCGCTCGCATGGGCAGTGAGTCGTACCCATCTTTGAGAAAACAGAAATGAACAAGCAAGAACTCGTCGACGCCGTGGCGTCTGCTACCGGCACCAGCAAGGCTGCGGCTGCCGAGGCTATCGATGCATTTATCTCTACCGTGACGCAAGCCGTTGTCAACGGCGACAGCGTTCAGTTCGTCGGCTTCGGCACGTTCAGCACGGGTGCGCGTGCTGCACGCACCGGCCGCAACCCGAAGACCGGCGACACCATCCAGATCGCCGCTGCCAAGACGGTCAAGTTTACCGCCGGCAAAGCGTTCAAGGATTTGGTGAACCAGTAAGACTGGCCGTCATGTCCCGCATCGCGTTCTAGCGTCGGACACGGTCGAGCACCGCTTGGGCGGTGCTCGTGGAGCGGGCCGGATCCATCAGCGATCCGGCCGTTTCAAATCTGGCTGCACTTCGAGGCCATGATCAACCATCAATTTTGGATCGGTCCTTCGGTCCATTACACGTCAATCCTTCTGAATCGCGGGCGCTTGCTTACTCCTTTCGATCAAGGATTGAAGCCTGACACTTGGTCGTTCGACCATTCAGCGCAAGCTAACGCGTTCGCGACAAGTCTTCAAGAACCTTCACCAGCAGTTGCTTGAGCAATCTTCGCCTGGGTACGGCGCCTTCGCTCGAATCTCCGGCAACCCGGATGAGCGCAAATCCCACAATCTGCGCGGCCACCAGAGCGCCGCGCTCGCGCGCTTCACGGCCGCCTATTGCCTTGGCTAACGGCGCAATGAAGTCGCGGTGAAGGTATTCCGCGAGTATGGGTCCGGCCGTCACGCTGCCTATGGAAGCAAGCAACAAGCGCAACGGATCGTATCCCGAGCGCCATGCGTCGTCATCGACTTCGCCCATGAGCAAGCTCGCCGCGCGTTCCGGCAACGCTTCGATCCCGTCTGCCAGGAGCGCTTCGACTTCAAACGCCTGCGATGCAATCTCGCGGAACAGGTTTTCCTTCGAGCCAAAGTAACGCAGCACCATGGCCGGGTCGAGGTTGGCATCGGCCGCGATTTCACGAACGCCCACGCCGTCGTAACTGTTCTGCGAGAAGCGGATTTTCGCGGCATCAAGGATACGCGCGCGCGACGCTTCGGAATCTCGCGTGACCTTTTTCGGGGTCTGCATCGTGAAGGGTCGCCCTTTAACTTTAAACTGTGATTTTATCAACAGTCGTTGACAAGCGCCATTTCCGAATTTAGTCTACGACCGTTGACTTAACAAGGAGCGATCATGCGTCTTGACGGAAAGCGCGCTGTCATCACCGGCGGAAGCAGCGGCATTGGGTTCGAAGCCGCGAAATTATTCATCGAGCAAGGCGCGCGCATCGCGCTGATTGCGCGCGACCGTGCCCGGCTGGACTCGGCGGTGGCGAGTCTGGGGACGGGCGTTATCGGCGTGGCGGCGGACATCTCCCGGCCCGACGCACTCAAACTCGCAATCACCGATATACATAACCAGCTTGGCGGTATCGATATCCTGTTTGCAAATGCGGGTGTGTCGGAGACGCCGCCTATCGCGGAAACGTCGGAGCAGGCCTTCGATGACTTCATGAGCATCAACGTCAAGGGCACGATCTTCACGCTGATTCACGCGTTGCCGTTCTTGCGCGACGGCGCGTCGGTGATCCTCACGGGGTCGGTCGCCGCTCGCAAAGGCCGGCCCGGCGATCCGCTTTACGCGGCGAGCAAGGGCGCGATTCGCAGTTTCGGCAGGACGCTGGCCATGGACGGCGATGTGCTCGCGCGCCGCATTCGCGTGAATGTGCTTACGCCCGGCGCGACCGCTACGCCGCTGACGCGTGAGGCGACCGGGAATCCGGAGGTTCGGGCGTATATCGCGGAGATGGTGCCCATGGGCCGATGGGGCGAAGCGTGCGAGATCGCGCAAGCGGCGTTGTTCCTTGCGTCGGACGCGTCGTCGTACATCACTGGCTCGGAGATCACGGTCGACGGAGGCCTGGCGCACGTCTGAATCAACGGCTGGCGCGAACTCCGGATTTCCCGATTGAAAGTTTTCATATAACATGCAAACCGGATAAATCGAGAAAGAGCGAATCTTGTTGCCCAAGGCCCTTACCCTGACGCATCAGGTCGCGCAGCAATTGACGCGCGATATTGGCGACGGTGTTTACCCGGTCGGGACAAAACTCCCGTCGGGCAAGGACCTCGCGCTCCGATTCGGCGTGAGCCAGTCGGTGATCCGCGAAGTCACCGAGCGTTTGCGCGCCCATGGTCTGATCGATAGCAGGCAAGGCGCCGGCTGCACAGTCACGGCACGCACGCAGAGCGGCGGCTTTCAGGTTCCGCAGGCGGTCGGCGCCGACCGCGCGGACCTTGGCGCGGTGTACGAACTGCGGCTCGATCTCGAAGGCGCGTCCGCGGCGCTCGCTGCCGTGCGCCGCACCGACGCCGACATCAAGTCCCTGGAAAGCATTCTGCAATCCCTCGCCGATCACCTCTACACCCCCGAACCGGCAGTCGAGCTGGACATCGCGTTCCATGTGGCAATCGCGCATGCCACGCATAACCGTTACTACGTCGATCTGCTGCAGTACCTGAACCTCCAGATCCGCCAGGCGGTGCAAACTGCGCGCACGCATTCGCTCGCGCTTGAACGGCTGCCGGACGCCGTGCATCGCGAACATGTCCGTATCTTCGACGCAATCCGCGCCGGCGACGCGCTCGCTGCCCGTACGGCCGCAACATCGCATCTGCAAAACGCCGCGGCGCGGCTCAACCTCGACATCACCCCTCGCCAACAATGACCGATCTCGCCTTCTCCCAACGTCTTGCCGACAAGCTCGGAACCGACGCCGTCATCACATCTGCCGATGAAATCGCCCCGTGGCTCTCGGATTGGCGCGGCATGTACAAGGGCCAGGCGCAGGCGGTCGTGCGCCCATCGACAACGGACGAAGTCGCCGCATGTCTTGCCTTGTGTTCGGACGCCCGTGTGCCCGTGGTGCCGCGCGGCGGCAATACCGGCTTGTGCGGCGCCGCCACGCCCGATGCGAGTCCGGCCAACGTGATCCTGAGCCTCGATCGCATGAACGCGATTCGAAGTATCGATACCGTGGGCAACACGATGGTCGCCGAAGCCGGCTGCATTCTCGGCAACCTGCGGCGTGCCGCAGAAGAGCAGCACAGGTTGCTTCCGTTAAGCCTTGCGGCCGAAGACTCGTGTCAACTGGGGGGCAACCTCTCGACCAACGCAGGCGGCGTCAACGTCGTGCGTTACGGCATGACGCGTGAACTCGTGCTCGGCCTTGAAGCGGTGTTGCCCAACGGCGAGATCTTTCATGGGCTGCGCACGCTGCGCAAGGACAATACCGGCTACGACCTGAAGCAGTTGATGATCGGCTCGGAGGGCACGCTCGGCATCATTACCGCTGCAGCACTGCGGTTATATGCACGCAATGACGTGCGCGTGGTCGTGCTGGCCGCGGTGAATTCGTCGCAGCAAGCGCTGGAACTGTTCGAGCTTTTGTTCGAGCGCGGCGGTCCGCGCATGCAGGCATTCGAGTTCTTCACGGCGCAATGTCTGGACATGGTGCTCGCGCAAGTCGAGGGCATGCGTGCGCCGTTCGCCGAACGTCACCCGGCGTACGTGTTGATCGAACTCGCGGATACCGTCGATGAAACCGCGTTGCGCGAACTCGTGGAAACGGTGATCGGCGAAGCGCTGGAGCGCGAGCTATGCGCCGATGCTGCGGTTTCCGAGTCCATTGCGCAGGTAAATAGCATGTGGCGTTTGCGCGAAGAAATATCGGAGGCTCAACGCGCCGATGGACCGCACCTGAAACATGACGTGTCGCTGCCCATCGAATCGATTCCAGCGTTTCTCGAAACCGCCGGCAAGCGTGTGGAAAATCATCGCGAGGGCGTACGTCTGATCGTTTTCGGTCATTTCGGCGATGGCAACCTGCACTACAACCTCTCGCGCCCGGCCGGCGCGCCACGCGACTACTTCGCGCAACATGGCGAAGGCCTGACCGCCGAAGTGCTCGACGAAGTCGCGCATTATGGCGGCAGTATCAGCGCGGAACATGGCATCGGACAGCTCAAGCGCGAGTATTTCAATCGCTATAAAGACCCGCTGGAGATCCGGCTCATGAAGGAGATCCGCAAGGTCTTCGATCCGAACGGCATCATGAATCCGGGCAAGATTTTCTGAGCGGTTGTAATCAGCGGGACTTCCCGCCAAACCGTATTGCGCGAGCCCCGCGTGTCTTATTGGCTAAGGGCTGTTGGTCGTACTTCAAGCCTGTTTGATCAGATTGGCGTTCAGTTGCCCGACAAGCCCGTAAAGCACGCTGATGAACGGCGCCGGAATCCCCGCCTTCACTGCAATCTCATATGGCGCGCCGAGAATCGCCTCGATTTCAAGTTGGCGGCCAGCTTCCACGTCCTGGAGCATCGATGTCCTGAACGCACCGAGCTTGCGCGTCATCGCGTTGCGGGCGTCAGTGGTCATGGTCAGCTCGATCCCGATCTCCTTGCCAATGCGCCGCGCCTCTTCCATGACGGAAACAACCAGGTTCTTGGTGAGCGGATCGTCCAGGATCACGTCGCCGGTTGATCGCGTAATGGCGCTGATCGGGTTCATGGTCATGTTGCCCCACAGTTTCACCCAGATGTCGCGGCGAATGTCATCGGACGCGACTACGTCGAACTGGGCGTGACGCAACAGTTCGACGGCATGAGCCGCGCGATCGGCCATTCGCGCGGATCCCGGCCCGATGATGAGCTCGTTGCCGTAGCCTTTCCGGATCACGCCGGGCTCTGCAATCGACGATGAAATATGCACCACGCATCCCGATGCCTGCGATGGCGGCAGCGCCGCCGACACCACGCCTCCAGGGTCCACGGACTCAAGACGCTGACCTGCGAGCGCACCGCCGAATTCGTTGAGATACCACCACGGCACGCCGTTCATGACCGACACGATATGCGTGCCGGGACCGACGAGCGGCGTGAGCGAAGCTGCCGCCGCAGTCAGTGCGGGCCCCTTCAGGCAGATGAAAAGCAGGCCTTGCACGCCCAGCGTTTCGGGCTGATCGGTTGCATCGACTTTGAGCGTATAGCGATCATCGCCATCGATCACGCTGAGGCCGCTGCGTTTTATGGCGTCAAGCTGCGCGCCTCGCGCAAGCAGGCTGACCGCCTGGCCGGACCGCGCGAGGCGGGCCGCAACGATACCGCCAATGGCGCCGCCGCCAACCACCGTGATTTTTCCATCTTGCGTATTCAAAACTCTGCCCTCCAAGCGAATCTTGTCCCGAAAGCCCGGGATTGAGCTAAGCTGATGCTATCGATTAATTGATGCGTGCGCAAGCATCTAAAAACCGCTTGTGCGCTTTCGTCGGAATGCAAAAAAGCCGGAGGAAAGAAATGAACAATACGACCATGATTCAAAGCCTGTTCACGTATCGATTGCATGTGCTGAAAAAGCAGACCGACAAGGCCATGAACGAAGCGTTCAGCGACGGTATTGCATTGACGCTGACCGAAGCTCGCGTCTTGTTGAGCGTGGGGTCGTTCGGCGCGCTTTCGGTATCGGATCTGGGCCGCGCGTCGAATCTGGATCGCAGCCAGGCGAGCCGTGCAACGGACATTCTCGAGAGAAAAGGGCTGGTGGAAAAGACATCGAACGCAACCGATGGCCGTGGTGTTGTCGTGTCGCTGACCACGAAGGGCAAGAAAACATATTCGCGCGCCGCGACGATTGCTCAGGCGCAAAACGACGAAATACTTGCCGCGCTGCTTCCTGCGGAACGTAAAGCAATCCATTCGATGCTCGCGAAACTGGTCGCCGCGCAATGCATGGAAGCAATGGCTGAATGATGTTGATGGCGGCTTGCATTGAATTCCAATGCAGGTGAAAAGTATCCTGCGGCATATTATCGGGGTGAGCCGAACGCGCAGTATGCAGCATGGCGCGTGGCGGTCGATTACAGAGTGTCGCCCATATCTGCCGGTTAGCGCGCGGTGTGGGGCAAACAAGATGGCATTCCCGCATCAACCCGATATAACCTTGGGTGGCCTCAATATCTGATTATCCTGCTGGTTATAAACAAACCGTCGTCAATGTGTAATCCTCGAGCCGAGCAACTCGATTTGACGTTGCACGCCCGATCCCTGGTCAGCAGCGCATCCGATTAAACGTCCAGCGAATACCTAAGGTGTTGTTTTACTGCCGAAACCCGGCGAAGGGTTTATAGGGATGTCTCCCGCGCCAGTCGTTCTATAACGTACGCGCACCGGTCAGTAATAACCCGACCTCACAAAGTGATCTGAAACATCGTTTCAATCAATTAACTTGGAATTGTTTTATTCGATAGGTAATATGAATCTCAGCGCTGCTGCAACGCTGTATATAAATCAAGTCAGCGCACTGAGAGAGAGGTGCCAAAATGAAGCCGAGATTCATATCTTCCGTGCTCGCGGGCGCATTGCTTTTCGCGCCGGTTGTACAAATCGCGAATGCCGCTGTTTATACCAACGGTACGGCGACCGCCACATTTACCGTATCGCTTACGCTGCAAGCCAATTGCACGATTGCCGCCACGCCTTTGAATTTCGGCACAAACGGCGTATTGGCAACCGCGATCAACCAGCAGACCACCCTTGCGGTCACCTGCACGAACACCACGCCGTACAACGTCGGACTCGACGGCGGCAGCGTGGCCGGTTCCACGGTTGCTGCGCGCTTGCTTGCAGGGACTGCCACGGGCAATACGGGTACGACGGTAGCCTTCCAGTTGTATCAGGACGCCGGTCACTCGGTCCCCTGGGGCATCACCCAGGGCACGAACACCGTGGCGGGCACAGGCACCGGGGCGGCCCAGTCCATCACCGTGTACGGTCAGGTTCCTGCGCAAGCTACACCGAAACCTGATCTCTACCAGACCACAGTTACCGCGACGGTTTATTTTTGATCGCCCACGGCGGTTTCATGGCAAGTATCCGGCGCTACGGTGGGGTTCTGTTCGCGCTCCTGACGTGCACGGCGCAGGCCGCCACGCTGCAGATATCGCCCGTGATGGTCGACCTGCAGTCGAACGAGAGCGCAACGGGCATCACGCTGCGTAATCCCGGCGACAAGCCCTTGTACGGGCAGGTACGCATCTTCCGCTGGGATCAGGTCAACCGGGACGACGCGCTCACGCCGACGCAGGAACTGGTCGCCAGTCCGCCGCTGATCCAGATCAGCGCACAGTCGGATCAGCTCGTGCGGCTTGTGCGGACATCGCCTGCGCCCGTGGGGACCGAGCAGAGCTATCGGATCCTGATCGACGAACTGCCTGCGCCTGATACCGCGCCGGCAGACGGCGTGACCATTCGCCTGCGCTATTCCGTGCCGGTGTTCGTCGAGCCTGCGGGCAAGGCGACCGTGCCAGCGCTTTCCTGGTCTCTCGCGCACGACGCGAAGGGCTGGGTCCTGCGCGTGGATAACACGGGTGCCAGGCGCGCGCAGATCGCGGCAGTGCAACTGGTGGACAGCGCCGGCAAGCTCCATGAGATCAACAAGGGACTGCTTGGGTACGCGCTCGCCGGGCGCGCCCGCCAATGGTCTGTGCCGCTTCCCGCCGACGCCGATCTTCGCGGCGCCGTGACGGTACGGGCCGCTGTCAATTCATTGCCGCTCGAGGCCGTGGTGACGGTTGCGCCGCCGGGCTGACCGGCGCCACGAACTCATCGCTGCCTTGTTGTCGAGAATGTCGCCGAGAGCTGACATGATGCGTCCCCATTCAATCGATGAGAATACGACGACGCCCCATACGTCATTCACATGGCTTCCGCATCGCGCTTGTCGCAACGGGGCTGGTTGCTGTACTGGAGTGCATGTGTGCTTTTGCGCAGGGGCAATCGCAACCGCAGCCCGGCCCTCCGGTCCGTCCCGACGCCAGCGTGAACCAGCCTCATGACGTGTACCTCGAAGTGATGCTCAATGGCGAGCGTTCCGCCTTGATCGCGCAATTCCGCGAGCTGAACGGCCGGTTGTCGGCGAGCGGCAAGGACCTCGATAACATCGGCCTGGCGATCGACCGGCTCGGCATCACGGAGACAGCCGAGGTGCCGCTCGATTCGATTCGCGGGCTGCATTACACCTACGACGCGGCGCGCCAGCGCGTCACGCTGCAAGCGCCGGATGCCATCCGCAAGCCCTATACGTTCGATACCCGCGCGCTCACCGCCACGCCGCCCGCCACATCGTCGCGCGGGTTCCTGATCAACTACGACGCCTACGCGCAATCCAACACGGACGCACAGCTCGCGATCTGGAGCGAGGAGCGTTACTTCGATCCCGCCGGTGTGTTCAGCAATACGGGCACCGCGTACCTGTACAAGAACGATCATCGATACACACGCTACGACACATCGTGGAGCACGTCGGACCCCGCCACACTCGACACGAAGCAGTTCGGCGACACCATCTCTTCGTCGCTCGCGTGGTCGCGCTCGGTGCGTATCGGCGGTTTCCAGTGGCGCAGCAACTTCGCGCTGCGCCCCGATCTTGTCACGTTTCCCGTGCCCGCGTTCGGCGGCTCGGCGGTCGTGCCTTCATCGGTGGATCTGTATGTGAACAGCGTGCGTCAGTTCAGCGGCAACGTGCCGAGCGGTCCGTTCATTGTGAACAACGTGCCAGGGATCACCGGCGGCGGTCAGGCGACGGTGATCACGCGCGACGCGCTGGGCCGCACGGTCGAGACATCGGTGCCGCTCTATGTGGATACGCGTCTGCTCGCGGCCGGTTTGTCGAGCTATTCGTTCGAAGCCGGGTTCCTGCGCCGCGCGTACGGACTGGATTCGTTCCAATACGATCCGAAGCCGGCGCTGAGTGCATCGGCGAGGCATGGGCTGAACGACTACCTCACACTCGAAGCGCACACCGAAGCGACCAGCGGCGTCTATAACGCGGGGGCCGGCGCGCTCGTACGCATGGGGATGGCCGGCGTGCTCAACGGATCGCTCTCGGCGAGCACGGGGCGGCTTGCGGGTACGCAGGCGAGCCTGGGCTATGAATTGATCGAGCCGCATTTTTCCATCGATGCACAAAGCATTCGCGCGTTCGGCAACTACGGCGATCTTGCTGCCCGCGACGGCTCGCCCGTGCCTACCGCGACCGATCGCGTCACCGTGGCCGTTCCTTTTTTCAGCACGCAAACGTTTTCGGTGAGCTACATCGGCTTCAGGTATCCGCAGGCGCAACCTTCGCAGATCGGATCGGTGGCCTACACGCTGAACGTGGGCAACCTGGCTTCGGTGAACCTCAGCGCGTATCAGGATTTCCGGCAACGCGAGTCGCGCGGTGCGTTCCTCAGCGTGAGCTTCGGGCTTGGCAACAACACGTCGGTGAATGCGACCGTCGGGCGGCAGAACGGGCAGTCGAACTACAACGTCAACGCAAGCCGGCCGCCGAACTACGACGGCGGCTGGGGATGGGGTGTGCAGGCAGGCAACGCGGGCGCGTCGCCGTATCGGCAGGCGCAGGTGCAGTATCTCGGCAGCGGCGGGGAGGTGACGGCGCTCGCGCAGCAGATCTCCGGGCGTACGACCGGGTCCCTCGATCTGTCGGGAACCGTTGTGATGATGGACGGCAGCGTGAAACCCTCGCGCCGTATCTACGACGGCTTCGCGCTGGTGTCCACGGACGGTATTGCCGGGATTCCCGTGCTGCATGAGAACCGCGTGATCGGCGTGACGGATCGCGCGGGGCATCTGCTCGTGCCCGACTTGAACTCTTACCAGGACAACCGGGTTGGCATCGATGGCATGAAGCTTCCCGCCGATGCCCGTATCGACACCACCACGATGAACCTCGTGCCGCAATCCCAATCCGGCGTGCTCGCGCATTTTGGCGTGACGCGATACAGCGCGGCATCGGTGATTCTGCAGGGGCTCGACGGCAAGGTGCTGCCGCCGGGCGCAACGGTGCGGCACGAGGAGAGCGGCAAGGAGACCATTGTCGGGTTCGACGGGCTGACGTTCATAGAGGGTCTGCAGAAAGAGAACCATCTCGTGGTCGACAGCGGCGCGCTGCATTGCCGCGTGACGTTCGCCTACACCCGGCCGGACGATGGTTCGCTGCCGACTATCGGACCGTTGACTTGCTTGAGCAAGGTGGGAGACGTGCGATGAAACGCATGTTCTTCCTGTTCGTGATGGCGATCGTGCTGTCACTTGCGACGCCCGGCTGTGCCAGTGCGCAATCGTGCACGGCGGTCGCGACGGACCTGAACTTCGGCACGGTGAGCCCGATCAGCCGGGCATCGTCCGCGGCGACCAGCACCGTCAGCGTCACGTGCACGTGGCCCGCCGTCACGCTCGTGCCGAACGCGCAGATTTGCCTGAATCTCGGCGGCACCAGTCCCCGCCAGCTTCTCAACGGCACGAACCAGATGCAATACGACTTGTATTCGGACGCAGGGCATTCGGTGTCTTGGGGTTCGACTGCCGCGGGCACGACCCCGATCTCGTTCACGATGTCCAAACCCGCGCTCAGCACGACCCTCACGCAGCCAGTGACGGTTTATGGACAGATATCGGCGAACCAGCCGACCGTGCCGAGCGTCGGCAACGTCAGCACGCTTTATACGCAGAGTTTCAGCGGTACGCAGACATCGCTGAACGTGGGGTTTTATCTGCTGGGCACGGGGCTCGCATGTTCGACGCTGGCCGCGAGCGGCACCTTCGGATTCAGCGCGAACGCGACGGTGGTCAACAACTGCAATATCAGCGCGACGAACATCACGTTCACGCCGGCCGCATTGCTCAACACCGCGTTGACCGCGAGCGGGACGATCACGGCGCAGTGCACGAACGGCGATGCCTACAAGATCACACTGGATGGCGGTTCGAACGGCACGGTGGGCGCACGCAACATGCTGCGTACGGGCGGGGCGACGATCGGCTACCAGCTTTATATCGATCAGCAGTTCGCCACGCCTTGGGGCGATGGCACCGCGGGGACATCGGCGGCTACGGGGACGGGCACCGGGCTCGCGCAGGTGATGAGTGTCTATGGGCGTGTGCCCGCGCAAACCACGCCGGCGCCGGGTACCTACACGGACACGATCACGGCGACCATCAGCTTTTAACGCGGCTTAAAAGCCGACCATCCACACGGTCGGCGCTGCGGAGCCACTAAGCCCCGCCGACGAGTACAGCGCGGCCGACTGCTGCGCGGGATCGACCGTGACAAGCGCGATGTCGTAGGGCTGCCCGTGCAGGCACGACACGCTCGGCCGCACAACCGGCGAGGGTTCTACGGCCGACTGGATCATGCAGCTTTCCTGCACGATCAGGCTGACGGAGATGGTCGTCAGTTCTGTTGGCGAAACATTCGATGCAAATGCACCCGGCAAGAGCGCACTCATCGCGAGCGTCAGGGTTTTTCGCAACATATCAGGTTCGGAGGTGGCGCCGGGCACGAAACGCGCCGGACCGAATAGTGCAAACGGATCCGGCGCAAAGAGACACTGCATGCTTAGTAACGGCGTCTTCCGTGAAAACTTTAGCCGTCTGAATGCAGCTCCGCCAGGGTAACCGGCATTCTCAGGGAAAATCCATCCCGCGGTGTTTTCTTCAGCGCAACGTCTTCAGCCATCCGGCGATTGCGTCGGCGGTCCAGAGGGGATCATCGTGGGGAAGATCATGGCCTGCCCACGCGTGTTGCTTGTGTTCGGCATGCCACTGCTTCGCGATGCGCTCCGAACACACCGCCTTGACAAGATGATCCATCTTCGATGACAACAGCAGCGTCGGACACGCCGGCGCCTGCTCGCCGGCACGAAACCGCGCAGCGGCCCAAAGCTGCCGCAATGCGTTCTTCGCGCTTACGGGCGCGACCCGGCGGATCGTGGTCCACACGGCGAGGTCATCGTCGAAGGTGTCCGTGCGGTTGCATGTCACGCCGTGGATGATGCCTTCGCATCGCAGCGGATCGTTCCACAGGGCGGCCGCGCGCAGCAATTGCGGCCATGCGGCAAGTTGCAGGCGTTCTTGCATGGCCGCGAACGGCCGCATGCTCGTGTTGATCAACACCAGGCGTTCGATATCCTCTGGATATCGTTGCGCCCAGTCGGTTGCGACCATGCCGCCAAGCGACATCGCGAGCAACCGGTAGGGCGGTTTCAGTCCTGCTGCGGCTGCGCGCGAGCGGACGAAAATGGTCATGTCGGATACGTTGAGGTGCGCAGCCAGTGCGCTTTCGCGGCCATTTCCAGGCAGGTCGAGCAGCGTGACCTGATCGCCGGGCAGGGCTGCTTCAAGCCGCAGATGCTCCAGGAACTTGCCCCAGTGGCGCCCCTCGCGCGTCAGTCCACGCAGCAGGATCCAGGCGCTCATCGCGATGACTTGCGTTGCCAGTGTTCCATCGCGCGCTCGAGGATGGGGGCGCGCGCATCGCCTTCAGGCATCCATCTGTTCGATGCAAATGCCGCGCGTGTCAGGAAATCGAAAAAACTCGCGTGACGACGCAGCACCCGTTCCACGCGATGCGCCTTGATGGGATTGAACATGCCGAGACGCGAGAAAAGCTGGCGCGGATTCTTGCGGATCCAGCGCCATGAGCCGAGTTCGAGAGTCATTGGCAAGAAGACGTTTGACGGCGGCGTCTGGTCATACGCGCAATCCCACAAGTCGCCGTGAAGCAGGTATTGATGGCTCTGCGGCTCGAACGCATAACCGTGATGCGGGTACGCCTGTTCGAACATGACCTTGAGCTGGTACATCTCCGGAAGATGCGGCATCTGCTTTTGCGTGCGTGCGTACGGAAACCAGATGCTGTCGTCCCAGCCGTAGCCCGAGTGACAATCGAGTGCGAAGCTGAGAGGACGGTTCATCAGTTCGTGCTTGACGACTCCAAGCAGCGCTTCGCTTTCGACTTCGAGCGCGGTGTCACGCGCTCCGCGATACCACGGCAGCCACGAACCGATCCGCTGCCCGCCCGCCAGGAATGGCACACGGCCCTCCGCGTTTTGCGGTGCATTGCGCATCAGGTCGACGCCGTTAGGGTTCGACCGCGTGTTTGCCCACATGCCGCCAGGATTGACGATCGGCATGAAGACGAGCCGCACCGATTGCAGTTGCTGAAGCAGCAGTTCATCCCATTCGAGGCGGCGCAGCAGTGCACGCATGTAGTCGAGGATGAGTTGCGTGCCGATACGCTCCAGCCCATGCACGCCGCCAAAAAAGCCGATGGCGGGCGCTTGCGGATCTTCCGAGCCGATGCTTGCAGTCAGGATAGGGAAGCTGCGTGCGCCCGCACGCACCTCGCCGACCGTGCGAGTTTGCAGACGCTTCGCGCCTGAACTCAGGATGGCGTTTAGATCGTCGAGCTCCGCAAAGCTTTCGGACGCCACGCGTAAAGTACTCATGCCACGGCCCGGTTAATTGAATCAGGACTTGCCTGGCCTGCCCGTCTTGACGGTCTCGACGGCAGCAACCGCAGCGGTAAGCTGTTCGATATTCGCAGCCTCGAGTATGAGCAGTCCGGCGCGCAACAACTCGCCTTTTTTTACATGCACGCCGTTCGCGAGGCATTTTTGTTTCAGCGCGGCGATCTTGTCGTAATCGGATTTCGGCATCGTGAAACTGTCGCGCACGACTTTTTCCTTCTTCGCGCGCTTGGGCTTTTCGTGGGTGTCGGGCTCAGCGGGTGCTGTTTTGACTTTCGACTTGACCGGCACTTTCACGGCTTTCGCCTGGACTTCAGTGGCGGCTTCCACGGCTTTGGCGCTTGCCTTGCGTTTGCTGACCGCAACAGGCGCTGCAGGAGTGGTTTCGATCGGCGTGGCGTTCAAAATTTCAGCGGCTTTCTTGCTTGGGCTCTTCGTGGTGGATGCGTGCATGAGGTCTCCGGAAAAATAATAGTAAAAACAGTATATACGGTTTATTTTCCTGTTCAAAAACCGCTGCTCGCGATAACTGGGCGGCACGTGTGCCGGATTACTGCCATCATTGGGAACGTTTGTTGCCTGATGCCTTGCTGTCCAGGTCACCCCGTCCACCTTCTTTTCATTCAAATTTCCCATGACGAATCGCGCACTTATAGTTGGAGTCAGCGGCATCGCGGGCAGTAATCTCGCGGACCGGCTCATTGAATCGGGCTGGGAAGTCTACGGACTTTCACGCGGCCGCACGCCCGTTTCGGCGAACGTCAAGCCGGTTACTGCCGATCTGACGTCGGCGGAATCGGTCAAGGCGGCGCTCGAGGGAATCGATGTCACGCACGTATTTCTCACCACATGGGCGCGTCAGGCGACCGAGAGCGAGAACATCCGTGTGAACGGCGCCATGGTGAGCAATGTGCTCGATGCGCTGGAGCAGGGTCCATCGAAGCTCGAACACGTCGCGCTCGTCACCGGGCTCAAGCATTATCTCGGGCCGTTCGAGGCATACGCAACGGGCGCCGTGCCCGACACGCCATTTCGCGAGAGCCAGGGTCGTCAGGACGTCGATAACTTCTACTACGAGCAGGAAGATCGCGTATTCGCCGCAGCGAAGCGGCAGGGCTTCTCATGGAGCGTGCATCGTCCGCATACGATCATTGGCTTTGCCATCGGCAACGCGATGAACATGGGTACGACGCTCGCGGTGTATGCAACCCTCTGCAAGCATTCGGGGCTGCCGTTCGTGTTCCCCGGCTCGCCGATGCAATGGAACGGCCTCACCGATATGACAGATGCACGTATGCTGGCACGCCATCTCGAGTGGGCGTCGACCACGGACGCGGCAAAGAACGAAGACTTCAACATCGTGAATGGCGATGTGTTCCGCTGGAAATGGATGTGGTCGCGGATCGCGGAGTACTTCGGCGTGGAACCCGTTCCCTTCGATGGCGAAGTGCGGCCGCTCGAAAGCCGGATGCAGGAGAGTGCGGCGCTATGGAGGGAGATCGCCGGCCGCTTCGACCTTGTGGAAAGCGATATCACCAAGCTTGCATCGTGGTGGCACACCGATGCAGACCTCGGCCGTCCGATGGAAGTCGTCACCGACATGGCCAAGAGCCGCAAGCTCGGGTTCCTTGATTTCCAGCCTACCGATGAATCGTTTTACGATCTGTTCGACCGGCTGAAGGTACAGAGGATCATCCCTTGACCGTGGCGGCATAAAAAACCGCGCCCGGTTCATGATCGAGCGCGGTTTTTCGTCGACCCGTGAACAAGCTCAAGCCGCTTCCAGTTGCGATACGGCGGAAGCCCTCAGCAACACCGGAATGGATTTCGACGTAGGCGTTCCGGCGCCATCGGCGACGCTCGACAACGGCACGAGCGGATTCGTTTCCGGATAATAAGCGCCAAGACACCCGCGCGGAATGTCGTACTCCACGAGCAGGAAACCATCGGCTCGACGCTTCACGTTGTCGTCCCAGACGCTCGTGATGTCCACGCGCTGCCCCGCTTCGAAACCCAGCATCTCGATGTCCAGCGCGTTCGCAAACAGCACGCGGCGCTGGCCATACACGCCGCGATAGCGGTCATCGAGACCGTAGATGGTCGTGTTGTACTGATCGTGCGAGCGCGTTGTCATCAGTGTCATCAAACGCTCGCCATGCATGTGGCGTGCGCGGTGAATCGGCGAATCCAGGTCGATGGGATTCACGAGGAACTGCGCCTTGCCCGTCGGCGTATTCCACACGCGTTCACGCGATGCCACGCCGAGATGAAAACCGCCCGGATGCTTCAGGCGTTCGTTGTAGTTCTCGAAGCCATCGATCACCTTTTCAATGCCATCGCGAATCAGCGCGTAGTCGTTTGCGTTCGCAAGCCAGTCGACTTTCGCGCTGCCAAGCGTCGCGTGCGCCATGCGCGCAACGATCGCGATCTCGGACAGCAGGTTTGCCGATGCCGGCTTGTTCATCCCGTACGAGATGTGGACCATGCTCATCGAATCTTCGACACTCACACCTTGCGCCACGCCGTTCTGCATGTCGATCTCGGTGCGTCCGAGCGTCGGCAGGATCAGCGCGTCGCGGCCATGAATCAGGTGACTGCGGTTGAGCTTCGTCGTGATATGCACGGTCAGGTCGCAAGAACGCATGGCTTCCCAGACGCGTGGCGTATCGGGCGTGGCGATCGAAAAATTGCCGCCGAGTCCAATGAACACCTTCACGTCGCCGGCGAGCATCGCTTCAATCGAGCGCACCACGTCGTAACCATGTTCGCGCGGCGGCTCGAAGTCGTAAGCGGCGCCAAGGCGATCCAGGAACGCTTGCGTCGGCCTTTCTTCGATACCCACAGTCCGGTCGCCCTGCACATTCGAATGTCCGCGCACCGGGCATAGCCCCGCACCGAGCTTGCCGATGTTGCCGCGCATCATCATCAGGTTCGACAGGATCTGCACGGTCGGCACGGAATTCTTGTGCTGTGTGAGGCCCATGCCCCACGTTGAAATCACGGCGCGGCCGCGCACGTAGATGTCGGCGAGTTGCAGCACGTCTTCGATCGGCACGCCGGATTCCGCGACGATCGCGTCCCAGTCCTCAGCGCGAAGATCGTCGGCGAAGGCATCAAAACCTACCGTATGTTCTTCGATGAAATCCACGTCGAGCACGCGCTGCAAGCCTTGTTTCAGGGCTTCGTCGTCGAGTTCGATCACGCGTTTTGCCACGCCCTTGATCAAGGCGAAGTCGCCGCCGATCTTCGGGCGGATGAAAACCGAGCTGATCTTGGTGCTGCCGCCGGTCAGCATTTCCACCGGATGCTGCGGGCTTGCAAAACGTTCGAGACCCCGTTCGCGCAGCGGGTTGATCGACACGATGGTCGCGCCGCGCTTCGCGCATTCGCGCAATTCGCCAAGCATGCGCGGGTGATTCGTCGCGGGATTCTGGCCGAACAGAAGCAACGTATCGGCGTGTTCGAAGTCCTCGAGCGTAACGGTTCCCTTACCAACGCCAACGGTCACGGGCAAGCCGCGGCTGGTGGCTTCGTGGCACATGTTCGAGCAATCAGGGAAGTTGTTGGTGCCGTACATACGCACGAACAACTGGTAAAGAAACGCAGCTTCGTTGCTTGCGCGGCCGGATGTATAGAACGCGGCGCGGTCGGGGTTGTCGAGGCGATTCAGATGCTCGGCGATCAGGCCGAACGCGTCGTCCCACGAGATGGGGACGTAGCGATCGCGGGCGGCGTCGTAGACGAGCGGATCGGTGAGGCGTCCGTGCTGTTCCAGCTCGTAGTCCGACTGCGTCATCAACGCTTCGACGGTGTGATCCTCGAAGAATGCAGGCGTGACGCGTTTGCTCGTGGATTCGGCGGCGACGGCCTTCACGCCGTTTTCACAGAACTCGAATGTGGATGCATGTTCGCGATCCGGCCAGGCGCAGCCGGGGCAATCGAAACCGTCGGGCTGGTTCTGGCCGAACAGCAACCGGTAATTGCCGCCGGACACCTTTTCTTTCAGCAGGTTGATGGCGACGTACTTCAACGCGCCCCAGCCGGCAGCGGGGTGCGTGTACGGCTCGATACGGGGTTCTGGCTTTTTCATGTCACTTAACCGCTTGTGCAGGAGGCTGTACGCCAATGACAAGAGGTTACTGTGTTCCACGGAGCGCGCGGTACACAAAAAATCGGATGCGCAAGGAGTACAGTTGCAGACTCAAGACTTTCAAGGCGGTTTGCATCGTGTTGCTTTACGAAAAGCTTGCGGCTGAGGTCGAAGAAGGCATGCGGCGCGGCGTGTTCGCGGTTGGAGAACGCGTGCCTTCCGTGCGTCAGGCGAGCACGCAGTACGACGTCAGCATCAAGACGGTCCTGCGCGCGTACGCTTTGCTGGAAAGCCGCGGTCTGCTGGAGACGCGACCGCAATCCGGCTATTTCGTGCGCGAGATGCCGGCGGCAAAGGCTGAACCGCCTACAGCGTCGCAGACGCCGGCGGTTGCATCTACGGTCGATGTCAGCCGCCTCGTGCTCTCCACACTGCGCTCCATCCGCTCGGAGGACGCCACGCCGCTCGGCTCGCCGTATCCGGACCCGTCGCTGTTCCCGTGGCGCAAGATCAACCAGTTGGCGAACGCCATCGCCCGGCGGCATTCGAGCTGGAATCTGATCGATGACCTGCCGCCCGGCAATCCCGAATTGATCCGCCAGATCGCGCGGCGTTACGCGGAGAATGGTGTACCCGTGGACCCGGACGAGATCGTCATCACGGTCGGCGCAACCGAGGCCATCAACCTGAGCCTGCAGGCCGTCGCCAAACCCGGCGACACGGTCGCGGTCGAGTCGCCGACTTACTACGCAATGCTGCACGCGATCGAGCGCATGGGAATGCGCGCCATCGAAGTGCCGACGCATTCGTCCGAAGGCATCGATATCGATGCGTTGGCGAACATCATCGGCGAGCATGAAATTTCGGCGTGCATGGTCATGCCGAACTTCCAGAACCCGCTGGGTTTCGTGATGTCTGATGCAAACAAAAAGCGCCTCGTCGCGTTGCTCGCGACGCACGAGATTCCGGTGATAGAAAACGACGTGTACCAGGAGCTCTACTTCGGCGATGCACGTCCGTCCGCGCTCAAGAATTTCGATAAAAAAGGCCTCGTGCTGCATTGCGCATCGTTTTCAAAGAGCCTGACGGCGTCCTACCGGATCGGCTGGGCGATGCCCGGGCGCTTCAGGCGGCAAGTCGAGAAGCTCAAGTTTCTCAACACGCTGACGACGCCTTCGGTGCCGCAAGTCGCCGTGGCGGATTATCTGAGGCAGGGCGGCTACGACCATCATTTGCGCCACGTTCGCCGTGTTTACCGGCAACAGGCCCGGCTCATGATCGCCACCGTGCTGCGCTTTTTTCCGGCGGGCACCCAGACTTCCGAGCCGATGGGCGGCTACGTACTGTGGGTCGAACTTCCGTCCAGCGTCGATTCAATGAAGCTTTATAAAGCGGCGCTCGATCGCGGCATCACAATCGGTCCCGGGACCATGTTTTCATCGCGCGATGCGTTTCGCCATTTCATCCGGCTCAACTACAGTTATCCTTGGAACATACAAACAGAAGCCGCGTTGAAAACGCTAGGCGAACTGGCCGACAGCATGGCCGGCAGGAGACAGCATGAACGATGAAATCGATCCGGCGCTGATCGCGATCCTCACGCAGTTGTGGCGCGCCGCGGAAGAATCGCCCGCGCGGGCGTGGTCGCTCGCGAAGTTATCAAAGCAGTCCGGCTTGCCGATGAGCAGCTTGCGCCGTCAAATCACGGCGTTATCGGATACGGGTTTGCTCGACACCACACCGAGCGACGCAGGCGTGCCCGCAGTGGCCCTGACCGATGCCGGCAAGGATCTCTGTGCGCAGTTGTTTGCACGAGGGACCGAACCGGGGCTCGGCGAACCTTGATGCACTGCCTGATCCAATGAAAGCGCCTCCTGCCCATGCATGCAAAGTCCTTGGCTCTCCATGGACCAGCGTGTATTGCACCGATATAGAGAGCGCCTGCCACTTCGGCAAGCACTGGCACGCGACCTATGGTCTCGGTTATCTGGAGAGCGGCGCGCAAAGCTCGGCGAGCGGGCGCGGTCAGGTCGACGCATTTGCCGGCGACCTGATCACGACCAACCCCGGGGAGGTCCACGATGGCCGGCCACTCGGCGGCGCCTCGCGTCGCTGGCGCATGGTGTATCTCGAGCCTGAGACGGTTGCATCGATGTCAGGTGACCAGCATCCGGTCGCACTGACCCGTCCGGTGATTCACGACCCACGGCTTGGCATCGCGCTTAAGACGCTGTTGGACCGGATCGAAAACTTCGACGCCACACACGGTTCGAGCGGCGCGGACGCACTGGCGTGCGAAGAGTCGCTCGCCGAGACCTGCACGCTGTTGCTGAATGGTCATTCCACGGCGCGCATCGAGCGTGAGACTGCTCACGATGTCAGCCGTGTGCGTGATCGTCTTGCCGATGAAGCACTCGACCCGCCCACGCTCGGCGAGCTGGCGCTAATGGTCGGCCTGAGCAGGTTTCAGGTGCTGCGGCGATTTGAAAAGATGTACGGCGTGCCGCCTCACGCCTGGTTGTTGCTGCAACGTGCGGAACGCGCACGGGCTCTCATACGGGACGGCGCGAGTCTCGTCCAGGCTGCGGCCGACTGCGGTTTTGCGGACCAGAGTCACATGACCCGCATCTTTGCGCGCCACTTCGGATTCACGCCGGGCGCGTGGCAGAGAACCCTCCTTCAATCGCGCCGCAATTTCATTCAAGACGGGCGCTGACGCAGACACGAAACTAGGCGGACCGAAAAGGAGGTCTGGTTTCATGACTGCATACGTACACGGTTATCAATCGCAAGAGAACAGCCGGCTGCACGATCAGGCGAGGACGCTGGTCGACTTGCTGCATGCCGATACCATTTATCCGGCCGGCGCGACCGTGCTGGAAGCAGGGTGCGGGGTTGGTGCACAGACAGTCACGCTGGGGCGCCAAAGTCTGGATGCACGCTTTGTATCGGTGGACATCAATGCGGAATCCGTCGAGGAGGCGAGACGCAAGACAGAAGCCGCGCAACTCACGAACGTGCGGTTTCATCATGCCGATATTTTTGCGTTGCCGTTCGAGGCGGATTCCTTCGATCATGTGTTCGTCTGCTTCGTGCTGGAACATGTCGCGAAGCCGGTCGAGGCGTTGACGCGGCTCAAACATCTGCTGAAACCCGGCGGCACGATCACGGTCGTGGAAGGCGATCATGGCTCGGCGTTTTTTAATCCGGATAGCGCTGAAGCGCGTGCAGCAATTGCGTGTCAGGTCGCATTGCAGCGGCAAGCGGGCGGCAATGCGTTGATCGGCAGGCAGCTTTATCCCCTTCTGTTTGATGCCGGTTTTGGCAACCTCCGCGTATCGCCGCGATTGGTGTACGCGGACGCGAGCCGCCCCGAACTGGTCGATGGATTCACACGAAAGACCTTCACCGCGATGATCGAAGGCGTGCGCGAACCTGCCATATCCGCTGGACTGATCGACCCGCGAGTGTTCGACCGCGGCATCCAGGATCTTTATCGTACGGCGCAAGACGACGGCGTGTTCTGCTACACGTTCTTCAAGGCTGTCGCCGTCAAATAGAACGACCGCCCGGCCGCGTTAATCAATTCACGCATCTTTCGATAGCAGAAAAATGCATTACCGTCATGACGCAGCCATCACCTACGGCGAACAGCTCATTCCGGCGATACGCAAGCGCATCGCCGAACTGGACCGCGAGAGGCTCGCAGCTTGACGTGTTCTTATAAACTGTTTCCGGGCAATCAATCAAACCGTGCTTGGCAGGAAGAAACGATGGACGTACAGATTCGGGACATGGTACTTGACGACTACGACGCGGTGCTCGCGCTGTGGCGCGAGACACCGGGCGTGGACATTCGGCCGGTGACTGACAGCCGGGAAGGGATTGGACGCTTGCTGGCGAGGAATCCGGGGTTGAGCGTTGTCGCGTTCAATGCCAACACGATGATCGGTTGCGCGCTCGCCAGTCACGACGGCCGCCGGGGTTTCCTGCAGCACGTCGTGGTCGCGCCTGTTGCGCGAGGCCAGGGCGTGGCGCGCAAGATGATCGATATCTGCGTGGAGCGCTTAAGAGAACATCACCTGGGGTGGGTACATCTGGACGTCGTCGTCGATAACGAATCAGCCAGCGCGTTCTGGCTCAAGGCCGGCTGGCATCCGGTCGAGACGTTGACGCGGTTTTCGCGGAAGCTTTAGGCCGAATGCAGGCCGAATTCAGGCCGAACGCAAAGCGCAACGGCCTGAAGAAAAACAATCAGCAAGCAGTAGGCTTGAGCCGTTCCACTTCCAGCCCAAACACAGGGCGCAGCCGCGTCCCGACCACGTTGCCGAAGAACGCTGCAACGAGCCACAGCCAGCCGTGCAGGCTGCCCGAAACAATGCCGCTGAAATATGCGCCGATATTGCAGCCATAAGCGAGCCGCGCGCCATAACCGAGCAACAGCCCGCCGATGATCGCCGCGACCAGCGAGCGCAACGGCAAGCGCCATACCGGCGCGTAGCGGCCTGCAAGCCCCGCGGCCATCATTGCGCCGAGCACAATGCCGATATCCATCACGGACGTCACATCACGCGAAACGGGCGCGGCAAGCGCAGCGGCGTTCGCCTTGCTTGCCCAGTACGGCCAGCTCGGGACATCGAATCCGATCGCCGACGCCGCCTTCGCGCCCCACAACGCGAACGCCGACGTAATGCCCCACGGCCTCCCCGAAAGCGCGAGCGTGGCGAAGTTGAGCAACGCGAGCGCAATTGCGCCGGCAACGAGCGGCCATGGCCCATGCAGCCACGGCGATGCATGCGGCGGTTGCGTATGCGCGGCGACAAGCCTGCCATGCCGCCGTTTTTCGACCACGACCGTGATCCCCGCAATGGCAGCGAACACAACCCAGTTGAGCACGAGCGCCGGCCCCGCGCCGAGCGACTTCACGAGCGAAACGGGTTGCAGCGACGGCAACGCGGTCCAGAACGGCATATGCGCGGTGGCGACGACCGAGCCGACGATGAACGCCACGAGCGTCACGATCATGCGCGTGCTGCCGCCCCCGACGGTGTACAGCGTGCCCGATGCACAGCCGCCGCCGAGCTGCATGCCAATACCGAAGATGAACGCACCGAAGACCACCGACGTGCCGGCCGGCGAAACCAGTCCCGTGACCGGCATGCCGAACAGCGACCCGGCCGCGAGTGCTGGGAAGAACAACGCAACGCCGACTGCGAGCATGACCATTTGCGCGCGCAGGCCGGCGCCGCGGCCATCGGCAATAAAGACGCGCCACGCCGACGTAAAACCGAACGCCGCGTGATAAAGCGTGACGCCGAGCAGCGCACCGACGATATACAACGCGGCCTGCCGGCCGTTGACGGCTTGCGCGAGATACAGCGCGCCGGCAAGAATGAGAAGCGCGGCAATGCCGAGCGGCTTGGGATCGACGCTGAAACGGCGCGATACCGGTGAGGCTAGATCGGACATTCGATGCTCCGCGAGGTTTGCGAAAACCGGCATTTTCTCGCGTTTGGGAAAAGTGCGGGGTTAAAACCCTCGTGAAGCACACACCTTTACGGTCGCGTATTTAGCGTTGGCCCCGACCTTCACGCATCCGGCAAACCCGGAATACTCACGCCGCCGGCCTGCAGCAGCAAGACCATGTTGAGCGCCAGCACAGCAACGGCCGCAACAATCGATGCCGCTCTGACGAGCGTTCTATTCTGATAATGGCCCATGACCTTCTTGCTGCACGTGAACCATACGAGCGCGGCCATTGGAAACGGTAACGCGAGACTCAGCACGACCTGACTCATGACCAGCGCCTGCGTGGTGTTCACGCCCATCCAGACGACGACAAAGCTCGGAATCATCGTCAGCGCGCGGCGTAGCCACAGCGGAATGCGGAACCCGACGAACCCCTGCATGATCATCTGCCCCGCCATGGTCCCGACGACAGAACTTGATATGCCCGACGCGATCAGCGACAAAAGGAAAATGCCGGCCGCGGCAATCCCCAATAACGGCGCTAGCGTGTGGTACGCCGTTTCGATCTCGGCCACTTCCGGATGACCGGAATGAAACGCGCCGGACGCCATGATGACCATCGCAATGTTGATCATGCCGGCAATGGTCAACGCTATGATCACTTCCACGTTCGAAAACAGAATGATCTTCTTGCGCTCGACTTCCGTGCGCGCGGGCAGGCGCCGTTGCGTCAATCCCGAATGCAGGAAAAGCGCATGAGGCATGACCGTCGCGCCGATGATGCCGACTGCGATGGTGACCGCCTGCGCATCTGGCAGCGATGGCGAAAAGAGGTGCAAGCCGACTTTCGCCCAGGCGACAGGCGTAATGAACAGCTCCGCCAGATAAGACAGTCCGATGATTCCCACCAGCGCGCCGATCACCAGTTCAAGCGGCCGGTAACCCGCTTTCTCGAACATCAGCAGGCCGTAAGTGATGACAGCCGTCACCACCATGCCGATCAGGATCGGCATGTGAAACAGCAAGCTAAGGCCAATAGCGCCGCCAAGGAATTCCGCGAGATCGGTCGCCATGGCGGCAACTTCGCTAACGGCCCACATGAGATAAACCAGCGGCTTAGGAAAATTATCCCGGCATAATTCGGCGAGGTTCTTCCCGGTGACGATGCCGAGCTTTGCAGAAAGCGCCTGGAATAACATCGCGATCAGATTCGCAAGCAACACAACCCACAACAATCCATAGCCGTAGCGCGCGCCTGCTTGAATATTGGTCGCGAAATTACCCGGGTCCATATAAGCGACGGAGACAACCACCGCCGGTCCTGCGAACGGAAGCAGGACAGCCAGGCCCGTGCGCCGGCCGTCGAGCACTTCCTGCATCGCACGCGTGGTGCTTTCGCTCATCGATCGACTAGTTTCGTTGCGCGCCCGGTCATCCATTAATCAACTCGATACGTTAGAGATAAAGGGTTTGCGTAATTGCGACCGGTATCCGGCTGTCTTCTTATTAGCAGGCGGCCGCACCAGCATGTCACGCGCGATGCTTCAATGGCTTAAGATTGCGCCGCTAAGCTAGCTTATTGGCCCTTAGCAAATGATCTGCCGTCTTTTAAGCTATCAAAACACATTTTTGGTCCTCCCGAACCTTCTCGAATTAAATCCTTTCAATATGCGTCGAACTGCAATCAGAAACCTTTCAATGATGACGCTGGCATCCGTACTGGCCTCCAGCGCTGCATTCGCCGCGATCGCCCCAGATTCGAAAGTCATCGTGCTGGATTCCGGCGAGGCAAAACTTACGCTTATCGATGAAGCCGCACGCAAGGTCGTCGGCACGCAGCCGACGGGCAAGGAACCGCATCACCTGATGATCACGCCCGATGGCAGTTCGCTCATCGTCGCAGATTCCGTGTCGAATGATCTGATCTTTCTGGACCCGCACGACGGCAAGGTGCAACGGCGCCTCGAGGGGATCGAGGACCCGTACCAGCTCGGCTTTTCTCCTGACCATAAATGGTTCGTTACGGCGGGCTTGCGCCTGGACCGGATCGATATCTACAAATACGACGGCCACGACCTGACGCTCGCCAAGCGTGTGCCGCTCGCGAAGACGCCTAGCCACATGACGTTTTCATCGGATGCGCGAACGGTTTTTGTCACCTTGCAGGATTCCGGTGAACTCGCCGCCATCGACCTCCCGACGCAAACGGTGAAGTGGAAAATGCCCGTGGGCAACACGCCGGCAGGATTGTGGATGACGCCCGGCGACAAGGAATTGCTCGTGGGCATGACTGGCGAAGACGATGTCGCCGTGGTCGACTGGCACAAGCAGCAAGTCATCAAACGCATTCAGACGGGCAAGGGCGCGCACAACTTCCGCAATCTCGACGACGGCAAGCACGTCGCGGTGAGCAATCGCGTGGCGAGCACGATCAGCATCATCGATTACACCACGCTGCAAAAAACCGCCGATATCACCGGTCTCCTGCCCGGACCGGACGACATGGAACTGGCGGCGGATCGCAAGACCTTGTGGGTCGGGTTCCGCTTCGCGCGTCATGTTGGCGTGATCGACCTGAACACCAACAAGCTGGTCGATACCATCGCTGTCGGCCGCTCGCCGCACGGAATCTTTTTTGCCAATCGCGCACCCGTGTATGCGCCGAATCCGGATTGAGCGACACCGCAATGATTGAAGAGGCAGGAGAGCATTTGCATGGTTACTGAAATTCTCGCTCAACTCGACAACGCGGTGGGCAGTTTGCAGACGCTGCTTTACGTCGATGTTGTCCAGCCGATTTTCTTCAAGGTCGGCTTGATGGGCTACGACGAAGACACTTACGACGCGCTTTATTGGGTCATCATCGGCGCGCTGGAAGTGCTGGCGACGTTCGCCATTCTGCGGCCGCTCGAAGCGCTTCGTCCCATTGAGACATGGCAGGACAGGAAGGCGGTTCGTTCAGATGTTTTTTATACGTGGATAGCGAAGCTCGGCATCATCAACCTGGCGTTCTTTTTCCTGCTGACGCCCGTGTTCAATCATTGGCAAAGCCTGATGGTGATCCACGGCATTCCGAATCTCGAGGTCGACAGTCTGTGGCCCGGCGTGACCGATCAACCGGTTGTGTCGTTCGTGATCTATCTGATCGTGCTGGATTTCGCGGGCTACTGGTATCACCGCTGGCAACACCGCTTTGGCGTGTGGTGGGAATTGCATGCGGTTCATCACAGCCAGCAGCAAATGTCGCTCTGGGCGGACGACCGCAATCATTTCCTCGATGACATCATCCAGGCAGCGTTCTTCGCGAGCATCTCGCTCTTCATTGGCGTGGAGCCGTCGCAGTTCGTCGTGCTGGTCGCGCTCAGCAATGTACTGCAAAGCATCCAGCACGTGAACGCCCGCTTGCCCTTCGTGCCCATGCTCGACCGTTTGCTCGTGAGTCCGACGTTCCATCGGCGTCATCATGCGATTGGCTATGGTCACGAAGGTACGCGTTATGGCTGCAACTTCGGCGTGCTGTTTCCGTGGTGGGACATGCTGTTCAAGACGGCTTCATGGAATCGCGCGGTCGAACCGACAGGCATTCGCGATCAGTTGCCGGCGCCGTACGGCCGTGGCCGCGATTACGGAATGGGCATGTGGGCGCAGCAATGGCATGCGTTCGCGCGGATTGCGCAGCGAATGCGTTCCGAATAATTTTAATGCGGCTTGAACGCCGCGCCGCAACACACAACGCCATGCGCTTCGCGCATGGCGTTTTTTTATTGGCGCCGTCAAAACGTCAGCCCAATCATCTTTACACGATTTTTACACCCGCAGCAGTTCTCTTTGCCAGCCGTTTACACACGATCAACTAACCTTCAGCACGTCCAAATCCGCTACGGGAGATCAAAACAATGGACCTGCTTTATATCGCCGGCATCATCGCCTTCTGGGCTTTATGCGCGGCTCTGACCATCGGTTGCGACAAGCTGCGTCGCGCTCCAGGAGGCCGCCCATGACCACCTGGATGCTGGTGCTGGCCGGTGCCTCGACACTGCTCTTGTTCGTGTACCTCGTGTACGCATTGCTGCGTGCGGAGGATCTGGAATGAACGCCAATAACCTGTTTCAAGCGGGCCTTTACATTGTCGTATTGATCGCGCTCGCGGTTCCCATCGGCCGGTACATAACCGGCGTGCTCGACGGTTCGTCCGTAGTGGTTCGCCGCATCGGCCGCCCGATCGAGTCAGTGTTGTACAAGCTGGCCGGCGTAGACGATAAAGCCGAAATGTCGTGGAAGCATTACGCCTTTGCCGTCCTCGCATTCAACGCGCTCGGCGCGCTCGTGGTGTTCGGATTCCTTCGTCTGCAGCAATGGTTGCCGTCGAACCCGCAAGGCTTCGGTCCGATGACCTCCGACGGCGCGTTCAATACTGCGGTCAGCTTCGTGACCAACACGAACTGGCAGGATTACACGCCTGAAGCGACCGCGAGTTATCTGTCGCAGATGGTCGGCTTGTCGGTGCAGAACTTCTTGTCCGCCGCAACGGGTATTGCTGTCGTGGTTGCGCTGATTCGCGGCTTCGCGCGTCACACGGCGACCACCATCGGCAACTTCTGGGTCGACCTGACGCGTATCACGCTCTACATCCTCGCGCCGATGGCAACCGTCATCGCGCTGGTGTTCGTGAGCCAGGGCGTGATCCAGAACTTCGAAGCGTATAAAGATGTCGGCACGCTGCAGACCACGACATACCAGACGCCGAAGACGGACGCGCAAGGCAACGCGGTAAAGGACGCCAAGGGCAATGCCGTGATGGTCGACAACAAGGCCGACAAGCAGACGCTTGCAATGGGCCCGGTCGCTTCGCAGGAAGCGATCAAGATGCTTGGCACGAACGGCGGCGGTTTCTTCAATGCCAACTCAGCGCATCCGTATGAAAACCCGACGCCGTTTTCGAACTTCGTCCAGATGCTTTCCATGCTGATCATTCCTGCGTCGCTGTGCGTGGTGTTCGGAAGGATGGTCGGCGACAGGCGCCAGGGCTACGCGATTCTTGCCGCGATGACCATTGCCTTCGCAATTGCATGCTGGGGTGAAATCTCGTTCGAGCAAGCGGGCAATCCGCTGTTTGCATCGTTGCATGTCGATCAGAGCGCGTCGCCTTTACAGGCAGGTGGTAACGCCGAGGGCAAGGAAACACGCTTCGGTATTGCGCAGTCGGGCATTTTCACCGTTGCGACGACGGCGGCTTCGTGCGGCGCCGTGAACAACACGCATGACTCGCTGACGCCCATGGGCGGCTTCGTTCCAATGCTGCTGATCCAGCTCGGCGAAGTGATCTTCGGCGGCGTGGGTTCGGGCCTGTACGGCATGCTCGTCTTCGCAATGCTTGCGGTATTCGTCGCGGGCCTGATGATCGGGCGCACGCCTGAATACATCGGCAAGAAGATCGAGTCGTACGAGATGAAGATGGTCGCGATCGTGGTGCTGCTGACGCCGTTCCTGGTGTTGCTCGGCACATCGATGGGCGTGCTGACGGCCGCGGGCACGGCGGGTATCTCGAACCCGGGACCGCATGGCTTCTCCGAAGTGCTCTACGCCTATAGCTCGGCCGCGAACAATAACGGCAGCGCGTTTGCGGGCCTCACAGTCAGCACGCCGTTCTACAACATCACGACCGGCATTGCGATGTGGTTCGGCCGCTTCGGTTCGATCATTCCGGTGCTTGCCATTGCAGGTGCGCTGGCTGCCAAGAAACGTATCGCGACGACTGCCGGCAGCCTGCCGACGCACGGTCCGCTGTTCGTCGTGTTGCTGCTCGGCACGGTGGTGCTGGTGGGTGCGCTGACGTATGTGCCGGCGCTTGCGCTGGGTCCGATCGTCGAGCATCTGATGATGCTCTCGGGCAAATAAGCGGTCACTGATACAGAGGAAAGTATGAACACAATTGTCAAACCGCCAGTGAAGACGCCTAACAAGGCGCCGGAGAAAAATCCGGAGCCAACGGGAAATTCACGCTCGGCTGCGCGTTCCATGTTCGACCCGGCCATTGTCATGCCGGCGATCGCGGACTCGTTCAGGAAGCTCGACCCGCGCACGCAATTACGCAATCCGGTGATGTTCTGCGTGTATGTGGGCAGTATCCTGACCACGGTCCTTTGGGTGGCCGCTTTGTCGGGCCAGGCCGAGGCGCCCGCGGGTTTTATCCTCGCGGTGTCGCTGTGGCTGTGGTTCACGGTGCTGTTCGCGAACTTCGCCGAAGCGCTGGCTGAAGGCCGTTCGAAGGCGCAGGCTGCATCGCTGCGCAGCGCGAAGCGCGACGTCATGGCGAAGAAGCTGGACAAGCCCGATCACAAGGGTGCAATCCAGATCACGACCGCGACAGAACTGCGCAAGGGTGATGTCGTACTGGTGGAGACGGGCGATGTGATCCCTGCCGACGGTGAAGTGGTGGATGGCGTTGCTTCTGTCGACGAGTCCGCCATTACCGGCGAATCGGCGCCCGTTATCCGCGAGTCGGGCGGCGACTTCACGGCAGTGACGGGCGGTACGCGCGTGTTGTCGGACTGGATCGTGGTGCGAGTGACGGTCAATCCGGGCGAGGCGTTCCTTGACCGCATGATCGCGATGGTCGAAGGCGCGAAGCGCCAGAAGACGCCCAACGAAATCGCGTTGACGATCCTGCTGGTCGCCTTGAGCCTCGTGCTGCTGTTTGCGACCGCGACGCTGCTGCCGTTCTCGATGTTCTCGGTCGGCGCCATGAAAGCGGGACACGTGGTGACGATTACTGCGCTTGCCGCGCTGCTCGTGTGCCTGATACCGACGACCATCGGCGGGTTGCTTTCTGCCATTGGCGTGGCCGGCATGAGCCGCATGATGCAGGCGAACGTGATCGCAACGTCCGGACGTGCCGTGGAAGCCGCCGGTGACGTGGACGTGCTGTTGCTCGACAAGACCGGCACGATCACGCTGGGCAATCGTCAGGCATCGAGTTTCGTCCCGGCCCCCGGTCTCTCCGAACAGGACCTGGCCGATGCCGCACAACTTGCATCGCTTGCCGACGAAACGCCGGAAGGCCGCAGCATCGTGGTGCTCGCCAAACAGCGTTTCAACATCCGTCAGCGCGAGATGGCAACGCTGCACGCGACCTTCCTGAACTTCACCGCGCAGACGCGCATGAGTGGTGTCGACCTGCCGGATCGCGAGATTCGCAAGGGGGCAGCCGAAGCGGTCAAGACTTACGTGGAGCGTAATGGCGGCCGCTATCCGCAGGAAGTATCGAATGCGGTCGATGAAATTGCGCGCCGCGGCAGCACGCCGCTGGTCGTCGCCGAACGCAGCGACAACGGCGCGCGTGTCCTTGGTGTGATCGAACTGAAGGACATCGTCAAGGGCGGCATCAAGGAGCGTTTTGCCGAACTGCGCAAGATGGGTATCAAGACCGTGATGGTCACGGGCGACAACCGCCTGACGGCCGCCGCTATTGCAGCGGAAGCGGGCGTGGACGACTTCCTGGCAGAAGCGACGCCGGAAGCCAAGCTCGCCACTATCCGCAGCTATCAGGCGGAAGGCCGTCTTGTCGCAATGACCGGCGACGGCACGAACGACGCACCGGCGCTTGCCCAGGCCGACGTTGCCGTCGCAATGAACACTGGCACGCAGGCGGCGAAGGAAGCCGGCAACATGGTCGATCTCGATTCGAACCCGACCAAGCTGATCGAGATCGTGGAGATCGGCAAGCAGATGCTGATGACGCGCGGATCGCTCACCACGTTCTCGATTGCGAACGACGTGGCCAAGTACTTCGCCATCATCCCGGCTGCGTTTGCGTCCACGTACCCGCAATTGCGCGTGCTCGACGTGATGCATCTGAGCTCGCCGTCGTCGGCGATCCTGTCGGCAGTGATCTTCAACGCGCTGATCATCGTGGTGCTGATTCCGCTTGCATTGAAGGGCGTGAAGTACCGGCCGCTCGGCGCAGCGTCGCTGTTGCGCCGCAACCTGCTGGTGTACGGCCTCGGCGGCATCTTGCTGCCGTTCCCGTTCATCAAGATCATCGACATGATTTTGACGGCGTTTGGCTGGGCCTGAACTTGATGGTGAGCGGCCGGTTTGCATTCGATCGCTTCCGGCCGCTCAAGACCTTTGGATTTTTAACTGGATAGTTAATCATGAAAAATATCATTCGTCCTGTGATCGTGTTGTTCGCGGCGTTGACTATCGTGACCGGGCTCGTATATCCGGTCGTGGTCACTGCCGTGGCGCACGCTGCGTTCCCCGGTCAGTCGAATGGCAGTGTGATCGAGAAGAACGGCAAGCCGATCGGCTCCGAACTCATCGGCCAGCAGTTCGATGCACCCGGTTATTTCTGGGGCCGTCTCTCGGCGACATCGCCAAATCCGTATAACCCGACTGCATCGGGCGGCTCGAATCTCGGCCCGACCAATCCCGCGCTCGCCGATGAAGTCAAAGGCCGCATCAGCGCGTTGCACGATGCCGATCCCGCCAATACGGCGCCGGTTCCCGTCGATCTCGTGACCTCGTCGGGCAGCGGTCTCGATCCTGAGATCAGCCCCGCTGCGGCCACATACCAGATCGACCGCGTCGCGAAGGCGCGCAAGCTCTCGCATAACGATGTCGATGCACTCGTTCAACGCGCGACCAGCGGCCGTCAATTCGGGATCCTCGGCGAAGCGCGTGTGAACGTGTTGAAGCTGAACCTCGCGCTTGACGAACTGAAGCCCGCAAGCTGATGGACCGTCCCGACCCCGACGAGCTGCTCGACAAGATCCAGCGCGACGAAGAGAAGAAACAGCGCGGCAGGCTGAAGATTTTCTTCGGTGCATCGGCTGGTGTCGGGAAGACCTATTCGATGTTGCAGGCCGGGCGCCGGCGCCGCGACGAAGGTATCGATACCGTTGTCGGTATTGTGGAGACGCATGGCAGGAAGGAGACGCTCGCGCTCGTCGAGGGGCTGGAAGCCGTACCGCTGACGACGTATGAATATCGTGGACATCAGTTGCCCGAGTTCGACCTCGACGGCGCGCTCGCAAGAAAGCCGCAACTGATTCTCGTCGATGAACTCGCGCACTCGAATGTGCAGGGCGCGCGGCATCTGAAGCGCTGGCAGGATGTGTACGAGCTGCTCGATGCCGGCATCGACGTGTACACCACGGTCAACGTGCAGCACCTGGAAAGTCTCAACGATATCGTCGGGCAGATCACCGGCATTCGCGTGTGGGAGACCGTGCCGGATCGCGTATTCGATCTCGCCGATGAAGTTACGCTAGTCGACTTGCCGGCCGAAGAGCTGCTCGACCGGTTGAGGGACGGCAAGGTGTACTTGCCGCAACAAGCCGCCAATGCGGTCAAGAATTTTTTCCGCAAGGGCAATCTGATTGCGCTGCGCGAACTTGCGCTGCGGCGTACCGCGGACCGGGTGGACGCGCAGATGCGCGAGTACCGCGCGGATCAATCGATCAGCCGGATCTGGCAGGCGCGCGAGCGGTTGATCGCGTGCATTGGTCCGGGTCCCGAAAGCGCCGCGCTGGTCCGCTCTGCCGCGCGCCTGGCCGCAAGCCTGAAGGCCGACTGGCTTGCTGTATATGTCGAGACGCCCAAGCTTCAACGTCTGCCCGACGTATGGCGCAAGCGTACGCTCGACGCACTCAAGCTCGCGTCCGAACTGGGCGCCGAAACGGTCACGCTCGACGGCACGGATGCGGCCGCGACGCTGGTTGCGTACGCGCGCATGCGCAATGTATCGAGGATCGTGGCAGGCGCCTCCGATGCCCCTACATGGCGGCGCGTCTTCGATCAGCCCGTTGCGGAATCGATTGTCCGGTTCGCCAACGATATCGATGTGACCCTGGTCGGCGCGGGCGCGGCGAAACAAGCGAGCGAGCAGGGTGAGCGCATGCCGAGGTTCTCGGGCGTCTTGAACGAAGACCGCTCGCCGCCCAATGCTTATTTTTATACAGTTGCCGTTGGTGTTGGAATCACAGCAGTGGCACGGCTGTTGTCGCATCACATCGATCTGACGAACCTTGTGATGCTGTACCTGCTCGGCGTGGTCTTCGCCGCCGTGCGGCTGGGACGTGGCCCGGGTGTGCTGCTCTCGTTCCTGAGCGTCGCCGCATTCGATTTCTTTTTTGTTCCGCCGGAGATGTCTTTCGCGGTATCGGACACGCAGTATTTGCTGACGTTCTTTGTGATGCTGCTCACATCTCTGACAATCAGCCACCTCACGTCTAACCTGCGGCGTCAGGCGCGGGTTGCGTCGTTACGCGAGCGCCGCACCGGCGCCATGTACGCGATGACGCGCGAGCTTGGCGGCGCGTTGATGACGGAACAGATCATCGAAATAGGATCGCGGCATGTGGGCGAGATTTTTCAGGCGAAGGTCGCGGTCCTTCTTCCGGACAGCAACGAGAAGGTCCGGCAAAAATTGGACGATCCCGACCCGCACGTGACGCTCGATGCGTCCGGGCTCGACCTGGACATTGCGCAATGGGTGTACGACCAGCAGAAGCCGGCAGGACGCGGCACGGATACGTTGCCTGCAAGCCATGCGCTGTATCTGCCGCTGAAGGCGCCAATGCGTACGCGTGGCGTCCTCGCGCTGATCACCGCGAACCCGGAAGAACTCGCGGTGCCCGAGCAGCAACGCATGATCGATACCTTCGCTTCGCAAATCGCGCTGGCGCTGGAACGCGTGCACTACGTCGAGATCGCGCAGGACGCATTGGTGAACATGGAGTCGGAGCGCATGCGCAACTCGCTTTTGTCGGCTATCTCGCATGATTTGCGCACGCCGCTTACATCGATTGTCGGCTTTGCTTCCATGCTTGAAGAACAGCGCCGCGCGCCCGATACCGCCTCCGACAACTCCCGCGAACTGGTTCATGCAATCCATGAAGAGGCGCTGCGCATGAGCGGACTCGTGACCAACCTGCTGGATATGGCGCGCCTGCAGGCGGGAAGCATACGGCTCAATCGCCAGTGGCTGATGCTTGAAGAAGTGGTCGGTGCAGCGCTCGCGGTGTGTCGTCGAACGCTTGCGGGACATCCCGTACAAGTGCGTGTACCCGGGGATCTCCCGCTAATACAACTCGACGCTGTCCTCATGGAACGCCTGCTCGCAAATCTGTTCGAGAACGCGGCCAAATACACGCCAGCCGTGGCGGGGCTGTTCATCACCGCGGCGGTCGAAGACCATGACGGCGAGCGCGTCGTGAGGGTGTGCGTCGATGACGACGGACCCGGCTTGCCCTCGGGCATCCAGCCCACTCTCTTCGATAAATTCACGCGTGGCGAAAAGGAATCGGCCAAGCCGGGAATCGGTTTGGGCCTGGCGATCTGCCGCGCGATAGTCGAAGCGCATGGAGGAAAGATCGGCGCTGAAAACCGCCAGGGCGCTGACGGAAACGTGCTGGGCGCGCGTTTCTGGTTCACGTTGCCGGCAAGCGGAACGCCACCCTTCGAAGCCCTTCCCGATGAAAGCAGTGCCGAGCCGCCAGATGTTGCATCGAACGCGGACCGCCCATGAGCGAGCCCACGTTGACCGTCGTCGTGATCGAGGACGACAAGCAGATTCGCCGGTTCGTACGCACGACGCTGGAAGCGCAAGGCATGAATGTGTTCGAGGCGGAAACCGGGCAGCAGGGCTTGCGAGAAGCGGCCTTTCGTTTGCCGGACCTGATCGTGGTCGATTTGGGTTTGCCGGATACTGATGGCATCGATGTGATTCGGGAGTTACGCACTTGGACCGAGCAACCTGTGATCGTGCTGTCGGCGCGAACCCATGAGGACGCAAAGGTCGCGGCGCTCGACGCCGGCGCGGACGATTACCTCACGAAACCCTTTGGCGTTTCCGAGCTTCTTGCGCGCATCCGCGCGCAGTTGCGGCGGCGAAATCGTGGCGGCCAGCAGGAAACGCCGCAGGTGCGCTTTGGCACGGTCACGGTGGATCTGTCGGAAAGACGGGTCACGCGCGATGGTGCGCAGATACATCTCACGCCCATCGAATACCGGTTGTTGACAACGCTGGCCCGCCACGCCGGCCGCGTGATTACGCATCAGCAGTTGCTGCGGGAAGTGTGGGGACCGGCATATGTGGAGAACCAGCATTACCTGCGCGTTTATATGGGGCATCTCAGGCACAAGCTGGAAGCCGATCCCACGCAACCCCTGCATATCTTGACCGAGACCGGCGTTGGCTACAGGCTGGCAGGGACGCAATAGTGAATCGCTTACTTTGACGCGTTATTGATAGCGGGTGCCGCGCTTTGATCCTGATCGATACGTCAAGCAGCGTAGCCTTCGCGAACTCTCATCGCTTGCGTCCGCAATGCATTCACTTCGAGCATTGAAAGCGCGCCAAAGGCTACGCGCAGCGCGTGGCTTTTCATATGCGTCAGTTCTCGGCGAGCCTGCATGCGTCGAGGGATGAGTGGACCAAGGCGCCTTGAGATGATCTTTACGCACAGGGGCGTGGATTTTCCAAAGTATTGATGTCGCGCCTGCTTTAATTGAATTGCATCAAGCCGTTTGCCCCCGGGCCTTAGCCCGCTGCAAACGAATACACCAGAACAACCAAGAGTGCACAACCGTGTTGAAGCTTCATACCGCGATGCGTATCAGGGGAACGGCCAAGGTCATTTGTGTGGCGATCGTCGCAAACCAGGTGATGACCTCCGCATTTGCTTATGTCGTAAGCCAACTCGACCCGAACACGCCGACCTTCGTCACGACTATTTTCAGCTTCGTCACTTGCGGGCTGGTAAGCATGTGGCTGCAGGGCGATGCCCGGCGCGCATATTTGCGCGCTCGGGAGCAAGGATGCATTACGCCGGTCAGCAAGACCAATCCGGCGCTCAAGATTTCGCCGGACTGCCCCAAGCCCTGGCTAGTGATTCTGCATATAGAAATGAATCCGGCAGCAGTAGGTTTGTAGATTGCCTGCTTAGGCGTCGGTTTACTTGTTGCTCCCCGCGCCTGTTCCGTACAACCCGTTGTTAAACCCGCCGGCGCCTTCGGTCTTATGTTGCTTGCCCGCAGTCATGCCTCGCGCGTTGCCGGTAGCGTCCTTCGATTGCGGCTTGAGCGACTCGTGTACGGTGGATGTGGACGCGTCAGGCGAGGTTCCGGCCGCCGATGTCCGGTTATCCTGTGACGAGCTTCCGTTTCCTTGCGAAATCTGCGCAAGGCTGTACGTGCTGAACGCAAGCAACAAGCTCCCTAGCAAAACCGCTGTCGAATGCGGAAGCAGACGCTTGCGGAATTGATCGTGTTTATTTAGGGGCAATACATGTTTTTCAGTTTGATGAGCCATGAGCGCGCGAGTGAGTTGAATGAATATGGGCGGACGCATGAACGATGCCTGATCATTACCAACAAATATCAACACATTACTTAGTGATTACGTCAAGGCCCGTATTTTGGTTTCTCTGCGGATATTTAAGACGTTCGCAGGTCCACCCTGCAAAGCTTTGCGCGAACCTTTCTGCGAAATTCAGCCCGCGACTTTATAATCCACCCCGGTCCCCCATAAAGTCCGAGGCGCACGATGTTACAAATGTCCCGGCGACAGTTCCTGAAAGTTTCCGCAAGCACGCTTGCCGGATCGAGCCTGGCCCTGATGGGTTTCTCGCCGGCACCCGCATTAGCGGAAGTCCGCCAGTACAAACTGTCGCGTACCACCGAAACCCGTAATACCTGCCCGTACTGCTCAGTCGGCTGTGGCATCCTGATGTACGGTCTCGGCGACAACGCCAAGAACGCCAAATCAAGCATTATTCATATCGAAGGCGATCCGGATCATCCGGTCAATCGCGGCACGCTGTGTCCCAAGGGCGCAAGTCTCATCGATTTCATTCATAGCCCGAGTCGTTTGAAGTACCCGGAATATCGCGCGGCGGGATCGAATGAATGGAAACGCATGTCGTGGGAAGACGCCCTCGACCGCATCGCCAAGCTGATGAAGGACGATCGCGACGCGAATTTTGTCGAAACCACGGAAGACGGCAAGAAGGTCAATCGATGGCTGACCACCGGCATGCTTGCAGCATCGGCCGGTAGCAATGAAGTTGGATATCTGACGCACAAGACCATTCGCAGTCTTGGCATGCTCGCGTTCGACAATCAAGCACGTGTCTGACACGGCCCGACGGTGGCAGGTCTTGCCCCGACGTTTGGCCGTGGAGCGATGACGAACCATTGGGTCGACATCAAGAACGCGGATGTGATTCTGGTGATGGGCGGCAATGCAGCGGAGGCACACCCGTGCGGTTTCAAATGGGTCACCGAAGCCAAGGCGCATCGTAAGGCAAGGCTGATCGTGGTCGATCCGCGCTTCACGCGGACAGCATCGGTCGCGGATTATTACGCGCAAATTCGGACGGGATCGGACATTGTGTTCCTGGGCGGCGTGATCAATTATCTGCTGACCAACGACAAGATCCAGCACGAGTACGTCAGGAATTACACGGACTTCCCGTTTATTGTCCGTGAGGACTTCGCGTTTTCGGACGGCCTGTATTCCGGCTATGACGCGGACAAGCACAGCTACGATAAAACGACCTGGGACTATGAACGCGGCGACGATGGATACGCCAAGATCGATCCCACGTTGCAGCATCCGCGCTGCGTGTACAACCTGATGAAGCAGCACTATTCGCGCTATACGCCCGAGCAGGTCGAGAAGATCTGCGGCACGCCGAAGGAGAAGTTCCTGAAGGTATGCGAGATGCTGGCATCGACCGCGGTTCCGGGTCGCGCCGGTACGATCCTGTACGCGCTTGGCTGGACGCATCATTCCGTTGGCTCGCAAATCATCCGCACCGGCGCGATGGTGCAATTGCTGCTGGGTAATATCGGCATTGCAGGCGGCGGCATGAATGCGCTGCGCGGCCACTCGAACATCCAGGGGTTGACCGACCTCGGGTTGATGTCGAACTTGCTGCCGGGCTATATGACGTTGCCCATGGAAGGCGAGCAGGACTTCGATGATTACATCAAGAAGCGTGCAACCCAGCCCCTGCGTCCGAACCAGTTGAGCTACTGGCGCAACTATCGTGCGTTCCATGTGAGCTTCATGAAGTCGTGGTGGGGATCCAACGCGACCGCTGAAAACAACTTCGGCTTCGACTACCTGCCCAAGCTCGACAAGTCCTACGACATGCTGCAAGTGTTCGAGCTGATGAGCCAGGGCAAGATGAACGGCTACATTGCGCAGGGGTTCAACCCGCTCGCGGCGGCGCCTAACAAGTCGAAGATCGGCGCGAGTCTCGCCAAGCTGAAGTGGCTCGTCATCATGGATCCGCTCGCTACTGAAACGTCCGAGTTCTGGAAGAACTTTGGCGAGTTCAACGACGTGGATGCATCGAAGATCCAGACTGAGGTGTTCCGCTTGCCGACCACGTGTTTCGCGGAGGAACGCGGTTCGCTGGTGAGTTCGAGTCGCGTGTTGCAGTGGCATTGGCAAGGCGCGGACGGCCCGGGTGAATCGAAGAGCGATCTCGAGATCATGTCGGGCCTGTGGCTGCGCATCAGGAAGGCGTACACGGAGCAGGGCGGCAAGTATCCTGATCCTATCGTCAACATGAGCTGGCCTTATTCGGATCCGGAAAGCCCGACGCCTGAAGAAATCGCAATGGAGTTCAACGGCAAGGCGCTCGACGACGTAACCGACGTCACCGATAAAACCAAGGTCCTCGCCAAGAAGGGCGAGCAGTTGTCGAGCTTCGCGCTGCTTCGCGACGACGGCAGCACGGCAAGCGGTTGCTGGATTTTCTGCGGAGCATGGACGCAGGCCGGCAACCAGATGGGCCGCCGCGACAACTCGGACCCCACAGGCATCGGCAACACGTTGAACTGGGCGTGGGCGTGGCCCGCAAACCGGCGCATCCTGTACAACCGTGCGTCGTGCGATGTCAGCGGCAAGCCGTTCGACATGACCCGCAAGCTGATTGCGTGGAACGGCAAGGCGTGGGCCGGTGCGGATATCCCTGACTTCAAGGCGGACGAACCGCCCGAGAACGGCATGAACCCGTTCATCATGAATCCGGAGGGCGTCGCACGTTTCTTCTCGCGCGATGGCCTGGTGGAAGGGCCGTTCCCCGAGCACTACGAGCCGTTCGAAAATCCGTTGGGCTATAACCCCATGCACCCGGACAACAAGGCGGTCGTCAGCAATCCGGCGGCGCGCGTGTTCCCAAACGATCGGGCCGCGTTCGGTACGCACGAAAATTTCCCGCATACGGCCACCACGTATCGTCTGACCGAGCATTTTCACTACTGGACCAAGCACGCGCGCCTCAACGCGATCGTGCAGCCGCAGCAGTTCGTGGAAATCGGCGAGGACCTGGCGAAGGAAGTGGGTGTAGTCGCGGGAGATCGCGTGAAGGTGTCGTCGAATCGCGGGCATATCGTGGCTGTCGCGGTCGTGACGAAGCGGATCAAACCCTTGATGATCGAAGGGAAGAAAGTACAAACAGTTGGATTGCCGCTGCATTGGGGCTTCAAGGGACTCACGAAGCCAGGCTATCTCGTCAATACGCTGACGCCTTCCGTGGGCGACGGGAATTCGCAAACACCGGAATTCAAGTCGTTTCTCGTCAAGGTCGAAAAGGCATAAGGAAAAGAGATGGCACTGCAATCACTGGATATCAAACGTCTTTCTGCCACGACGCTGCCGGAGCCGCAGGTTCGCGTTCCCGTTACGGGAACGGTTGCGAAGCTGATCGATGTATCGAAGTGCATCGGCTGCAAGGCGTGTCAGACGGCGTGCATGGAATGGAACGACTTGCGCGATGAAGTCGGCGACTCTATTGGCGTGTACGACAACCCGCGTGACCTGTCCGAGCATTCGTGGACGGTCATGCGGTTCTCGGAATACGAGAACACTGAAGGCGATCTCGAGTGGCTGATCCGCAAGGACGGCTGCATGCATTGCGAGGACCCGGGGTGTTTGAAGGCGTGTCCGTCGCCGGGGGCGATCGTTCAGTACACGAACGGCATCGTGGATTTTCACGAGGAGAACTGCATTGGCTGTGGCTACTGCGTGACGGGTTGCCCGTTCAACGTGCCGCGTATTTCGAAGCAGGATAATCGTGCTTACAAATGCACGCTCTGCTCGGATCGCGTTGCGGTTGGACAGGAACCGGCATGCGTGAAGACCTGCCCGACCGGCGCCATCATGTTCGGCACCAAAGAGGACATGAAGCAGCAGGCGGCGGATCGCGTGGTCGATTTGAAGGAGCGCGGTTTTGCCAACGCAGGGTTGTACGATCCTGCAGGGGTGGGCGGCACGCATGTCATGTACGTGCTCCATCACGCTGACAAAGCCAACCTCTATCACGGCTTGCCGCAGAATCCGAAGATCAGCGCGTTCGTGTCGCTGTGGAAGGGGTTGTCGAAACCGCTGGCGCTCGCCGGCATCGCGATGGCCGCGTTAGCGGGCTTCTTCCACTACACGCGGGTCGGGCCGAATGAGGTGTCGGAGGCGGAAGAAGCCGAAGCACAGCATGAAGCTGCTGAAGCCATCGAGGCACGCCGTTCACGGGAGGCATCCGATGAAACACGATAAAGACGCTGTTCTGCGAGACGTGAAGGGCAACGGGCTGATCCAGCGCTACACGCCGAATGAACGCACCAACCACTGGATCACCGCCATCACGTTCATCTTGCTGGCACTGTCCGGACTTGCCATGTTTCATCCGGCCATGTCGTGGTTGTATGCGCTTTTGGGCGGCGGGCAATGGACGCGTATTCTTCATCCGTTCATCGGCTGCGTGATGTTTCTCTCGTTCCTGATCCTTGCATTGCGTTTCTGGCACCATAACTATCTGGACAAGAGTGACCTGCAGTGGATGCGTCAGATTGACGACGTCCTCAACAATCGCGAGGAAAAACTCCCTGCCATTGGCAAGTACAACGCCGGTCAGAAGCTGCTGTTCTTCACCATGGTCGCGTGCCTGCTGCTGCTTCTGGCAAGCGGCATCGTGATCTGGCGACGGTATTTCTCGTTCTATTTTCCGATCGAGATCATTCGCCTCGCTGCCGTCGTGCATGCTGCTGCAGCGTTCGTACTGATCGTCGGGATCGTGGTGCATATTTATGCGGCGTTGTGGATCAAGGGATCGATCGGAGCAATGACGCGCGGCACCGTGACTTACGGCTGGGCGAAAAAGCATCACCCCAGATGGTTCAAGGAAATCATCGGCAAGTAAGTCCGATTGTTCAGCATCCGGTGTAACCTGGCCGCCGCCGTTCTTTGTCTTTGGAAAAACGCGGCGGCTCTTCAGTTTCAAGAGGTCGACAAACGTGGTTCAACGCATTCTGGAAGCGGGCGATATCGAATCGCTCGATCAATCCGCCATACCGCGCATTCGGACGCCCGAGCGTGCCACGGTATTTCTCGCGCGCGCAGCGCGTCTGCGGGCGCTTGCCGAACGCAGCAATCCGATCGCGGGATACCTTCGCCTGATGGCGGCGCTTGCCGACGCCCAGCATGACGTGATCCAGGATTTCAAGGCCCAAGCGCCTAGCGCGGCGTTGATTGCAAGCGCGCAGCAGCATTCCATGCCGTTGATTCCCGCGCTGTCCGGCGTGCGCGATCCGGCGTGGCAAGATGTGCTCGTTCGCCTGCTCGACAAACTCAAGGCCGCCGGTCCGCTGACGCCTGCTTTGGAGCAACTGATTGCGAAGCTCAAGTCGCTCGACTCCGCCACGCTCGAAACGCAAGCCGACGCCATTTTTGCGCAGCGCTTTGCCGAAGTCGATCCGGCGAGCGCACCGTTCATATCGGCGGCGCTGCAAGTAGTGTGGACGGACCTCGCGGCGGATATCGACAAACGGGATGTACCGTACATCGAAACGCTGGGCCTGTGCCCGGTGTGCGGATCGCATCCGGTCGCGAGCATGGTGCGCCTTGGCGGCGCGTACGAGAATTACCGCTTTCTTCAATGCGGCCTGTGCGCCACCGAATGGCACATGGTCCGCGCAAAATGTTCGAACTGCGATTCGACCAAAGGCATCGCCTATCACGCACTGGGAACACCGGATGCTGATACCGAAACGAAGGAAAGAGAATCGAAGAAAGCGCCGCTCAAAGCGGAGTCGTGCGACGAATGCCATACCTACCGAAAGATTGGCTTCCAGGACAAGGATTACGACTTCGAACCCTTCGCCGACGATCTAGCCAGCTTGACGCTGGATCTGTTGATGGGGGAGGAAGGCTACCGGCGGGCGTCACCGCATCCGTGGTTATGGCCGGAACAAGTCGACGATAAAACTGACCAGGCTGGCGAGTCCAATTGAAGAGGATCGGTTTGTGAGCGATGTAACGAGCGCCGAGTTGCGGGCGCTGATGGCGCATGTGCCATCTGTGGAACAGGTGATGGCGTCCGAGGGATTCGCGGCTCTGGCGGACGAGTTTGGGCGCACGCAAGTCCTGGCTACGCTGCGCGGTGCGCTCGACGCCTGGCGCGCAGCGGCGCTCGCTCGTTGCGCGTCGGTGGAAGCGCTCGATCTGGCGGCGCTGACGGCATCGGTTGAACAGAATCTTCGTGAGCGTAACCGGCCTCGGTTTCGCACGGTGTTCAATCTGACCGGGACCGTGCTTCATACCAACCTCGGCCGCGCGTTGTTGCCCGACAGCGCCGTCAGCGCGGTCGTCGCCGCATTGACCCGTCCGGCAAACCTCGAGTTCGATCTGGAAACCGGCAAGCGCGGTGATCGCGATGATCTGATCGACGAACTCATCTGCGAACTCACTGGCGCCGAAGCCGCGACCGTCGTCAACAACAACGCCGCGGCCGTATTGCTGAGCTTGTCCGCGCTCGCGCCGAAAAAAGAAGTGATCGTGTCGCGCGGAGAACTCGTGGAAATCGGCGGCGCGTTCCGCATTCCCGACATCATGATGCGCGCCGGCGCGAAACTGCGTGAAGTCGGAACCACGAACCGTACGCACCTGAAGGACTACGACGAAGCCATCAATCCGCGTACGGCATTGCTAATGAAAGTGCACACGAGCAATTACGCCATCAACGGCTTCACGAAGGAAGTCACGGTTGGCGGACTTGCTCCGCTGTCGAAAGAGCGCGGCGTGCCCATAGCGGTCGATCTGGGCAGTGGCACGCTTGTCGATCTCACGCAGTGGGGCTTGCCGCGTGAAACAACCGTGCGCGAGACGATACTCGCCGGCGCCGACCTCGTTACGTTCAGCGGAGACAAGCTGCTTGGCGGTCCGCAAGCCGGCCTGATCGTCGGGCGGCGCGACCTGATCGCGAAGATCAAGAAGCATCCGCTCAAGCGCGCATTGCGCGTGGGCAAGTTGACGCTTGCCGCGCTCGAACCGGTGTTGCAGCTTTATCGCGCGCCGGAATTGCTGGCCGAGCGCCTTACCACGCTGCGTTTGCTGACCCGTCCCGCCGACGCCATGCGCGCCACCGCGGAGCGTGTCCAGCCCGCGTTGCAACGCGCGGCGGGCGAGCGTTTTAGGGTCGCGGTCGAACCGATGTTCAGCCAGATCGGCAGCGGCGCATTGCCTGTCGATGTACTGCCGAGCTATGGCCTGGTCGTCAGGATGGCCGACGGCAAGCGCGGCGGACGTCAGTTGCTTGCGCTCGAAAGGAAGCTGCGCGAGATGCCGCGGCCGGTTATAGGGCGTGTAGCAGATGACGCATTGCGGCTCGATCTTCGATGTCTCGAAGCAGCCGATGAAGCGGAGTTCATCGCGCAACTGGCGGGCTCCGAGGGATGATCGTCGGCACGGCTGGGCATATCGACCACGGCAAGACCACGCTGGTTCGCGCGCTCTCCGGCGTGGACACGGACCGGCTGAAGGAAGAGAAGGCGCGCGGCATTTCCATCGAGCTTGGCTACGCGTACGTGCCGCTCGATAACGGCGACGTGCTGGGTCTGATCGATGTTCCCGGCCACGAGAAACTCGTGCACACCATGACGGCGGGGGCGAGCGGTATCGACTATGCGTTGCTCGTGATCGCCGCCGACGACGGCGTGATGCCGCAAACGCGCGAGCATCTTGCGATTTTGCAGTTGCTCGGCGTCAAGCAAGGGGCGGTGGCGCTGACCAAGATCGATCGCGTCGATGCACAGCGTTTGCAGGACGTGCATGAGGAAATCAAATCGTTTCTGTCGGCAAGCACGCTGCATGACGCGCGTGTGTTCGATACCAACCCAACCCTCGCGGATGACCCCGGCGTCGCCGCTTTGAATGCCCACTTGCGCGCGGCTGCGGTTGCCTGGCGCATGCGCCGCGACGATGGTTTGTTCCGGCTCGCGATCGACCGCGTGTTCACGCTCTCCGGACAGGGCACCATTGTCACGGGAACGGTCGTCGCGGGAAACGTGACGGTCGGCGACACGATGCTGCTTGCACCGAAAGGCGAACCCGTACGCGTGCGTAGTATTCACGCACAAAATCGCGCCGCCGAATCCGGCCGCGCCGGCGAGCGCTGCGCGCTCAATCTTGCGGGGATCGAAAAGGACACGATCGATCGTGGTGACTGGATCGTCGATCCGAGGCTGTCGCGGTCGTCCGAGCGTATCGATACAACGCTTACCTTGTTGCCCGATGCCGACATCACGCTGCGTCATTGGGCGCCGCTGCATGTGCATCTCGGCACGCAGCATCAGGTCGCGCATGTGGCCTTGCTCGATTGTGAATCGCTGGGTCCGGATCGGACCGCACGCGTGCAACTCGTGTTCGAACGACCGCTGTGCGCATTACCGGGGGATAGGTTCATTGTGAGGAACGCGCAGGCGAACCGGACCATAGGCGGCGGTCACGTGATCGATCCGTTCGGCCCGGCACGCAAGCGGCGCACGCCGGAACGCCTTCAATGGCTCCACGCAATCCAGACGATGCTCGACACCGGCACGCTCGATGCACTGCTCGAACGCTCGCCCAACGGTTTGCCGCGTTCGCTTCTGGAGCAACTAAGCGGCATGCCGGCCGCATCGCTGCAGCTTCCAGCCGATACCCGCACGGTCGCGTTGTCCGGCGACGATACATTGTTTGTGGCGGGCGCCACATGGCATGCGTTGACGGTTCGTTTGCTTGCGGCGTTGAAGCAGTTCCACGAGCGTTCGCCCGACGAGCAGGGGCCCGACGCATCGCGTTTGCGCCGGATCGTCGCGCCGCTGATGGACGACGCATTGTGGCGCGCGCTCATCAGCGACGCTTGCGCAAGTGGCGCTGTTGTTCGAAGCGGGCCATGGCTGCATTTGCCGGATCACACTGTCACACTCGACGACGCGGAACAGGCGCTTGCGCTGCAAGTACTGCCGGTCATTGGACTTGGTGGTTTCAATCCGCCGTGGGTACGCGATCTGGCAGCTTCGCTGGGTGTTCCCGAAGAGCGAGTACGTCTTTTAATGCGCAAACTCGCGCGGCAGGGCGAAGTGTTCCAGGTCGTGCGGGATCTTTTTTATCATCGCGATGCGATTCGTGAGCTTGCCGCGATCGCTGCGGTGGAAGCGCAAAAGAATGACGCGAGACTTGCCGCTGGGCCTTTTCGCGATGCCACCGCACTCGGCCGCAAGCGTGCGATCCAGGTTTTGGAATTTTTCGATCGCGTTGGGTATACTCGTTTCCACCGCGAAATGCATGTGATGCGCACGGATAGCCGCTGGCTCGATCTGCTTTAGTCAAGGCTTGGCGCAAAATGTACTAGATGGTTCAAAAGAAGGAAGGCATTCGTATCCGGTGGTACGGCTGGGCTTCAAACCCAGTAAAGGGCGTCAGCCGCTCTTTGGTAGGTTCGACTCCTGCTGCTTTCCGCCAACGCTCTTCCGGCAAATCCTGCCTCCCGCCGCAAACCCGATATCGACCTTGAGGCATCCGCTCGCTCATGCGAGGGCGCACGATATTGGCATCGGATAATCCTCCACATTCTTCCGCCAGTGCTCGCGCGTGCGCTTCGTATGCGGCTCGGAGAAACGGAGGGAGACCGTTTACCTGGAAAAATGCCGATTTTCGGGAAAACCCTCCCGTGTAATTCCCAACGGACGGGAATCGTATTTTTGAAACGTGGGAATTATCTGGCATTCTGAATTCCGTCGCCATCTCGCTTTCAACCTCCTATGGACACGGAAAATACCGTCACCGGTGCAGAACGCGTTCTGCTGGTCTTGTCGGCGCTTGCCAGCCATGGTAAGGCAATGTCCGTCAAAGATTTGCTGGGGGTGACGGGACTCGCGCAAAGCACCCTGTACCGGCAGATTGCGTTGCTCAAGCGCTGGGGGTTCGTCTCGGAGAATGCGGGGTATTACGCACCCGGGCCCATCAGTCTGCAGCTCGCGCTCGGCTTCGACGGCAATTCGCTGCTGGTCGAGGCCAGCCGCAACGAGATGCAGCAGCTCGCGCGCTTTTCACAGGAGAGCATCGGCCTTGTCGTCGCGGTGAACAACCAGGTGATGTGCCTTGAGATGATCGACAGCCGGCACTCGCTGCGGTGCTCATTTGAAAAGGGCCGGGCCGTGGCGTTGAAGGCGGGTGCATCGGCGAAATCATTGCTGGCCTTCATGCCCGAGAGAGCGCGTACGGATGCCCTCGACAGCGTGTTTCACGACGACGATGCCGACCGCGCCGCGATAGAAGCCGAACTGGAGCAGATTCGCACGCAGGGGTTTGCCGTGAGTGACAGCGAGGTCGATCCGGGCGTGTGGGGCGTGAGCGTGCCGATCTATCATCGCGCGGGGCGTGCGGCCAGCAGCAGCGCGTCAATCACGCTGATGGCGCCGTCCACGCGCGCGGCCGGCCGCGAAAGGCAATTCATTGACGCGACGCTGCGATCCGCCCGCGCAATTTCCGAACACATGCAAACCGACTAATCCGCTAGAGCCACGCTGGTCCAAACCTTGAAGGAGTTTCCAAATGAAGCTGCACCGATTGCTCGCCCTCACGTGCCTCACGCTGGCCACCACTTTTGCTGCGCTGCCGGGCATCGCCTCAGCGCAAGTTCCGGCTGTGCTGCGGGTCGCCACGGATGCCACGTTCCCGCCGATGGAATTCAGCCAGGACGGCGCACGCGCCGGTTTCGATATCGATGTAATGAATGCGCTCGCCAAGACGATGGGAACACGCGTCGAATGGACTGACATCGACTTCAAAGGTTTGATCCCGGGTTTGATTGCACATCGCTTCGATGCCGCCATCTCCGCCATCTACATCACTGACGAACGCAGCAAGGTGGTTGATTTCGTCGAACCGTACTATGCAGGTGGACTCGTGGCGCTGGTGAAGAGCACTTCGCCGATCAAGACGATGGCCGACCTGAATGGCAAGAAAGTCTCGGTGCAAGTCGGCACGAAGTCGGTCAACTTCCTGCGTGACAACTACCCGCAAATCACGCGTGTCGAAGTTGAAAAAAACCAGGAAATGTTCGATCTGGTCGGCATCGGCCGGGCCGACGGCGCAGTAACCGGCAAGCCGGCTGCATTGCAACTGGCCAAGACACGCCCCGGCTTCCGGGTGCTCGACAAGCAGTTGACGACCGAGGAATACGGTATTGCCGTGCGCAAGGACGAGCCGGAATTGAAGACCGCATTCAACGCCGCGCTGGGGAAGATCAAGGCGGACGGCACCTATGCGGCAATCGTCAAGAAATGGTTCGGCGCTGCTGCTCAATAACCCGCGAGTCATAGACATGGAACTCGATTTTTCGCCGGTCATTGCCGGCTGGGCAGACATCGTGCACGGGACGGTGACGACGGTGGAAGTGACAGCAGCCGCGCTCGCGCTGAGTTGCGTGCTTGGGCTGCTCATCGGCATCGGGCGGCTCACGCCGCAACGCCGGATCGTGTACGGTTTTTGCACCGCTTATCTGACGTTTTTCCGCGGCACGCCCTTGCTCGTGCAACTGTTCTTGCTGTTTTTTGGTTTGCCGCAATTCAACATCCTGCTGCCGGCGTTCTTGTGCGGGGTATTGGGTCTCGGACTTTATTCGGCAGCCTATGTGTCCGAGATCGTGCGCGGGGCGATCCAGTCGGTCGACCGCGGGCAAATGGAGGCAGCCCGGTCAATCGGCATGTCCTCGGGACAGGCGATGCGTGCAATCATTCTTCCCCAAGCGGTTGTGCGGATGATCCCGCCACTGGGTAATGAATTCATCGCCTTGATCAAGAATTCGGCGCTCGTGTCATTGCTGACCATTGACGATCTGATGCACGAAGGACAGAAGATCATTAGTGTGTCGTACCGTTCACTCGAAGTGTATCTGGCCATTGCGCTGGTTTATCTCGTGTTGACGCAGGCGACGAATTACGCGCTTCACCGGGTCGAGCATCGGCTGCGCGCAGGAGGAATGGTGCAATGAACAACACGTCCCAACCTATCGTTCAGATTCGCGGGCTGACCAAATCGTTTGGCTCGCACGTTGTGCTCAACGGTATCGACTTCGACATTCAGCCGCAGCAAGTGGTCGTTGTCATCGGACCCAGCGGTTCGGGAAAAAGTACGTTTTTGCGCTGCTGTAACGGTCTGGAACGAGCGGAGGGTGGCACCATCGATATCTGTGGTCATCGTCTGGTCGATCAGGGCGTCATGCTGAAAGAGCGTTCACTTAACGAATTGCGTACCGAAGTTGGCATGGTGTTCCAGTCTTTCAATCTGTTTCCGCATCTGTCGGTACTGCATAACATTACCGTTGGTACCCGGATGCTGCGCGGCGCGAGCAAGGCTGACGCCGAAGCGGCTGCGCTCGCGCTGCTTGAGAAGGTCGGTCTCGCACACAAGGCGCACGTGATGCCTGCTAGTCTCTCGGGCGGTCAGAAGCAGCGTGTCGCGATAGCCCGCGCATTGGCCATGCAGCCGCGCGTCATGCTGTTCGACGAACCGACTTCCGCGCTCGATCCCGAACTCGTTGGCGAGGTGCTGCAGGTCATGAAGCTGCTCGCCAGCGAAGGCATGACCATGGTGGTCGTCACACACGAAATGAACTTTGCGAAAGAAGTTGCTGACACTGTGGTGGTGATGGACGGCGGGGTGATCGTCGAGGCGGGGCCGCCTTCGGAGATATTTTCGGCGCCGTCGCAACCCCGTACTCGCGCGTTTTTACAAGCGGTGTTGTCACGCGCATGAGAATTCCGTTCGACGAGAAAGTATGGATTGGCCGTATCGACGACGAACCCGGTGATACGCGACGAGTCTTCGATCTGATCACGCGTTTCGGCGGCGAGTCGCTGGCGAAAAACACGCCGGTGATCATTGGCTTCGGTTCGGATGAAGGTGTCCTGCGGAACAAGGGGCGCACTGGCGCCGCGCACGCGCCAAAGGAATTGCGGCGAGGGCTGGCCGGTTTGCCTGCGAAGGCGATCGAGACAGTATGCGATGCGGGCGATGTAGTTTGCGACGACGGCGACCTGGAGGGCGCGCAGGCAGAACTGGGTCGCGTGGTGAACAAGGTGCTGGCGTGCGGCGGCACTCCGCTGGTTTTGGGAGGTGGCCATGAGGTGGCGTGGGGCACCTATAGCGGTTTGCGAGCCCACTTGGGCAACACGCGCGAGCGCCGGCTCGTGATCGTGAACTTCGACGCGCATTTCGATCTCCGCCAGACGCGGCCTGGCAATTCGGGGACGCCGTTCGATCAGATTGCCTGCGATTGCGCCGCACGGGGACTGGCGTTCAACTATGTATGCTTCGGCATCAGTGATCTTGCGAACACCGCCGCATTATTCGAGCGTGCGCGGCAACTCGATGTCCAGTACGTACTCGACATCGACATGCAGGAATCGCAACTGCCACAACGGCTGAGCCAACTGGAACAGTTGCTCGGCGCGGCCGATGACGTCTATCTGACCATCGATCTGGACGTGCTGCCTGGTTCGACGGCGCCTGGCGTGTCTGCGCCGGCAGTGCTGGGCGTACCGTTGTCGGTGGTCGAGGCTATGGTGCAGCGGATCCGTGCATCAGGCAAACTGCGGGCGGCGGATATCGCCGAATACAATCCGTCGCTCGATCAGGACAAGCGGACGGCGCGCGCGGCGGCGCGGCTCGCTTACCGGTTGCTTTGATCAATCCGGGAAGACGAAAGTCAAACCGCATCGACCTGTGAAAGCGCAGCGATAAGGTCTCCGAACCGTTCGCCCTGGACCACGATATGTCCGCGCAACGCGGCGGCGGCCGCTTCGCCGTCGCCTTTTGCGAGGGCATCCACTACGGCCTCGTGTTCGCTGAAGGAAGCACCCATGCGACCCTTCACTCTGAGTTGCAAGCGCCTGTACGGCCTGAGCAGCTTGTGAAGAGCTTTCGCCTGGTCGTGCAAGAAGCCGTTGTGACTTCCCTGGTAGATGAGGCAGTGGAAGCGCTCGTTCAAATGATAATAATCGTCGGGGTCATCCGAGTCGCGTGCCTGCTCGCAGGCAAGATGCGCCGACCGTAGTTCGGCTAGCTGCGCTGCGTTCATGCGCCGCGCCGCTAGCCGGCCGCACATTGCTTCGAGTTCTGCCATCACCTCGAACATCTCGATCAGTCGATGCAAGCTGATCTTCGCCACGACCGCGCCGTGCCGCGGCCGCATCTCGACCATCCCCGCCGACGCGAGCTGCAGCAGCGCTTCCCGCACGGGAGTCCGCGACACCTGGAAACGAGCCGTCAGTTCAGCTTCATCGAGCGGTGCTCCGGGTGGCAGCGCGCCTGTCGCAATGTCTTCCTCAATCGATTCCCTTAGCTGGTCCGCGCGAGTGAGCTTGTTCGTCATGATCGACCTTTACGGTTGCATGTTGGGCAGACGGTACGCGTAAACGATAGTTGAGAATGCAAGAGTGTGGCTTATAAATACATAGACGCTCCGTACATATTTTAAAACGTCACCTACAGCTTACAAAGCTTTTTCATCGTATTCAATGGACTTCCTACCGTCGTCCATTCGGTTCATCACGGCCCGCGCTTGCCCGGGGTTCTGCATTCTCCGGTTTTCGTGCGCGCGGCATTCTCGTGAGCAATCCGTTGCACCGTCTTTTCCAATAATGCTGGCCATGTCGGAGACACTGATCATGATAGTCAAGTCAGTAGGTGTACTACTGGGTGTGAGTGCGGGCGTCTTGTTGATCAGTGGATGTGGACACAGCGACAATGGTTCAAGCAACACCGACAAGGGCGCCGGCTTCATCAACAGTTTCCAGATCATCTCCACTGCGCCGGCGTTCGGAGGCGCCACGCCTGCCGGTGCGGCGGGACCTTACCAGGTCATTACTGCCGTCGTGCACGGCGAGCTTGATCCGAACAACCCGCTCAACGCGGGCATAGTCAACATCAAGAACGCCCCGGTCGGTGCCGACGGCTACGTGGCCTATGAAACCGATGTGGTGCTCCTGCGCCCGCAAAGTGCGTCGACGGCAAAGCGCGTGCTGTTCTACGACGTCGTCAACCGCGGCAGCAAGATAGGCGACGCGTCGTTCATCGGCGGCGGAGCTCTGGATACGGGCGCTGCGCCCACGTCCAGCTTTCCATCGCTGCTGCGCAACGGCTACACGATCCTGTGGAGCGGATGGCAAGGCGACGTCCCGCTGACAGGCAACAGTTCGCTTGCAGGCGCTGGCCTGCTCGGTACGAGCTTTCCTGTCGCGACCAACAAGGACGGCACGCCGATGACCGCCTTGAGCCGCGAAGAGTTCATTCCGGACTATGCCGGCGGTCCTGCCACGACCATCCCGCTGACTTACGCTCCCGCCGATCTCAACGACAAGACGTCAGTCACCTTCTCCGCGCGCCAGTCGTGGCTGACGGCTTACGGCAGTATTCCGGGCGGTGTGGAGACCTACACGGCGCCCTCGGTCTCGGTGCCGACCTGGAGCTATGCCAGCACCCCGAACAATGTTTATGAAGGGAACTACTCGGTGACGTTCACACCGCCGGCCAGCGTTCCCGGACCCAACGGGACGAGTGTTCCGCCGGACGCCGGCACGATCTACAGCTTCGTTTACAAGGCGGCGGCACCCACGGTGGACGGAATCGGTTTTGCGGCGCTGCGCGACCTTGTCTCGTTCCTCCGATACAACTCGACCGACGCCCAAGGCATGGCCAATCCGCTCAACGACCTGAAGACGGCCCCGTGCGCTACCGCTTCGTGCTCGCAAAGTACCAATTTCGATGTCGCTATCGGCGAAGGCATTTCGCAGTCCGGGCGCTTCATGAAGGACTTCCTGTACCAGGGATTCAACGTCGACAAGAATGGCAAGATTGTCTTCGACGGCATGTTCCCGATCATTTCCGCTGCCCGGCGCACCTGGACCAACGCTGCATTTGCGCAGCCCGGCCGCTGGTCCAAGCAGCACGAAGACCACTTCATGCCGGGCTTCCAGTTCCCGTTCACTTACGCCACGCTCACGGATCCGGTCAGCGGCATGACGGATGGCCTGCTCAAGCAATGCACGCAGACCAACACCTGCCCGAAGATCATGCAACTCGATGGCGCGTTCGAATGGTGGGGCGGCGCCGCTTCGCTCGTGGTCACCGACGGGCGCGGCAACGACATCCAGTTGCCTCCCAACGTTCGTTATTACCTTGTCCCAGGCACGCAGCACGGCGGTGGTAACGGCGTGACGACGGGCAACCTCGTCATTCCGGCCGCGGGCAGCCAGTGCCAGTTGCCGGGCTCGCCGGTCGAGGAAACGCCGGTCGAACGGGCGCTGATTCCCGCTCTCGTGAACTGGGTCGCCAACGGCACGGAGCCGCCTGCGTCGCAGTATCCGACGGTGGCATCGGGCACCCTCGTTGCGCCGACGCAAACCGCGACCGGCTTCCCGAGTCTCACCAACGTGAGCGTACCGAGCGGGACGGCGGCTACGCCGGTTGCATTGCAGCTGACGTTCAACGGTGAATATAACCAGCTCTTCGTGACCGACTACAGTAACGCCGTGCCGGTGGTCAACACGGCGCAGCAATACACCATCCTCGTACCGAAGGTCGATGCCAACGGCAACGAGACAACGGGCGTCCTGGTGCCCGACGTCAGCGTGCCGCTTGCGACTTATACCGGATGGAATTATCGGGGAGCGGGGCATGCCATAGGCGACGGCTGCATCTCGAACGGCGCGGCAATTCCGTTGGCCGTGAACGCTGCAGCGCAAGCGGGCGGCATGGATTCGCGCGCTACCTTGGCAACGCTTTACGGCGCCAGCCGGTCGAAGTATCAGGCGGCCGTGGCGGCAGCAGCCAATGCGCTCGTGAGCAAGGGATACTTGTTGCAGGCGGACGCCGACAATGTCTTTGTCGCAAACGCCGCGAGCGTTTCACCCACGTTGTTGCCGCAGCCGTGAAGTCAATAAAATGCGCGGCGGCCGGATGGCTCGCATTGGCGATAGTGACGCTCACCGCCTGCGGCGGAGGCGGCTCGGACAATGCACCATCGACCGCACCGGGCCCGGTCTCACCGGTTGCGACCGCGTATCAAAACAGCCTGACGCTTGGCAGCGTCGCGCCGCAGTCGTTGTCGTTCATTGCGGCGACTACGACTGCGAACGCGATGATCGTGAGTCCTGTCGCGGCACCGCTGCTTGCGGCAGGCAATTCCCCGCTCGTATCCAGCCACTTTCAAGGCGGCGTGACCGGCGCAGGGATTGCGTGCGTCTCGGCGCCAACGAATAGCATCGGCACCGTGACAGGCGTCAATGCCGGTGTGAACATCAAGAGCGTCGCGGTGCTTCTCGATGGCACCTGGACGGTATCAACGACGCCCGCTGCGACCTGGACCGCGCTGGTATCTAACGCCGCGACGTTCGATGGCTGGGAAAATTGCGGCGCAAAGGCGGAAGGCAGTCCGTCGCCTTCGTCCACGCTGATCGTTGCCGCGGACGGGAGCTTTACCGATAACGTCTTCAACGGTAATCCGTCCACCACCGTGAGCATCGTCGATCAAGGGTTCACGGCCTCGCAAGCCGCATTGATGCTTTCGGACGCCGGTTATCTCGATGCAAGCCAAGCCGGCAATCCACAGGTGATTCATCTGAAGATTTACCAGAATGCAACGAGGCAAACGCTTATTGTCGAGCAAGGCATTCCCTCTAGTGGTGCGACGAACGGCAATCCCGGCTACGTCGCAATCTACTTCCAGCGTTGACCGATTCAAAACCATGCTCAATTTCATATACCGCGGATTCGTTTTTAAGAAGTGCTGACCAGGCGTCGTTAAGCGAGCACGTTCGTCGAATCCGTCGGCGGAAATTCGCGCAAGGATGCCTAAATGAATCGGTTTGACCGGCTGTCTGTATTAAGCAAGCTGCTGCTGTCGTTTGCGTTTTTGATCATGTTCGGCGCGTGCCTGGGAGGCACTGGGATCGTGGCGCTTGCCAAGATGCATGGCATTGCCTCCGAAATCGGCGCTCAGCATCTCGACGGTATCTATTACCTCGGCGAGGCCACGCGCAACAAGTTGAACACCGACCTTGCGGCCGCCAACCTGAGTTTCGCGGACAACGCCGGCCGTGAAAAACTGAAAGCGGGAATTCGCGAGTCGCTCGCGAACATGCACCGCGCGCTCGATCAGGCACGCGCCACGATCACCACGCACGACGGTCAAGCGCTCTACGAACAAATTGCCGCGCGTGCCGCCGATTGGGAATCCATCGTAGAAATGGAAGTCGGCGCGCGGCCCATGCCGGCCGGGATGGATCACGCAGAGCTTGTGCGCCAGGCGATCGACGCAAGCGAACGGCTACGCGACTCGATGATGAATCTCGGCGACCAGAAACGCGCACTGGCTGTAAAAGCGCAACGTCGTTCCGCCGATGAATTCGAATCGATGCGCTGGATCATGATCGCGCTGGTCTTCGGTTCGATCGCGACAGGCGGCGTCCTGGCGGTCGTGATCGCACGGCGTCTTGCAGCGCAGCTCGGCGGCGAGCCGGGCTACGCAGTCGAAGTTGCAAACCGCATTGCGGCGGGCGATCTCGCCGGCAGCGTGTCGATTCGCCCGGGCGACAACGACAGCATGCTTCATAGCCTCGCAAACATGAGCGGCAAGCTGGCGGACATAGTTGGCGGGATTCGGACATCGAGCGAATCGATCTTGCTTGCCTCGCGTGAGATCGCGCAGGGCAATACAGACCTCTCTCAACGCACGGAAGAGCAGGCAGCGTCGCTGCAGGAAACGGCGTCGAGCATGGAAGAGCTGACGTCGACCGTGCGTCAGAATGCCGAAAACGCGCAGCAGGCAAGCGGGCTTGCGCGCACTGCATCGGAAGTATCGGCGAAGGGGGGCGAACTGGTCGATGGTGTAGTCGAAACCATGCGCGATCTCGCCGCGGGTTCGAAGCGGATGATGGACATCATCGCTGTGATCGAGGGCATTGCATTCCAGACGAATATTCTTGCACTGAATGCGGCCGTGGAAGCGGCGCGTGCCGGCGAGGAAGGGCGGGGTTTCGCCGTGGTGGCCGGCGAAGTTCGTTCACTGGCGCAGCGCAGCGCGTTGTCGGCGAAGGAGATCAAGGAGCTGATCGACAGTTCGACGGCGCGTGTCAACAGCGGCGCGCAGATCGCCGAGCGTGCCGGCGAGACGATGGCTGAAGTCATGCATTCCGTTCAGCGCGTGACGAGCATGATGAGCGAGATCTCGGCTGCGTCGAACGAGCAGAGCACGGGTATCGAGCAGGTCAACCTCGCGGTCGCGCAAATGGACCGGGTCACGCAACAAAACGCGGCGCTCGTTGAACAAGCTGCTGCGGCGGCCAGTGCGATGGCGGATCAGGCCGCGCATCTGAAATCGACGGTCGCCGTGTTCAGGCTCGATGAGAGCCGAGTGAGCTGAGTGCGTTTTGCGAGCGTCCGGCTCTTTTACCGGGCGCGACCACTACCACTACCACTTCAGGACACAGCGCCCGATCCATATTTCCCGACCAGCAGCGCGCCGCTTGCGAACCGTTCGAGTGCGTACGGCGCGAGAGACACATCGGTGGGAAGTCCGAGCGCATGTTGCGCCAGGATCTTGCCGATACCCGGAGATAACTTGAACCCGTGGCCGGAAAACCCGAAACCGGCCACCAGTCCTTCTATATCGCCAATGGGTCCGAGCACCGGGTTCCAGTCAGGCGTGACGTCGTACACGCCGGTCCATGATGACGCGAGTCCGGCGGTCTCGTAGGCCGGAAAGCGTTCGGCGACCTGCTCGCCCACTTCGCCCACGTAATCGAGCGAGACATCGCCCTGCTCGGTCTCGGGCGAGTTCAATGTTTCCCCAACCACGCCTTCGGACACCAGCATCTGCTTGCCGCCATAACTGCGGTAATACAGCATGCCGGGCGAGCCGAGATCCTTGAAAGCCGGCATCGTGAACGTATAGGGCGCTTCGTTGCATTCAAGCGCGAGCACTGTGTGTCGCTCGGGTTTGACCGGCAGCGTCACGCCGGTCCATCGTTCCAGTTCCGGGGTCCAGATGTTCTGCGTGCTGATCAGCGTGCCGCAACCGAAATCGCCCGCAGTGGTCTTCACGCCCACGACGCGGCGGCCTTCATGCTCGTCGAGCAGCAAACCGGTGACGTTCACGCCTTCCTTGACTGTCACGCCACGCCGCCGCGCCGAGCGAGCAAAGGCGGTCGCGACCAGATATGCATCGGCGAAACCCGCTTCCGGCTCGTAGCCGATCAGCGCGGCGTCATCGAATTGCGCAATCGGCATCAGTTTGCGCGCTTCCTCTCGCGACGGCATGCGCACTTCGATACCCATTTCGCGCTGCGCCTCGAGCGACGAACGCAGCGCGTCGAGCTTGTCTCCCTCAGGCGAGACGATCATATAGCCGCTCTTGACGAGTCCGCACGACGCTTCTTCGTCGCCCACATACTCCGCGAAATTATTGAACGCCCACCACGACGAACGCGCGAGTTCCATGTTCTGCCGCACGGAGTAGTGCGTGCGCAGCAGCCCGGACGATTGGGAAGTCGTGCCTTCGCCGATCAGTCCGCGATCAATGACCAGCACGCTCTTCGCTCCAAGCGCCGCGAGATGATGCGCAACCGAGCTGCCGATAACACCGGCGCCGATCACGATGAAGTCGTAGTGTTTCATGGTCAACCATGGAATGTGGAGTGTGGGATGTGGAATACGCACGATGTTACGAAGCAAATCCCCGGCGCATTTTTGTATAAGTTAAATTGATGCTAACGGGTGGTGTTTCTGATGTCAGTCGAAGTCGGCAACGCGCCCGGCACGCTGCAATCCTTGCGATGAACCGAAACCATCATGCCGATCCGACGAAGTCAGTTGCCAATCGACCTGCGCGCGCTGCAGGCGTTCGTCGCCGTCTGCAACCTCGGGTCCATGACATTGGCGGCAAGGCAGCTCGGCGTGAGCCAGAGTGCGGTCAGCCAGGCCGTGGCGGCGCTCGAGCGGGAGCATGGCGCGAGTCTCTTCGACCGTGACAGCCGTCCGCCGCGCCCGAACATGGCCGGCCGCACGCTGCTCGAACTCGCCGGGCCGCTGCTCGAGCATGCACAGCGTGTCGCCGCCACGTTCGGCGATGCCGCCGATGGCGGCCAGTTGCCGGTCCGGCTCGGCTGTGTCGATTCGTTTGCAGCCACCGTGGGCGCCGAATTGATTCGTGGCTTGTCGGGCTCCGCACGGCAGATCGCATTGTGGTCCGGGCTGACGCCAGGGCTCACGCGCCAACTCCATGAGCGTGAAATCGACCTCTCGGTGTGCACGGAGACGGTCGTGACGGACGCGCGCATCGTGGAAAAGCCGCTGTTCTCGGAGGCCTTCGTGGCGGTGGTGGCGCGTCGTCACCTGGAAGATCAGCCAAACCTGGACTGGCGTACGCTTGCCGGAGAGTTGCCGCTGATCCGGTACACCGCGCATTCTGTCATCGGCCAGCAAGTGGAGCGCTTCGCACGGCACCTGGGTATCGAAAGTCCGCGCCGGTATGAATTCGATGCCACCGATCCCTTGCTGAGCCTCGTCGCCGCGCGGCTGGGCTTTGCCATCTCCACGCCGTTGTGCCTCTGGCAGGCGCGCCATTATCTGCCGGAGGTTGCTGTGCTGCCGCTGCCACCAGGCGAACTCGGGCGGCGCGGATTCTTCTTGCTGCATCGCGAAGGTGAATGGGACGAGTTCGCCCGCGAGCTGATCGCGCTGACCCGGCGGGTGCTCGATCACAACATCCGGCCCGCGCTCTCCAAAGCGCTGCCGCGTCTTCCGGACGATGCAATCCGCCAGGCGAATCCATGACGGAAAACCCTTAGCCGTCGCGCCGGTGACAGTTGTTGTCGAAAACGTGGCGCTGCCCGGGTTTTTGAGTCGCTACAGTGCATCGGTAGCCACGAATCCGACCCATCTTCATCGTCGATGAAAACACCGGAGGCCGTTTGGAAACGCTCGTTTTTATCTGGAACAACGGCCCGTCGATTCTTCGCATGCTCGTCGAGCATCTTGAACTGGTGGCGGTCGGCGTGGGCTGCGCCATCCTCACGGGCGTGCCGCTCGGCGTCGCGATCAGCGCGCATGAACGCAGCGCCAAGGTGGTCTTGTACGTCGCCGCAATCCTGATGACGATTCCATCGGTGGCGCTGTTCGGCCTGCTGATCCCGGTGTTGTCTATGATCGGGCAAGGCATTGGTTTCCTGCCCGCCGTGATCGCACTTTTCCTGTATTCGCAATTGCCGATCGTGCGCAACACCTACGCCGCGATCCGCAACCTCGATCCGGCGTTGCGCGAAGCCGCGAACGGCATGGGCATGACCACGCGTCAGCGCCTCTTCAAAGTCGAAATGCCGATCGCGATGCCGATCATCATGGCGGGCATCCGCATGGCGGTCGTGATCAACATCGGGATTGCGGCGATCGCCACTTACATAGGCGCGGGCGGCCTCGGCAGGCTGATCAGCCGCGGCATTTCGCAATCGGATTCGCGCCAGTTGATCGCCGGGGCGTTGATCGTCGGCGGCCTTGCCATCGTGGCGGACTTCGGACTCGCGCTCGTGCAGCGCCGCCTCACGCCCGCCGGCCTGCGCACGGCCCGCCTGCCGCTTCTGTCAGCGCGCCTTGGCGGCCGCAACCGGCGCGCCAGCGCGTCCGGCCTCGAGCGCCCAACGATCGCGGAGAGCCGATGATCAACCTTCAACATCTCACGAAGCGCTTTGAATCACGTCAGGCGCAAGCAGTTGTCGACGATGTATCGATGGACATCGAAGAGGGCGAGTTGTGCGTGCTGCTCGGGCCGTCCGGATGCGGCAAGACCACGACGCTCAAGATGATCAACCGGCTCGTGCAGCCGACTTCGGGCCGGATACTGATCGGCGGCGAGGATACGTCGAGCTTCGACGTGGTCGAGTTGCGCCGGCGCATTGGTTACGTGATCCAGCAAGTCGGGCTGTTTCCCAACATGACGGTGGAGCAGAACATCGGGCTCGTGCCGCAGATGCTCGGCTGGGACAAGCGCAAGATTCGCCGGCGCACGGAGGAGCTGCTTGAACTGGTGGCGCTCGATCCCGCGATGTACCTCGGCTGTTATCCGCGCGACCTGTCGGGTGGCCAGCAACAACGCGTCGGCGTGGCGCGAGCGCTTGCGGCCGACCCGCCGGTGATGTTGATGGACGAGCCGTTCGGCGCGATCGATCCGATCAACCGGACTTCGATTCAGGATGAATTCCGCAAGATCCAGAGGCGCTTGAAAAAGACCGTGGTGTTCGTGAGCCATGACATCGATGAAGCCATGAAGATGGCCGACAAGGTCGCCATCTTTCGCGACGGCAAGCTCGAACAGTTTGCCGGTCCCGATGAATTGCTGGCGCGTCCGGCGACTCCGTTCATCGCGGACTTCGTGGGCGCCGACCGTGCGTTGAAGCGCCTGCGCCTGCTGCGGGCAGGCGCCGCCCTGGCTGCGCTCGAAGCGATCGTGCGGCCGGGCGACTCAAAGGGTGCGGCGCGTGCCGCGCTCGCTTTGCATCCGCACGGAGAAGCAGTTTTCATCGATACGAACGGCAAACCCGCTGGTTATTTCACCGCATCGCGGCTGGACGCGGTGCCGGAACGGCTGGAGGCCTCCATGGCATTGTCCTTGCCCGCAACCGTTCGCGCCGACGACGACCTGCGCTCGGTCATGTCGATGATGCTTGCGCACGGCGTGTCGTGGTTTGCCGTGGTGGACGAGGTGGGGCGTTTCGCCGGTTACGTCACGCACGCGGGCATTGCCGAGATGGCGCGTGCATCCTGCGCCGGCGGCGCGGCGTTCGCCGGTGCGGTGGATGTGCCCGTGGCGCCTGAGCGCGGTCTCGATCCGGTGCCGCTAGTCAACAGCCGCGCCGAGGAGGGCGTCTGATCATGCGCTCACGCGGATTCACGCGGCGTCTCGGCACATGTACGGCGACCTTGCTGTTCGCCTCGCAAGCACACGCTGCAAACTGGTTCGTGCAGCTCGCGCCTTACAAGGACGACATGCTGTATCAGGCCGGTCAGCAAATGCTGATGGTTGCGATCGCGGGCGCACTGGCGATCGCGGTCGCGCTGCCGGCGGGGATCTGGCTGAGCCGTCCGTCGCGCGGCCGCATGGCGCATGTGGTCATGCTCGCGCTCAACGCGGGGCAGGCCGTGCCCAAGCTCGCACTGCTTGCGCTCGCGATGAGCCTGATGGGCATCGGCGCGAAACCGGCGATCTTCGGCTTGTGGGTCGCGACCTTGCTGCCCATCGCAATGAATACCTACGAGGGCATCCGCGCAGTGCCTCCCACACTGATCGATGCCGCCACCGGCATTGGCATGACGCCGCGCCAGATCCTGTGGCGCGTCGAGATGCCCAACGCCATGTTCGTTATCTTTGCCGGCCTGCGCACCGCGCTCGCCATTACGGTCGGCACGGCGCCGCTTGCTTTTCTCGTCGGCGGTGGCGGGTTGGGCGAGCTGATCTTCACGGGCATCGACCTCAACGATTTCGCGATGCTGCTCGCCGGCGCCGTGCCGACCGCGCTGCTCGCGATCCTGACAGACATGCTCGTGGCCCAGATGCAATACCGGCTCGTGCCGCGCGGCGTGAATCCGCAACGCTGAACGTTTTCTTCCTCTTCACCTCACTGGATCTTCCATGCATATCCGGCTACTTTCCCGTGCCCTCGCGCTGTTACCCGCTCTTTGTGTTGCGGCAGGCCTGCTTGCGGTTCAACCCGCACGCGCCGCTGATGCAGCGACCGTGACCGTCGGCGGAAAGAACTTCACCGAGCAAGTGCTGCTCGCGCAGATCACCACGGCGTTGCTGCAGGCGAAGGGTTTTAACGTCGTGAAGAAAGACGGGATGGGCAGCACGGTGTTGCGTCAGGCGCAGGAGAACGGGCAGATCGACGTGTACTGGGAATACACCGGAACCTCGCTGATCACCTACAACAAGGTGACCGAACACCTCACGCCTGCAGAAACGTACACACGCGTGAAGCAACTCGATGCCGCCAAGGGAATCGTGTGGCTCGATGCTTCGAAAGCGAATGATACGTATGGCCTCGCAATGAATCGCGACGAAGCCGCGAAGCTCGGCATTACCACCATAAGCGATCTTGCGAAGGCGCTGAGTGCGGGCAAGGACCTGACCTTCGCGTGCAACTCGGAATTCTATGCGCGCCCTGATGGCTTGAAGCCGCTGCAACAGGCGTATGGTTTTTCGTTTTCGCCGGCGCAGATCAAGCGGATGGATTCGGGCCTTACTTACCAGGCGCTGAAAGACAAGCAGGTCCAGGTAGCGCTGGTGTTCACAACTGACGGCCGCGTGCCCGCCTTTAACTTCGTCACGTTGCGCGACGACAAGGGTTTCTTTCCAGCCTATGCGCTCACGCCCGTCATCCGGAAGGCCACGCTCGATGCCAATCCGAAGCTCGGACCGATCCTCAATTCGATATCGGCGAAACTCGATGACAAGACCATGGCGCGCCTCAATGCGGAAGTGGATGTATCGAAGAAGTCCGTCGATGATGTCGCAAGCGAGTTTCTCAAATCGTCCGGGCTGATGTAAGAGGACGCGAGCGATCATGAACGATGGCTTGACCGTCGCGGCCGCACAGGTCGAGACCATTCCCGGCGATATTGCCGGCAACGTGGAGCGGCATCTGCTGCTGATGGCCGAGGCTCGCGCCGCGAACGTGAACGTTCTGGTGTTTCCCGAACTCTCGCTGGTCGGTCACGGCGCGGGTGCCGATGCACTGCGCCTCGCAATGCCCGCCGATCACGCGGTACTTTGCCGGCTCGCCGAAGCATCCGGCCCGATGCATACGGTGGTGGGTTTTATCGAGGAAGCGCCGGGTGCGCAGTTTTATAACAGCGTGGCGACGCTTGCACATGGCCGCGTGGTGCATGTACATCGGAAGATCGGGCTTGCGACCTACGGCAAGCTCGACGACGGCAAGTTCTACGCGCCCGGCAGCACATTGAGCTCGTTTCCTCTCGGCGACCCTCGCTGGCAGGTCACAACGCCGATCTGCGCAGACTGGTGGAACCCTTCGCTGGTCCACGGCGCGGCATGCGCCGGCATGACGCTCGGTATCGCGCCGATCAGTTCTGCGCTGGAAGCGGTCGGCGATCAATTCGACAACCCACGCGGATGGGATACGGTGTTGCGCTTTTACGCACTCGTTTATGGGTTGCCGATCGTGATGGCGAATCGGGTGGGACGCGAGGGCGACCTGCATTTCTGGGGCGGCTCCCGCATTCTCGATCCGCACGGCAAGATCCTGGCAGAAAGCCGAGAACCGCGCGAGGAGCTGGTGATTGCATCGCTGGATTACGGCGATGTCAGGCGCGCACGTTTTGCCTTGCCGACCGTGCGGGACGCCAACGCCAGAAACCGGAGCTGATCGCATGACCCGACGCAAAACGTCGCTTTCGTGTTGACGTTGGTCGCGTCCCTGCGGACACGCGGGAAATCGTCAGGTGAAAATGGTTTCACTCAATCGCTCTACGACGGAGAACGAGATGGTGGATGCGGTCCAGCTACAGGCCCTGCTCGATGAACGGAGAGAAGGTTTCAGTCTCGCGCGGCCGTTCTACATCGATCCTGCGTTTCACGATCTCGACATCGACGCGGTCTTCTCCAACGAATGGCTTTATGCGTGCAACGTCGCGGAGATTCGCGCGCCGGGCGATTACCTGACAATGGAGATCGGCGAGACATCTATTGTTGTCATGCGTGCGCAGGATGGCGAGGTCAAGGCATTCTTCAATACGTGCAGGCATCGTGGGTCGCGCATTTGCAGCGCGTCGCAAGGCCATGTTCACCGGCTGGTGTGCCCGTATCACCAATGGGTGTACGACCTCGATGGCGCGTTGCTCCACGCGCGGCAAATGCCCGCCGGTTTCGATCGTGATGCATACGGTCTCGCGCCGGTAAACGTGGAAGTGATCTGCGGCATGGTGTACGTGTGCATTGCTGATACACCGCCCGATATCACGCGGTTTCGCCGCTCCGTTGCGCCGTATATCGCACCGCATGCACCCGAGCGCACGAAAGTCGCGCACGTCGAGACACTGATCGAAGACGCGAACTGGAAGCTCGTTATCGAAAACAATCGCGAGTGTTATCACTGCAGCGGCAATCACCCTGAACTGCTTGCCACGCTCGTCGAATTTGCACTGCCCGATGATCCCGCCGGCTCCGCCTACTTCCGAGAACTGATGGAAGATCAGGCGCGGCACTGGGACGCGCAAGACCTCGTGCATCTGCCGGCCGATGGCGGCAACGAATTTCGCTGCATCCGCCTGCCGTTTCATCGCGGGGCGGTGTCTTTCACGCCCGACGGTTCGCCAGCGTGCCTGAAGCTGCTCGGGGACCTGACCGACCCCGATCTTGGTTCGGTGCGGATGTTCAGGGTTCCGAACAACTGGAATCATTTTCTCGCCGATCACATCATCCATTTTCGCATCCTGCCGCTTTCCGCGAACCGGACGGCGCTGCGCACGACGTGGCTCGTGCACGAAGACGCGGTGGAAGGTGTCGATTACGACATTGAAAAGCTCACGTCCGTCTGGCGCGCGACCAACGCGCAAGATGCGCGGCTTGCGGCCAACAACCATCTGGGCGTCGCATCGAAGGCCTATGTTCCAGGGCCCTACGCGCCATCCGAATTCATGCTGCGCAATTTCACCAACTGGTACGCCGGCAAGCTGGCGGCGTATCTGGAGAAGACGGAACCCGGGCGCCGCACATTTACGTTGCATGCTCATGGTTGAGGATCCGACAATGCAGGGCATTGCACCGGCGTCATTCGTGGAAGGCCCGGCTGACCGGACGCTCGAATGCGTCGAGATTCGTATCGAAACGCGAACTGTGAAAACCATCGTGCTGCGTGATCTCGATGCAAGCGGCGCAATGCCGTTCATGCCCGGCCAATCGATGATGCTCACACTCGACATAGCCGGAGAACGGTTGCAGCGCACGTTCTCGATTGCATCGTCGCCATTGGGAACCGGCATGCTCGAACTCACGATCAAGGCGCCGGACGATGGCCGCGCCACGCGCTGGCTGCACGACACATTGCGCCCGGGCATGACACTCGACGCGCGTTATCCGCTCGGGCAGTTCCGGCTAGAAATCGACGCGCAACGTGTGAAGCCGCTTGCGCTGGTCTCGGCGGGCTCGGGCGCCTCGCCACTGATGTCGATGTTGCGCACGCTTGCGCTGCGTTGTCCGCACGCCGACGTGGCATGGTTTCACGCGGCGCGCGGTACGGAAGATATCCTCTTTGCGCGCGAACTCGCGGCACTGCAGTCCAGCATGCCGAACCTGCAGGTCAGCGTCGCGCTGAGCGCTCCTGCGGCCGGCTGGTTCGGCCTGCGCGGGCGTGTTTCACGACGGCTCATTTCTGCAGTTGTGCCCGACTTCAATCTGCGCGAAGTGTATTGCTGCGGTCCGGCGAGCTTCATGGACGAGGTCAGGCGCATCCATGCCGCCGACGGCGCGCGCCATGCGGGCTTTCATGTCGAACATTTCGCGCCTGTTGATCCGTTCCCGTCCGAAGCGCCGGACGCAATGGACAACAGCGTCACACATCACATAAAACTCGGTGACAAGACCTTCCGGACGCATGCAAACGAAACGATCCTGATGGCGGCGTCGCGTCAGAACGTCGTGATTCCGTGCGGCTGCGCGAGCGGCATGTGCGGCACATGCAAGCTGCGCCGTGTATCGGGCGTGATCGAGATGCGGCATCAGGGCGGTTTATCGGGAGCGGAAGAAGCGCAGGGATTTGTGCTCGCGTGTTCCAGCCGCGCCATGTCGGATGTCACGCTGGAATTCTGATTGCAGTTGAACCGGGGAACCCTGTCATGCAACAACACGCGGGACGTTTTATCCATGAGCTTTGTTTCGATGACCTGCCGCGCGAGGTAGTGGAACGCGCGCAAAGCCTCATGCTCGATTTGCTGGGCGTGGCAGCGGCAGGCAGCGGCACGATCCTCGCCGGGATTGCATGCGACCACGCGTTCGATTTTTTCGGCGCGGGCCGCAATGCAGTACGCATGCTCTTCGACGGGCGTCTCGCCAGTCCTCTCGGTGCGGCGCTGGCGGGAGGCATGACCATCGACAGTTTCGACGGCCACGATGGCCATGTGCTGACCAAGGGTCACGTCGGCGTGGCCGTGCTGCCCGCATTGCTCGCGATGGCGGAACGCGATCCGTCGATGGATGGCCGTGAGGCGATCGTCAATTTCGTGCTCGGTTATGAAATCGGCACACGCGCGGGTATCGCGCTGCATGCATCGAGCAGCGAATATCACACGTCAGGCGCATGGAACGCACTGGCCGCAGCAGCGCTGTGCGCACGATCGCTGAAACTCGACGAGATCACGACGCGCCATGCGCTGGGGATCGCTGAATATCACGGTCCGCGCAGCGAAATGATGCGTTGCATAGACTTTCCGACCATGCTCAAAGACGGCTCCGGCTGGGGCAGCATGGCCGGAGTCAGCGCGGCGCTTTTTGCGCAGCGCGGTTTCACTGGCGCGCCAGCTTTGACAGTTGAAGCGCATGAACCGGCGTTGTGGGAAGACCTCGGCGAGCGCTGGATGATTCTAGAGCAGTACGTCAAACCTTACCCCGTCTGCCGTTGGGCGCATCCGTCGATTGCTGCCGCGCTGCAATTGCGCGCCGGACATGACCTGTCGCCCGAGATGATCGAGAGCGTGACCATCGAAACCTTCCACGAAGCGACGCGGCTATGTTCGACCTTTCCCGCGAATACCGAGGAAGCGCAATACGGTGTGCTGTTTCCCGTCGCGGCGGCGCTCGCAGATGGTCGTGTCGATGCCCGCACGATCCAGTCCGAAGGTCTTTCGGACGCGCGTCTTCGCGACCTCTTGCCCCGCCTGCGAACGGTCGAGCGCGCGGAGTTCAGCGCAGCATTTCCCGCCGAGCGCTGGGCTCGCGTGGTGGTCACGACACGTGATGGCGCGCGACTGGACTCGGGTCCGGTCACGGCCATGGGTGGTCCGGATAATCCGATGCCGCAGGACGCGCTGCTGTCCAAATTCCGATCGCTGACATCGGCGCGCTTCGGCGATCGGCTCGCGCAGCAAATCGAAGACGATGTCCTCTCGCTGCACGAATCCGCGAGCGCAATGCACTCGCTGAAGGAACGGGTGCTGACCGCGCCGTCCGCGCAATCGTCGCACGATGATGCGATGACGTCGGTTTTGTGACCGGGGACGGGCAGCGTGCCGCCCGATAATCATCGAACACCATTGCGAACATTGGAAAAAAGGACGCTCGTGGGCCAGCACATTCAGTTCGATCCGGCATCGGTTGCGGGAAAAGCGCCGCCGATCCAGCATGAAACCGACCTGCTCATCATCGGGGCGGGGCCGGCGGGACTTGCCGCTGCCATGCAAGCGGCCGGCCGCGGCATGCGCGTGACGCTCGTCGATGAAAATCCCGTCCCGCTCGAGACCATGGGCGAAGAGGTGCCGCTGCATTTCGGCGGACGTATGGGCGCGGCGCTGAGCAACCGCAACGCGATGCTCGAAGCAATGCTGGAAGCCAGTCCCGAACTTGGCGAACTGCTGGAAGCGGGTGTCGATGTCCGTCTCGGCACGGCAGTCTGGGGACTCTTCCCGCAACGTCCAACTGCGGCGTGGATCGAAGGCCGTGTTGCCGGACTCGCCGATAGCGACAGCGCCTATCTCATGCGTTTCGGGCAGGTGATCGTGGCGGCGGGGCGTCGCGACATGGGCCTCGCCTTCGACGGCTGGCAGCGGCCCGGCGTGATGGGCGCGAGCGCGGCCTACCGGCTCAGTTCGACTTACGGGGCACTGGATGCGCGGGTCGCGGTGCTGCTCGGCAGCGACACGCATGCGCTTCAGATTGCCAACGCGCTGTCGGATGCAGGCGTGCGGATCGCGGCTATTGTTGAGCAGGCTACGTCTGTCCCTGGCGACGCTGCGTTGCTAGCGCGACTCGCTGAACGCGGTGCGCAATTGTTCACGCAGCATGTGATCCATGAGGCGCTGGGAGATGCTTATGGCGTGACATCGGTGACGCTTTGCGCAATCGATGCAGACCACCGGCATCTGCCCGGTGCACAACAGTCTGTTGAGTGCGACACGGTGCTGCTCGGCATCGCGGCCATTCCCGCAATCGAATTGCTGGAAGCGGCAGGTTGCAGGACCGCGTTCAACGCGGATCGCGGCGGCAATGTTGCCGTGGTCGATGAGTCGCAACGTACATCGCTGCCCTTCATTTTGGCGGCGGGCGATTGCGCGGGCGTCTGGGATACGAAACATCTTTCCGCCGGTACCGCCCGTCACGAGGGGCGCATCGCCGCCGTTGCCGCACTCCGCGCGTTAGGCGTTGATGAGTCTCCGGCGCAATGGGAAACTAGCGTAGTGCCCGACACATGCGTGAACGACCCTGCCCGATCCCGTGAAGCTTGGGTCCGCGCGTCGGTCATCGAAGCGAAAGGCGAACCCTTCGTCTGCCAATGCGAGGAGGTCACGGCCGTCGAAATCCTGACCGTTCGTCCGCCGCGCTATCTCGACTGGAGCCGTCAGGCCGATCCGGCGACTGCCCGCACCCTGGCTTCTCTCGTGGTCGAAGGTCCGCCAAGTCCCGATATCGTCAAGCGTCTCACACGCGCATGCATGGGGCCGTGCCAGGGCCGCCGTTGCCGCGAGCAGGTTGCGACCTTGCTTTCGATCGGTTCGGCGACCCCGCTTGCCGGCATGCCGCTCGCCACCTTCCGGTCGCCCGTGCGCCCGTTGCCGCTCAATCAGCTTGCTGCCCTGGGAGAAGTCCCTGCGCTTGGTGACCATTGGGACAGTTGGTTCGGCATTGCATCGCAATGGGTGCCGTTCTGGCGCGCGACTCCGCTTTATACCGCCGCCGGCCGCGAGACGGGCGGGGTGGTTGCGAGCGAGTAGGGGTGGAGACGCATCGACATACGCAGCACCAGGACGGGGAACGCGATGGAACACAGTACACAGGGCAGCGTCACGCAGGACGCCAAAGGGGCGTCGGTGGTCATCATTGGCGGCGGCGTCACGGGCTTGAGCGCCGGATGGTGGCTCGCCCGCGAAGGCGTCGACGTGCTCGTGCTCGATGCAGGATTGATCGGCTGGGGCGCATCCGGGCGGAATGGCGGCGGCTGTTCCCACCATCACAGCCCGTTGTTCCTCGAAGAACAACGTCTCTGGCCGATGATGGATGAATTGCTTGGATATCCTACTGAATTCAGGCCGAACCGGATTCGGATCGCGCTGGATGAACAGCAGTTCACGTTATACCGACGCGCGCTCGATAACGGCGCGCATCACGGATTGCGCTCGGATATTCTCGATGCGAAACAAGTCCGCGAATTCGTGCCTTTCGCGGGCGATAACGTCCATGCCGGCTACTTCTATCACTTCGGCGGCCATGCAAATCCGCATCGCACGTTGCAGGCTTACGCCTGGGCGATGCAGGATTGCGGTGGCCGGCTGATGCAGCACACGGAGGTCACGGGTTTCGAGCGGCGCGGCGCACGCGTGGCCGGCGTGCAAACGTCGCGGGGACACCTGGCCTGCGATCATGTCGTGATCGCAGCGGGACCACGCACGGGTGAGCTTGCCGCAATGCTCGGCGTGGACGTGCCGCTTGCGAGCGCACGTGCCGAGATGATCGTGACTGAGCCGCTGCCGCTCATGGCCATAGGCGGCGTGGATGGCAACGGCCTCTATGGACGGCAGACGCTGCGCGGCAATCTGGCTTATGGCGGCGGGCCGCACGAATGGGTCGATCTCGCCGATACCTATAAAAGCGCAGAAGGCGAGCGCCCGCACTCGACCCCTTTGCAGGCCAGTATCGCGGCGCGCGTGGCGGGGCTTTTCCCAAAGGTTGCACACGCCCGGGTCATTCGTAGCTGGGCGGGGTTTATCGAAAATACGCCGGATGGGCGGCCCGTGATCGACCGGCCAGGTCCGATGGAAAACCTGACCGTCGCGACGTTGTCGAGCGTTGGTTTCGGTTTGTCGCCGGCGAGCGGCCACGCAATTCGCGACCTCGTTGTGGATGGCGCCTGCTCGTTCGCAGACATATCCGGGTTCGCGCTGTCGCGTTTCGCGCAACTCGAGCCCGACTGGCGCAGCATGCAGGGGTGGATGCCATTACCCGCCGCTGCCGCCTAGGAACGCGGCAAGGCGCTGCGCAGATCCGTCGGACTCGCGTCATAGACACGCCTCACCCAGCGCGCCAGATGCGAAGCCGACGCAAACCCCGTAGCAAGGGCGATATCCGCGACCGGGACATTCGAATAAACCAGCAGGTCGTGCGCCCGTTCGAGCCGCAATGTCACGTAGTAGCGCGCGGGCGTTGCGTTCAGATGGCGCAGGAACAGCCGCTCGAGCTGGCGTGAGGTCATGGCTATGTCGGTGCCGATACGCGATATGGGCAGTGGCTCGTCCACGTGCGCGCGCATCAGTTCGATAGCGCGCCGGATGCCGCGGGGCAGGCTCTCGTGGTTCTGGTCGCGCCAGCCGCGTTGTTCGTCGTCGCTGTCGCGGATGCGTTCGTGGTGAAACTGGTTCGCCACCCGGACCGCAAGCTCAGGACCGTGTTGCTCCGATATCAACTGCAACATCATGTCCATTGCGGCGATGCCACCCGAGCACGTCATGCGGTCGCGATCGATCTCGTAGATCTTTCCCGAGCACATCAAGCCGCGAAACTCTTCGGTGAAGGCAGAGAGGTTTTCCCAATGGATCGTGCACTGGTAGCCCTCGAGCAGACCGGCGCGCGCAAGCAGATAACTTCCTGTCGATAAAGATCCGATCACCGCGCCCGTGCGAGCCGCGCGGCGCAGCGCGCGCAGATATGCCGGCTCGAGTGCCGGGTCGAGACGCAGGCCACCGCAAACGAAAATGTATTGAGCGGTGGTCATGACATCGTCGAGCTTTCGGGCCTGCAATTCGATTCCGTTCGACGCATACACGGGATTGCCGTCGAGACTTACGAGCGTCCAGCCATAGAGCGCCGTGTTCACCAGCCTGTTGGCCGAGCGTAGCGGTTCTATCGCTGAGGAGAGACTCATCATCGAAAGACCGTCCACCAGCAAAAACACAAAGGCGCTTTCTGCTTCGGCTGTTTCAGAGCGGGCGTCCTGCGAAGCGGGCTTGTCAATGATTGCGTCTGAATGCGTGTGAAAAGGCTGTTTGTTCATTGCACCTGGCGTTGCAAGATGGCCTGACCGGCCTGCAATGCCAGCCGGATGTGTCGCACGATCATAGTCGAAGTTTGCGGTGGGCGACCGGTCTGACGGCTTCACATTGACGTGGCGGACGCTGCACATTTATGTGCGACAGGCGAACATAAGTAAAATTATTGGGTTGTACGGGAGACTCGTCTCTCAAATATCGCCTAAAAATCCGTTGTATGTCACTTATTGCTCATGTATAAATACGCACATCGGTGCGACAGGCGCACATTTATATTGGGAGCGAAGCTGAATGACGTTCGATGGGGATCGGCAGGTGAAGGCACCAACTCTTTCGGCAAAGCGCCGCCGTTTGCTCAAGCTGGCAGCGTCGGCGGGCATGACCGCGGGCATCGGGGGTCTCACATTCGGCCGCGGCGCATTCGCAGCGGATCCCATTACGCTGCGCTGGTGGTCGACCCAGGCCGCGCCCGACCAGTTGAAGGCCTACAAAGCGCAGATCGCCGGTTTCATGGCAGCGCACCCGGGCGTCAAGGTCGTGTTCGAGGCGACGTCGGACGAGGGTTATCCGGCGCAGCTTGCGGCAGCGTTTGCCGCAAATCAGGTGCCTGACATCATCACTCACCTCCCGTCCTATGCCGCGCAAACCTATTACGCAGACGGGCTGGTCGAACCGGTCGATGACGTCGTCGCAGCCGTTGGTATCGACAAGTACTATCCGAATGCAAACGATGTGTTCAGGACCGCGGACGGAAAGCTGTGCGCCACGGGCCTTGCAAATACGGCCGCCGACGTTCTATGGATTCGTCGTGACCTGATGCAAAAGTCTGGCGTGGACAAGGTGCCCGAGACGTGGGACGAACTTCGCGCCGCATGCAAGAAGATGCAGGGCGGCCGGATTTATGGTGCGCCGCTGCCATACGGCCTGAACAGCATGACTTCGTTGATACTGCTCGGCTTCATCCATCGTGCAGGCGGGCAGGTATTCACGCCGGATCTGCAGGTTGCAATCGACAGTCAGGCAACGCTCAACGCACTCGATTTCTACAAGTCGATGCGCGAGTTCTGCCCGCCCGGCGCGACCGGTTATAGCTGGGGAGAAAGCCTGACCGCGTTTGTCTCCGGATCGACCGCGACCGGCATTTATGGCGGGCGCGTGCTGGACAACATTGCCGCGCAGAATCCCGGCATTGCCGATTCGGTGACTTGCGCCACGTATCCCACGATTTCCAAGTCGGTACCGGCATGGACCTATAACGACTTTCCGTGCGTCTTCATTCCTAAGAAGGCCAAGAACATTTCGGCATCCAAAATGTTCGCGGAATATCTTTTCGATCCTGCGGGCTATATCTCCGAGTTGCTGGGCGCGCCCGCGCATCTGCTGCCGGTGTTGAAGACCATTGCGGCCGATCCTCGCTATAACAGCAATCCGATCATCAAGAAGTATCCGAAGGAAGTCGAACTGATGTCGGCTGCCGCCGCGTCCGGTCACAACCTTGGCTACGAGTCGCCGGCACACAAGCCGAACCGCCGGGCCAACGAGATCGTCGCGAGCAATGTCCTGGCTGAACTGGTCCAGCGCGTCGTGCTCAACAACGAAGCGCCGAAGGCCGTGGTCGGTGCGACCGCAAAGAAGCTCGAAACGCTGATGAAAGCCTGACACGGCCGGCCACGCAAACGCATGGCGCTCGATGCGTCATGCGTTGCGCCATCCATCTTTCGTCCGTCATAGCCCGGATCGCATTCGCACGGGCACGCATTGGAAAACGCATGGCCACTGTTTCATTGCCCCGCATGGGCATCCGCTCTCTCGAGTCGACGTACAGCAGGCTCGGCATGTTGCTGATCGCGCCGGCAGTGTTGCTGTTGATCGCAACCATTGTGTATCCGCTTCTTTATGCACTGTGGCTTTCCCTGAACTCGGTGTACACGCCCACGCAGGCGTCGAGCTTTGTGGGCCTGGCGAATTATCGGGACATGCTCGGGTCATCGACGTTCTGGTTTTCGTTATGGGTAACGATCGTCTGGACCACGTCCACGCTCGTCCTGCAGATCCTGTGCGGCGTCGGCATGGCGCTGCTCCTCAACGAGAAGATCGCCATGCGCTCGGCAGCGCGCAGCCTGGTGCTGTTCCCTTATTTTGTGTCGACCGTGGTCGCCGTGCTGGTCTGGCGCTGGCTCTTCAACGATCTCTATGGCGTACTCAATCAGGTCCTGCTCGAACTCCATGTGATCAGCAGTCCGGTCAACTGGCTCGGCGAAATGCCCAACGCCATGATCAGCATTGTTCTGGTCGGCACCTGGAAGTACTTTCCGTTCGTTGTGATCGCGGTGCTGGCGCGACTGCAGACCATTCCGCTCGCGCTTTATGAAGCCGCGCGCATGGACGGCGCCGGTCCGTTCGGCCGTTTTTTCGACGTCACGCTGCCGCAGTTGCGTGAAGTGCTCGGCGTCGTGATCCTGTTGCGCATCATCTGGGACTTCAAGGAGTTCGACCTGCTTTACCTGATGACTGGCGGAGGCCCGGTCAATCAGACACGATCCGTGCCGCTGCTCGTCTATCAGCAGGCGTTCGGTCTGAACCAGATGGGCGCGGCTTCCGCTTCCGCGGTTGGAATGATGGTGGTCATGGGCGTTTTGATGGCGGCCTACCTTTATCGCGCACAACGCACAAGGAGCCACGATGCGGGCCGATAAGACCAACATTCCCGCGTCGCTCGTCACCTGGGTGATCGTGATCCTGATGGTGTTCCCGCTGATCTGGATGGTGCTGACATCCATCAAGCCGCAGAGCGAACTGTTCGTCTATCCGATCAGGCTTCTGCCCGAGCACGTGACGTTCGAGCATTATCGGCGGCTGCTGGAGGACACGCCGTTCATCAGCTACTTCTGGAATTCGATCGTGCTGTCGGCGGCGACTACCGTCGTTGTCATGGCGGTCGCCACCATCGGCGGTTATAGCCTTGCGCGCTTCGCCTATCGCGGCCGCGAGGCGATCGCCACCGCGGTTCTTTGCACCTACCTGATGCCGTCTGTGGTGTTGATCATTCCGCTTTACCTGATGATGGTGAAGCTGGGCTTGCAGAACACACTGACCAGTCTGGTGATCTCGTACACCACGTTTGCCTTGCCCTACGCAATGTGGCTTTTGCGCTCGTTCATGGCCGGCATTCCGGACGACCTCGAAGCTGCCGCGCTGGTGGACGGCGCGAGCCGGCTGGGTGCGTTCGTCGATGTGATCCTGCCGCAAGCGCTGCCCGGAATCATCTCGACCGCGCTGTTCACGTTCATTCTGGCGTGGAACGAGTACCTTTACGCGCTCGTCATGGTCAACACCGACGAGACCCGTCCGCTTACCACCGGCGTGATGAACATGCTCGTGTCGTCGTTCAACATCGAGTGGTCGCTGTTGATGGCGGCTTCCGTGATGATGAGCGTGCCGTTGCTGTTCTTCTTCGCTTTCCTTCAGCGTTATCTCACTAGCGGTTTTGGCGCTGGCGGTGTGAAGGGTTGAACGCCCGCGGGATGAGCACCGACGACACACTGACTATGCACTCCGGAGCACCTCAATGGCAGCAGTAAGTTTCAAGAATGTACGCAAGTTATTTGGCGATACGGTGTCGATTCCCTCACTCGATCTCGATATCCGCGACGGTGAATTCGTGTGCCTGCTCGGACCTTCCGGTTGTGGCAAGACAACGACGCTGCGCATGCTTGCGGGCCTGGAGCAGCCGACGAGCGGCGCGATCCATATTGGCGGCATCGAAGTGCACGAGTTGCCGCCGGCGAAGCGCGATATTGCGATGGTGTTCCAGTCCTACGCGCTGTATCCGCATCTGACGGTTGCGGAGAACATTGTGTATCCGCTGAAAAAGCGTGGTGTTTCGAAGCAGGAGTGGCCTGCAATGCTGAACAACATTGCGCAGTTGCTGCAACTCGAACCGTTGCTCGCGAGAAAGCCGAAGCAGCTTTCGGGCGGCCAGCAGCAGCGCGTCGCGCTTGGCCGTGCGCTGATCCGCAAACCGAAGGTGTTCCTGCTGGACGAACCGCTGTCGAATCTCGACGCCAAGTTGCGCGCGCATATGCGGGCCGAGCTGATCGAGCTGCATCAGCGCATGGGTACGACGACGGTGTACGTGACGCACGACCAGCTCGAAGCAATGACCATGTCCACGCGGATCGCCGTGATGAGTGGCGGCGTGTTGCAGCAATTCGGCACGCCCGATGAAATCTACTACCGGCCGGCGAACCAGTTCGTGGCCGGGTTCATCGGCACGCCTGCGATGTCCCTGATCGATGGCGACCTGCAGCGCGACGATACAGGCTTCTCGCTGCAAGCAGGCGGCGTCGCATTGCGCCTGCCGCATTCCGCGCTGCGCGCGGACGCCTCCGGCGCGGTTTGCGCCGGCATCCGGCCCGAAGACATCGTGTTGGGCCGCGGGACACTCAGCGCTCGCATCAAAGTGGTCGAGCCGACAGGCCACGAGTCCATCGTGCTGATGGATTGTGGTGGTGCATCGCTCTGTACGCGCATTGCCAGCGACGTACCACTCGCAGCCGAGCTTCGCGCTGGCCAGAGCGTGCCGTTCGAAGTCACGCTCGCACGCCTGCACGTTTTTTCGCGCCAGAACGGCCAGCGGCTGAACCGCGACGACACCAACGTCACGTCGATCAAGCGCACGCGCGACGCAGCCTGAACATTCACATCATCAAACACGGGTCAAAAGCATGAACAGAAAAAGCGTCAACTGGTCCGGCGCCATGCCGGCAATCACCACGCCCTTCGACGACAACGGCAAGCTCGACGAACGCGAACTCGGCGATGTCATCGAACGGCATCTGAAGCTCGGCGCGACCGGCGTGGTCGTCGGCGGCTGCACCGGCGAATTCTGGGCGATGAACACCGACGAACGCGCACGCTTGTTTGTAGCGTCGAAAGAAGTCATGGGCACGCGCGGGACGTTGATTGCAGGGACCGGCATGATCGGGGTGGAAGACACGATCGCGCTGACCCGGCAGGCGGAGAAAGCGGGATGCGATGGCGCGCTGATCCTGCCGCCGTATTTCGTCAAGCTCACCGACGACGAGATCCACGCGCACTACGCCGACGTCACTGCGCACGCCGGCTTGCCGGTGATGCTCTACAACATCCCCGGCAACGCAGTGAATTACCTGACGCCCAAACTGGTCGCGCGGCTGGGCAAGCTCGAGCGCGTTGTGGCAGTGAAGGAAAGCTCGGGTGACTGGAACAATTTCTACGGCACGTTCCTCGCGGTGCACGAAACACTGCGGGTGTTTTGCGGACCGTCGTCGGTGTTCGGCGTTCCGGCCGTCCAACTCGGCGCCGACGGCGTGATCGACTGCTTTCCTAATGTCTGGGATGAAGGCGGCCAGAATCTTTTCGAGGCCGCCCGCAGCGGCGACACGCTGCTCGCCGCGCGCCTGCAGGCAACAGGGCGCCGCCTGACCGATCTTTTTACAGCCGACGGCCGCACGCTGTATCCGTCGACGAAAGCCGCCATGGATCTGCTCGGCATTCCAGGCGGCGGAAAACCACGGGCGCCGCTGCGCGCGCTCAATTCCAGCCAGCGCGATTCGCTGGCGGCGGGGTTGCGAGCCGAAGGCTTGCTCTGACCCAAACTCGCCGAAATAAAAATCCAGGAAGGAGAAAGCAATGACAGGACATCAGCCCGACGCAAATCCCTGCGGGTTTTCCGTGCAGTACGGCAAGTACATCGGTATTGGCGCCAACGGCAATCTCTGGGTCGACGGCTGCGACGTGCAAGCCCTCGCCGAGACGCACGGCGCACCGCTCTACATCATTTCGGAAAACGAACTGCGTGACCGATATCGCGCGTTTCGCGATGGTTTTCTCGCGCATTATCCGCAGGTCGAGATTCTCTTCGCCAACAAGTCGAACAACGGACTCGCGATCCGCCACATCCTGAACCAGGAAGGCGCGGGCGGTGACTGCTTTGGCGTGAACGAGATGTATATCGCGCTGCTAGCCGGAACCGATCCGCAAAAGCTCGTACTCAACGGCTCGAACAAGCAGGAAGAAGAACTCGAGATGGCGATCTCGAATGGCATCTGCGTGAATATCGATGCAATGGATGAACTGGATCGCATCGACGCAATCTCGAAGCGGCTTGGCAAGAAGGCGGCTATCGGCATCCGGCTCAAGCTCGACCTGTTGCCGCTCGCGGGACGCACGGGTGTTGCCATGCACGGTCCCGGCACGCTCAAGGAACAGAGCGACTCGACCAAGTGGGGCATGACGCGCGAGCAGACCGTCGAGATCGTCAAGCGGGCGCAGCAGATGCCTGATATCGAGTTGAAAGAAACGCATTTCCACCTGAGCCGCATGTCGAACGATCCCGAAAATTTCGCGATCATGGCGCGCGAGATGATCACATGGTCCGGCTTCTTGCGCGATGAAACCGGCTGGACGCCGCCGTGCATCGACATTGGCGGCGGCTGGACCTTCGGCAAGTGGTACGGCACGGGTCCGCGCTCGCAGATCGACGACAACGCCGCGCCCACGCCGGAGATCTACGGCCGTATGTGCGGCGCTGCGATCCGCGAAGAAGCGGAACGCCTGAACCTGCCGCTGCCCAAACTGCGCATTGAACCGGGTCGCGCAATTTCGGGGCCGTCCGGCGTTGCAGTTGGAAGAGTCGGCGCGATCAAGCAGGGTGCCACGAAAAAATGGGTGAACCTGGATCTTTCGACAAACCATCTTTCCTGGGCGTCGGCGCTCGACTGGTACTACCACGCGGTCGCCGTGAAGGACACCGCGCGCCCGGCAACGGAGCACGTCGATCTGGTCGGTCCGCTTTGCAACTCCGATGAAGTCGGCGCCGATCGCACCATGCCCGCGCTCGCACGCGGCGATTTCGTCGCTTTCCTCGATGCCGGCGGCTACACCGAATCCGGCGCCGCGCGCTATAACGCGCAACTGTTGCCGGCGACGGTGCTGGTCGCGGGCGACACCGCCGAGGTCACGACCGTGCGCGAGCAATGGCGCGACGTTGCCGGACGCTTCAAGGTGCCGCCGCGTTTGCTTGCGGCATCGTTTGCGAAAAACGTCTGAGAAAAATCGACTTGCAACACGCCCGCGCCTGACAGCGCCGGCGCACGGAGACAACATGGATTTAGGCATTAGAGGACGCCGCGCGGTCGTATGCGGCGGTAGCAAGGGCTTGGGACTGGCGGCGGCGCGTTCGCTCGCGAGAGAGGGCGTGGACCTGACTTTGGTTGCACGATCGCAGGAAACACTCGATACCGCCGCGCGTGAACTCGTGGCAGAAACCGGCGTCAAGGTCGCGACCGTCAGCGCTGATCTCGGCACGTCCGAGGGACGCGCTGCGGTCCTGGCGCAAGCGGGCATCGTGGACATCCTGGTGGCGAATCCCGGCATCCGGCAGGTGCCCGACGACTTCCGCAAGATCACGCGCGAAGGCTGGGAGGGCTGGATGGAAGCGCATTTTTATTCATCGCTGGAACTGATCCGCGCGGTCGTGCCGGGCATGAGCGAGCGTGGCTTCGGCCGGATCGTGAACATGTCAGTGAGCTTCATCAAGTTCCCGCAGGTCGGCTTCGGACCCAGTCACGCTGCGCGCCTTGCGCTTGCGGGCGCGATCGCCGCCATGTCGCGCGAACTGATTCCGCATAACGTTGTGATCAACAGCGTGTGCCCGGGATTGTTCGAAACCGATGCGCTCACCACGAACCTGCACGGCCACGCGGCACGCGGCAACACGACCTATGAGGCGATTGTCGCGGATCGGCTGAAGCATTGCCCGGCTGGACGCTTTGCTGCTCCGTCCGAGTGCGGCGATCTGATTGCGTTCTTGTGCAGCGCGCAGAATGGCTTCATGACTGCGCAGAATATCGTCAACGATGGTGGCGTCTACCAGGGGCTGTTCTGATGTCGAAGCATTCGGAACCTGTGCGCGGCGTGGTGATGTTGTCGGGCGCGTCACGAGGTATTGGCGCCGCCATCGCACAACGTCTCTACGATGACGGCTACACGTTGTCGCTCGGCGTGCGCGATCCGGCAGGCGTCGCGCCGACGCTTGCAGCGGACAAGGAAAGGGTATTGATCGAACGCTATGACGCATTCGATCCGCTGTCTCCGGCCGCGTGGGTCGACGCCACACTCGCGCGCTTCGGGCGCCTCGACGCGCTGATCAACAACGCAGGCATCCTGCTCGAAATCACGCTGGATCGTGGCGACGACACCGCGCTCGACACCATGTGGGAAGTCAACGTCAAGGGTCCGTTCCGCACCATCCGCGCCGCCATGCCCGCGCTCAAGGTGAGCGGAAAAGGCCGGGTGATCAACGTGGCATCGACGGACGGCAAGCGGTATCGGCCGACGGATTCGGTGGGTTATGCCATGACCAAGCACGCAGTCATGGCGCTTACGCACGCAGCGCGTTTCGACGGCTGGGAGAGCGGCGTGCGTGCCACCGCCTTGTGTCCCGGCGCAGTGGATACAGAACTGATTGCGCGGTTTGCGAGCGCGAGTCCCGTGGCGGACCGGCTGCGCCCGGAAACTGTCGCTGATACGATTGCCTTTCTGCTGACGCTTCCCAACAATGCAACCGTGGCGGAACTCGTCCTGAACACCCGGCTCGAGCCTTCGCTTTGAGCCGGTATTACGTATGACCGACATGACCCAAACCATTGCAATTCAGTTCGACGGCGAGACGCTGCAGGCGCGGCCGGGCGAAACGCTGGCGGCGACGCTTGTCGCGCATGGCATCCAGGATTTCCGTACGACGGCTTCGGGTCAGCCGCGCGGCGTGTTTTGCGGCATGGGCGTCTGCCAGGACTGTCTTGTAGAAGTGGATGGCGTGGCGAACCGGCGTGCGTGCATGACCAAGATCGTCAAGCCGATTACCGTGCGGCGCGGCGTGCATGCACGGGCGCTGCCGGTGCCGGCAAGCCCGGGCGGGTACATCGAAGCGCGTGAGCCGGAAGTGCGCGAGCCCGAATTGCTCGTGATCGGCGCGGGACCGGGCGGGTTGTCGGCGGCGCTCACGGCGCAGCGCGCCGGCGTGCGCGTGACCGTGCTCGATGAACGCAGCCAGCCCGGCGGCCAGTACTACAAGCAACTGGGTGTATCGGCATCGTCCGATGGAATTGCGCCGCCCGATGCACAACACCAGCGCGGCGCAGCCTTGATCCATGCTGCGAGCAAGGCGGGCGTCGAGATCATCCGCGATGCGCTGGTATGGGGCGCATTCGAACCGAACGAATTCATCGCGACCGTGCGCGGCCGCTCGATCCGGTTCCGGCCGCACGCAAGCGTTGTTGCAACGGGCGCGTATGAGCGCGGCTGGCAAGTGCCGGGCTGGACGCTGCCCGGCGTCATGACCACCGGCGCTGCCCAGACCCTGTGGCGTACATCGCGGCGATTGCCGGGCAAGCGCGTGTTGATCGCCGGTAACGGTCCGCTCAACCTGCAGCTCGCGGCCGAACTTGTCAGCGGCGGCGCGACAGTAGCCGCTGTCGTCGAAGCGGCGCGCGCAACCGGACTCGCGAGCATTGGATCAATCGCCACCATGGCGCTCGCCGCACCCGCGCTCGTGGTCGAGGGACTTGGCTATCAGCGCACGGTGAAGCGTCACGGCGTGCGCATCATCAACGAGACCGTGATCGAATCGATCGAGAAGACAGCGGGCGGATTGTCCGTCACGCTGGCGCGCGTCTCGGGCATGCCGGAAGCAACACCCGCGCAAAAGATCGAGGTCGATGCCGTCTGTCTCGGCTATGGCTTCGAGCCGGCCAACGAACTGCTGCGGGCGCTAGGCTGCGCACACGACTTCGATAAACTCCGCCGCCAGCTCATCACACGCCGCGACGATCTGGGCCTGACGAGCATCGCCGGCGTGTACGCGCTCGGCGATTGCACCGGACTCGGCGGCGCGAAAGCGGCGCTCGCGGAAGGGACGATCGTAGGCGCGGCGGTGGCGGCATCGCAGGGACAGGTGCTCGACGCTTCACTCACAGCCGAGCGGGATCGTGCGATCGTTGAACTTGCCAGGCAGAGACGCTTCCAGCAAGCGCTCTGGACCGTCTATGCGAGCGCGCTGACGGCGCCCAAAGAATGCTGCGGCGACACGATAATCTGCCGCTGCGAGGAAGTCACGTTCCGGCAGCTCGATGCCGCGCTCGACGAGGGCCTCAGCACCGTCGGCGCGATCAAGCGCCGTACGCGGATCGGCATGGGACGCTGCCAGGGCCGATACTGTGCGCCAGTCCTCGATGACATCGTGTGTGCGCGCTTCGGCCGCGAACGCGATGAGATGTCGGGCTTCGCGCCGCGCGTACCGGTCAAGCCGGTATCCATAGCCGAACTCGCGGGGCATGGCGGCGAATCATGAACGTGTCCAATGCAGGTGCTTTGCCGCGTCGTCAAGTCGATGTGGCAGTGATCGGCGCGGGCATTGTCGGACTGTGCCTTGCGGGTTTCCTGGCGCAAGCCGGCCGGGACGTCGTCCTCATCGATGCAGGCGGTTCAGCCGCATCAACGGCTAACGCCGGCAGCCTTCATGTCCAGATGCAAAGCCGCTTCATGCGTCTGTTTCCGGAGCGGGTGGCGAGCTTCGAACAGCAGTTGCCGCTCTATCCCAAAGCCGTAGCGTTCTGGCGCGAGTTCGAACGCACGATAGGCGCCGACTTCGAGATGAAGGTATCGGGCGGCCTGATGATTGCCGAGACGCCCGAGCAGTTCGACTTTCTGGTCTCGAAGAGCAGGCGGGAGCGGGAGCTGGGCTTATCGGTGGAGTTGCTCGACCGTAACGAGCTTGAACGGATTGCGCCGTATCTGGGCGCGAGCGCCTTCGGAGCCGAATTATGCGCCGATGAAGGCAAGCTCAATCCGCTCAAATGCAACGCTCAGGTGAGGGCGTGGGCCGTGCAGATGGGCGTGACGATCGTCGACCGGTGCAAGGTCGAACGGCTGCACGCCGACGACCCGGGCTTCACGTTGACCACGCCGCTGGGCATGCTCACAGCAAGACAAGTGGCGGTTGCGGCTGGCCCGGGTGCTCACGCGTTGATGGACAGCGTGGGCAGTTTCCTCCCTGTGGAAGCCGAGCCGCTGCATATGAACATCACCGAAGCGGCACCGCCGTTGATCATGCATCTCGTGCAGCACGCGGAACGATCGATCACGCTGAAGCAATTGTCGACGGGGCAGATCGTGATTGGCGGCGGCTGGCCCGCAAAGCTTGCTGACGGCGCGGATTTTCCGGTCGTCGATCCGGCCAGCATGATCGGCAATGTGTCGCTTGCCCAGTTCATGGTGCCGGCGCTTGTATCGCTGCAGATCATCCGGACCTGGGCCGGCATCAATTCGAAAGTCGATGGACGCGGCGTGCTGGGCGAGATGCCCGGCATACCGGGCCTGCATGCCGCCATCCCGGGGGACGCGGGTTACACGCTCGGGCCACTGACAGCGCGCATGGTCGCGGATCTGATGACCGGTCGCGATCCGGGCGTGGACATGACGCCGTATTCACCCATGCGCCTGCGTCCGGAAACATTGCGCGCTGTCATCGGCGGCGAATAAACCGTTTTCTCATCGGTGGCTGTGTATTGCGCCGCGCGACGGCCTGAGCCGCGCGGCCTCGTTCGTTACGTCAGAACCGGTGGCGCAATCCAATCCGCACGCTTGTCTGCGTGCTGGTGGTCGACGGCGTGAACAGGAAACCCTGCACCGCGTCCACGCCTGACGACGCCCGCAGGTAGGAGCCCTGCAGATAGACGTCGGTCCGCTTCGAAAACGCATAGTCGATACCGAGACTGCCTTCGTTGTAGTGGTGACCTTCGAAGGTGGAATAGAAGTAGCCGGCTGCCGCATTGAACGATGGTGTGACCTGCCACGAAGCGCCTACGTCATACGTGCGCAATGCCGATGTCCGGCCAAAGCCCTTGAACCAGACATCGGAATACGCAATCCCGTAGGTCACGGTCGACAGGACATAACTCGCGCCCAAGGTAAGCACGCTCTGGCTGTCGATCTCCAGCGGTGTGGCGGAGAACAGGTCGGTTACCTTGCCGGTTGCCGGATCGCGCGTGGCGGTGGTCTGGCCGAGGAAACTGGATACGCCCATGGAACCGTACGGGTCAATGGCGTTCGAGCCATTCGGATTGTTCATGCGGAGATAAACCGCACCGGCTGAAAACTGGCCGTGGTTGTATTGGCCGCCAGCCGACCATGCACTCTGGTCGTGCAGGCTGCCCGCAACGTTGCCGAACGAATACATCGCACCGCCTTGCAGACCATGAAAATCAGCGCTCTTGATCTTGACCACATTGTCCAGACGTTCCCAGCCCATCCGGTCCAGATCACCCTGGTGCGTGGCGTACCCGCTCGCCCATGCGCTCATTGCATAGTTCGCCGTGTAGTCGTAGACCAAGTCGTACTGTCGGCCCATCGTGATGGACGCGTAGTTGTTCTGCAATCCTACCCATGCCTGACGTCCGAATTCCCGGCCACCCTGGCGGAACTGTCCATTCAATGCGTCGAAACCGTTTTCAAGGTCGAAGATGGCCTTCAGGCCGCCGCCAAGATCTTCTGTTCCCTTGATGCCCCAGCGATTTCCCGAGGCAATCGAGTCGTCCATCTTGATGTTGTGCGCGCCGCCCTCGTTGCTGACGTAGGTCGGACCTACGTCGATCACGCCATACATCGTGACGCTGCTTTGCGCGTGTGCCAAACCCGTTGCCGCCACGCCAACGAGCGCCGCGATTCGCCTGATAGTTCTCATGCCACTCAACTCCCCTGAATTGATGATGCTGAAAATTCGGAGTACGAATCAGCCACCTCGCAACCAGTGCGGGATGTCCTCCGGCTCGTGCCTCCTGCTTACGTGGTTTGCACGTCTGAGGTCGTCACGACAGCTTGGCTCCTGGGTGAAATATGGAGCAGACGCTTTGTGACAAAACGTGCGCCATGCTAACATTCAGCCGCCATGTGAACAAAAATGATTCTGAAATTTTCAGTAAATTAAGGGAAAAAACGGAGCGGGGAGGCAGGCATCTGTGGCGTAGCTCGGACAAAACTGCCGATCGGTGCGCTTTACCAGGATTTAACGGCATGGTATGAGGTAACCGTACTGCTGAATTAACGCGTTAAATTGTGCGCATGGCGCGCACGCTTTCAAACGATTTGAATGGAGAAATACGTGAGTAAAGTTTTTCGTGGCAGCTATGGCGTGACGGTGACGCCCTTTACAGCCGACGGCAAGTCGATCGATGAAAAAGCGCTCAAGCGTTTCCTGGACTGGCAAATAGAAGCCGGTTCACCCGGCGTGATCATTCTCGGCACCACCGGGGAGTTCCTGACCATCAGCGACGAAGAGCGCACGCAATATGTAGAGGCGACGGTCAAGCATGTGGCGGGGCGCATGGACGTGCTGGTCGGCACCATGAATGCGTCGACACCGAATGCGGTTCGATACACCCGCGAAGCGGAGGCCTTGGGCGTCGACGGTTTCATGATCGTCCCGCCTTATTACTACACGCCGACCGAAGACGAGATATTCGAGTACTACAAGGCGATTTCCGAAGCCACGTCGCTGCCGATCATGCTTTACAACAATCCGGTCACGACTAATGTCGACATGTCGGCGAAACTCGTTGCGCGCCTGACGAAAGCGTTCGAGAACATCCGCTATATCAAGGAAGCGAGCATGGACGTGGGCCGCGTCTACGATGTGATCGAAGCAACCGATGGCGTGATGAACGTATTCGCCGGCGAGCGCCCGGTCGAGAGTTTCCTGCTTGGCGCGGTGGGTTACGTGAACCCGTACGCGAACTACATTCCGGAAGCATCGACGCGCCTGTGGGACGCGCTGGTCGCCGGCGAGATGGAGGAAGCAAAGAACATCCAGAAGATGATCGCGAGCTTCGACCGGATCATTGCAGAGGGGCATCCGACGTATGGGCATCAGTGTTATTCAAAAGCGCTGGCGGCTTCGCAGGGTTATCCGGTAGGCGATGTCCGTCCGCCGCTGACCCCGTTCTCCGCACTGGGTGACGAAGGCGTGGAGCGGCGTGCGAAGATCGTTGCGATCATCGACGACATCAACGCCTATGTCGCGCAATGCGCGGCGCAAAAAGCCTGAGCTGCCGATGCACGATATCCACCTGTTCACGCCGTTCAGCTCGCGCGGCACGACCTTCGTCAATCGTATCGTCGTCTCGCCGATGTGCCAGTACCGCGCCATTGAAGGACGTGTGAATGCGTGGCATCTCGCGCATCACGCACGCTTCGCGCTCGGCGGTGTGGGCGGGGCGGTAATCGAAGCCACGGCCGTCGAAAGGGACGGCCGTATCAGCGAAGGCTGTCTCGGCCTCTGGGACGACAACCAGATCGAGGGTTTCGGGAAAATTGCCACGCTATACAAAGGGCAGGGGATTCCGGTTGGCGTGCAGATCGGTCACGCCGGCCGCAAGGGCAGTTCGGCCAGTCCGTGGGATGGAGCCGGGCCGCTCGCCGGCACGTCGCCGCCGCGCGGCTGGCCGACAGTCGCGCCTTCATCGGTGGCGCACGCGAACGGATGGCCCATACCCGCGGCGCTGGACGAGAAGAGCATCGCTTGCATTGTCGGTTCGTTCGCGGCCGCTGCCAGACGCGCTGTGAGCGCTGGGCTGGACTTTGTCGAGGTGCATGGCGCGCATGGCTATTTGCTGCACGAATTTTTGTCGCCGATTGCCAATCTCAGGACGGACCGCTACGGCGGCAGCTTCGACAATCGCGCGCGTTTCGCGCTCGAAGTTGCTCAAGCGGTCAGGCAAGCGGTGCCGGAGCACATGCCGGTGTGGTATCGCGCGTCGTGCGTGGATGAAAGCGAAGGCGGCGTCACGCTTGACGAAACCATTGAACTCGCGCGGCGTTTGAAGCGGGCGGGTATCGATCTGATCGATTGTTCCGCAGGTGGCATTCGTGGTCCCGTCGCTCGATCCACACGGCCGGAAGCGCCCGGACACCAGGTCCATTACGCCGAGCGTATCCGACGTGAAGCAGAGATGCCGGCCATGGCCGTAGGTCTGATCACCGACCCGCTGCAGGCAGAGAACATCTTGCGCGAAGGGTCCGCCGATCTCGTTGCGATGGGGCGAGAACTCTTGGCCGACTCGAACTTTGCGTATCGCGCGGCCCTTGCGCTTGGTCATCCTGAGCCGCATACCGTGCTGCCTGACACGTTCGCGTTTTTTCTCGCGCGGCGTAACATGCATGCATCGAATGCGCACGAACCGGCATCGACCTAGCGCTTCCTCAACTTATCTCCCGACCCGATGAACGATGTAATTGTGATCGGCGGCGGTCTTGCCGGCTGTGCGACCGCCTATTACCTCGCGCGCGACGGTGTCGCCGTCACCGTGCTCGAACGCAGTGAACTGAACACGCAGGCGTCCGGGTCGAACGCGGGCAGCCTGCACGCACAGATTCCGCACGATCCCTTTGTCAATCGCGGGCCAGAATGGGCGCGCACTTTCGCGCCGACCATCGGGCTGTTGCGTCGCTCTATCGATGTCTGGCGTGGACTGTCGGAAACACTCGATACGGACCTGGAGGTATCGCTCAAAGGCGGCCTGCTGGTCGCGACCGACGACGCGCAAATGAAGGCGATCGCGGCGAAGGCCGAGGTCGAGCGCTCGCAAGGGCTCGACGTGCGCCTGCTCGATCGCGCGGATGTCCGGACGCTCGCGCCGTATCTCTCCAATGCAATAGTCGGCGGCGCGTTTTGTCCCGACGAAGGCAAGGCGAGCCCGCTCGCCGCCACGCTTGCGTATGCCCGCGGCGCGCGAGCGCTTGGCGTCAGGTTCGAGCGTCATTGCGCGGTGACGGGCATGACCGAAACACGCGATGGCTTCGAGTTATCGACCAGCACAGGCGTTCATCGCGCAAAGCGTGTGGTCAACGCAGCCGGCGCCGACGCTGGCAGGGTCGCGGCAATGCTCGGCATAGAAATCGATGTGCAGGGTTTCGCGATCCAGGTTGCGGTCACGGAGCGCGTGGCGCCGTTGATCCCGCATCTGGTTTATTCGGCCGGCGACAAGCTCACGCTGAAACAGAATCAGGCGGGTTCGATCCTGATTGGCGGCGGCTGGCCGGCGCGCTGGCATAGCCGCGGTCATCCATCCACCGACCCCGACTCGCTCGAACGCAACATGAAGGTGGCGCTTGCCGCCGTGCCTGCGCTCGGTGCGTTGCGGGTGATCCGCACCTGGGCGGCGATCGTCAATGGCACGGATGACTGGAAGCCGATCCTGGGCGAAGTGCCGGGCACGCCCGGCTTTTTCATCAACTTCTTCCCGTGGATGGGCTTCACCGCCGGGCCGGCGGTGGCGCAGATCATCGCGAGTCTGGTGCAGGGCAAGCCCGCGCCGTTCGACGTGGATCTCTCGCCGTTCCTGCTGGCGAGCGTCTGACAGCGCGAGTCAGTGGTGCCGCAGGATCTTGCCGACGAAGTCCCGTGTCCGGGCTTCGCTCGCGTCGCCGAAAATCTTGTCCGGCGTACCGATCTCGACAACCTGTCCCTTGTCCATCATCACCACGCGCGTGGACACCTCGCGCACGAACGACATCTCGTGCGACACCAGCAGCATGGTGATGCCTTCGCCGGCGAGCGTTCGCACGGTATCGAGCACTTCGTTCACGAGCTCGGGATCGAGCGCGGCGGTGATTTCATCGAGCAGGAGAAGTTCGGGCTTGAGCGCCAGCGCTCTTGCGATCGCCACGCGCTGTTGCTGCCCGCCCGAGAGTTCATCGGGATAACTCTTGTGCTTTTCCGCGAGCCCGACACGGCGCAGCAATTCCTTCGCCTCCGTCTCGACCTGATCGCGCGGCCGCTTCTTGATCTTGATGGGCGAGATGGTCACGTTCCCCAGCACGTCCATGTTCTGGAACAGGTTGTACTGCTGGAACACGATCGCCATCTTGTCGCGTGCAGCGCGCACGCTTTTGCGCGATGAATAGTCGAGCGGTTCATCGTCGAGCACGACGCGCCCGGCGGTCGGCGGCATCAGGCCTACCAGCGTGCGCAACAGCGTGCTCTTACCCGATCCGGAAGGGCCGATCAGGCTGATCACTTCGCCCCGTTCAACCGAGAGTGTGATGTCGCGCAGAACCTGTTGCTGAGCGTACGCGCTTGAGAGTTTTTCGACTGCGAGGTGTGGCAAGGCGATTCTCCAGATGAGCACCCAGACGGCTGAGCGGGTAAGACAGGATGAAATAGGCGGCCAGCACGGCGCCATACACCAGGAAGGGCGAGAAGCCGCGGTTCATCAGGACCTTGCCCGTGAACGTCAGCTCGACAACACCCATTTGCGACGCCAGCGACGTGTCCTTGATGAACATCACCATGAACGCGAACGCGGGCGGCAAGATCACTTTCCATGATTGCGGCAGCAACACCAGGAACAGCGTGCGCGCGAAGCCGAAATTCATCACCTCGGCGGCCTCGATCTGCTGGCGCGGCACCGATTCAAGTCCGGCGCGGATCACCTCGGACAAAAACGCGGTCGCCACGATGCAGATCGACACGGTCGCGATGGTGAACAACGAGATGTCCGAGCCGAAGCCCTGCAGCGCGAACATCACGATGAACAGGTTGACCAGGAACGGGATGCGGCGAAACACCTCCACGAGCACGGTCAGCACGAAGCGCACGGGCGCGAGCACACGGGCCTTGGTGATGCGCGTCACCGCGATCACCGTACCAAGCACAATGCCGACGCCGCAACCGAGGGCGGTCATCGCAAGCGTGCGGCCCATGGCTTCGAGCAGGAACTCGAAGGTGAAGCGGGTAAAGAACGTAGGAAACTGCGCAATGATCTGTTCGAGCATCAGAAGATCCTCGCTTTGACGCGAAAGGCGTAGCGTCCGGTCAACGCGAGTGCGATCGACGCAACGAAGGTGAGCGCTACGTACATGGCGGCCACGACCGAAAAGGTTTCGATGGTGCGCATGTTGGCGCTGGAGATATTGATTGCGCGGCCCGTGAGTTCTTCAACGCCGAAGATCGCACCGATCGAGCTGCCCAGCACCAGCCAGACAAAGAAGTTACATAACGGCGCGTAGATGGTCTTCGCCACATGCGGCAGGATCACGTAGCGCAGCATCTGCAGGTGCGACATGCCGAGCGTCTCGGCTGTCTCCATCTCCGAGGTGCGTACCGAGCTGATGCCTGAGCGCAGGATATCGGTGAGATAGGCGCCTGAGTTGAGGGTCAGGCCGATCAGCACAGCGGTCATCGGCGAGAGCGTGATGCCGGCGTCAGGCAGCGCGTAGAAGAGGAAGAAGATCTGGACGAGCGCGGGCGTATTGGTCAGCAGAACAACATAAGTGCCGACCAGCCGCCGCACAATGCCGCCGCCATGCAGCTTGCCGAGCGCACCGGCCAGGCCGATCGTGCAACCAAGCCAGAACGAGATGAACGCGATCTCGAGCGTCAGCACCGCGCCGGCCGCGAGATAAGGCAACTGGCGCAGCACATCGGCGTATTGAAGGGTGTAAGTCATGGCCGTCCGCATCAAATGACGACGTGCCCGAACAGGCACGCGAAGTCATGGAGTGCCGGGCGCATCAGAAACGAGCGTCCGGGTAAGGCTCAGAAGTAAGGGTTGGCGACGATCGGCTTTTGCATCGGCGTGCCATACGCCTTCTGCCACGTGTCATTTACGAAGCCCGACGAATGCATGTCGTACAGCAATACGTTCAGGTAGTCCTTCAATGTGGAGTTGCCCTTCGAAACGCCGATGCTGTCGTAGTTGACGAAGATCGGATCGTTCAGCGTGCGCCACTTGATGTTCGGATAGTTCTTCGTGAAGTTCTGGAAGAAGTCGATGTTCTCGACGATCGCATCGCCACGTCCCTGTGCGACGGCGCGAACGGTATCCGCAATCGATTCAACCAGCAGCATCTTCGCTTTCGGCAGCTTGTCCTTCACGTAATCGACCGACCAGTTGCCGCGCATGTCGACCAGGGTCACCGAAGGCGAATTCAGGTCCGTCCACTTTGCGGCCTTGAGCTTGTCGGTGGTCAGCACGGACATCGACTCGGTGTGCAGCGGCACGGTGAAATCGATCAACTGTGCGCGCTCGGCGGAACGCGTCAACGCACCCAGCGAGATGTCGATGCGGTCGGACACGAGGAACGGCACGCGTTGCGCGGCTTCTGTGGGCACGAACTCGGCCTTGATGTTCAGCGCGCTGGCGATCTTGTTGCCCACGTCGATATCGAAACCGGCCAGTTGATTGGTCGCGTTGTACGAGCTCATGGGCGGAAAGTTCGGGTTCACGCCAATGCGAATGGTGCCGCTCTTGATGACCTGATCGAGCGTGCGGGCTTCGGTGACTTGCGAGGTCACCGTCGCGAGAACCGCTGCCAGCACGAGGAATACTGCTCTAAGCATTGCGAACTCTCCAGAAAGGGCAAAGGGGGGAACCGGGTTGGCGCGGCTTGATCGTCAGTCCGAGCAAAAATTGTCGCTTCATCAAAAAACGATGTCAAAGAAAATGTGCGCGAGGCGCACTTATGTTCTCAAATTAAACGCCATTTGGTGTTTCATCGCACGTAGCTGGCGCCGTTCACATCCAGCGTCGCTCCGCTCAGGTGCCGTACCTTGCCGCTTGCAAGAAACGCCACCAGGCTGCCGATGTCGTCGGGCGGCACCCATTCGCCCATCGCGAGGGTGGCGGTGATCCGGTCCTCGCCGCCTTGCGTCGCAGCGAACGCTTCGGACATCTGCGTGCGCACGACGCCGGGCGCCACGATGTAAGCCAGCACGCCGTCGCGTGCGTGCGCGCGGGCGACCGTCTGAGTCATCGAACGCACGGCGGCTTTTGATGCTGCGTAGGCAATCGTGTCGGGATTGGTCACGCCGCGCTGGGCAGCCCAGCTCGAGATGGTGACGAGCACGCCGCCACGCTGGGCGAGGAAGTGCTTGACGGCGCGCCGGATCAGGCGCGCGGGCGCAAGCACGTTGACGGCGAGCGTCTCGTCCCAGACGGCGTCCCACGTGGTGTCATCGGCCTCAAAGCCTCCATGCCATAGCATGATGGCCGCGTTATTCACATAGACATCGATCCGCCCGCGCCACGCTTGGGCCGCATCCCACATGCCTTCCACGGCCGTCAGGTCCTTTAGATCGGCCTGCACGAAATGCTTGCGGGAGGCGGGCACGCTGGCCAGCGCGTGTTCGGCGCCTGCCCGATCCTGACCGTAATGCGCAATGACGTGCGCGCCGGCTTCACCGAGCGCAGCAGCGATCGCCGCACCAATTCCTTTCGACGCACCCGTGACGAGCACCGTCTTGTTTTCCAGACTAAACATGGCTGATTTGGCTTGAGAGGAGGAAGGTTTATTGCAGGCCTGCATCGACGGGAAGCAGCACACCGGTGATGCCGCTGGCCAGATCCGATGCGAGGAACAGCGCGGCTTTCGCAACTTCGTCCGTGCTTGCAAGACGGCGCAGCGCGTTGCCGTTCGCCAGGTCGTGCAGGGCGGTATCAGCGGGCACACCACCCGCGCTTGCGCGATGCCGGATGCGCTCGAGCAGCGCGTCAGTTGCAATGGGACCCGGCGCGAGCGCGTTGACCCGCACGCCTTGCGGGCCGAGATCGCGCGCGGCGGAGCGGACAATGCCGAGCACGGCGTGCTTGGATGCGGTGTAGAGCATCTGGCGGCCATGAGCGGCATACGCATTGATCGATGCCATCACGACAATCGCGCCTTGTGTCTCGCCCAGCGCGGGCGCCGTCTTGGCGATCGTGAGTGCGGCGCCGCGTGCATTGACCGCCATCACGCGGTCCCATTCGTCGAAATCGAGGTCTTCAGTGGCGCGCCAGCCGGGCACGATGCCGGCGTTCGCGATCACGATATCGATCTTGCCGAAACGCTCGAGCGTCGCCGCCACGCAGGCGCTGACACTCGCTTCGGAACTGACGTCGCAGTCGATGACGATCATGCCGTGCGGCGGCTCCAGGCGCGCCGGCGAGGGCAGGTCGGCCACGACGCCGACCGCGCCCTGACCCGCGAACATCGATGCGATGGCGTGACCCAGACCGCGTCCGCCTCCCGTGACCACTACGACCTTGCCCTTCAATGACAACTGCATGAACGATGGCTCCGATGGTTACGTCTCGCGACGGCGCATTGATATTAGCGCACAAAAGTTCGCCATGTAAACAATGTGTCATTAAAACTTGAAAGTGATTCGGCGGAAGCGCAAAAAAAAACGGCACGCAATGCGTGCCGTTTCAAGAAATCGCAAGCCGGGCGAATCAGGCCTGTAACGCTCGGGTAATATCTTTCGACGCTTCCAGCATGGCCGACAGAATCCTCGAACTGATATCTTGCGGCGTGACTCGCTCAGCGGGACAGCAGACATTCAGCGCGGCGACCACCTTGCCGTCGCGGTCGCGAATGGGCACTGAAATCGAGCGCAGGCTGATCTCGAGTTCCTGGTCCACGATCGACCATCCGCGCAAGCGCGTTTCCTCCACCAGCTCTCGAAGCTTGACCTTCGAGGTCACCGTATTGGGCGTGAATTTCTGCAGCTTCGCGCTTTCCAGATAATGGTGAAATTCGACATCCGGCAGCGCCGCCAGCAGGACGCGCCCGGTCGACACGCAATGCGCTGGCGTGCGACTGCCGATGGAAATGCCTACGTTCATGATCCGGTTCGAAGCAGCCCGCGCCACGTAGATCACGGAATCGCCATCCAGCACCGCGGCGAAACACGACTCCTGCACGTTCGCGGAGAGCGCGTTCATGATCGGTTGCGCGATGTCCCAGATGTTCATGGACGATAACGCCGAAAAACCGATCTCCAGGATCTTGGGCTTGAGGTTGAAGTACTTGCCGTCGGTTTCGGCATAACCTTCACGCACGAGCGTCAGGAGAAACCGCCTTACCGTGGCGCGTGTCATGCCGCTTGCCTCGGCCACCTCGCTAAGGGTGCGCCGCGGCGTGTGCCGGTTGAACACTTTGATGACTTCAAGGCCCCGTGCAAACGAGCCGACGTAGTCGCGATCGCGTACTTCGTCGTCGTCCTCCAGGGCCGTCTCGTACGCGGCCATATGTTTTCCTTTTACATGAGCGCAGTGGGCGCATGGCGCACAAAACCTGCAATTACAAAGTTTATCAGCAGATTTCCGCGATGCACACATATTTGAGTTCAGTGAACTCTTCAATGCCGTGCTTCGATCCTTCGCGCCCGACGCCCGATGCCTTGACTCCGCCAAAGGGCGCGCCCTCAAACGACGTAGCGCCGGTATTGACTCCCACGATCCCGCATTCCAGCGCCTCGCTGACCCGCCAGACCCGCGCATTGTCACGCGTGAAAAAGTAGGCGGCGAGACCAAATTCAGTATTGTTGGCAGCGGCAACGGCTTCGGCTTCCGAGTCGAAGCGGAACACCGGCGCGACGGGCCCAAAAGTTTCCTCGATGGCGATCTTCATCGACTGGGTGACGTCGGTCAGAACCGTGGGCTCGAAGAAGGACCGCCCGAGCGCATGGCGTTTGCCGCCAGCCACGACCTTGGCGCCTTGCGCCAGCGCATCGCTGATGTGTTCCTCGACCTTGGCCACTGCCTGGTCATCGATCAGCGGCCCCTGGGTCACGCCGTCGGCGAAACCGTCGCCTACCTTCAGCGCATTCACGGCCTTCGCGAGCGCTTCCACATACCGGTCGTGAATGCCCGACTGCACGTAGATCCGGTTCGCGCACACGCACGTCTGGCCCATGTTGCGAAACTTCGATGCAATCGTGCCGGCCACCGCGACGTCTATGTCGGCGTCGTCGAAGACGATCAGCGGCGCGTTGCCGCCCAGTTCCATCGCGACCTTCTTGATCGTGCCCGACGCTTTTTGCATCAGGGACCGGCCGACTCCCGTGGAACCCGTGAAGGTGAGCTTGCGCACGAGCGGATGCGTGGCGAGTTCGTCACCCACTTCCGACGCCGCGCCCGTCATCACGCTGAACACGCCAGCCGGCAACCCGGCGCGTTGCGCGAGTTCGGCCAGTGCGAGCGCGGAAAAAGGCGTTGCGCTGGCGGGTTTGAGCACCATCGTGCAGCCGGCCGCGAGTGCGGGTGCGGCTTTGCGGGGGATCATCGCCATCGGGAAATTCCAGGGCGTGATCGCCGCGCATACGCCGATCGGCTGGCGCAGCACGAGCATGCGGCGTCCGGCAACCGGTGCCTGCAGCACTTCGCCGTGCAGGCGCTTCGCGTCCTCGGCGTACCACTCGAAGAATGCGGCGCCGTAAAGAATCTCACCGCGCGCCTCTGCGAGCGGCTTGCCCTGCTCTGCAGTGAGAATCCGCGCCAGATCGTCCACGTGAGTGACGATCAGATCGAACCAGCGTTTAATTATTTGCGAACGTTCTGCCGCAGGGCGTGCGCTCCATGCGGGCAGTGCATGATGCGCTTTTTCAACTGCCGTTGCGGTCATCTCACGGCTGGCTTTCGGGACTTTCCCCACCAGCGCGCCGGTCGCAGGATTGTTAACATCGATAAAACCCTTGTCTGTGTTGGCAATCCACTCGCCGTTTAAAAACAGCGCCTGCTTGAGAAGGGTCGGGTCGTTGAGCTGCAGCATCGTTGATTTTCTCCTGTTTGGGCTTCGAGACATTTTCGATTCGTTGATTTATGTTCTCATATCGCCCAAAATGACGCAATGCGCACAAATGTGCGTCCGGTGCCGTCATTGAAGCACCGCAAATGCGTTGCCAACCTGGAGAATGTTCATGAGTTTCCCCGTCGCGGGCCAAGCGCCCGATCTCAACGATCTGGACCGGCAGTTCTTCTTCCATCCATTCACGGCGCTGAGCGATCACGAGCGCAATGGGCCGCTCGTGATGGTGAAAGGCGAGGGCGTGTGGCTGGAGGACAATCGCGGGGAGCGTTACATCGATTCAATGGCGGGATTGTGGTGCGTCAACATTGGCTACGGACGCCGGGAAATCGCCGACGCCATGCATGCGCAGGCGCTGAAGCTGCCGTACTACCATACGTTCGCATCGATGTCGACGGACCTCCCGATCCTGCTCTCGCAGAAGCTGATCGAGATGTCGCCGGTACCCATGTCCAAGGTTTTCTTCGGCAATTCGGGTTCGGACGCGAACGATACCCAGGTCAAGCTCGTCTGGTATTACAACAACGCCCGGGGCCTGCCGCTCAAGAAAAAGATCATCGCGCGCAGGCGTGGTTATCACGGCGTGACCGTCGTGACGGCGGGCATGACCGGCTTGCCCGGACTGCATCATGGCTTCGACCTGCCGCTGTCTTTCATCAAGCACACCACCGCACCGCATAGGCTGTGGGAAGCCGAGCCGGGTCAGAGCGACGCCGAGTTTGTCGCAAAACTCGCGAACGACCTGGAGCAACTGATCCTTGCCGAAGGTCCCGAAACCGTCGGCGCCATGATCATGGAGCCGGTGATGGGCGCAGGCGGCGTGATCGTGCCGCCGGCCGGCTACTATCCGGCCATCCAGAAGATCCTCGACAAATACGACATCCTGCTGATCGCCGACGAAGTGATCTGTGGCTTTGGCCGTCTTGGCACGATGTTCGGCACCGAGGCAATGGGCATGAAGCCCGACCTGATCACGGTTGCGAAGGGAGTGACATCGGCGTACGTGCCTTTGTCGGCGAGCCTGGTGTCGGAGAAAGTGTGGCAGGGCATCCGGGCCGGCAGCGACAAGCTCGGCGTGTTCGGCCACGGCTTCACGTACAGCGGCCATCCGGTCGCGGCGGCGGCGGCACTTGCGAACCTAAAGCTTATCGAAGATGAAAACCTGGTCGCGCAAGCCGGCGCGCGCGGCGAAGTAATGCACAAGCACTTGCGGGAGGCGTTTGCAAACCATCCGGCAGTGGGCGACGTGCGCGGTTTCGGGCTGATCGGCGCGGTCGAGTTCGTTGCCGAGCGAAATCCGGCGAAGCGCTTCGATCCTGCGTTGAAAGTGGGCGTGCGGGTCGCAAAGGCAGCGCTTGCGAACGGGTTGATCACGCGAGGTTTGCCGGACGGCGATTCGATCGCGTTCTCGCCGCCGTTCGTCATCTCGGAAGAAGAGATCGTCGAGATGGTGAAGCGCGCGAAGATCTCGGTGGACACTGTGTTCGCCGAGCTCAAGGCAGAAGGGCACTGGAAGGGCTGACGCTCCCGCATCTCCGCCGCTCACGGGCAGCGGAGATGCTCACGGTGATCAGTCGTGCGCGCGCTTTTTCAGGTGCGCGCGCCAGGTCATGGCCCAACGCGACGGATCTTCCAGCGGTTCGGTATCGATACGTCCGGCCGGATGGTTATGCGGCGCAGTACGGACGATATCCGGCGTCGAATACGCTTCGTCGGAGATGCGCTGCAGCACGGCAATCCATGTATCGATATCCTCCTTCGACCACATTTCTCCCGCTTCCGGCGTGAACGGCTGCGGCACGATCCACGGTTCGTGCGCGAGCCAGAATGCATCGATACCGAAATCCACCATGCGGTTCTGGACATCGAACACGCTGACGCCGGTGTCCCGCTCCATGGTTTCGAGGCTGAAGCGCGTCATCTCCATGCGCCAAGCGCCGATGTGCGGATGCGAGCCCGTCACGCCGCGAATCTTCGTGAGCGCTTGCGTCATGTAGTTGTTTGCGAGCACCGACAGATCCGCCGCCGTGGCGATGCCCTCTGCGCCCATCGCGCGAATCCACGCGTAGGCCTTCACGACCGTCTGTACATTGCCGAGGAATTCCCGCACCCGCCCGATGCTCAGGTCCGCGCCCGGTTCGAGCGTGCAGGCATGGTCACGGCGCACGACCAGCGGGCCCGGCAGATAAGGCGCAAGCGCTTCGGTGCAACCGTACGCGCCGACCGCCGGACCGCCGCCGCCCTTGGGACCGCCGAAGGTCTTGTGCAGCATGAACATGCAGGCATCGAAACCCAGCTCGCGAGCGCGGATCCGGCTCATCACGCCGTTGAAATTGGCGTGGTCGTAGAAACACAGGCCGCCCGCTTCATGCACGATTCGAACCCATTCCTTGATGTGCGGGTTGTAGATGCCCATGTCGTCGGGATTGTTGACCATCAACGCAGCCGTGCGATTCGATACCACCGACCTCAGCGCTTCGACCGACGGATAGCCGTCCTCCTCCAGCGCCAGCGTGATGACCTTGAAACCGGCTGTTGCGGCGGTCGCCGGATTGCACGGATGGGACTGGATGGTCGTGATGATCTCGTCGCGCGTTTCGAGCTCGCCGCGCGCCGCGTGATAGGCGCGCGTGATGCATGCATGCGTGTAGGCCGCGTCCGCGCCGCCGGCCGCCTGGAATACGAAGCGGTCCATGCCCGAGAGTTCGCACAGCGCGAGATCGAGCGAATGGATGATCTCAAGCGTCCCCTGCAGCGTGTCCGGATGCTGGCGCGGATGTAGTTCGGCGACTTCATCGCGGGACGTGATGGCTTCGTTTACCCGTGCGTTGTACTTCATCGTGCAGGTGCCGAAGAGCGAAATGCCCATCATGCCGAGCGTTTGCTGCGACAGGTGCAGGTAGTGGCGCAGCACGTCGGGCTCGGACATTTCCGGCAGCGCAGGGCGGGTCGCACGGCGCATCGATGCCGGGACCAGATGTTCCGGGTCGCCCACGATCTCTGCGATGGCGTTGTCGATGGCCGGAAACAGCACGCCGCGCCGGCCTGTCCGCGACATTTCCATGACGATGGGTTCATCCCACACGGCTGCGTGATATTGGCGCAAAGCTGGCTTGTCATTCATCTTTCAGGATCTCGCTGAGCGTGTCGATCAAACGGTCGATATCCCGCCGTTCGTGAAGTTCGGTGATGCAATAGAGCGCGCTTTGGCCAAGCGCGGGCACGTCGAAAGACAGGTCGTGGCCGCCGAAGATGCCGCGCTCGCGCAACGCCTGGTTGATCGAGGCCACGGTGCGTCCCGTCGCCGAAAAATCGACGACGAATTCCTTGAACACGCTGCCGGCAAGCGGCACATCGACCCCGGGAATACCGGCGAGGCGTTTTGCGGCGTAGCGCGTTTGCGCCATGATCAACCGGCCAACGTCCTCGAAGCCCTGCGGACCCATCAGCGAGAGATACACGGCGTTCGCAATCGCCCACAGATAAACCGAATTGCCGGTCCAGTCCTTGCCGTTTTCGCGCGACCCATACGACGACTGCTCCGCGAGCGACAGACCGAAGCCGATCTCGCCCGGCCGGCTGGTGCCGGTCAGACTCACGAGCAGGGTGGGATATTCGCGCGCATAACGCTCGTCGTCGCGAGTCGCGATAAACCCGCCGAGTCCGCCGCCCCCATACATGTGCACGCCCAGCGGTTGCGTAGTCCCGACGACGATATCCGCGCCGTAAGCCGGCGGCGGCGCGAGCACGCCAAGCGATATCGGGTCCACCCCGACGATCATTTCCGCGCCCGCCCCATGAGCGATCTCCGCGATGCGGTTCGCGTCTTCTTCGATCACGCCGAGATAGTTCGGCGTTTCCAGATAGATGGCGGCAAGATCCACGCCGGCGTTCACGACGGTATCGGCGAGATGGGCGAGGTCGATGCGGCCTGTCGAGCGATCGAAGCGCATCTGCACGATGTTCAAGTGCGCGCGCATCTCTGGCGGTTCGCAATAGTTGCGGATCACGGCCAGCCGCTCCGGATCGATCACCTCGGGCACAAGCACGGTGTGCCGGCCGTTCAGGCGCGAAGCCATGCGCAGCGCGTGTCCGGTGGCGCAACCCCAGGTGTAGACGGGCAAGCCGACGAGATCGCAATCGACCAGTTCGCCGAGCTGGCTGCAGAACTCGAACCACGCCTGATAGCGTCCCTGATCCGACGACGGTGTTCCCCAGACCGATGTCAGGAATTCGCTGCGGCGCGCGATTTCATCGCAGATGGCGGGAACGTGATGACGCCAGCAGCCGCCGCCCAGAAAGCTCAAATGGCTTTCGCAGTGATCGTTCCGGCTCAGCGTATCGATCAGATGGCGGCGCAGCGCAGCTTCCGAACTCAACGCTGGCGGCAGCGCGATGGCTCTTCGAGTCAGGTGATCGGCGGGAATCTGTTCGAACAATTCCGCGACGCTGGCGGCGCCGATCGCATCCAGCATCTCTTGCTGGATCGCGCTCACGGAATTGGCCATGAAGGGATGCGGCTGTGGTCGCATTCGCATTGCTCCGGTGATGCGCGCACGAATTTTTTATTGCGCACATTTGTTTGTATGGCGCACAATATAGCCAGATCAATTTGATGCCGCAAGGCCAAAAACGCTTGTGTCACTGTGCATCGGGGTGGTCATTAATCCGCTTGCCGGCGTCGGCGGCCCGGTCGGCTTGAAAGGCAGCGACGGTGCCGGGACGGTTGCCGTGGCGCGTGAACTGAATGCGTCATTCGATGCCGCAAGGCGCGCGCTGCCGGCGTTGCTGAACCTTGGCCGTGTAGACGTCGTGACCGTGGCCGGAGCAATGGGCGAGGACGCCTGCCGCGAGGCTGGCCTGCAGGCGCGCATCGTCGCGTGGCCGGACAGTGAGGTGACTTCATCGGCGGATACGCAGGCGGTGTGCCGGGCGTTTATCGATGCAGGCGCGAAGCTGATCCTGTTTGCCGGTGGCGATGGCACGGCGCGCGATGTCGCCGCGGCCGTCGGCATGGAGGTGCCGCTGATTGGCGTGCCCTGCGGCGTGAAGATGTATTCCGGCGTGTTCGCGATGAACGCGTCGCGTGCCGGCGAACTGGCGGCGCGTTGCGCACGAGGGCCGTTCGAGGTGCAGGCCGTGGAACTGCTCGATATCGACGAAGCCATGCTGCGCGCCGACCGGAGTTCATCGCGCCTGCATGGTTATGTGCTGGCGCCCGTCGATCGTGCGCGAATGCAGGGCAGCAAGGCGCAGATGCCGGCCAACGACCGCGCCGATACGGACGCAGCATGCCGCCAACTGGCGGCGCAATTCGAGCGTGACACGCTGTATATCGTGGGACCGGGAACGACGATGGCAACGCTCTGCGAACACGCGGGCGTGAAGGGCACGATGCTCGGCGTCGATGCCATTGCGAATGGCCGCGTGATCGCAGCCGACGCTTCCGAGGCGACGCTGCTCGATCTTCTAGATAAGTGGACGTCGGCGGCGATCGTGGTAGGTGTCATCGGACGGCAGGGGTGTTTGTTTGGCCGCGGCAATCAGCCGATCAGCGCACGCGTGCTGGCCCGCGTGCCGCGCAATCGCATCGAGGCGGTGGCGAGCGTGACCAAGTTGCTGTCGCTGGTAGATGGCAGGCTGTTCGTCGATACCGGCAATGCCGATACCGACCGTGCACTTGCCGGGCCGCTTCGGATTCGCACCGGCGCCAACCGCAGCATGGTCATGCGCGTGATGAATTAGGCGTGGCAGGTTCAACGGGATCAACGCAGAAACGGAGGATGGATGGAGACGGTCGCGATAGTGGGCGGCGGTAGTATCGGTGTGGCGTTTTGCATTGTGTTTGCGCGGTCGGGTTTTACTGTCAAGCTCTACGATCCGGACGATGCCCGCCGCCGCGCGGTGAAGCCTGAAGTGCACGCACGGCTTGCGGATCTCGAGGAGTTTGGTCTGCTCGATCACGCGCCCGCATCGCTCCTCGCGCGCATTACCATGGTCGATGAGCTTGCAGATGCAGTGCGTGACGCCGCGTTGGTGCAGGAATGCGCGCCCGAGCGCATCGACCTCAAGCGCGACCTGTTTGCGCAACTCGATGCGCTTGCCCCCGCCGATGCGGTGCTGGCGAGTTCATCGTCGGCCCTGGTTGCTTCGTCATTCGCCGATGCGCTGCCCGGACGCGAACGGTGTCTCGTTGCGCATCCGGGCAACCCGCCGTATCTGATTCCCGTGATAGAGATCGTGCCCGCGCCCTTTACGTCCGACGACACCACGCGTCGCGCGCTCGCGCTTTATGAAACCGCCGGCCTGCATGCGGTGCGTGTCTCCGGCGAGATCGAGGGTTTCATCTTCAACCGGCTACAGGGCGCTGTGTTGCGGGAAGCGTATTGCCTCGTGCGTGACGGGATTGCGTCGACTGGCGATATCGATCGTGTGATGCGCGATGGCGTCGGTCTGCGCTGGTCGATAACGGGACCGTTCGAAACGGTTGATCTCAATACGCGGGGCGGCATTGCCTCACACGCGCAGAAAATGGGTCCGGCCTATGAACGGATGGGCGCATCGCGTGGGCAGCATGACCCCTGGACGACAGATCTCGTGGCGCAGGTTGCGAGTGAACGGCGCGCCGCGTTGCCGCTTGATCAATGGGACGCGCGCGTGCAATGGCGTGACAGACGGCTGATGGCGCTGATTCGCGAGCGTAGTGCCGCGCGATAGCCATGCGCGTTTAGAGCTTCGATGGCTTTGCATTAACGCTTATTTTGAACCCAAACCACGCCTGTGCCTGAGCCAGACCAGGCCGAACAGAACAACGCTGACAAAGGTAAGAATGGCGCCCGCAACCATGCAGATGGGTGTGAGCGCAGGGAAGAAGTCACCGCTTTTGTCGCGCATGAAAGCCCAGGCGCCGGCATCGAGCATCAGTCCGCAAAACCCTGTCGCGACGGCTGGTTCCATGCCGCTCGTCCCCGTCGGCAGTTTGCGGGGCAGGTCGGGAACCGGCTCGCGTATGAAAGGCGCCGCGTTTTGCTGTGGCTTTTCAGCGGGGTCTTTTGCAGGCACGGTCTGGGCGACGTTGAAGAAGGTGCCAGTGTATTGCGTTCGCGGCATCTTTGCGCGCCGTGCAGGCGTCACCACCGACCGTTGTCCGAACGGCGCGCCAAAGACGGCCTAAGCCGCCGCGAAAGCGATATCGGCAGGACTGCCCACCGCAACATAAGTACCGGTGAAACGAAGCTTGCCGCTGGGTTTGTCGACGGCAAAAATCGCGATGTGATCGCTGCGTTGATTGAGCGAATAGAGGAACCGTCCCGACGGATCGAATCTGATCACGCGCGTGTAGTCGCCTTCCGTTGGGATCTCGCCAATGCGCGTCAGCCGGCCATTCGCTCCAACGCGGAACTGGACGATCGTGTCATGCAGGCGGTTCGCAACGTAGATAAAGCGTCCGTCGCCGGAAATTATGATCTCCGACGCAAAGCTCGTGCCCTGATACGCATCGGGCAACGTCGATACCGACTGGAATTGCGTCAGCGTTCCGCGCTCGGCGTCGTAAGCGTAGCTGACGAGCGTCGATGCTTCCTCGGTAACCTCATACATGTACTTCCCACTCGGATGAAACACGACGTGCCGCGACCCCGCGCCCGCCGACGCCGCAACGAAAGGCGGATCGTTGGGTGACAGCGCGCCGGTTGCATCATCGAACTTCCAGACATAGGTTCTATCCACACCCAGGTCAGTCGAGATCACGTACCGGCCATCCGGCGACGGCACGATCGTATGGGCATGCGAACCGTCGTGGTCACTGACCGCAAAGCTTCCCGGCGCACCTTCGGCTGCATGCTGCGCGCCCGGCGGCGCCTCTGGCCGTTGCACGCTGCAGGCATCGTTGAGCGTGCCGTCGCGGCCCACGGGGAACACCGCGATGCTGCCGCTGTTGTAATTCGCGACCATCAGAAAGCGGCCGTTCGGATGCAGGCTCAGATACACAGGTCCCGCGCCCTGCGAATCCACCGTGTTGATCAGGCGGAGCGCACCCGTCCCGGGTTCTATGGCGTAGGCCGAAACCGAACCATCTTTGGTGCCGTTGTAGTCCTTGATTTCACTGACCGCGAACAGCACGCGTTGGGCGTGATCGAGAACAAACGCACTCGGGTTCTGAGGACCGCGAAGCGGTTCGAGTGCTTCGAGCTTGCCGTTTTGTGTATCGACCTTGAAGCGATGAATACCGAGGCCATTCGGCGTATAGGTGCCGACAAAGGCATACAACGTCTTGCCATCGTGCGTCGCGGCCTGGGCGTTCGCGCTCCAGGCCAGTCCGCCGAAATTCGATGCAACTGCAATCGTGCCGGCCTGCTTGAGCCAGGCACGGCGGCCAGCCGATACACCTTTGTGCGTATCGCGGGAATGACTCATTGTTCTCCTCCAAAGTGATTTGCCTGCGGATCGACTTGTCCTCTGAATTCCTTCGTGACGCATGGGACGACGAAGTTGAGCCGTATGGTGACAGCTTCCGGTGGCTTCGTGGGGAAGAGGGATAGCGTTGCAAGCACTCAGAAAGGCGATGCGGTTGCCAGGAGGTCTTGCCTGATACTCTGATCCGGGCGAATCGTTTCTAGTAGGGCGACGGCCTTGCGCCGCCGCTCTCGCGGATGGACTAATCCGCGTAGTCGGTTGAGCTCGACACCGCTTCCCACTCGCTGATTTCATCGGCGAGGGAAGACAACTTTTCTCTGACGAACTTCAACGCGTCGTTGCCGAGCAGCAGATGGACCGGCGGATTCGGCGAAGCAATGACCTTCAGCAGCGCCTGCGCAGCCTTGGCCGGGTCCCCCGCCTGCTTGCCGCTTTTTTCCTCGCGGGCGCGGCGGATGGGTTCGAACAACGCATCGTAATCGTCGATACTGCGGCCCGCGCGCACCATCGAACGTCCTGCCCAGTCGGTGCGAAACGATCCGGGCGCCACGGCGGTTACGTGAATGCCAAAGCCCTTCAACTCCTTGGACAAGGTTTCCGAAATTCCTTCGAGCGCGAACTTGCTGCCGCAGTAGTACGAAATGCCGGGCATGGTGATGAAACCACCCATCGACGTGACGTTGATGATGTGGCCCGCCCTGCGTTTGCGCATGGACGGTAGGATTGCCTTGATCATCGCTACGGCGCCAAACACGTTGACGTCGAACTGACGGCGCATGTCCTCGAGCGGCGATTCTTCGAGCGTGCCTTCGTGACCGTAACCTGCGTTATTGATAAGGACATCGACAGGACCAATGTCTGCCTCGACCGATAGCACAGCGGGTTCGATTGCTGCGAAATCGGTGACGTCGAGCAGCAGGGGGTGCGCGCGGTCCTGAGCCATCCGTTTGAAGGCGTTGGCCGCGACGCTGTCCCTCACGGTGCCGACAACGGTGTGGCCGGCATCGAGCGCCGCGCGTGCGAACGCCAGTCCGAAGCCCGAACTGACTCCGGTGATCAGGAAGATTTTCTTGGTGGTTTCAGTCATGGTCGTATCCAGGGTTGTGATGTGTCGAAGGAACGATCAAATAGTAGTTTCCATGCTCACCGCAAGCTATGTTCGATAGTCTGAAAGGCTTGCCTGATCCTATGATCCTCTGGACTCGACACATCGGCCGGTGCAAGATGAGGCTTCGCTCGATCCCAAATACGACGCCATGACCGACTTATCAGATTCCACTGATCCCATGGACGCATTGCGTCGCGAGACCAATGCGCTCTTGCTCGAACTCGCGCCGGTCGAAGGCTATAGCCTGTGCGCGCTGCCCGACGTGCGCTTTCTCAGGTCGAACCGGCCGTTGACGCGCACGCCGGTGCTTTACGATCCCGGCATCGTGATCGTGTGCCAGGGGCGCAAACGGGGTTATCTCGGTGACGACGTTTACCTGTACGACGCGAATCAGTATCTGGTCGTCTCCGTTCCCTTGCCGTTTTCAATGGAAACCGAAGCGAGCGCAGAAGAGCCGCTTCTCGCTATTTATTTGCGTCTCGATTTCAGCCTTGCGGCCGAACTGATGCTGCAACTTGAAGAGCTCGACGCGGTGTCGTCGTCCGAACCGGCCGGCATGGCGACCACGCCACTCGATCTTCCGTTGGCGCGTACCGTCCTCCGTCTTTTGCATGCCATGCGCGATCCGCTTGAGGCGCAAGTGATCGGACCGTCGATTGTGCGAGAGCTTTATTTTCGCGTGTTTATCGGACAGCAGGGAGGTTCCATGCGCGCCGCGCTGAGCCGTCAGGGACACTTCGGCAAGATCTCGCGGGCAATCCGCAAGATTCACGCTTCGTTTGCTCAGGCGCTGACCGTCGAGGACCTTGCGGGGGAAGCGAACATGAGCATCGCGACGTTTCACGCGCACTTCAAGAGCGTCACGGATTCATCGCCGATCCAGTACATCAAGTCGACACGGTTGCATCAGGCGCGCTTGCTGATGGCGCGCAATGGCATGACGGCGGCGGGTGCGGCGGCGAGCGTGGGTTACGAAAGTGCATCGCAGTTCAGCCGGGAATTCAAGCGGCTGTTCGGAAGCAGTCCGCATGAGGAGGTCGCGCGCATGAAGCAGAACTTCGCGATGCCCGACCCGCTGCCGTCTTCGATCTTTGTCTCGTCGCATTAGGGGCGCATGCCCAAGAAGTCAGGCGTAGGATACGCGGTGCACCCAGGTTGTAAAAACAAGGAGGAGACATGGTGGCAGCGGCAGCACGCAAACTCGCGGCATCGGCTGGAATGATCGCGGTGGCTTTGGCATTTCAACTCGCACAAGCCGATGAAACCCCGCAGCAAACCATCACGCTCGAAGGGCTCGCAAAGCCGGCCGATATCCTGATCGATCGCTGGGGCGTTCCGCATATCTTCGCCGCGAGCGAGCAAGATGGGTTCTTTGTACAGGGCTTCAACGCGGCGCGCGATCGCCTGTTTCAGATCGACCTCTGGCGCCGCCGGGGCATGGGTCAACTGGCCGAAGTGTTCGGTCCGGCGTATGTCGAGCAGGACAAGGCGACGCACCTCTTCCTGTATCGCGGTGACATGACGGCGGAGTGGAAGCGTTATGGTCCCGATGCAAAACCCGTCGCCACACGTTTTGCCGCCGGCGCCGGCGCGCAAACGCAATAAGGCTATCCCCGACATCCTAATACGGCTTCGCTAACCACTAAAACCATGTCAGAAAAATCCCCCACGGGTCTTCGCAAAGGCCTGACCAGCTACGGCGACAGCGGCTTCTCGCTCTTCCTGCGCAAGGCGTTCATCAAAGGCGCCGGCTACACCGACAGCGCGCTCGATCGCCCCGTGGTCGGCATCGTCGATACGGGCAGCGCGTACAACCCATGCCATGGCAACGCGCCGCAACTGATCGAGGCGGTCAAGCGCGGCGTGATGCTGGCCGGCGGCCTGCCGATGGACTTCCCGACCATCAGCATCCACGAAAGCTTTTCATCGCCGACGAGCATGTACCTGCGCAACCTCATGTCGATGGACACCGAGGAAATGCTGCGCGCGCAACCCATGGACGCCGTCGTGATGATCGGCGGCTGCGACAAGACGGTGCCGGCGCAACTGATGGGCGCGGCATCGGCGGGTCTCCCGGCCATTCAACTGATCACCGGATCCATGCTGACGGGTTCGCATCGTTCCGAACGTGTGGGCGCGTGCACGGATTGCCGCCGTTATTGGGGCAAGTTCCGCGCGGAAGAGATCGACGAGCAGGAGATCGCCGATGTCAACAACCAGCTCGTCGCGAGCGTGGGGACCTGTTCGGTGATGGGCACCGCAAGCACGATGGCGTGCATTGCCGAGGCCTTGGGCATGACCGTGCCTGGCGGTGCATCGCCGCCCGCCGTTACCGCCGACCGCATGCGCGTCGCGGAACTAAGTGGCGCGCAGGCCGTGAAGATGGCGCATGAACGGCTGACCATCGACAAGATCCTGACGCCCGATGCATTTCATAACGCAATGCGCGTGTTGCTTGCAATCGGCGGATCGACGAACGGCATCATCCACCTGACGGCGATCGCCGGGCGTTGCGGGCTCGAAGTCGACCTGAAGGCGCTCGACCGGATGGGCCGCGATACCCCCGTCCTGGTGGACCTGAAGCCGTCCGGGCAGCATTACATGGAAGACTTCCATCATGCCGGCGGCATGGCCACGCTGCTGCGCGAATTGAAGCCGCTGCTCAAGCTGGATGCGCTGACCGTCACGGGCCGCACGCTTGGCGAGGAAATCGAACTCAGCGGACCGGGCTTTGCGCAAGACGTCGTGAAGACGCGCGAACGGCCGATCTATCCGCAGGGCGGCATTGCCGTGCTCGAAGGAAATCTTGCGCCGGGCGGCGCGATCATCAAGCAATCGGCCGCGCATCCGGACCTCATGGAACACACCGGTCGCGCGGTCGTCTTCGAGAACGCCGATGACATGGCGCTGCGCATCGATTCCGACGATCTCGATGTCACCGCCGACGACATCCTGGTGCTCAAGAACATCGGACCGAAGGGCGCGCCGGGCATGCCGGAGGCGGGCTATATCCCGATTCCGAAAAAGCTGGCGAAGGCGGGGGTGAAGGACATCGTCCGGATCTCCGATGGCCGCATGAGCGGCACCGCGTTCGGCACGATCGTGTTGCACGTGACGCCCGAGGCCGCGATCGGCGGGCCGCTTGCCCATGTGCACGACGGCGATCAGATCCGGCTGAGCGTGGTGAATCGCGAGATAACGCTGCTCGTCCCGGATGAAGAACTGGCGCAACGCGTGCTCGATGAACCCGTCGTCGTGCCGACAGCCGGGCGCGGCTACCGGAAGCTCTTCCTGGAAACGGTGACGCAGGCGGACAAGGGCGTCGATTTCGATTTCCTGCGTGCGGAGCATTTCACCGGATCGACGCCGACCATCGAGTGATGATCGACCAGCTTCACGAGTCTGCAGAGTAGGCGATGTCCTTTTGCGCTTCAAGCGCCTTCAGCCGTTCCGTCAGCGCCGCGCGGATCGATTCGTAGGCGGTGCCACCCAGCGTCAGGCGCAAGGGCGGGTGCGCCGAGTCGGCGGCGGCGATCATCGCGTCGACGGTCTTTCCGGCGTCGCCGCGAATCGCGAAGCTGTTGGTCGCGATCGCTCGCCGGACATCGCCCGCCGGCGTGTGTTCGTACTCAGGCATGGGCTTGGCGTGGTCCAGCCCGGCGCCGAACTGCGTGCTCGTCGGTCCCGGCTCCACGATCACGAAGTCGATGCCAAACGGCGCCACCTCCTTCGCCACCGACTCCACGAAGCCTTCAATACCCCATTTCGTCGTGTGATAGAGGCTGAAGTTCGGATACGCGATCTGTCCGCCCTCCGATGAAACCTGGACGATCCGGCCGCCGCCCTGGGCGCGAAGATGCGGCAGCGCCGCGCGGATGACCTGAATCGAGCCGGTGAGATTGGTCGCGATTTGCCGGTCGATCTGCTCGTCGGTCACCTCTTCGCCTGCGCCGAACAGACCATAACCCGCATTGCTCACAACGACATCGATACGGCCCGCGGCTTCGAACGCCCCGGCAATGCACGTCCGGGTCGCCCGGGTATCGGTGACATCGAGCGTCAGCACGTGAAGGCGGTCGGTGTACTGCTCCTTGAGGTCATCGAGCGCGCCGTCGCGGCGCAACGTCGCGAAGACCGTGTCGCCTCGCGCGAGGAGGCGTTCGGCGAGCAGCCGGCCGAGGCCGGAGGACGTGCCGGTGATAAGCCAGGTCTTTGTCATGGTGTCTCCCAAAAGTCGTCGGATCGGATTGCCTGAGACCCATTCTAGGTGCCGATGATTGGTGAGAGAAGCCGCTATAGTGTGCATGCCCCCGTGAAAAATCGACACCAATGACCAAACCCACGCTTGCCGATCTCACTGCCTTTTCCGCCGTCGCGGCGCACCGGAGTTTCCGCCGCGCCGCGGATGCGCTCGGCGTGTCGCGGTCATCGCTGAGTCACACCATGCTTGCGTTGGAGCGCCAGTTGGGCGTGCGCCTGCTCAATCGCACCACGCGCAGCGTGGCGCCCACGGAGGCCGGTGAAGCGCTGCTGGTGCGCATCGGGCCCGTGCTGCGCAATCTCGATGAAGCGCTGGACGCAGTCGCCGATGCTCGCGGCAATCCGAGCGGCATGCTGCGGATCAACGCCAACGAGGGCGCTGCGAGGATCCTGCTGAAAGCCGCGGTGCCGCGCTTTCTGGAACGCTTTCCCGGCATGGCGCTGGATCTGGTGGTGGAGGGCCGGCTCGTGGACATCGTGGAACAGGGTTTCGATGCCGGCGTGCGGCTCGAGGAGTCAGTGCCGCGTGACATGGTGGCGGTACGCATTGGCGGCGACTTGCGTTTTGTCGTGGTCGCGGCGCCCTCGTATCTTGAGGGACGAAAGCCGCTCATCACACCCGATGACCTTCGCGAGCACGCCTGTATCCGGCAGCGCTTGCCGAGTGGCAAGCGGTACCGATGGGAATTTGCGAGGCGCGGCGAGGAAGTGCTGGTCGATGTTCCCGGCGCGCTCACGCTGGATAACAACGGGCTGATGGTCGAAGCCGCGTCCGATGGACTGGGCCTGGCCTACGTGCCGGAAGCAGCCGCACGTGACTGGCTGGACGATGGCCGGCTGGTGCTCGTGCTGCAAGAGTGGTGCCCGTTCATTCCGGGCTTGTGTTTGTACTATCCCGGACATCGGCACGTGCCGGCCGGATTGCGGGCTTTTATCGATGTGCTCAAGGAGGTCAATGGCGACGCTTGAAAAAGCGGGCTGGAGGATTCCCGGCCCGTTGCAGGAAAACGATCACGCCGCCTTGATCAGCCCTAGCTGCTGCAGTGCAGTCACGCCATCGTCCAGACCGGTCTCTTCAACGATCATGCCGCCTTGCAGCTGGAGCACGGTCGTCCCCGTGAAGCGCATGGTCCGGCCGGTCGCGGCAGGCAGTGCGCCGATGAGAAAGTCATCGAACGCCTGACCGGTGTGCGTGCCACCGCCTTCCCAGCGGCCGACCACGTAATCGCCTTCCGCGATCAGATCGGCCGCGCCCCAAAAGTTGAGATTTGGGAATGCGGCGCGAAAACCGGTCATGAACGACTTGATGTCCTCGCGGCCACGGCGCGGCTCGTGCAGCGAATACTGCAGGAGCATGTCGGGTGCAGCGAGTTCATCGACGATACCGAGGTCGCAGGTCTCGCCCCAAAAACGGGTGAACCAGCGGCCGACGATAGCCTTGTTGTCATCTTGCCTGGACATGGTGATTCCTCATTGAATGTGCTCGGGAAAGAGAAGCACCTTCGCCTCTCCTTGCCTGAAGACTATCGATGCAGGCATGCGCCAGCGTCTCGTTCCTTGCTGCAACACTCGAAGAATCACTACGGAGAACCAGCATGATGAAACCAACGCTTCATTCCCGATCAAGCCAGCTATCCAGCGCCACGCGAAACGCGACGGCGGCGATCACGGGCACGGTCAGCATCATGACGATGCCGAAATTCTCGATCGCATCGCCGTACAAGACCGTGTGATATAGCACGACGCTGGAGACTGCAACGAGGGCGACGAAGCCCGCGATCACCATCAGGATATGGCGCACGGCCTGGGATGGCTGCCAGCGCTTTTGTCGTCTGGCGGTATCGATGTCAGGTTTTTGTGGGTTTTCTGGCATAGGAGGGTGCCTGACTTTACGGACCGCATTCGCCGGCCCGGCCGGCGCGCAACAGGCATGTGACTGAGTAGATAAAGCTGCATGTTACTCGCGTTTGCCGGCCCTTTGCCAACGCGCAGCGGTCCTTTCAGATTACCGTAAATTCCCGCTATCGAACGATGTCCTGCATTTCTTCCACTGAGGGAATCGCGCTGAACGTCCCGGTCCGCTCGACCGTCAGCGCGGCGGCGCGCTGCCCTGCCTGGATGGCGTCGTCGAGCGAGGCGCCTCGCGCAAGCGAGCCGACAAGCACCCCTGAGAAAACGTCGCCCGCACCGGATGTATCGGAGGCTTTTACCGGCCGTGCCGCGAAGTTCGACGCGCCTTCGTGCGTTGAAAGCAGGCAGCCTTCAGCGCCCAGGGTCACGATCACCCAAGCCGGCCCCTTCGCCTGCAGCCACGCCGCCGAATCCTTTACGTCGACACCTTTTGCGATGTCCAGGATTTCGCCCTCGTTCGCGATGACACCGTCGCACTTCTCAAGCGCTTCGGTGCTGTCCCAGTGCCACGGCGCGGCGTTGATCACGACTTTCGCGCTGCGCGCGCAAGCCAGATCGGCGACCGCGTTGGTGCTGGCAAGAGACAGGTTGCCTTGCATCAGCACGTAGTCTCCCGCTTGAACGTCTGACAGAGACGCCGTGAGACGTTCCGCGCTGCTCGCCTGCGTGCAACCGATCGTGGTGATGATCGAGTTCTCGCCGTCGGCGGTCACCGTGAGGATCGAGACATCCGTATCGCAAGACAATCTGATCAGACGTAGATCGTCGAACGCTTCTCGAAGCAGCGCGTTCTCGATCTCGATGCCGGCAGCATCGCCGCCTATTGCCGAGACGAACACGACCTTCGCGCCCGAACGCTGCGCCGCCACCGCCTGATTCAGCCCCTTTCCACCGGGTGCGCGAGCGATCGATTGCGCCAGAATCGACTCGCCCGGGCGCGGTGCGCGCCGGACATTGAGCGTCACATCCGACACTGCATTGCCCACCACGAACACACGTGTCATGAACGGGCCTTGTTTGCAGCGGCCATGAATTCATGCACGCGATCTCGATCGACGTCGTTCCACCACAGCCCGTCTTTCTTGAGGAAGCTCGCAACGATGACGGCATCGGCAATGGAAAACATGTCGCCAATGTTCGCCGGCGTGACGCCCGATCCAACGACCACGGGCAGCGACGTTCCCTTGCCGATAGCCGCGAGTTCATCGAGTTGCGCGGAGTCGCCCGTTCGCTGGCCCGTCGCCACGGCTGCGTCGGCATCGAAGAATTCCACGTCGCGAGCGAGTTCGGGGATCGACCGGTCGCCCGTGATGGCGTGCGCGCCGTGCTTCACGTGGACGTCGGCGAAGATCTTGATGTCCCTTGCATGCAGCCACGAGCGGTAACGTGTCGCCTGCGCGGCGGGACCCTCGACAATGCCCTCATTGGCCACGTATGCGTTCGCCCACTGGTTCACACGAATGAACGACGCCGACGCCGCCTTGGCAATTGCAAGCGCCTGGATCGCGCCGTTGGCGAGCACGTTGATGCCGACAGGGCATTTCACCGTGCGTTTGACGGCTTCGGTAATCATGGTCATTGCCGCAACAGTTTCCGGGCCGATACTGTCAGGCTTGCTGAACGGAATATCGCCGTGGTTCTCGACCATCAGTCCGTCGACGCCACCTTCCACGAGCAGACGCGCTTCGTTGCATGAGAAGGCGATGATGTCCTCCATCCGCTCTCCGTCGTAGCGCGCGGAGCCGGGCAGCGGAAGACAATGAAGCATGCCGATGACCGCTTTCTTGCGGCCGAACAGCGTGGCGATGGCATTGGGTTTTTCATTCAAAACGAGCTTGTGCGACATACATGTATCCCTGGTTGACGACTATTCGTACGCGGCGCTGTGAAAGCCGATTTCAAGCGAAAGGGCTTTGGAGAAGATCTCGTTAGCACGCCCGAAATCGAACTCGGCCGCAGGGAGTGTATCGATCTCGTTCTTGAGCCACGCGGCTTGATTGAGGAAGGCGATGTCGGTGTGCAGCAGGACCCAGGCCCTGACGTTTGGATCCGCGATGTGAGTGCGCGCCGCCGCTTGGCACCACTCGGCGTACATCCACTCGGCGCACATCATCGCGACGACGACGTCGTGGTAAGACCCGTTTGCCGCGATCTCGAGCATGCCGGAGTTGAATGCAACAACGCGGGCGGGCAGGGTATCGAGGTCCGAAACAGGACGCACATCCAGTGCGTCGAACACGGCTTCGAAATAAGGAATCTGCTCAGTCGATAAAGCGTGCAGCACGCCCGAAAGCCAACGCTTCCTGCCCAGATCCGGCGCCTTGACGAGCGCGTAGCCGAAGATCGTGATGGCGGTTTCGACAAACAAATGTTCGTATCGAAGGTAGTTGTGAAACACGTTTTTTGCAAGCGAATCGTTCTTGATGTCTTCGACGAACGCATGCGCCTGCATCTCGTTCCAAAGGGCCAGATTCTTTGCTCGCAACTGGTCTGAATGGGATTGAAGCTCCATCATTTCTTTCCTTTTTTTGCCGTGCGCAGTTTGCTGAAGACGCGCGTGTTCGACCAGATTGCAAGAAGGATGATCACCCCTGTCACGATCTGGGTAAAGAAGGGCGATACATGCAAGAGGATCAGTCCGTTTCCAAGCGTCGCGATTGTCAGTGCGCCGAGGACCGTGCCGACCACCGTCGCGCGTCCGCCCATCAGCGAAGTGCCGCCCAGCACCACCGCCGCGATGACATCGAGTTCGAATCCGGATGCCGCATTCGAGGAGCCCGATCCCAAACGCGACGCGAGCATCAGCCCCGCTATAGCGGACGCAGCGCCGGAGATCACGAATACCGATGCCTTGATGCGCAGCGCCGGCATGCCGGAGCGGCGTGCCGCCTCGGCGTTCGAACCGACGGCAATGACCTGGCGGCCGTACCGCGTGCGGTTGATCGTGACGTAGCCAATCAAGGCCGCAACAATTGCGATGATGGCCGGCACCGGAATGCCCGCGACCGTGCCGGCTCCGAAGAAGTCGAAGCCCGTTCCTGATTCAATGGGTATCGAGAATCCCTGAGTGGAATACAGCGCGATGCCGCGCAACGTGGAAAGCCCGGCAAGCGTGACGATGAATGACGGGATCGCCTGGCTCGCAGAAAACCAGCCCTGCACGAGACCAATGACTGCGCCCAGCAGTATCGTCACAAGAATTGCGACAGGCCACGAGAGACCGGCTTGCATCAGGATCGCAGCGAGCGAATTCGTCAATGCGACAACCGAGCCCACGGACAGGTCGATTCCTCCCGTGGCAATGACAAACGTCATTGCAATCGCGACCACCAGCATGGGCGCAAGCTGCCTGAGAATGTTCAGCAGGTTGGCAGTGGTCAGGAAGGTGGGCGTTGCGGCACTGAACAGGATGCAGCATGCAATAAAGAACACCGCAATCGATGCAACCTGCGCATGTGCAAGAAGCATGTCCCTGTACTTCGAGCCTTTTTCCCGCTCGGTATAAATGGAGGTGCTCATCGGTGTTGCTCCCCAACGATCAATTGAACCAGCTCTTCCAGCGTCGTATCTTTCACCCGGCGCTCGGCGACCTTCGTGCCCTCGTACATGACGGCGATCCGGTCGCATACGCGAAAGAGATCCTGAAGCCGGTGAGTGATCAGCACGACGGACACACCTTGCGCCTTTACGCGATTGATCAACGCGAGCACGGCCTCGACTTCGGCAACGGCAAGCGCCGAGGTGGGCTCGTCCATGATCAACACGCGCGGTTCGAACGATGCCGCTCGCGCAATCGCAATCGCCTGGCGCTGACCGCCCGAAAGCTGCTCGACGTTCGCGTTCAGGTCAGGAATGCGGATCTTGAGATTCGACAAGAGCCGTTTCCCCTCGTGGAGCATTGCGCTTCGTTTCAGAAAGCCCTTGTTGCAAAGCTCGCGTCCGAGAAAAAGATTGCCGGCGACATCGATAGCGTCGCACAAGCTCAGGTCCTGATAGACCATTTCGATGTGACGCGCACGCGCATCGGCGGGGCTGGTCAGCTTGACGGGCTCCCCTCCCACCAATATGTCTCCGCTGTCCGGAATGTAGGTCCCGGCCATGATCTTCGTGAGCGTCGACTTTCCCGCTGCGTTGTCTCCAATCAGGCCGAGACATTCGCCGGGGTACAAGTCGAGGTCGACGCCGCGCAGTGCCTGGAACGAGCCAAACGAAATCTTGATGTCGCGCAATGAAAGTACGGGCTGGCCAAGCGCCTGGTCCGCGCGTTCCTGAGTTTCAAGCTGTTCCATATCCGGTCACTTTTTGAAGGCAGCACGATAAGGATCGACGTTCGCCTTCGTGACGACAGCGAGCGGCACTGAGATCGTGGTCTGAACGGTCTTCCCTTCGTGGACATCATTGAGTGCCTGAATCGCGGCGCGGCCCATGGCAGCGGGGTCCTGTTGCACGACACCCAGCACGACCCCGTTGTCAATTCCCCGGATGACTTCCGACGCAAGGTCCCATCCGACGACCTTGATCTTCTTGTTCATGCCTTGTGCATTGATCGCCGCGATGGCGCCAAGCATTGCTGGCTCGCCGGTTGCATAGATGACATTGATATCCGGGTTCGCCGTAATGAGATTCTCCGCCGCAGAAAGCGCGACATCCTGGCTGTTGCGTCCATCCACAATCCCGGCGATGGAAATTCCGGGCGACTTCGCCAGTTCATCGATAGATGCTTTTTGGCGGGAATTCTGGATCGTGGAACTCAGGGCGCCGACCACGCCGACCCGGGCCTTTCCGCCGAGATTCGCCTGGACGTACTTGGCGAGATAGTCGGCGATCAGCTTTCCGCCTACGGCGTTGTCCACGCCCACTTGCGCTTTCTGCGGTCCCGGCGGCAGCACGGCGTCGATGCCCACGACCGTTATTCCAGCCGCCGCCGCTGCCTTGACCGAGGATCGCAGACCATTCACGTCGATTGCATCGACCGCGATTCCGTCGACCTTCTGCTGGATGTAGTCATCCAGCGCATTGTTCTGTGCGCTTGGAACGTCGTTGGCATTGAAGACGATCAGCTTTGCACCGAGCTTGTCGGCCTGCTTCTGTGCGCCCTCGCGCATCTGATTGAAGTAGGTGGCTTGCTGGTTGATGAGAATGAGACTGTACGTCTGAGCCGCGAGCGCAGGCAAGGATGCCGTCAGTAGTAATCCTAAGGTTATCTTGCGAAGCACTTTCCCACGAAGTTGGTTCAGCATTTTCTAGCCTTTAAGGTTGGATATTCAGGTTGCTTTGGGTGCCGTGACCGAAGCACGGACAATCAGTTCAACAGGCAGCAAGAACTCGACGAACGCAGCGTTCTCGTCCGGCTCCGCCAACGCGAGCTCCACTGCCTTTCTTCCCATCTCCCTGATGGGCTGCCGTATTGCGGTCAATGCGGGATTAAACAGATGCAACGGCCCGGCATCGTCGAAAACGATGAGAGACAGGCGCTCCGGAATGGCAATATCCGCCGCCTGCAGCGCCTCGAGCAAACCAAACGCTATCTCTCCGCTTGAAACAAAAACCGCTGTTGGCTCTTCGCTCGACTGCAGGACCTGCGCCGCCGCCTGCCGGCCGAACTCCGGCGAATAGTTGCCGAAGCACGTCATGACGACTTTTGCGCCGTTTTCTTCCGCGGCTTCGCGCAAGCCGGTCAGCCGTTCAGTCGTGCTGCGCAGCTTCTCGGGGCCGCCAATGAACGCAATCCGCTTGTGCCCGACGGACGCCAGGTATTGCCCGGCCAGCCGGCCGCCGTTCTCGTTATCGCAAAAGACCTTCGAACAATCGATACCCGGTACGTCTTCATCGATCAGGATCAGGCCCGACGCAGCAGCCAGGGTTTCGGCGAGGTCACTCGAGTTGTGATGTCCGCTTACGAACAAAAGGCCGCTCACGCGGTTGCGCAGCATGCGGGACACGTATTCCACTTCACGTGCCGCACTGTTCGACGTTGCGCTCAACAGAACCCCTTGGCCATGCTCCTCCGCTGCTTGCTCGACCGCGGACGCGAGCGACGCGAAAAACGGATTGGCAATGTCGGGAATGACGAGCCCCACCGTGTCCGACCGGCCCCGCCCCAGGCTTCGGGCGAGAGGATTGGGCACATAACGCAAGGTCTTGATTGCTGCATCGATCCGTTCGGAGGTCGATGCGGGCAACTTGATGCCCGCGTTGAGGTAACGCGACACGGTCGACGGCGAAACACCGGCGGCCGACGCGACATCGCTCAGGCTTGCTCCCAACTTAGTTTTTGCCACCTCGACCCCTACGAAAGCGCTTTACTAAACCGCTTTCGTATTGAAATTCGTCATAAAGCCGATGTCAAGCGGAATTTGAGATAGGGGGCGCAGGTTTGCAACGATAGCTACTGCAAGGGGTTGTCCGCTATCGGTCAAGGGGCGGTCGCAGTGCGCGCATCGTGCAGCAGGCTGTCCGACCAGCCGCCGCCGAGATCGCCTATCAGCGACGCTGCATCGAGCAAACGCGACTGCTGCACGTTCAGCGCCGTTTGCTGGCTGCTCAACTGCGTTGCCTGGGCGGTCGCGACTGTCGTGTAGTCAACGGTTCCCGCCTGATACTCGTTGAACGCAATCTCGGCGGCTCGGCTTGCGTCGCGCACGGCGGAATCGAGCGTGTCGGACTGCTCGGCCAGGATGCGCAGGCCGGAGAGGTCGTTTTCCACGTCCTCGAAGGCGGTCAGCACCGTGCCGCGATAGTTGGCCACCGCCGCTTGATACGCCGCCTTGGCCGCCGCGACTTCGCCGCTGCGCTCGCCGCCATCGAACAGCGTTTCGGTCGCGCTGCCGCCAAGCGACCAGACGTAGTTGGCCACGTGCAGCAAGCCGCCCAACGGCGACTGCGTGAAGCCGTCCAGCGCCGACAACGATACAGTCGGGTAATACGCCGCCACCGCCACGCCGAACGCCGCATTCTGCGACGCCATCTGGCGCTCCGCCGTCGCGATGTCGGGGCGGCGCTGCAACAACGTCGACGGAACGCCAACGGGAATATTGGGCAGGCTTGGCATCGTCGTGCTGTGCGGGATGTCGAGGTCTTCCGGGTTCTTGCCCACCAGCACGGCAATTGCATGCGCATTCTGGGCGCGCGCCACGCCGAGCGCGATCAGGCTCGACTGCGCATTTTCGAGCTGGGTGCGGGCAGTCAGTACGTCGGAAGGCGGAACGATACCGAACTTGTCCTGGTCGGCAACCACGTCCAGATAATGCTGATACGCCTTGACCGTTTGCTGCAGCAAATCGATGTTGGCGTCGCTGGTACGCAATTGAATTACGGCCGTCGCAAGCGCGATCTGTTCGGAGAGCGTCGCGTTCGCGAGCGTCGCCTCGCTCGCCTGCGCGGTGGCGGCATTCTGTTCGATCGTGCGCCGCACCGAACCCCACAAGTCAGGCGCCCAGCTCACATTGCCTTCGAGCGAACCGGAATTGCTCACCGTCTGAATATTGCCGATACCGCGGCTCAAACTCGCGCTCGAGGTCCCCGTCCCGCTGCGCTGGCGCGTGCCCGAGCCGGTCACGCCTATGGTTGGAAACAGGGCGGAGCGAGCCACCTTCACTTCGGCGAGCGCTTCCTGATAATTGGCATAGTCCTGCCGCACGGTCTGGTTCGATACCGCCACGAGCGGTTCGAGCTGATTGAGCAGCGGATCGTTGAAGCCGGTCCACCATGCGCCCTTGGGACCATCGGCGTCCGGTTGAGCCTGGGTCCAGCCGGGCAATTCACGGAAGGTCGCCGGCACGCTGACTTGCGGCCGATGGTAATCCGGGCCGACCATGCAGCCGCCCAGCAGCAGGGCCGCTGCGGCGGCGAGTGGTTTGGAGGATATCTTCATCGTCATGCCTTTGTATCTGATTGCCCGAGGCTGTCCGCTTGCCCTTCCTGCCGGTTCCACGGCAGACCGGACGACCATTTGACGAGCTTGAAACGCAACCGGTCCAGGTACAGGTAGATCACCGGCGTGGTGTAAAGCGTGAAGACCTGGCTCACGATCAAACCGCCCATCACGGTAATACCGAGCGGCTGGCGCAGCGACGCCCCCTGGCCAATCCCGATCGCGAGCGGCACTGCGCCGAGCACGGCGGCGAAGGTGGTCATCATGATCGGGCGCAGACGAACCACCGCGGCGGCGTGAATCGCATCGCGCGCCGGCATGCCTTCGTGGCGCTGCAACTGGATGGCGACATCGACCATCATGATCCCGTTCTTCTTCACAATACCGATCAACAAGATAATGCCGATCAGCGCGATCACCGAGAACGGCGTGCCGAAGATCAGCAGCGCGAGGGTGGCGCCTATTCCCGCCGATGGCAGTGTCGAAAGAATCGTCAGTGGGTGGATCGAGCTTTCATAAAGCACGCCGAGCACGATATACACCACCCCCAGCGCGGCGATGATCAGGAGGGGAACGGTGCCCATCGACTGCGCGTAGGCTTGCGCCGCGCCCGCGAACGCGCCATGGATGCTCGCCGGCATGCCGATCTCGCGTGCTGCATTTTGCAACGCCTCCTGGGCCTGGCTCAACGATCCGCCCGGCGGCAGGTTGAACGAGATCGTCGCGGCGACCAGTCCGCTCTGGTGATTGACCTGAGTCGACGTATGGTTGCTCACGTAGCTGGAGAGCGCAGGCAGCGGCACCATGGTTTCAGCCGTTGTACTGTCCGCGCTGCCGCTCGAACTGCCGCCCTTACTGTTGGAAATGCTGTTCGTGGTCGCGTTGGCTTGCGCGTTCGAGTTCAGCGAGTTGGTGCTCGACGTGCTCGATGCCGCGCCGACCGCGCTCGCCGCTGTCACGCCCTTGACCGTTGCGCCCGGCATCTGCGTCTGCTGGCTGCCGGTCGGATTGCCCGCCGCCGTGCTCAGGAAAATCTGCTTGAGCGTCTCCGGGTATTGCCAGTATTGCGGCGCGACTTCCATCACCACGAAGTACTGGTTCAGCGCGTTATAGATAGTCGATACCGTGCGCTGGCCGAACGCATCGTACAGGACGTTATCGATCTGGTTGGGCGCGAAGCCGTAGCGCGCGGCGGTCGCGCGATCGAAGTTGACGTAGGTCTGCAGGCCGTTTTGCTGGAGGTCGGAGTTGACATCGAGCAGGGCGCTGCGGTCCTTGTTGAGCGCGGTCACGAGCTTCGGCGTCCAGGCAAACAGTGCGGCGGAGTCATCGCTTGTCAGCGTGTACTGGTATTCAGCCGCCGACTGCCGTCCGCCGATCCGCAGATCCTGCTGGGCCTGGACAAAGAGCCGCGCACCGGAGACCTGGTTGAGCTTCGGCCGCAGGCGATTGACCACTTCGGTCGCCGTCACATGGCGCTGCCCAAGCGGCTTCAGTTCAATGAACACATTCGCCGTATTCAGCGCGCGGCCGCCAGTGAACCCGGCCACCGACTGAACCGCCGGGTCCTTTTGCACGATCTGCTGCAACTGCGCGAGCTTCTTTTCCATCGCGGGGAAGGAGATGCTCTGGTCCGCGATGATCTGCCCGATCAGGATGCCCGTGTCCTGTTCGGGGAAGAACGTGGCCGGCACGAGTTTGAACAGGAACACGTTGGCGACCAGCAAGCCGATCAGCAACAAAATCACCAGCAGCGAATGATCGAGCACGGCCGTGAGCGAACGTGCATAGGCGTTCTTGAAGCGGTCGAATTGCCGCTCGACCCAGCCCGCCCATCGCGCCTTGGCATGCCCCGCGTTCTCGCGGCTCAGCACGTATGCGCACATGGCCGGCGTGACGGTGAGCGAGATCACGAGCGAGATCAGGATCGCAATCGAAAGCACGACGGCGAACTCATGGAACAGCAATCCTACGATGCCCGGCATCAGCAGGATCGGCAGGAACACGGCGATGAGCGACAAGCTCATCGATATCACCGTGAAGCCCACTTCGGCGCTGCCTTTCAGCGCGGCTTCTATTGGACTGAGACCGAGTTCCAGGTGGCGCACGATGTTTTCCAGCACTACGACGGCGTCATCGACCACGAAGCCCGTGCCGATGGTCAGCGCCATCAGCGACAGATTGTCGATGCTGTAGCCAAGCAGGTACATCGGCCCGAACGTGCCGACGATCGATATGGGCAACGCCACTGCCGGGATGAGCGTGGCGCGCGGCGACTGCAGGAACACGAACACCACGCCGACCACCAGCAGCACGGCGATGAACAGGGTCCGCTCAGTATCTCCCACTGACGAGCGTACCGATTCCGACCGGTCGATCGCGACGTTGACATGCACGCTGCTCGGCAGCGTCGCCTCGATTGAAGGCAGCACGTTCCTGATCTGCCTGACCGTACTCACGATGTTGCTGCCGGGCATCGGGTAGACAATGACGAGCACCGCCGACTTCGAGTTGAAGAGCCCGGCGTTGCGGATGTTCTCGTTGGAGTCGCGCACCTGGGCAACATCGCTCAGGAGCACCGGCGCGCCGTTCCGGTAAGCGATCACAAGCTGACGATAGGGCGCCGCCTTCGTGATCTGGTCATTCGATACAACCACGTAACGCTGGTCGCCCTGGTCGAGATGGCCCTTGGCGCTGTTGGCGTTGGCCGCCGAGATTGCCGCGCGTACATCTTCGAGACCGATCCCGTAGCTGCTCAGCTTGCCCGGCTGCAACTCGACCCGCACCGAGGGCAACGCGCCGCCGCCCAGCGTGATCTGGCCCACGCCGTTCACTTGCGAAAGTTGCTGCTGGATCACCGAATCCGCTGAATCGTAAAGCTGCGCCTTGGTGAGCGTATCGGACGTCAGCGCAAGTACCATGATCGGCGAGTCCGCCGGGTTGTATTGCCGATACGTCGGGTTGGCGCGCAAGGTCGACGGCAAGTCGGCGCGCGCGGCCTGGATGGCCGCCTCGACATCGCGAGCGGCGCCGTTGATGTCGCGGTTCAGCGCGAACTCGACCACGATCATCGATGAACCCACGTAGCTGATCGACGTCAGTTCTTCCACGCCCGCAATCGTGCCGAGCCGCCGTTCGAGCGGTTCGGCCACGGTAGAGGCCATGATGTTCGGGCTCGCGCCGGCCATGTTCGCCTGCACCACGATCACCGGAAACGCGATGTTCGGCAACGGCGCGACCGGAAGCCGGAAGTACGAAAGCGCGCCGGAGATCAGGATTGCGATCGCCAGAAGCGTGGTCGCGACCGGGCGCCGGATGAATAACGCCGAGATGTTCACGGCGCCTGCTCCGCGGGCGCTTCAGGCAGGTTGCGCTTGCGCCGGTTCCTGACGCGCTCGGCGATCCTGTCGAAGAACAGGTAGATGACCGGCGTGGTAAAAAGCGTCAGCATCTGGCTCACCGTCAACCCGCCGATGATCGCAAGCCCGAGCGGGCGGCGCAGCTCCGAGCCCGTGCCGCTGCCGAGCAACATGGGCAATGCGCCGAGCATGGCGGCGAGCGTCGTCATCAGGATTGGCCGGAAGCGCAGCAGCGACGCCTCGAAGATCGCATCGCGCGGCGATTTGCCATGATTGCGTTCGGCGTCGAGCGCGAAGTCGACCATCATGATCGCGTTCTTTTTCACAATGCCGATCAGCAACACAATGCCGATGATGCCGATCACATCCAGGTCGCTGCCCGCGATCATCAACGCGAGCAACGCGCCGATACCCGCCGATGGCAACGTGGAAAGAATCGTCACCGGATGGATGAAGCTCTCATAAAGCACCCCCAGCACGATATACACCGCCACCAGCGCGGCGATCAGCAAATACACCTCGCTCGACAACGAGTCCTGGAACGCCTGCGCCGCGCCCTGCAGCGACGACGTAATGGATGGCGGCAGCTTGACCGCCTGTTCCACCTCGTGAATGCGCGCGACCGCCGTGCTCAGCGACGCGCCCGGCGCGAGATTGAACGAGATCGTGACGGCCGGGAACTGCGCGAGATGGCTGATCACGAGCGGCGACTTGACGATCTCGATCTTGGCAATTGCAGAGAGCGGCACTTGTCCCGTGCTGCTCGTCTGGCTTGGCAGGTACAGGTTGCCTATGGATGCGACATTGGGCAGCGACTCAGGTCTCGCAACGAGGATCACGCGGTACTGATCCGATTGCTGGAAGATCGTCGAGACGATCCGCTGGCCGAGCGCGTCGTACAGCGCGTTGTCGATGGTCGCCGGTGTGATGCCGAAGCGCGCCGCCAGTTGCCGGTTCACTTCCACATTCACACTCAGGCCGTCAGTGTTCATGTCGCTTTGCACGTCGGCCAGCGACGGAATCTGCTTCAGCCGGTCGACGAGTTCCGGCACGTACTTCTGGAACGCCTGCTGGCTCGGTCCGCGCAGCACGAAGCTGTACTGGTTCGGCGAGACCGTGGTGTCGAGCGTGAGATCCTGCTCAGGCTGCATGTAAAGCTTGATTCCCGACACATTGGCGACCTCCTGCTGCAACCGCCGCGCAATTTCTTGCGCCGTGTCCGAACGCTTGTCGCGATCGCGCAGGTTGATCAGGAAACGCCCGTTGTTCAGCGTGGAATTCGTGCCGTCGATGCCGACATAAGAGGTCAGCGACGTGACATCGGGGTCTTTCAGGATGGCGTCGGCGAGTGCGCGCTGACGCGTGACCATCGCCTTGTACGACACCGAGTTGTCGGCCACGCTGATCCCCTCGATCACGCCGATATCCTGGGTCGGGAAAAGACCCTTCGGGATCACCACATATAGCACGCCGGTCAGCACGACCGTGCCGATCGCGACCATCAGCGTGAGCATCTGGTGGTCGAGCACCCAGCGCAAACCGCGTTCGTAGCCGGCGAGGGTTTTATCGAAGAGCCCTTCGCTGATGCGCTCGAAACGGCTCGGATGACGTTGCGCCTGGGCGCGCAGAAGCCGCGCGCAAAGCATGGGCACGACTGTCAGTGAAACCACTGCCGACAGCACGATGGTCACCGCTAGCGTCACCGCGAATTCGCTGAACAGGCGCCCGATCACGCCGCCCATGAAGAGCAGCGGAATCAGCACCGCGATCAGCGAGATGGTCAGCGAAAGAATCGTGAAGCCGATCTGACCGGCGCCTTCGAGCGCCGCTTCGAGCGGCGTCCTGCCTTCCTCCAGGTATCGCACGATATTCTCGATCATCACGATCGAGTCATCGACCACGAAGCCGGTCGCGATGATCAACGCCATCAGCGAGAGGTTATCGATGGAATAGTTCAACTGGTACATCACGGCCAGCGTGCCGATCAGCGATACCGGCACCGAGATGCTCGGAATGATCGTGGCCGGCACGTTGCGCAGGAACACGAAGATCACGGCCACCACGAGCACGATGGCGAGCAGGAGTTCGAACGCGGCGTCGGATACCGATGAACGGATCACGCCCGTCGTGTCCGATACAACCGTGACCTTCATGCCCGCCGGCAGCGTGGATTCGAGCTGCGGCAACTGCTTCGTGATCTGGTTGACGGTCGCGATCACGTTCGCACCCGGCTGGCGCTGCACGTTCAAGATGATCGCCGGCGTGCCGTTGTACCAGGCGCCGCGCTCGACGTCCTGCGGCGCCTGGGTCACCTTCGCGACGTCGCGCATGAACACCGGCGCGCCGTTCTGATACGCGACGACCGTGTTCAGGTAGTCCTTCGGATCGGAGATCTGGTCGTTGCCGTTGATGGTGTAGTCGAGGTCGGGGCCATCGAAATTGCCCTTTGGCTGGCTCACGTTGACGTAGCTCAGCAACGTGCGCAGGTCGTCTATGTTGAGGCCGTAGGCGGCGAGCTTTTGCGGGTCCGCTTCCACGCGGATGGCCGGCACGTTGCCGCCGCTCGTGGTGACCACGCCCACGCCCGATACTTCCGAAATCTTGGTGCCGAGGCGATTGTTGGTGGCGTCCTCCAGTTGCGTGAGCGACATCGACGGGGAGGTGACCGCGAGCGTCAGGATCGGCTGGTCCGCCGGATTGACCTTGGCGTAGGTCGGCGGCGCCGGCAGGCCGGTCGGCAGGAAACTGTTGGCCGCGTTGATGGCCTGCTGGACATTCTGCTGCGCGATATCGAGATTCAGCGACAAGTCGAACTGCAACGTGATGACCGACGCGCCGTCCGAGCTGTATGACGTCATCTGCTGCAGGCCGGGAATCTCGCCCAGTTGCACTTCGAGCGGCGCCGTGACGGTGGTTGCCATCACATCCGGACTGGCCCCCGGATAAAACGTCTGCACCTGGATGGTCGGATAGTCGACGTTGGGTAGCGACGAAACCGGCAGGACGCGCACGGCGATGAGGCCCACCAGCACGAGGGCGATCATCAGCAGCAGCGTGGCTACCGGTCGGAGAATAAACAGGCGGGAAATGTTCATCGGCGCATGGGTCCGATACTACGAAGCAGCTTGCGCGGAGGCAGCGGCCGCGCCAGACGCGCCGGCACGCGCGTGTCTATGCTGAGCTTGCGTGCCGGTTGCAGGGGGCTCACTGGCCGCGACGCCCGAAGCAGGCTTTGCCGCAGCCGCCTGAATCTTCGCGCCATCGCTCAGACGATCAGTGCCGTCCGTCACCACGATATTGCCCGCTGCAAGACCTGACGTGATCACCGTGTTCTTGCCGTCGCTCGGCCCGAGCGCGACCTTGTGAACCGACACCGTGTTGTTGGCGTTGACCAGATACACGTAGTCGCCCGGCGCGCCGCTTTGCACTGCCGGCGTGGGCACCAGCACGGCGTTCTGCAGTGTATCGACCAGCAATTTGACGTTGACGAACTCGCTCGGGAACAGCGCTTCGTCGTCATTGGGGAAGGTCGCTCTCAACCTCACGGTGCCCGTGCTCGTCGCCATCTGGTTGCTGACCGCATACAGGGTTCCGGTTGCGATCTCCCGCGAGTTGTCGCTGCTGTAGGCGGTGACCGGCAGGCGTGCGCCGCCGTTCATGCGTTGCAGCACGTTCGCGAGGGAATCCTGCGGCACTGTGAACTGAACCGTGGTGGGTTTCATGGTGGTGATCACGACGATCCCCGGCGACGATGACGCCGTGACGTAATTCCCCGGATCGACCAGACGCAGGCCGACGCGCCCGGAGACCGGTGCGGTGATGTGGCAATACGCCAGATCGAGATCGAATTGCGCGATGTTGGCAAGGTCGACCTTGACCGCCGCTTCGTCCTGCTGCACGAGGAACTGCTGGTCGGCAAAAGTCTGCTCGGCAATCGACTTGCGTTCGTTGAGCTGCGTGAAGCGGACGAGGTCGGCGCGTGCCTGCGCCAGGGCGGCGCGGTCTTTGGCCAGCGTCGCCTCGGCTTGTTGTTTGTCGATTTCATACTGGCGCGGATCGATCTGCGCGAGGAACTGGCCTTTCTGCACGTCCTGGCCTTCGTGATATCCGACAGCGGTCAGGTAGCCGCTCAGTTGCGGCAGCACCGTGACCGTCGCGGTAGGCGTCACTGTGCCGAGTTCACTGAGGATCTCAGGCATCGAACCCGTGCTTGCGGTGGCCACGCTGACCACTTGCGGCGGCGTAGGACGAGGGGCTTTCTTCGCGCGGAGCAAGTGCACGACAACGACCGCAATCAGCGCAATGATTACAACTACGATGACTATTCGCAGCAAACGCGGGCGCTTGCCTGGCTTCGGGGATTCAATACTTTGTTCGGATGGCGTCATAAAGACCTTGGCAACATCTCAAAAATATTACGCACCGATTGAATCGAGATTACGGGCTTCGACTCATGGCGGCTTGGCACAGGCCTCGGGTGCAGCTATCACCGGATCATAAAATTACAACGGCAATACAATATGCATTACGAAGTAATTACTATAGGCATGCGGAAGACCATTGACCGAGTTTCGCGCATTTCCAGATCGTATCAATCGATGGCGCCAATCTGGTTACCGGAACATTGCGTTTTGTTACGAATTGGATTTAGAAGGCGACAGTAACCCGTTTGGAAACGTCCGGCTATGAAGGCCATGTGCCTTCCATCGAAAGAGTTTTTCTAACCCGGGCCGGGACTTAATCTGCTTTGTCATCGCGTCACGCCATCGTTATTCTTGTCCTTGCCAGTTTCGAAGTGGGCCGGCCGCCGCCGCCGATGCGCCACCGTTTCCGGCCCGTGATCATTCCCGCCACCATGAAGGTTCACCAGATGGATACAGTCTCGCAGGCACCGCTGATACTGATAACGGGCGGAGGCCGTGGCGTAGGCGCGGCGACTGCGCGTCTTGCTGCCGCACAAGGCTACGATGTAGCGATAAGTTTCGTCTCCAACGAGTCTGCGGCCCTTGGGGTGGCGGCCGACGTGGAAGCGCTGGGACGACGGGCGTTGCCCGTGCGCGCGGACAGTGCCGACCCGGAGCAGGTCGTTCGGCTATTCGCCGCGATCGACCGGGAGTTCGGCCGGATAGATGTACTGGTGAACAACGCCGCCATCATCGCGCAGCAATCCCGCCTGGAGGACCTCGGTTTCGAGCGGATGCAGCGGGTCTTCGCAGTCAACTCGATCGGCCCGATTCTCTGTGCCCAGCAAGCGGTGAAGCGCATGTCCTATCGTCACAACGGACGGGGGGGCTCCGTGATCAACATCTCGTCGGCATCGGCCCGGCTCGGTAGCCCAAATGAATATGTCGACTACGCTGCATCGAAGGGCGCCGTCGAGACATTCACTATCGGATTTGCGAAGGAAGTCGCACGCGACGGGATACGCGTCAACTGCGTTCGCCCCGGGCACATCTACACCGAAATGCATGCCAGCGGCGGCGAGCCGGGACGGGTGGATCGTGTCAAGGAGTCGATCCCGATGGGAAGAGGCGGTCAGCCGGAAGAGGTCGCGCGCGCGATCCTGTGGCTGGCAAGCGCAGAGGCTTCCTTCATCACCGGCACGTTCCTCGATGTCACTGGCGGCAAGTGAGCAAAGTGGGGCGGAAACGGCACCCGCGCATCGTTCCCACCAGATTCCCGAACCTGCCATTACGCATGCAAAACCAGTTTCTGCACGCGCCAGTTCAACAGCTCGGCCACAAAGAGCGTGTTCTCCGACGGACACGCCATCTGGTGAATCCATCCAAATTGTTTGAGTTGCTTGCCGGACTCGCCGAGCACGCCGAGCAATTTGCCTTCGAGTGTCATCTTGTAGATGCGCCCCGGGAAAGCGTCCGCGCTGTATAAAACCTGATTCGGTCCCGGCGATATGCAAATCGCCCACGGCGAGCCCGGCGCAAATGTTCCGGCCGCAATGGCCGCTTCATCCGGCGCATAGCCTATCGCCGCAGAGGCGCCAGGCGGGACGGGGACATCGATGGTGAATTGCCGCTGGAAAGTGCCTTCGCCGTCGAAGACCTGAATGCGGCGGTTGCTGCGATCGGCAACGTACACGTGGCCTTCGGCATCGAGCGCGATGCTGTGCGGCGTGTGGAACTGGCCCGGACCCGTACCGCGTTCGCCCCACGACTTGAGCCAGTTGCCATCGCGATCGACCTTGGCGACGCGCGAGTTGATATAGCCATCGCTGATATAGGTGTTGCCGGCGTCGTCCCAGGCGACATCGGTAACCTGGCGAAAGCGGCCCGGCTCTGACGGCAGCGGCGGGTTCGGATGCTTGAGCGGACCGGTTTCTTCGTCGGCGGCTTCCTGCTTGCGCCCGAACACCATCGCAACACGGCCTTCCGGCGTGAATTTGATGACCATGTCCGAGCCTTTGTCGGTCACCCAGATGTTGTCCTGTCTGTCGACCTTCACGCTATGGGCGAACGACCACGCATAGAGGTTATGGCCGATCTCGCGGATGAACTTTCCGTTCGGCGCGAATTCGAGCAGTTGCGCGGCCGCTGCGGCGTAAGCGGGTCCCGTGGTATTGCCGCGCGACAGCACGAAGATGTGGCCATGCGAATTCAGCGCGACGCCGGAACATTCACCGAAGAAAACATCGCGGGGAAGATGCACGGGGTTCGGAATGGAATCGAAAGCAATGCTCGGGACTGTCTGTTCCTGCGCGCGGGCCGAAAGCGGCATGAGCGCCAGCGCCGCGGCGGCGCCACCCGCCAGCCGGATAAACCCTCGTCGATCAAGACCGCGCTCTTCAATTGCGCAGCATGGGCAGGACATCGAGTGATATTGGCTCATTGCGTTTGTCTCCATTTTTGAACGCAGGCCTATGCTAATCCGATTAACCCGCTCGTGGCTTATGCGGGACGGCGCCGGCATTTTGATAGCATTCAGCCTTCGTCAGCTGTTGGTAAGCCAGTGTGAAGCGTTTAGACCTCTCTGTTCTTCGACATTCCGGTTCAAAGCTGGCGGCTTGGATCAAGCCGTATGCCGCTATGTGCATTGCGCACTTGCGCCGTCCCACGCGTCGCGGCGTGGTTCGCACGCTCGTGGCCATTCCCGCAGTCGCGCTGCTCTATGTGCTGTTGCTGATCCCCTTTACGCCGGGCATCGGGGATCTGCGTCGTGCCAAGATCGAGCAACCTGCTCAACTCTATTCCGCCGATGGCAAGCTGCTCGCCGAGTTTCGCCCGACCAACCGTGAATGGGTGCACCTTGCGGATATCTCGCCGAACGTGATCGATGCGCTGATCGCTACCGAGGATCATCGCTTTTATACGCACCACGGCCTCGACTGGCGCCGCACCGGGTCCGCTGCGCTGCACACGTTTTCCGGCAGCCGCCAGGGCGGCTCGACGATCACTCAGCAACTCGCGCGCAATCTTTATCCCGATGAGATCGGCCGTTCGCAGACGCTCACACGCAAGCTCAAGGAAGCGATCACCGCGCTCAAGATCGAAGCGCTTTATACCAAGAGCGAGATCCTCGAAACCTATCTGAACACGGTGCCGTTCCTATACAACGCGTATGGCATTGAAATGGCGGCGCGTACTTACTTCGATAAATCCGCCGGCCATCTGGATCTGCTCGAAAGCGCCACGCTGATCGGGATGCTCAAGGGCAATAGCTACTACAACCCGGTGATCAATCCGGAGCGCGCCGTGCAGCGCCGCAATACCGTGCTTGCGCAGATGGTCAAGTTCGGGCATCTGTCGCCGGCCGCTTATGAAACGCTCAGGCGCCGGCCATTGCGTATCGACTTTGAACGGCAGGTCGAGGCGCCCGGCCGCGCGCCGCATTTTGCGCAGCAGTTGCGCAGGTGGCTGATCGACTGGGCCGACAGCAACGACTACAACATCTATTCGGATGGACTGGTAGTGCGTACGACCATCGATTCACGCCTGCAGGCCATGGCGACGCAAGCGGTCATCTGGCAAGGCAACCAGCTTCAGCCGATCGCCAATGCCGCGTGGGGCGCGCGCAGCGGCTGCAATGGCGGCAATGCCGACGTGGTCCGCGCGTTCGTGCGCGAGACGCCGCAGTATCGCGCGGCGAAAGATGCCGGACAAACCGATGCCGACATCCTCAAGCATCTCAACGCTGATCGCCCTTTCATGCAGGCGCTGTGCGACAACAAAACGCGTGTGCAGGCGGCGTTTCTCGCCATTGATCCACGTAACGGGCAAGTGAAGGCGTGGGTCGGCAGTCGCGACTTCAGCACGGATCCGTTCGATCACGTCCAGCAGGCGCGCCGCCAGCCGGGTTCCACGTTCAAGCCTTTCGTGTACGGCGCGGCCTTTGCGCAGGGCTCGAAACCGGACGATACCCTTGTCGACCAGGCCGTCGAGATTCCGCTTGCCGGCGGAGAAATCTGGCGTCCCAACGACGAAACGCCGCCAAGCGGACGGCCCGTGACGTTGCGCGACGGGCTTGCTTACTCACGCAACCGCATTACCGCACAACTGGTGCAAAACGTCGGCCCGTACAAGGTCGCGAGACTCGCGCGTGCGATGGGCGTGCGCGACAGCCCGCTCGACGCGGTGCCGTCGCTTGCGCTCGGCACGAGCCCCGTCACGCTCAAGGAGATGGTCGCGTCTTACGGCACGATCGCCAATGGCGGCGCGCGTATCGAACCGATGCTTGTGACGCGTATCGAAAACCGCAAGGGCGAGGTGCTTGCGCAATTTGCGCCGAACAAACCCGAGCAGGCGCTCTCGCCAGCCGCAGATCATGAACTGCTCGACGTGATGCGGGACGTGGTGAATCGCGGGACGGGCACGGCCATCCGGAACCGCTTCGGCATCCGCGCCGATGTTGCAGGCAAGACCGGCACGACGCAGGACAACGCCGATGGCTGGTTCATCCTGATGCATCCGCAACTCGTTGCGGGTGCGTGGGTCGGTTTCAACGACAGCCGCGTGACGCTGCGCAGCAACTACTGGGGGCAGGGCGCGCATAGTGCGTTGCCTATCGTCGGTGACTTCTTCCAGCGCTCGTTGAGAAACCGGATGATCGATCCGCGCGAGCGTTTCGTGATGGAACCGCAAACCGGCTTCTTCGAGTCGATGCGCGACCGCTTGCACGACTGGTATCAACGCGTGTTCGCGCCGAAGCCCGAGCCGAAGGCCGCGCCTGTGAAGCGTAATCCGCCGCGCCGGACCGCGCCTCCGGTCGTGGCCAAGGCTCCGGCATCTTCATCAGCCCCGCAGCCACCCATCCTGCAGCCGCCGCGCTCCGAGCCCAGCGACATACGCGACGAAGGTTTTGCCGGGCTGGTTCCGGACCTGGCGCCGACCATCGACCCGGCGAGCGCATCGGCGGCGCCTTAGCAAGGGGCTCTCGTATCCTGCATCGCAACTATGGGAAAATCCGGCATCACTCTCGACCAGACGGATTACGACGATGAAAATAGCAGTGATGGGTGCAGGCGCAGTCGGCTGTTATTACGGCGGCATGCTGGCGCGAGCGGGACATGAGGTGACGCTGATCGGCCGCCCGAATCACGTCGAGGCGATCACGCGGGACGGCTTGCGCATGCAGACCCTGACCTTCGACGAACACGTGCGCGTGACCGCGAGCGGCGAGGCGAGTGCGGTCGAAGGTGCATCGCTCGTGCTGTTCTGCGTTAAATCCACCGATACCGAAAGCGCCGCCGCCGAAATCAAACCGCATCTCGCCAAGGATGCATTGGTGCTCGTCCTGCAAAACGGTGTCGATAACGCCGACCGCGTGCGCACGGTCGTAGCGCAGGAAGTGGCTGCGGCCGTTGTCTATGTGGCGGCCGGCATGGAAGGTCCCGGTCACGTGCGGCATCACGGGCGCGGCGACCTGGTGATCGAGCCATCGAGTAAAAGTGAAGCGGTCGCCCGCGAGCTGATCGATGCGCAGATCCCCACCGAAATCTCCCCCAACGTTCGCGGCGCGCTCTGGGCCAAGCTGATCCTGAACTGCGCGTACAACGCGCTCTCCGCGATCGCGCAACTGCCCTACGGACCCCTCGCCGGGAACGCAAGCATCCAGGCGTGCATGCGCGATATCGTCGGGGAATGCCTCGCAGTCGCGAAGGCGGAAAACGTCACCATTCCCGGCGATGTCGATGCGTCCGTGCGCATGATCGCAGAGAAGATGCCGACGCAATATTCATCGACGGCACAGGACGTCGCGCGTTCGAAGCCCAGCGAGATCGATCATCTGAACGGGTTGATCGTGCGGCTGGGGGAAACGCATGGCATCGCCACGCCGGCCAATCGCGTGCTGCACGCGCTCGTGAAGGTCATCGAGACGAAGTACAGCAGCCGCGCCTGATCCATGTCGAAACACATCCGAGCACTGGCATCCTTGGTCGTTCCACATGGACATAAGCTCGATATGCAGGTATTTTTCGCCAATCTTTGAAGGCAAATGTAATTCGCCATAAAGTCCGGGCCTTTTCAGACGTTAAACGAACGCATACCTGACTTTCTCGCGTCGGGATTTACGTCGTCGATCCGGAGCATGTCAATGTTAGTGGGGAGTTTCGACAGCCTGCTGGTGCTGTTCTCTTTTATTGTCGCCGTATTGGCGTCGTACACGGCGCTCGACCTCGTCGGCCGGATCTCGAGCGCCGGGCGCGTGTCCGCCCGCTGGTGGCTGTGCGGCGGCGCGCTTGCAATGGGTCTCGGCGTCTGGTCGATGCACTTCGTCGGCATGCTCGCCTTTCATCTGCCGATCAAGCTCGGGTTCGATTTCGGCCTGACCGTGGTATCGCTTCTGATCGCGGTTGCGTCATCGTTGCTCGCGTTGTGGATCGCCAGCCGGGACAATCTTCCGGGCAAGCACCTCGTCCTCGGCGCGTTGCTGCTGGGCGGTGGCATTGCCGCGATGCACTACACCGGCATGGCCGCGTTGCAGATGGAACCGGGCATTGTCTATATCCCGGCGCTGGTCGCCGCTTCCGTTGCAATCGCCGTTACGGCCGCCGGCGCGGCATTGTGGATCGCGTTCCGGCTGCGCGCCTATAGCTCGCGCGTGCGCAGCTACCGGGTCGGCGCCGCGCTCGTGATGGGCGGGGCCGTCGTAGCAATGCACTACACCGGCATGGCGGCGGCGCGTTTTCCGTTGGGTTCGATTTGCAGCGCCGCGCGTGGAGGATTGCATAACGATACGCTCGCGCTGCCGATCATCGTCGTGACGATCGCCGTGCTTGCCGTCGTGCTGATCACGTCGGTGCTCGACCTGCGGCTGGAGATGCAGACCGCGGCGCTCTCGGCGTCGCTGGAAGAAGCGAACGAGGAGTTGTCGTATCTGGTCCTGCACGACAACCTGACCAAGTTGCCGAACCGCGTGCTGCTCGAAGAACGCCTGAAGTTCGCGATCGATTCCGCTAAATCATCCGATTCCACGCAGCAGTGCTTCGCGGTGATGTTTCTCGACCTCGACGGTTTCAAGAGCGTGAACGATACCTTCGGACATGCCATCGGCGACCTGCTGCTCATGCAGACAGCCGACCGCATCCGCGCCAACGTCCGCTTGCAGGACACGTGCGCGCGGGTAGGAGGCGATGAATTCGTGCTGATCGCGAGCGTGCGCGAACCGGCCGATGCATCGATCATCGCGGACAAGCTGGTCTCGGCTATCGCCGATCCCTTCAATGTCGCGGGACATGATCTGCGGGTCTCGGTGAGCATCGGCATTGCGTTGTATCCGGGTGACGGCGAGGAAGTCGAAGTCTTGCTCAAGAACGCGGACGTCGCGATGTATCACGCGAAATCCGTTGGCCGCAATCAGGCGTGCTTCTTCGAAGGTGCAATGAATACGCACACGGAAGATCACCTTGCGCTTTTGCAGGACCTGCGGCTCGCGCGCAAACGGCGTCAGTTCGTCCTGCACTACCAGCCGAAATTCGTCGCGCCGAGCGGACCGATCACGGGCGTCGAAGCGTTGCTGCGCTGGAATCATCCGACACGCGGCCTCATTCCACCCGACACGTTCATTCCGATCGCGGAGCGGACCGGTCTGATCGTGCAGATAGGGGAATGGGTTATCGACGAAGCGTGCCGGCAGGTGTCGCAATGGCGTCGCGCGGGGCGTCCCACGCTTACGATGGCCGTCAACATCTCGGCCCTGCAGTTCGGCAACGCGCGGCTCGTGCCGGCCGTGAAGAGCGCGCTGGAAAGGTATCAGCTCGAAGGCGACGCGCTGACACTGGAGATCACGGAATCGACGGCCATGCGTGACGTCGATACCAGCCTCGAGATTCTCGAACGTCTGCGTGCGCTTGGCGTGCGCATTTCCATCGATGATTTCGGCACCGGCTATTCGAGCCTGCTTTATCTCAAGCGCCTGCCGGCGAGCGAGCTGAAAATCGATCGCGGGTTCGTGAGCGAACTCGTCGCCGGCGGTGAGGACGCAGCGATCGTAGCGGCGATCATCGCGCTCGGACAGACGCTCAATCTGAAGATCGTGGCGGAGGGCGTCGAGACCGACGCGCAGCAGGATCTGCTGACGCGCCTTGGATGCGACTCCTTACAGGGATTCCTGCTCGGACGCCCGATGCCCGCCCTCGAATTTGAAGGCCTTGGGCGCGCGATGCCTCAGAACGTGTGACGCAGGTCCACGGGGACAGCGCTTGCGTGTTCGTCGTGAATGGCGATGATGGAAGGCCCGAAGATTGCGTAGGGTCGTGAAATCAGATAACCCACACGGGAGGCGCCAGCGTGAAGATTGCAACGTTCAACATCAATGGCATCCGGTCGCGGTTGCCCGCGTTGCTCGAATGGCTGGAGCGCGAAGCGCCGGATGTGGTTTGCCTGCAGGAGCTCAAGGCGCAGGACGCGGCGTTTCCCATCGACGAAATCCGCGCAGCCGGTTATGGCGCGATCTGGCATGGTCAGCAATCGTGGAACGGGGTGGCGATCCTCGCGAAGGGCGCCGATCCGCTTGAAAGCCGCCGTGGCTTGCCGGGCGGCGAGGACGATACCCATAGCCGCTATATAGAGGCAGCGGTCGACGGCATGTTGATCGGTTGTCTTTATCTGCCCAACGGCAATCCGCAGCCGGGACCGAAGTTCGACTACAAGCTTGCCTGGTTCGAGCGGCTGATCGAATATGCGGCGACGCTTTATGCGAGCGGCCATCCGGTGGTGCTGGCAGGCGACTTCAACGTCATTCCCACCGACGAAGACATCTACAACACACGGTCGTGGAAGAAAGACGCGTTGCTGCAGCCCGAGAGCCGCGAATGCTATGCGCGTCTGCTGGAGCAAGGCTGGACGGACTCGCTGCGCGCGACGCATCCCGACGAACGCATCTACACGTTCTGGGACTACTTTCGCGAACACTGGAAGACGAATTCGGGCCTGCGGATCGACCATGTACTTCTGAGTGCGGATCTGGCGCCGAAGCTCCGTGGCGCGGGCGTCGACCGCTGGGTGCGCGACCAGCCGCATGCAAGCGATCACGCGCCAGTCTGGATTGAACTCGGCCCAAAACCGCGAAGCAGGGCGGCGAAAAAGAAGTGAGAATAGCGGGGCCTGAGGCCTTTGCGACAACAACGCAACATTTTTCGATCATTGCGATGCCGCCCTCCGGCCCGGCTCGCAACCACAGCGCGCAGGGCTTCCATCCATCTCAACACGCGCTTGCGGCCCATTCGCAGGCGATTAGGCATGCTTTGCCCGCTACCCGCGGTATTGATGGAACAGTTTTGCATCATTTTCAAAAACGCCCTGCGCATGCCTTCCCTATCAAGGCTTCGCACCGGGAAAGCCTCGATTTCCATGCATTCCGGAGCCCGCGAAGGGCCTCCGGCAAGGCATTTGGCAGACAAAAGTGATTGCAGGAATTAATCCGACGGATAAACGCGCGACCGTCCCGATCTGTTCAAAACTGAAACGTAAACCTTTACGCCCTGAATGTGCGCTGCTGCATAGCCCAGCTATGCCCTTGCTGGCATTGAGTTTGAGGCTCTCTGGCACGGTCCTCGCTAAGTATGTGGTGCAGCACTCGTTAATGTTGAAACAAAGAGAAACAAACGACAGGCACGAACTGCTTCGGGGCTGGCCAGTAATCGGGTTTTAGATTGATGCCGTCAGATGCATCACGAAACGCGAAACCGGCCGGAATAAAAAAACGGCGCACCGCGCAAAAATATAAAGAGAAGATCATCATGCTGACCCTTCAGTCCGACCTGCACGGCAATCATCTGTTGGGTGCGCTTCCCGCGCACGAATGGCAAGCGCTCACGCCCCACCTCGAGCTTGTTCAGCTTCGTACGGAGCAGTTGCTTTGCGATTCGGGACAGCGTATTCAGCATGTGTATTTTCCGACGACGGCCATCATCTCGCTTCTCCACACCATGGAAGACGGCGGTTCGGTCGAGATCGCAGCCATCGGCCGTGAAGGCATGACGGGTGTTCCAGTGCTGACAGGCGGCGACACGATGCCCACTCGCGTCCAGGTCCAGTGCCCGGGCTTCGCTTATCGCATGAGCGCATCTGCCTTGCGGGAACAGTTCGGCCGCTCGGACTTCCTGCGCCGCCTGATGCTTCTCTATATGCAAGCGCTCCTGACGCAAGTCGCGCAAACCGCGGCGTGCAACCGTCATCACTCGCTTTCCAAGCAGTTGTGCCGCTGGTTGCTGATCGAGATCGACCGTACGCCAACTAACAATCTGCAAGTCACGCAACAAATGATCGCGGACATGCTGGGCGTGCGCCGTGAAGGCGTGACCGAAGCGGCTGGAAAACTCCACGATGCCGGCCTGATCCATCACAGCCGCGGCAGTATCAAGGTGCTTGATCGTGCGGGACTGGAGGAGCGTGCGTGCGAATGCTACGGCATCGTCAAGCGCGAGTTCGACCGCATGCTGCCCCGCATCCGCCAGACCGAAGAAGTCAGCTAAGCCTCTTACAGGCATGCGTCGTGCTGCCTCTGCCGGCCTTGACCGGATGCGGAGCGCAGGGTGACGAGTCGGATCGTTTCAGTTGTGTTGTTGCTTGCGTTCTTTGCCGCGATGGCATTCGGTTATCTGGTGCAGGTGGGGCGCGTCGCCGTGCCCGATCGATACAACCCGTTCACACCAATCGATGTTCACGCACCCCCGGGACCGCTCACAACGTTGAAGATGTGGCGGACTACGCATGATGAAACACTCTGCGCGGCCGCACTCGAACAGTCGGGTCTTGTGTATCGGCCGGTTGCTGATACATCAGGGCCGGGCGGGTGTGTATTGAAGGATGTCGTGCGCATCACGCAATCGGAGAGTCTGCGTTTCAGCTCGCCGTTCATGGCCACTTGTCCGCTCGCGGTCGGAATCGCCTTCTTCGAGCATCAGTACTTACAGCCCGCCGCCGCCGAGCTTTACGGCGAGCGCGTGTCGCGCGTGGAACATGTCGGCAGCTATGCATGCCGCAACGTCAATCATCAGCAGGACACGGCGCTCAGCCAGCACGCAAGTGCGAATGCCATCGATTTGACGGGCTTCGTGCTCGCCGATGGCAAGCGCATCACGCTTGACGGTTGGGACGATGCTTCGCGGGACGGGGCTTTCCTGCACCGCGTGCATGAAGGCGCTTGCCACGCGTTTCGAACCACGCTCGGTCCTGACTACAACGCCTTGCACAAGACGCATTTTCACGTGGACATGGGCCCGTACAGCATCTGCCGATGATTGCTCGCGGGGTGGACGCTCTCTTCCGCGCGCCCGTGTCTCCGCGAGGATTCGCGCTGCGTCTTTAGCCGGCGGCGCGCCAAACGCCCTCGCATATTCGCGGCTGAACTGCGTGGCGCTTTCATATCCGACATCCAGCGCGGTACTCGCGTGCGCGGAGCATCGGTGGGAGCGTCGCAAGCTGCATGTGAAGATGCTTCGCCCCGACCGTTTGCGCCGATATGCCTTCTGCATAGAGCAGTCGCTGCTTGCCGATGCGAGCCGAATTCGGCCGCACGTTGCGGCAGGTGTGGGTTGTATCGACTGGATTGTTGTCACGCATTTCCTGGACTCCGTTCAGCGGCTTTCTGACAACGCCGGTTCAGTCGTCAGGTGCAAAATCGAAAACGACACGCGGCTATGCGTGAGGATGAACACGCGAATGTCGTAGGGAATGCTGCGCAGGAGTTGCATCGGGCCGTAGACCAGAAGCAGCGCGGCCATTTCGTATCGAGTGGACAATTGCACGAGCGGCAGGGTCGCGATCAGCAAGAGCAGCGCAAGATCAATCGATGCCAGACCGAAGCGGCTTCCTGAACGGCGATAGTGCTGCGCGTGTTTCGACAGGAAGCGCAGCGATTCTTGTGTGAACACCAGATGTGGCAGCATGTGCGGTTTTCCTTGAGCGATTGACCCGTGGACACTGGGTCTCGTTAAGGCAAACACTGGAGCAGGCCGTTCTATTCCAATCAGATCGCTAGCGGGTAATGGTCAGACGAAAGCCACGTGACAGGCAGTCCCCGCCCACCCTATACACATGGATGATCGTGCGCGGCAGCCTTTCTGAATATGATGGACTCATACGGTGGTTCGCAGGATGTGGCGACTGCTAAAGCCGATGAACCGGCCAGAGGACCCACTGTCTTGCCAAGCGACCTGATTGTTTCCATTATCGATGACGACGAATCCGTGCGGACCGCAACCTCCAGCCTGGTGCGTTCGCTTGGCTGGGAGGCGCGGCTCTATGCGTCGGCGGAGTCGTTTCTCGGGTCCGGCGTGGTTGCCGATACCCGCTGCATCATCTCCGACGTCCAGATGCCCGGCATGAGCGGGCTCGAATTGCAGTCGCGCCTTGCGGAGAAGGGCTATACCATGCCGTTCATCTTCATCTCCGCGTTTCGCTCGGATGCTGCGAGCCGGCAAGCGCTGGCTGCGGGCGCCATGTGTTTCCTGAGCAAGCCGGTGGATGGCTCGGTGGTCGCGCTTTGCCTCGACCAGCTTCGCGGCAATGGCGCGAGCGCCCAACAGAACGCCTGCTAACGGAAAGCCAATCAAGCATGAATGTTCGCGTCCCTGTAATTGGCCTGAAACGTCCCGACTCACGGCTGTTGTGGGGACTCGCGGCGCTGGTTGCGCTGAGCGTGTTCCTGATCGATGCATTCACGCCACTGGATATCGCGATTGCCGTCCTTTATGCCGTGGCGGTGATGCTGGTCGCGGTCACCGGCAACAGACGGGCGACGTTGATCGTTGCGTGGTGCTCCGTGCTGCTGACGCTGGGCGCCTTCCTGTCTTCCCACGATACCGACTATACCGATGCATCCATTGCGCGCTGTGCGGTCAGCTTGCTCGCGATCGCGATTGTTTCCGTACTGGCGCTGCGCAATCTCGCGAGCACCGCGCGGCTGGTAGAGCAGGTGCAATTGCTCGACATGACGCACGATGCGATCGTCGTGTACGACATGGACGATGTCATCAGTTTCTGGAATCACGGCGCGGAAGAACTGTACGGGTGGACATCGGCGGAAGCAGTGGGCAAGCGCGTGCATGAACTGACGCGCACGCAAATGGCCATACCGCTCGCGCATATTCGCCAGCAGTTGCTCGCGACCGGGCAGTGGGACGGCGAAGTCGAACGCACGCGTCAGGACGGTACGCACGTGGTGGTATCGAGCCGCTTGCGTTTATGGCGTGACCGCCTGGGACGGCCGCGCGCCGTGCTCGCAACGAACAACGACATCACCGCGCAAAAGCGCATGGAAGCCGAACTGCAGCGCAAGCAGGACGAACTGCGCGCAGCTATCGATGCGATACCGGGCATGGTCTGGACGTCGTCGAACGACGGCAAGCTCGAATTCGTGAACCGGCGATGGCAGGAGGTCGGCGTCTTCGCGGCGGATATCGGCGGCAGCAAGACGGGTGCGCCTCCAGACCGCGATATATGGTCGGAGATCGTTCATCCCAACGACCTGCAAGGCATGGAGCAGGCGTGGCGCGACGCGATTGCATTAGGGACATCGTTCGAATATTCGGCGCGCGTGCGCCGCAACAGCGGTGAATTCCGCTGGATGCACATTGGCGCCGAACCCATGCGCGATGCACAGGACAACGTGCTGCGCTGGTATGGCGTGAACACCGACATTGAAGAGCGCAAGCGCGCGGAAGAGGCGCTCGAGCGCAGCGAGGCGCTGTTGTCCGACGCGCAGCGACTGAGCAAGACAGGCAGTATCGCGATGCGGGTGGACAGCGGGGAAATGAGCTGGTCTGAAGAGGCCTGCCGGATCTACGATTACCCGTTGGACTGCACGCCATCCGTGGAATTGATCGAAGCGCGGACATTGCCGGAGGACCTGCCGATCATGCAGAGCGTCTCCCGGCTTGCGTTGGCGGGTGAGCCGAATATCGATGTGGAGCACAGGCTTTGCATGCCGGACGGCAGCATCAAGCATGTGCATTTCGTGGCGCATGCGCTCGCATGCAAGGCGGGTTCCTCGGATGAACGGCCGGAGTATGTGGGCGCGCTGATCGACGTTACGGAAGCCAGGCGCACGCATGAAGCGCTCGCGCGTTCCATGTCCGAGCTTGCGCACGTGTCGCGTGTCACGACACTCGGAGAACTGGCGTCGTCCATTGCGCATGAAGTGACGCAGCCCATTGCTGCCATCGTCACGTGCGGGGACGCTGCGCTACGCTGGCTGAACCGGCCGCAGCCGGATTTGGGCGAGGCGGCGCAGTCGATCACGCAAATGATCCGGGACGCCAAACGCGCGGGCGATGTCGTACGCCAGACGCGCGAAATGGCGAAAAAGCGAGGCCCCAGCCAGAGCGTGCTCGATCTCAATGCGCTGGTTGGTGAATCGATAGAACTCGTGCGCCGCGAGCTACAGAACCATCGCGCCACGCTGGTGACGCAGTTCGATCCGGCGGCGCTGCAGGTGTGCGCGGACCGGGTGCAGATCCAGCAAGTGGTGATCAACCTGATGATGAACGCCGTTCAGGCGATGTCGAGCCTGAACGGCGGCACGAGGCGGCTGACGATCACCACGCGCCTGCTCGACGAAGGCCAGGTGATGACAACGGTGAAGGATCAGGGAACGGGCATCGCCGATACCGATTCGGCGCATCTGTTCAGCCCGTTCTTCACCACGAAAGCCGATGGTATGGGAATGGGTCTGTCGATCTGCCGCTCGATAATCGAAAACCACGGTGGCCGCATCTCGGCACATTCGCCGGAGGAGGGCGGCGCGGAATTGCGCTTTGTGTTGCCGCTTTTCAAGCCGGTCGAGCAGGCCGCCTGACGCCACGCTATTTCGTTTTGTGAACGGCGTCCGGGCGGATGCCCAGCGCTTCGGCTTTCCGGACCAGATCGGCAACGGATCGCGAGCCCATCTTTTTTGTCAGTTGCCCACGATGAATCTTGACGGTGATCTCGCTCAGGTTCATCTCCGCGGCTATCTGCTTGTTCATCAACCCGGCCACGACATGTCCCATGACCTCCTTTTCGCGCGGAGTCAGGGACGCATAGCTGCGCGTCACGTCCGCCCTGGACTGTTCGTGTGCGAGCCGTTCGCTGTCGCGCGCAAGGGCGCTCGTGACGGCGTCGAGCATGTCCTGGTCGCGAAAGGGCTTCGTCAGGAAATCCACTGCGCCCGCTTTCATTGCCCGCACTGACATTTCAATGTCGCCATGACCCGTCATGAACAAGACCGGGATGCGCAGGCCGTCTCGCACCATGTCGTCCTGAAGCGCCAGGCCGCTCTCCTGCCGCAGGCGTACATCGAGAATCAGGCAGCTCGGGACATTCGGCTTCGGGCAGTCAAGAAACTCCTGGGCCGACGCAAACGCCTCGACCTGCAGGCCGACCGAGCGCAACAGGTTGCTCACCGCAAAGCGCATGGAGTCGTCGTCATCGACCACGTACACCACGGATGCATTCGATTGTGTTTCAGCCGTGCCGGTGAGCGCGCGCGGATCGTGTACCAAGATCGCCTCCTTGACAGCGGCGAGGCGCCGCAAAAGTCCCTGCCACGGTGGATGCCCATGGTTTTTTACTCCGTCGCCATTCTATTACCGGAAGGCCGTTCAAACGAAAACTTTCGCCTCCGATTCCAAACCTTCGCATCATACGAAGGTGTTAGAGGCCCACCAGTTCATGTGATCGATGCATCCGTTGGTAGGGCTGGTTGCGTAGAGGGGCATGCCGTAAATTGAGGTCACTCGCTTGAACGCAACCCGCTTCCTTTCTTCGGCGCCGTTCAGCTCACTGACCGAGGTCACGATCATGCAGAACATCAGATGCGCGGCGAACGATGGCGTTGCTATCGACGTACGGAACCAGCTCATGGACCACGTACCCAGGTTGCGCCGCTACGCACGCGCTCTGATCAGAAACCATGATCTCGCCGATGACCTCGTGCAGGACACATTGCAACGCGCGTTGCAGCGCCTTGAACAGTTCGAACGCAATACCGACCTGCGCGCCTGGCTGTTCACGATCATGCACAACCTGTTTGCGAACCAGCGCCGTCATGCATCCATGCACGCGGTCCATGTGAGTGTCGACGACGAAGGTGTGCCGGAAACCGAGTTCGCGGTTGCCGCGAATCAGACTCATCGCCTTGAAGTACGTGATCTCGATGCGGCGCTGCAAATGCTTTCCATTGAACAGCGTCAGGTCGTGCTGTTGATCGGGCTCGAGGAAATGAGCTATACAGATGCCGCCTTCGCGCTGGATATTCCCGTTGGCACGGTGATGTCGCGTCTTTCGCGAGGACGCGAACGCCTGCGCGGCCTGATGATGGGGAAAAACGCTGGCCGCGAAGCTGCAAATGCCCGCGTGGCAGCCGGGTAATACAACCGTTTTTTAGTAATGTCCTGACCGGTATTGATCAGTAGTATTTAACGTAAGCCGAGCCTGTATCCCCCTTTCTTTTAATTTCTCAAGGAGTCTCAAATGAAACTGTTGCCCTTCGTTGCCTCGGTGTTGTCGGTATCCGCGTGCCTCTTCATGTCGACAAGCGCCGTTGCGCAAGATGCAAAACCCACGGATGCACCGGTCAGGAATATCGTCCTTGTTCATGGCGCCTGGGTTGATGGTTCCGGCTGGAAGCCTGTCTACGACATTCTCACGAAGGACGGGTATCACGTGAGCATGGTGCAGGAACCGTTGAGTTCGCTTGACGATGACGTCGCCGCCACCAAGCGCGTGCTTGATTTGCAGAACGGCCCGACCATTCTCGTGGCGCACAGCTATGGCGGCTCGATCATCACGGAAGCGGGCGTGCATCCGAAGGTGGTGGGGCTGGTGTATGTCGCAGCGCATGCGCCTGCAGTCGGCGAGGACGAAAGCGATCTGGGCAAGGGCATGCCGAGTTTTACATCGAAGCAGGCGGGCGCCATCAAGAAGACCGACGACGGCTACACGTACCTGAACCCCGCGGATTTCCCCAAGGACTTCGCCGCCGACCTGCCGCTCAAGCAAGCCGAATTCGAATCGCATTCGCAGATCCTGACTGCGGCCAAGGTATTTTCCGAGCCGATGAAAGTCGCGGCATGGACCACGAAGCCGAGCTGGGGCATTGTTGCGGGCGCGGACAAGATCATCAACCCGGACCTCGAACGCTGGTATTACGCACGTGCGCATAGCCACACGACCGTGATTCCGGGCGCGAGCCACTCGGTCTACGAATCGCGTCCGAAGCAGGTCGCGGCTGTTATAGAAGATGCAGCTAAACACGCGCAACAGTGACGTTGGAGACTGGTGGATTTCGCCGCACCTCCTGCGCGAATTCGGATTTCACTGTAACGTCGCAACTTTGGGTGAGCGATTGAAGCAGATTGAAGCCGGCTGCGACGCTCGTGCCACGAAACCTTCGAATTTTTAAACCCCGGGCCACGCAAGTGCCCCGGGATTTTCCATTGAGCAACCGGTTACCCATGAATCGACGTTTCCTGCAGCTTGCCATCGTGCTGGGCCTCATCACTGCCGTTGGCCCGTTCGCCATCGATATGTATCTTCCCGCGCTTCCTTCAATAGGCGGCGCGCTTCACGCAACCCCCAACGAAGTGCAGTTGAGCCTGATGATGTTCTTCGTCACGCTCGGGGTTTGCCAGCTCGTCTACGGACCGCTCGCCGACATGTTCGGTCGCAAGTTGCCCATCTACGCGGGCCTCGCGATCTTCACGGCGGGCAGCGTGGGCTGTGCGTTCGCGCCGGACGTGCACGTGCTGACGGGCTTTCGCGTGTTGCAGGCGCTCGGTGCATGCGCGGGAATGGTCGTGCCGCGCGCCATCGTACGTGATCTGTATACGGGACACGACGCCACGCGCCTGATGTCGCTGCTGATGCTGGTCGTGAGCGTATCGCCGATCCTCGCTCCGTTGACGGGCAGCATCATCATCGCGGCGTTCGGGTGGCGCGGCGTGTTCTGGGCGCTGACGGTCGCGGGCGGTATTGCGTTCGTGCTCGCCGCCACGCAACTGGAAGAGACGCGCGAGGCGCATCATCGTGCCGACAGTTCCTGGGCCAGCGCGTTTGCGGGGTATCGAAAGTTGCTGACCGATCCTTCGTTCCTTGGGCTGACGCTGGTCGGCGCATTCGGCCTGTCGTCGTTTTTCGTTTATCTGGCGAATGCGTCGTTCGTGATCATCGACCACTATGGTTTGACGCCGACCATGTTCAGCCTCTGCTTCGCGCTCAATGCGGCGGCGTTCTTCGGCGTGAGCCAGTTGACCGCGCGGCTGACTGCCAAGTACGGCCTGCCGCGCGTGATTCGCGTCTCGGTCTCGGGCTTCGCGCTTTCCATGAGCATCCTCGCCGTCCTGTTCCTCGCCGGCGCCGATAACCTGCCGCTGATGATGCTGTTCCTGTTTATCGGCTATGGGTTCCTCGGGCTGGTGATGCCCACTTCCGCGGTGTTGTCGCTCGAACATCATGGTGCGATCGCGGGGACGGCTTCGGCATTGATGGGCGCGTTGCAGTTCGTGGTCGGCGCGGCCGTGATGGCGCTCTCGGGTCTGGTCACGAACGGCGCGCCAAAGCCGATGGTGGTTTGCATTGCACTGTCGGCGATTACCGCCTTCGTGTTCGCGCACGTCACATTGCGCGCGGAACACTTCCGCATGCCGGCAGCGGCGGAGTAGGGTCGTCACGCTGCGCTGGCACAATGCATGGGACATCGCACCAATCGGGAAACTCATGCCGCACGCTGTCCCTTCATCATCGTCAACGTCTGCGCCGCCTTCGCGGGCCGTCGAACCGCTGTTTGCGCTGTTCCCCTTCCTGCGTCCTTACGCCGGACGTTGGGCGCTTTCTTTCCTCGCGCTGATCACCTCGGCGGGCGCCACGCTGGCGTTGCCGGTGGCGTTCAAATACCTGATCGACCGGGGCTTCGCCGGGGGCGACCGCGCGCATATCGATCGATATTTCCTCGCGCTGTTTGTGGTGTCGCTGGTGCTGGCAGGCGCCACGGCGGCGCGCTTTTATCTTGTATCGTGGCTGGGCGAGCGGGTCACCGCCGATCTTCGGCGCGCGGTCTACGACCACATGCTCGACATGAGTCCGCAGTTCTTCGAAACCACGCAAAGCGGAGAGGTCCTGTCGCGGCTCACGGCCGACACCACGCTCATCCAGACAGTCGTCGGAACCAGCCTTTCCATGGGACTGCGCAACTTCTTCCTGCTGACCGGCGGCGTGGCGATGCTCGCGGTGACGAGTCCCGTGCTGTCGGGTTATATCATTGGCACGCTGGTCGTAGTGATAGCGCCGATTCTTATTTTCGGGCGGCGTGTGCGGCGGCTTTCGCGTGCAAGCCAAGACAAGATTGCGAACGCAAGCGCGCTGGCGGGCGAGGTGCTCAGCGCCATGCCGACCGTACAGTCGTATGCGCAAGAGCCGTTCGAGGCGCGGCGGTTTGGTGGCGCGGTGGAACTTGCTTTTGAAACGGCACTCACGCGGATTCGGGCGCGCGCGTGGTTGACGGCGGTCGTGATCGTGCTCGTGTTTACCGCGATCGTGTTCGTGCTGTGGCTTGGCGCGCAAGCGGTGCTGGCCGGGCGCATGACTGCAGGCCAGCTTTCCCAGTTCATCCTTTATGCGGTGTTCACGGCCGGCGCCGTCGGCGCGCTCGCCGAAGTGTGGGGCGATCTGCAACGGGCCGCCGGCGCCACCGAACGGCTTTTGCAATTGCTGTCATCGCGCTCGCCGGTCACGCAGGCCGGCACGACCATCCCGCTGCCCGCGCAAGGCGAGGGCATCCGCTTCGATAACGTGAGTTTCTCGTATCCGTCGCGTCCCGGCATAGCGGCGCTTTCGGGTATCACGCTGAACGTGCGCTCGGGTGAACATGTTGCGCTGGTCGGGCCTTCGGGCGCCGGCAAGACCACGTTGTTCCAGTTGCTGCTGCGCTTCTACGATCCGCAGACCGGCGCCATCCTGATCAACGGCGTGCCAACGCGCGATGTGCCCCTCGCCGATCTGCGCAAGGAGATCGGCGTCGTACTGCAGGAATCGGTGATCTTTTCAGGCAGCGTGCTCGATAACATCCGCTACGGTGCGCCCGACGCCACGCTCGAACAAGTGCAGCGCGCGGCCGGCATGGCTGCGGCGGCGGGGTTTATAGAAGCATTGCCGCAAGGCTACGAGACGTTTCTCGGAGAGCGCGGCGTGCGCTTGTCCGGCGGACAGCGGCAGCGCATCGCGATTGCGCGGGCGATCCTGAAGAACCCGCCCATCCTGTTGCTCGACGAAGCAACCAGCGCGCTCGACGCAGCCAGCGAACGCCTCGTGCAACAGGCACTGGATAACGCTGCACAGAACCGGACAACGCTCGTCATCGCGCATCGGCTTGCAACGGTGCAACAGGCGGATCGTATCGTCGTGATGGAACACGGGCACATTGTTGCGCAGGGCCGTCACGCCGATCTGCTTCTGAGCTCGCCGCTTTATGCGCAGCTTGCCGCGTTGCAGTTCGGAAGTGCCGAGATGCCTTTGCATCAGTAAGCGCGTGACGCAGACGTGAGTCCCTACGCAGCGACGGTGGTTTCGCGATCGCCATACGAGGCTGCCACCGCGCCGTGTCCGCGGCTGTACTGCCGGGGTGAACAACCCATCACGCGTTTGAACGCGGTACTGAATGCGCTTTCGGATTCGTACCCAAGCGATTGCGCAATCGATGAAACCGGCGCGCCCGAGTTCGTCAGCCGGTCGCCGGCGAGCAGCATCCGCCAGCGCGTCAGATAGTCCATCGGCGAGACGCCGACTGTCTTCTTGAACTTGAGTGTGAAGACCGTGCGTGACATGCCGGCGCGCTCGGCGAGCGACTGCAATGTCCATCGGCGGGAAGGGTTGTCGTGCATGGCCGTGATCGCGGCCGCCATGCGTTTGTCGGCCAGTGCAAACAACCAGCCGACACCCGCCTTCGCATCCTTCGCAGCTTCTGTCAGATGCAGGCGCAAGCCCTGGACGAGCATCATGGTCGCGAGCTGCTGCGCCACAAGAAAGCCGCCCGGCTGCGGTTCACGCAGTTCCTGCCGCATCCGTTCCACGCACCAGCGCAGCACTGCTTTATCCGATTCGTCGCGAATATGCACGATGGGTGGCAACACGCCCGACAGGATGCCCGCGTGATCGCCGGTCAGCGCGAAATGGCCGCCGACACTCAGGAAATCCCCGCCGCCGTTGAGCGGAGTAATACCGCCAGCTTTGGCGGTGGCGAAAATCGTCATTGAATCGACCGACATCAACCTGAGATCGCTGGCGAGGCGAAAAGGGCGTCCTCTTGGCAACATGAAGCAGCCGCCGGATGCCAGGTACACGGGCTCGGGAACGCCGTCCACCGACAGCCAGCACTCGCCGGAAACGACTGCATAAAACTTGATGCCTTCATGCTTGCGGAACGATAGCGACCAGTCACCGCCCGCTTCGAAACCACCGGATACGTAATTGCGCAGCTTCAACAGCGAGAGTACGTCTGAGAGCGGGTCCATGGTTTTTCCGAACGAACGCGAAGATAAAACGAACGATACAGCATAGCTCGTTCTCGTTTGCCCGCCTATGATCGGAACGACGCGCTGAAAGGGACCTCGGCGTTCAATCAAATGGAGAAGTATCGATGCGAGTCTTTGTCACTGGAGCGACCGGTTTTGTCGGCTCCGCAGTTGTTCGGGAATTGATCGGTGCAGGACATCAGGTGCTGGGTTTGACGCGATCGGATGCGGGTGTCGCGGCGCTCGAAGCGCCGGGCGCGCAAGTGCATCACGGAACGCTCGAAGATCTTGACAGCTTGCGCAGCGGCGCGGCGGCGGCAGATGGCGTGATCCACACGGCTTTCAATCACGACTTCTCGAAGTTCGTGGAGAACTGCGAGCTGGACCGGCGCGCCATTGAAGCGCTCGGCGATGCGCTCGAAGGGTCGAAACGGCCGCTGCTCGTTACATCGGGGCTGGGCCTTCTTGCGCCGGGCCGTGTTGCAACCGAGGACGATACGCTTTCCGCCGCGCACCCGCTCCCGCGCAAGTCGGAGTCGGCCGCCGACGCGCTCATGGCGCGCGGCGTGTGCGCGTCGATCGTGCGCCTTCCGCCCTCGGTTCATGGCGATGGCGATCACGGTTTCGTGCCGATACTCGCGGGCATCGCCCGGGAGAAGGGCGCATCGGTCTATGTGAACGAGGGGATGAATCGCTGGCCGGCGGTGCATCGGCTGGATGCCGCGCGGGTTTATCGGCTGGCGCTCGAGCATGGTGTGGCCGGTACGCGTTACCACGCGGTAGCCGAAGAAGGCGTGCCCTTCAAGGATATTGCCGGCGTGATCGGCCGGCGTCTGGACCTGCCTGTCCTCAGCAAGACTTCGGAGGAGGCTGCGAGCCATTTCACCTGGTTCGCGATGTTCGCCGGCATGGACGCTCCCGCTTCGAGCGAACGGACGCGCAAGCTGCTGGGTTGGGAGCCGACGCAACCCGGCCTTATCGACGATATCGACAAGGCGAGTTACTTCAAAGTCTGAACCTGATTCGATACACGATTACTGCGTGCCAGGAGGTTTCGGCGGCGGCAGTGAAGGATCGAGCCGTGCCGAGTCCCTGACCAGACTGTCCGTCATTGCGGCGGCGACGGGGTTCGAGCGGTGCGACGGATCGGTGCGAACGACCGGCGCGGGCGCCGTCACTACAGGGTTCGGCGGAGGTAACGACGGATCGAGCTGCGCTGATTCCCTGACAAGCTGATCCGTCATAGCCGATGTAACCGGAGATTTCGGATTGCGGCTACGTGCAAATTCATGGGTTGTATCGCTCCGCGCGACCGGCGCAGCGTGCCTGGGCGAAGTCGAATCGTCGCGGGTGATGGCCGCGTCTTGTGCTGGCGCGGGTTCAGGGGCTGGCTTCACAGCCGGTTGCGGCGCTTGCACGGTGTTTTCGACTGACGGCGGAGCCGGTACGGGTGCCACGGCATTATCGATGGCGGACTGCCTGGGCGCGATGGCGATGCTGCCAGCGCCACTAGCCGCCGTCACTGCTCCGGCAATGCTTCCGGCGGTCACATGCGTGTCGCTGTACGCGGGGTCCGACTCCTCTTCCTGCTGCGAGCCGACCTGCGTGGCATGCGTCTCGGGACCCGCCTCGTCGCCCTTGTGGAACACGAGATAAGCGCCCACGGCGAGCTCAGCGAGCAGCACCGTGATAATCAAGGTCTTGCGTGTATTCCTCATATGATGCAACGGTTCGTTTAAGCGACGCAATTCAACCATGATAACCGCCTGCTTGTAAGAGACGCCAAAAAAGGCCGGACACATGATGAATGTGCCCGGCCAGGACAATGCGCTAATTCGCTAATCGGCTCAGGTATCCGGGTTCGATGCCGCGAAGCTCTCGAATGCGGAGTACGGAGTCAAGTGTGTGCCATTCATCACCAGGCCGAACGTATCGTTGCCGCTGTCGAGCGTGTAATACATCGCCGACTGGATGTTGTGCGTCTTTCTCGCGTTATAGAAATTGCCCAGTTGAGTCGTGATGTAGTTCGAGCGATACGCCGCCGTTTGCTCAGGACCCGTGTTCCACTCGGTGATCATGAAAGGCACGTTGTAGCGAGCCTTGCAGTACGTGGGCAGATCGAAGCCAGGACCTGCGCCGTCGGAACCGATATTGAAGATGTCGCCATACACTTCGTAGTTGTGCCACGTCGTGATGTCCCAGCGTACCAGCGGATACCCACGGGTGCCGTCGGGCTGCATGCCTTCCCACAACGCGTCGGCTGCGCCATAGTCCGCTACGCAGAAGTTGATGCCGCACTTGGCGCTCGACTGAACCGATTTAACACCGTCGATCATGCCGCGCATCACACCGCGCATGGCCGGCCAGTTCGTATTGTTGAAGTCGACGGCCTTGGTGCCCGCTTGCGTGAAATCCAGGATGGTGGAGACCTGGCGCGTCAATTCGTTGCCGCACTCGTACATGGTCACGCCATACGGCTGGAGCGCGGCCGCCACGGTGGAAGCAATCCAATGTCCTTGGCTATAGGCGGCACTTTCGCTGCTGAAAACATTGCCGTAGGCGTCGGTCATGCCCTGGTTGATCAGCACGAACAGCGTCATGCCCGCGGCCTGGAACGCCGCGGCCAGTTTTGTCACTGCTGCAAGTTGCGTGGGATCATCGCTGCAGCCCACGCGGAAGGTCGAACAACCCAGACCCTTCAAGATGGAGACGATCTGAGCCGGGGTATAGGGGTCGTCCCAATGGCCGTTGATGCCATAGAAGTTGCCCGGCGTCGCCGCGCTTGCATGGCGCGGGTCGCTGGCCTGCAGCCATCCGGCTGCATCGGTCCAGACATAACACTGGCCCGATGTGTTCGTATGCCACATCATGCCGCCGTACCACATGAGCAAGGCTACGTTGTAGTTGTTGCCAACAACCGTACCGTCTCTGTAAATTACGCCGCCGGACACGGTCCAGACCCTGCCTTGCTTGTCGATAAGCGACGAAGCCGGCGGGATCATCGTTGCGTCGGGTGAAGCATTGCTGACTGCTGCGTTGACGACTGCCTTACCACTCGATGCGCTGTTGACGGTTGCGCCTGTTGCGTTGCTGCTGTCGCTCGAACCGCCGCAGGCGGTCAAGATGTAGCTGCCGCTCAAAGCCGTGAGGCAACCTAGAAATTGACGTCTTTTTAACATGGCGAGTTGTGTCCAATGTCGAGAAAAGGCCCGACAAAAAGAAGTTGGTAATTTCAGTTTGGAAACACGAAGCACTGTGAAAGCTGCACACTGATATTGCTGGAATTGTTCGTAGACCTAAAAAAGCTTAATGCCTGACTTCATGCTTCAGATTCTGGAAGGCCGTCCCGTGTTCGATTCGGTTTGGAGTACGAATCGAATACCGTGGCCCGGTGCTGCGCCATCATGCAAACGAAATCACTGCGCGCCGCGGGGCGCTAACAGATGCGCTTGTCTAGACCCATGCAGGCTTCGGCAAACGTTTCGCTCGGGATGCCGGTGTTGCGATCTGACCCGGCAAACTCTACCTTTTCCCTCAAAGGCAGGCGCAAATCCTACCCGGAATGTGCGGCAGGCCTCAAATGAATTAATATCTTTTCGCCGAAAAAGGGCAAATCTTCTAACGAGCCACTTCATCGCAAAAATATTTCCTCATGAGAATTGACTATTGATCTGATGAATTAAAATGAAAGGTCTAATATTTGCCGGTCACTTTGACTGATGCGGGTAATTAATGCCCGATTATGTAACAATTTTTGGCCGATATTTACCTGCGAATTTAGCGGAAATCCCTGCTCCGATAAAAGTGACCGATGCATCGTTTTCCGGGCCGTTTTTACAGGAAAAACCCCCTAATATAATAATTATTAGTAATGGAGTTTCAGTAGTTGTTTATAACCTGAACCATCGGAGGGAATACGGTTTGAGTTTTCCGGACGAAACAGGATCGCGCCGGGCATGTGGGAGGCTGCCATCGTCGATTTGCGAAATCTGAAATCAAATGGTTTTGAGAGGAATTCCAATCCCCACAGGAACTGGAATGACAGCGCGGAGTAAAGGGTTGCTTAACCCTTTACGAGTAGAGATCGATAGCCGGTCTGTTTCGATTTTCGATTGCGACTACACCATCAGCTTGCGGGCCAATTCCAACAGACCCTTATCGCTTCCGGGCGCGCCGATAATGGAAAATCCCAGCGGCACGCCGTCCATCTGCATTAACGGAACAGTTATCTGCGGACATCCGCTTAGCCCCGAAATGCATAACATCCTGATCGACTGGTTTCGATAATCATCGAGTGCGTCATCGCTTTCAGAAAGCAATGGCGCCACGTCTGGCATCGTGGGCATGAGAATGACGCGGCCGCCTTCCAGTAACTTCATAAGGCCGGTGCGAAACTGCGCGCGGATATTCTCGCTTTGGCCGTTCTGACCGCTCGTGACAGTCTTCGACCAGAAAAAACGTTCGCGCACGCCTGGCCCAAGCTGGAAGTCATGCTTCTCGATCGCCGCGCCGTGGCTTTGCCATGCCTGGAATCCCTGTATGTAGCGGAAAGCCCAATAAAGCGCATCGGTGGAAGGCGTCATGACATCGGTGCTTTCGATAACGCCAAACCGCGGCCGCAATGTATCGAGCGTTGCCGCGAAAAGTGTCGCGACGTGCCCGGGCAAGCCCGCGAGCGCATCGCGGGGCAACCACGCGTCGGGTGTATCTGCGAGCGTGGCGGTGTCTTCGCCGAGCAGCACTTCGCTCACCCGAGCAAACGTATTCATGTCGCGCGCAAACCAGCCGCACGTGTCGAAGCCCGGGGCGAGCGGCATGCAGCCATCGAGCGACACGCGATCGTGCGTTGGCCGCAAGCCGATCAGTCCGCAGTGACTCGCGGGCGCGCGCACTGAGCCGCCAGTGTCGGTGCCGAGCGCGAAGTCGCACAATCCGTTCGATACCGCCGCCGCCGATCCGGAACTCGATCCGCCCGCGATGCGCTCCGGCGCGGCGCCGTTGCGCGGCGCGCCGTAGTGAGCGTTCTTGCCGGTCATCGAAAACGCGAGTTCCTCCGTGTGTGTCTTGCCGGCGAAAACCGCACCCGCAGCAAGCAATGCATCGACGACGGGCGCACTGGCCGTCTTGATGCCGGACATTGCCAGCATGTGGGGGTTGCCGCAGCCTGTCGGGTAACCGGCGACATCGAAGATGTCCTTCACGGCGAATGTCAGACCGCTGAGCGGGCCGCTTGCGGCGTTTGCCACAGGAGAGTCGGGGAAGGGTACGAAGGCGCGGGATGAAGCCGGATCTTGGGTCATGTTCTTATAAGTGAGAGGCGGTTCGATAGCGCCTGATTATTACGGCGGTTAAATTTGTGACTTGGACCTTCGCGGCCATCGGGTCTATTCTGAATTTTCGCTTGAACGGAGCGCAGACTGCAATGCACGAAGGTTGCATCCACGTGCGGCTCACGCGATCTGTAAGGAGATTGAAAAATGGTCGCAAAAACGCTGGTCCAGGCTCTTCTCGCCGTTGTCGCCATGGTCGTGTACTTTACGCCGTCTATCGTGGCGGACAGGAGAGGGCGGCGCAACGTGCTGCCGCTCGCGCTGATGAACGCGCTGCTCGGATGGACAATCGTGGGATGGCTGAGCGCGCTTTACTGGGCGCTTCATCGCGACAGCCCGAAGAAAGTCGACCGTATCGTGCGCATGCAGACGCGCATGAAGGCCCATGCAACCGCCGATGCAATCGTCGCGCGTGCGCTTGCCCGCCATGTCCCGCCGGCAAAAGCAATCCGCATCACACGCGAACCGTACTGATCGTGACGCGCTAGACGCTCAGCCTGCGAGCGCCAGTGCGCGCGAGCGGCGCCGGGCCAGCCAGCGCACCAAGAGCAGCCCGACGATCATCACGGTGAGCGACAACATGGTGGTCATGGTACCGAGCGCGTAGATCACGGGCGTGGTCACGGAAGTTGTCAGGCCCTGCAACTCAAGGGGCAACGTGTTCTGGTCGCCGATTGCCTGCGACGTACGCGCGATCTCGTCCCATGACAGCGTAAAGCCGAACATGCCGACGCCGATCACAGACGGCCCAATGATCGGCAACACCACGTGCCTGAAACTCTGCCAAGGCGAAGCGCCAAGATCGCGCGCCGCTTCCTCATAAGCAGGGTTGAACCGGTTGAAGACGGCGAACATCACGAGCAGGCCGAAGGGCAGCGTCCACGTCAGGTGCGCGCCGAGCGCGGACGTGTAAAGGCCCATCGACGTGGTGTAGTTATCGACGAAAGACTCGTGGCCCAGAACGGTGGCGAGATACTTGACGCCGTTATCGAGCAGCCGGAACGTGAGGCCGATCCCCAGCGACACGATGATCGACGGCATGATCAGGCTTGCCACCGACACATAAAACACAGCGGTATCTCCGCGAAAACGCTTGCGGAACGCAAGTCCCGCCGTCACCGAGAACAGCACGGTCAACACTGTGACCACGGCTGCGAGCCGCACCGAACGCCCGAACGCCGCCCAGATGTCGACGTCGCCAACGCCCTGCCGCAGCACCTCGAACCAGTGCAGCGACGCGCCGCGCATGGGAAACGTGAGGCCGCCTTCCGGCCCCTGGAACGACAGGATGAAGATGGTTATGACCGGGCCATACAGGAACAGCACGAAAAGCGCGAACACGAGTGCAAGCCAGTAGAAACTCGCGGGCCTGCGTTCACGATGTTTGAGACCGGGTTTGAGACCGCTGGCGGCCATGTCACAGCTCCTTGCGGATATCGACTACACGAGTCAGCGCCCAGACGATCAGAAGCACCACGGCCAGCAGGATGATTGCGTTGGCCGCGGCAGCGGGGAACTGCAGATAGCCCGTCTGCACCTGAATGATCTTTCCCACCGACGCAATCTGCTGCCCGCCCATGACGCCGACGGTCAGGAAATCGCCCATGACGATCGTGATCACGAAGATCGATCCGATCACGATTCCCGTCTTCGACAAGGGCAGCACCACTTCGCGGATGACTTGCCAGCCGCTCGCGCCTGCATCGCGCGCAGCTTCGAGCAGCGAGCGGTCGATGCGCATCATCGCGTTGAAGATGGGGACGATCATGAAGAAAGTGTAGAGATGCACGAACGCAAGCACCACGGAAAAGTTCGAGTACAGCAGCCATTCAAGCGGCCGGTCGACCAGATGCGCGCTCACCAATGCCTGGTTGACGAGGCCGTTGCGGCCGAGCAGCGGCATCCATGAAATCATCCGGATCACGTTGGAGGTCCAGAACGGTATGGTGCAAACGAGGAACAGCACCGTTTGCATGCCCGATGACCGGACGTGGAATGCAAGGAAATACGCAATCGTGAAGCCGATCAAAAGCGTGACGGTCCATACGATCGCGCAGAACTTGATGGTGGACCAATAGGTCTTGAAGGTCACGCAGACATCGGTCATCGACGAACATCCATCGAAGATCGCCGCGTAGTTCTTGAACGTGAACGCCGGGATGATCTGGTATTCGTTGAAGTCCCAGAAGCTCACGATCAGCGTGATGATGAGCGGCACGATGAAGAACAACGCGAAGGTGAGCGTAAGCGGCGTTGCCTGCAGCCATGCGGCGGCTCGCCGGTGTTTCACCGGCGCCTCAAGCGTTTGAACAGGAAGCTCGATCGATGCCATCGCGTGATTACCTATTGTTTGAACTGATCCGGCCGGCTTCGTGCAACGCACGCAGCCGGCCCTTGCATACTCAAGCCGCGATGAACTCGTTCCACTTCTGGACCATGTAGATGTTCTCGTCCATCACCGCGTTCCAGCATGCGATCGCTCCCATGCGCTGGTTGTACGAGCCGCCGTCGCGTACCGTGCCGGCCTTCTCGAGCAACTGGCCATCGGGCGCCTTGATGTCCTGCGCAGCGGGCTTGCCTTCCATCCAGTAGTCCCATTCGTACGCCTGCATGTGCGACTTCGCGGTGTCCGTCACGCCCGGGTAATAGCCCTGGCGCATCAGATAGGCGCCCGCCCAGCCGTCCTGGAACCAGTTGATGAACTCGTACGCCGCGTCGAGCTTGCGGCCCTGCAGCGAACGCGGCAGCCCGAAGCCCGATGCCCACGACCGATACCCTTCCTTCAGCGGCTGGAACTTGCAGGCAACGCCCATCGTGCGAACCTTCGTGACGGCCGGCGACCACATCGACTGGATCACGACTTCGCCGGACGCCATCAGGTTCACGCTTTCGTTGAAGTCCTTCCAGAAGGCGCGGAACTGGCCCGCGCGCTTGGCTTCGATCAGGATCTTGATGGTCTGGTCGATCTCGGCCTTGGTCATGTTGCCTTTGTCGCCATACTTCACATGACCCATCGCTTCGATCGCCATTGCCGAATCCATGATGCCGATGGCCGGAATGTTGAGCAGCGCAGCCTTGCCCTTGAACTCGGGATTGAGCAGCTCGGACCAACTCGTGATCGGGCGCTTGATCAGGTCGGGGCGAATGCCGAGCGTGTCCGCGTTATAGGTGGTGGGGATCAGCGTCATCCATTCAGTGGGCGTCGCGGAGAATTGCGTCGAACGCGCGCCGGTCAGGAACATCACCTTCTTCGGCGCGGTGCCCTGGTCGCCGATCTTCTTGCCGTCGACTTCACCGCGCGTGAGGACGGGCGTGATCTTGTCGGCGAGCTTGATCTTTCTTGCGTCCATGCCGGCAAGCGTGCCGGCGGGAATCAGCTTCTTCAGCGAGAAATATTCGGTGTCGACAATATCGAAGGAATTCGGTTGCGTGATGATGCGCTTGGCGACGTCATCGGTCGTGACGGGAATGTACTGGATCTGGATGCCGGTGTCTTCCTGAAACTTCTTCGCGATATCCGAACTCTGGTTCACTGCGGTGCCGAGATATCGCAACGTGATCTTTTCCTGCGCGTGCACATACGGGAACCCCGCGATACCCGCTGCCGCGACTGCGCCCTTGAGCAACGTGCGGCGTGAGAGGCCCTGACCCGAACCGAGGCCGGATTCGGCGGGCTCGCTCGTGGTGGTATCGGACGGATGTTCTTTTCGCTCGGTCATTGCAATCTCCCTTGGTGACGTTGTCGTTTCAATGTTCTCGTTCAATGCAACGCAAAGCGGTCTTTCATGCCGCAAATGCATGGGCGTCCTGCTCGTTCCACCAGACCACGACTCGCGCATCGGTGGCAAGGCGCTGCGGGTCGTATTCGTTATCGGGGAGCAGTGAGATGAGTTCGGGCGAACCGTCTAGCGGCGCGAGTGTCATGCGCAAGTGTGTGCCCTGGTATTCGGTTTCGCGGACCGTGCACGGAATCCCGCCGATACGGCTGACCCCGCCGTCGCTGCCCGATGTCTGCACGGGCGTCACGCCGTGAGGCGCGATGCGCAGGTGATCGGCGCGCACGGTGAAAGCGCGGCCGTTTGCGCTCAGCACGTTATGACCGCCCAGGAAACGCGCGACGAATTCGGTGCGCGGCCGGTTGAAGACCTCGTGCGGCGAGCCGCTTTGTTCTATTCGTCCATGGCTCATCACCACCACCATGTCGGCCAGCGCCAGCGCTTCTTCTTGCGAATGCGTGACGTGCACGAAGGTGATGCCGAGCTCCTTTTGCCAGCGCTTGAGTTCGGCGCGCATCTGGATGCGCAGGAACGGGTCGAGCGCCGACAAAGGTTCATCGAGCAACAGGCAACGGGGTTCGTTCAGCAATGCACGCGCGAGCGCCACGCGCTGTTGCTGGCCGCCCGATAGCTGCGACGGCTTGCGTTCGGCGAAGGCACTCATTGCAACGAGTTCGAGCAGTTCGCCTGCACGCTTGCGGCGCGCGTCTTTTGCAACGCCGCGCATCTTCAGGCTGAACGCGACGTTATCGAGTGCGGACAGATGGGGAAAGAGCGCGTAGCTCTGGAAGACCATTGCGGTGCCGCGCGTGGCGGGTTGCGCGCGCGTGACGTTGCGCTGGCCAATGAGGACGTCGCCATCGGTGATCGATTCGTGGCCCGCGATCATCCTCAATGTCGATGTCTTGCCGCAGCCCGACGGTCCAAGCAGGCAGCAGTACTGTCCGCCGGGAATGCGCAAGTCGATGGAGTCGACCGCGAGCGAATCGCCGTACTGCTTCGACACATGAACGAGTTCGATGTCCGCGGCTTCGGTCTTGAGTACGGCAGAAGTGGACTGACTCATATAGACGGACTCATGCGATGCGTTCCCGGGTCGGTGCTGCACAAAAAGGCAAGCGTTGGCTGGCGGGTCGTCAAATGCAAGACACATGCCACTTTGTTCGCAGCGTCTTGAGTTCCATGCAAACCATCGCTGCTATTGAACGTCTACGATATGGCGTGTAAATTGCACACGATTCGAAATCGATCCGTCGGCGATTCAAGACCAGAAACCGCACGATCAAGGTGCGCCGCCGATCCGCTTCGGGGCGCGATCCACCAAAACGGTTCACGCGCTGTACACACAGTCATCGGGGTTTTGAACATGGACATCATTGGTCATGCCGGCGCATCACATGGACCCACGTTCGGTCCGCTCGTAACGCATGAGCGGTTTCCGTATCGGGCAATCGCCGATACCGATTCGTTTCGATGGCCGGGAGACACCGGACTTGCCGTCTATCTCGGCTTCAATATCGAACACTTTGCGTTTGGGGAAGGACTCGGCGCGGCGCTGGGTCCCGTCTCGCCGCAACCCGATGTGCTCAACTACAGCTGGCGAGAATACGGCAACCGGGTGGGCGTCTGGCGCTGCATGGAACTGTTCGATCAGCTCGACATGCCGTCGGGCACGCTGATCAACACAGCGCTCTATGATCACTGCCCGGATGTCATCGATGCATGTGTTGCACGCGGCGATGAAATCATCGCGCATGGGCATACTAATGCGCATCGTCAGAGCGATCTCCATGAAAACGCCGAACGCGCGTTGTTGCTTCATTGCCGCGAGCGGATTGCATTGCATTCGGGCACGCCGCCCTCGGGCTGGCTGTCTCCGTGGATCTCGGAGTCGCACCTGACGCCCGATCTGCTCGCGGAAACCGGCTACGGCTACACGCTGAACTGGTGCCACGATGACCGGCCGGTCCGCATGGCGACGCGCGCCGGCTCGCTCTGGTCGATTCCTTATCCGCAAGAACTCAACGACTTGCCCATGATCATCGGCCGTCAACTGGATGCGTGTGCTTTCGCGGACATGATCATCGACCAGTTCGACGAGATGCTTGAGCAAGCGAACAACAGCCGCCACAAGCAGGCGCTCGTGATGGGTATCGCGTTGCATCCCTACCTGGTGGGACAGCCGTACCGGTTGCGTCATCTGCGGCGCGCGCTTCAACATATCGCGGCGGCGCGCGCAAAAGGTGATGTCTGGATGACCACGCCCGGCGCGATCGCGCGTCAGATGGACGAGATGGAACGCGCAGGGCTCACGGGTTCGTCGCGCCTTCAGGCACAACCATGACACCGAAACCCGCGCTGCACGTTGCAGACAAACCGCCCGAGCGTGACACGCCGCAAGATGTGGACGCGCGCCTCTATCAGGCGATCTTCGATGGCGTCCTCAACCATCGCCTGACACCGGGTACCAAGCTGCCCGAGCCGGAGTTGTGCCAGTTGTTTGGCGTTGGCCGCGCGGTCGTGCGGCGCGTGCTGGAGCGCCTCGCGTATGAGGGTATCGTCGCGTTGCGGCCGAACAAGGGTGCGGTGATCGCGGAGCCGTCGCCCGAGGAGACGCGAGAGATTTTCGAGGCCCGGCGTTCGCTCGAACGCGTGCTAGTCGAACTCGCGGTACAACGCGCGACCACGCGCGATATTGAAGCGTTGCGCCGCCAGCTTGCCGATGAACATGAAGCCATGCATCGCTTCGACCAGCCTTCGTGGGCGCGTCTTGCCAGCGACTTCCACCTGCGTATTGCAGGACTCGCGGGCAACTCGATACTGCAGCGCTACTTGAACGAACTGGTATCGCGATGCTCGCTGATCGTCGGGGTGTACGAGCCGCCGGGCAACGCGCCATGCGAACACGACGAACACGCGGCAATCGTCGATTGCATCGAGGCGCGCGATGCGCCTGGCGCCATCAGCCGCATGGAAGCGCATCTTCGCGAGCTCGAAGAGCGCATCGAAACATCACGCATGCAAGGCGAGCAAAGCCTTGGGCAACTGCTCGGCATGGTTCAACCCTGAGCACGTGGACACCGAACAGGCCATCATGGAAATCGACTTCGAAGCCATTACCGAATATCAGCGCTACAAACTCATGGCGAGCCTGATCGTGCCGCGGCCCATCGCGCTGGTCACCACCTTGAGTGAGACCGGCACGATCAACGCGGCGCCATTCTCGATGTTCAACATGATGGGGGAGGAGCCGCCCATTGTGATGATCAGCGTCAATCGTCTCGACGACGGGTCGCTCAAGGACACCGCCACGAACATTGCGCGCAGCCGCGAGTTTGTCGTGCATCTCAGCGACGAAGCGATGGCCGAGAAGATGCATCGTTGTGGAGAGCGCCTGCCGCCGGATGTCAGCGAGCTCGAAAAGGCCGGGCTTACGCCGGTTGCAAGTTCGCACGTTGCGCCGCCGAGAATTGCCGAGGCGCCGGTGGCGTTCGAATGTACGTTATGGGAAACGCTGGAAACCACGAGCCGGCATATATTCATCGGGCGGGTTCACAGGCTGCACGCGCGCGACGAACTCATCGACACCGAAACCTGGCGTGTGCGGCTGCAGTATTACTTTCCGGTCGGGCGCTTCGGCGCAAGCGATTATGTGACGACGCGGGATCGCTTCACGCTCGATTGAACCGACGTCAAGACGTCAATGCCGCTGGCCAACGAGATCATCGACCAGCGGCACGACCGCGAGCACCACGAGCATTGCGGCGAGCGGTATCGTTGCGATATAACCGACGTACTTGAATCCCAACGCACCCGCAATTCCGCCAGTAAAAAACATCCCGAGCAACGAGGCCAGCAGCCCGAGCTTCGACCGGTCTGCCTTCACGGCTTTCATGCCGGGTTCATCGTTCGAAGCGTTCCAGTACACGAGCTTGCCAAGCTCGATACCTATATCAGTTACAAGCCCGGTCACGTGCGTGGTGCGGATTTCCGCCTTGGATATCTTGGTGATCATTGCGTTCTGCAGGCCCATCACAAAGCAGAGCAACGCGACCGTAGCCGGGACGAACAAGATCCGGTCCTGTTCCAGGTTCGCGCCGATCAGCCCAAAGAGCAGCAGCAACGCAGCTTCGAGCAGCAAGGGCAACGCGTATTCGCTTTGCGCTGCGCGCCGCCTGCCCCAGTTGATCATGATCGCGGACGTGGCGGCGCCCGACATGAACGCCACGAGCGAACTGAGACCCGCGACAACGAGACCCGTTTCGCCGAGCGAAAGATTATCGGCCAGCGCCGACACCACGCCGGACATGTGCGACGTGTACTGGCCGACGGCAAGAAAACCGCCGGCGTTCGCGGCGCCTGCAATGAACGCAAGCCAGCGCCCGAGGCGCCGGTTGCTCTGGTCGGTGCGTTCGGGCCGCGTGAAGCTGCGCAAATAATTCAGGGGCATCGTGTTCCGCCATCGGCGTTGCGAGCCGCGATATGACGCGCCCGGTCAGACTTCGGCGAGCCGCTCGCTGTCGACTATCCGGATCTGCTTGCCGTTCGAATCGACGATGCGTTCTTTTTGAAGCTTCGAGAACATCCGGCTCACCGTCTCGAGCTTCAACCCGAGATAGCTGCCAATCTCTTCTCGCGTCATGCGCAGGTTGAACTCTGCCGCCGAATAGCCACGTACCTTCATCCGCGTAGACAGATTCATCAGGAAGGTCGCGACGCGCTGCTCGGCGGTCATCGTGCCCAACATCATCATCAGGCCGGATTCCCTCACGATCTCGCCGCTCATCATCCGGTGGACATGCTGCTGCACGGCTTTGACGTCGTGGCAGAGCTCCTCCAGGAGGTCGAAGGGGATCACGCAAACCTTGCTGTCTTCGAGCGCGATTGCATCGCAGTTCTGTTCGCCGGAGCAGACGCCGTCGAGTCCAAGCGGTTCGCCCGCGATGTGAAAACCCGTGACCTGCTGCTGCCCGTCGCGATGCGTGACCACGGTCTTGAAACAGCCCGTGCGCACGGCGTAAATGCTCTTGAACGCGTCTCCCGTGCGGTACAGCGTCTCGCCGCGCCGCACGAGCCGAGTCGAGCAGACGATCGCATCGAGCCTGTCGAGTTCGGCGCCGGTCAGTTGCGTTGGCATGCAGATGGCGTGCAGGGAGCAGGCGGAGCAGCGGGTGTCGGGGCGCGCAGCGGACGTAGCGGACAAAGTGGCGCTGGCTGCGGACCACTGCGACGCGCGGTTAATAGCGGGCGAATTCGATACTGAAGGTGCGCAAGCGGTCGCTGACGTCATGACGTCTCCCGTGAGTGGTTTGCATCGGTGCGTTGCGCGGCGGCTGGCGGGGCGTGCCTATGGTGCGCGTAGCGGGTGCGGAGCGGAGCGTCTCGCCATGGAGATGTCGCGCAGAGGCGCAGAGGATCCGCCGGCGGGGCGATGGGCCGCTTGTCGGCTTTCGCCGATGTTCCCGGAGCAAGCCGGCGCCCAGTGAGACAAGTATGAGTGACTCTATCTCAAAATAAAATCAGCGAGCGGCAGTGCTCGATGTAGGGATTTGGGAGTCTTTGTAGGGAACGGACTACACGCGTTGATCGCATCATCCGGATGCCATCAAGTCTCGTGGTCGTCTTCGAACAGTTTGTGCCGCACGGCGTAGCGCACGAGCGCCGCGTCGTGGGGCATCTGCATCTTGTCGAGAATGCGGGTCTTGTAGGTGCTGATGGTCTTCGCGCTGACCGAGAGCGCCTGGGCGATCTGCGTGATCGTTTCTCCGCTCGCAATGCGCCGGAACACCTCGAATTCACGGTCGGAGAGCCTTTGATGCGGCAGGTCGTCGCCACGGTCGTGCAGGCTCAGCGCCAGGCGCTCGGCCATGGTGAGGCTTACATACACGCCGCCCGATGCAATCTTGTTGACAGCCGCGACCAGCTCGGCGCTTGCACTTTCCTTGGTCAGATATCCCGACGCCCCGGCCTTGAACGCACGCACCGCGTATTGCTGCTCGGCGTGCATGGTCAGGATGAGCACGCGCAGCGCCGGCTTTTCGTCCTTGATCTGCTTGAGCAGTTCGACACCATTGCGGCCGGGCATCGACAGGTCGAGCACGAGCACATCGGCTGGAATCTCGCGGATCATCGCGATGGTCGTGGCGCCATCGCTGGCCTCGCCCGCCACTTCCACGCCGTCGGCATTGTCCAGGATATGGCGCAGTCCGTCCCGAACGAGGGTATGGTCATCGGATAACAAGACCCGGGTCATTGCTTGAGATCGTCCTCGGTGCGCACCGTATAAACGCCGCGGGTGCTGGGTTGCCGTCTGGTGGAACGGCACGTGTCAGAAAAAAAGATGCCCGCAAACTGGCGGGCATTAAGGATGCGCAAGGACACTGAGCCATGAACGCATTGTTGAAACTCGTGAGGCATTAGTGCGACATTAGCACGGGCGCGGTCATGCTTTCCAGTAGCGATCGTGTAACACCCCCAAGAAAACGCTCGTGCAACCGCGTATGCCCGTATGCGCCAAGCACCAGCAGATCCGAGTCGGTGTCCGCCAGGACATCGAGCAAAGTGGCGCCTGTACTTGCGCCGGAGGCAGGCGGCATCGATAAGACACCGGCCCGCACCTTGTGGTGTTCAAGATACGCCGCAAGCGTATGTCCTGTGTTTTTACCGGCTTCGTCATCTTCTTCGCGATGCCGCTCGACGGTCACGATCTGCACCGAACGCGCATGCCTCAAAACGGGAAGAGCGTCCGCCACGGCGCGCGCTGCGGCGCGACTGCCGTCCCATGCAATGAGCACGGTCTCGCCGAACCGGTCGACACGGCCGGCATACGGAAGGAGGATCGCGGGCCGGCCGCAGCGCATCACGACGTCATCGGCGAAATGCTCGGCAATAAACGCCGCCGGGTCCGCAGGATCGGCCTGCCCGAGGACGATCAGGTCGGCGTGGCGCGCGTGTAACGTCGCCGTAAGCACCGACGGTCCGACGGGCGCGCGCCATTCCGATGTGGCCGCGGCTAACCGCGTCGCCGATAAAAAGTGACCGTTCGCCCGCGCGAGCCGGGCGCGAGCCTGCGCCTCGTGGACGGCGAGGTTCAGGCTTTCGTCTGACTTTATGATTGGGCGCAGCTCATTCCGGCAGACCATGTACAGCCCGATCAGATGGGCGTTGTGCTTGAGGGCAAGGTCGACGGCGAAGTCGACCCGCGCGCCGCTGCGCCGGCTGTCATCGATATGCACGAGGATGGTCTTGTAGCTCATGTCAGCACTCCCGCAACGTCCGGTTTCAATTGTGTGGACGGATGATGCGGAACGAGCAGCACCGGCATTGTGGAGAGGCGCACGAAATGTTCGGCGACGCTGCCAAGCAAAAGCCGCCGCCAGCCGCGCCTGCCGTGCGTGCCCATCACGATGAGGTCGGCACCGAAGGCTTGCGCCGTATGCTCGATGCGTTGCGCGATGTCGTCGGCAAGCGGCTCGACTTCGACCATGCTTGTCGTGCCCTTCACGCCGTAGCGTTTCATCTTCGCGGCTGCATCGGCGAGAACGTGTTCGCCCTCGGTGACAAAGGCGTCGCGTATCGGGGTGGGATCAAATGCCGCGCCCGAATACGACAGCGGCGGAACGTCGATCACGTAGACGGGCCTGAGCTCGGCGTCGTGATCGCGTGCGAGTTCGAGCGCCGCATCCAGTGCGTGTCTGGAGGTCTCGCTGCCGTCGACGGGGGCAATGATTCGCTTATACATGGCAATTCTTCCTGTGGTCAATGCGACATCAGTACGGGGACGGTCATCGACTGGAACATGCTGCGCGTGACGCCCCCCATGACCAGTTCCTGCCAGCGCGAGTGGCCGTACGCGCCCATCACGATCAGATCGGCGCCCAGCTCAGATGCCTGCGAGAGCAGCAGGCCGCCCGCCGCCGTGTTTTCGATGTGTTCGAGCCGAACCACGTCCGCTTTCACGTCATGCCGCGTCAGAACGAGCGCGATGTCCGCGCCGGGGATGCGATCGCCGCGCGCCGCGTCATGTAATTCTTCGACCGTCACGATGGTGGTTCGCTTCGCGCGGCGCAAGAGCGGCAACGCGTCATGCACGGCGCGCACGGACTCGCGGCTGCCGTCCCACGCGACCATCACGTTTTCGCTGAACGTCGCGAACTCGCGGGCGTACGGGTGGAAAAGCACCGGGCGCCCTGCGGACATCACGAGCGCTTCCGGAAAATGATCGGCGATAAACGATTCGGGATCGTCCGGATCTTCCTGTCCGGCAATGACGAGATCGGCACACCGCGCGAGGTGGGTGATGTCATCGTTCGGATAGTCGATGTTGCCGGCCCAGCGTCCCGCTACACCGGCGTCTTCCAGTTCTGCGTGGAAGACCTGTTCCAGCGCACTCTGCCGCTCGTGGCGCAGCTTGCGATGCTCCTGGAAATACTCGGAATAACCGGCCATCACGTAAAAGGTGCGCGGGTCCGGCGCGAAGCTGGTCAAGGCTCCCGTAAGATGCGCGCCGTATTGCCGGGCGAGCCGCATTGCGAACTTGAGGCGCGCGGTTGAGCGTGAACTGGTGTCGAGCTGGACCAGGATGCTTGTAAGGCTCATCGCAGAAACTCCGTTGGTGGGTGCTCGCGGTGGCCTACCGGTCAGGAACGCCCGGCGCTTAAGAAAAGTCTATGGGCTCAGAAATCCCGTCCCTTGATGCAGATCAACGATCTCGCCCGCGCGCAGAGCGTCGAAAAGTACGCTGACGCACTCTGCGTTATTACATCGGAGGTAATTGAACATATTCCTGCGCTCTTTAAGATGAGAGTCATCCCTTGGCACATCGGCTCGCTCGGGGACACGAAGTGCTCATGTTGTTTGTTCAAATCCACCAAAGGAGTTAGGAATGCAAAGCTTTGAACTTTATACGATCGAATCGGCGCCGGAAAAATCGCGGCCCACACTCGAAGCCCTCGTCGAAAAATTCGGCTTCTTGCCGAATGTCATGGCGACCATGGCCGCCAACCCGGTTTTGCTCAACGGCTTCGCGGGCAGCTTCGCGAGTTTTCATGGTGGAAGTCTGGACGAATGCGAGAAACAGACGTTGCTGCTCACGAACGCGGTCACGATCAAGTGCCCGTGGACGGTGGCGGCGCATTCCACCTTTGCGCTTGAAGACGGCATTGCCGAAGCGGACGTCAACGCGATCCGTGCAGGAAAGCTGCCAGCCAATGTGAAATACGCGGCGCTTTCGCGCTTGAGCCGGGCGCTGATCGAGAAACGCGGTAACGTGAGCGAGGGCGATATCGAGCGGTTTACATCGGCGGGATATTCGCCGCTTCAGATATTCGAGGTGATCACGAGTATCGGGATATCGACGATGGCCGCGACGACCACCAACATGGCCGGCACGCCGGTCGAAGACCGGTTCAAGGCTCAGGCGTGGGTCCCTGCATGACTGTTGGCGCGGGGTACGCGCGGCTCGACTGGAGTTGAGCGTATCCTGATCGACCGAACCCGCATTGAATGAGTATGGAATGAAGTCCTCTGCCAAACCTGTTACCGAACTCGGCACGCTGCTACGCCAATGGCGAAGTACGCGCGGCAGGAGCCAGTTCGATCTCTCGCTGGATGCCGGCGTGTCGCAACGGCATGTCAGCTTCATAGAGAGCGGGCGAAGCGCGCCGAGCCGCCAGACGCTCCTCAATCTTGCGCAGGCGCTCGACATCCCGCTTCGCGAGCGCAACGCGTTGTTGCTTGCTGCGGGTTTCGCGCCCATGTATTCCGAAGGCGCCTGGAACGCGGAGGAAATGCAGAGCGTGACAGGGGCGCTCGCGCGCATGTTGAAGCAGCACGAACCGTTTCCGGCAGTCGTGATGGACCGCTACTGGAACGTGCTTTTGCCCAATGAATCGGCGCCGCGTTTCTTCAATCGCTTCATCGACCTGTCCGCGCGCAAAACGCCTCGCAATATGCTGCACCTGATGTTCGATCCCGATGGCATGCGGCCGTTCATCGCCAACTGGGAGGAGGTCGCCAGGAGTTTGATTCAGCGGGTGCATCGTGAATCGGTCGGGCGGGTTATCGATGAAAAGTCGCGCGAGTTGATCGACGCGCTGCTCGCTTATCCCGACGTCAAGACCGGCTGGAAATCTGCGGAGACCCTCGACGCCGGACCGGCTACGCGCAGCACGCCGGTCATTCCCATCAGCTTCGCCAAGGACGGCGCGACACTCAATTACTTCTCCATGGTCACGACCGTCGGCACGCCGCAAACGGTTGCTGCGGAGGAGTTGCGAATCGAATCCTTGTTTCCTGCCGACGATGCAACCGAGGCGCTTCATCTCCGGATGCTCGGACACGCTCACGCGGAATGAAACGACGGTGTGTTTACGAAATCTATACGCCGCAAACCCCTTCTTGAACACAATAAATACCCGCAAACCTGAACAATTGGGGTTGATGCTGGCTATAGAACTACTAAAGGCGGGGAAACAATGACCGATGACGCCGAGGCTTTGATCGATGAAATGCAGCGCTACGCGTGCGCCCGCATTCACGACGTACAACGCGGCGCGGAAACGCCCGCATTTGCAGCGCTGATGGTGGAGAAGTTCGGCGAAGGTTTGATGAAGGCGGGGTATTTGTTGAAGGTGGAACGGTTCGATGCCCTCACGCACGAGATCGACCGCCTGGTGCGCGAGATTGATGCGCACTATCCGACGCATCTTCAATACAGGTTCGAGGCGCGGCCCGCAGGTCTCGCAATCAACGGTACGGTGTTTTGAGCACTGGCGCGCAGACCTGTCCGCCAGCGCCTTATCTTCATCCGTTCGCGAGGGCAGGCTCTGGTCCGTACGTCTCGCTGACGATACTGCCGTTGTCGAGTTTCAACACGCGGTCGGCAAGCGGGAAATAGCGGTCGTCGTGCGTGATGACGACCACCGTTTTCCCCGCGAGACGCAGTTCGGGCAGCAATTGCTCGTAGAACACGGCCTTGAATGCAGGGTCCTGGTCGGCGGCCCATTCATCGAAGAGATAGAACGGCCGGTCCTCAAGATATGCGATCACCAGCGCAAGGCGCTTGCGTTGCCCTGTGGAAAGCGCGCGCGTGGAGAATGCGCCGTCGACCACTTGCACCTTGTGATCCAGCGCCAGCTTGCCGATCAATGCGTTTGCGCGGGCATCCGCCTGGGCACGGGAAGGATCGTTCGGGTCGACGATGCCAAGCAGTGCATCGAACAGATGGAAGTCATTGAAGACCGCCGTGAAACGCTCGCGATAAGCGGGGCGTTCGAGCGACCCCACCGGCTTGCCATCGACTTCGATAACGCCGCCCTCCGGCTCATAAAGACCTGTCAGCACCTTCGCGAGCGTGGTCTTGCCGCTGCCATTCCCGCCCACGATAAACACAAGCTCCCCAGGCCTGAACGTCAGGTCCACGGGTCCGATGCGGAACATGCGTTCGTCTCGTTCGTGGAAGTACGAATGCGTGACACCACGCAGGGTCAGTGTCTTGAACGACGCTTGAGAAGCGCTCGATGACGGCGGCGTCTGAACGTCCGCCGTGGACAGTCCGCCGAATTCCGCCATCACCTTTTCGATCCGGTCGAGCGACACGCGCGCTGCGTTCACGGTCGGCAGGTTGTTGAGCAGGCCATCGAGAGGCACCAGCATGAAGAGGAACACGATGACGTAACCGGCTGCGGCAGGGGTATCGGCACGGACGCCCAACGACGGCCAAAAAGCGGCAGCGCCCAGGAACACATAGAACACGAAGATGATCCAGCCCACGCCAACGGCATAGGCACTGAACGCCCGCCGCCGATGATCCCGCACTTCGCCAATCGCCAGACCCAATTGTCCATCGACGAATTGGGTTGCGCGCGCCTGATGCAACTTCAGCTCCTTCGCACCGTTAAACAGCGCGCCGAGATAGCCGAACAACTTGTCTTGCGACTTGCCGGCCGCTTCGAGCGAGGCGATCGCGCGTTTGTCCCCGGTGTAATAACCGAATGAACCGACCACGATGGCGGTCAACGCAAGCAGGCACACCGGCAACGACAGCCACGCGAGATAAGCGAGACACCCGCACACGATGGAACCGTGCATCACGATGTTGGGCAAGGCGAAGAACAGCATGGAGACGTTGGTGGCGTCATCGGTCAGGACCGATTGCACGGGCGCCGCGCCAATACGTTCTACGTCGCGCAACTCGGCGGTCGCGACGCGCTTGGCCACGCGTTCGCGCAATTGCGCCATCGTGTCCTGCGACAGCCGCGCAAACAGGACGCCCGACACGATCCGCGTGGCGAGCGCGACCACCGCGCACAACGCGAACCGCCATGCAAGCGTGCTATCCGCCGATGAAGGCTGCGACAGCGCGCGGTTCAGCGTTGCAACCAGCGTCACGCTTGCAACGCCATTCAGCACGCACGCGGCGATCGCGAGCGTAAACGCGCCGCGTGAACGCTTGAGCAGCGTCAGGATCAGGCGCGAGGCGGGCTTGGGTGGCGCGCTCTCGTTCGAGGTGGCGTCGTAACGCTCGGTGGCTGGGGTCATTACGTTTGGCGAGTGAGAGAAGCACGGTGGCGCGGAATGCGCCTCTTGCCTCATTGACGTTTGAGCGGGGGAAATATTTAGTCGCGCGTATCTGTTTCATGCCTTTCGCGTGAAGCCCGGTATTCGGCCCCGAAAATAAAGGTAAATATTCTTGTGCGCAAATCGTCATCCCAATGAAGCCGCAATTCCTGTGGCCATTGAGCGGGCCGAAACGGCCAGGCTCAGAGGACTTCACGCCCATGACGACGCACACGACCCGTTTCCCGACCGCGCTGCATCTGCGTATCAGCGCGTTGGCGCGCCTTGCCCCTGATGCGCCGGCGCTGACATCGTTTTCGCCAGTGGAGACGCGGCTTTCGCGTCGCGAGCTGGACCGGCGCGCGGAACATCTGGCGTCGCAGTTGCGCGCGGCGGGTGTCGGGACCGAGGTGCGCGTCGGTGTATGTGTCGAGCGTTCGTGTGAGTTGTTCGTGGCGCTGCTGGCCGTGCTGAAAGCGGGTGGCGCGTTCGTTCCGCTCGATCCTCATCATCCGGCGGCCCGACTCGACTGGATCGTGAACGATGCGGGTTTGACGCATGGGATCGTTGACGTTGCGGCGGATGAAATGATGCGTCAGCGGTTCGCGCACTGTTTGACGGTATCGAACGTGAGGGAGTCGTTCAGCGTCGAGGTTGGTGAGGATAACGACGAAGTATTCGTCCATCCACGCGCCGCTGCATACATGATTTATACATCCGGCTCCACGGGAACGCCGAAGGCGGTCGTGGTCGAGCATGGGCCGCTTGCCGCGCACTGCGACGCGTTGACGGCAGCCCTGCCTATTCAGGCGGATGATCGCTTGCTGCATTTTGCATCGGTCAATTTCGATGCCGCGCATGAATGCTGGCTCGCTCCGCTTGCCGCGGGTGCGCGCATCGTGATTACAGATCCGCCGCCGTTCGCACCTGAGGCCGCGCTCGCGATGATCGATCGCGAACAGGTGAATATCGCGGCTTTCCCGCCGGCTTATCTGCGTGAATTTGCTGCGCTTGCCGAACGATCCGGCGTGCCCGCGTCTTTGTGTGTGCTTGCGTTTGGCGGTGAGGCGCTGTCTAAGAATGCCTTCGAAACGGTTCGGCGTGTGTTCCCGGTGGTGCGGCTCGTGAACGGATACGGGCCGACCGAAGCCATCATCTCGCCAATGTTGTGGCCCGTCGCGCCCGATGTCACGCCGGATCTCGCAGGCGATGATGCTTATGCGTCATTGCCGATCGGATGGGCTATCGGGCCGCGCGTGGTGCGTATCGACGGTGCGCAGGAAGCGGGGGATGCGGGCGAATTGCTGCTCGGCGGAGCGTGTATTGCACGCGGTTATCACGGCCGTGCGGCGCTTACCGCTGAACGTTTTATTCCCGATGCATCCGGCGAGCCAGGTACGCGGATTTATCGAACGGGTGATCGTGCGCGTCAACGGGCAGATGGCGCATACGACTATCTTGGCCGTATCGACGATCAGGTGCAGGTGCGCGGCGTTCGCGTCGAGCCGGGCGAAATCGCTGCGTGTTTGCGGGCGCATCCGCTCGTCCGCGATGCAGCCGTGCTCACCGATTCAACCGATGGCCGCACCGTGCTGACAGCTTGCATTGTGACGGCAGATGCGCTGGACGATGCAACGATCAAGGCATATCTGGAGCAACGCTTGCCGGATGCCTGGCAGCCGCATCGATACACACGCCTCGACAATCTTCCATACACGCTCAACGGCAAGCTTGATCGCGAGGCTTTGAGGCAGGCGGTAACGGCGCTGGTGTTCAAGACCGATTCGAACCATGCAGCACCGCAAAGCGATACCGAACGGTGGCTAGCGGCATGCTGGCAGCGCATTTTGAGCGACCCGTTGCCTGTTGGCCGCACGGATCGCTTCTTCAACCGCGGCGGTGATTCACTTGCGGCAATGCAATTGCAAGCCGCGATCCGCAGCGAACATAACGTCAATCTGCGGCTCGATACGCTATTCGATGACCCCCAGCTCGATGCACTTGCGGCGTTGATCGACAGCAGCGAGCGTGAATCCGGCCTGGTTCACGTTGCATTGAAACGCATGCCATCAATGCCGGCCAATGCGAGTTTTGTTGATCGGCCAGCGTCGTTCACGCAGCAACGTTTCTGGGTGCTTGCGCAGACGCAAGATGCGGGATCGGCTTATCACATCGCGGGACATTGGGCGCTTCGTGGCGCCCTGGATACCCAGGCGCTGCAACGCGCGCTGGATCACGTCATGGAGCGCCACGATGTGTGGCGTACGACTATTGTCGAGAACGATGATGGCGTCGTCATGCAGCGTATCCATGCGACGTTGCCGGTGCGCATCGGCCACGTTGATCTGCGTCATCTGAACGACGCCCTGCAAGACGAGCAAGCAGACCTTCTCGCGCAGGATCACGCGGCAAAACCTTTTGATCTTTCCGAAGGCCCGTTGCTGCGCGCAGAATTAGTGGCGTTCGCAAACGATTCACACCGGCTGATGCTCGCGGTGCATCACTCAGTCAGCGATGGCTGGAGTTCACGCTGCGCATTCGATGAACTCGCGGCCGCTTACACGGCGTTCGCCGAGGGTCGCGATCCCGCCTTACCAACGTTGCCGATCCAGTACGCGGACTACGCGCAGTGGCAACGGGAAGTAGTCGAAGGCGCAGAGGGCGCGCGCCAGATCGAGTTCTGGCGCAAGGAACTCGATACCGCGCCCGAGCCGCTTGCGCTGCCTTGCGATCGCACGCGTCCTGCGGAACGCGATCATCGCGGAGGGCGGGTGTCGTTGCGGCTGGGTGCACGCACGTCAATGGCTGTGCACGAACTTGCGCATCGCGTACATGCGTCGCCGTTTGCAGTGCTGCTCGCTGCGTTCGATGCCTGGCTTTATCGGCTGACGGGCGCAACGGATCTGGTTGTCGCGGTGCCGGTTGCGGATCGCCAGCGCGCGGAAACCGCGCCTTTGATCGGGTTGTTTTTGAATACGCTCGCGTTGCGTACGAAGGTTCAGCCGCTCGCGTCGTTCGAGGTGTTGCTCGACTCCGTTCGAGCGACTTCGCTTGCTGCGTTCGCTCATCAGGACGTGCCCTTCGATCAGGTTCTGGACGCTGTAAAACCGCCTGTGCGACGCGGCGAAGAATGGCTGCGCGTGAAGTTCGCCCAGCAGTTCGATACGGAGATCAAAGCCGCATTGCCCGGCGTGTCCGCCATTGCAACGCCCGGTCCTGACCTCGCAGCGCGCTTCGATTTCGCGCTCGACTTCACGGTCGATTCGCGCGGCATCGAACTGGTGGCCGCCTATGCACTGGATTGCATCGATACCGCCACGGCAGAAGCTTGGCTTGCGAGCTTCGCGGCTCTTGTGACGGATGCCGTGCGTGATCCGAAGCTTCCCGTTGCGCTGCTCGATTGCGCCGGTACTTCCGATGTGCGAATGCGGCGCATGTTGGCTATCGAGGGCAAGGACGTTCTGTCGCTCATCGCCGCTCATGCGGTTTCAACGCCCCACTGCGTGGCGGTCGCCGACGAAACGACTCAACTGACATGCGCCGAACTCGACGATGCATCGGACCGCGTTGCGTTCGCGTTGCAACAACGCGGTGCAGCCATCGAACAGCCGGTCGTGGTGTGCATCGAGCGCTCGGTGCGCTTTGTCGTGGCCTTGTTGGGCGTGCTGAAATCCGGCGCTTACGCGGTCCTGCTTGATCCCGCGATGCCATCAAAACGCCTCGCCGCTGCCGCCGAAGCTTGCGGGGCGAGCCTGGCGCTCGTTTCGAAGGGACCGCGAAGCATTGCCAACGCGACGGTACTGGATATCGATGCCATCGAGCAGGATGTCTCGCTTTCCAACGCGGCCGCCCGTCGTGTTTCGCCGGTGCCGCATCAGGCCGCGTACCTGATCTTCACGTCGGGCTCTACAGGCACGCCGAAGGGTGTCGTGGTCTCGCATGGCGCGCTCGCGGACTACGTGCAGGGGATGCTTGACGAACTCGACTTCGCGCCCGGCGCATCCATGGCGATGGTTTCCACTGTCGCAGCCGATCTCGGACATACGACGTTGTTCGGCGCGCTGTGCTCCGGCCGCACGCTGCACTTGCTGCCCGCGTCATGCGCGTTCGACCCGGACCGTTTCTCCGAGGAAATGCGCACCCGCAGCGTCGGCGTGCTGAAGATCGTGCCGAGTCATCTTCATGCGTTACTCGATGCGCAGCGTCCGGAAGACGTGTTGCCATTGCACGCGTTGATAACAGGCGGCGAGATGTTGCCTTGGGCTTTGGTCGACCGGATCGCCGCGCTCAAGCCCGGTTGCCGCGTGATCAATCACTATGGTCCGACTGAAACGACGGTGGGTTCGCTCGCTTGCGATACGTCGGCCTTGACGCAAGCACATTCACGAGGGCAATCGGTGCCTATCGGCCGGCCCTTGCCGAACGCGTATGCATGCGTGCTCGACGCATTCGGGTCGTGCGTGCCGGCCGGTGCGATCGGAGAGCTGTATCTGGGTGGTCCGGGCGTCGCGCGGGGATATCTGGGACGCGCGGCTGCCACCGCCGAAAGGTTTGTTCCCCATCCAGAGGCGTCGGGCAAGCGCCTTTACAGAACGGGCGACCGCGTTCGCTTACGTGCCGATGGTCAACTGGATTTCCTCGGGCGCCTCGACGATCAAGTGAAGATCCGCGGCTACCGGGTTGAGCCGGGTGAGGTGAGCGCGACGCTGCGATGCATCGACGGTGTTTTGCAAGCAGAGACGCTTGCGGTCGAACACGAAGGGCGCTTGCGCCTTGCATCGTTCGTCACATTGCATAAAAACAGCGTTCAAACGGAATCGACGTTGCGCGAAGCGCTCGCGCCAAGCGTGCCCGAATACATGGTGCCCGCCGTGCTTGTGGTGATGGACGCGCTTCCAGTAACGCCCAACGGCAAGGTTGATCGCGCCGCGCTGCGCGAAGCCGCAGTCACACCCGTAAGCGTTGAAAGTGACGGCGACGCAGCTCGCGGACCGAGGGAAGAAACGCTCGCTGCCGTCTGGAAAGACGTATTGAAGGCGGAGCGGGTTGGACGCGCCGACAATTTCTTCGAACTTGGCGGCGACTCGATTCTCGTGCTTCAGATCATTGCCCGGTCGCGCAAACGCGGCGTGCGTTTCACGCCGAAGCAACTCTTCGATGGTCCAACTATCGCGCAACTGGCCACAGTCGCTACGTCAATCGATACAGCGGCAGCGCCGATGGCGAGCGCGCCGGTGCGTGCGTCGACTGCTGTCCTGACGCCCGCGCAACTGCGCTTTTTTACGCTGGACATGCCGCAACGCGGGCACTGGAACCAGTCGGTCGAGTTCGATACGCAAACGCCGTTTGATCTCGATGCTTTCGCCCGCGCCTTCGATGCGCTGCTAACGCATCATGATATTTTCAGCCAGCGGTTCGTGCAGAGCGCCGGCGGTAGTGGATGGTCGATCGTTCGAGCACCGAAGCCCTTCGATACATTGCCGCTTGCAGCGACCACCGCCAATGATCAGGCTGACGCGCTCGCGCAGTTCGACGCATTGCAATGCACGCTCGACATCACGAACGGACCGCTTGTCTGCGCGTTGGCCGCGGCGCTTCCGGATGGCAGCACGCAGCTCTATCTGGCGATCCATCACCTGATAGTCGATGGTGTGTCCTGGCGTATCCTGCTCGATGATCTGGACGCAGCTTATCGCGCCGCAATCGATCGTCGCGCCATACAGTTGTCGCCCGCTGGTACGCGAGCACAGGACTGGGCCGCACGTCTCGCACGTGCCGCACGTGAACCCACATCCCCGTTCGCGCAGGAAACGTCGTACTGGTGCGCACTTGCCAGCTCGCACGAGGATATGCCGCTCGACCATCCACAAGCATTGGCGACGAATGCCGACGCCGTTGTGTTCGAACAGACGCTGGCCGCCGACCTCACGCGCGCAGCGTTGAACGAAGCAAATGCTGCATACCGGACGCAGACAGTCGAGCTGCTGGTCGCTGCGCTGGCCCATGCGATCGGCGAGCAAACCGGACATTCGTCGTGCCGTATCGAACTCGAGGGTCATGGCCGCGAGGCGTTGTTCGATGATATCGACGCAAGCCGCACGCTTGGCTGGCTGACGAGTCACTATCCGGTAGCGCTGGACATCGACGCGTTGCCTCTGGGAACGCTGACGCAGGCCAAAGACACGTTGCGCGCAGTGCCGCACAAGGGTCTCGGCTTCGGCGTCCTGCGTCACTACGCCGATGACGCGACACGCAACGCGCTTGCAGCGGTACCGCGCCCGCGCGTGACGTTCAACTATCTTGGTCAGTTCGACGCTCCTCGCGATGCCTTGCTCGTGCCGCATTTTGGAGGCGCCGGCTGCGAACGCGACCCGGCGGGACCGCTTGGCAACGCGCTTGCGATTCACGCATATATCGATACAAACGGTGCCCGCACGCTCAAATTGCAGTGGGTATATGCCGCGACGCAATTTGATCGCACGACGATTGAAGCGTTGGCGCAGCGCTTCGAAACGATCCTCGCACAGATCGTGGCAGCGTGCGCGGATCGTCTGAAGCTCCAGGGTGGCGGAGCGACCCCGGGCGACTACCCGCTGGCGCTCAAAGCGGGTTTGAACCAGGCCGCGCTCGACCGCGTGCCGCACGATCTTCGCTCGGTCGATGACATCTATCCGCTCTCACCGATGCAGCAAGGAATTCTGTTCCACTCGCTGCTCGCGCCGGAGCAGGCGACCTACGTCAATCAACTGGTTGCAACGTTGCATGCGCCGGATGTACAGCGCCTTCGCGCCGCATTCGAAGCAGCAGTGCCACGTCATGACATTTTGCGCACGAGTTTCACGCCTGACGAAGCCAAGCCGATGCAGATCGTGCACCGCCAAGCGCGCATGTCTGTTGACCTGCTCGACTGGCGCGATCATGGCGATAACACGCTCGAATCATGGCTTGCGGCGGATCGGGCACGTGGTTTTGATCTGAATACGCCGCCGCTGATGCGCGTGACGCTCATCCAGATCGCGGACGACGAGTGGAAGCTCGTCTGGACCCGCCATCATTTGTTGCTCGACGGCTGGAGCACCGCGCGTCTCTTCGCCGATATCCTGCGCGATTACATCGGCCCGCCGCAGGCGCAGCCCTTCTCGGTGCGGGCGAAGTCGCGCTATCGTGATTTCATTGCGTGGCTGGCCGAGAAAGATGAAGGCGTGGAAAAGGCGTTCTGGCTCGAACGTCTTGCCCGTCTCGACGAACCGGTGCTCGTCGAGAAACGCAATGTGGCTATGCAGACGGGCAACCGCACGTGGCGAGCAACGTTCGACGCGAACACTATGAGCCGCGTCACGGAAACTGCACGCCGGCTTCATGTCACGCTCAACACGCTGGTGCAGGGCGCATGGGCTCTTGCATTGCAGCGGGTCACCCATCAGTCATCGGTTGTGTTCGGCGCGACGGTCGCGGGTCGGCCGGATGCCTTGCCCGATGTCGATAGCGTGCTTGGTCTTTTCATCAACACGCTGCCTGTAATCACGGCGCCGTCACCGCATCGTGAGGCCGCGACGTGGTTGCGCGAGTTGCAAAGCGATAACGCGGCTGCCGCAGAGCACGCCCACACGCCGCTTGCAGATATCCAGCAATGGGCGCGTCAGGGCGGCGGTGCGCTCTTCGACACGCTGGTCGTTTTCGAAAATTATCCCGTCGATGAAGCCTGGGCCGGCCGCGATGAACGCGCGCTCAAGATGCGCGACTTGCGCAATATCGAAGCGACAGATTTTGCGGTGACGCTCGTGATTGAAGCCGGCGAGTCGATGACGATCGACTACGGTTACGACGCGGCGCGAATCGATGAAAAGCGCGTGACGATGCTGCATCGCGCCTTCGCTGCATGTCTGGATGCACTTGTTATCAACCCGCACGCGTTGCTCGGCACGATCTCGATTGCAAGCCCGGAAGATATCGCCGGGATCGTGCAATGCAACGCGACGTCACGCACTTGGCCGGCGCAACAACAACTGCCGTTGCATCGCCAATTCGAACGTGCGGCTAAAGCGTCGCCTGATGCCATTGCGCTTGAATTCGCCGATGCAACCGGCGAGCTGCGCCAGATGCGTTATGGTGAACTCGATGCGCTAGCGGATCGCGTTGCCGCAGCGCTGGTGGCGAAGGGCGTCAAGCCGGATACGGCGGTAGCGTTGTGCGTGGATCGATCGTTCGACATGGTCATCGCGCTCATGGGCGTGTTGAAGGCGGGCGCGGCGTACCTGCCCATCGACCCGGACTACCCCCCTGAGCGTATCGCGTACCTGCTCGACGACGCAAAGCCCGCAGTCGTTCTGACGCAAGCCCATCTACGTGAGCGTATCGAAGCGGACACTGCGCGCGTCTTCACGGTCGCCGAACTGATGCAAGACGATACGGCGCACGGCCTACACATCGGTGTAGAAGCGCAACAGCTTGCCTACCTGATCTATACATCGGGTTCAACAGGCAGGCCCAAGGGGGCGGGCAATACGCACGGCGCGTTGTCGAACCGGATCGCGTGGATGCAGCGTGCTTACGCACTGACCGATCGCGATGTCGTGCTGCACAAGACGCCGTTCGGCTTCGATGTGTCAGTGTGGGAATTCGTCTGGCCGCTCTCCGTGGGCGCGAAGCTGGCAATTGCCGCCCCCGGCGATCATCGCGACCCGGCGCGGCTGGTCGCTGCAATCGAAGCGCGCGGCGTGACCACGCTGCACTTCGTTCCCTCGATGCTCGCCGCGTTCATCGCTTATATCGACGACTTCAAAGTTGCGGCGCGCTGCTCGAGCCTGCAGCGAATCGTCGCGAGTGGCGAGGCGCTCGCGCCTGAGCTCGTCACGCGCGCTGCCCAGTTGCTGCCGAACGCGCGTTTGTACAACCTGTACGGGCCGACTGAAGCCACCATCGATGTCTCGCACTGGACCTGCAGCGCAGTAGATGGGGACGCGGCCTCCGTGCCAATCGGCCACGCGATCGACAACCTGCAACTGCACGTCCTCGATGCAGCGTTCAATCCGCTGCCCGAAGGCGCCATCGGCGAGCTTTATCTGGGCGGAGCAGGGCTTGCCCGAGGGTATCTCGGCCGGCCGACACTGACTGCCGAGCGCTTTGTACCCGATCCGTTCGTGGCGGGCGCGCGCTTGTATAGAACGGGCGATCTTGCGTGCCGTCGCAGTGATGGTGCGCTCGATTACCTCGGCCGTATCGATGCACAAGTGAAGCTGCGCGGACAACGTATCGAGCCGGGCGAAATTGAAGCGCTGCTGCGTGCGTATCCCGGCGTGCATGACGCCGTGGTTATCGTGCGCGAAGAACAATTGATCGCGTACGTGGCGCGCGGTGCCGAGGGCGCGCTCGATCAAGCCGCGCTTCTGGATTCGTTGCGCGCCCAGCTACCGCCTTACATGGTGCCCGCCCGCGTGATCGAACTCGACGCGCTGCCGGTTACGCCGAACGGAAAATGCGACCGCAACGCGCTGCCAGCACCCACGCGCGAGGACCGTTCCGTAGAGTCGCCGCGGACGCCGACAGAACATGATCTGGCCGCGATCTGGCAACGCGTTTTGCGCATCGAATCAATCGGACGCGACGATGATTTCTTCGCGCTCGGCGGCCATTCGCTGCTCGCCACGCAGGCTAATGCACAGGCCAACCTTCACTGGTCGTTGATGCTTCCGCTACGCACACTCTTCGATCAACGCACGCTTACACGCTGCGCCGCGGAGATCGATCGCGCACTTGCCGCACATGGAAACGCAAATGGACAGGACGCGATAAGCGCAATCGATGCATTACTCGGCGAGCTCGAAGCGCAATGAAGACCGGGAATCAAGGACCGACGATGACGGCAAGACCGGATCTGCTCGCTCTTGCGGTGCGCTTCGCGCAGTTGCCTGACGCACAACGCAAGGTGTTCCTGGAACGACTCCCGGCTACGGGTATCGACTTTCGCATGCTGCCCATACCGCCGCGCGCCGAGCGTTCCGCGAGTGTTCCAGCATCGTTCGCGCAGACCAGGCTCTGGTTGCATGCACGCATGATCGACGAGCCTGCGGCGTATCACATCACCGAGCGGCTGCGTCTCGATGGCGCCCTCGACGAACACGCGCTGCGGCGTTCGTGCGATGCGTTGATTGCGCGTCATGAGGCGTTGCGTACGACTTTCGCGGAAGGCGCGGACGGTGTATCACAGAGCGTGCGTGCACCCGAGCGCTGCTGCTGGCAAGCATTTGATGTGAGCAGCGTTCCGCTCGCCGAACGCGAGGCGCGGGCACAGGAAGTCGCCCTCGCCGATGAATCCTGGCCTTTCGATCTGGCCCACGGCCCGCTGATGCGCGCGTGCCTGATCCGTCTCGATGCGACCACGCACTGGCTTGCATTGACGACGCATCACATCGTGTCGGACGGATGGTCGGGGGATGTGGCGCTGGCGGAGCTGGCATCGTTCTACCGGTCGTATGTAAATGGCGAAGCGGTTTCGCTCGAACCGCTGCCGATCCAGTATGCCGATTACGCACTGTGGCAGCGACGCTGGCTCGATGCCGGCGAACGTGATCGTCAACTCGAATTCTGGCGCGCGCAGCTCGATCCGGCCCGCGACGTGCTGACGCTGCCCGGCGCCGCACCGCGTCCGGCACAACGCAGCGCAGCCGCCGCGCGTCATGTTCTCAAGCTCGACGCAGCGCTCGTGCAGCGTGTCGCGGGTCTTGCGCGTGCGCGGCGCGCAACGCCTTTCGCCGTCCTGCTGGCGACGCTCAATGCACTGCTCGCGCGCGCGTCCGGCGAACCGCATATCTACATCGGCGTGCCCGCCGCGAATCGGGAACGTGCCGAGACAGCGGGACTGATCGGCTTCTTCGTGAACACGCTGACGGTTGCAACGCGCATCGATGCCACGCAAAGTTTCGGGACACTCATCGATGTAACGGCGCAAAGCCTTGTCGATGCACAGGCGCATCAGGACGTGCCCTTCGAGCAAGTGGTCGAGGCAACGGGCGTTGCGCGCAGTGCGAGCCACCACCCGCTGTTCCAGGTCATGGCCGCGTTCGGGGCGCGCCGTCCGCTTCCGTCGTTCGCCAATGTTCGCGTAACCGAGTTGCCCTCCGGCACGCCGTTCGCAAAATTCGACCTGACGCTCAATTTCGAGCTCCGCGACGGCGGTGCCATCGACGCCTCTTTCCTGTACGCGCTCGATCTGTTCGAAGCCGATGCCATCGATCGTCTCGCGCAGCGTTTCGTGGAGTTGCTGTCGAATGCGCTCGACACGCCGGATGTTGCGGTTGGCGACCTGCAATGGCTGCCGCTTGCCGAACGCATCCAGCTCGATGCCTGGAACCACAATCCGCCCGAAGAAGACGACGGGTTCAAGCCGGTGCATGAACGCATAGCCAACCACGCGTGTGCGAGACCCGAGGCGCGCGGCGTGGCAGACATGCAGCGTTCGCTCACGCGCGGCGAAGTGAACACGCGTGCAACGCAGCTTGCGCAGCGCCTCGTTGCTGCAGGCGTGAGAGGCGAAATGCGTGTAGGTGTGGCGCTCAGCCGCTCGGTGGACCTGCCTGTCGGTTTGATCGCCGCCCTGAAATCGGGCGGTGCGTTCGTGCCGCTCGACCCGAGTCATCCGCGCGAACGCCTCGCGCAAATTCTTGACGATGCGCAGATCGTCCACATCATCACCGAGCGTGCAAGTCTGTCCGCGCTGCCTGTCTCGGAGCGTGTCCGCGTCTGGCTGGTCGATGACGAAAGCCTCTTCCACGATGACAGCACTGCGCTGCCATCCGTTGCACCGACGCAAGCGGCCTACGTGATCTATACATCCGGATCGACGGGCAAGCCCAAGGGCGTGATCGTCGATCACGGCTCGTTCGCGTTGCATTGCACGGCGATTGCGAAGCGTTACGGAGCGGGCGAAGACGACGTTTTCCTGCTGTTCCAGTCCGTCAACTTCGACGGCTCGCATGAAGGTTGGTTCTCGCAGTACATGTCGGGCGCGGCGGTCGCGGTCACCGCGGATACCCTGTGGCCGCCAGCGTTGACCTGCAAGATGATGATTCGCGAAGGCGTGACCATGACGTATGTGCCGCCGGGTTGCGCGACGCAACTCGCCGAGTGGGCGCTCGCGCATGGGGCGCCGCCTACGTTGCGTTCGCTGACCGTAGGTGGCGAAGCCACATCGCGCGAGGCCTTCGCACTGATGCGCCGCGCGTTTCCGAACGCACGCATCGTGAACGGTTATGGCCCGACCGAAACCGTCATCACGCCGATGCTCTGGATGTTCAATCCCGGCGATGATCCCGCGAAACTCGCCGACAGCGCATACCTTCCGATCGGCACGCTCGTTGGCGCCCGCACCGCCCATGTCCTGGATGCACGCCTGAACCCGCTGCCGGTCGGGGTGATCGGCGAGTTGTACCTGGGTGGAGAGGGCGTTGGAGTTGCACGCGGATATCTCGACCGGCCCGCGATGACGGCGGAGCGGTTCCTGCCGGATCCGTTCGGTGTCCCGGGCGCTCGGTTGTATAGAACAGGGGACCTGGTGAAGCGCCGTGCCGATGGCGTGTTCGACTTCATTGGCCGCGTGGATCATCAGGTGAAGCTTCGTGGCTTGCGTATCGAGCTTGGCGAGATCGAAGCGCAACTTGCCGCGCATGACGATGTGCGCGAGGCAGTAGCGGTAGTGAACGGCAAGGGCGCTCAGGCAGCGCTGGTGGCATACGTCGAATTGACCGATGAAGCGCGCAAACGGCCCACACGCGCCGATGCCGCCGAGCTCGACGCGCATCTGCGTCACACATTGCCGGACTATATGGTGCCGGCGTTCATTGTCGTGCTCGATGCGTTGCCGCGTAATGCCAACAGCAAGGTCGATCGCGCTGCGTTGCCCGAACCACAGCGTGTGCAGCGCGGCTATGAAGCGCCTTCGGATGCTTCGGAAGTCGCGCTGGCGCGGATATGGCGCGAAGTGCTTGGCGCGGAAACGGTAAAACGCGTTGGTCGCGCGGATCATTTCTTCGAACTCGGTGGTCATTCGCTCGCGGCCGTACGAGTTGCGACTTGCGTCGCCGAGCAGCTTGGACGGGACGTGCCGGTGCGCACGCTTTTCGAGGCGCCGGTATTGTCGCAATACGCCCAACGTGTCGCGCTTTCCAGACGTGTGGACGCGATGCTCGACGGATCGGTTGGACAACAACCGACCCCCGATGCCAACGGCATCTTGCCACTGTCAGCCGCGCAGCTCGGATTGTGGTTCCTGTGGCGTTCGCAGCCGGACAGCGCCGCTTACAACATCCCCGTCGCGTTGCGCCTGCGCGGCACGCTTTCCGCCAATGCACTGCGTGAAGCGTTTGCGCAAGCTGCGGCGCGGCATCCTGCGCTGCGCACGCGTCTTGTGGAACGAACGGGCGGGCATCCGGGTCAGCGTATCGAAGGGTCCTGTCCGGTTGAACTCCGTGTGATCGATCTCTCGAACGAACCGTCACGCGTTGCGCGTGCGAACGAGCTCACGGACGAGGACGCATTGACGCCGTTTGACCTGCTTGAATCATCGCCGCTTTGGCGTGTCCGGCTTCTGCGACTTGCCGAAGATGATCATGTCCTGTCGCTCGTGATTCATCACATTGTCTCGGACGGACAATCGATCGACCTCTGGCTCGAGGAAGTCCGCTCAACGTACGTCGGGGTGGTATCGGGTTCGCCTGTTGCGCGCGCCTTGCCGATGCCGCCAGTTCTTCCCCTGTCTGCGCCGCAATCACGCATTGCGTTCTGGCGCGATTCGCTCGAAACGCTGGACATCGGCTCTTCAAGCATCCTGCCAGCGCCCCCATCAGGCCGCGCGATGCAACCGCGCTGGACAGCGAGCCGTATCGCGTTCGAATTCAATGAAACGCTCATACGCCGAGCCCGCGCGATGTCCGTGGAAGCCCACGCGACGCTGCCCATGCTGCTGCACGCCGCGCTCAATGTGGCGTTATACCGGCTGACGGGCGTGTCCGATCAACCCATCGGCGTGCTTTCGTCAACCCGCGAGCATTCCGGCGATGCCGCGCGTCACGCGCTTGGCCTCTTCATCAACGCGGTGGTCGTTCGCACGCAACTCGCGGAACGCGATACGCCGGCGACCATCCTCAATGCAGTACGCGACGCAGCGCTTGCGGCTTACGCGCATGCAAATACGCCTTTCGCCGACGTCGTTGCGGCATTGCGCGCACCGCGCGAAGTTTTGTCGAATCCGCTCTTCCAGGTGATGTTCAACTACTTGCGCCCGGCTGCCACGATCGGGCAGAGCTGGGCGGGCCTTTCGCTCGAAGGGTTCAACGACGTCCGGCACCGTGTGGTCTTCGAGTTGGAACTGGATATTGTCGAACATCGCGATGGACGCGTGACGGGTGCGTTCTCATACGCAAATGAACTGGTCGATGCAACATTCGCCGAGGCTCTGGCGCAAGAGTATCTCGACGTGGTGACGAAGTTCGTCGACGCTCCGAGCGTTGCCCTGGACGCGGCGAACCCGCGATTCAAAGCGACATCGAGCGTACCCGAACCATTCACGCTGGATGCCGAGGCCGCTTCGACAGCACACACGCTCGAACATCTCTGGCGCGACGTTTTCAACGGGCCGCCGCTGTCCCACGACGACAACCTCTTCGAAGCCGGCGCGACCTCGTTCGATGTCGTGCGGTTTATCGATGCAACCCGTGCAGCCGGTTTCGCACTGACCATTCGCGATGTCTTCGAAGCGCCCAGCATTGCAGGCCTTGCTTCGAGGGTAGCGTCGAACGTGGAATTGCGCGAACCGTGACCGATCAACTCAACCGCCGCGCGCCTTTTCAACGCGCCACCGCAAACCGATAAGGGACCTGAGACATGCAGAGAGACACCGTATTCGATTTGATCGGCGTCGGCTTCGGACCGTCGAATCTTTCACTGGCCGTGCGTCTTGCCGAAGAGGCCGCCACGTCACGGCTTGCGCATTGTTTTATTGAACGGCAGCCCGTGTTCGGCTGGCATCGAGGCATGCTGCTCGACGACTGCCGCATGCAGATTTCCTTCCTCAAGGATCTCGTCACGCAACGCGATCCAAAAAGCCGCTTCACATTCATCAACTATCTGTTCGAACGCGGCCGTCTCAACGACTTCGTGAACCTCAAGAGCTTCTATCCGACTCGCGTGGAGTTTCACGACTATCTGCGCTGGGTCGCCGATGCCTTCGAAGAGCGGCTGCATTACGGCGAAACCGTTACATCGATCGAACCGGTTCATAGCCCCGGAAGCAGCAAGGAAATCGGCGCTCTGCGCGTTTGGTCGTGCGATCGGGAAGGCCGCGAATGGCAGCGCGTCACGCGGGCGCTGTCCGTGGGTATCGGCGGAGCGGCGCAGGTTCCCGAGGCGTTCGCGGCGCTCGGCAGCCACAACGTGATCCATTCATCGACTTATCTGACATCGATCGACCGCGTGGTCGGCAAGGCCACCAATGCGCCCCGCAAACGCGTCGCGGTGATCGGCGGCGGACAGAGCGCCGCCGAAGTATTCGTGGATATGTCGCGGCGTTTTCCGCATGTCGATGCGAGCCTGGTGATCCGCTCGGGCGCGCTCAAGCCCGCCGACGATACGCCGTTCGTCAACGAGATCTTCAGCCCTGCTTACACGGACGTGGTTTACGGGCAGTCGAAAGATGGCCGCCGTTCGCTGATCGAGCGGTTTCGCGATACCAATTATGCGGTCGTCGACCGGCCGTTGATCGAACAGATCTACGAGATGCTTTACCTGCAAAACATCTCCGACGATCTCCGTCACCGCCTGCTTGCGAACACCGGGATCGAAGCGGCTGTACGCGCGACGAACGGCCAGATCGAACTGACGTTGCGCGACAACCTGACGGGACTTGCGCGCGCCGAACGCTTCGATGCGCTCGTACTCGCGACGGGCTACAGGCGCGACACGCATATCGCTTTACTCGATGGTCTTGCACCGCATCTCGGCGATGCACTCGTGAAAGGCGACGTCGAACGCGACTACCGGCTCGCCACGCCGGAGCATTTCAAACCACGTATTTATTTGCAAGGCTGCTGTGAAGACAGCCACGGATTGTCCGACACGCTGTTGTCAGTTCTGGCACTGCGTTCGGATGAGATTGTCGCGTCGCTCGCTGAGCACGCGGCACGGGACCGGCCGGCCAGCCGGAATTCAGCCCAACAAAAAAACGGGATGAGCGACGGCCGCATGGCTATCGCTCTTTGATAAAACCGCGGCCGCAAGAAAAGGCCGCATTGTGATTTGGAGCGACGGAAATGGAGTGGGCAACAGGGACGCGTCGGAATGCGATCGCGGCAGCGACGGGCATCGCCTTCTACGCAGCGGCGGCCGGATATGCGCACGCCCAGGCAGCAGCCCAGGGTACGCAGACCCAGGGCGCACAGCCGGATAGCAAGACACAACAAGGCGCAACGCCCGGAGACACGTTGCCTGCGATAACGGTCAATGCGGGATCGGAACGAGACGGCACGGTCGGGCTCGTGGCGAAACGCAGCGCGACGGGCACGAAGACCGATACGCCGATCAACGAGATCCCGCAGACCATCAACGTGATCACGGCCGCGCAGATGGAGCAGACCGGCGCGACCAGCATCAATGAAGCCTTGCGTTATACGCCTGGGTTTTCATCGTATGGAGCGGATGTTCGATCGGACTGGTACTCGGCGTTGCGGGGCTTCACGCCAAGCGTGTTCCAGGATGGGCTGCAGGTTCCCAACACGCTCAACCTGGCGAGCTGGCGCGTCGATCCCTACATGATCGACAGCATCACGATCCTGCGCGGGCCAACATCGGTGCTGTACGGGCAGGGCGATCCGGGTGCGATCGTGGACATTCAGAGCAAGCTCGCGAACGGCGAACGCGTGCGTCAGGTCGAGATGCAACTCGGCGACTACGCACGCAAGCAGATTGCGTTCGACATTGGAGACAAGATCGACAAGGACGGGACCTTGTCGTATCGGTTCGTTGGTGTAGGACGTGACGGCAACTCGCTGACGGGTCCGCATGCGGAGCAACGCGTATCGTTCGCGCCTTCAATCAAATGGCAGCCGACCGCAAGTACATCGCTCACGATTGCGGCGAGCTATTTGCAGGATTGGGGCGACGCATCGAACAACTTCCTGCCCGCCGAAGGCACCGTCCTGCCCAATCCCAACGGCAAGATCTCACCGGACCTGTACACGGGCGATCCAACGTATTCGTACTACCGCAAGAAAGAATGGTCGGTGGGTTATCAGTTCGAGCACAAGTTCGATCCCATCTGGACGTTCCGCCAGAACGTGCGCTGGATGCACCTGTCGCTCGATCAGGGCGCTGTATGGGGCGCCGGACTCGATGCCAGCGACCCGACGCAGCAGACCATGTCGCGTTATGCCGGCTTGTTCCAGCCGAACTACAGCCGCTTCGATGTCGACAATCAGGCGCAAGCGCGTTTTGGCACCGGTCCGGTCGAGCACACGCTTCTGCTCGGTTTTGAATACAACCGCCAGAACACCACAGACAGCGAATGGCTTGCGCAAGGGCCAAGCCTGAACATGTACAACCCGGTTTATACGCCAGTATCGACCGCGATCTTCGCCGGTCCCGATTCGTACGGGCAAACCAATACGCGTTCATCGATGGACAGCTTCGGCGTCTATGCGCAGGACCAGATCAAGTGGCAGCGCTGGGTGCTGACGCTCGGCGGCCGTCAGGACTGGAGCAACACGAAGCAGGACGACCTGGTCGCGGGTACGCAGTTCAAGCAGGACGATCATGCGTTCTCGGGACGCGCGGGGCTGGTGTTCCTCGGCGACTACGGACTGTCGCCTTACGTCAATTACGCGACATCGTTCAATCCGACGGTTGGCGTCAAGTTGGCCGGGGGCGGCCTGGCTGAACCCACGAAGGGCAAGCAGATCGAAGCGGGTCTGCGCTGGCAGCCGCCGAGCAAAAACCTGATGCTTAACGCAGCGGTCTATCAGATCAACCAGACCAACGTCCTCACGCCTGATCCAACCGATCCGACCAACACGTTTTCAATCCAGACGGGCGAAGTGCGTTCGCGCGGTATCGAGTTGAGCGCAGTCGGCAAGGTGACGCGCAATGTATCGGTGATCGCGGCATACGTGTATCAGGATGTGAAGAACATCAAGGCCAACGACGACTCGCTCAACAAGTGGCCGGTGTCGATTCCGTTGCCGCGCCAGATGGCTTCGCTCTGGGGCGACTGGACTTGGCATACGGGTCCGCTCACGGGTCTCGGTCTTGGCGCGGGCATCAGGTATCAAAGCGGACTGGCGGGCGCCTATGACAACTCGCTCTACGTGCCGAGCTACACCGTGTACGACGCCGCGATCCACTACGACACGCGTAACTGGCGCTTCGCGGTCAATGCGCAGAACATCTTCAACCGCACGTTCGTCAGCGGTTGCCAGTCGACATCGACGTGCTTCTACGGCAACCCGCGCACCGTGGTGGCGACCGCGAGATACGACTGGTAAGCAAGGTTTGATCTTCACGTGTTGAGCAGGAGCGCGCGGTGCATCCGGACCGCGCGTTTGCACCAAATCTCCCGATCTTCAATCCAACGTCATGTCGAAGAAAAAACTCGTTTATATCCTGTCGCTGAGGAACGCTGCCGCAGACCGTGCGGGGCAGCAGATCGAATACAAGGGCGGTCTTCGATACATGAAGTCGCCGCTCGAATTCCTGGTTGACCGCCTGAACACTACCCCGCTCGGCGATCACTACTCGCTGGAGGGCGTGATCTACGACGACGATCAAGGCTCGCCCGCGGATCGCGAAAAGCTCAGGCACTACGGTTTCTCGTGCCAGCCGGGCAAGCAGTGGATTTATCCGGCCCATTTGCGTGTGCAGGGCAAGGAGGCCAATGACTTGCTGCACGCAATTCCATCCACTTACAGGCGACTCGCGCGGCACGCGCCTGAGCGCGTGCCGCAAAAAAGCGCGTTCGAGCATCGCTTGCTTGAAAAGCTGCTCGAACTCGAAGCGGATTGTGTCGTGCTCGACGGACTTCTCGTGATCCTCGATGAACTCGTGCGTCCCGGTGCGGTGTTTCACCGGCGGATTGCGAACATTCATCCGGGTGTGACGCGCTTCGATTCGCCTTATGAACGTCGTGGTGCTTATGCGACGCTCGACGCGCTGCATGGCGCCCGCGGCGAAAAGGTGATCGACTGGAACACGATGCAGACCCAACCCGTCGCACCGGTGAACATGACGGGGGCGTCGTTTCATTACGTCGATAACGGCATCGACTCCGGCGAAGTGATCTTCGACGTGCTGAAGACACCGATTCATGCAGACGACACCATCCTCGAGCTGCGCTGGAACAATTTCAACCTGAGCCTTTTCCCCGCGCTGGAAGGCGGCCTTGCCGCGATGGCGGATCGCTTCACGAAGGTGGCGCTTTGACCGCGCGACCCGTGCATCCGCGCCACCCTCTGCACCTGACTCGCCAAACGCCGGAGATACGACGATGAACGTTTCTTATCATCCTGAAGCGATGGACGCCGAAAGCGCCATTGCCGATTGCACATTCACCGGATGGCACGCGGAGCTTGCGCCGGAAGCGTTATTGCCGGCGCTTGGAGAACTCTTCTGCGGGGAGCCTTCGCGTCAAGGCGCGACTGTCGCACTGTTCTTAGCCAAGGCAGACGCCCGGGCGCTCGACGCGTTCACCACCCGCGCGATTGCCGAAGGCGTGATCGATAGCGTCCAATCCTTCGATGACCATGTCCTGCTCACGACATCACGCAGGACCTTCTGGCAGCAACCGCGCCCGTGGCTGAAGGCAACTGCCTCGGGCGCCATGCCATCGACCTACACCGTAACGCAGGATCGTCGTCATCCGGTGCGCCCGCCGAATGCGAAAGGGACAATATACGAGCGTTATTTTCCGTTGATAGGCATGACGTTGAGCTTGCGCACGGTCGACCCGCAAGCCGACGCCGACGTCTTCAGCGAATGGATGAACCTCGATCGCGTTGCCTACTTCTGGGATCAGAAAGGCACGCGTGCGGAACATGCTGCGTATCTGGAAGAGCGGCTGGCGGACCCGCACATGCATCCGATGATCGGTTATTTCGACGACAAACCTTTCGGGTATTTCGAGTTCTACTGGGCGAAGGAAGATCGCCTGGGACCGTTCTACGATGCCGGCGATTTCGACCGCGGCCTGCATTTGCTTATAGGCGATGCGCAGTTTCAAAGCTCGGGCAAGCTCAAGGCGTGGTGGAGCGGGGTGCTTCACTACATGTTTATAGATGAACCTCGCACGCAGCGCCTGGTTGGCGAACCGCGTATCGATCATGTGCGGCATATCGCGTACATGCACAGGATGGGGTTTTATACGCTCAAGGAATTCGACTTCCCGCACAAGCGCGCCGCGCTCACGGTGCTGGAGCGGCAGACCTTCTTCGATACGTTCAAGTTCTGAGCACGGCTAGAACACGGCGATCATCACCACACCGATCGCCGCGAGCGCCGCGCCGCCAATGCGCAACCACGTGGCCGGCCGCACTTCGAATCCGAGCAGGCCGAAGTGATCCAGCAACACCGACGTGATAACCGCCGAAATCACCACGATGGTCGTGAACGTTGCCGAGCCGAGTTTTTTCGTGATGAGCAGCGTACACATCAGGAACAACACGTTGCACAGGCCGCCGATGTACGCCCACCAAGGGACATCGGCGAGTTTCGAAATGCTTGTCTTCAGCGGGAAGCCGAGAAAGGGCATGGCGGCAAGCAGGCAGGCCGCACCGATTGCATAAACAATGAAAGCCGCGACTATCGGCGCCTGGATCGTCTTGAGCAGCGCCGAGTTGCTGCCCGACTGCAGCGGATTGGAGATGCCGGCAAGGATCGCAAAGAACGCAGGAAGCCATTGCATGGACGCACGCTCACTTGTCTGAGAGACGGGCATCGCGGAAGGCGTCCGGGCCCGATATGGGTTCGAGCATGATCGGCCGGTTCTCTGCCGCCGACCGGTAGATCGCTTCCATGATGCGCTGGTCCTGCAGACCTTCTTCGCCGGGTGTTCCCGGCGTGCGTCCAGTCAGCACGCATTCGGCCATGTGGTCCATCTCCGCGCCGAACTGGTTTTTCTCCTCCGACACACGTTCTTCCGATACCTCGACATCCTCGCGTGCGGCAGACCTGTGATTCACGTAAAGCCGGATGCCTTTGTACGAGAACGCCGGGTCGAGCTTGACGGTCGCGGTCTGGAAGTGAAGCCTCGCGTGCCGCGATTCATGTGCGTCGTAGGCCGCTGAAAAACGCCCGACGACGCCTGATGGAAACCGCATCTGCCACGCGACATTCTCTTCGATCTCGGTGAAACGTACATCACCCGGCGTGCTCCACACCCACGCCATCACTTCGACGGGTTCTTCACCCGTCACGAAGCGCGCGAAGTTCAGGCAGTAAAGTCCGATGTCAGGCAGTGAACCGCCGCCCGCGAGCTTCGCTTCGTGACGCCACTGGCTTGCGTCATCCTGCACCTGGCCGTTGTGCGCTTCAATGATCTTGAGCTTGCCGAATTCACCCGAGCGCACCATTTTCGCGACGTCGCGATTGTGCGGCTCATATTGCAACCGGTAAGCGACCATCAACTTGACGCCGGCATCAGCGCAAGCTTCAACCATTTCGAGCGCCTCGGCCGACGTGTTGCTGAGAGGCTTCTCGCACAGCACGTGTTTGCCGATCCGCGCGGCCTGGATGACTTGCTCATGATGCATGCCGTTCGGCGTCACGATATAAACCGCCTGCACATCTGCATTGTGCGCAAGCTTGTCCCACTCGTCGTATGCGTAGACCGCGTCCGCCAGCACCCCATATTGCGCTGCAACGCGCCGGCCTTTTTCCTTATTGCCGGTCATGACGGCGGCAAGCTTGCATAGCTTGCACGACGCAAGCGCCGGCAGGATGGAGTCCAGACTGAGACGGCCTAGCCCAATGACGGCAAATCCCACGCGTTGTCCGGGTGCAAGCGGTGGGTCTTTAGGCGATGCACGCCGCTCGCTTGCGGCAACGAACGGTGGGCGCTCCTCCGGGTGATCCTGATTCGGTACGGACATGTGTGCTCCACAAGTCGATATTCAGGTTGTCGCCCGGCGTGGCCAGGCATCGATGATTTCGTGCAGCACGGAGCATTCCCGCGAATTCGCGTGACGAATGTCGATCGACGAAACTTGAACAGGTATTTGAATCCGGCAGCGAATGCAGGAGAATGGCAGCCGTTGCTTCACATCCGATCGAACGACCACTGTCAGAAAAGAGGAATCCATGAGCCAGATGAGACCCATCGAATACGCGGATGCCGCGCCGGAAGTGAAGGCCGTCTACGACGATATCAAGGAGAAACGGGGCGTCCCGGACGTCAACAACTTCTGGAAGTTCATCGCGCAGCATCCGCCAACGCTTGCGCGGACCTGGGACAGCATCAAGGACGTGATGGCGCCAGGCGCGCTCGATCCGCTCGTGAAGGAGTTGCTGTACGTCGCGGTGAGCGTAACGAACAATTGCGGCTATTGCGTCGCGAGCCACACGGCCGCCGCGCGTCGCGCAGGCATGACCGATGAGATGTTCGGCGAGCTGATCGCCGTGGTCGGCATGGCCAACGAGACCAATAGGCTTGCGGTGGGATACCGCGTGCCTGTTGATCCTGCGTTCGAGTGAGATTCCGATGACCACCGGATGGCGTATGTCCTACGCTTCGGAGCGAGGATGCGGCGCGTCGTCGAATGCGCCCCACACCGACTGATCGAAATTCACCATCGACCCGGTCATCATCCCTGAGTCATCGCTCGCCAGGAATGCAACGGCCCGCGCGGCTTCCTCGGGCGCAATCAGCCTTCCGAAAGGTTGCCTGGCCGCGGCCTGTTCAAGCCAGTCATCGGCGGCGCCGTGATAGTCCCGCTGAATCCGGTCCTCGCCGTCCGACGCCATCCATCCGAGGTTCAGGCCGTTCACGCGAATGCGGTTGCGCAACAACGCATACGCGGTGTTTTGCGTGAGCGTGGCGAGCGCGCCCTTCGATGCGCAATACGCCGCAATGAACGGTTGCCCCGCCATGGCCGACATGGAGCCGATGTTCACTATCGCCCCTTGGATATGCTCGCGCCGCATGACCTTGACTGTCTCCTGCATCAGGAAGAACGGCGCGCGAACGTTGGTCGCGAACATCCGGTCGAAGAGTGCGGGATCGGTATCGAGGATCGTGCCGCGATCAGTCAACGCCGCCGCGTTGACCAGGATATCGATACGGCCAAAGCGCGCGTCTGCTGCCCCGATCACCGCGCGGCAATCTTCAACCTGCGATAAATCCGCCTGCACGTAATGCACATCCGCGCCACTAGCCGCGCTCAACTCGCGGGCCTTGAGCTCGCCCTTGTCATGCGAGCGCCCGCAGATCACCACGCCCGCCGCACCGCGCTCAACGAACAACGCGGCGACCGCCGCGCCGAGTCCCTGCGTGCCGCCCGTGACCACGGCCACCTTGCCATTGAACTGTCCCATCGATTTCGTCTCCGTTGTTGGTAGATCCTGCGTTGCGTCCGATTCGCCCCAGGCCTGCTCAGTGGAAACGATATTCCAAATTTCGGAATGAAGAAGTATTCAGTGCGTGTCCTGTTTCGAATATTTCAGGCGATCACACAGGATGGTCCGCAACGCGTTGGCCTGCTTCCCAACGTGCTGGACCGCAACAAGTACGAAATCACGGCGTTCACCATCTCGAACGACTATGAAGGCATGGGTGTGCCGTGGCTTCGCAGCTTTGTCAGCGACACGCTCAAGAACCGCGAAGCAGACGGTTCCGCCGGTCACATCCATGAGCGATGAAGTTGCCCGACCGCACACGAAAGTGGTCCCGGTGCCGGTTCCAATCCAGCATCGGAAATAACATTATCCGGAATCGGTCGTTTTGCGCCGTGAAAGGCGTCTCTATACTTTGACGCTCGAGCTGCAGGCAATTCCGATTCCCGGACCCCGCGCGCACCAAACACCAGACAAGGAATGAAAGCATGACTTCAGCGCAGGGAGCTGCCTCGACATCTCGTCTCGATGCCGCATTGGCCGCCTTGCCGGCACTGGCGGAAAAGATCGGCGAAGACAGCGCTGCGCGAGAGTTGCGGCGCGAGCTTCCATTCGACGGTTTCGCGGTGTTTCGCAAGTCGGAGCTCGGCTTGCTGCGCATTCCGATCGAATGGGGCGGCCTTGGCGGGTCGCTCGAGGACTTGTTCCAGGTGATCGCCACGATCGGCGCAAAAGAGTCTAATGTTGCGCACGCATTGCGCATTCACTATGACCTGACCGAGTCGCTGTTGCTCGCGCCGAGATCGGAATTCAACGACAAACAAATTGGCCGCGTACTCGAAGGCGCGATTTTCGGCGGCGCTTCAACCGAGCGCGGCACGTCCCGCCCGGGCGAGATCGGCACCGTGCTGAAACGCGATGGTGAACACTTCCGGGTGAGCGGCAAGAAATACTATTCGACGGGAACCGCGTTCTCCGACTTCGCGCGCATCAATGTGCAAAACGAAGAGAACGAACCGGTCAGTATCGTCATTCCGGTCAATCGGGAAGGCGTGCAAGTGCTCGATGACTGGGACGGCATGGGCCAGCGGATGACCGCGAGCGGCAGCCTCGTTTTGGATAACGTCCAGGTGTTCGCACACGAAGTCATGAAGCGCGGTTACACCACGCTTGCGGGAAGACACGGCGGGGCGTTGCGGCAATTGCACCTGGTCGCGGTGGCTGCCGGCATCGTGCGCAATGTTGTAGCGGATGCCGAGAACTACGTACTCAATCATGGACGGCCGGTGCTGCACAGTCCGGCTGAATCAGCGCGCACGGATCACTTCATCCAGCAGGTCGTGGGCGACCTCGGGGCTCACAGTCACGCAATCGATGCACTCGTGCAACAGAACGCCCGCGTGCTCGATCGCTCGGCAAGTGCAATCCGCAATCAAGACGGTAACGCCGAAGAACGCGTGCTGCAAGGTGCGCTCGCCACCGCGAAGACGCAGATCGTGGTGAGCAAGCTGGCGTTGCACGCTGCAGAACGTCTGTTCGAGGCGGGCGGCGCATCGGCCACATCGCGCGTGCACAACTTCGATCGTCACTGGCGTAATCTGCGCACGATCTTCAGCCACAACCCGCTGCTGCACAAGGCGCGCGTGATCGGCAATTATCAGTTGAACGGCGACACGACCCATCTGACGGAAGGGCGCGTGTTCTGAACGATTTTCACGAAGGATCCATCGAGGAGATGCACGATGAGCGCAGCGCTGATTCACAATACCGATGCTATTGCCGTCACACCGTTATCCGCGCATATCGGGGCGGAGATTCATGGCGTCGACCTGACGCGGCCGCTCGGCTCCGGGCAAGTTGCTGCGATTCGTGCCGCGCTGCTCAAGTGGCGTGTCGTGTTCTTCCGCGAGCAATTCCTGACGCACGAACAGCACGTGGCGTTTTCAGCGCAGTTTGGAGCGCTGACGCTCGGGCATCCCGTATTCGGGCATGTCGATGGTCATCGCGAAATCTATTCCATCTCGAAGTTCAGGAAAGCAACGCGCTTTGAAGGGCCGTCGCTCCTGCGTCCGTGGACGGGCTGGCATACGGATGTCACTGCCGCGGTGAATCCGCCGTTTGCATCCATACTTCGAGGCGTGACCATTCCTCCATACGGTGGCGATACGCAATGGACCAATCTCGTGGTCGCGTACGAAAAATTGTCGGCGCCGCTGCGGGGTTTTATCGATGGCTTGCGCGGGATTCACAAGTTCACGGCGCCGGCGGGTGCAAGTGGAACCAATGCGTTCGAACAGGCAGTGAAAGAACGCACGCTGGTAAGCGAACATCCGCTCGTGCGCGTGCATCCGGAAACGGGCGAGCGTGCGCTTTACGTGAGTCCGAGCTTCCTGAAAAGCATTGTTGGCGTGACGCCCCGCGAAAGCCAGGCGATTCTCGAATTGCTCTGGGAACACGTGACGCGGCCGGAGTTTACGGTGCGCTTCAAGTGGGAGAAGGGCAGTGTCGCGTTCTGGGACAACCGCTCGACCGCGCACCTCGCGCCTTCGGATATCTTCGATCTGGAATTTGACCGGCAGTTGTATCGAACGACGCTTGTTGGCGATGTTCCGGTCGGACCGGATGGCCGTGCTTCAGTAGCGCTGGAAGGATCGCCGGTCGATGCCGCTGCGGCGGTTGAACTCAATTGACAGATCTGACAGATGGCGGGTGGCGTCGGGCTTTCAATCCCGACCCCACCCGCAACGTTACTCCGCGCCCACCGGCGCATTGAAATCCGCCAGGATATCGTCACGCAGTCGCACGAACGCGGGATCACTCTTCCGGCGCGGCCGCTCCAGTCCCACGTGCACCAGCTTGCTTATCCTTCCAGGCCGCGCCTGCATCACCACGACGCGATCCGCCAGGAACACAGCCTCGTCAACATCGTGCGTCACGAGAACCATGGTGATGCGTTCGCTCTCCCAGATGCGTTGCAGCTCGTTTTGCATCCGGCTGCGGGTAAGCGCATCGAGCGCGCCGAAGGGTTCATCGAGTAGCAACAGCTTTGGACGATTCACGAGCCCGCGCGCAATCGATACCCGTTGCGCCATGCCGCCCGACAACTGATGCGGATGATGTCCTTCATACCCCTTCAGTCCAACCAGTTCGATATGCTCGGCCACGGCGCGGCGCTTTTCCTCTTTGCTTCGCCCCGAGTTCCTGAGCGCGACGGCAATGTTCTGTTCGACATTGAGCCACGGGAACAGCCGATGATCCTGGAACACGAGTCCACGCGCGAGGTCCGTGGTGCAGATGCGCTCCCCGCCGAATTCGATATCGCCGTCGAACTGGTCGTCGAGGCCCGCGATCAGGCGCAGCAATGTGGACTTGCCACAACCGCTCGCACCGACGATCGCGACGAATTCGCCGCTGCTCACGTTCAGGTCTATGCCATCCAGTACCGGCGGCACGTTGATATCGCCCGCAAAACGCTTCGCTACACGATGCAGGTTGAGCTGATTCGCCCGGGTTGCGGCAAGAGTCGCCATAAGTTCGGAATCCATATGAAGTAAGAAACAGCGGGAATCAGGCGGTCGGATCGCGGAACCAGCGCCGCTGCACGGCACGCGCCAGAGAGTTCAACGCCCACCCGGTGATACCGATCACGATCACGCCGAAGACCACGAGATCCATGCGGAACTGTTCGCTGCCATCGACCAGCGTATTGCCAATGCCGCTGCCGGCAACCAGCAGATACTCGGCGCCGAGCGTCGCGAGCCACGAATAGATCAGCGCGAGATAGACGCCTGTGAAGATGGACGGCAAAGCCGCGGGGATCACGATGCGCGTCACCGTTTGCCATTTGTTATAGCGAAACACGCGCCCTACATCGAGCAGTTCGGGCGCGACCGCGCGAATGCCATCGCTCGTGTGCGCCACCACGGGCACAAGCGCTGCCAGCGACAAGAACACGACCTTGGCGAGATCGCCGAGACCGAACCAGACCGAGATCAGCGGGATCCACGCAAACAGGGAAACCTGTTTGAACGTATTGAAGCTCGGCCCGACAAGCCGGTTGGCAAAAGGCGACACGCCAAGCAATGCGCCCAGCGCAAGTCCAAGGCTTGCACCGAGCGTAAATCCTGTCAATTCGCGCGCAAGCGATGCGGAAAGCGCGCGCCACAATGCGCCGGTTCTGACCTGATCGACCGCGGTATGCCAGACCTGCGCAGGCGAAGTCATCATGCCGTGTCCCGTCACCGTGTTGCGCGACAGATACCACCAGGCCGCGAAGGCCGCGACTGGAAAGACCCAGCCGCGCCAACGGCCGTTGTTGCCCGAAGCATCGGCGCCGGTAATGGCGCCGGAGCCGGATTCGAGTTCAAGAGACGATGCAGACATAAGCCAGCTCCTTCATGCCAGCCGTGGCGGCGATAACCTGTTCTCGAGCAGCGTGAGCAACCGGTCTGCCGCATAACCGATCGCACCGACAATCAGCACCGAGGCAAGCACGAGATCCAGTTGAAACAACTGGCGCCCGTACACGATCAAATATCCCAGTCCTTCCGACGAAGCCACCAGTTCCACGACTACAAGCGTCAACCACGCCTTAGTGAATGCAAGACGAATTCCGGTGCCGATCACAGGCACGGCCGATGGCAGGACCACGCTGAATATCTTCTGAAAGGGGGAGTACTTGAAGACGCGCGCAACGTCGAGGTAGGCGGGGGGCGTCTTTCGAAATCCCTGCAGCGTGCTGAGCGTGACGGGCACCAGTGCCGCATGTCCAATCAACAGATACTTGAGCGGCTCGCCGATCCCGACCACGATCATCAGGAAGGGCAGCCACCCGAGAACCGGCACCTGGACCACGGCGTTGAAGCTCGGAAGAATGTACGCCTCAGCGGTGCGCGACAAACCGAGCAAACCGCCCAAAAGCAAACCCAGCACAACGCCACCCGCAAACCCGATCGCGACGCGCGAGAGACTTGCGCTCACGTGCATCCATAGGTCACCGGTTCTGGCGAGACCGCTGAGGGTATCGAAGACAAGCACGGGCGACGGCAGGATCTGCGCCGAGATCCAGCCGTAATGCGAGCCGAGTACCCATGACAACGCGACCGCAGCGGGCAGCAGCCACGGCAGCGCAGTCCAGCCGATCGAGCGTGCGGCAAGCACGGCACGGCGGTCTGCATGAAGTGTTTCAGATGGACTGCCGGGCAATAAAGCGCGGGCAATGCTATTTGCCATGGTCGGATTCTCCGTGGAATGCGTGCAGCAGCTAATGCGCTTACGATGTGATCGGCTTGCCGGAGGCGTCGAAGCGTGGCCAGTAGTTCTCCAGCTTCAAGGTCTTCAACGCCTGGTCGAGGTACTTCGGTTCGAACCAGCCGTTCACGGTGACAGGTTGACGGATCAGGTTCAGGCGCAAGGCGTCATCTGCAACGGATTGATAGCGGGCCACAATAAAAGGATCGAGCAACGGCGAACTGCGGTCCTTAAGCGACTGGTTTGCGTACTCCGATTCCCACGATTCCACCGGCACGCCGCTCTTCGCCCAGAGCGTGAACAGCGCACCTCGATTCGGTTCTTCCGATGACCATTGCGCCGCCTGGACCACCGACGTCACGACTTTTTGAACGACGTCCGGGTGATCGCGCTCGAAGTCATCGAGCACGAGCAGATGCGCCTGACGTGTGTACTGCAGGCCGCCATCACGTGACGCATAGATGATTTTCGCGAGTCCCTGGCGTTGCAACTTGAAGAGCTTGAAGTCGAGGAACACGGCATCGACGCCTTTCGATGCCAGCGCTGCTTGCGAAGCGGCATCGTCGAGATTGATGACACGCAGGTCCTTTTCGGACAATCCGTTGACCTTCAGGACGTTGTCGGCGACGAGTTGAAGATTGGTGCCTCTGAATATCGCGACCCGCTTGCCCTTGAGGTCCTTCACAGTCTTGATGTCGGAATCGGGCGGCACGGCGAGATAAACACCAGTACGTACATTCGATTCAATCAGCAACTTGGTCTTGAGTCCGTTCGCTCGCCCGAGTACGGCGGGCAGATCGCCCTGATAAGCGAAGTCGATCTGATGGTTTGCAAGCGCTTCGTTGACAGCGGGCCCGGCGCCCTTGAAAAAGAGCCACTGGACCTTGATGCCGTCGGGCGCGAGTGCATCTTCAACGCGATGCTGCAATTGCGCCGTCGCCGCGGGCGAGCCGCCGAAGACTGGCGGGTCGCCATAACCTTGCGTGGCAACGCCGATTCGCACTACTGCCGGTGCAGCAGCAAACGCACCGGTGACTGCGGCCAGACCGAGCGTGACCAGAAGGGTGCGAATCAATAGCCGTGTCGTCATGTATTTGAATGAAAAGAGGAGGGAGGGCTGCGCTGGGTAGAATCAGCGCGGCTGCAGCGGACTTAATGAGCACCGCGTAACGCACGGCTGCGCTTGCCGTCGATACCGACCGGAACATCGCCGTGGACCGTCGCGCGACGCACGACACGGCGCGCGCTTTCATCGTAGTCAGCGACTGCGTAGTGCTGCGTTGCCCGGTTGTCCCAGATGGCGACATCGCCCTGGTTCCAGCGCCAGCGCACCGTGTTTTCGAGGCGGGTGATGTGATCGTGGAACAGTTCTTTCAGGCGGTCAGAATCGCGTTGCGACAAGCCGACGAAACGCTGCACGAAGTGACCGAGCACGAGACTGCGCTCGCCGGTTTCCGGATGCACGCGAACTACCGGATGCTCGGTCTCATACACCGTCGAGGTGAATTGGTCGCGATACGCAAGCTCGGCGTCGGTGCTCGGCGCGCTGCGGTTCGCCGCGTAGTCGTAGGTGTTCGTGTGGATTGCCCGCAATGAATCGGCAAGCGCGCGCAGCGGCTCCGGTAGCCGTTCGTAGGCTTCCACGGTGTTCGCCCAGACCGTGTCGCCGCCAGCGGGCGGAATCACCACGCCGCGCAGGATCGAGATCTTCGGATAGGCCTCGACAAAGGTGACGTCCGTATGCCACGAATTCGCGCGATTGCCGTTCTTCGAGTCGAGTTCGAGCAGGCGGCTGGTGTTCGCAACCGACGGCACCGTAGGATGCGCCACCGTCTCGCCAAAGAGCCTGGCGAAGGCTTCCTGTTCGGCATCGTCGAGATGCGATTGCCCGCGAAAGAAGATGACCTTGTGCTTGAGCAGCGCCGCGTTGATTGCGGCGTGCGTGGAGCTGTCCAGATCCGAGCCGAGACGCACGCCACGGATTTCGGCGCCGATCCGGCCGCCGATCGCATGAATGTCGAGTTCGAGAGAGGGCTCAGCTTGCACTGCAGAGGTAGCAATGAGTGTCATCGGATGTTCCTTTTAAAGGTGGAATGGCTTTTCTCATCGACGATGGCGAAAAGCTGTGGCGCCGATAAATTGAAGCATCCGGACACGTGCGCGGCAACGAAGCGATTGGACTAAGCTTTACAGCTCGGATGCGGGAATCGATAGCACCGGCGTCTAAACCGCCAACGCCGCCTGCCGTTCGGTTTCATGACGATTGACCGGCCGCCTGAGCCCGAGATTTTCGCGCAGCGTATGGCCTTCATAGTCGCTGCGAAACAATCCACGACGGCGCAGCTCCGGCAGCACCAGCTCGATGAAGTCGTCGAGTCCGCCGGGTAACGTCGGCGGCATCACGTTATAGCCGTCTGCACCGTAGTTGACGAAACGCTCCTCGAGCTGGTCGGCAATATCCTGTGCAGTCCCGACGAGTTGCCAGTGACCGCGTGCACCGGCAACACGCAGGTAAAGCTGCCTGATGGTGAGGTTCTCGCGCCTTGCGAGTTCTATCGTCAGAGCCTGACGGCTCTTGCTTGCGTTGGTTTCGGGCAACTCGGGAATCGGGCCGTCGAGGGGATAATCGGATAAATCGATACCACCGGTCAGGCCCGACACAAGCGCGAGGCCGACCACGGGATCGACCAGCGACTGCAGCGCTTCGAACTTTTCTTGCGCTTCGGATCGCGTGCGCCCGACGATCGGGAACACGCCGGGCATGATCTTGAGATCGTCCGGCTGACGGCCATGTACCGCAAGACGGCCCTTCACATCGGCATAGAAGTCAATTGCATCCTGCAGCGTTTGCTGGGCGGTGAAGATCACTTCCGCAGTGCGCGCGGCGAGGGCGCGGCCGGACTCGGACGATCCCGCTTGCACCAGGACCGGTTGTCCCTGCGGCGATCGCGCTACGTTGAGCGGTCCCTTGACCTGGAAGAAGCGGCCCTTGTGATCGAGCACGTGGCGCTTGTCAGGATCGAAGAAGCGGCCGGTATCTTTGTTGCGTGAGAAGGCGTCGTCTTCCCAGCTATCCCATAGCGCACGCACGACGGTAGCGAATTCGTCCGCGCGTTCATAACGCTCGGCGTGATCGAAATGTTTATCGCGATTGAAATTCTTCGCTTCGTATTCGCTCGATGACGTCACCAGGTTCCAGCCCGCGCGTCCGCCGCTGATATGGTCGAGCGACGCGAACTTCCTTGCCACGTGATAGGGCTCGTTGAAACTGGTCGATGCCGTTGCGACAAAACCGATCCGCGTGGTCACGGCAGCGAGCGCTGACAGCAGGGTGATTGGTTCGAACTGCGCGATATAACTGTGAGCGGTGCGGCTGAGGAAGTCGAGATTGTCGCCGCGTGTGCCCACGCCGTCGGCGAGAAAAATCAGGTCGAACTTCGCGGCTTCGGCGGCCTGTGCAAGCTGTACGTAATGCCCGAAGTTGATGCCCGCGTCTGCCTGACTGTCGGGATGACGCCACGCTGCAATGTGATGTCCCGACGGATAAAGGAAAGCGCCGAGGCGTAGGTGTCCGGTTCGTTTTGGCATTGTGCGTGGCGGTGACGTTAGGGCTGAGGCGGGTCTCTCGCCACGCGACGATTGCGACGGACGGTGGCATCGAGTATGGAAGCTGCAGCGTCGATTCGTCCGCGGTTACCTCAATCGATCCGCTGCATGCGAGTCCGATCATAACGAGCGACGCAACGCAGTGGAACCGAGCATTGCTTCGATCGTTTCCATGCGTGGTGATTAACGCCTGAATGCTGGCTTACAGGTGCGACGCTCGTCTCAACCCGATGGTCGAACCCAGTTGATCGGTAACGGTGCTCATCGGTTGGCATGTGTTCGCGGCGCTCGCACATCATTTCGTATTCCAGATGCCACCCTGACCCGCATGATCCGGTTTTCGCGCGAAAGGTAGCGGGGCTGGAATCTCGAACATTTGTCCACTAGTGCATAATCGGGGCGCGGTCAGTCTGTCATCGCGCATCGGCGTTCGATCAATCCGAACCGGCGCCCAACGGACGCCCTTGCTTTCAATCGAGCTGCTTGAGAGCTGATTTCGTTTTTTGCTCCGCGTCACGTGACCCGAGCCGGCGAATGTAAGAGGCTGCACATCGTCACGGGGGCATCGGTGACAACCATCGGCACAAGAATCGAAGAACAGCCGGCATCGTTCACTGTAGTGGGCATCGGCGCGTCAGCCGGCGGCCTCGAAGCCATCTCCGAGTTGCTCGCCGGCATTGCACCGGCGAGCGGCATGGCCTTTCTCGTGGTCCAGCATCTGGCGCCGCTGCGGCCAAGCCTGCTCCCGGACATCCTGTCGAAACAGACTGCGATGCCGGTTATCGAGGCGCGCGACGGCATGAGCATCGAGATCGACCACGTTTATGTCATCCCGCCCAACGCCAGCATGTCGGTCGCGGAGCGCCAGATCAGGTTGCGGCCGCGCGGAGAGACACTCGGCCCGCCAATGCCGGTCGACGATCTGTTCGATTCGCTTGCCGCCGATCTGGGCGTCGATGCTATCGGCGTGATCCTGTCCGGCAACGGCTCGGACGGCGCGCTCGGGCTGCAAGCCATTCAGGGCGAAGGCGGCATCACCTTCGCGCAGGACCCGGCTTCGGCCCGGCACAGCAGCATGCCGCGTGCGGCAATCGGCCTTGGCTGTGTCGACAGCGTGCTGTCGCCGTCTGATATTGCCCGGGAAATCGGGCGCGTTGGCCGCTACCCGAAGCGCGCGCTTGACCAGCTCGAATTGATGGGACCTGCCACCGATCCTGGCGACCAGAGCTTGCGCCCTCTATTCCGGCTACTGCGCAACGCGTGCAATATCGACTTTACCTACTACAAGCGCGGTACCGTCCAGCGCCGCCTGTCCCGCCGCATGGCGCTGCGCGAGCTGACCTCGGTGAACGACTACGTCACGCTGCTCGATTCCGATCCCGTCGAAACGCAAGCGCTCGGGCGTGACCTCCTGATTCGCGTGACCGAGTTTTTCCGTGATCCGGACACGTTCGACGAACTGGCCCGGACCGTGTTTCCGCGATTGATCGGCGCTTTGCAATCACCTGATCTGCCCGACTCCCGCGCGCCCATCCGAATTTGGGTGCCGGGATGTGCAAGCGGCGAAGAGGTCTATTCCATCGCGATCTGCCTGATGGAATACCTCGACGGGCGCGGTTCCAATATGCAAATTCAATTCTTTGGCACCGACGTCAGCGTCGATGCGCTGAAGACCGCGCGCGCCGGCCGCTACATCGAGAACATTGCGCGCAACGTGTCGCCCGAGCGCCTCGAGCGTTTCTTTGTTCGCGATGGCGATCACTATTGCGTAGACAAGTCGATCAGAAGTCTCTGCACGTTTGCCTGTCACAACGTCGCAACCGACCCGCCGTTCTCGAGGATCGACCTGATCAGTTGCCGCAACTTGCTGATCTACCTCGACCCGATGCTTCAGCGCAACGTCATGCCGTTGTTTCACTACGCATTGGCGCCTGATGGTGTCCTGATGCTCGGACCCTCCGAATCGGTTGGCGCATCTTCTGAGCTGTTCAGCGTCATTCCGAGCGTGGCGAGCAAGCTCTACATCAAAAAGCCCCGCCCGGGAAGACCGCGAATGGGCCTTCCCGCAACGAGGCCGACGCCGCAAATGAACATCGCTGCAACGCCGCTGGTCAGCGGCCGCGAAAATGCCTCGCGCGCTGAGTTGTTGCGACGCGAAGTCGATCGCATGACACTCGCGCGATACACCCCGCCAAGCGTGCTGTGCGATGAAGAGTTGAACATTCTCGAATTTCGCGGCGATACCGCGGCCTACCTCGTCAATCCAAGCGGTCCGCCGACCAGCAGTCTGAAGCGGCTGGCGCGCCCCGAGGTCTTCCTTGCCGTAGATGAGGCCGTCAGGCAGGCGCGCCTTGGAGCCACGGTGATTGCGAGGAACGGACTGCGCCTGAACAATACGGCAGGCGGCGGACGGGCAAACATGGTTGCGCTCGAGGTGCATCCGGTCCAGATAGCCGACGTCCCCGGCCGGTTTTTCCTCATCTATTTCGAGGCGCCTGCAGAACGGGCCGCCACGCTGCGCTGGGCCAGCCGCGAATCGTTGATGAAGATGGCCGGGCAGGCCTTCCGAAATGCAACGGGACGCTCGGGTCGGACGAGCCACGGCGACAAGGATATCGAGATCGCGCGACTGGGTGCCGAGCTCGAAGGCAGCCACCGGCATCTCCTGGCCATGGTCGAGGAACACGAGACCGCGCGGGAAGATCTTCGGGCAAGCGAGGAAGAACTGCTGTCGAGCAACGAGGAATTCCAGAGTACCAATGAGGAACTGGAAACCGCGAAGGAAGAGCTGCAATCCGTCAACGAAGAACTGACGACCACTAACGACGAACTGCGTTATCGCAATCACGAACTCAAGAGCGCCATTGACGAGGCCGCTCGTGCCCGCGATTTCGCACAGGCGATTGTCGAGACCATGTCGGAGCCGTTGCTCGTGCTGGAGGCGGATCTCAAGATCACGCTCGCCAATGGCGCGTTTTATCAAACGTTCCAGACTTCGCCGGACCAGACCATCGGCACCAAGCTGTATGACCTTGGCAACGAGCAGTGGAACATCCCTGCGTTACGGGAGTTGCTCGAAGATCTGCTTCCGCAACGAACGACGGTCCGCGACTTCCAGATCACGCATGAATTTCCCGGCATCGGTTTGCGCACGATGCAACTCAACGCAATGCGGGTTGCATGGCCGGCGCAAGCGCTGATCTTGCTGACCATCGCCGATGTGACCCGGCAGCATCAGGCGTTCGACCGGCTGCAATCCGCCGATCAGCAGAAGGACGAATTTCTCGCCATGCTCGCGCATGAGTTGAGGAACCCGCTTGCGGCCATTCGCAACGGCTTGCAGGTCTGGGGAAGTGGCAACGCGGACATGGAGGCGCAGACTCTCGCTCGTGAGGCTGCACAGCGGCAACTGGATCACGAGATCCGGCTGGTCGAGGATCTGCTGGATGTATCGAGAATCACGCGCGGCATCATTGTTCTGAAGTCCGAGAAGATCGATCTGGTCGAGACCGTGCATCGTGCGGTGGAAGCCATGCGCACGGAATTCGAGGCGTACCGGCACGAGGTCACGTTGGCGCTGCCTATGGACGTATTGCCGATCGCGGCGGACGCAATGCGCATCGAGCAAGTCGTGGTCAACCTGCTCGGCAATGCAATCAAATACACGCCCCCGGGCGGCCACATCCGAATCTCGGTCGAACGGCATTTCGATGATGCGCTGTTGACGCTCGCCGACGACGGCATTGGCATGTCGGCCGAGCTGATCCCCACGATCTTCGACATTTTCGTCCAGGCGGAGCGTTCTCTCGACCGCAAGGCGGCGGGCCTGGGGCTTGGGCTGGCGCTGGTGCATCGGCTGGTCGAATTGCATCACGGCAGCGTGCATGCGTTTAGCGAAGGGCTCAACCGGGGCAGCAAGTTCGTGGTGCGCCTGCCTGCGTTGCCGCGCGGCACCGTTCCGGATGAACCGCTGCACGCGGCGATCCATGCTGCGCCGGAGTTTGGGAGCATGCGCATCCTTGTTGTCGATGACAATGTGGATGCGCTGGAGAGCAGCGCGGCGCTGTTACGTATCGATGGTCACGTGGTGCAGACCGCGCGGGATGGCGCCACCGCCTTGCGCTGTGCCGTCGAGTTCAGCCCCGACGTTGTCCTGCTCGATATCGGCCTGCCGGAGATGGACGGGTATGAGGTCGCACGGCGCTTGCGGTTGCTGCCGGAACTGCACGACACCTTGCTGATTGCGCATAGTGGTTACGGCGAGGAAGAGCATCTTCAGCGTGCCCGCGAGGCAGGCTTCGATCACCATCTGGTAAAGCCTGCCGACCTCAGTCAACTGAGCGCGATCATCGCGGTTTGTCGTGAAAGAGGTTTTCCGATGGGGAATCATTAGAGGAGCGGATGCCCGGTGAACTACTACGCTGCCCCACACTGACTTATCCACAGATTCTGTTGGCAAGGCTGTGGAGAAGTCCTGGGAACACGCGGCAAGGCATTGATTTCAATCGGATGTATCGGTGTGCTCCGCGCCGACTATAATCGCCGCGATCTTTCACAAGTTTGGTTTTATCGTCATGAATTCCCAGTCAATCTTTTTACTCAACACTGCAGCCGCAGTGGTGCTGACCACCGCCATGAGCGCGTGCGCATCGCAGGAAAGTGCGCAAGGGCCTAACCGTGTCGGTTTGGCAAACCCCGCTTCCAAGTACTGCATCAGCCTTGGGGGAAAACGCGAAACACGCAAGGATGCCGCCGGCAACCAATCGAGCGTCTGTCACTTGCCCGACGGCACGACCATCGACGAATGGGCGCTTTATCGCCGGGATCATCGGCAGCCGTGACCGATAGCCGCATGTCATAATCCGCGCAGACTTATCCGCGGATAACCGGGCGCGACATGTTGAGCCGTTTTTATCGAAAGATTGGCAGCCTGCTGGGATTGCTTGCGATCCTCATGGCAACGCTTGCGCCAACGGTTTCTCACAGCCTGGCGGCAAATCATCCAGGCGATGGCATGCAGGGCGAGCATTGTTCAATGCCGTCCATGCAGGGTGCATCGGCCGAAGGCAAGCCGGACGCCGATAAACACACCCAAATGTCCGACGGCCAGGACTGCGCATACTGCAGCTTGCTCGCTCACATGCCCGCTGTGCCAACTGTGCAGGCGCTGTTCGCCACCACGATCCGGCTGACACAACATCAAGTTGCCACGCGCTTTGAAAGCGTCGTGCGCGTCGAGCCTTACACCTTCGTCCAGCCTCGCGCGCCACCCGTTTTGTCCTGATCTGACTCCACAAATACATAGCCGGGTCGCACGCCGTATCAACGGCGTGCGACGGCTTGACGACGACCTGTCACCAGACTAAACGGACCATCATGCGAACCCTTTCAACGCGCAGCGCGGCGCCGCTGCTTGCGTCGTCGATTCTTTCGACTGCCGCTACCGCCTGCTTCCTGATTCCATCTCTAGCCCACGCACATGCGGTTGCGGGCGACCGAGTCTTTCCATCAACCCTGTCAGTAGACGACCCCGGTGTCGGCGATGAAGCCAATTTCCAGTACGGTCATCAACGCGTACCGGGAGACAACGGCGATCAAAGCATCAATACCTTCGATGCCGAATACGACAAGCTCATTACGCCACGGTTGGCGGTATCGGTGGGCGAGACCTATGTGATGCAGAACAACCCGAAGGCGCGCGGTTTTGACAACCTCGATGTCGGCGTGAAGTACCTGCTCTACGTGAACGAGGCACACGAGTTCATGACATCGGTTGGCCTGGATGCCGAGATTGGCGGCACAGGAAGCCACGCCATAGCCGACAGCTTCTCGACGCTTTCGCCGACCATCTTTGCAGGCAAGGGCATGGGCGATCTCCCCGATTCGCTCGCCTACCTGCGCCCGATCGCCATCACCGGCGAAGCCGGTCCCGCGCTGACCACGGGCGCCGGCCAGCCGAATGCGTTCAATTACGGCTTCACCGTTCAATACAGCCTGCCGTACTTGCAGCAGCACGTCCATGACCTCGGTTTGCCGCAACCGCTGTCGAATATCGTCCCGCTGGTTGAAGTTCCGTTGTCCCGCAGCCAGGGGCAGACCACCGGCACCGTGAACCCGGGTTTCATCTGGATCAACCGCTATGGACAGTTCGGCGTGGAGGCACAGATCCCGATCAACCGGGCGAGCGGATCGCATGTAGGCATTCTGGTCCAGGCCCATATTTTCTTCGATGACGTCGCGCCGAACACCATCGGCAAGCCGCTGTTCCAGTAACGAGGATATCCCCGATGAAAACCAGACATTCAATCACGCTTGCCGCCGGACTGTTGTCCGCCGCCACCGCATTCGCGCACGTGTTCCCGCAAAAGCAGGAGCCGGGAGCGGGTGCGTCGGTGGCGTCGCCCGCGCAGGTGAAGATCACATTCGATGGGCCGCTGGAACCGGCGTTCACCACGCTCACAGTCACCGACGCCGCCGGCAAGCAGGTCAATACGGACAAATCGACGGTCGATGCCCAACAGCCGACGGTCGCTACCGTCGCGCTGCCGGCTCTGCCGGCCGGGCATTACATCGTGCATTGGGCGGCGGTAGCGGATGATGGGCATAGAACGCACGGCGATTATCCGTTCGATGTGAAATAAAACCCGTTCGGGGTTCATCGCCAGCCTTGATCGGATTTATGGCTGCAGGGCCGCGTGCTCAATCGCGGCTCTTGCCCCTTTGTTCAATTGCACGACCGCCGCAATCAGCTCATGGCGAAAGGTTTTACTCGATGCCAGCTCGGCGTCGAATACTTCGCGGCATCCAAGCATGGCATCAATAAGTCCTTCCGGCGTATTGCCAGCGCTTTCCACCAATGATGCGAGCCTTGCAGCCATCGGATCATTGATCGAAAAGGTGGAACCGTCGTCAGCGCGGCCGCGCAAGAATACGAACCACGCTGCCACGCAAAGGGCGAGTCGCGCGATCGATTCACCCCGCGCCAATCGCGCTGAAATCGTCCCCAGCAAGCGCGGCGGGATCTTTTGACTTCCATCCATTGCGATCTGCGCACAGCGATGCTTGAGCGCCGGATTCGAATAACGTGCCAACAACGCATCGCGATACGCCATTAGATCGAACGTGCGCGGAACAGTTAGCGTTGGTGCGATCTCGTGTGTCATCATCGCGTGGATCAGCGTTCGCATGGGCGCGAAAGACATGGCTTCATCGATAGTCGCAAAACCGCCAAGCATGGAGAGATAAGCAAGCGTGGAATGCGTGGCGTTCAGCATGCGCAGCTTGGCGAGCTCGAAAGGCATGACGTCATCCACCAACTGCGCGCCGACGCTGTCCCAAGCGGGCCGTCCAGCCGGAAAGCGATCCTCGATCACCCATTGGCGGAACGGTTCGCACGGGACCGGCGCGTCGTCGCGCAAGCCCAGTGCGCTCAATGCGGCATCGCGATCAGCATCCGTTGTGGAAGGGACGATGCGGTCCACCATCGTGGATGGAAACGCCACCTCGCGTTCGATCCATGCGGCGAGGTTTGTATCGAGTGCGCTTGCATATGAGCAGACGACTTGCCGCAATGCTGCGCCGTTGTGCGAGAGGTTGTCGCACGAAAGCACGGTGAACGGCGCTATGCCCGCAGCACGTCGCGCACGCAGAGCGGCGACCAGGATACCCGGGACGGTGCCTGGCTCGTCGGGGTTGTGAAGATCATGCGCGACGCCGGGGTGCGCCAGGTCGACGTCGCCGGATGTTGGATCGCGGCAATATCCCTTCTCCGTCACGGTCAGCGAGACGATGCGAACGTTGGTATTGGCGAGCAATTCGAACAGGCGAATGCGATCGTGCGGCATGGCAAGCACTTCAAGCAACGCACGCACGACGGTCGTTTTCACACCATCAGGTCCGCGTTCCACCACGCTATATAAACCGTCTTGCGCCATCAATGCGTCGCGCTTGGTGACGTCGCCCTGCAAAGTGACGCCGCATATCCCCCAGTCGCCACCGGCGGCGAGCATGGCTTCTTCCGTATAGACGGCCTCGTGCGCCCGATGAAAGTTGCCGATGCCCAGATGCACGATGCCAATGGATGGCTCCCGCCACCCGCGTCCAAGCACATGACTCTCCTTGAGCGATGCCAGCGCATCGCGACAAAGCCTTGATCTAGCGTTCATTTGATAACCCCAAGCCGGGAAAACCCTTGATTGACGTCTGCGTCTACTTGTATGGTAGCATCATTTCCAACGATAAAATCTCAAGGAAAGCCCCATGAAAATTGTCCGTGCCGACGTCATCGTCACATGTCCGGGCCGCAATTTCGTCACATTGAAAGTAGTGACGGACGAGGGGGTCTACGGCATTGGCGACGCCACGTTGAATGGCCGCGAACTGGCCGTGGCGTCTTACCTGAAGGATCACGTTTGCCCGATGCTGATCGGGCGTGATCCGGGTCGTATCGAAGATATGTGGCAGCTTTTATACAAGGGCGCTTACTGGCGGCGCGGTCCGGTGACCATGACCGCCATCGCGGCGGTGGATGTGGCGCTGTGGGACATTCTCGGCAAGGTCGCGAACCTGCCGCTGTACAAGCTGCTCGGCGGCGCATCGCGTGAAAGCGTGATGGTGTACGGACACGCAACAGGCCGCGATATTTCCGAAGCGCTCGACCGCTATGCGGACCATGTAGAGCAGGGCTACCAGGCGATCCGCATTCAGTGCGGCGTGCCGAACATGCGGTCGGTTTATGGCGTATCGAAGGGCTCGGGCATGTACGAACCTGCGACCAAAGGCGTGGTGGAAGAGCAGACGTGGTCATCGGAAAAGTATCTCGACTTCGTGCCGAAACTCTTCGAGGCAGTGCGCGACAAGTTCGGCTTCGATACCCATCTGCTCCACGATGTACATCACCGTCTCACACCCATCGAAGCCGCGCGTCTCGGCAAGTCGGTCGAGCCGTATCGGCTCTTCTGGATGGAGGACCCCACGCCCGCCGAGAACCAGGCCGGTTTCCGCCTGATCCGCGAGCACACCGTGACGCCGATTGCCGTTGGCGAAGTGTTCAACAGCATCTGGGACTGCAAGCAGCTCATTGAAGAGCAACTCATCGATTACATCCGCGCGACGCTCACGCATGCCGGCGGTATTACCCACCTGAAGCGCATCGCGGATTTCGCTTCGCTTTATCAGGTGCGCACGGGTAGTCATGGACCATCGGATTTGTCGCCTGTCTGCATGGGCGCCGCATTGCATTTCGACTTGTGGGTGCCGAACTTCGGCGTGCAGGAATACATGGGTTTTCCGGCGGAAGCGCTCGATGTTTTCCCGCACGCATGGACGTTCGAGCGCGGCGCGATGCATCCCGGCGATGCACCCGGCCACGGCGTCGACATAGATGAAGAACTCGCCGCACGCTATCCGTATGACCCGGCGTACCTGCCGGTTGCACGTCTCGAGGACGGCACGCTCTGGAACTGGTGATCCGCATCGCCTGAGCAGAATCATCGCGTCGAACATCAATATCAACGGAGTCTCACATGCTTGCAGCCGTCCTTCACGAACCGAAACGCTTGCGTATCGATGAAGTCGATGCCCCTCAACCCCAACCCGGCCAGGTCCAGATTCGCGTGCGCGCGGGTGGTATCTGCGGGTCGGACCTGTCGTATTACTTCAAGGGCAAAAGCGGCGACTTCGCGGTGCGCGAGCCATTCGTGCTGGGTCACGAAGTTGCGGGCGAGATCGCCGCACTTGGCGCTGGCGTCAGCGGTTTGCGCGTCGGCCAACGCGTCGCCGTGAATCCGGGGCTCAACTGCGGCGAATGCCGGTTCTGCGTGAAGGGCATGACCAATCATTGCCTCAACATGCGCTTCATGGGCAGTGCTTCAACGTTCCCGCATATGCAGGGCATGTTTCGTCAGTACATTGCCGTTGCCGCGCGGCAATGCGTGCACGTGCCCGACACACTTGGCTTCGCCCAGGCGTCCATGGCCGAACCGCTCGCCGTCGCCTTGCATGCGCTGAGGCATGCGGGCTCGCTCGTCGGCGCACATGTGCTCGTGGTCGGATGCGGGCCGATCGGCTGCATTGTGTTGTCGGTTGCGCGGCGTGCGGGGGCGCATCGTCTGGTTGCACTGGATCTGGCCGAGAAGGCGTTGCAGATGGCCACGACGCTCGGCGCGGATCAGACCGTGCTCGCCACTGATCAAACGCAAGTCGATGCATGGTCGCAGTCGCGCGGCACGTTCGATGTCGTCATCGAGGCATCGGGCAGCCCCGCGGGACTCGATACCGCCCTGCGTGCAGCGCGCGCCGGCGGCACGGTGATCCAGGTGGGGAATCTGCCTGCGGGGCAATCGCCCGTTGCGGCCAATTTCGTGATGGCGAAGGAGTTGCGCTATCAGGGATCGTTCCGTTTCATCGATGAATACGCGGTCGCCGCCGAAGAGATCGCCATGGGAAAGATCGACCTGAGCCCGTTGATGACGCATGTCTTCCCACTTGCGGACGCGAACCGCGCGTTCGAAGTCGCACATGACCGAAACCAGTCGATGAAAGTCCATCTGCAGTTCGACTAAAACCCATCTACGCATCGCCAAGCGCCCGATTACATAGAGGCGTAAATCAGGAGACGTCCATGTTCAAGAGCCAACGCTGGTTCGTAGTCGGTTTGCTGTTTCTTGCGGGAGTGATCAACTATCTCGATCGCGCCGCGCTCTCCATTGCCGCGCCGCTCATTCAGAAGGACCTGAACTTCTCGCATGCGCAAATGGGTATTGTGTTCAGCAGCTTTTTTATCGGCTATGCGCTGTTCAACTTCATTGGCGGCGTGGCGTCGGACAAGATCGGCGCGAAGAAAGTGTTCGGCGCGTCCATGGGCATCTGGTCGGTATTCTGCGGCGCCACTGCGCTGGCGAGCAGCCTGGGATCGCTGATCGTGTTGCGCGTGTTGTTCGGCATGGGCGAAGGCCCGTTCAGTTCGTCCAACAGCAAGATGGTCAACAACTGGTTTCCGCGCCGAGAAGTGGCGAGCGCGATCGGCGTGATCAGTTCCGGTACGCCGCTTGGCGGCGCGCTCGCGGGACCTGTAGTCGGGTATCTGGCAATACGGTTTGGCTGGCGCTGGGCGTTCGTCGCAATCATGGTGCTGGGACTCATGTGGCTCGTGCTGTGGTCGTTGACCACCACTGAAATGCCGCAGCAGAACAAGCGCGTTTCGGCCAGTGAACTTGCGTTGATTGTCGAGGGACAACAGCAGGCTTCATCGATGGAAAGCGCACCCGCCGGCGAAAAACTCGGGCTGCGTTTCTATTTGAAGCAGCCGATCATCCTTGCGACGGCATTCGCGTTTTTCTCCTACAACTACGTGCTGTTCTTCTTCCTGTCGTGGTTCCCGACCTACCTCATGGAAGCCCATCATTTGTCGCTGCATGACATGAGCATTGCGACCGTGATTCCTTGGGTGCTCGGAAGCATTGGTCTCGCCGCAGGCGGTTTTATCACCGACATGATCCTGCGCATCACCGGCAAGCCCTTGCTCGCGCGCCGCATGGTCCTGTCCGTGTGCCTCGGCGCAGCGGCCGTGTGCGTGGGCTTTGCCGGACGCGTGGAAAGCATGCAGGGCGCGGTTGCGTTGATGTCCGTGTCCATCTTCTTCCTGTACGTGACCGGCGCGGTGTATTGGGCCGTGATCCAGGATACGGTTCGCCGCGAGAACGTCGGCGGCGTGGGCGGGTTCGTGCATCTGCTCGCGAATCTTGCCGGCGTGATCGGGCCGGCGGTGACGGGGTTCATCGTGCAGGCCACACATGGTGCTTACGGTAGTGCGTTCGTGCTTGCGGGCGCCGTTGCGGTGCTCGGCGCGCTGTGTTCACTCATATGGATTCGCGAGCCGCGCGGCAAAGGTGTGGGCACGCGGCGGGTGGTGGTATCGTAGGTTCGTGCATGCCGGAGGGTCCGATCCGGCAACAGCCGCGTGGTAGTATGGTAGATGACAAGCCGAGCTTTTTTGTTCGGCGCGTTGTCTATTTACTTCCTCGTTCAGGTGCGGGTCATGGTGATGAAAAAGGTCCTGTCGGCTCCCACACGACCAGGCGCGCCCTCGGCAAACGGCGTGAACAAAAGCGCAGGCGCCGCGTCTTCGTTGATTGCACCGGTTGCATCGTCCAGAGGTCGCGGCCGCGCGTCGGAAACACGAATCGCGCTGCCCAACTTGCGCGGCCAGCTTCAGGTGGACTCGCACGAGCCTATCGGCAAGCAGATTTTTCGCGCGTTGCGGGAAGCGATCTTTTCCGGCTTGCTCGTGCCCGGCACGCCGATGTCCGAAACAGAAGTATCTGAGATGTTCGAAGTATCGCGGCAACCCGTTCGCGAAGCGTTCATCAAACTTGTCGAATCCGGCGTGCTGCAGGTTTTGCCTCAGCGTGGGACCTTCGTCAAAAAGATATCGCCGAGGCGAGTCCGCGAAGGCCGGTTCATTCGTGAAGCCATCGAGGCAGCCGTCGCACGCAAAGCCGCGGTTGCGATCACTGACCCGCAACTGTCAGATCTCGCCGATAACCTGCGCGACCAGAAAGTCGCGGCCAAGGTCAACGACACCTCCGCCTTCCTCGCGCTCGACGAACGCTTTCATTTCCTGATCGCTCAATCCATAGACTGCGTGGCCGCGTGGGACACCATCCAGGACATCAAGGCGCAGATGGACCGCGTGCGTTACCTGAGCTTGCCGGATGTGTCGCCACTGGAGCTCATCATCAGGCAGCACGCGCGGATTGTGAGCGCGCTGAAGGCGCATGACGCCGATGGAGCCGAGGAAGCCATGCGTGCCCACCTGCGGGAGATATTGACCTCCCTGAAGCCCGTTGCCGAGCGCAATCCCGACTGGTTCGAGCCGGACGAGCCCGAGCGGGTTCAACTCACCGTATAGCGGCGCGCCGAAAACGTTCGCAAGCATTCCACATCCCGAAATAAAAGTACTCAAGCCGGTCGCGTCGGGCCGCAAAGCTTAATTCCCGACCGTCAAACCAGACCTAAAAGAGCGGTTAAATCCCTTCGAAAGAAAAATGAGGCAAAATTCAATGGTTAACGCCGGTTTGTGACGCGGCCGGCGGCGTTTCAACCTCTTTCCCTTTTCTCGGATTAGCGATGAGCACCCAACAACCCACGATCATCTACACCCTGACTGACGAGGCTCCGCTGCTGGCGACCAACGCCTTTCTGCCCATCATCCGCACGTTCACCGCGCCGGCAGGAATCAACGTCACCACCAGCGACATCTCGGTCGCCGGCCGTATCCTGGGTGAGTTCCCCGAGTTCCTGACCGAAGAACAACGCGTTCCCGACAACCTCGCCGAACTCGGCCGCCTGACGCTGCTGCCTGAAACCAACATCATCAAGTTGCCGAACATCAGCGCGTCGCAGCATCAGTTGATTGGTGCGATCAAGGAACTGCAGGGCAAGGGCTACAAGATCCCCGACTTCCCCGAAGACCCGAAGACGGACGCAGAGAAGTCGATTCGCCAGCGTTACTCCAAGTGCCTCGGAAGCGCCGTGAACCCCGTGCTGCGCGAAGGCAACTCCGACCGCCGCGCGCCTGCCGCCGTCAAGAACTACGCGCGCAAGAACCCGCACAGCATGTCCAAGTGGAGCATGGCTTCGCGCACCCACGTGGCGCACATGAAGCACGGCGATTTCTATCATGGCGAAAAGTCCATGACGATCGACCATGCGCGCGACGTCAAGATGGAACTCGTCAGCAAGAGCGGCAAGACCATTGTGCTCAAGCCGAAGGTGTCGCTGCTGGAAGGCGAGATCATCGACAGCATGTTCATGAGCAAGAAGGCGCTGTGCGACTTCTACGAAGAACAGATGGAAGATGCGCGTGAAACCGGCGTGATGCTGTCGCTGCACGTGAAGGCCACCATGATGAAGGTCTCGCACCCCATCGTGTTCGGTCACGCCGTGAAGATTTTCTACAAGGATGCGTTTGCCAAGCACGGCAAGCTCTTCGATGAACTCGGCGTCAACGTCAACAACGGCCTCGTCAATCTGTACGACAAGATTGAAAGCCTGCCGAGCTCCAAGCGCGAAGAAATCATCCGTGACATGCATGCTTGCCACGAGCATCGTCCGGAACTTGCAATGGTCGATTCCGCCAAGGGCATCTCCAACCTGCATGCACCGAACGACGTGATCGTGGATGCATCCATGCCTGCGATGATCCGCATTGGCGGCAAGATGTGGGGCGCCGATGGCCGTCCGAAAGACACCAAGGCCGTGATTCCGGAAAGCACGTTTGCGCGTATCTATCAGGAGATCATCAACTTCTGCAAGACCAACGGCAACTTTGATCCGGTCACCATGGGCACCGTGCCGAACGTCGGTTTGATGGCGCAGCAGGCTGAGGAATACGGTTCGCACGACAAGACGTTCGAAGTGCCGGAAGCGGGTGAAGCGCGCATTGTCGATATCGCCACGGGCGAAGTGCTGTTGACGCAGAACGTGGAAGAGGGCGATATCTGGCGTATGTGCCAGGTGAAGGACGCGCCGATTCGCGACTGGGTCAAGCTCGCCGTGACGCGTGCGCGTAACTCCGGCATGCCGGCGATTTTCTGGCTGGACCCGTATCGTCCGCACGAAGCCGAGATGATCAAGAAGGTCGAAACGTATTTGAAGGATCACGATACGACCGGTCTGGACATTCAGATCATGTCGCAGGTTCGTGCGATGCGTTACACGCTTGAGCGCGTGATTCGCGGTCTGGATACGATTTCGGTGACGGGCAATATCCTGCGCGATTACCTGACGGACTTGTTCCCGATCATGGAACTGGGAACCAGCGCGAAGATGCTTTCTATCGTTCCGCTGATGGCTGGTGGCGGGATGTATGAAACGGGCGCGGGTGGGTCGGCGCCTAAGCATGTCAAGCAGTTGGTTGAGGAGAACCATCTGCGTTGGGATTCGTTGGGGGAGTTTTTGGCGCTGGCTGTGTCGCTTGAAGATCTGGGTATCAAGACCGGGAACGCGAAGGCCAAGGTTCTTGCAAAGACGCTCGATGCCGCGACCGGGTTGCTGCTTGAGAACAACAAGAATCCTTCGCCGAAGACCGGGCAACTGGATAACCGCGGTAGTCAGTTTTATCTGGCTATGTATTGGGCGCAGGAACTGGCCAAGCAGACGGATGATGCTGAGTTGGCGGGGTTGTTCGCGCCGCTGGCAAAGCGTTTGACCGAGGATGAAGCTACGATCGTTGCCGAGCTGGCTGCTGTGCAGGGACATGCGGCTGATATTGGTGGGTATTACTGGCCTGATGTTGAGAAGCTCGGGGCGGTTATGCGGCCTAGTAAGACGTTGAATGCGGCGTTGGGGACGGTGAAGGGTTGAGGCTTTGAGCCGCTCTATGGATTAGGGCGGTTCTCACTCAGCTAGCAATTTAGGGGCTCCTTCCGGCGATAGCAGGAAGGAGCCCCTAATTTTTAACTGTAGTGTGTCTGTTTTTCGGCCTGAGAGGACACTGACCACACTGCATCAACGCGGGCGAATGACCCCTTTGGGGCGCTCCGCCATGTGGCGCCGATCGGCCATCTTCTGCCATTCGCTTTTGGCTTAATCGGCCATCCAAGCGACCGCTCCGTTCCAAAAACGGACCTTTGTGCCGGGATCGCGTCGGGCGGGCCATCGGCCTTGCTGACGCTTGGAGACTAGTATCGGTGAGGTGACTACAAGATGATTTTCCCTACTTGCGACCGACGGAGCATGCAACCTAGTTGTTCCCGCGAATTTTGATTGCCTCTTCTACCGCGTTTGACAAGTGTGTAACGATCCAGTTGTAGCGCTCCTGACTTGAGCTCCCCGCTGGGTCGTAGCACTTGACGATGGATGAAAGCTTTTTGCCGGTGTTGCCGTAGCCGATGTACTCGAACGGATTACTGCCTTTGATTGCGGTCATCTGCGCCGAATCCTTCAGCCCGTGTATATGGATTCCCACAACCCCCAGGCCATCGTCCCAGGCTTTGACAATTTCGTAGTTGATCCACTTTCTATTCGCCGTGTTCGTCCCAACCAAGACTACCGCGCAGGTACGACCCTGCATCTGAGTATTGATCCATTGCTTGATTGCATCATCGCCTCCACGGGTGACCTCCTCCCAGTCATTGTCTGCCGCTGGCTTGTTACCGTCTATCGCCCCGATACTGCGAACAGTTGCCGCGCGCCAGTTGTCGGGTTTGTAATGGAAACTGTAGAAGGTCTTCCGTGCCACGTTCTTTTCCTTGTTGAATTATTGCCCGAGTCGTCACCTTATGGCTTCCCACAGGCCGAATTTATGGCGGAGAGAATCGCTGCATATGTATCTTCAATGCTTGCGTTGATGTTGCCCAATTGTTCGAAGATCGCATCTTCTAATCGGGCAGCTTTCCCACCACCGTCTGCCTTCAATCGAGTCCAAATCTCGGCAGCGGCTCCGCCAGTTACCGCGACGGGTACGATCACCTTCCCAGTGGATCTGGCAATCTCGTACTCGTCGATCACGCCTTGGGCGATTTCTGCACGACCGGCGCCTTGCCTAACTCCGCCAATGAAAATACAGACGCCCGCCTGTTGAATCATATCTTCTCGGTATCGGCGATGGAATGCCGCTGGCTCGAAGCCTTCAGGTGTGATCTGCGGGAAGGGTCGTAGGTACAAGCTTCGATCAAGCGACGGCACGCCTTCCAAATACAGCATGCTCAATACACCGGCGATGACCGAGCTTCCAACGGTCAATCCAAATCCGGAGACCAACCGAAGCTTGCGCTCTCCGATTATCTTCCCGACTCTTGTCGCAATGCTCTCGATACGGTTGCGATCTTCGTCGCGGAGATTATCCGGATAACTTCCTGCGACAAACACGCTCCGTCGTCCGACGGCGGCCTCTAGATCCGAAAGGATGGAATCTATCTCTGCATAGTCGTCGATCTCGACACAATTGATCCCATAGCGCTGAAGGTCCTCGACCCAATGGTTGTGACGGGCAATCTCATAGGCCCACGGCTTGTCGGCGAGCGATTCATCCCGTTTCTGCGGCCTTCGGACGACGGCATAGTGCTGAGTCGCATGCTCGCCCATGGACTCGCGAATGATGGCGAGCAGGTGTGCAATGTTCGGGTCGGAAAAGCTGAAACCCAAGAACAAGCAGTGCAGTGCAATTAGGTGCCCGTTTAGAATCTGCAAGAAGCCCGCGCGCTTCTTCCGGTACAACTCGTAATCATCGGTCGCGATAACGACCTCGGCAGGGTGATCAACGCTCCCGTGCATCTTGTAGAGCGTCGTATCTGCCCAAGGAGAGCTGATGCTCAGATCCGACGTGATTGACTTAACATCTAGGTTTCGACGCTGAAGTGCCCAAGCCCGCTCAAGAAGCCTATCGTAGTTTGTGGTCCAAATATTCCGAATCGGCAATCTGGCTAGGATGCGTTGAGCTTGCGGGACCTCGCTCTTGTCAGGAAAGCTCTCTTTGATGACTTGGGCGATGCGTGTCCTTTGCTTTCCTGATTTATTGATGTACCACTGAGCAACACCAACAAGATCGTGCTCCGAATCGAGATCGATCTGCAGTTCCTCCGCGATTTCCTTAAGCAAGGTACGCCAGTCTGGATAACCAGCCGTTCGCGAAAGCCCAGCTCCTACAAAGGCTGCTCCCGTCCCTTGTTCCAGCCACAGTGCGTATTCTTTGATGAACTGCTCTCGTTTCATGGTTTCTTGTCTACTGTCCTGGCCGCAGCATCGGAGCAACGTCTCGGAGTTGAGCGCCGAACCGCACTGACCCCGACGCTGTCCGTCAAGTATTACGCAACGCGGCACTTACCCGCCGAATCTTTGCGTCTGCGTAGTAGATATCGTCATTTTGCATGGACAACGCTCTATTTTAAGTTGTAAAGTGCATCAAGAGATTGTGAGCTGGTCTTTTGATTACTCTTATACCACGCGTTCAGATCAGCAGCCGTCAATAGTGTGAGGTGAGATAAATCGACATCGTACTTGACCTGAAGTGATTCGTTAAGAGAGTCCATGGCAATAGACGACTTTACCATTGTGCGTTCACGATGCTCTTTTGGCGACCTCTTTTGAATGAGACTGGTCATCGCAATTTCGGAATAAATCCACGGTGAATCCGTTTCGCCCTCACTTTCAATTGAATTTTTTGGAGAAATTGATCTAGGGGTGCTGATGAAAATGATGCATTCGCAGCTATGCATCATTTTCGTCAACGCTGTAGATAGCATCATGTAAACATGGCTGGTCGATTTATTTCTTCTTTCGTAATTGTAGGTTTTCGTCGATGGCTGATAGCAATACTTGTCATCAATCATTCTCAAAAGTTTTTCGGAATATCCCCATATGCAAGAGTCGATAAACGACGTCAGGCCAAATTCGATGTTAAGCCATCCGGATAGGCCGATTGCAAGGTCGGCGTCTTTGTGCGAATGAGACAGAAAAACATCGGTCTCGATAGCCGGAAACCAATTCGCGATCATTTTTGATGCAAGCAAATCACCCTTATCATTATTAAATGAATCCAACTTATTTTTAACCTGAGCTTTGTTTAATTCGTGAATCTCCTTTCCGTGAGATACGTAACTTGACAAATCAGCCCCATCAACGTCAAGATTAAATCCCCTATACATTTTTATCCTCACTCAGTCAATATAATTATTGATTAATCGAATGTTTCCAGCGTTGATTCTAAGCGTTGATTCCAAGCGCTAATTCATCACAATTAATAATATCGTATACGTACGATGCTTACTAAGGTGTCGCGCTCGGATGACGCGTTGGCAAAACGGGTAACCGATCGTTGTTTGTAAGCCCCCGTACTTCGGATCGCCTCCTTCGGGATGTCAGTCGGTTGGTCGTGAGTGTCAACTGCACAGATGGCTGTGCGTTAGCGGCTCTTGCACCCATTGGAGCTGTACGTTCCTTCGACACTGATCTGCGCAAAATCACGTTAGGGTTGCAGCCTCTGCAAACCGTTGATTTGTTGACCTGCGGCTAACTATCGATAATGTAGCCCAACGAGCGCGGTCGCACTTCGACAATCCACCACCACATCCCTATGTATGCTCACGTGGGGAGAAACTCGCGCTTACGTTTAATCACTGACGACCCGACCTGCGGCAACGGGTCGGGAGTGTGAGTTCACCGATGCAGGAAGCTGCCGTCCGGCTGCTCGATGCCGTCTACGTCAGCAATCTGCCGCATTGCTGACGTAGGACTCCGGCCGCCTCAATGTCGGCTTTGGCCGAACACTCGTCATCATGCGACGAAACGAACGTCCGTTGTCCTCTGAGAACTGCCCTATGTATCGTGCTCAGTCGACTGAATGATGTGGGTCGAGTCGGTCAATCGATATCGTTGAAAGCCGACGTTCGCGCGATATATTCTTCCGCAGGCGATGAATGGCGGTCATTGCCGAAAAGCGTCCGTCAGAATATTCGGAAAATTCTTATCCCTGCGAATCGACCGAAATCTGCTGGGTCGATCTGAGAACCTAAAACTATCCAGACTCGTCCGGGAATAAAGATCCTCGGACGTCTTAGCCGCGTTTACCCCCGACACCCCTCAAACCCCCTTCAACATCCCCCCATCGACAAAATAAGTCGACCCCACGCTATAACTCGCCTTATCCGAACAAAGAAACACAACAAACCCCGCCAGCTCCTCCGCTGATGCAAACCGCCGAATAGGCGCATGCTCATCCGCAACTTGCTGCAGATGCCCCTCCCAATCCCCGCCTGAATCCTGCGTCAACTGCTTCGCCGTCTTCACCCAATCCGGCGTCAGCACAAGCCCGGGATTAATCGTATTCACGCGAATATTGTCTTTAATAAACTCATTCGCCATGTTCTTTGAAAGCATCATCAACGCCGCTTTCGTCACGTTATAAATCGGCTCATACCCAAGCGGTTGGCTCGCGCAAATCGATGCGTTGTTCAGAATCGCGCCACCGCCGCGCGCTTTCATCATCGGCACCAGGCCTCTTGCCAGCCGCACCGCCGCCATCACATGCAGGTCCCAATAAGCGAGCCACTTTTCGTCGGGCGCATCCATGATCGTCTCGTTGCTGCCCGTGCCCGCGTTATTGAAAAGAATATCCGCGCCACCAAAATTGTCCTTGGCCGCAGCGACCAGCTTATCCACGCCCGCAGCAGTCGCCACATCGCAAGACACCCCTACGGCCTTGACGCCGAACTTCTTGGCGATACCTTCAGCCGCTTGCGTCAACCGTTCCTCATTGCGCGCGGCCAACAACAGGTTCGTTCCTTCTGCTGCGAACGCCTCGGCCACGGCGAGTCCGATACCCACGCTGGCGCCCGTCAACACAGCCACTTTCCCGCGCAAATTCAAATCCATTTTCTTCGTCTCCGTTATTAAATAAATCAAGCCAGGAACCTAAGCCAATTAAGACCGATCAACCCGCAAAGTCGACTCGATAGCGCCAAGCCAAAGCGCAACCGCATGCGCGCCCGGATCGGCGAAACCTAGCGCGCGATCGCCAACGTAACTCGATCGTCCAAGTCGCGGATGCATCTGTGCGGTAGCTGTGGCGCCTTGAGTGGCGGCATCGACGGCGGCGTTCAACGCATCGCCGGCACTCAGGCCTTTATCGAGCGCTGCGTTCAGCGCAACGGCGGCGGGATGCAACGCATCGACCATCGTCCGGTTGCCTGGTTGCGCACCGCCCAGTTCCATCACGCCCGCAACGGCGGCAGTGAATGCTTTCGACCAGACTTTCGCATCGGGCCCGTGCGCCTCATCCAGCGCCTCGTCCAGCGCCGCAGCCGCGCGCAACAGCATCACGGCATACAGCGGCCCGGATGTTCCACCGACAACGCGTCGTATCGTCGCCGACATGGTCCGCAGCACATCGGCCGGCGCGCTCTCGGCGGGATATGTATCGATTTCCTGAAGGATGCTGTGCGCCGCACGCGACATGCTGATGCCAAGGTCGCCGTCGCCTACGCGCTGGTCCATCTCGGTCAACTCCGGCTCCACTTCGAGCAGGCGAGCGCATACGGCTTCAATGACCCGCCTTAATGCCGACTCACGCGAGAGCCGCGCACCACTCGCCGCGATAGGCGCAGCAGGCGCCTGCTTGACGGACACCTGTGCAACGCGTCCGCTCAATGCGGGCCATGCGCTGGTGATCGCGGCGGCATCGAGTCGAGCGAGCCGCTGGTCATCGACTCGCATCAACGTAAGCGATACACCCGCCATTTCCAGCGCGCTAAGGAACGTGCCGGACCACGCGCGTTCCGCGATGATATGTCTTGCAGCAAGGGCCCGAAGCGCTGATCCGGCGACAATGCTCAGCTCGCTCGATGGCGTTGCGCCCAGATTGTTCACAAGCAACGCAACGCGATCATCGGCCTTGAGCTTGAGGTCGTCGGCGATCTTCGCAAGCAGGCGTTCAACGATGGCGTCGGCGGATACGAGCGCGCCGCGCTCGACGCCGGGTTCGCCGTGAATGCCGAGGCCCCATTCGATTTCATCGTCGGCGAGTGTGAAGCCGGGCTTGCCCGCAGCGGGCACGGTGCACGGAGTGAGGGCCACGCCCATCGTTCCGATCGATGCTGCCGCGTCCCGCGCGATCTGCGTCACTTCGCTCAACGGCAATCCTTCGGCTGCTGCCGCGCCCGCTATCTTGTGAACGAATACGGTGCCCGCCAAGCCGCGCCGGCCGGCATGTTCGCCGCTTGCGGACAATGCGACGTCATCGGCGACGGTCACCATCTCTACTGCGATTCCTTCAGCGCGCGCAATCTCGGCGGCGAGTCCAAAGTTGAAGCGATCGCCGGTGTAGTTCTTCACGATAAGCAGCACGCCTGCCGGACCTGCGACGGCGCGAATGGCGTCGAGCACGGCATCGGTTGAAGGCGATGTAAAGACTTCGCCGGCCACCGCAGCGCTAAGCATGCCCGGACCCACGTAACCGCCGTGAGCGGGTTCGTGACCGGAGCCGCCGCCCGAGATCAGCGCGACCTCGCCGAGTGCGGCAGCGGCCTCTGCATCGGCTCGCACGATGATCGTGCTGCCTTGCAGCAACGACAGACCAGGATTGAACGCAGCGAGTCCGTCGAGCATGTCGGGCACGACGGCGGAGACATCGTTGATGAGCTTTTTCATTCCGACTCTTTCCTTGAAAGCCGCGGACTCGCGGCGTGAGCACGTTACCGTTGCATTACATGATAAGGCAGCGGACGCACTGACCCTTTGCTTCGGGGCAAAGAATCATGGGCTTGCGCGCTTAGTCGTGTGCGTCATATCGATAGCACTTTGATTATTCGTTCCAACCGTAGAGTGTATTCGTCGCCATCTACTATTTCCCACGATGCACCGCGCATATAGTCAATCCAACCCCGCGACACTACGGGAACAGCTAATCCTTAGCGACTGAACGCGCTTCACCACGAGCGACGTCCAGTCAACAAACGAACTTACCTGCAGGACTGACATGACGAAACTATCTGGAAAGATCGCCGTAGTTACAGGCGGAAACAGCGGCATGGGCCTGGCAACCGCACGTCTCTTCGCTAAAGAAGGCGCAAAGGTGATCATCACCGGACGCCGGCAGAAAGAGCTGGATGAAGCGGTGGAAAGTATCGGTTCAAACGGAGAGGGCGTGCTCGGCGATGTCGCCAAGCTATCGGATCTGGACAAGCTGCACGACCACATCAAGGCGAAATACGGCCGCGTGGACATCATCTTCGCAAACGCAGGTGTAGGTTCGCTTGCACCGATCGATCAGGTAACGGAAGAGCAGTTCGACGAGACCTTCGGCATCAACGTGAAGGGTACGTACTTCACGGTGCAGAAGCTGCTCCCGCTAGTGCCGGACGGTGGCTCGATCATTCTGAACGCATCGATTGCCGCGAACACGGGCATGGAAGCGTTCAGCGTTTATTCCGCCAGTAAAGCGGCAGTCCGCTCGTTGGCGCGTACGTTGACGACCGATCTGAAGGCACGCAAGATCCGCGTGAATGCGATCAGCCCGGGTCCTATCGATACACCGATCTTCGGCAAGACGGGTCTGACCGAAGAACAGATCGAAGGCTTCAAGTCCGGGATTACATCGCAAGTACCGCTAGGCCGCATTGGTCTGTCGGAAGAAATCGCCAAGCCGGCTTTGTTCCTTGCATCCGACGATAGCAGCTATATCACGGGCATTGAACTCACCGTCGATGGCGGTATGGTTTCGGTCTGATCGTAAGCGGCAGGTTGGCGGCATCGGCTCATTCAGCGATGCCGCTTTTTGCGTTTGCGCTTAGATTGCTTTGGCGGTTGCACGCCGGATTGGCGTGGTGACAATATGCACGGCGCGTCCAGCAAAGAGTCCAAGCAATGCCATGACCAGGCACAGCGCGGCGCAAATCGCCAGGGCCACGTTCCAGTTTCCTGATGCGTCGTGCAATTGGCCGACCAGCGGCGGGCCCGCGGCCGCAAGCAGATATCCAACGCATTGACTCATTCCCGATAACGCTGCCGCCTGATGCGAATTGCTCGCTCGCAAGCTCACAAACGCAAGGCCGAGAATGATCGCGGCACCGGCACCGATGCCAAAGAAAATGATCCAGAGCATCGCCATGGACGGCGCCAAGAGCAGCCCAAGCAAACCAATCGCGCTGATGATCGACGCAATGAACGCAGCCACACGCTGATCTTTCAACTTCCGCACGACAGGCAAAAGCAGCAAGCCTGGAACCGCCGTTGCGAGTTGCAGGACGCCGTGCAGGGAGCCGGCTTTATCGGAGGAAAAACCGGCATCGTGAAGTATTGCGGGCAGCCAGCTCACCGCGACGTAGTAGACAAACGAATTCAGTCCAAGGAACAACGTCACTTGCCACGCGAGCGCGGAACGCCACACTTCGCCGCCGTGAGGAGGCGTGGCTGTATCTCTTGAAGGTGATGTCCGGCTGCGAAGTTGGGGCAGCCATATCAAAGCAGTGACAATCGGCAGCACGATAAACGCGCCGATAACCAGCCGCCAGTCCGAGTTGAAGACCTGTGCAAGCGGAACGGCAATGGCCGAGGCGATGGCAGCGCCAACGCCCATCGTCAGTGCGTAAGCGGAGGTGAGGGTTGCGGTTTTATCGGGGAAATCGCGCTTGAGCAAACTCGGCAGCAACACATTCCCCAGTGCAATCCCGCCGCCGATGATCGCCGTGCCGAGATAAAGACACCATACGGTTCCCGTCGAGCGCACGGCGATGCCCGCGCCAATCAAAACCAGCGCCGCGAACAACGAACGTTCGAGACCGTATTCACGGGCGACGCGCGCCGCAAACGGCGAAACAATCGCAAACGCGAGCAAGGGCAGGGTGATCAGCATGCCCGCTTCGGTCGTCGTCAGGTCGGCATTCGCACGAATCAAACCGAGCAGCGGCGCAACGCCGGTAAAAGGCGCTCGCAAATTCGCGGCGATCAACAGGATTCCGACTATCAGCAACGCCGGCCGCACCACGATTGGCGCAGCACCAGATTGAGATTTCACGATGATTTCGATCCGACATTAACAAGCCTTAAGACTAAACATTGGACGCGGATACGAATCTGGAGATAATGACAAAATAGTTCTAAAAGCGGTCAAAGACGCTATGTCGATCCTTCGCGCCACTCTTACGAGTTTTGATCCGGACACCATGCATCAGCCCGCGAACGCCGTGCGCGTGGATGTGGTGGAGAACGAGAGCGAGTTGCCGATGCATCGGCACAGCAAGGGCCAACTCGTTGTTGCGTTGCGCGGCGGCGTGACGTGCGAAGTGTCCGATGGTCTCTGGATGGTGCCACCGCAATGCGGCGTGTGGGTACCGGGCGGCATGTTGCACAGTAACCGCGTGACGGCTAACGGCCGTCTTTGTTTCCTGTACGTCGATCCGCTCGCGGCCGCGCTGCCGGATACGTGTTGCACGCTTTCGCTTTCGCCGTTGTTGATCGAGTTGATCCAGCGGCTTGCCGCGCTTCCGCAGATCTATGACTTCGATGGCCCGACTGGCCGGCTCGTCAGCGTCCTGCTGGACGAACTCACGGAGATGAAGACCGAGCAGCTCCATTTGCCGATTTCGGAAGATCCGAAGCTGCGCCATATTGCCAATGCGCTCACGGTCGATCCCGCCGACCGGAGCACGGCGGCCGAGTGGGGCACGCGGGTCGCAATGAGTGAACGCACGCTCACACGCCTTGTTCTGCGCGAAACGGGCATGAGCTTTGGCCGATGGCGCCAGCAACTGCACATCATCATTGCGCTGCAGCGGCTTTCCGCGGGGGCGTTGGTACAGCGCGTGGCGGAGGATCTTGGCTATGAATCGGTCAGCGCTTTCATCACGATGTTCAAGAAAGCGCTCGGCAAACCGCCGGCACGTTACTTCGCCGACAAGGATGATGGAAAAGGTGCTTAAAAGAACATTTCTTTTTGCTTTCAAGTTTATTTCAAATGCATATAGAATGCGCTCACTTTAATTTGATCGGGGCGCACATGTCACCTTTTGCTAAAGCAGCGGCTACGTTGGCGGGCTGCATCGGGGCCTTCACCATGGTGGTTTGCATTGTCGAGGTGCTGGCGAATTAAGGCGGTGCTCAGTGATGAATGACGCTGACCGAGGCAGTATCTTGGCTTGCATGGCGGAGCGCGTTATCGATAAGATTGCCGCACGGCTTGGCCAGCAATTTCGTGAATGTCCACGACAATTGTTTGCGCTGTTTTATGAGCCCGGGGTGGCTACACGCCGACGCTTGAAGTCGCCGCGCCGGCGTTTGCCCGTGACGTCAATGATGATACCGGTACTCCTGGGTGCGTCCGCCGTACCCGTAGGACGCCGCTCTCACATCTTCTACGTAGATATAACTCTCTTCATGCAGCTCGCCCAGGATTCGCGCGAACCCTGCGTACACCTGCGCTATGTAACGCGCTTTTTCGTCTTTGGTATTGGTCTCGTCGGTGACCTTGATGTCCATATAGAAGCTTGCTTTCTTATGTTCGGTCAGCGGCTTGCCCGCGATCACCCAGCTATCCGGATTCACGAACTGGATCGTGATCGCCGTGACGTCGCGTTTCTTCCCCAGCAAGGAAGACGTCAATTCAAGCAACATGTCCGAGATCGCCAATACTTTTTCGGCCGACTTTTCACCGCTTACTTTCACGTTCAGGATAGGCATTTTCAGCTCCATTTAGTTCGCTATACAACTATTCATGAAAAAAATCAGTCGATGCTCGACCGTGCTTCTTTCACGCTCGCAACTGTCGTAACGAAACAATCCTCGCCCATTTCAGCCTTCAGGCGCCGCGTCACTCCGGCGCTTGCAGCGCTCAGTTGATCCCTGATCTGCACTGCTTCATGGGTCGGATAAAGAGCCGTTTCCCGTCCATCCGACTCCGTCAATCTCCGCTCGATCAACATCAGCTTCTGCAGACCATCGAGCGTTCTGGTGGCCGTGGACCGGGATATGGCGAGTTCCGCAGCAAGCTCGCTTTGGACGATCCCTGGTTTGGCCAGCACCGCACGCAGCATGAACCCCTGTGGCGGAGTCAGGCCAAACGGTTTGTACGCAGCAGTCCATTCACGCTCGAGGGTTCGCGCAAGGGCCGTTGTGTTGAAGTAAATGCAGTGATCGAACATGGACACACGATAAATCAAAGTGATTCGCTATGCAACTAGTTTGAATGAGAAATATTGGACGTCAGCTCAAAGATATCTAACCGTAAGCTATTTGGTAGAAAGAGCGCCTTACCAAGTCTTCGCAAACGTTTCACAAAATATTCTTGAAGAGTGCGCACACTGGCGACCGCGATGAAAGGAGAAGCGTCATCGCAGATTTTCAAGTGCATCGAACAGGCGGAGACATCATGAGACGAATCGCGATACTCGCGTTGACTACGCTCGCCCTTGCGGCGTGCGGTCCGGATGACCACGAAAGTTTCAGCGCCACCCAGGCTGCGGCAAACCCGGCGCTGCCGGCGAGTGCAATCGAACCATTGGTGCAAGCCGCGCCTTCCGGCGAACTGGCGGCCAGCAGCGCCATTGCCGCCGCTCAGACGAGTCTTGCAGCAGACACGCAACAGGTCGCACCGGTCATGCATTCTCCACCCGACACAACGCAATGAACCATCACCATTCGATCGTTTCCTTCACGACCGAAGCCGTATCGCCGTCCCTTCAAAACACATTAAAAGGTGAAGCACGATGACATTGAACAGCCGTCGCCGTTTCCTGCAAACCGTTGCGACATCAGCCGGCGCTGCCGCTGCGTTGACCGTATTCCCCGAGTCGATCCGCAAGGCGCTGGCGATCCCCGCATCGCACCGTTCGGGATCGATCAACGACGTCGAGCACATTGTGGTGTTCATGCAGGAGAACCGCTCGTTCGATCACTACATGGGCCATATGCGCGGTGTTCGCGGCTATAACGACCGCTTCCCGATCCCGCTACCCAACGGCAAGCCGGTATGGTTCCAGCCGTCGCAGGAAGACGCAACGAAGCCCGTTCTGCCGTTCCATCTGAACACGCAGACCACCAGCGCGCAATGCGTGGGCGACCTGGATCATTCCTGGTACAAGACGCACGCCGCCATCGATGGCGGCCGCTACGATCAATGGCCCGCGAACAAGACCGACATGACGATGGGCTATCACCTGCGCAGCGACATTCCGTTTCACTACGCGCTCGCCGATGCGTTCACCGTCTGCGACGCCTACTTCTGCTCGCTGCCGGGCCCGACGCATCCGAACCGCTCGTACCTGATGACCGGTACGGTCGATCCGACCGGCACGCTCGGCGGTCCGCTGCTCGACAACAATGATTTTGTCGATGGCGACGGTCCTCCGCAATACCAGTTGCTCTCGTGGACCACGTATCCGGAGCGTCTGGAAGCTGCAGGCGTCTCGTGGCAGATCTACCAGCAGGGCCTGACCGGCGCTGATCCGCTCAACGGCAACTACGGCACGAACATCCTGCAGAACTTCACGAACATCATCAACGCGCCGCAGGGGTCTTCGCTGCAGCAGCGCGCAAATGCCGTGCGCACCCTCGACGACCTCAAGGCCGACGTCCTTGCGAACAAGCTGCCGCAAGTGTCGTGGCTGTGCCCGCCGGCCGCTTACTCCGAGCATCCGAAATACACGCCGGCTTACGGGGCCGAATACACGTCGCAGATCCTGGACGCGCTCACGGCGAATCCGGAAGTCTGGAGCAAGACTGTGTTGTTCATCATGTACGACGAGAACGACGGTTTCTTCGATCACGTCGTGCCGCCGCAACCGCCGACATCGCGTTCGCAAGGTTTGTCGACGGTGACGACCGACGGCGAGCTGCATACGGTCGTCAATCCGGGCCGTGGCGGCAGCTATACCGCCGATGGTCTCCCGTACGGACTAGGACCGCGCGTGCCGATGACGGTCGTATCACCGTGGACCAAGGGGGGCTTCGTGTGCTCGCAAGTATTCGATCACACGTCGGTGATCCGTTTTATCGAAACGCGTTTCGGCGTGATGGAGCCGAACATCACGCCGTGGCGCCGTGCGGTTTGCGGCGACCTGACCACGGCATTCGACTTCCGTACGCCCGACGCGCAGATGCCGACGCTGCCGGACACGAGCAACTACAAGACCATCGCCGATAACCAGTGCGCGACGCAGCCCGCACCCACGGTTCCGGCTGTGCCGGGCGTGATCGATCCGCAGGAACCCGGTACGCGTTTCGCCCGTGCGTTGCCTTATGAGTTGCACGTGAACAGTCAGGTCGATGCAGACCGCAAGCAGTTCGCGCTGCATTTCGCCAATACGGGTTCGCAAGGCGCGCACTTCTACGTGTACTCCGCGAACCGCACCGATGGCCCGTGGCGCTATACGGTCGAGGCCGGCAAGACATTGCGTGAAACGTTCGATCTCAGCACGACTGCCGGCGTCTATGCATTCACGGTGTACGGACCCAACGGTTTCGTGCGCGAGTTCGCGGGCAATGCAGCGCAGTCGAAGGGCGGCGGTTTGTTCAACAAACCGGCTCATCCGGAAGTCGTCGCGCAGTACGACGTGGCGAACGGCAACGTGTTCCTGAAGTTCTCGAGCAAGGGGGGAGGCTTCGCGAAGTTATCGGTGATCGACAACGCCTACGGCGCGCAACCGCGACATGTGATCGTGCCGCCGCTCGGTTCGATCGAAGAGCCGTGGATTCTTGCGGCAAGCCATCACTGGTACGACCTGAGCATCACCAGTAACGACGACGCTTCGTTCGTGCGCCGTCTTGCCGGGCACGTCGAGAACGGCCGCACGAGTATCAGCGATCCGGCGGCGGTCGCGCCGGTGACCACGTTCGTCTGAGATTGCAATGCAATATTGATGTTGACGGCAAACCCTTAAGCCATTTATTGTTTGTCTCATGAACTCGCATCTCTTCGCCCTTACGACCGCGACCACCACGACCACCTGCACAGGCGGGTCGTCTGAAGGTCGCGCGTATTAAAGCTTGAATGTGCGATTCCAGAAGGCCCCGCCGGAAACGGTCGGGGCCTTTTGCGTTGTGCGGCCCTTCGCCCCTCCGTTCCGGTTTCAAAGATCAACCACGAAACGGAGTGCGTCATGAACGATATGGATCATCGTCAATTGGGTAGCAAGCTAGATCTTTTCCATCAACAGGACGAAGGGCCGGGCATGGTGTTCTGGCATCCGCGCGGGTGGGCGTTGTATCGCGTGATCGAGGATTACATGCGGCGTCGAATGCGTAGCGCGGGGTTTCGCGAAGTGCGCACGCCGCAACTCCTCGCGCGTTCGCTCTGGGAGCGCAGCGGCCATTGGGACAAATTCCAGTCGGGCATGTACTCGCTCAGCGACGCCGAAGCGCACCGCGCGTATTGTCTTAAGCCCATGAGCTGTCCCTGTCATGTGCAGATTTTCAACCAGCGTATTCGCTCTTACCGTGATCTGCCGATTCGATACAGCGAGTTCGGCGCATGTCATCGCGACGAACCGTCCGGTTCGCTCGAAGGCCTGAAGCGCACGCGCGCCTTTACGCAGGACGACGCGCACGTCTTCTGCGCCGAGGATCAGATAGAAGCCGAAGTACGAAGGTTCTGCGATCTGCTTCGTGTGGTCTACGCGGATCTCGGCTTCTCCACGTTCAACGTCATGCTCGCAACGCGGCCCGAGCAGCGCGCGGGCGCGGATGACGTCTGGGATCGCGCGGAAGCATCGCTTGCAAAGGCCGCGGCTGCCGCCGGCCTGGACTTCGAGCTACGTCCAGGCGAGGGCGCTTTCTACGGTCCGAAGCTCGAGTTCCATCTTGTCGACAGTCGTGGCCGCAACTGGCAATGCGGCACGATCCAGCTTGATTTCGTGCTGCCCGATCGACTCGATGCGAACTTCGTGAATGACCACGATGAATACATACGTCCAGTGATGATTCACCACGCGGTGCTCGGCAGCATGGAGCGGTTCATCGCGATGCTGCTTGAACATCACGAAGGCTGGTTGCCGCTGTGGCTCGCGCCGGATCAGGTCGCGGTGGCGACGGTTTCAGATGCCAGCATCGCATACGGTCAGCGGGTGACGAACGCGCTGGAGGACGCGGGCCTGCGAGTCATGTTCGATGACAGGCCCGAGCGGCTCGAACGGAAGGTCGTCGATGCACGCGAGCAGCGCGTCCCGGTTTTTCTGACGGTAGGCAAGCGCGATGAGCAAGCTGAGACGGTATCGCTGCGATTCAGGGATGGCACACAAAACACGCTATTGATGAGCGACGGTGTTGAACGCCTACGTGAATCGGCGCGCGTGCCGACTGTGGAACGAAGGTTGCGCATGTGATGCAGGAGCCTGCAATCAAAGACCTGCCGGAGAGACGTCATGAGCGTTTTTACCAACATCCTCAACAAGATATTTCCGCAAGATCATCCGGCGAATACAGCGTCGGCGGGTGCGACCGCGCCCGCTGCGCCGCCATCGCCGAATGCTGATCCCTCAAGCGGATCGACCGTCGCGGCGAGCAACGTCCAGCCTCCGGTTGCCGCGCTGCCGCCGGTCGATGTCGAAGCCGTACTGATCGAGCGGCAAGGGGGCGTCAACACGCAATTGAACTGGCGTTCATCGATTGTGGATTTGCTGAAGCTGCTCGATCTGGACAGTTCGCTGGATGCCCGCAAGGAACTCGCCGCCGAACTCAACTATCCAGGAAGCACCGAAGACAGTGCTGCGATGAATATATGGTTGCACAAACAAGTCATGCAGAAGCTTGCAGACAACGGCGGTCAGATCCCGGCGGATCTGAAAAGCTGAAAAGATTTGATGTCATCGCATCATGAATCCGCAGCGCAAATGCACGAACAGGAGACAGGAGACGAATATGGTCAGGAAAAACGGCATGGACCCGGTCGAGCTGGGCATCGCGTTGATCGAGGAGCAGTTGCTCGCGCTCGTGCTGTATGCGAGCACGGTGGGAAGCTGGATCGACAAGGACAAGACGCCTCCCGATCTCGCTGCGGCCAACACCTTGCTCAGGCGCAAGCGTTCACGTTCCGAGCCGCAGACGCACATGGAAGACGGTACGCCCGGTGTTGAAGGTGAGGCGCTGGGCGTGGCCCAATCGTGGGCGGCGTTCCATCAGGACCCGCAACGCTTGTCCGTGGTGCTGCGAGTAGCGGGCACGAACGCAATTCTCGCGGTCGCCGATTTTTTCGAAGCGCACGACTTCTCCGAACTTAGAACGCCTGAAGTCCAGTTCCTGATGCGCCTTCGCGATGCCGCCACCAGCGGCAACACGTTTCGCATCGAGTCGGGCGAACGCATACCGGTTGCATCGTTCAACGGTCTGGCGATCACGGACAAGCTGAACGGCTCGCCGCTGTTCGACGACGGCGTAACACCCGGCTTCGTCGAGTTCGGCGACATCGCCGCGCTGTTGCGTTATCTCGTCGATCACCTCCGTGGCGCACAAACCCTGATCAGCGACGGCGACGCCGGCTGATTCCACGCATCACACGGGCTTGCACTCCGATGCGGCCCGTTTTCCGCTACATTCCCCGCCGCTCAGTCCCTCCATTCCCCCAAGGGTTTCCCCTCATTAATTCCCGCTTGACCAGTTCAATATGTCGCCTTAAATTCCGTACATGTTCCTACATGTACTTTTTAAAGGTGCAGGAAAGGAATAAGTCGCCGCGACTTGCGGCCTGCTCATTCATCGTCTCATTTCACGTCGCCCGCCATGAACATCCGCATTCCGGCCGCACTGGTCCTGATCTGTCTCGCCCCGGCGGCGAAGGCGCAATCGAGCGTCACGTTGTATGGCATCGTCGATGAGTTCGTGCAGGTGGTGAACACGGGCAGCGGTTATACGGGCGCGGTCGGTTCGTCGGGACAATGGGCGAGCCGCGTCGGCTTGCGCGGCACCGAGGACATTGGCGGCGGCAACCACATCAATTTCGATTTGCAGAATGGTTTCAATCCGAACGATGGCACCTTCGCATCGCCGGGAAGCATGTTCAACCGGCAGGCGTGGGTGGGCATTTCAGGCGGATGGGGTGAGGTGCGCGCGGGCCGCCAGAACTCGCCGATCTTCAACGATCAAGGCGGTCTCGACGCATTCGGCGCGGCCACGCAGGCATCCGGCTTCAGCAACTTGATGACGTTCACGGTGCGCACGAGCAATACGGTGTCGTACACGTCGCCGGTGATGGGCGGCCTGCAATTCAGCCTCTATTCGGGTTTTGGCGATGCCGGCGGCGTGCGCTCCGCAGGCTCCAGTTACCAGGCCGACGTGACTTACACGCACGGTCCGGTCGGCGCGGTTTTCGCGGCGCAGGCGGTAAAGAGCGCGGACGGCACCGCGACCGACAGAACCGAGGAAGCGGGTCTTTCGTATCAAATCGGCAAGACCACGCTGTTCGCCGGATGGAGCGGCTCGAAGTGGCGCGACATCAACCTTGACGTGAATGTTTATGGCGCATCGGCGCTCTATCAGTTCACGCCTTCGAGTGCATTGGCCGCGGGCTACACCTATCTCCACGATGAAACCGGGCAGGGCAATAACGCCAGCCAGATCTCGGCGCTCTATACGTATTCGCTGTCGAAGCGGACCAACATCTACAGCGCGTTGTCGTTCCTGCAAAACCGCGGGCAGGCGGCGTACCGGCTGGCGGGTTCGGCAAATGCCGGCTTGCCGCTTGCGTACAACGGCGCCGACGCGCGTGGCTTCCAGTTGGGCATCGTGCAACGATTTTAAGAAAAACATGTGCATACTTGTGCTTTTGCAGGGACCGGACGGTCCGGTTCCTGATGAGCACAGGGGTGGCAAATGGCAAAACGAGCAGTAAAAGCGGCGGAGGTCGGGCGTTCGAAGGCGCATATGGTCGCCGCCACGATCGAGCAGGAGATTTTGACGGGACGCCTGCCTTACGGGCAGCAACTGGAAAGCGAGAACGAACTGGTCGAGCGGTTCGCGGTCAGTCGCAACACGGTTCGCAAGGGACTCGATCTCCTGACCAATGGCGGATTGATTACACGCAAGGGCGGTATCGGTTCATTCGTGACGTTCAACGGGCAGAACATCGACGGCACGCTCGGCTGGACCACCGCGATAGAAAAAGCAGGCGGCGCGCAAACGCGTTTGCTGCAGATCGCGCTGGTTGAAGACGAGACGCTCGCGCAGGAACTGAAGCTCGAGCGCAGCACGTTTGTCGCCATCGACCGGATGCGGGTGATGGGCGCCGAAGGGCAATGTATTTCGCTGGAACGCAGCCGTCTGCCTTTCAACGATGACCTCGCGGCGCTGCCGCTTGAAGGTCTCGTGGGCGGGTCGCTGAACCGGACGCTGATCGAGCATGGCATGGTGCCGCATCACGGCGAGCAGTGGGCGGAAGTCACTGGCCTGGAAGCTGCCGATGCACGCCTGCTCAAGCGTCGCGCGGGCACATCGTTCCTGCGTTCGCGGCGGCTCACGCGTGATCGGGAGGACCGCATTATCGAGTATGTCGTGAGCTTGCTGGACCCGGCTTTTTTTGCACTACACCTGGAATTCTGATGTCTTCGTCTTTGCATTCGACTCACCCCACATTGACCGATCGCGCCCGGGGCGCGTTCTATGGACTGGCATTGGGCGACGCGTTCGGCATGCCGACGCAATCGCTCAGCCGCGAACGGATCGTCGAGCAGTTCGGCCGTATCGACAAGCTTGAGAGCGCGTTTCCCGATCAGCCGATCGCACCGGACATGCCGGCGGGTTCGATCACCGACGACACCGAGCAGGCCATTCTCGTTGCGCATCTTCTCGCCGATAACAACGGCACGATCAAACCCCTCGCGTTCGCGCACGCCTTGATTGAATGGGAAGCGTCGATGAAGGCGCGCGGTTCGCTGGACCTGCTCGGGCCATCGACGAAACAGGCTATCGAACGCATCGCCGCGGGTGAAGATCCGTTACGCACGGGACGTTTTGGCACCACGAACGGCGCGGCCATGCGCGTGACGCCGGTCGGCATCGCGTTCGATCTGCGCCGGCAGGAACGGTTTATCGATGCAGTCGTGCAGTCTTGCGTCGTCACGCATAACACCACGCTTGGCATATCGAGCGCGGCGGCGGTGGCGGCGGCGGTATCGGCCGGGCTCAACGGCGCGAGCTTGAGCGAAGCGCTGGAAGCCGGCATCGCAATGGCGCAAGCCGCCGAAACGCGCGGCTTCTGGGTTGCGGGCGGACGCATTGCGCCGCGCATTCGCCAGGCGCGCGAACTGATGCATCGAAGCGCAGAAGATGAAGTCGTCAATGTGCTGTACGACGTGATCGGCACGTCGGTGGCATCGCAGGAATCGGTGGTCGCGACGTTCGCGCTCGCCTTCGATGCCGAGCGGCGCGGCAACAGCATCGAATCATCGTTGGGCAGGGCGGCGAGCCTCGGTGGCGACACCGACACCATCGCGGCCATGCTCGGCGCAATCCTCGGAGCGTGTGCGGGTTATGACGCGTTGCCGGCGAGTTGTATCGATACCGTCAGGCGTGTGAACACGCTCGATCTCGAACCGCTTGTCGAGCGCTTGCTTGGACTGCGCGCCGCGACTGCCTGACGCGCTTTACCGCCTTTTACGTAGTTCCCTTTAATCTGGAGATCGGACTCAGATGGCTTCGTCACGCACGTCAAACAGCGCTCGCAAAGTCGAGACGCGCGGTATCGAACCCGTACCGGAAAGCGAATGTCATGGACATCCGCTGCAGCTTTTCTGGGTCTGGTTTGCCGCCAACATCAGTATTCTGGGGCTGCCGCTCGGTGCCACGCTCGTCGCATTCCAGCATCTCGCGATCTGGCAGGCGGCGTTGGTCGCGATCGTGGGCGCCGCGGGATCGTTTGCAATCGTCGGTGTCATTTCGATAGCCGGACGGCGCGGACATGCGCCCAGCTTGACGCTCTCACGCGCCATATTCGGTGTGCGCGGCAACATCGGGCCGACCATCGTGTCACTGCTTTCGCGGCTCGGCTGGGAAACCGTCAACACCACGACCGCGGCTTATGTATTGTTGTCGCTTGCGACCATCGTGTTCGGCACGCCTGCCGAAGCGAAGGACGCGCCCGTGCTGACGCTCGTGTTCATCGCGGTGTTCGTGGTGATGACGATGATCGTGTCGGGGCTCGGCCACGCGACGCTGCTCGTGATCCAGAAGTGGTCAACGTATGTGTTCGGCGTGCTCAACCTGCTGGTCGCGGGGTTTTTGGTGACGGCCATCGACTGGCATGCGGTGTTCAATGCAGCGCCTGCGCCATTGAGCGCGGTGATCATCGGCATTGGCACGATTGCAGCGGGAACGGGTATTGGCTGGGCCAACGCCGGCGCCGACATGTCACGCTATCAGGCGCCGAAAGTGAAGGGGCCGGCGCTGGTGGCATCGGCGGCATTTGGCGCCGGCATTCCGCTGATCCTGCTCGTCACGCTCGGCGCGTTGCTCTCGGTGGGTAACGACCATCTCGCATCGGCGACCGATCCTATCGCCGCGATCCGCGAAATGTTGCCCACGTGGATGGCGATTCCGTATCTCATCACAGCATTCGGCGGCTTGCTGCTTTCCAACTACTTGTCCGTGTATTCGGCCGGCTTGACGACGCTCACGCTCGGCCTGAAAGTGAAGCGCGTGCAAGCCGTGGTGGTCGATGTCGTCGTGATCTTCGCCGGCTCGATCTACTTCATGTTGATCGCGGGAAGCTTCTACGGTCCGTTCATCGGCTTCATCTCGTTGCTCGCGGTGCCTATCACGGCATGGGTCGGTATCTTTGTGGTGGACCTGATTCATCGTCAGGAATACTCGCCCAAGGATCTGCTCGATGTCTCGCCGCGCAGCGCGTACTGGTACAAAGGCGGTATCGAATGGCGTGCATTCGGCGCCTGGGCACTCGCAATCGTGCTCGGTTTTTGCTTCCTCTCGACAGGCGCTTATCACGGCGTGTTCTCGGGTTCGTGGTTCGGACGTAACGGCCTTGGATGGATCGTGACGTTCGTGGTGGCAGCCGGTGTGTATGCATTGTTGGGCGGCGCACGCGGTTCGGCCAAACGTTGGAAAACAGCATGACGCAAACAGATTCACAGCAGATATCCAGGTTGATTCATACGGGTCAGGTGATCGTCGATCTCGTCATGCAGATCGACGCGCTCCCCGCGCCCGGCGGCGATGTGCTCGCGCGCGACGCGAGCTTCGAGGTCGGCGGCGGTTTCAACGTCATGGCCGCTGCGCGGCGCAACGGCATGCACGTGGTCTATCCGGGCGGTCATGGACGCGGCCGCTTTGGTGCGCTCGCCCGTGAAGCGCTCGTGCGCGAGGGCGTAGAGGTTGCGGGTCCGGAAGTGGCTGATCAGGACACGGGCATTTGCGTGGCGATCGTCGATGCATCCGCCGAGCGCACGTTCGTCTCGCACATGGGCGCGGAAAGCGTGCTCGAGCGTGACGTGCTGGACGGCCTCGCGGTGAATGCGCACGACATAGTCTATGTGAGCGGTTACAGCCTGATGCTCGCCGACAAAGGCGCGGTTCTGATCGACTGGCTGGAACAGTTGCCTGCCGGGACGCGCGTTGCATTCGATCCGGGTCCGCTGGTCGGCGCTATCGATCCTGCGTTGCTCAATCGCATGCTGGGCGTTGTATCGATATGGACGAGCAACCGCGAGGAAGCGTTGCGCTTTGCGCAGACCGATAGCTTCGATACCGCCTTCGATACGATCATCTCGCGTCTAGCGCCGGGTGCGCTCGCAATCGTTCGCGATGGCAAGCGCGGCTGTGAATTGCGCGTTGGCGAAAGCCTCACGTACGTGCCGGGATTCGAAGTCAAGGCCGTCGACAGCAACGGTGCCGGCGATGCCCACGCCGGCGTGTTCCTGGCCGTGCTGGCCACTGGCGCGAATGCGGAAACGGCCGCACGCCGTGCAAACGCAGCGGCTGCGATTGCGGTGACGCGGCATGGCCCGGCGACATCGCCGGACGCGGCCGGGATCGATGCGTTCATGGCGTCGCACGAATAGCGCTGTCCGCATGGAAGCACACGCCCGGTTCTGCGCAATCGGGCAAGCGCGTATATGCTGGGTTCCCCTCGATATCCACGTCGATACGCACGGAGAACCGCATGACCGCATCCATCGCCCAGCAGATCGTTCTGGCCGCTCGCCCGACAGGCGGCCGCGCACAGCTCACGGATTTCCGTCTCGAAGATGTGCCCATGCCCGTGCCGCAAGAGGGGCAGGTGCTGTTGCGCGTCGATTACTTGTCGCTCGATCCGTACATGCGCGGGCGCATGAACGACGCGCGCTCGTACGCGAAACCCGTGCAGATCGGCGAGCCGATGACGGGCGAAAGCGTGGCGACGGTCATCGAATCGAAGGATGCAGCGCTGCCGGCCGGCGCGCACGTTCTGGTGACGGCGGGCTGGGTTTCACATGCCGTAGCCGATGCAAAAAACCTCGCCGCGCTTCCCGCCGATGGCATTCCCGCCCGCGCCTATCTCGGTGTGCTCGGCATGCCGGGCTTCACCGCGTACTCGGGCATGGCCGCGATCGGCAAGCCGAAGAGCGGCGAGACCGTGGTGGTCGGCGCGGCGAGCGGACCGGTTGGATCGCTCGTGGGGCAACTCGCGAAGCTGGTGGGTGCGCGCGTGGTCGGCATTGCGGGCGGCGCGAAAAAATGCGCGTATGTGGTCCAGCAACTGGGCTTCGATGCCGCCATCGATCACCGTGCGCCTGACTTAGCCGATCAACTGGCGAACGCGTGTCCGAGCGGTATCGATGTCTATTTCGAGAACATCGGCGGCGCGGTCTGGAAGGCCGTTTTGCCTTTGCTCAATCAATATGGGCGGGTTCCGGTGTGCGGGCTGATGGCGCAGACGTCGGGGAAGAATGACGGCGTGGACGATGGACTCGCCACCACCATGCGCGCGATCCTGACGCGCAGTCTGACTGTGCGCGGGTATATCAATTACGAGTTTTTGGCTGAGTATCGCCAGGCGTTCCTGAAGGACGTTGGTGGATATCTGCGCGACGGCAAGATCAAACATCAGGAAGATGTCACGGACGGGCTCGCGAACGCGCCGCAAGCTTTCCTCGATATGATCGATGGACGCAATTTCGGGAAGGTGCTGGTGCGGGTGGGTGACGAGGAGTGAAAGGGGCAGGTGTACACACGTAGATTTACAATCCATCAGTTGTGAGATCGAGTACATACTTGTGCACACAAAGGATCGATCATGCCAACCACGAGAGTTTTTCGAAACGGAAATTCGTCGCTGTCGCACTTGACGTGATTCTCGTGACTAATAAGGCGCGCGACTTCGCGCACTATCCCGGCGTGCGGATTGAGAACTGGGTAAACGGTTAGCTCTTCCTCAATCCCCGGGATTCACCCGCGAAGTCATGACGTGGTCCGCCCACTTCCCGTCGATCTTCAGATACGCCTTCGCCAGCCCTTCGTGTTCGAACCCGAGCCGGGCGAGCAATCGTCCGCTGCGCTCGTTCTCCGGCCGATAACTCGCCATCACCCGATGCAGCTTGTAAGCATCGAACACGAAGTCAAGCGCGACACCGAGCGCTTCATGCATCAACCCGCGCCCTTCGTAACGCTGATCGATTGAATACCCGAGATTGCACGCCTGAAACGGACCGCGAACGATGTTCGTAAAGTGGCAATCGCCAATCAGCGCGTTATCCGCTGCGTCCGCTGCATTCGAAAAAATCAGCAGATGCAGCGCCGTGCCCTCGGCCATGGCGTGTTCCATCTGCATCGCCCGCTCGTTCGCGGCTTGCGTCGAATAAAAACAGGCGTCGCGCGAAGGCTCCCAGGGTTCGAGATGCGCGCGATTCGCCACGCGGTACGCAAGCATGGCTTCGGCTTGTTGCAGGTCGGCGCGTCGCAGAACGACGCGCTTCGCGGCAAGACCATCCGGTGGAAATGCGGGAACTGCTTTGCTTTTGAAATCAAATGACATTGCGGAGCTATGAATAAACACAGAGTGCGGAGCAGCACCGCATTCAATATGAAGAAACGATAAGTCTGATTAATTCGGCAGTTTTAACCGCGCATGAATGTGTCTATTACGCAATCGCACTGCACGAAAGGCTGGTAAAAGATAGGTGAAAACCCTTATAATTCCCGAAGTTGATGAATCTAGGAACTTTGGAAATGTCCCGCCGCTTTGCCATCCTCGAGCGCGTTGCTTTCGCGCTTTTCACCATGTCCGCTGTCGCGGACGCAACGTTTATCAGTTACGAGAAGAGCGAGAACTTCCGTGACAATATCCATGAAATCGTGCGTGTAAGTAAGCAAGTGTCGTTGATGTATCCGGCAACCGGCAACGATCCGTGGATGCCGCTGGCTTCGCGCTGAAACTTTACAGCTTGTCTTTGAACGCCTGTTCCACGAAGTCCAGAAACACCCGGACGCGCGGCGACATATGCCGGCGATTCGCAAACACCGCATACAACTCGATTTCATCGCAGTGATAGGGCGCGAGGCACTCCACCAGCCGCCCTTCACGCAAGTCATCTTCTATATCCCATAGCGCCTTCAACGCGAGGCCGCGCCCCTTGAGGGCCCAGTCGTGCAGCACTTCGCCGCTTGCCGTCGATAAAGTCCCGCGTACCTGAACGTCCCGGCGCCGCCCGTCCTCCTGAAACACCCATCTGTCGAACACGCGTTGGCCGCGAACCAACCGGATGCAATCATGCCCGGCGAGGTCGGCGGGCGTATGCGGTGTGCCGCACCGCGCCAGATAATCAGGCGCGGCGCAAACGATTCGCCGGCTCGACAGCAAACGCTTCGCGACGACGCCCGTATCCGGCGGCAAACCGATACGCAAGGCTACATCGAGATTGTCATCGATCACGTCCAGGCCAATATCCGATAACACCAGCCGTACTTCGACTTCAGGGTAGTGGTCGGAGAACGCTTCGATCAGCGGCGCGATTTGCTTGCGCCCGATCTCGGAAGGCGCGCCAATACAAACCAGACCCTGCGGCACGCGAGCCTGCGCGCTGATCTCGGCTTCGGCGTCATCGACGGCTTGAAGGATGGTGAGCGCTCGCTCGTGAAACAGCGCGCCTTCGACGGTCAACTCGAAGCGCCGCGACGTCCGCGTGACAAGCCGCACGCCCAGCCGCTTTTCGAGTGCGGCGAGGCGCCGGCTCATGGCGGCAGCCGATCCGTCGGTCTGGCGTGCCGCCGCCGACAAGCTACCTGCATCGACCATTTGCGCGAAGACCCGCAGGTCGTTGATTTCATCTGGCATTGAGACGCTCATCTTTCCACTTGACGCAACGATTCTATGCGAGCAAGTACCTTCTCGCGATACCGGGACGAGTGAATAATGCGTTCATTGCAATGGAGGAATCATCATGAAAGCACTGCGTTTCAATCAGCACGGCGATCCGGGCGTCCTGGTCATCGAGGATCTGCCGTCACCGCGGGCTTCGGCGGGTGAAGCGGTCGTGCGGGTGCTCGCGGCATCGATCAATCCGAGCGACGTAAAGAATGTCGAGGGGCGCATGAGCCAGACCACCTTGCCGCGTACGCCGGGGCGTGACTATTCGGGCGTGGTGACTGACGGTCCGGCCGAATGGCTTGGCGAAGAAGTGTGGGGATCGGGCGGAGACGTCGGCTTTACACGTGACGGCACGCACGCCGAGGAGCTGGTCGTACCGGTCGCCAGTTTGCATCGCAAGCCGGCTAATTTGAGTCATGAAGAGGCATCGGCGATAGGCGTGAACTTCATCACCGCGTGGTGCGCCGTGGTCGAGGCCGCGCAACTGCAGGCGGGGGAAAGCATCGTGATCATCGGCGTCGGCGGCGTGGGCGGAGCGGCGGCGCAGATCGCGAAACGGATCGGCGCGAAGGTCATTGGCGTGGCGCGCGGCGCGAATGCGCCCGGTCCGTACGTGGACGCGATGGTCGATTCGAAAGCGCCCGGTTTCATCGATGAAATCCGCTCGCTCACTGACGGCGGCGCGGCCGTCGTGTTCGATACCGTCGGCGGTTCCATGTTCGAGACGGCCGTGCACATGCTTGGATTGCGTGGACGGCTGGTGGAGATATCGGCGACGGATCGGCGCGAGGTCACGTTCAACCTCGCTGATTTTTATCACAACGAAAGCCGTCTGTCAGGCGTCGATACACTCAAGCGCGACCTGATCGCGGCGGGCGCGATGCTCGAAGCGCTGCGTGCGGGATTCGAGGACGGCAGCTACAAGGCGCCTGTCATTGCGCAGACGTTTGCACTCGAAGACGCACAGGCCGCTTATCGTGCGGTGGCGGCGGGGACGAAAGGCCGCGTGGTGCTCACGCCATCGAAATGACCACGCGCTGGCGGCTCCAGCCGCAGTCGGTCCTGTTTGCCATCTATTTAGGCGCACTGGCCGCGTTGCCGCCCATTTCCATCGATATGGCGCTTCCCGCGCTCGTCGATATAGCCAGTTCCCTGCATGCGAGCGCAAGTCAGGCGGGGCTCACGCTGAGCCTTTTCATGGCGGGTTTTGCATTGGGGCCGATCGTCTACGGTCCTCTCTGCGATGCCCGAGGCCGCAAGCCCACGCTTCTTCTCGGCCTGGCCTTGTTCACGCTGGGCGGAATCGGATCGGCGGTCGCGCCTGGCATAAGCATATTGCTGGGCGCGCGATTGATCCAGGGGATCGGGGCGGGTGCGGGCATGACGGTGGCGCTTGCCATCGTGCGCGATCTCTTCGAAGGCAACGCCATGCAGCATCGTCTTGCGGCCATCACGGTCGTCGCGAACGTTGCGCCGATTGTCGCGCCATCTGTCGGCGTCGCATTGCTTGCCGCGATCGAATGGCGCGGGATTTACGGCGTCATGGCGGTGTGCGGTTTCCTGGCGGCGATCGTGACGTGGACCGGCCTCGTTGAATCTGCGCCGCGACGCAGCCCGGACGTCGCGATCGCCGGGCTGCGTGAGCAGTATCGGCGCGTGCTGACGCATCGCTTGGTCATCGGCAATATTCTGATCAATGGTTTCGGATTCGGCTGGATGTTCGCTTACGTGGCGGGTTCGCCGTTGGTGCTGCTGCATGTCCTGCACGTCAGGCCGGTGATCTATGCCGCCATGTTCGCCATGACCGGCCTCGGCATTGTCGCCGGCGCGACAATCAATGGCGTGCTGGCATCGCGCGGAGTCGGGGCACGGCGCGTTCTGGCGGTTGCGATCTGCGTGACACTGGCCGCGACCCTCGGCCTGATCGCAATGAACGTGCTGCATCTCGCGACCTTGCTCACGATCATGCCGTTGCTCGTGGCATGTACGTTCTGCTTCGGACTGGCCGCGCCCAGCGCGACGCGCGGTGCGCTCGACCCCGTGCCCGAGCTCGCAGGCGTGGCGGGCGGCCTGTTGACATCGGTACAGATGCTGTGCGGCGCGGCATCGAGTTCGGTGGTTGCGTTGTTGTTCTCGACATCCGGCCCCCAGGCGATGAGCGGCGTCATGTTCGCGTGCGCGCTGCTTGGCGCAATCACGTGGATCTGGGTCGGCAAAAAGGGACACAGCGAAGTGCGTCGGGCTGCCGCGTAAATCGCGACAGCTTCCAAGCTCACATCGAAGATTTCTTTGATTCCGTGTCAACACACTCGGCGATGAGGCGTTAAACATGTAATCGCGACACGCAAGCCGCGACACTGTTAAACAACCACGAAGGGTCTTACCGCCATGAAAAAGCAACTCGTTGCTGCATCGCTCGCCGCCTTGTTTTCCGCTGCTGTGTTCGCACAAGCTTCGGCTCCTGCTGTAGCGCCCGCAGCCCCGGCTGCAACCACGGCAGATGCTGCGCAACCCGCGAGCGCACACAAGGCCAAGAAGCATCATCACAAGAAGCACCACAAGAACACGACTGCAGCTTCGGCGATCCCTTCGTCGGCAGCAAAGCCCTAAGTTTGGGGAGCAGTAAAAGCCCGGTCTGACCGTCGCGCCGTCTCAAGAAAAGTACCTTTATCGAGGTATCGGACGGCGTAACGCGGGGCTTTGAGTTGGCGGCTCGAATGCGCATCATTGCGTGTTCGAGCCGTTTTTCGTTGGGCATTCACGGTTGGTAAATCGTAAAGCAGGATCGGCTGATGTGTCGTTCTGGAAAGCGATCCGCCGAGGCCTTTCCCATGCTCGGGTCCCGCGACGTGTATCATCCACACCACGCGGCTTTTTGCGCCGCCGTTCCTTCATTGCGCTGCTTGCCGTGTTATCGCCAGGATATCGCGCCCGCCGCTTCACGCGCGCTTGAACCGAACGCGCAACCTTCAGCTCTTTTCCGTACAGATGGCACTCTCCGAACTCAAACGGCGCCGCACGTTCGCGGTCATTTCCCACCCTGACGCGGGCAAAACCACGCTGACCGAAAAGCTCTTGCTGTTTTCGGGTGCGATCCAGATTGCCGGCACGGTGAAGGGCCGCAAGAGCAACCGATACGCAACGTCCGACTGGATGGAAATCGAAAAGCAACGCGGCATTTCCGTTGCCAGTTCCGTCATGCAGTTCGAATATGGCGATTGCGTCATCAACCTGCTCGATACCCCCGGCCACGAAGACTTCTCCGAAGATACGTATCGCGTCCTGACGGCCGTCGACGCCGCCGTGATGGTGATCGATGGCGCGAACGGCGTCGAAGCCCAGACGCTCAAGTTGCTCGAAGTGTGCCGCAGCCGCCGCACGCCGATCCTCACGTTCATCAACAAGATGGACCGTGAAGTACGCCAGCCGCTCGAATTGCTCGATGAAATCGAGCAGCATCTCGGCGTCGCCGCCGTGCCGTTCACCTGGCCTATCGGCATGGGCAAGGAATTCCAGGGCGTCTATGACATTGAGCATGATCAGGTGCGCGTGTTTCGTGCAGGGCAGGACACGGCCGGCGGCGCGGTAGAAACCGTGCACGCCCTCGACGATGCCGACGGCGAACGCCGTTTTGGTCCGAGCTGGGCGCGTGCGAAAGAAGAGATCGATCTGATCACGGGTGCTACGCCCGCGTTCGATCGCGCAAAGTTCCTGGCCGGCGAGCAGTCACCGGTGCTGTTCGGATCGGCGATCAACAACTTCGGAGTGAAGGAAATTCTCGACGCGCTGGTCGAGCTGGCGCCGCCGCCTGCCATGCGGATGTCGGTGCAGCGTCCGGTGTTGCCCGAGGAGCCGCGTTTTACAGGCGTGGTGTTCAAGGTGCAGGCGAATATGGACCCGGCGCATCGTGACCGCGTGGCGTTCATCCGCGTGTGTTCCGGGCATTTCGAGCGTGGCATGGCGCTGAAAGTGACGCGCTCGGGCAAGACGTTCCGCGCGAGCAACGTGGTGACGTTCCTCTCGCAGCGCCGCGAGACGGTGAGCGAGGCCTATCCTGGCGATATCATCGGCATTCCGAACCATGGCACGCTGAGTCTCGGCGATACCCTGACCGAAGGCGAGATGCTGCAGTTCGTCGGATTGCCGTTCTTTGCGCCGGAAATTTTCCAGACGGTGGAAGTCGTCGACCCGATTCGCGCGAAGCAGTTGGGTGAAGCGCTGCGGCAACTCGGCGACGAAGGTGCGATCCAGGTGTTCCGTCCTGTGCTGGGCGGCTCGACCATTCTGGGCGCGGTCGGGCAGTTGCAGTTCGAGGTCGTGGCGCATCGATTGTCCGCGGAATACAAGGTCGATGTGCGGATCATGCCGGCGCGGTATCGCATGTCGCGATGGGTAACATGCGACGACGCGGCGGAGCTGCGCCGTTTCACCGATGCCTACGCGGCGCGAATCGCGCTGGATGCATCGAATGCGCCGACGTATCTCGCTTCACATGTCTCGGAAATCGATGTCGCGCAGAAGGCCTGGCCGAAGATCGTCTTCAACGAGCTGCGGGAGCATTCGGGCGCTCCGTTTCAAAAGACGATCTGAGGCTGGCGAGTGTGCTCTCGGACGGATCTCGCCTTTGAACACTCGATATCAAATGAACGCAGGCGCGGCGCACACTGTCGCACGCGCCGCGCCTAGTCCATCACAAGCGATCAATACGTCAGGCCAAATCCAAACGGATACAACGGGTGCGCAGTGTCGTGCGGAAGATCTTCCAGTTGCACGGCCACCTCGGCCATCGACGAAGGCAACTCAAACGGCAGTTTCCCTTGAGGCTTGCCTTTACCCGTCAGCACATCGAACAGTGCCGTGTCGCTCGCGCCGAAATTCGCGAGGATGGCAGTCGCCTTTCCCTGGACATTGGTCAGGATCGCCGGGCGATCCATGTAGACCGACACGATCGACTTCGGAGCACTGGCGGCCTGCTTGATCGCCTCGTAGTCCGGATTGCCGTCGACGAACGCAAGGCTGCCTTCATGCTGCATTGCGCCGAATACGTAGTTCGGATGAAGTGTCTCGTACGGTGTGCTCACACGCAGGATCGCCACGTCCGCAGCTTGCGGCGTGTCGACGACCTGATACCCATATTTCCGCGCAACGGCAGGGTCGATGCCGTACAGCCAGACTTTCTTGCTGGTGTCCGCCATTGGCAGCAGCTTGTCGTTGTTTTGCAGCAGCACCATCGACCGGCGTTGTGCATCGAGCGCCTGGGCCTGGAAGTCGGCGTTGCCCACTATGCCGCTCGCAGCCGTGGCATCGACGTACGGTTGATCGAACAGCCCTTGCTGGAATTTTTGCAGAAGCACGCGGTAGGCTGAATCGGCGAGACGCGCTTCAGTCAGCAAGCCCTGGTTGACGGCCTGAATGATGAAACTCGGGTCGTCTTCCCCGCCGAATTGATCGATGCCCGCGTTGACCGCTTTTACAAAACGCTGCAGACGGGTCGCGTTTTCCATTCCCCACGGCATGCCCAGTCCGACAAAAGACGGTGCGCCGGAAGAGGCGCCGTTCATGCAGTTCGCGTCGCAATCGGAAGCAATGAGCCAGTCCGATACGATCACACCCTTGAAGTTGTACTTGCCCCGCAGCAGGTCCGTCAAAAGCGCTTTGTCGTAAGCGGCTCCGACCTGTTCGAGCGCAATTCCGTCGACCGTCACCGGTCCGTCAGGTTCGGAATAAGTCGGCATCACGGAGCCCACATTGGCGGCGAATGCACCTTCGAACGGCTTCAGATGGTAAGCGTAGTTGTTGCCCGGATAAGTCGCATAGCGGCCGTAGTAGTTGTGGCTGTCGAACCCGGACTTCTGCGCGCCATAGCCGGCCCAATGCTTCACCACGGCAATGACACTGTTCGCCTGAATGCCGTTGCTGCCGCCCTGGAAGCCTTCAATATAAGCCTGCACCTGGGCGCGCGTCAGGTCGGCGTCTTCGCCGAAGGTCCCGTTGATCCGGGCCCAGCGCGGCTCGGTGGCCAGATCGGCTTGCGGTGAAAGCGCTTCGGTAATGCCCACTGCGCGATATTCCTGGCGCGCGATGTCGCCGAACTTGCGCGTAAGCGCAGCATCGCCGATGGCGCCAAAACCGAGTGTTTCGGGCCACTTCGAAAACCCGCTGTCGCCTGCGCTCGCACCGAGCACGTACTGGAAGTGATTGCGCGGGTCCGAGCTGATCGACACGGGAATACCGAGCCGGGATTGCTCGGCCAGCGCCTGGATCTGGTTGTACTGGTCGGCCATCGTTTTTGCATCGCCGCTCATGCGCGTGATGTAGGTGCTGATGTTGCGGCTGTTGATCTGAGTCTTCAACGTGGCCATGTCGTAGGCCGTGCCCGTGCCCGCACCGGTGGTGTCGTTCAACACCGGTGCCGTGCCGTGCATCATCAAGCCGGCTTTCTCGGCGAGCGTCAGGCGACTCACGAGGTCGCGCGCGCGGACGTCGGCACTCAACCGCCAGTCTTCGTACGGTTCGAGCTGGCCGCTCTTGTCCATGTCCTTGAATGTCAGGCCGTCCCTGGAAATCAGCTTTAAAGTCGTCTGGCTGAAATCCGGTTGCGCGACCGGGGTGTTAGCGGGGTCATCGCTGCCGCAGGCGAACAGGCCAAGCGCGAGCGTCATGCTCGACGCCGTCAACGCTGACCTGTGAAAAACAGACCGTGGGTAAAAGCTCATTCGTGTCTCCTGAAATCGGGTTTTTTTGGCTTCTGTCGAACGACCTTACAAGAAGGTGTTCGACACTTTACCGACCCATTTCAATCGACGTTTTACCGCTGGGTGCATCGTTTATCTTTGAGGAGCGCAGCGTGCAAGCGGGCGTAACTTTTCCGATTCCGGGCGGCTGCCAGCGCACCACTTGCATGTGGACCCACATTCCTGGCTGCTTTGCGGGCACTGCAGCAAGCTATGGGAATTCCTGATGGCGTCGGCAGCGATCTCTGCGCACTATTACGAAGTGAAAGCCAGCATCGAGCCTATGTCATCCAGAACGTCATCGCACTTCAGCGACCACACTCGCACCGTTTCCAATCGCATCGCCGTGTTTGCAATGGACGCCGCCGGGCGTGCCGGCGTGTCGCCGCAATCGTTCACCACCCGCACCGGGATCAGCGCGCAGGAACTGGTCGACAGAACCGGCCGCATCGATGCCGCGCGGCACAGGCGGGTCGTCGAACTGATGGCTTATGTTGGCGCTGCTTCGCGCGTGATGCCGGACAGGCCGCATATGTTGTTTCCGGATTTTCCCGTGCTGGGCAACCTGTGCCTCAACGCCCGGACATTGCGCGAAGCGCTGGAGTCGTATCAGACGTTCCGTCCGCTCATCGGCGAGTTTGATTTTCTTGGGCACAGGGAAACACCGGACCACATGCAGTTCGAATACATCGCGGAGTTCGCGCCGGGCAGCGGTTTCCAGGCGCTCTCCAACTTCCAGGTACTCGCCAGCCTGATTCGGGCTTACGACGTGTCGGAGCAAACGGTGTTTCACGTTTCGCTCATGGGACCCGCGCTCCCGGGAACGAACGATACCGGCGAGTTCTTCGGCGCAGCCGTGAGGTATCACGCCGATGCAAACCGGCTGCAGTTCTCAAGCGCTCTGCTTGACGTGCCGCTCATCCATTACAACGTCACGCTGGCGCCCTTTCTGCGAGAGCAGGCTCAGCATGAACTGCTGCGCGTTCAAAGAGGGCATCGATTCTCATACAGCGTCGAGCATCTGATCAGCGAAATCATCAAGGACCCGGACGACGAAGGACATACATCGTCGTCATTGCTTGAGCAAACATGCCAGCGTCTGAACACCTCGCGCTGGACATTGCACCGCCGGTTGCAATCCGAAGGATTGCATTTCACCGAACTCGAATCGCGTGTCAGGTCCAAAGAAGCGTGCCGACTGCTCAGTGAGACCGCCTTGAGTCTCGGACAGATCAGCGAGCAACTCGGCTTTTCGTCGCAGAGCGCTTTCACCCGGTTTTTCCGCACACGGCACGATGTGCCGCCACTGGCGTTTCGCCAGCGTGTCCAGTTGGGCTAATAACCTGCGACGGCTCCTGCCACGCGCCTGTTCAGATCGCCGGCGACCCTCAATCCGTGCTCTGTGCCATCTTCACGGGCAAAGGCACGTGTAACCACTTCTCCACGATGCCGTTCAACTCGCCGCTTTTCTTGGCATCGGTGAGGATTGCATCGACCTTCGTCTGCAACTTCGGCTCGCCCTTGTTCAGTCCCACATGACATGCCGACTCATGAATCACGTACTTGAGCGCTGGCTTGTTCGTTGCCGATGCCGGTAATGTCGTGGCAATCTTGGTCGCCACGAAATCTCCCGTGCCCACCAGCGGAACCTGACCCGCAAGGTACGCGGAGATCATCCCGCTGTTGTCTTCGAAGCGCTTGATATTGGTCGATGGCGGCACACTCTTGGTCAGCATCAGATCCTCGAACGTTCCGCGCGCCACGCCAACCGTCTTGCCGGCCATGTCCGCCGGACCATCGATCTTCATGTTCGCCGGACCATACACGCTGTTGTTGTAGGGCGAGTACGACTGCGAGAAATCGATGACCTTGTCGCGCTCGGCATCGCGGCCAAGTGTCGAGACGATCAGGTCCACTTTCTTCGTCTGCAAATAGGGAATGCGGTTGGCGCTCGTGACCGGAACGAGTTCGAGCTTTGCACCGAGTTTCCTGGCCAGCAGGGCAGAGATATCGATATCGAGTCCTTCGAGTTGCATGCTCGGACCCACCGACCCAAACGGTGCGAAATCCTGCGGAACGGCAACGCGCAACACGCCGCGCTTTTCGATGTCATCCAGTGCGTCCGCGTGCGCGGGCGCCACACGCGCAATTGCGCTGAGTGCGACCACGCCAAGTGTCATCAACAACTTCGAAGTTTTCATGTTTGCCCTGAAACGTGGATGGTGTGCCGCGCGTGCGAGAAGCCCGGCATTGAAAAGTCTATTTGAAAGTCTTTTGTTTTCTAAACGATTCAAAATTGCCGCGCATTGAAACGGCGTACGCATTTGGCGCGAGGCAGCTCAGCGCCGCTCGATGTTGCTCAATGCAACCCGCCAACGTAGGGGTAAGTCCGCCCGCCCGAGCTTATTGCTCGATTTATTTTTCATTTATTTCCTGAAGCGCAGCAGAAAACCGATATTTTTCCCGGCCGGAATTGCATTTTTTCCACCCTACACTGGGCGCTCGACAATCACGCTCCGGAAATCATGAACGCGATAAACGCCATGAAGTCCACACGGTTCGACCTGCTCGACGGCTTGCGCGGTATTGCCGCGATCGCCGTCATGCTTCATCACTACAGCCAGCACACGGGATGGGACTGGTTCGGCGGCGCGTGGGTTGCCGTGGACCTGTTCTTCGTGCTGTCGGGCTTTGTGATCGCGCATAGCTACAGCAAGAAGATCCTCAATGGCATGTCTTTCCGCGAATTCGCGTTCGTGCGTCTCGCACGGCTCGGGCCGCTTTATTTATTCGGTCTGGCATTGGGCGTATGCGCGGTGTTGCTGTCGATTGCAAAAACCGGGTTGCCGCAGATATCCAGTTCGCAATTGCTGACCGCCACGGCACTGGGTGCGTTCTGGCTGCCGTATTTCAATGATATCGCCTGGCCGTTCGGTCAGGACGTGGTCTACGGCGCGGCGTTTCCGCTCAACGATCCGTCCTGGTCGCTTTTTTTCGAGTTGTTCGTCAACGTCGTGTTTTTTGCGTATCTGGCGAAAGTCCGAAAACTGCCGAACGCGATGGTTTCAGTGCTCGCGTTTGTCGCGTTCATTGTCTGCACGCTGATTTTCCACAAGATCAATCCAGGCTGGGGCGCCAGGAGTTTCATGGTGGGTTTTCCGCGTGTGATCGCGGAGTTTTTCGCGGGCGTGTTCATTTTCTCCATCGGGCGTCAGCATAAACATCCGCATCGGCTATTTACGGCCGTGGTCACCGGGGCGGCGTTGCTGGCATTTACCATTGGAGATCCCAGGATTGCGTTCATCAATTCGCTGACGCTGGTGCCACTGTCCGTGGCGTTGCTGTGTTCGGTGTCTATCGATGGAATGGGCAAGCGGATTTGCAAAGTGTTGGGCGAGCTTTCGTATCCGCTTTATGTGATCCATTTTCCGATCTACCGGCTGGTGTTCGAATCCTTCGATGTCCGGTTTCTGAATCCCGTTGCGCAAACGTTGATCGTGGCGGCGGTTTCCATCGTGCTGGCGTTGGTGCTTGCCCGCGCCGACCAGGAGCTGCGCCGCAAGCTGACGAGTTTTCGCAAGCCCTCCGCGGCGACGGTTTCCTGACGCCGGAAGACGTTTTCACGAGCTGCTGAAAACGCACGCGCATCGGGCAGGATAAACTTGCGGTTTCCTCCACGGCACCGCAAGCCATGACCACCACCCGTTTCGGCAATACCGCGCGCTATTGGCGCTCGCCGCTCCTGCCGGGCGCGGACATGCTGACGGCCGAGTATTACGACCACGAGTTTACGCCGCACTGGCACGACGCCTACACGATCCCCGTGATCGAGGACGGCGCGGAGTGCTACGACTATCGCGGATCGAAATACGTGGCGGAAGCCGGGTCGGTGCCGATCATCAACCCCGGTGAGTTGCATACCGGCGCGCGGGCGGTCGACGTCGGCTGGCGGTATCGGGTGTTTTACCTGCCGGTGGATTTCGTGCAATCCGTGGCCGATGAAGTCGCCGGCCGCGCCCAGCCCATGCCATGGTTTCCAGTCGAAATCGTCCGCGACGCCGATGTCGCCCGGCGCGTGCAGCACGCGCACCAGGCAATGGAGGCGGGCGGCGATCCGCTCGCGGCCGAGCACGCGCTTTTCGATGCCGTCTCCACGCTGCTCGTGCGGCACGCGGGACAGCGCCCGCCGGTCGAGCGCATGCGGCTCGATACAGCGCGCGTCGAATCGATGAAATCGCGTCTCGCGGATGACGTGACCGTACCGTTATCGCTGACTGAACTGGCGCAGACTGTCGGGCTTTCGACCTTCCACGCGGCGCGGCTTTTTACCCGCGAAACGGGCCTCGCGCCACACGCGTGGCGCAACCAGATGCGCCTGAATCGCGCGCTGGAGGCGTTGCGGGCGGGGGCGTCGGTGACGGAAGTCGCGGCAGCCAGCGGCTTCACCGATCAAAGCCATTTCACGCGTCACTTCAAAAAGACGTTCGGCGTGCCGCCGGGACGCTGGCGCTAAAAGCCACGCAAACTTGCGCGGACCGCAAGAACGTACAAGCGCCCGTCGCGCACCCCGTCCTATCCTCCTGATTCACGGAGGAAACCTTGAAAACAACGCAACAGGCAGGCAATCTCGCCGAGTTCGGCGCGGGCGCGCGTGACACCATTCCGATGATGGTCGGCGCTGCGCCGTTCGGTGTCATCTACGGCACGCTCGCGGCCACGGGGCCGCTGCACGCGTGGACCGTGCAACTCATGTCGCTGACCGTGTTCGCGGGGTCGGCGCAATTCATCGCGCTGGGTTTGATCGCCGGACACGCGAGTTTCGCGGTGATCTGGGCGACGACGTTTATCGTGAATTTGCGGCACGTCCTGTACTCCGCGACGCTCGCGCCTCATGTGGCGCATCTGCCCGCGCGCTGGCGCTGGACGCTCGGTGCGTTCATGACCGACGAGGTGTTTGCTGTCTCGTACGCGCATTACCAGAAGCGGCCAGCGGGACAAACCGGACCGTACTATTTCCTCGGTTCGGGCGTATCCATGTACGTCAACTGGCAGATCTGGACGGTCATTGGCTTGATGTTCGGCTCGGCATTTCCCGGTCTGCAGTCGAAAGGACTCGACTTCGCGATGGTCGCCACGTTTATTGCGATCATCGTGCCGCAGCTCGTGGCGCTGCGATTCGTGGCGGCGGCAGTGACAGCCGGCGTACTGGCGTTTGCATGGAACGGCTGGCCCTACAAGCTCGGCTTGCTGGCGGCGGTCGTGGCGGGCGTGGCGGTGGGCATGGTGTTATCGATGCGCGACGAAAGACGCAACACCGCCGAACTGGAGCGCGCCAAATGAACGATTTCCTGCTCATCATGGGAATGGCGGTCATCACGTATGCCATCCGCTCGGCGGTGTTCGTGTTCGGCGAACGGCTGAGTTTTCCACCCTTGGTACGGACTGCGCTCAGCTTTGTGCCAGTGACGGTGCTCACGGCGATTATCGTGCCGATGACGATTGCGCCTCATGGCGGCGGCGCCGAACTGACGTGGCGTAATTCGCAACTGGTCGCGGCGATCGTGGCGTTAGGCGTGTGTGCCTTGACGCGCAAGCCTTTGCTGACCATCGCCATATCGCTTGCGGTGTTTTTCTTCTGGCAGCTTGTTGTGGTGGCCTGAAATCCGGCGTGCTCAGGGAAGCGTCGCGGGCGGAGTGATGTCGCCGACGTCTGCGTAGGTCTCGGTCAGCAGTTTCACGAATGCACTGATCTTCGGGCTGAGCTGGCGGCGCGTTGCATAAAGCGCCCATACTTCCACGCTCCGGTCGCGCAAGGCGCCCAGGTTGACGAGGCGTCCGTTTTGCAGCGCGGCGCGAGCCAGGTATTCGGTCATTACCGCCGCACCGGCGCTCGCAAGCGCAGCGTCGCGAACCATGGATATCGATGAAAACCGCGCGACCGTTCTCGGATGCAGTGTGCGTGGGCCTTGCGCTGACTCGATATGCCAGACGTCATTATCCGGCGATGAAAGAAGGCCCACGGCCGGGACGGCGCTATCGTCTTTCAAGGCATCGGCAATCTCCGGCGATGCCACCACGACCTGCGGCCCGCGCAGAAAACACCGGCCGGCCAGTGCCGTATCGGGCGCCGGATTGGCGCGGATCACCACGTCGTAATCCTCCGCGATCAGATCCACGAACCGGTCCTCCGCGATCACCTCAATGCGCACATCCGGATATTCATCGATATACGCCGCCGTCAGCCGCCCCATGGTTTCGTAAGCCAGAAAAGTCGGCGCGCTGATCCGCAACCGGCCGCTCGGCCGCCGCGAGGTCATGCCGACCACGTCCGCCGCTTCCTCGATTTCGGCCAGCAAGCGCCCGGTGCTGGCGTGCAGCGCCTGTCCTTCCTCCGTCAGCATCAACGCGCCCGAGCCGCGTTGCAGCAGGCGCACTCCCATTGCTTCTTCAAGTTGCATCACGTGTCGCGAGAGACTTGCCTTGGGCCGCCCGGTCGCACGGCTCGCGCGGCCAAAACCGCCGTGCGTGACGACGGCATTGAAATCCGATAACGCATGCAGGTCCATGGCCGTTCCATCGATGAGACAAGTTGTCTCAATAATAGGGCTTTCGTCCCGTCAAAGGAACGCCCAGAATGAATCCACACCATCACCTTTTGAGGGATTCATCATGACTATCCTGGTTACTGGCGCCACGGGCGCTGTCGGTTCGCAAATTGTTCATCGGCTGGTCGAGGAGGGCGCAAGCGTGCGGGCCATCGCACGTTCGCCCGAAAAAGCCAATCTGCCGGCAAGCGTCGACGTGCGCAAAGGCGACATGACGGATATCGCGTCGATGCGTGCGGCGCTCGAAGGTGTCGACACGCTGTTCCTGCTCAACGCGGTCGTCGCCGACGAAGTCACGCAGGCGATCCTCACGCTGAGCCTCGCGCGCGATGCCGGCATTCAACGCATCGTCTATTTCTCGGTGTTCAATTCAGACCGCTTCACCGACGTTCCCCACTTCACGGGCAAATACACGGTCGAACGGATGATCGAGGAATTCGATCTGCCGGCCACGATCCTGCGCCCGAGCTATTTCATCCAGAACGATGCATCGATGAAAGAAGTGATCGCCGGCAAATCGGTTTATCCGATGCCCGTAGGAAGCGTCGGCGTTTCGATGGCCGATACCCGCGACATCGCGGAAATAGCCGCCATCAGTTTGTTGCAGCGTGAACGTTCGGCGACGCCGTTGCCGCGTGAAGTGATCGACGTGGTCGGTCCGCAACCCATGACCGGCAGCGCGTTGGCCGCGATCTGGAGCGAGGTTCTGGGCAAGCCCGTGAACTACGGCGGCGACGATCTCGATGCATTCGAAGCGCAAATGGCGAGCCGTGCGCCAAGCTGGATGGCGCGCGATATCCGCCTGATGCTCGGCCGCTTCCAGCGCGACGGCATGGCGGCAAATGAGCGCGCCGTTGCACGGATGACCGAGTTGCTCGGGCGGCCGCCGCGGTCGTATCGTGATTTCGCCATCGAGACGGCGAAGGAGTGGGCCGCCAAGTAAAGTGCGGGTCCGGTGATCGGCGTGTCGCCCCCGGTCATCGACGGCGCGCGCCAGTGTGATCGCGCCCACGATGGTCGCGACAACCGCAAGACCATCCATCCCGTTCGCCGATGCCCGGTCACAACGCATAAGGCCGGGGACCGCATCAAACTTGCCGATATTGGCATACCTTCTGAAGTAGCGGCCTGCCGGGCGGTCCGTGAACGAACGCACGCGTATGATCTATCCCTGACAAGCGAGAACACGGGCCAACACAGGGAGATATCAGGCGCATGAAGTTCGACACTATTGTGCTGGGCGCGGGCATCGTAGGGGTATCGATTGCAGTGCATTTGCAAAAGCTCGGTCGCTCGGTCGCGCTCGTGGATCGCAAGCGTCCGGGCCTCGAGACATCGTTTGGAAATGCCGGACTGCTGCAGCGCGAAGGGGTGTATCCGTACGCGCTTCCTCGCGACATCAGCACGTGGATGCATTACGCAAGGAATGACTCCATCGATGTCCATTACCACCGCGACGCGCTTCCCGCGCTTGCGCCGTTCCTCTGGGCGTACTGGCGCAATTCGGAACCCGCGAAGCACGCGGCCATCGCGCGTCAATATGCAACGCTGATCGAACATTGCGTGACCGAGCATGAGGTCCTCGCGCGCGAGGCGGGCGTCACGGCTTTGCTCAAGCCAACGGGCTGGATCAAGGTCTTCCACACCAACGCCGCACAGGACGATGAAGCGCGCGATGCAGAACGCTGGCATCGTGAATTCGGTGTGCATTACACGCTGCTCGATCCTGCCACGTTGCAGAAGACCGAGCCGCATCTGGACCCATCGCTGGTGGGCGGATTGCATTACACGGACGCGGTATCGGTCAATGATCCGGGCGCGCTGGTCGCGGGTTATGCCGCGTATTTCGAGCGGCTGGGCGGACGTTTCTTCAACGGCGACGCGACCACCCTTGCCGAAGATGGCAACGGCTGGCGCGTGATGACGCAGGAAGGGCAGGTCAACGCATCGACTGCAGTGATCGCGCTGGGGCCATGGGCGAAAGACGTGACCGCGGCGCTGGGATATCGGCTGCCGCTCGCGGTCAAGCGCGGCTATCACATGCACTACACGCCGCAGCCGGGCACCGTGCTGAACCATCCGGTACTCGATGTCGACAACGGTTTCCTGCTTGCGCCAATGGCCCGCGGCATCCGCCTGACGACAGGCGTGGAGCTGGCCGAACGCGATGCGCCGAAGACACCCGTGCAACTGCTGCGCGCTGAGCCTGTGGCGCGGACTCTGTTCCCGCTCGGGGAGCGTGTAGACGATGAACCCTGGATGGGCCGCCGTCCGTGCACGCCTGACATGATGCCGATCATCGGACCTGCGCCGCGTCACAAGAACATGTGGTTCGCGTTCGGCCACGCGCATCATGGGCTCACGCTCGGCGCGGTGACGGGCAGGCTGATTGCATCCATGATGACGGGCGAAGAACCGTTCATCGATACCACGCCGTTCAGGGCAGACCGCTTTGCGGCTTAGGGGGGCACGTGAAAGGGGCACGTGAAAGTTTCCGTGTCGAGCCGTAGAATCGTCGTAGCTTGAGCAAGCCGATTCCTTTCTTTCTAATGGCCGACAATGAACACACCCGTTACGAACCAACCCGAGATCTGGCTGATCCGTCATGGTGAAACAGAATGGAGCAAATCGGGCCAGCACACCGGCCGCACCGATATCCCGCTTACTGACCATGGCCGCGAACAAGCGCGGGCGCTTCGGCCAGTGCTCGCGGCCCAAACCTTCGATCTCGTGCTGCACAGCCCGATGAGCCGCGCACGCGACACGTGTGAAGAAGCCGGCTTGATCGCGCACGCTGAAGAAGAGCCGCGTTTGAGCGAATGGAACTACGGCATCTACGAAGGCCGCAAGACGGCGGATATCCGGGCTGAAGAGCCGGACTGGTCCGTGTGGACATCGCCGATACCGGAAGGCGAGAGCGTTCAGGATATCCAGGCGCGGGCCGAATCCCTGATCGCGCGTTTGCTTGATACGAACGGCCGTATTGCGCTCTTTTCCCACGCACACTTTCTACGCGTGCTCGGCGCCTGCTGGATGGCGGACTCAGCCGCGCTCGGCGCACATCTGTTGCTCGATACCGCGTCCGTCAGCGTGCTCGGCTTCGATCGCGAATCGCGCGCGCTCAAGCAGTGGAACGTCACGCACAAGCCGGGCTAGAACAGGTCCTCGTGACGGCAATTCACGAGGATCTCGGCGACGCTTGCGGTATTCGGCATCGCGATCGTATTGGCGATGAGCACCGCCAGATCCTCGGGCTGTGTCATTGCTTGTGGTTCGAGATCCGCGATGCCGGCCGCCATGTCCGTGTTCACGAAGCCCGGGCAAATGGCGGTTGCACGAATGCCATCGTCCCATCCGGCGCGCCGTATGGCGTGGTTCAACGCAATCACCGCATGCTTTGACATCTGGTAACCCGCGTTCAGGTTCTTCACGCGCTTTCCCGACAGCGATGCAATCTGCACCACGCGTGCATCGCCGGGTTTGCGCAGATGGGGCAACGCGGCCTGGATCAATCGGAACGGTGCCTTGACGTTGATATCCAGCGTCTCTTCGAGCATGTCGTCGGTGCCGTCTTCCAGCGTGATATGCGTACAGATCCCGGCGTTGCTGATCAGCACGTCCAGTTGTCCGAAGTGTTTGATGCTGGCGTCGACCCAACGGCGTGCGCTTTGCGGATCGCGGGCTTCATACGGGAACGTGAAGGCATCGAATGGAAATTGCACCGACGACGGATCGCGCATTCCCAGCGATAACCGATACCCGCGTTTATGCAATTCCGTTGCAACCGCCAGTCCGATACCGCGATTCGCGCCGGAGATCATCGCTACTTTGCTCATTGCCGAGGGTCCTTAGAAGCCTGCATCGATCACGATCTTCGTGCCGTCGCTGAAGCGGTTCAGCCGGAACATATGTGGATCGACAAGCGGTGTGTCGTTCGTGACCAGATCCGCCATCAGTTTGCCTGCCGCCGGTCCAATGCCGAAACCGTGCCCCGAAAACCCTGTGCCAATAAAGAGTCCCGGCACCGTTTGCACGCCTGAAATGACGGGAATCGCGTCGGGCGTGATGTCCATCAGTCCCGCCCAGCGCTGCGCGATACGCGCGCCGCTCATGTGCGGAAAGACCTTCACGAACTCGCGCAAACCGGCATCGGTGTATTGCGAAATCGGCTCCGGATCGAGCGTGCGGACGTCTTCGAACGCGGTGCGTTTGTCGAGCGCCCATTTACGCGGACGGCGCATTTCTTCGAAGAACCGTTCGCCTACGCCAATGCGCAGCGCGCCCAACTGGCTCCTTAGTGCCGGGATGTATTTGGGGAAAAGCCTGAAGCTGTCGGGCGTGATATCCGTATAAGTGCGAAAGCCGAAAGCGATCGTATAACCGCCGTCCGCGCGCTTGCGGAATGCGAACTCCTTGTTGCTCGCGCTCACGGCGGGACCGCCCTCGATGGGCGCGGTACGCAGCACGGACGCCTTGACCATCAACTGCGGCACATCGATACCCAGGTTCCCGCAGAACAATCGCGACCACGCGCCGCCCGCGACGACCACGCTTTTGCAGCGGATCGTACCAAGTTCGGTGACGACGGCGCTCACGCGGCCCGCGCTGGTTTCAATGCCGCGCACAGCGCACGGCGTCAGGATTTTCACGCCGCGTTTGCGCAATGCATTCGCAATTGCGGGCGCGGCTTTTTGCGGTTCGGCGCGGCCATCGCCCGCTGTGTACAACCCACCCTTGAACGCACGCGATGCACCCGGCAACAGGTTCGCCACGGCCTTGGCGTCGATCTCACGTGTATCGAATGCGTCCTTGCCGGCCAGTGCCTGTGCTTTCTCGAGCCACACACGATGCGCTTCCATCTTGGCGTCGTCGTTGGCCATGTACAGGATGCCGCATTGCTTGAAACCGGTATCGATCCCAAGCGTTTCATCGAGCTTGCGCCACAGCTTCAGGCTCTCGATGCTCAGTTCGAACTCGCGCATGTCGCGATGCGTGACGCGCACCCAACCCCAGTTGCGGCTCGACTGTTCGCCTGCAATATGCCCCTTCTCGCATACCGCAACGCGCAGCCCTTTTTCGCTGAGATAAAGCGCCGTGCTCACGCCGATGATTCCGCCGCCGACTACAACGACGTCCACTTCGGCGGGCAGGGTGGTGTCGTCGGCGACGGTCTCGACTTGTGGTCCCATATGACGTTTTATCCCCGCTTGGTTTTAAAGCTGTATGAGTTAGTTATGTTGCCCGGTCATGCTGGTGCGTGCGGCTGCCGCCTGACGCTTGAGCTGCTTGCGCGTGGTTGCGGCGGCGTCCCCGGAGCGCGGATTCGAATGCCGGTTCGTCCATCGGTCGATATGATTGATTGCATGCGTGAGCGGTATGGTAATGAGCAAATAGACCAGACCCGCCGCAACCAGCGGCGACAGGTTTGCGGTATTCACGGACGTGTTCTGCCCGATGGTGAAGAGATCACGCTGCGAAGTCAGCAGGCCGAGAAAATAGACCAGGCTCGAGTCCTTCACAATGGAGATGAACTGATTGGCAAGCGCCGGCAAGATGCGCCGGATGCCCTGCGGCACGATCACATGGCGCATGGCGGTCCAGTAGTTCATGCCGAGCGCCTGGCACGCGGAGAGCTGACCTTTGCCCACGCTCTGGATGCCAGAACGAAAAATCTCGGCTATATACGCCGATGAAATCAGCCCGAGCGCCACGATTGCAAGCGGATACGGATTCGGCCCGAAGATCGCGAGGCCGACCGGCGCCAGTCCCTGGCCGACCAGCAAAATCACGAGCGCCGCGGGCAAGCCGCGAAACACATCCACGAACACGCGCGCCGGCATTTCGAGCCATCGCATATGCGACACGGCCATCAGTGCCAGCACCATTCCCGCGACAATCCCGAGCAGCGTTGAAAACAGCGAGAGCACCAGCGTATTGACAAGCCCGGTTTCAAGCAGCGCAGGCAGCGATCCCGTAAGCAACTGCCAGTCGAGGAAGTTCTGCAGGAATGCATTCATGGCGCTCTCCGGAAAAGGGCAGGCTAGGGCGTTCAGCTACCGGTTTTCATTGCGTATGGCGGCAGGCTTTCAGGCTTCGGATATCCCGGATGGAATTGCGTATAGAGCTTCATCCATGTGCCGTCCGCAACCAGATCGTTAAGGGTCTTGTTGACTGCTGCTTCGAGTTTCGCGTTGCCCTTGCGCATCGGGAAGCCGGCCGGCAAGTTGATTGCCGAGATATCGAGCCGGTCCGCGATCTTCATTTGCGGGTATTTTTCCTGCAAGCCGTCCACGAGCGATTTGTCGATGAAGAAACCGTCGATATATTTTGACCGCATTGAGAGAAAACCCGCGTTCAGGTTCGGAAAGCGCACGATCTGCGCGCCCGGCAAATAGCTGTCGGAGTACGTGTCCTCGATCGTGCCTTGAATCACGCCAATGCGCTTTCCTTTGACAGAAGCCTTGTCGTTCGTGATCGCCGTGGTCTCCGGCAAGGTCGCGACGCTCAGCAAGCCGGTGAGATAGCCCTCGGAGAAATCGACCATCTTCAAGCGGTCCGTCGTGATCGAAATGGACCCGGCCGCAAGATCGATCTGCTGGTTTGTCACACTCGGCAGCAGGCCGCTGAAATCCTGCGCCCGAAAGTCGACGCTCAAGCCGAGCTTCGCGCCGATCGCACGCAACAGTTCGACATCGAAGCCCGTCATCTTGCCGTTATCGATGTAGGAATACGGCTTGTTGTTCGCGTCCACGCCGGCCATGAGCTTGCCTGGTGCAAGCGTGCCGAGGTCATCGGCATGAGCGCTTGTCGCGGTCATCAACGAAAGGGGCACGACAATCGAAAGAAGGCTGAACAGGTGTCGAAACCGCATGTTGGTCGCTCCAGGAAGAACCGCAGTGGATTAAAGGATAAAGCCTCAAAAATACATGTGTCAGGACAACGCGCCGCGCACCCGGCCGTTCCAGCAATCGTCGAGTTGATAAAGCGCCGCGCCCACGGGCACGCTCAACGTACTCGCAATGCCGCCGGGACTCAGCGGGAACGGTCCCTCGCCGAAGGCGCCATGCGCGGCTTCAAGGCCGAGCAGGGACTTCGCAATGCGCTGCCCGAGGTAAGACATGAGCGCCACGCCATTGCCGTTGCAACCGAGCGCATAGAACACACCGTCACGTTCGCCGATGTGCGCGAGCTTGTCGCCTGTCATCGCGACATAACCTTTCCATGCGTGCGTGATGCGCACGTCGCGTAATGCGGGCCAGAGCTCGACCATCTTCGCGCGCAAGATCCGCGCGGCTTCACGTTCGCCGACTTCCCTGAACGATGGCCGCGAGCCGAACAACATGCGGGTTCCATCAGGCGATGGCCGCGTGTAAAACAGGTTGCGCTTCGAGTCGCTGATCATGCGGCGCCCGGGGTTCAGCACGTCCATGAGCCCGGGAGGCAGCGGTTCCGTTGCGATCTGATAACTTGCGACGGGCAGAACACGTCGCGCAAAAAAGGGCGTGAGCCGGCCGGTGTAGCCGTTGGTCGCAACCAGCACGCGACCCGCGTTGAGCTTGCCGCGTGCCGTATGCACCGTGAACCGCGTACCCGTCCTTTCGATGCGCTCGACCGCCGCGTGCGAATGCAGCGTCGCGCCACGCCGGCGCGCAAGATCACGCAACGCGCGATGATATTTGGCGGTGTGCAGGCCGCCGTATTCATCGACGAGAATGCCGCCATAGTAATAATCCGATCCCACCACCGCGCGCTGTTCCGCGCGGGTCACCACGTGCACGGTCACGCCGGTTTTCTCGCGCAAGAGTTCGCCCTGCTTGCGCAGCCGCTCGAAATGCCCAGGCGTGAACGCGCCGAAAAACCGGCCGGTGATCTGCAGGCCGGCATCGAGCGATTCTTGGCTTACGAGCTGTTTCAGGTACTCGAAACTTGCGTTGGATTCAGCCATCAGGCGGCTGAGCCGTTCCGCCGAAACCCCGCGAATCGCGTTTGTCAGCGCAAGCTTCTGTCCGCTCGACACCATGCCGCCGCTGCGCGTGCTGCCGCCCGAGCCAATCTCGGCAGCGTCCAGAACGGCGACGGTCGCGCCATGTTGCGCCGCTTCCGCCGCCGCCGATAACCCACAATAGCCGCTGCCCACGATCACCACGTCCACGTTCGCGGGCAATGCCACGCGCGAAGTCTCGGGCGGTGCTTCGTCCCACCAATAGGGCGCGACGCGGAAATCATCGTGGAACAGCAGTGAGTCGGCTCGCATGGATCTCGTTAAGGAATGACGATGGGTTGGCGTTATCTGGCTTTCAGTCTGAAGCGCCGCTGCTATCCGGTCAAATACGGCCAAAAACGGCTGCTATTCATTTTTGATATGGCAATCTCGAACGACTACTACGAGGAAACGCCATGAACCAGCGGCAGATCGAGGCATTCAGGCTTGTCATGTTGCGCGGATCGATGACAGCCGCAGCCGAGGAACTCGGCACATCGCAGCCGAGCATCAGCCGGTTGATAGCGGAGCTGGAGGCATCGACGGGACTCGCGCTTTTCACGCGCAACGGCGGACGGATCCAGGCCACCGATGCAGGCAGCGCGTTTTATCGCGAAGTGGACCGGAGTTTTGTCGGCATCGAAAAGCTTGCGCATTCAGCGCGTGAAATCCGGCAGTTCGGCAGCGGCCGCTTGCGGCTGGTTGCAGCGCCCGTGGTGGCGTTATCGTTCGTTCCGCTTGTGATCGAGCGGTTCCTGGCGGCGTATCCGCGCATTGCGGTATCGCTGGAAATGCGCAGCGAAGGGACCATCCAGCGATGGGCTTCATCAGGTTATTGCGACGTTGGCTTCGGAACCATCACACCCGACGCGTTCGGCGTCACAAGCGCGGAGTTATACCGGCTGCCGGGCGTATGCGCGCTGCCCGCCAACCATTCGCTTGCCGCACGGGAGCGCATTCACGCACGGGATTTAAAAGACCAAAGCCTGATTTTGCCGTCCTATGCGGATGACACCCGTTCTGCGCTCGATCGCGCGTTGCGGCAGGCCGGTGTGAACCAGGTGCCGACTATCGAGACGCCTTACGGCGCGACGATTTGCGCGATGGTCGTGCGCGGCCTGGGCGTGGGCGTGGTGAACCCGCTCGCTACCCTCGATGCCAACCCCGCGCGCATCGTGTTCCGGCCGTTCTCACCCGAGGTGATGTTTCGCGGCTTTACCGTATGTCCGCAGTTGCAGCATCCCAACCCGCTGGTGAGCGCCTTCCTCGAACTCACCCGCGAGACGATGACGCTCGAAGCGCTGCGGCTTCTAGGCGCCCCTTCATAACACTAGGTATTTCCCCGACCCGTATTGACGGAAATTATTCACGTCTATAAAGTTTAATTCACGAGTGGGAATAATGAATGGCGAGCATTTGCTTGCCGATGGAGACGCATACCTTGACTCAACACCTTGACGGGTCGCTTGCCGGCATCCGTGTCATTGACTTGTCCCGCGTACTGGGCGGTCCGTACTGCACGCAGATTCTCGCCGACCATGGCGCCGAGGTGATCAAGATCGAGCCGCCGCTGGGCGATGAAACCCGCACGTGGGGTCCTCCTTTCGATGGCGACACGGCCTCATATTTTCTAGGTGTCAATCGCAACAAGCTGGGTGTGTCGCTGGATCTGTCGAAGGAAGCGGCGCGCGAAAAGCTGCTTGGTCTGCTCGATACGGCCGACGTGCTCATCGAAAACTTCAAGCCCGGTACGCTCGAACGATGGGGTATCGGCTACGAACAATTCCTGAGAGCGCGCTTCCCGAAGCTGGTTCACTGCCGTGTGTCCGGCTTTGGCGCCGATGGTCCGCTGGGCGGTCTGCCCGGCTACGACGCCGCCATCCAGGCAATGGCGGGCATCATGAGCGTGAATGGTGAAGCGGGCGGAGAGCCGACGCGCGTGGGCATTCCGATCGTGGACATGGTGACCGGACTGAACGCTGCGCTCGGCATCCTGATGGCGTTGCGCGAACGTGAAGGCAGCCAGCTCGGGCAGTTCGTGGAATCCACGCTGTTCGACTGTGCGTTGTCGATCCTGCACCCGCACACGCCGAACTATTTCTATTCGGGCAAACCGCCGCAACGCAGCGGCAATGCACATCCGAACATCACGCCGTACGACATGTTCCATACGGGCAGCGTCGATATCTTCCTGGCTGTTGGCAACAACACGCAGTTCACGGCGCTTTGCGAAGTGATCCTCACGCCGCAACTCGCCGCCGATCCTCGCTTTGAAAGCAACAAGGCGCGCACGGCGAATCGCAAGGACTTACGCCGGGCGCTCGAGAGCGTGTTCGAACAATGGGACGGCGCGAAACTCGCGGATACGCTGATTCGCCGTGGCGTGCCATGCGCGCCGGTGTTGTCCATCGATGCCGCGCTCGACCTGCCGCACACGGCGCACCGGGGAATGGTGGTCCAGATGGAAGGGTACAAGGGCATTGCGTCGCCCATCAAGCTCAGTCGCACACCGGCTACTTACCGCACGCCGCCACCACGGCTCAACGAGCACGAAGCGCAAGTCTTCGACGCAACCCCCAAAGGAGGCGCGTAATGCTCGCGCTGACCGGCACGATTGCCATTGTTGCGTTGTTTGGCCTGATCATCACGAAGCGGCTGTCGCCGCTGGTGGCGTTGATCGTGGTGCCAACGGTCGCGGCGCTGGCAGCGGGATTCGGGTTGTCCACGGCGAAATTTATCGTTCACGGGGTGCAGGCTATCGGCCCTGTCGCGGGGATGTTCGTGTTTGCGATCCTTTTCTTCGGCATCCTAACGGATGCGGGAATGCTGGATCCGATCATTAATGGCATCTTGCGGATGGTCGGCGCAAAACCTACGCGCATTGTGATGGGATCGGCGTTGCTCGCGTTGCTGATCCATCTGGATGGCTCCGGCGCAGTCACGTTCCTCGTGACGATCCCTGCCATGCTGCCGCTTTACACGCGCCTCGGGCTCGACAAACGCATTCTTGCGTGTGTGGCATCGCTCGCGGCGGGCGTGAATTTCCTGCCCTGGGTCGGCCCCATGCTGCGCGCGTCCGCCGCGCTGCACATTCCGACCACAGTGATCTTCTATCCGATGATTCCGCTGCAGGCCATTGGCCTCGTGTTCGTATTCGGCTCGGCATACTGGCTTGGCAAGCGGGAGGAAAAGCGCCTTGGGTTGGGCAAAGGCGCGCCGCAAACCGTGTTGCAGCCGCGCGAGCTGTCGGCGGAAGAAGCCGCGTTGCGCCGGCCGGACCGTTTCTGGATCAACGTGGTGCTGACAGTCGTGGTGCTTGCGACACTGGTCAGCGGTATTGTGGACCCTGTCGTGATGTTCATGCTCGGCACTGTCGTCGCGCTGATCGTGAATTACCCCGAGGTCAATGCACAGCGTGCACGTATCGACGCCCACGCGAAAGCCGCTCTGATGATGGCGAGCGTCTTGCTCGCGGCGGGCGCGTTCACCGGCATCATGTCGGGCAGCGGCATGCTCACCGCAATGGCCCATGTGGTCGTGCAGCACGTCCCGGCCGAACATGCGCGACATATGCCGTTCGTGCTCGGCTTGCTTTCCATGCCGCTGTCGCTGCTGTTCGATCCTGATTCGTTTTACTTCGGCATCTTGCCCGTGATGGCGGAGAGCGCGAAGCTGCTCGGCGTGCCGCCCATCCAGATGGCCCAGGCTGCGTTGTTGGGTCAGATGACAACGGGTTTCCCGGTTAGTCCGCTCACGCCGGCAACGTTCCTGATTGTCGGTCTGACGGGTGTCGAGCTTGCCGAGCATCAGAAGTTCACGATCCCTTTTCTCTTCGCAGCGACGCTGCTGATGGTCGCGGCCGCTGTGGTGATCGGCGTGTTTCCGCTCTAGTTCCAGGACCCAATCATGAATTTCGAACTGACTGAAGACCAGTTGTCCATCCAGTCCGCCATTGAAAAGCTGTGCGAACGCTACGATGACGACTACTGGCTCGAACGTGACCGCGAAGGCGGGTTTCCGCACGACTTTCATCGGACACTGGCGGATGCGGGATGGCTCGGCATTGCAATGTCGCCGGACTACGGCGGCTCCGGTCTCGGCATGACCGAGGCCGCGTTGATGATGCAGACGATCAGTGCGTCGGGCGCGGGGTTATCGGGTGCATCGGCGGTGCACATGAATATCTTCGGTTTGAATCCCGTACAGGTGTTCGGCAGTGAGGAGCAGAAACAGCGTTGGTTGCCACCGTTGATCGCAGGAACGGACAAAGCCTGTTTCGCCGTCACCGAACCTGATTCAGGGCTCGACACGACGCGTCTCAAGACACAGGCGGTTCGTGACGGCGACACCTATGTACTGACCGGACGCAAGATCTGGATATCGACCGCGCAGGTCGCGAACAAGATGCTGATCATTGCGCGGACCACGCCGATCGATCAGGTGGCCAGGCCGACGCAAGGCCTCAGCCTTTTTTATACGGATCTCGATCGCGAAAAAGTCGAAGTGCGCGAGATCGAGAAGATGGGCCGCAAGGCGGTCGACTCGAACATGTTGTTCATCGACGGCTTGAGGGTTCCGGCCAGCGACCTCATTGGTGAGGAAGGCGAGGGCTTCAAGTACTTGCTCCACGGCCTGAACCCGGAGCGCATCCTGATCGCGGCGGAAGCCATCGGGTTGGGACAGGCTGCGCTGAAACGCGCCACGCAATACGCGAAAGAGCGCGTGGTGTTCGGGCGTCCGATAGGACAAAACCAGTCCATTCAGCATCCGCTTGCGCAGGCCTGGATGCAACTGGAGGCAGCAAGCCTGATGGTGTTCAAGGCCGCATTCCTCTACGATGCCGGCAAGCCATGCGGCGCCGAAGCGAACAGCGCGAAGTACCTGGCGGCGGAAGCCGCGTTTCAATCATGCCAGACGGCAATAGCGACGCTTGGCGGGATGGGATACGCCAAGGAGTATCACGTGGAACGTTATCTGCGCGAGTGTATGATTCCGAGGCTCGCACCGGTCAGTCCGCAGATGATCATGTGTTTTATCGCCGAGAAAGTGTTGGGACTGCCCAAGTCATATTGATGCCGTTTGCCTGAATGCCGGAACGCGCCGAACCTGGTAAAGGGAACTGCCATGGATGTCAAACTCGTTGCGCGTACGCTCGACTTGTTCGAACGTTTTGCTACCGAACAGCGGCCCTTGCCGCTGACCGAACTTGCACGGTTGATGGACGTGCCGGTATCGAGCTGTCTCGCGCTTGCGCGTACGCTCGTAAGCCGCGGATATCTCTACGAAGTGAAAAAGCGGGGCGGTTACTATCCGACGCGGCGACTGCTGCAGCTTGCCCAGGCGATCGATGCGGTAGACCCTGTGGTGGAGATGCTGCATGCCCGGCTGGTCGCCTTGCGCGATGCCACCGGCGAGACCATCGTGCTCGGCAAGATTCATGACGCAGCCGTGGTTTATCTCGACGTGGTCGAATCGTTCAAGGCAATCCGTTACATCGTGAAGCCAGGCGAGCTGCGCCCGGTGCATGCCAATTCGATTGGCAAGGCGATCTTCGGTGAGTTGTCCGCGCAGATGCAATCAACGCTTGCGGGCAAGCTCGGGTTCGAGCGTATGACGGATCGCACGACCGCTGATTTTGCTGCACTGGTCGAGCAGACGTCGGCGGCAAGGCAACGAGGCTGGAGCGTGAACCTTGGGGAAAGCGCACCAGAGCTATCTGCAGTGGCGATCGCAGTTTCCGTTGGCGGTGACTTGTACGGGATATCCGTCGTCGGGCCTACTGAGCGCATCGAAAAGCAGCAGCACGCGCATGGAAGCGAACTCCTGCGCCTGAAAGACGAGATCGATGCACAGGAGCGTGGCGTTGATTCAATCGTATAGCTCGGGTGCGTTGCTTAACCCGGCGCACCCGCCTGCTTTTTCGGGTCCGCCTTCATGAACGCCGGATGCTGGTCGCACACGCCGATGATCCTGTCGATGGTCGGAATATCCGGCACCGTGATCTTGAACACGCGTGTGACCGCAACAATGCTTGCGAGGCAGATGTCGGCCATGGTGGGATGATCGCCATGACAATAAATGCCCGTCTCCGATGACCCCGCAAGACGTTCTTCGATTGCTGCCAGCCCCGTGCTCAGCCACTTGATCTGCCACGCGCGCCACGCGGTATCGTCGAAACCACCGGCTGTCTGCAGATACTTCTTCACGCGCGGCACGACCATGGGATGGGTATCGGCGGCGCACATCGATGCAATGGAACGCACACGTGCGCGTCCGTACAAATCGCTCGGCAACAAAGGCGGCGTGGGCTGCAGCTCGTCGAGGAACTCGAGGATCGCGAGCGACTGGGTGAGCGGCTCGTGCCCCTCTTGCACCAGCGCGGGAATCGATCCGAGCGGACTGATCTTCAGGAATGCGTCGCTGCGTTGTTCGCCGGCATCGAGATCGATATTCTGCTCATGCGCGCTCAGGCCTTTCAGGGCGAGTGCGACGCGTACGCGATACGCGGCGGACGAGCGCCAGAATGCGAAGAGTTCGAATTGCGCTTGCTCTGACATGGCGTGCTTCCTTTCGGGTGGATTGCATCGGGGGAGAGAAGCTTAAGCAACAAGCTTGATTCTTCGACTTTATACGATGCACGAAAGAGAAAGGCGAATGCTGAAAACACAAATGCCCGGTGAAGCCGAGTTCACCGGGCATTTGCTCCATCAAACTTCGAATCAATTATGCGAATAAATCGAACGTGTGTCGTTCGCCTGAACGCGATTTCCGGATTCCGTGTTCGTGCTCTTCACGCCGCCGTAAGCGCGTGAATCGGCGTTTTGCTGGGCGCTATCTGCAGCGATGCTTTGGGCGCTTTGACCGCGTTGCGATTCCGGCGCGCCGACCAGCGGGTTATACGACGGTGCCGGGCCATAACCGCTGCTTGCAAATGCGGGTGCTGCGACGGCAGCCGAAACGGCGATCAACAACGATGCAATAAGGGTCTTGTTCATGATGTGCTCCGATGCGTATTAGTGCTTTGTCCAAGGATTACGCAGCGAGTGTTGCCCAGTGCGCTGCGTCGATGGAAATAAGTATAAGCGCGCACTATCGAAACATTGTACCGATAGGGGCGGCAACTGAATTCACAGTGAACGAATAATCCGAGCGGCGTTTTGACTTATTGCGGACTTATCAGCGCCCCTGCACGGGAAGCTCTTTCAATTCGACATCGGGCGCGACCGTATTGCCGACCGCGGCACCCGGAACATTCACTGATGATTGTTCCAGCCGGTTGCTGTCCTTGCGCGCCATGGCGGCGCAATCGCCCATGGGAAGACGTTTGACGACAAGGAAGGCAACGAACATCGCCATTGTGCCGAAGACTGCATTGCTCGCTGCGATGCCGATCAACACGCCCACTGGCCCGTACTTCATGCCGACGGCAACAAAGGGTAACGTGCCAAGCGTTGCGCGGCCCCAGTTGAACACCGTCGATAACAACGGCCTGTCGAGATTGTTGAACGTCGCATTCGCCACGAACAGGCAGCCGACAAACGCGTAACTCGCGACCAGCCACGAACAAAATACGTGGATGATCATGGCGGTGTCGCCGCGTGCGGAAAATGCGCGGATCAGGCCGTTCTGGACCAGTGCCAGAACGAGCCACGCAACCGCGACGGTCAGCAGCACAAAGACGAGGCTGTTGCGGATGGTTTCCCTAATCCGGTCCGCGCGGCCGGCGCCGAGATTCTGCGCGATGATCGGACCGACCGCGCCGGTGAGTGCGAAGATCAGCGCGAAGGCCACCGGCGTGATCCGGTCGACGGTCGCCTGACCGGCCACGGCCGCTGCGCCGAAACGCGCCATTGCGTGCGTGACATAGGCGCTTGCAACGGGCGTCGCGAGATTCGTCAGGACAGCGGGAAGCGCCACTTTCATGACCGGCTGACTGTTTGACCAGAGCCGCGAAAATCGCACGGGACCGATCAGGTCGTTGACGCGCATTGCGCCATGCAAGCCCACTGCGGCAAGGGCGAGCCGCGCTATGTCGTTCGATATCGCCGCGCCCGTCAACCCGAGATGAAAACCGAAGATGAGGATTGGATCGAGTACGGCCGTCACCACCGCAGCCATGAGCGTGACGGCCATGGCGCGCCGGGCATCGCCAACGGAGCGCATCAGCGCAGCCGTGCACATGCCGATGGCGAGGAACACGTACGTGGGCGCCGTGATCATCAGGAAGCTGCGAGTCAGCGTACGCGTCTCGCCCGCAGCGCCCAATGCACTGAGGATCGGATCGAGAAACAGCAAGGTGGCTGCGCTCAACGCGATCGTCACGGCGATCATCAATACAAGACTGGCGGACGCGACCTGCCGCGCCTTCATGCGCTGTCCGGCGCCGAGAAGCCGCGCGACGGTGGCGCTGACGCCGATCGTCATGCCGATCGATATGGCTGTGATGAAAAAGTTGATCGTGCCAGCAAATCCGACTGCGGCGGCAATGGAAGTATCGCCGAGAAGGGAGATGTAGAAGAGGTTGACGAGATCGACGGCGAATACCGCCATCAACCCGATCGCGCCGGTGCTCGCCATGACGACCACATGGCGCAGGGTGGACCCCGTTACGAAGCGTGCGGATGAGCGTGCGAAGTCAGGTCGTGGTCTCGATGTCATGGCAAAGCGTACGGTTGCAATGCGCGAATCATCGCATGAATGATGAGCGATTCATGACGACGCCGGCGTGACATTTTCATTGCAGGCGCATAAATCAACGTGTTCCTCATTGCACCAAAGACGTTTTTTCACATACCGATGTCGTTCAATCGCGTCCTCGCTCACCTACAATGTTCCTGCAGCCTGAGCTGCCTGCAATGTTCTCTGTCCTGCGAAACGTTTCAAGGTATGGAGCTTGCGGGCATGTTGCGTGAAGCTGCAATCAAGTTGCTTCCACCATCGAATAAGGGATACCCATCATGAGCATCTTCGGAACGATCCTGAGCAAGATTTTCCCTTCGAGCCACCCGGCCGTCGCAGCGCCCGCGCCAGTCGCAGCACCTGATACGCCGGCTGCAGCCGCGCCTGCGCCGTCGCCCGAGATCGCTGCAGCGCCGCCGGTCGACGTCGAAGCAGTATTGACCGACCTGCAATCCAAGACTTCGGAAAAACTGAACTGGCAGACATCGATTGTCGATCTGATGAAACTGCTGGGTCTGGATAGCAGCCTTGCCGCGCGCAAGGAACTTGCGGGCGAACTGCATTATTCAGGCGATACGAATGATTCGGCATCCATGAATATCTGGCTGCACAAGGCCGTCATGGCGCAACTCGCTGCCAACGGCGGGAAAGTGCCGGATAGTTTGAAGAACTGAGCATTGGTTTCTTAGTGCGTGCTTCGAAAGTAGCCGCACGGATCACCGTGCGGCTACTTCTCCATCTTCAGCGCTTTGTTATAGCCGGTAAGTTCTAGATACCCGTGCCCGACGTTCTTGTTGTCACGGCTTACCGCCAACGCGCCTTCCCAATACACCGCCCCCGTGGACTGGCTGGAATCGAGTTCCTGATCGTCCATCAGCGGGTCGAGCCGCCATGTCGCATCGCCGGTTGTTACACTCTCCGACACCGGATACGACGTCCCCGTCCGCGGCGAACGCCATGTGCGCAGCGGCGTGAAGTCGACCTGATTGCCATCAAACGATTTCACTTGGCCTTTGGGGTCGCGCAGCGTCGCGTGTGTCCAGACGGCGCTGCCGTCGTGGCCGCGAACCTTGAACGCCATCAACGCCGACCCGTCGGTCAGGTTTGCGCCGAGCCAGTCCCAGCCGACTGCGTCGGCGCTGAGTACGGTACTGGACCATTCGTGATCGAGCCATGCCGAACCGCTGACCGATGTATCGAGGGCAGGTTTGCCGCTCTGCGCTGAAGTCCGCGTGACCTTGCCGCTTACGCGTAGTTGTGGCTCGCTGTAGTAGTAGCTCGCTTGTGCGGGTAAAGGGCCTTTGCGCGAGTAGCCGTTATCGCCTTGCAATAGTGGCCCGGCCGTTGGCGTCAGCGTGAGGTCCAGCGTGAAATCGCTGGCCTTGACCGTCACCGCGTAATGGCCATCGGCGGCACGATCGAGTTGCCATGCATCGAGCTTGACTTCGGTGTTGCCAGTCTTCGCATAGGCGAGACCGAAGCCTTGCCGGGCGATCTTCTGATCGTGCGCGAGCCGTCCGAGGGATGGATCGCTGAGCGCCGCGTGCGCGATGATCAATTGCGATGGCGCGAAAGCACTGGGATCGGCGGGATCATGTCCGGTCGCCGAGCGAAAGAACGTGATCTGGAAGCCGAGCGGCTTGCCGTCAGGTTGATTCAGCCAGCCGGTTGCGTACCACCACTCGGTGCGAAAGGCCGGATGCGCGCCCGTGTCTTGCGGAAACGTTAGCTGATGACCCGGCGTGACAGTTGCGAACTCGGCGGCCATCGAAGGCGTGGTTCCAATAGCGCATAGGCATAACGTCAAGGCCTGGAGGTGCTTGAAGAGACGCATTACCAGTCCTCCTTGACGGCGCGGACGGCATCGAGCGAGATTGCCTTGCGGCCCGCAACCACGGCCGTCGCGCACGATGAAACCAGCATCACCGCCGCGACCGTGCCGAGCACGGACCAGGGAATGTGCATCGACATGCTCCAGTGAAACGACTGCGGATTGACGACAAATACGAGGATCAGACTGATCGCCCAGCCGAGGATGAACCCCACGGCAATGCCGAGCGCAGTCAGCATGCCACCTTCGGCGGCGAGTATTGCAAGGACCTGGCGGCGCGTGACGCCGACGTGTCTCAACATGCCAAATTCGCGCGCACGTGCGAGCGTCTGCGCCGAAAAGGTCGCGGCGACGCCAAACAGGCCAATCACAATCGCCACCGCCTCGAGCAGGTAAGTGACCGCAAAACTGCGGTCGAAAATTGTCAGTGTCTTCGCGCGGATCTCGCCGGGCTGGGCGAACTCCATCGCGGGGCCGAAGGGGAGTCTGCGCAGTCTTGCGATCACGTCGTCCACATTTGTTCCACGTTGTACGCTGACCGCGACGTCGGTTGCGCCCGTGTCGCCCGTAAGCCTGCGGTAGTCCGCGAGCCGCAACTGGATTGCGCCAGTCTGCCGGACATAGTCGCGCCACACGCCGGCAACCACGAAGCTCGACTCATGCGCACCGACCGACAACCGCACGCGCTCGCCCGTTCGATACCCATAGAGATCGACCATCGCCTCCGATGCCCATATAGGCGTCTCGCCTTGATGCACGGATGAAAGTGGCAGCACGGGTCCGGTCATCTGCAGCGTGGCGCCGGGATCGTTGGCATCGATCTCGCGCGCCAGCAACGCAATGGCCGGGCGCGCCGGATCGAGCGTGAGATGCGAGGTGCGTGTGAACGCGGCGGTTTTGATGCCCGGCACGGCGGCAAGCGTCGCCTGTTCGGCGGGCGCGAGACTTCCCGTGTCGCCGTTCGGCGTGACGCGCACGTAGAGATCGGCAGATAAAAGATGGGTGAGCCATTCATCCACGGACACGCGGAAACTCGCCACCATGATCGCCATGGCGACGATCAGAGCGAAACTGGACAAGACGCCGCCCATCGCAATGGATGCCTGTCCCGGCGCATTGGCGAGCCGGGCGAGTGCGAGCGTCGTGGCGGCGTTCGTGCGCCGTCTGGCGGGCCATTGGCTGAGGGCGGTGAAGACGATTGCCGTGCATCGCGGCATCAGCGCAATGCCGCCGATCAGCAGCAGCGCGACGGCGAGATAACCGAGAATGGGGACGTCGAAGAATGGCGGCAACAGCGTGAGGATCAGCGCGACCACCAGACATCCGACGGCAGGCCAGGGCGTTGCAAGTCTTGCGAGCGCGCCTTCCTCGCTGCCGGCCTTGAGCGCCGCAGCCGGCCGTGCACGCGCTGCTTCGAGCGCCGGCACGAGGCTGCCCAGCACCGATACTGCAATGCCCAACGCCAGGAAAATGGTCGTCGCAACCGGTTCGAAACCGACATGCGGCTGCACACCCGGGAAATAGCCGCCGCCCAGATCGCTGCCAAAAAACCTTAGCGCAACGCTCGATAACGCGTACCCCAACACAAGCCCAAGCAGCGATCCGATGACCCCGAGCAACGCGCCTTCCATCAGGATCTGCCGCAGCAACTGCGCGCGTGTTACGCCCAATACACGCAGCATCGCGAATTGCGACCGTCGGCGCACGACGGCCAGCGCCTGCGTCGAAAACACCAGGAACGCGCCGGTGAAAAGCGCGACCAGCGCAAGCACATTCATGTTGATCCGATAAGCACGCGAAAGCCGATCCGTACGGTTTTCATCGTCACGGGTTTCGGCCACGACGAGCTGATTGCCAAGCTGCGCCTGAAGCTGCCGTTTGAAGGTTTCGCGATCCACGCCGCGTTCGAGCTGAAGATCGACGCGCGACAATCTTCCTTGCAGACCAAAGCGCCACTGTGCGGCGGCGATATCCATGACCGCGATGCGCTGCCCCGGCCGCGTCCTGACGATACCGCCCGCCACGCGAAACTCAACCGTCGATGTGCCGCTACGCAGCGCGACATCGGCGCCCGGCGGCGCCTTGAGCCACGTTTGCGCCGAGGGCGAGAGGAAGATGGCATCGGCGGAAAGAGAGTCGAGCGGGGTCTGCGCCGACGGCACACCGATCAGCTCAGGTGCGATGTGGCTTGCCCGGAACACGTCGATGCCAAGCACTTTCAGCGCAGCCGTTTCGCCGGGCACCGTGACATCGATGTCGAGCACCGGACTCGCCAGCGCCACGCCGGGTTCGCGTGCAAGACGCGGGTACCAGGTTTCGTCGAAGGTAGGTTGCGCGCCGCGCACTTGCAGATCCGCTTCGCCCGAGAGGCTTTTAGCGGCCGCCGAGAATTCGTTGAACGCCGCGCTGTTGATCAACTGGACCGCGTAACCGAGCGCCACGCCAAGCGCAATGGTCGCGATGGCTACAATTACGCGTGCAGGATGACTGCGCCATTCGGCACCCAGCAGCCAGCGCGCAAGCAGCCGGCTTCCCGCGATGCGCTCGACGGGCGGCGCTGCGCGGTCATTCATTGGCCGTGCGCGCGAAGCGTTCTGCCTGTTTCGCGCCATGCAGGCCGCCATCGCTCAGAATGAGTATTCGGTCGGCGCTGGCCGCCGCTGCCGTTGAATGCGTCACCATGATCGCGGCCGCGCCGGTCGACTTGATTTCGGCGCGCAACAAGTCGAGGACTTCGTGCGCGGTGTCGGGGTCGAGGTTGCCGGTGGGTTCATCGGCGAGAATCAGGCTTGGACGATGCACGAGCGCCCGCGCTATCGCAACACGCTGCAGTTCACCGCCGGAGAGTTGCCGAGGAAAATCGTTGCCACGGCCGCCGAGCCCGACCGCGGCCAGCACGTCCAGCGCGCGCTTGGGCGGCGTGTTGTTCAGGAGCAGCGGGAGTGCGACATTTTGCGCCAGCGTGAGGTGCGGCAACACGTGAAACGCCTGGAAGACGAAGCCGAGTTTTTGTCGACGCAGGCGCGTGGCGGCATCGTCGTCGAGTTGGGAGATCGGTGTGCCGTCGATCAGCACTTCGCCGCTGTCGGCCGAGTCGAGGCCGGCGATCAGGTTGAGCAATGTCGATTTGCCCACGCCCGAGTCGCCCATGACGGCCACGAACTCGCCGGGATCAAGCGAAAAATCCAGATTGGCCAGCACGATCCTGCCCGTGCCGTAAGCCTTGCTCAAACCGCGGCATTCGAGTGCGGGCGGCGCGTCATTATTGCTGATGGTCATAGAGAACTGGTGGTCGCCGGTATGAACTGTGCTTCGGTTCAATACTGTGACAGAGAACGGCCGTGCGCGTATGGCCATCACTTACCCGGCGGCTTATGAATATCGACGATACGACCATCGAACGCTGCATGATGAAGCTGCTATCCGAGCGCAGCGCCGGGTCGTCCATTTGCCCCTCGGACGTCGCGCGTGCTCTCGCCTCCGATGAAACCGTCTGGCGCGCGTTGATGCCTGCTGTGCGCAAAGTTGCGGCACGGCTCGCCGAAGCGGGCGTTGTGCGCATCACGCGGGGCGAGACCACGCTTTCACCGGATGAGATCGATCACGGTCCGATCAGGCTGCGTCGCGGGCCCGGGTTCGTAGCGGATTGAGCGTTCGCATCAGCCGAGTTTCTGCACCGAAAACGCAGCCGTTTCATAAGGAACCGTGACCATGTCCTTGCCGGCAAGCTCAGGTTCCGATGCAATCAATGCACTGACCTCGCGGTCGATTGCCGTCCGTTCATCCGCTCCCAACGCGGCAATAAAACTCGTCGAGCGCACACGGTTGATGATCACGTCCTCAAGCGAACCGGTATGGCCTTGCTTGAAATGATGTTCATCGATGGGACCGAGTCCTTCGAACGGAAACGCCGCGCGCCACGCGCCGGTGTAGTAGCGCGGCGTGTCGCCTTCCACGCGATTGACAATCGCATCGAGCTTTGCGACCCAGGGAACGCGTGCATCGCGCAGGTTCCAGATCAAGCCGAGTGTGCCGCCCGGCTTCAACACACGATGAATCTCGGCCAGCGCCGCGTGCGTCGCGAACCAGTGAAACGACTGCGCGCAGACGATGGCGTCGACGGATGCATCGGGTAACGGGATTGCATCGGCCGTGCCCGGGCGGGCATCGACCTGGGGGAAGCTCGCGGCCAGCTTTTCGAGCATGCCCGCGACTGGTTCAACCGCGATGACATGCGCACCGGTCTCGATCAGGCGCGGCGTGAATTTGCCTGTGCCCGCGCCCAGATCGACCACTGTCTTGCCGGCTTCGAGTCCAAGCTGGTCGCGCAACCAGCCCGCAACTTCGGGTGGATAGTCCGGCCGCCCCCGTGTGTATGTGTTCGCCAGGCTTGCATAGCCTTCCGCCGCAGCGTGGTGTACGCCGTCAGTTCCTGTGCTCATTGTTTGCTCCCGCTTATGTGATTCAGTGGTTCGACTGCGGACAGCATAATAATCTTGCCGTGATTTGCCAACGAGAACGTCGTTAAGCGCGCGGCAAGGTCAACACGGCGCCCAGTCCGCGCGTCGGCCGGTTGCGTAAGACGAGTGTTCCACCGTGTGCCATCGCAATGCTTTTTGCGATGGTCAGCCCCAGTCCCGAGCCATGTGTCTTTCCCGGATGTGCCCTGAAATAAGGTTCCGCTTCGGTACGGTGACGCTTGGCCGTCAGTACGATTCGGTCGTCGATTATGTCGCGCCGCTCAGCTTCACCGGCCGTCATCCAGGCGGCAACAACCTGTCGCCGCATCCGTACGACAACGACAATCTGAACAACTCGTTTCGTGTCGATAACGCCGTGAAATTCACCAGCGTCCCCTATGCCGGCCTGAAGTTCGGCGCGCTTTACGGATTCTCCAACGAGGCAGGCAGCTTCGATGACAACCGCCTCTACAGCGCCGGCGCATCGTATGAAACCGGGCCGTTCACGATCGCCGCGGGTTACCTGCAGGCGAACAATCCCGGCGTGAGCAACACCGATGGTGCGATCACGCTGACCGACCGTACGTTCATCGCTTCATTGCAGCGTACTTATGGCGCCGCTCTCAACTATGCGCTCGGCGCGGGCCGGGTCGGCTTCGTCTGGACGCGCACTCAGCTCGGTGGCCTTGCAACCATCAACGGAGCGAACAATCTTGGCCTCAAGCAGAACGGGCAGGGCGCGAGCTTCAATAACTTCGAGTTCAATGCCAGCTATCTTGTGACGCCGTCGGTGGCGCTTAATGGCGCATACACCGATACGAAAGGCGTGATGTCGAACGCGACGGGCGAACATGAACCGGCGTGGCAGGATGTGTCAGTGCAGGCGGATTACCCCCTCTCCAAGCGCACCGATGTGTACGTTCAGGCTACCTATCAGCACCTAAGCAGCGATGCCTCGGGACTGACTGCCGACGTCAGCGGGCAATCTCCATCGACGAAAAACGAGCAGGTCGTGGCCGCGGTGCGATTGAGGCACCGGTTCTGATGCGTTGACCGCAACAATGCGTCGCGCCTCCTGTTCAAGATATTCCAAAGTGTTCCACACCGTGTCGGTTCAACACGGCTTCAATAATCGCCGACCACCGAAAACGATATCGACGCGCCAACGAAGCTCGAATGGACCGTTGATGGGTAACGCTTTGCCATTCTGTTGCGCGATCAAGGCGCATCAAACAGACACGCTCTCACGCGTAACCATTTTTCCCGATAGCAACGCTTGGTAACGAACCGCGTGGCCGCTGACCAACGGCGCGCGCCAAACGCTGCGGTTTAATGACCTCCGTCCATTCGACGCACGGCGACATCGATTGGCAACTGACTAAGCATCGTTTTTTCGGAGAAACAGAAATGAATAAATCCCTTATGGCTCTTGGTGTGTTTGGTACCTTCGCCGGAGCAGCTAATGCACAGAGTAGCGTGACGCTATACGGCCTGATCGATGCAGGGCTCACGTACACCAACAACCAGGGCGGCAGCAAGAATGTCCAGGCAACGAGTGGCCAGGTGAATGGCAGCCGCTGGGGACTGCGCGGCGCGGAAGACCTGGGTAGCGGGTTGAAAGCCATCTTCGTGCTGGAAAACGGCTTCAGCATCGATAGCGGCAAGTTCGGCCAGAACGGCGCGGAGTTCGGCCGCCAGGCCTACGTTGGTTTGTCGAGCGATCAGGCGGGCGCCGTGACGCTGGGACGTCAATACGATTCAGTGGTCGACTATCTTGGACCGCTTGCATTGACCGGTACGTCATTCGGCGGCACCCAGGCCGCGCATCCGTTCGATAACGACAACCTCGACAACTCGTTCCGAATCAACAACTCGGTCAAATACCAAAGCGTCAATTACGGAGGCCTGAAGTTCGGCGGCCTCTATGGTTTCTCGAACGCAGCGGACGGCTTCTCCGATAACCGCGCATACAGCTTCGGCACGTCATATAACTACGGGCCCTTGAATGTTGCCGCAAGCTATATGCAATTGAACAACGCAGGCTCGACGCTCAACGCGTCGGGCGCTGTGACGAGTGACGCCACGTTCGCAGCAGCGCGTCAGCGCACTTACGGCGCAGGCGTGAGCTACGCGTTCGGCGCCGCAAATGTGGGCTTTGTGTTTTCGCAAACGCATCTGGACGGCGCGACGGGCATCGGCGCATCGGCATCGGGTACGACGAACGGCTTGACGCTGGCAGACGGCAGCGCGCGCTTTACCAACTACGAGGTGAACGGTCGCTACAACCTGTCGCCTGCGTGGACGCTCTCAGGCGCCTATACATTCACCGATGCAAAGCTCGATGGCGTCAGCCCGAAATACAACCAGGTGACGCTGCAGACGGCGTATGCGCTCTCCAAGCGCACGGACGTCTATTTGCAGGGCGTGTATCAGCACGTGAGCGGTACGGGTGATTCGGGCCTGACGGCGGATATCAACGGGCTCAGCGCGTCATCGACCAATAGCCAGGTCGCGGGAACGATTGGCTTGCGTCATCGGTTCTAACTACGAAAGTGTGAATGGAGCCGGGACGGCAAGCCCGGCTCTTTTCGCTTGAGCTTAGCGCGATCCCGGGCCCATGCCTTCGGCGATCGCACGGCATGCGTCCTTGAGCGGCGCAATGTAGGTGTCGAGTGGTGAACCGCTCTTTCTATAAAGCGGAATGCTGATGCTGACACATGCAAGCGGCTCGCCATTCGAGCCCAGGATCGCGCTTCCGTAGCAGAAGATCTGCTCTTCGTTTTCTTCGCGGTCTTCTGAATAACCGCGGGCATGCGTTTCGTCCAGTTCGGCATCGAGTGCGCAACGCTCCACGATGGTATTGGACGTAAAGCGCTCGAAATGCAGCGGCGCCAGCAAAGCGTCGCGTTCGGCGCGTTTGAGCGATGCCAGATAAGCCTTGCCCACCGAGCTTGAATAGAGCGTGACGCGCGTACCGATTCGCGAAGCCATGCGTACGGCCTGAGGGCTTTCGAGCTTTTCTATGTAGACCATTTCAGAACCGCTGCGCACCGCAAGGTGCACGGTTTCCTGGGTTGCATCGCGCAACACCTGAAGCGGTTCGCTCGCCGCAACGCGCAAGTCCGAGCGCTCCCAGCTACGGCTTGCCAACGACAACAGGCGTGGCCCGAGCAAATAAGCGCCGCCGTGCGGACTCTCGACGACCAGCCCCTCGGCAATCAGCGCACCGACAATCCGGTACACCGTCGGCCGCGGATAACCCGCCAGCGCGGTGAGTTGCGCAATGCCGGGAGGTGTCTGTGCGTCGGCAATGCACTGCAGGACGGCCAGGAACTTCGAGAATGCGGCGGTCCCGGTCGGCTTGGCGTCTTCGGGGACGTCAGGCGTAGCCGGCTTGTCGATGGCGTTCGAGGATGGTTTGGGCATGGCGTTGAAAGAGCTGGACGGCCCGCAAGACAGCAAGGAGCGCGAGCGGTGACGCGAACGATTATAACGGAGCGGTTTTCGCTGACGGCCCAGCGTGTTGCGCGCAGACCGGATGGCACGCGGCTTGGGGATACGTAATAATGCGAAGCGGGCCCGCGCATACCTGCGCAAGCCCTCGGACCATCAACCAGTACGTGTCGCCGATTGCGGCGCGGCGGCCAGCATTGCGCCGCACAACCCGGGGTTATTGATGAGCAACAACGCGTCGCCTGCACCATCCGCTGCCCGCTGGCTGCCCTACATCGTGGCGGGAACGTTCTTCATGGAATACCTCGATACGACGGTCATTGCAACCGCATTGCCGCAAATGGCGAAGTCGTTTGGCGTCGGCCCCAACGCGCTCAGCCTCGGCATGACCGCGTACATGCTCGCGCTCGCAATCTTCATTCCGGTGAGTGGCTGGGTCGCGGATCGCTTCGGTTCGCGCACGGTGTTCTTCGGCGCGATCGTTGTGTTCATCGTGGCGTCGGTGTTGTGCGGCATGTCGAATTCCGTCGCCGAGTTCACGGCGGCGCGAGTGCTTCAAGGCGCCGGCGGGGCGATGATGGTCCCGGTCGGCCGCCTGATCGTGGTACGAAGCACCGAGAAAAGCCGCCTCATGCAGGCCATCTCGACCATCACGTGGCCTGCCATTGCAGCGCCGGTCATCGGGCCGCCGGTCGGCGGGTTCATTACGACCTATGCTTCATGGCGATGGATCTTCTTGCTGAACGTGCCCTTCGGCCTGTGCGCCCTCGTTGCCGTCGCCATGCTGGTCCCGAACCTGAAAGGCGCGGAACGCAAGCCGCTGGACGTGATGGGCCTCGTGCTCAGCGGCGCGTCGCTGACGGCCGTGCTCTATGGCGCGGAGCTCGCCAGTCAGCCCGCCAGCAATCCGTGGCTTGCGGGCGGGATCGTGCTTGCCGGATTCCTGATCGGCTATATCGCGGTCCGGCATGCGGCGGGGCATCCGCATCCATTGATTGATTTCTCGACGCTGAAGATTCCAACCTATTCGGTCACGGTCTTGACGGGGTCGTTGACACGCATCGGCATTGGCGCGGTACCGTACCTCATGCCATTGCTGTTTCAGATCGGCTTCGGGCTTTCCGCCTTCAAGTCGGGCCTGTTGCTCCTTGCGAGCGCGCTGGGCAATCTCGGCATGAAGGCATTGACCACTCGCATCCTGCGGCGCTACGGGTTCAGGAACGTATCTATCGTAGCGGTAGCCACGGCCGGAATCTTTACTATCGCGTGCGGCATTCTCACGCCCGACTCGCCGCTTGCGTGGGTCCTGCTCGTGGTGTTTGTGTATGGCGTTGCACGTTCAATGCAGTTCTCGCTGCTCGCCACGCTGGCTTATGCCGACGTCGGCCAGCCGCAAATGAGCGCCGCGAGCACGTTATGGAGCGCAGCTGCGCAAATGACAATCGGCCTGGGCATTGCTTATGGCGCGGTAGCGTTGCGCGCGGCCGCTGCGATCAACGGTGAAACGACCGGCACCGGAAGTCTTCATTTTTCACTCGATGACTTCAGGCTCGCGTTTCTCTTCGCGGGCGTGCTGACTCTGGTTTCCGTCTATGGATACTTCAAGGTCGCGCGCGATGCAGGGCAGAGCGTAGGTGGCGGATCGATGCGTCAGGATGCATCGCAGAAAAGCAGTTGACGCGAACAAGCCCATGATCCGCGACCCCGATCCGCACACATGGATGTCATTGGCGCTCGCCGAGCGCGGTGTGCGGCGCTTCGGGCCGGGAGAGACGAATCCACGCATCGTGGCATATAACGCGCATACGAATCTTGCCGGCTATGACGACAAGGTCTCGTGGTGCGCTTCGTTCGTGAACTGGTGCATGGCGAATGCGGGTTATAGCGGCACAGGGTCCGCGCTTGCACGCTCGTGGCTTGAGTGGGGACGCGTGCTCGATCAGCCCGAGTATGGATGCATTGCCGTGCTCTCGCGCGACGATCCGGCTAGCTGGAAGGGGCACGTCGGCTTTTATCTGCGCCATGATGACGACGCCGTATATCTGCTCGGCGGCAATCAACTGGACGAAGTGCGCGAGCTCGCCTACCCGCTTGCCGATGTACTCGGCTACAGGTGGCCAGACCCGGTTTGATCGCGCCTGGCAGGCGCTGGATCATGGCAGCAGAGGCAAAGCACGTTGCCGTCCGGATCACGAAAATAAACGCGACCATGATCCGTAACGCCAACGTAGACATGTGAAAGCATTGCAACACCCTATGATCAACCCGCAACATGTCAGCAGTTTAAAATGAGACATGCCTGACGGCGTAAGGTTGGCCCCCCCACGCAAGCGGCCATGGCAAATGTCACGTCATCGATTGCAACCGAATGTATGAATTGTGAAGCAGGTCATCCATGCTTCGTGCGTCGACGTTATATATGTACGCAAAATCATAATCCGGAGATGCACCAATGACCCCACGCCTGCGCCGAACTCATGCCGCCGTATTGACCGTCACCGCATTGGTCGCGGTTTTATCGACACCCGCCTGGGCGCAACAAGCCGTACCGTCTCCTACCGCGCCCGGTGCCGCGGCAAGCGATCCACCCGGCCGCGTTGCACGCCTGAACTACTTCAACGGCAACGTGACAATGGAACCTGCGGGCGAAACCGAATGGTCCTACGCGCAACTCAACCGGCCGCTGACCACGGGCGATCAGGTCTGGACGGACAACGGCGCGCGGGCGGAGCTTCATATCGGATCGACGGCGTTACGGCTCAACCAGCAAACGGCGTTGAGCATGGTTGATATCGACGATGCCACCCTGCAGCTCAAGGTCACGCAAGGGTCACTGTCCGCGCATGTGCGCGCGTTGCCTCCCGGGCAGAACATCGAGATCGATACGCCGAACGTTGCCTTGCAGGCATCGAGCGCGGCCGAATTTCGTGTCGATGTCGCGCCCGATGGCAACTCGACCACGGTGACGCTGCGAAGCGGCAGTGCCATGCTGTACGGCGATGGCGGCTCGTTGCAGATGACCGCCGGCCAGCAAGTCAGATTCACCGGCGTGAACCTGCAGCAACAAGCGGCCGGACCGGCGCCGGGCCTCGACGCATTCGATCAGTGGATCATAAGCCGCGACAGGCTGGAAGATGCTTCGGTATCCGCACGATATGTATCGCGTGAAATCCCGGGCTATGAAGACCTCGACGCAAATGGCACATGGCGCACTGATCCATCCTATGGCGAGGTGTGGGTGCCGACGGTGGGGGTATCGGCGAACTGGGCGCCTTATCGCGAGGGCCACTGGACATGGATTGCGCCGTGGGGTTGGACCTGGGTCGATGACGCCCCGTGGGGATTTGCACCGTTCCACTATGGACGCTGGGCGTATCTCGGCAATGCGTGGGCATGGGTGCCGGGGCCGGTGGTTGCCGCGCGTCCCGTGTATGCGCCCGCGCTGGTCGCGTTTGTGGGCGGTGGCGGTGGTTCCCATTGGGGTGTCGATCTTGCGATAGGCGGCGCGGTGGGTGCGGGTGTTGCCTGGTTTGCGCTCGGGCCGCACGAGCCTTGGCATCCGGGTTCGGGATACAGCCCGAGCTATTACAACCGCGTGAACAATAATGTGAACGTGCACAACACGACGATCGTCAACAACATCACGAACGTTCACAACACGTACATCAATCAGCGCGTGCCAGGTGCGATTGTCGCGGTGCCGGCGAACACGTTCGTGCATGGGCAGCCCGTGGCGCAAGCCGCGCGTGGCCTGACGCCGGAGCAGATCGGCCGTGCACAGATCGGCGCGGGGACGCCCGGTATTGCGCCGGTGCGTGGCAGTTTCACGGGCGGCATGCGCACGGCATCGGCTGGCGCGCCGCCTCAGGTGGCACAGCGGCAGGTGGTCGCAACGCGAGCGCCGGCGGTTCCTGCTGCCTATCGCGACACGCTTGCACAACGGTTTGCAAGCGGCGGCGGACACGTCGAGGGTGCGGGCGAGCCGATCGTGCGCACGACTGTTCCTGCTGCATTCTCGCGCCCAATCAACCGGAACGCGCCCGCAGCGCCTGAGGGGTATCGTCTTGTGAGCCGGACGGCAAGTCGCCCGGTTACGTCGCAAGGCGCGCCGACTCGAAACGTGGGACAAAATGTGCCGCGAGAGGAAGGGCACAATCCGCAGGCGGCACAGCCGCATGCGCCGTTGGGAGCGCAAGGGGGCGCCCCGAGGCCTTTCGTCAATAACGCCGCTCATGATCCCGCGGACCATGCGCCGAGGCCCGAACAGCAGAACGAGGCGCAAGGGGCGCGGCAAGCACAGCCGCAAGCGCAATCTCAACCGCATGCGCTGAATGAGCCGGCACCGCATGCGCTTAAAGGACCACAATCGGAACCGCGGCCCGAACCGCGTCCAGAGGCAAGACCCGAGCACGAAGCGCCGCATGCCACACCACCTGTACAACACGCGGAGTCACATCCGCAGCCGGCGCGGCCACCCGAGCATGAGCAACACCAGGAGCATCAAGAGCACCAGGAGCATCACGACGAACACGCAAAGTGAGAAGAGGGCGGCCATCCCGCCGCCCGTACAATGCAATTTACCGCTTGAGCTTCAGATAAGCGCGGCTCAGGATGGGCCGGCTATGCACCCATAATCTCGATGCAAGCCACGACGCCGGCTTGTCACGCACTTCGAGCCTGTATATGGAGTGCTCGCCGGCGTGCTCGTTGCTGACGTTCGGCGCCATCTCGCACGTGTAGAAATGGCGGAAGCCGGCTTCGCGAGCAACACGCAGGTAGTCATCGTCGAAGAAACCTTGCGGCCAGCACAAGTGATCCGACACTTCGCCCATGCGGGCGCTGAACGCTTCGCGAGCATCGATCAGATCACGCTTGAGGCCGGCGCACTTCTCTGCGCGATTCGAAGCCACTTTGTCCCAGCGCAGATGGCTATGCGTGTGGCTGTGGAATTCGAAGGTGCCTGCACGACGCATCGCATCTATCTCGGACCATCGCAAGATCGTGCGATCGGGTTCTCCGCCTTGTATTGCGAGATCCCCTTCACGATGCCCCAGCAACTCGGGCAGCGCACCACCGGTCTGCGCGTTCGGGCGCGGTGCGCCTTCGCCGGGCCAGCTTGTCACGAGAAAGCACAGGGCAGTGAAACCGTGCTTCTCGAGGACTGGGTGCGCGTGGACCCAGTTGTCGAGATATCCGTCGTCGAAAGTCAGAACCACGGATTTCGGCGGCAGCGGCTCGCCTGCGAGGAACGCGCTCAGTTGCGCCGCGCCCGCTGTCCTGTAGCCCGCTTCTGCGAGGTATGCCATTTGCGCTGCAAAATGAACAGGCGAAACCGTGATCATTCCAGGCGACGTGCTGACATGGTGATACATCAGCACCGGCACCGCTCGCGCCCGCTGCGTCACGCGTTGGACCGGCGTTCGCGGATGCCGCGCCGGTAGAAGTCGATGGTTTCGTCGGCCATGCCGTCCACCGTGAAGCTGGCATCCGTCAGAAGGCGGCCGGCCACCCCGAGTTGCACACGCAGCCGGGGGTTATCGATCAGCCGCGCCATGGCCGCGCGCAACGCGGGAATATCGTGCGGTGGCACGAGCAGGCCATTGATGCCATGCGTGATCAGTTCGGGCACGCCATCCACGTCGGTTCCGATCACCGGCAAGCCCGCAGCCATGGCCTCTATATAGGATTGCCCCAGCGCTTCCTGATGCGTCGGCAGCACGAAGAGATCGCAGCCCCGCAGCACGTTCGGAATGTCCGTGCGAAAGCCCAGAAGATGGATACGATCAGAAAGGCCCATACCATCGACGATATTCTTTATCTTTTCGAACCACGGGCCATCGCCGGCCATCACGACATGCAGATTGGGACGCTCCGCGAGCATCGGCTGGACTGCGTCGATCAGGTCCTCATGGCCTTTTTTGTCGCGCACGATCGCGACCATGCCCGCGATGACTGCGTCGCCGTCGAGCCCGAGTTCCGTACGCAACGTTGAATGTAAAAGCGGCTCGGGTTTCACAATACCGTCATAGATCGTTTCTACACGACCCTTCGATACCCCGGCGGAGATCAGGTACTCGCGTACATGCCGGCTCACCGCGATCACGCGATGCGGAATCCACGTGTAGGTCGCAAGCGAACTGATAGGCAACGCGAGGTGGCGCGTACGTACGACCAGCGGCGTACTCGCCAGGCGGCCGGCGGTTCCGGCCACGATGCTGTCATGCCCGCTATGCGTGTTGAGCACATCGAATCTGCGGCGCGAGAGCAATGACTTGATCGTCAGCATCGACTTCACGTCGGCGCCGCCCTTCATGCGGGCGTGATGAACAATAAAGCCTTCCTCTTTCGCGCGCACGCCCAGGCGAGCTTCTTTCGGGCAGACCACCTCGACCGTGTGTCCGCGTGTGCGCAATATGATCATTTCCTTGAGCGTCCGATGTTCCTGACCGCCCCATCCGGTGGATGATTCGCTGTGTAGTACGCGCAATGACTTCATGGTCCGTTTTCCCGCTTTGGGCGACATGTAACTGGATCGTATCGGTCCGTAATATATCGTAATAATCGAGAAGATTAGCGGTTAATGAAGAAAAAATCCCGAGTTCCATCACCTGAGGAAAAATCTGCCGGGGAGTTCAGGTTATCTAAGGCGCAAATCCCGTTACGTCAGGCTGGATGGGCCGTGTGGGGCGGGGAATAGGCAGAGAATTAGCAAACGTTTGCAGAAAAAGAATTGGCGATCTCAAATCTTCTTGTGGCAGTCACGAGTATAAATTGCGAGCTCTGAAAGTACCGGAAAATCGCGGTTCGTTTGGACTAGAAACTAAAATTGCGCGATGCCGAGCGCTGACGGGCGGCTATCGTACGAACCGTGTTCACATATGTTTTGAGTATGGAAGGGTGGTATCGAATATATTTTACATCCGGGCCGGGGGTTTGTATCCTATCGCCGGCCTGCGGTTTGCCGGGCGCCGTCATGCATCGTCCAGGCAGCGAAAATCAATTCTTGTTCAACCCCGAAGGAGGGGTCAATGCTTCAACCCCGGTATGGACGCATTTGCCTGACAACGATTTGCTGTCTTCTTGGAACTCACGCATTGGCTCGCGACATTCCTCATCACGCTCAAACGATAAGCTCCGAGGCCGACGAACCGCTTCAGTCCGGTGGCGGTACGGTAAGCGATCTGCCGTTGGAGGGCAGTAACTTCCAACGAGTCTTGTATTTACCCCCGGCGCGCGAAGCCAAAGGCCTGATGATCATGTTTGCGGGAGGCACGGGCGAACTGGATATCGACAAGCACGGACGCATCAAGAACGCAAAGAACTTCGTGGTGCGGTCGAGCGACCTCTGGCGCGAGCGCGGCTATGGCGTGTTGCTGGTCGATGCACTCGATCATCGATCGTTGCGAGGCCAGCGCAGCACTGCAGCGTATGCCGGGGTTATCGCAAGGATAGTTGCTTTCGCGCGCGAGACGACCCGCGCGCCGCTGTGGGTGCTGGGCACGAGTCAAGGGTCTATCGCTGCGATGAATGCAGCATCGCACGCGGGACAAAACGGGATCGCGGGTTTGATCCTGACCGAGTCGGTGTCCATTCTTGGTGGTTCGCACGAGACCGTCTTCGATTCACACCCCGAGAACGTTCGTGTTCCTTCGCTGGTCGTTGCGAACCGCGATGACCAATGCAAGGTCGCGCCGCCATCTATGGCGAACGCGATCGCGCAAGCCATTCACAACGCACGGGTTACCGTGTTGAACGTGAGCGGTGGCGTTCAGCATTCGCAGGACAACTGCGGCTCTTTGACGCCGCATGGCTACTACGGTATAGAAGACAAGGTCGTAGACGGCATTGTCGACTGGATGCAAAAGACGCGACCTTAGTGTTCGCTCAAACCGCTACGTAAGGCATCGTGTGCCGGTTGAATTAAGATTGATGCCTCCATGAAAACGGCTGGAAGACGATGACCACAGACGCTCTTGATACCAACCGGCCCACGTTGACAGGTCATTTCATCGAACTTCATCCGCTTGAGGGAACGCACCAGGACGCGCTTCTCGAAGCCTCCGCGGATGGCGAGCTGTGGAACATGAAGGTGACGGTCGTCCCCGGACCGGACACAGTGGATGGGTACATTGCCACTGCGTTGGCCGGGCGCGAGACAGGGGCGGTCATGCCATTCGTCATTGTCAGGCGCGAGAGCGGCCAGGTACTTGGCAGTACCCGCTTCTGGAAGATCGATCGCATCAACAGGAAACTCGAGATAGGGCATACATGGTTGCGTGCATCTGCCCAGCGCACAGGTGTCAATACTGAAGCAAAATATTTGCTGCTCGCTCATGCATTCAATGTCATGAGCGCAGTGCGTGTCCAGTTCACAACCGACGAACTCAATGAAACATCGCGAGCAGCCATTTTGCGAATCGGCGCCAAGCAGGAAGGCATTGTTCGGCACGAACGCATCATGCCGGATGGCCGCAAACGCAATTCGGTGCGCTTCAGCATCATCGATACCGAATGGCCGGCGGTCAAAGAGTCTCTGGAGCAAATGATGGTGCGATAGACAAATTGGCGCATTTTCAGCGCCGTTGGACTTGCTTTTAAATGGCCCGTTTTTGCGACTCCATTCGCGCAAACGGGCCATTTTGTTACCTCGCCGTCTATTGATCGGGTTCGCAAAAAACATTCAATTAATCATACGAAATACGGTGATCAGTATTATTTACTTTAAATATTAACAAAAGGTAACTTCATACTATAGGAAAGCCTTAAATACTGAAAGCTTCGTGGATTTTGTTTCACGTGAGGATGAAATTCTCACTGCTTGCGATTTTGGGGAAAGACGCAGTGCATCAATCGGTCACTGAGGAACTATTACTTATTTCAAAGTCTTTCCACCACGTTACACGGATGAAACGTTTTTTTGCGAATATAATTCGTCTGCCTCGACCACCCCGTAAGTAATACCTGTACAGAACTGCAGCGCGGTCGAACATGGCAGGAATTACGTGTTTGGAGGTACGAGCGAAACCCGGTAATGCGGGTGTGAGGCCTCCCGCGTGGAGTATCGGATGACGCGTAAATGTGCTGGATGTTGCAGCCCAAGCGATTAGTTCTGCCGCTTGATCGTTGGGAATAATTCAGCGTTGGCTGAATAGTAAGGGCTTCTAAATTTGTTGATAGGGTAGGCGGAGTTCGACTTTGGTTTGGCGTGAATCAAGCGGCTAAGAAGTGGTTCGTCCGGTTCTCGCTGCTCCACGCAGCGCATCCGGCCATGGCTGCAAGCAACACACCGCTAGATGCACGCGAGCTCTGGAATTATTTAGGATCGCATAGGAATAATGCATTTTCGATGCCACTTTGAGGGCAGGCCTGAACACGCCGGTTTAATGGCAAAACGCAAGAAAGCTTCAGATTCATCAGCAACGGACGCGATCACCGCGTTTTCAGCTTTACCTCTTTCAGTACCTCAAGAACGCATACGCTGGACGGCTTCGATCGATCTTGCTGACTCCCCGGGGAAACCTGCTTTTAGCGATACATACGGACTATGATGAAATACTTAAGACTACTTCCGGTTGCAGCCGCGACAATGCTGGCGACATTTGGTGTGCAGAACGCGCAAGCGCAATCAAGCATCACGATCTCCGGCACGCAATACAAGTTGTGCGGTCAGGAAAATGACAACTGCACGTTCTCGGGAACCGGATCGGTCGTGTTTGGCGCGGTTCCGCCCAACGCGCCGTCGAGCATGCTGACAATCCCGCGTACCTTCAGCAATGGAGTGGGATGCTATGTCGGCGCGGTTTCGCAGTCCGATCCCGCCTACGGTTACGGCAAGTCGTGCTGGGTCAGCCTGGCAGCGGCGAGCACGCCTCCCGCCACCTCGACGCCGGCACCGAGCAAACCCGCGACTACACCTACGGCGCCCGCGACCACTACACCGGTGACGTCGACCCCGACGCCCACAGCGCCCGCGACCACGACTCCGTCCACCCCGGCGACGACCCCGACGACCACGCCTTCGACTTCGACCCCGACCCCGACCACATCGGCCATCACGTGCGGTTCTCCGACGCAGACGGCGGGCGGCTCGGGTAGCGGATTGATCAGCGCCGACACGCCGACCACTGACGGTCTGCGTATATTCCAGAACAACGTACCGTTCAAGCTCGCGATCACGACGAACTCGCCGGCGGCGGACACCGTTGTGTGGTCCGTTGCGGACTCGAACGGTTCCATCAAGACGCAGGGCAGTTTCCCGGTCAAGTCCGGCGCGCAGACGAACAGCATTTCGTGTACATCGACGTGGTCTGGCTACGGCGCGCTTACCGCGACGCTGCAGTCACACGGCGGCACGTTGCCAAGCAGCGGCACGCGTCCAATGGGGATCGCGACATTCGGCGTATTGCCGAACCTGAGCTCGGTGCTCGGCACGGTGACATATGCGCATCAGGACCAGCATCGCTTCGGCATGCAGGGTTTCAACGGCAACATCGCCGCGTTGCGCGCATTGGGCATTTCGTGGACCATCGACGATCGTCAGGTGTCGGCAATGGAACCCAACGGCCCGGATACGTACACGCCAAGCGTCAACGATCTCGACCCGTTCTACAAGACCAACCCTGATCAGATGCGCATTGTGCGTCTCGATGGACTGCCTGCATGGGATTCGAAGACGGGCCAGTTCAACGACAGCTACTACGCGCCGTCAAATATGCCGGAATTCCAGCGATTCATGGCGAAGGTCGGCACCGACACCAGCCTGATCCGCGCCGCGAATTACCCGAACCAGCAGAAGAACTATTACCAGGTGACGTGGGAGCCGAGCCTCGGCTGGGCAGACAGTGACGCGAACTTCGTGGCCATGTACAAGGCTGCTTACGAAGGCATTCACTCGACCGATCCGAACGCAGTCGTAATGGGCACGGGTAATCCGTTCGCCGCGAATTGCGATACGTGCACGACGGGCTATCTGAAGAAATTCGGCGCGCTCGGACTGTGGAATTACATCGATGCAGTCTCGACGCATGGTTACTGGAACGCAGGCACCTTTCCGGCGCATCCGCCTGAGTTGCAGGACTCCGATCCGGATCCGGCGAACCAGGCCAACGCGCTCGACAACCAGATGACGCAGTTGCGCGCTGTCATGCAGGCAGGCAAGCCGAACATGAAGCTGTTCTTCACGGAAGCAGGCGTGAGCTACGACCCGGGTCTCAACTACGGGCCCACGGTACCGTCGGCGAACCAGTTGTTTGCTCATGCGGCAGTTGGTGCGCGTGCACACATCATCACATTGGGCGGCGGCGCACAGGTCACCACGCTGTTCTTCGGCCCCGACTATCCGGGCGAAGTGGGCTATGGATCATTCTTCGACCTGAACAACGCACAAGGCTCTTTTGGTGCGACGAACTTGTCGCCGAAGCCTGAAGCCATGGCATTCGCCACGATGACGCGTGCACTGGACGGCACGAACACGCTGGGCCGCGTCAACGGCACGCCGTCGGGGACCTTCGCTTATGCGTTCCAGCAACTCGGCAACGGCAAGGTCGTGACCGCTGCATGGACACACAGCAATGCGCAATGGCCGGCAACCGGCGGCCAGTATAGCCAGACGTACACGAGCACTTATTCGCTGCAAGTCGACAATGCCGGCACGTCGGGCAACGTCACCAAGATCGATGGCTATGGAAACGTAAGCACGGTTCCCTATACCAACGGCAAGGCGACGCTAACCCTCACCGAAGTCCCGCAGTACATCGTGTCGAACAACGCGACGGTTGCGAAGGCCGACTCGACGGTGCCGGTCGGATATACGGGGCAATAAGAAGCAAGGCAGTTTTCGCGCAGCAGACTTTCGACGCGCCGTGAGCAGGACTGGCGGTGCGTGAAGAAAGCCTTGAATGCCTCGTGGATAAAACCACGAGGCATTTTTTTGTCCACGCGAATGAACCGGCTATACACCAAAGAAAAAAGCCCCGGATCTCTTGGGCAGATCCGGGGCCGACCGTGAAGAGACAAGGAGAGGAGTGATCTCCACGGTAAAAGGTGTTGTGCAGGCGCCGTCAAGCGCCGGTGCATCAGCCAGCACCTTAAACAAAACACGATCAGGGATAAATACGCTTGCAGCGAATTGATTCTTCCGATGTCACGAACAATCGGAGATTTGAGTCTTGGCGAGACCGCGGTTCAGTTCAGGCGAATGCTTCGACAGTTGCATCGACAGCATGCGCATTGGTGTATGGCGCCAGACCGTACTGCGCGTCAGCAATGACGCAACGGCCTTCCTGATCGACGACACTCGACATCAGCGGGCAGCTCTCGAACAACATAGCAATCCACTCCACGAAAACGCGAACCTTCGGTGCGAGATGCCGGTTATGCGGATAAACCGCGGCAATCGGCATGGGCGCGGGTTTCCATTGCGGTAATACTTCCACTAGCGCGCCCGAGCGCAAGTGCGGCAACAACATGAACCGGGGTGACTGGATGATCCCGGCTCCCTGAACGCCGCACATCACATAGGCGTCGCCATCGTTGACCGCAAGCGTGCCGCGCATCTTGACCGATGTCGTCTCCTTGTCGATCACAAAGCTCATTTCGTTCATGCGGCCCGTGCCGTTCGAAAAATATTGCACGGCGTGATGCTGACGCAGATTGTCCAGACTCGTGGGTTCGCCATATTGTTCTATGTAGGCGGGACTTGCTGCTGTCAATGTCTGAAGCACACCAAGACGTCTCGCCACAAGGCTCGAATCCTCCAGCTCTCCGACTCGAATCGCACAGTCAACACCTTCCTGCACGAGGTCCACGGGTTTATCGCCGAAACCGACCATCAATTCGATGTCCGGATAACGCTCGCGAAATTCGGGCAGCCGCGGCATCACGACCAGCCGCCCGACGGAGCCGGGCATGTCGATACGCAGCTTGCCGCGTGGCCCTTTTCCCGTATTCGATAACGCGTCTTCCGTCTCGTCTATCTCGGCGAGGATGCGTATGCAGCGTTCGTAGTATTCCGCGCCTTCAGGCGTGAGGTTCAGGCGCCGTGTTGTGCGTTGCATCAGGCGCACCCGCAAATGCGCTTCGAGATTCTTGATGATGGTCGTGGTGGACGCGTGGGGGAGATTTAGCGAGTCTGCGGCGCGCGAAAAACTGTTCATCTCCACGATCTTCGTGAACACCTGCATTGCCTGTAGCCGGTCCATGTTGTCTCACTTTTTCAAGCAGAAATGGGCAGGTTCGATCGCGCCGGACTTGATGGAGTCCCGATTGTTCCAAGCGAGCGAATTGTGTTCTGGATTATAACCATTTATCAGAATTGCGCTGAAGTCCACAATCCGCCACATCGCAACTTTGGCGGAATGACGCTTACACGTCACACGAAACATGCAATCGACGAGGGATTCGACGCTTAGCATCGAAGAGGTTTCCATTACCGGTCACGCGCAGCTCATTCGCTTGCGCAGCTATCACCCCGCGTCAAAAGGCGCGCTCTTGCCAATCGTCATCTATTTTCACGGAGGCGGTTTTGTGCGCGGGTCGCTGGACATGGCGGACGCTGCTGCTAGCGCTATTGCACGCGAGACGCCGGCGTGGGTGGTCTCGGTCGGTTATTCGTTGTCGCCCGCCTTTCCATTTCCTGCGGCTCTCGAAGATGGTTATCGCGCCACGCAATGGGTGGTCGCAAATGCTCGTGCGCAAGGAGCGGATGCAAAGCGCATTGGTGTTGCGGGCCATGATGCCGGCGGCAATCTGGCGACATGTCTTGCGGCTGTCGCCCGCGATCGCGGTGAATTCGTTTTCGCCGCTCAAGCGCTGCTTGCGCCTTTGCTCGATCCAAGCATGACACGCATGGCCGACGAAAAAGAAATCGTCGATCCCGATCTGGGTGCGAGTGAATGCGCTCAGTGTTATCGCGCGTACTTGCCCAATGCATCGCAATGGTTGCATCCGTATGCAGCGCCGATTGAATCGCGCAGGCTTGCAGGCTTGCCGCCCGCGCTGATTGCGAGCGCTCAGCACGACCTGTTGCATGTTGAAGCCGAAAAATATGCAAGCGAACTCATCGCGGCAGGGGTGCCTACCGAGGTCATGCGGCACGGCAATGCGTCTCACCACGAACTGGGAACGCATCCAGCGGCGCTCGCTGATGTCGTGAGCTTCTTTAAAAAGCGGCTGCCTGCAAAAGCGCAGAGACGCTAAGCCTTCTTAGCGATTCAATTCGGAGCAAAAAATGTTCACGCAAATGTCCCAACCGCGAAAGCGCAAATATGCATTGCTTGGCGCAACCGTAGTCCTTGTTGGCGCCGGCGCGCTGGCCGCATTCCATGGTCACGGCGATTCGCCTGTCAACGCTGCGGTTGCCGCAGCAAGCGCAGCGCCGCCCACGGAAGTCGATGTCGCCGCGGTAGTCGCCAAATCCATAACCGATTACCAAAGCTATTCCGGACGCCTCGAGGCTATCGATAAGGTCGAGATCCGACCCCTCGTTCCCGGAACCATTGTCGCGGTGCATTTCAAGGACGGCGCTTTAGTCAGGAAGGGCGATCCGCTGTTCACGATCGATCCGCGTCCTTATGTGGCGGAAGTGGATCGTGCGTCGGCGCAACTGGCTGCGGCCCAGGCTCGCAACGGCTACACCTCCACGGATGCGGCCCGGGCAGATCGCTTGCTCGCCGATAACGCCATCGCCAAGCGCGATTACGATCAGGCGCAAAACGCTGCACGCGAGGCGCAGGCAAATCTGAAGGGTGCACAAGCGGCGCTTGAAACGGCGCGGATCAATCTCGGATACACGAACATCGTGGCGCCTGTATCAGGTCGGGTATCGCGTGCCGAGATGACGGTGGGCAACATCGTTTCGACTGGATCGAGTGCGCCTTTGCTGACGACGCTGGTCTCGGTTTCGCCGATCTATGCATCCTTCGACGTCGACGAGCAAACGTATCTGCGTTATCTCAGCCACGACTCGCGCGCGAGCGTCCCGGTGTCCCTTGGCCTTGCCAACGAAGACGGCTACTCGCGCGACGGCAAGGTGGATTCGGTCGATAACCGCCTGGATACAGGCTCGGGAACGATCCGCGTGCGCGCACGATTCGACAATGCCGATGGCGCCTTGCTTCCCGGACTCTACGCGCGTGTGAAGGTGGGCGGCGGCGCACCGCACGCGGCAGTGCTGGTCGACGACGCGGCCATCGGAACGGATCAGGACAAGAAGTTCGTGATGATCGTCGATCACGACAACCGCGCGCAATACCGCGAGGTCACGCTTGGCACGCAGAGCGAAGGGCTGCGCGTGATCGTCAAGGGTCTTCAGCCGGGTGATCGGATCGTGGTCAACGGCTTGCAGCGCGTACGTCCCAATGACGTGATCAAGCCAAACGCCGTAGCCATGTCGAGCGCGTCGCCCACGCTCCGGAACGCTTCTTAGGACGTGTTTCCAACGCAAATAAAGATACCGTCATGAACATCTCCAAGTTTTTTATCGACCGTCCGATCTTTGCGGGCGTGTTGTCGATGATCATCCTGCTTGCCGGGGTGATCGCCATGTTCAACTTGCCGATCTCGGAATATCCGGAGGTCGTGCCCCCGTCGGTGATCGTGAATGCGCAATATCCGGGCGCCAATCCGAAAGTGATCGCGGAGACGGTTGCGTCTCCGCTAGAGGAGCAGATCAATGGCGTCGAGGACATGCTGTACATGCAGTCGCAGGCGAACAGCGACGGCAAGCTGACGCTGACGGTCACGTTCAAGCTCGGCGTGGACCCGGACAAGGCGCAGCAACTCGTGCAGAACCGGGTATCGCAAGCGCTGCCGCGGTTGCCTGAAGACGTGACCCGTCTCGGCGTGACGACGATCAAGTCGTCGCCCACCCTCACCATGGTCGTGCATTTGATCTCGCCGAACGATCGTTATGAAGGAACCTATCTTCGCAACTATGCGCTGATCAACGTCAAGGACCGGCTCGAGCGGATCCAGGGCGTGGGACAGGTCGACCTGTGGGGCGCCGGCGACTATTCTATGCGCGTATGGCTCGACCCGTTGAAGGTCGCGCAACGCAACATGACCGCTACCGACGTGGTCAACGCAATCCGTGAGCAGAACGTGCAGGTGGCAGCAGGCGTGATCGGCTCGTCGCCGACTTTGCCCGGTGTTCCGCTGCAATTGAACGTCAATACGCAAGGGCGCTTGCAGACCGAAGCGGAGTTCCGCGACATCGTGCTGAAGACATCGCCCGATGGCGCTGTCACGCACCTGCACGATGTTGCGCGCGTGGAGCTCGCAGCATCGGACTATGCGCGCCGTTCGCTGCTCAACAACAAGTCCGCGGTCGCGTTGACGATCTTCCAGCAACCGGGGGCGAATTCGCTGCAGATTTCTGACGAGGTCCGCAAGACGATGAAGGAACTGCAGGTCGACATGCCGCCGGGCGTGAAGTACGACATCGTCTATGACCCGACGCAGTTCGTGCGGTCCAGTATCGATGCTGTAATTCATACGCTTCTGGAAGCCATCTCACTGGTTGTATTGGTCGTGATCGTGTTCCTGCAGACATGGCGTGCGTCGATCATTCCTTTGCTTGCGGTTCCGGTTTCGATTGTCGGGACTTTCTCCTTGCTGCTTGCGTTCGGGTTCTCCATCAACGCGTTATCGCTGTTCGGAATGGTGCTCGCCATCGGCATTGTGGTGGACGATGCGATCGTGGTCGTCGAAAACGTCGAGCGCAACATCTCTTCCGGGTTATCAGCGCGTGACGCCACGTATCAGGCAATGCAGGAGGTGAGCGGGCCGATTATCGCGATTGCGTTGACGCTCGTCGCGGTGTTTGTGCCGTTGGCTTTCATGTCGGGCCTGACGGGTCAGTTCTACAAACAGTTCGCGATGACCATCGCCATCTCCACGGTGATCTCGGCGTTCAACTCGCTGACGTTATCACCGGCGCTCGCGGCACTCTTGCTCAAAGGCCACGACCAACCAAAGGATTGGCTCACGCGCGGCATGGACCGTGTGTTCGGCGGTTTCTTCCGCCTCTTCAACAAGGTGTTTCATCGCGGTTCGGAAAGCTATAGCAAGGGCGTGTCCACCATTGTCAATCGCAAGGCGCTGATTCTCGGCATCTATGTGGTGTTGCTCGGCGGCGCGGTGCTCATGGGCAAGATCGTCCCCGGAGGGTTCGTACCCGCGCAGGACAAGCAATATCTGGTGGGTATCGTCCAGTTGCCTAACGGGGCATCGCTCGATCGCACGGAAGAGGTCGTGCGTGAGATGGGTGAGATCAGCAAGAACGTGCCGGGTGCAATCTCGGCCGTGCAATTCCCCGGCTTGTCCATCAACGGCTTCACCAACTCGTCGAGCGCGGCCGTTATTTTCTTTGGCCTGACGCCGTTCGACGAACGCAAGTCCAGTTCGATCACGGCCGCCAATGTTGCTGCCGAACTCAACAAGCGCTTCTCGACCATCAAGGGTGCGTTCATTGCGGTGTTTCCACCGCCTCCCGTGCTCGGGCTCGGCACCTTGGGCGGCTTCAAGTTGCAGATCGAGGATCATCAGGCATTGGGCTATTCCGCCTTGAACGACGCAACTCAGGCGTTCATCAAACGTGCGGCGCAAACGCCTGAACTCGGGCCTTCGTTCTCGAGCTATCAGATCAACGTGCCGCAACTCAATGTGGATCTGGATCGCGTGAAGGCAAAGCAACTGGGTGTATCGGTTACCGATGTATTCAGCACGATGCAGGTCTACCTCGGTTCGTTCTACGTGAACGACTTCAACAAGTTCGGCCGCGTTTACCAGGTGCGGGTGCAAGCAGACGCGCCGTTCCGTTCCAGCGCTGAAGATATCGGCTTGCTCAAGACGCGCAACGCAAACGGCGAGATGGTGCCGCTGTCATCGCTCGTGAAGGTGACGCCGACATTCGGTCCGGACATGGTCGTGCGCTACAACGGCTACACCGCGGCCGATATCAACGGTGGTCCTGCACCCGGTTATTCATCGGGTCAGGCCCAGGCGGCCGTGGCGCGTATCGCCGCCGAAACCTTGCCGCGCGGTTTCAAGTTCGAATGGACCGACCTGACGTATCAGCAGGAGCTGGCCGGCAACGCGGCGCTGGTGGTGTTCCCGATCAGCGTGCTGCTCGTGTACCTCGTGCTCGCCGCGCTGTATGAGAGCCTGACCTTGCCGCTCGCGGTGATCCTGATCGTACCGATGAGCATTTTCTCCGCGTTGCTCGGGGTCTGGCTGACGCATGGCGACAACAACATCTTTACGCAGATCGGCCTGATGGTGCTGGTGGGCTTGTCGGCGAAAAATGCGATTCTGATCGTGGAGTTCGCAAGGGAGCTCGAAATGCAGGGGCGAACCATCGTTGAAGCGGCCATCGAGGCGAGCCGTTTGCGGCTCAGGCCAATCCTGATGACATCGATTGCTTTCATCATGGGCGTGGTGCCGCTGGTGACTTCTTCAGGCGCAGGCTCCGAGATGCGCCGCGCGATGGGTATCGCCGTGTTCTTCGGCATGCTTGGCGTCACGCTGTTCGGGCTCTTGCTCACGCCCGTGTTCTACGTCGTGCTGCGCAAGCTCGCGGGCAACGAGCACGTGGTGGACAAGCATGGCAAGCATCCGCATATGCGCGGTATCGACGCTTCAGTGGAGGCCTGAGAAATGACGACTGGAACCATGACGCTCTCGGGCTTGCTGGCGTCCCTGATGATTTTCGCCGGCTGCTCGCTTGCCCCCGTTTATGAAAAGCCGGAGGTGAATGCGCCGGAGGCATTCAAGGAAACGCCCTTGAGTCCCGCCCAGTCTGGAACATGGAAGACGGCGCAGCCGTCCGATCAGGTTGCACGCGGCCAATGGTGGAGCATCTTCGATGACGCCACGCTGAACGACCTGGAGCAGCAGGCATTCGATGCCAACCAGAACCTCAAGGCGGCGGTGGCGCGAGTCAGGGAGTCGCGCGCCATCCAGCAAACGGCGCGTGCCGGCTTGTTCCCGACCATAGATGCAGGCTTCGGTCCGACGCGCGAGAAAGTCACGCCGGCGTCGTTGCTGCAACCTGATGGTATCGACGTGCCGTCCCAGACCTTGTGGCGCGCGCAAGCGACCGCGTCTTATGAAGTGGATCTCTTCGGGCGTGTATCGGATTCGGTCAAGGCTGCAAGTGCGGACTCGCAGCAAAGCGAGGCGTTGCTGAGATCCGTGCAACTTGCTCTGCAAGCAGACGTGGCTCAGAACTACTTCAACTTGCGCGAGTTGGATTCGGAACTCGATGTCTACACGCGCACAGTTTCGCTGCGCGAACAGACGCTGGCGTTGGTGCAACATCGCTTCAATGAGGGCGATATCAGCGAACTCGATGTGGCCCGCGCGAAGTCCGAACTTGCAACAGCCCGTTCCGATGCCATGACTGCCCAGCGCTTGCGTGCGTCGTCGGAGCATAGCCTGGCGGTCCTGCTCGGCAAAGCGCCGGCGCAGTTCTCGATGGCGGCGAATCCGCTCGTGCCGGTGCAGATTCGTGTGCCTCCTGGCTTGCCGTCCTCATTGCTGGAACGCAGGCCTGACATCGCGGCGGCGGAACGCGCGATGGCAGCAGCGAATGCGCGGATAGGCGTGGCGAAGTCGGCATATTTCCCATCGCTGACACTGACTGGCGCGGCAGGCGTGGAGTCGGCCACGCTGGGCGATCTCTTCAAGTGGTCGAGCCGAGCGTTTCTTTTAGGGCCGCTGGTCGGAACGGCGCTTACTGTACCGCTCTTCGATGGTGGGCGCCGCAAGGGCAACCTCGCGAACGCGCGCGCCGTATTCGAGGAAGACGCGGCGAATTATCGGCAGCACGTACTGGTTGCGTTCCAGGAAGTCGAAGACAACCTCTCCGACTTGCGGATTCTGGAAGATCAGACGCGAACGGAAGCGGAGGCGGTGAGTGCGTCGAACCGGGCTGCGAGTTTATCGAGGACGCAATACAAGGAAGGGGCGGTGAATTACCTCGATGTGATCGATGCCGAACGTACTGCGTTGCAATCTCAACGTGCTGCGGTGCAGCTCTCCGGCGTGCAGGCGGTAGCGACGGTGAACCTGATACGGGCGTTGGGCGGAGGCTGGGGTGACGCTCCCGCCGCAGACGCAAGCATTGCGCAGCGTTGATCGTCAATTGCATGGCGGCCTGAATTGTGCCGCCATGCCAAGGGATGACTCAGGTGCCAGTCAGGCCCTGCAAACTTATCTTCGATTGGGTGTTCGCCGGTTGCTCACCAAGCTTGGTGAGCGTCCCGTTCACGCCGATCGAATACGCAACGATCTTGTCGTCGCCGGCGTAGTCCTGATAAAGGAACTTGCCGTCCGGACTGACCCACGAATCGTTCGCGAAGCTGGATGTAGTCGATAACACCGGCGGTTCGCTCGCAGCCGATGCATTGGCCAATGAGAGCTTGCCATTGCCGTCGAGCGAGAACAACGAGATCGCTCCGCTACCACTGCTTACGTAGACGAACTTGTTGTCAGGCGTTATTGCAATCCAGCAAGGCGCTGCCTGCCCTGTCACCGCGACAGGCCCGCTTAACGGTGTAAAGTTGCCGCTGCTCGCGAATGAATACGAACTGGCCGTGCCGCCCGCGGCGTCGCTCGTGGCGTACACGCCTGCCTGAGCGCCTCGACCAAAGACCCCTCCGAACGGCCCTACACCTACCGAGGTTGAACTCACCACTTGTCCCAGTGTTCCGTCGGCGTTGATGGGGTAAGCCAGCAACGCATTGGCGGGCTGTACTGGCGTCAGTGTTTTCAGAAAGCCGTTCACAATAACAAACTTGCCGTCGGGGCTGACGCTGACTTCGGTTGGAAGGGCGTCTTGCTGGACGACGGGGTAGGTTCCAATGGATGTCAGTTTGCCATCCGACCCAACGCGATATGCGCCCAGCTCATTCACGCCTTGCTGATGCGTGACGTAAAGCACATTGTTTGCAAAGGCGAGGGACGTCGGTCGGGTGCCGCCTGTCGGCGACACTGCGAGAAGCGTGAGCGTGCCCGACGTCTTGTCGATAGAGAATGTGCTTACGGTATTGTCGCCGGCGTTGGCAACGAAAAGCTGCGAGCCGTCTGTGCTGGTGATGACGCTATGGTTACTCGTCAACGCATCGGGCGCCACGATGTTCCCCATGAAATAGTTGACGCCGTTCGTTCCTTTGCCTCCGGTGAGCACGGCGGGTTGTTTCGTCAATGTGCCATCGGCGTTGCGGATGAAATGCACGACCGCATTCGTGGAATCGTTCGTCTGTGCGAAAAGCTGCGACACGGCAGGCGCGGAATCATTGCCGCCGCCGCAGGCAGCGACGAGTGTCACAACACCGGTCGCCATTGTGAGTTTCTTGAACACGTGTATCCCTCCTTATCTGGTCAGTTGGATTTGCATCTGTGGTGGATCTGACCTTAGTTCGTCGTGTCCGTGAAGCTGGTTACAGCGGCGGCATATTTATCTGGCATCGCGCTGATGCGCCGCGCAATTGCTGTCCGTGCAAAGCGCCTTGAAAAGAATAGAATCGGCTCGCACGAAAATTTTCGCGTTGCTGTAACCGTTGAGCGCACTGGTCGAACTAGCGAGTGCGCCCGTAGAACCGGACACGGGGCAGCCTGACAATCCTTTTACAGATGCCTTCCGAAAGCAGAGCGCAAACATGGATTTAAACTTCGAATGCACCATGTGCGGCAAATGCTGTCATGACCTGAAGCTGCCGCTAAGTGTCAGCGAAGCACTGGTCTGGCTTGAACGCGGTGATGACGTCCAGTTCCTGTGCGAAGCAGTTCCCTGGCCCGACGAACCGGCCGAGGACAATTTGCTCGCGCAACACAAACGCCGCAGGTCGTTTGCGGCATCGAGCGGCGCATTGCCGGTTCGCATTGTGGTCGTCATCGCGGCCGCATTCGAAGGCGCATGCCCGCATTTGCTGCCGAATCTGAGTTGCGGCGTGTACGAAGAACGGCCGAACGTCTGCCGTATTTATCCCGCCGAGGTGAATCCGTTTATCGAACTGAACCCGAAACAGAAGGCGTGTCCGCCGGAAGCGTGGGCGCCAGACAAGCCCCTTCTGATGCGCGCGCACAGGATAGTGGATGTGCAGACTGCGGCTCTGATCGACAAATCGCGCACGGCCGATGCCGGCGATACCGGCACCAAGGCGCTTGCCTGCGCACATCTGGGAATCGATACCGCAGCACTCGCCAACGAAGGATTGACGATCTATTCGCCGCCGCGCGAGCAGTCGATTGCTGCGTTGAAGCTTGCGCGGAAGACGGGTGATGCAACTGTCTTCGTGCCCGATTGGAAAGTGGCATCGAACCGTCGGGAGACGGTGGAGACGCTGACGTCTATTGGAGCGTCAAGCGTGTTTTGCACCATGCAAAATGGCGAGTCGTTTCAATATCTGGGTTTCTTTGCGGAGTCGGCTTAAGCCAGCTTATCAAGCCTTGGGGCGTTTCCCCGTAAGTGGCGCCTCGAGGAATAACACGGCGCTGACGGCGCTTGCTAAGGCAAGAATGGCTGCAAGACTCACGACCACCCGATATCCCGCCACGAACGACTCATCGACTGCCCCTATGATCCGGGCGTTCGAACTGGTCGCCGCGGCAAGCAAGGGACGTTGTTCATCGACTTGATGACGCTCTGCTTGCGAAAGCCCTAATGGTCCAAGGCGTGAATCCAGGGAATGGTTGAAGGTCGCCGAGAGGATCAAACCAAACAGCGCAACCGCGATCAAACCGGCAACACGCGATACCGCATTGTTCACGCCGGATGCCACGCCGGATTGATTTTCCGGCGCTGCGTTCATGACCGACGTGGTCAGCGGCGCAACGCAAATAGCCATCCCTAATCCGAGAATGACGAGAGGCGCAAAAAAAGTAGCCCAATACGACCCACCTATTCCAGGCCATGCAAGCGACCCGAATCCGAGTGCCACGATAAGCGACCCAATCGTCAGGGGGCCCTTAGATCCGTACCGTGCAATCAATCCGCCTGACCAACGCGAAAGCAGGAAGATGATGAGGATCAGCGGCAATAGCGCCGCTCCGGCTTGTGTTGCCGAGTAATGCTGTACCTGGATCAGATTGAGCGGAAGAAAATAGAGAACGCCGCCCAGGCCCGCATACAGGAAAAGCGTGATCAGGTTCGCGCCGCTGAACGTTCGTGACTTGAACAGCGTCAGCGGCACCATCGGCGATGAGGAACGCGCTTCGACCAGAATAAATCCCGCCAATGCAGCAACGCCCGCCAGGGCGGCGAAAGCCACGCTCTTTCCGCCGTTCACGCCTTCGATCAACGCATAGGTGACGCCGCCCAGACCTGCGCATGCGAGCAGTGCGCCGGGCCAGTCGAGCGCGCTGGAAATGAGCATGTTGCGGCTTTCGCGTACGTGCCGGATCGTCATCCATATGACGAGCGCCGCGAGCGGCACGTTGATGAAAAATACCGCGCGCCAGGAGATATGTTCGACGAGCCAGCCGCCGAGAACGGGACCTACGGATGCTGTAATGGCCGTGAAGCCCGACCACGTTCCGATCGCACGCCCGCGTTGCTCAGCGGGATAGGCGGCGCTGATAAGCGAGAGACTGCCGGGAACGAGGAACGCGGCGCCTATGCCCTGTACGCCCCGCGCGAGTATCAACGCATTGACAGTCGAGACGAATCCACACCATGCGGAGCCGGCGGCGAACAACAACACGCCCAGCAGGAAGATTTTTCTTCGGCCGTAAATATCGCCCATGGAGCCGCCGACGAGCAGCAGGGACGACAAGGACAGCGCATACGCCTCGACAACCCATTGGAGATTGCTCGAGCTTGCATGCAGGCCGCTCTGTAACGCGGGCAGCGCGACGTTCACGATCGTTCCATCGATGAACGCCATGCTCGACCCCAGGATCGCGACGATGAGCACGGCCATGTTGCCGGCGGCGGGTGGAGCGTTTGCGGTGGCCATCGGCTTGCCTCGGGTTCAAGGTTGAACGCGTCGGCGCCCACGAGGAAGCCATACCGGTCGTGGCGATTATATTTTTATTTGCGTCGGCGCGCTGCGGCCGTCATGTCGGCTCTGACTGCGCGCAGGAACTGCTGGGTTCGTTTGTTTTGCCTTGCAGCAAAGACGCCTGCGGCGACGCCTGTTCGATGTTCAGGAAAAACTCGCCGCAACTTGCTGAAGAACAGAAAAAACACCAGGCGTAAGTCACGCAGTCAAAAAAGTCATATTGCGGAGGCGGTGACAATGATTGCAGTTCATTGCATTCAGGAGCGTCGCAGAGGGCTGACTTTGCGAGGGTCTCGGTCAATGGGTTCTAGGTTATGGGTGCGCCGGGTTGTTGCTCTTTAGGGCGCGAGGGCCCAGAAAGCAGCAACCCCGCAACAACCGAAACAACCGAAACAACCAGACTCAAATTCCTAACTCACAACCCAATCAACAGAAAGAGGATCATCCAATGCCGCAACAATTGGAACAACAATTCGCCGAAGACCGTGCACACTTCATGCACCCCTCCACCCACGCCCACGATCACGCCACAGGCGCGCTTCCCGGCAAGATCATCAAAAGCGCGAGCGGTATCCGCATCGAGGACCACGAAGGAAAGAGCTACATCGACGCCTTCGCAGGCCTTTACTGCGTCAACGTAGGCTACGGCCGCACAGAGATCGCCGACGCCATCTACGAACAAGCAAAAAAACTCGCCTACTATCACACATACGTAGGCCACTCGACCGACACGATCATCGAGCTGTCGTCGCGCATCATCGACTGGTCGCCGCCAGGCATGAAAAAGGTCTATTACGGCATGTCCGGTTCGGACGCGAACGAGACACAGATCAAGATTGTCTGGTACTACAACAACATACTTGGGTATCCGAACAAAAAGAAGATCATCTCGCGCGAACGCGGGTACCACGGATCGGGCATCGTCACCGGAAGCCTCACCGGTTTGCCAAGCTTTCATCAGCACTTCGACCTACCGGTCGATCGTGTGAAACATACCGTGTGCCCGCACTGGTATCGCAAGGCGCCTGCCGGCATGAGCGAAGCACAGTTCGTTTCATATTGTGTCGACGAACTCGAGAGGCTGATCGCGCGTAATGGCGCCGATACCGTCGCGGCGTTCATCGGCGAGCCGGTCATGGGGACGGGGGGCATCATTGCACCGCCGGAAGGCTATTGGGCCGCGATCCAGCAAGTGCTGAAGAAACACGACATCCTGCTGATCTCCGACGAAGTGGTATGCGGCTTCGGCCGGATCGGCTCAAAGATGGGCGCGCAGCACTACGGCATGCAACCGGATTTGATTACCATCGCGAAGGGCCTGACGAGCGCATATGCGCCGCTCTCGGGTGTGATCGTGGGTGAACGTGTGTGGGATGTCATCGAGAAGGCTCCCAAGAACACGGTCCAATGGGTCACGGCTGGACCTATTCGGGCCATCCCATCTGCGCCGCGGCGGCCATCGCCAACCTGAACATCCTGGAGCGCGAAAATCTCACGAAAAATGCTGCAGACGTCGGTGCTTATCTCGGCGCTCAATTACACGCGGCGTTCGACCAGCATCCGCTGGTGGGCGAGGTGCGCAATACCGGCATGCTGGCGGCGCTCGAATTCATGGCCGATAAAGATGGCCGTACGCCTTTCGAAGCCGCACTGAAAGTCGGCCCGAAAGTGTCGGCGGCGGCCTTGAAGCGCGGGGTGATCGCACGCGCGATGCCGCACGGTGACATCCTCGGGTTTGCGCCGCCGTTGATCACTACGCAGGCGGATGTCGATGAGATCGTGGGTATCGTGAAGCAGGCCGTCGACGAGGTCGCGACGCAGACGATCGCCTAGTGAATGAAATTCGCCGGGTTCGCCCGGCGTTTTTTTCGCCGACGGTTTCAGGATTCCGGGTTGGCGATATCGCTCTTGACGATCAACTCACCATGGTCCGCGGCCGCTTCCTTGGCCTCCTGGCGGGACGGATAGGGCCCAAGGACCGGCGCGCCCTGGAACGGAAACAGCATGCGGCCATCGGTTTTCCGGACGACCTTCAGTGTTCCAACGAACAAACCACCCGCATTGATCTGATATGACGCATAGATCGCAAAATCCTCGGCGCTCATGGCGCCGCCCGGTGACCTGCTCTTGAGCTGGTTCATCGATAAAACGAGTTTCGGCTTCTTCATTGCGTGGGCTTTGATTTCAAACGGGATTGTGGCTTGACGGCGTTCGCGTCGGGATCTGCTAACAGGTGGAACGCAGCAATAGTCAGTCCGAAAGCTTTCATGCTGGTGATGCTTTCCAGCGGTTACATCGCGGTGAGGCGCGCAAGGCATACCCTGTATGGGGCGGATATGGACGCGACGTTCAAAATCCGGGGTTTATGGACGCCTGCTGCTATTCAGACGCTCCTTATTAGCCGCGCGAACATGCGCGGATCGCGTTAAACAACCGCGTAAGACGTACACGCAGACCCCTATCGAGTGACAGACAGCCAGCGCAGACAAGTAACCGGGCATTTTTACTGCTACCGGAATTTCGATTTTGCCGCGACGACAAAGGTAAAATAACGTTGAATAAACAGAGCTTTCAGATCTTTCGATTCTTGGTCATCCGAACCGCGAGTTTTTCCGCGTCCGTTATTAAATACGTTGCCTAATGAACGACAGACAACCGACCGCCAGCCCCAGTCACGCCTTTCTCGCCGGAGGCGGGGAGGTCGCAAAAATCATTGCTTCGAAGGACTGGTCGGGCACGCCACTGGGTCCGATCGGCGGCTGGTCGACGACGCTCACGAACACGATCTCGCTGATCCTGCAGTCGCCCGTTCCCATCGTGACGTTGTGGGGCGAGGAAGGCGTCATGCTCTATAACGACGCTTACTCCGTGTTCGCCGGCGGCCGGCACCCGCAATTGCTGGGATCGAACGTGCGCGAAGGCTGGTCGGAGATCGCCGACTTCAACGACAACGTCATGAAGGTCGGACTGTCCGGCCGGACGTTGCGTTACGAGGATCAGGAACTCACGCTGCACCGGCATGGCCGTGGCGAGCAGGTGTGGATGAACCTCGACTACTCGCCCATCCTCGGTGAAAACGGCGTCCCGGTCGGCGTCATTGCGATCGTGGTGGAGACGACCGCGAAGGTGCGTGCGGAGCGCTGGCTGAGCGGCGAGCGCGAACGCCTGCGCCGGATGTTCGAACAGGCGCCCGGCTTCATGGCGATGCTGACCGGTCCCGAGCACGTCTTCGAGTTGACGAACGCGGCTTTCACCCAGTTGGTCGGCGACCGCATCGTCATCGGCAAGACGGTGCAGGAAGGGTTGCCGGAACTCGAGAAGCAGGGCTTTGTGCAGATCATGGACCGCGTGTACGCCTCCGGCACGCCGGTATCCGGCAGCGCGCAAGCCATCGTGCTGAACCGGCTGCCCGGGGCGCCTGCCGAACAGCGCTATGTCGACTTCGTCTATCAGCCGGTTCGCAACGAAGCGGGCGAGGTGATCGGTATCTTCATTCAGGGAACCGATGTCACTGACCGGCTGATCGCGGAACGCGCGGTTCATGAAAGCGAAGAGAAATTCCGTACTTTCGCGCAGGCCATGCCGAATCAGGTCTGGGCCGCTCGCAGCGACGGCGAACTCGAGTGGTTCAACGACCGTGTCTATGAGTACAGCGGCGAGAAGCACGGCGATCTGGACGGCGGGGCGTGGGGCAGGATCGTGCATCCGGATGACGTCGAGTCGGCTGTTGCGTACTGGCGCGCGGCGGTGGCGTCGGGCACGACCTACGAGCGCGAGTTCCGGATTCGCCAGGCCGATGGTGTGTACCGCTGGCATCTTGCCCGCGCGCTTCCCATTCACGACAACGCCGGCTACATCGCGCGCTGGGTCGGAACCAACACGGATATCGAAGACCAGAAATCGGCATCGCGCGCACTCGAGCGTCTGAACAAATCGCTCGAGCAGCAGGTCGCCGAGAGCATCGCGGATCGCGACCGGATGTGGCGCCTTTCAACGGACATCATGCTGGTTGCGGATTTCGAGGCGAACATCGTGTCGGTGAATCCCGCGTGGAAGCAGCTTCTCGGCTGGGACGAAAAGGCCTTGCTCGGCCGCTCGTTTCTCGACTTCGTGCATCCGGAAGACCGCGCCCGCACGCTCAGCGAAGTGGGCGAGCTCGCCGAGGGCGTGCGCACATTCAAGTTCATCAATCGATACCAGCGGCGCGATGGTTCATACGTCACACTTTCGTGGACGGCGGTGCCGGACGAGCATTTCATTCATGCAGTCGGTCGCGATATCACCGCGGATCGCGAAGCAGCAGAAGCGCTGAAACGCACCGAACTGGCGCTCCAGCAAGCGCAGAAAATGGAAACCATCGGCAAGCTGACGGGCGGCGTGGCGCACGACTTCAACAACTTGCTGCAGGTCATCTCCGGCAATCTGCAACTGCTCGCAGCGGATGTCACCGGCAGCGAGCGCGCCGAGCGGCGCCTGGGTAACGCGATAGCCGGGGTCAACCGCGGCGCGAAGCTCGCCAGCCAGTTGCTGGCATTCGGCCGGCGGCAGGCGCTTGAACCTAAAACCGTCAAGATCGGGCGCCTTATCGCGGGCATGGAGGACATGCTGCGACGCAGCCTCGGTGAAGCGATCGAGATCGAGACGGTTGCGTCGGCGGGGCTGTGGAATACATTCGTCGATCCAACGCAGGTCGAGAACGCCATTCTCAATCTTGCGATCAACGCACGAGATGCCATGGACAACTCGGGCAAGCTGACGCTGGAAGTCGGCAACGCACTGCTCGACGACACCTACGCCCGCGACCACACAGAAGTCACGCCGGGCCAGTACGTGATGCTCGCCGTCACCGACACCGGTTGCGGCATGACGCCCGAGGTCCTTGCACAAGCCTATGAACCGTTCTTCTCCACGAAGCCGGAAGGCAAGGGTTCGGGACTTGGGCTTTCTATGGTCTACGGCTTCGTCAAGCAGTCCGGCGGCCATGTGAAGATCTATAGCGAACCGGGTCATGGTACGACGGTGAAGCTCTATTTGCCGCGCACACACGACAAGGAAGACCTCGGCGTGGCTGCCGAGATGGCGCCGGTGCTCGGCGGCGAAGAGACCATCCTGGTTGCGGAGGACGACGAACAAGTTCGCGCGACAGTCGTTGAGATGCTCTCGGAGCTTGGGTATCGAGTGCTCAAGGCCAACGACGCGAGCAGCGCGCTTGCCATCATCGACAGCGGCATGCCTATCGACGTGTTGTTCACCGACGTGGTCATGCCCGGTCCGCTGCGCAGCCCGGAGCTTGCCCGCAAGGCGCGCGAACGGGTGCCCGGGATTGCTGTGCTGTTCACGTCGGGTTATACGGAGAACGCGATCGTGCATGGCGGCCGCCTGGATGCCGGCGTCGAATTACTGAGCAAGCCCTATACGCGCGAGGCGCTCGCGAGGAAGTTGAGGCACGTGCTGTCGAATCAGCGGCAGCGCGTAGTAAGCGCTTCTGCGGAAGCCGCCGGATCGGCGAGGGCGCTATCTGCCGTGGCGGCAGGTGCTGCAAGCTCGCCTCCCGTACGTGTGCGTCATATCCTGTTCGTTGAAGACGATGACCTCGTCCGCTCGATTACCGGCGAGCTGTTCGAAGCGCTCGGGCATGTCGTTCATCAGGCTGCCGACGGGCCCGCTGCGCTTGCGCTGCTGCAGAGCGAGCACATCGATGTACTGATCACGGATGTGGGGCTTCCCGGTATGTCGGGTGAAGAGCTGGCGCTTCGCGTGCGTGCGTTGCGCAGCAGCCTGGATGTGGTCTTCGCAACGGGCGATCACAATCATGTATCGAAGGTGCCGGGGGCGACGTTCCTCACCAAGCCCTACGATACGGTCAGCATTGAAGCGATCCTGCGGCGGCTCGAGGACGCTTGATTCAGGGTTCGGCTCTGTTGATCGGACGCCGGTACCATAGTGCCGGCGTCGGCAATTAATGCAGCGCCAGCACCACGCTTTCAATCCTGATACATCCAGTTCCGGGGATACTTACCGTTTGTGATCGGGCCCTGCCAAACCCGCCAAACATTGGCGGATGACGGCGATACTTTATCGCGTCCGCGCGCTCGTTCTGCACGTAGCCTCTCTGAACTCCGTTCGGGAATGCGCCATGAATGCAAGCTTGAATGTCAGCCCGATGTGCCGCCGTTGCGGCGATCCAGTCGACCTCGATGCGGAAATCTGCCCGTCTTGCGGGGCGATCGCTTCGCCCACGGCAGTTCGCGCGTCCGCATATTCAACGATGTCCGGCAGAACCAAGGGACTGATCGCCACCGCGTTTGTCTGCGTGCTTGGCCTGGCGGCATACACGTTGATGCCCGGCTCGATGCACACCGCTCCCGTCGATACCACCGCCAGCGACGTCGCTCGCACCTCCGAGGTGGAGGGCAACCGGGTGCGCGAACCGGCACTCGATAGCCGGCACGATGCAAGCATGTCCGCTGCGCTCGATGCGGTGCGCGAGAGCCTCCAGCGTCACGACATGGAGTCGGCGAAGGTGTTGCTCGCGGCCATCCTTGCGATGCATCGGGACAATCCCGACGCGCTTGAATTGCGCAATGAAGTGATGGCTGGCCAGAATCAGGACAAGCCGGCTGCGCCTGTCGCGCGTACGAGCATGCCTCCTCCAAGACTAGCCGATACACGGCATACGTCGGCCGTCGTTGCGGCGACTTCCCGTCAGCCCAGGAGCAGGGCGGCCACACACGAACATGCAACGCGCACGTCGAAAAAGGCGCCGGTAGTGGCAAACAAGAAAGTCGCGACGCATAAAGTGGTAATGGCCAAAGCGACCACGCCGAAACCTTCGGCCGTGCACAAGCCGCCGGTGCTGGTGCGTGAGGCGCAGGTCAAGGAGATCCGGTCCGAGACGCCAGCATCGACGCAGGGAGGCACCTCGAGGTCCGTGCAGACGGCGAGTGGCGCACCGCTCGTCTCGAGCGGTACTCGACAGGCGCCCTCATCTGGACACCAAGATGAAGGCGGTGCTTTGCAATCTCAGCGCTGGCGTGATCGCGGTGGCATGCGTTGAGCCGTGACCGTTGAGCCGAAATCGTCAAGCCGTCCCGGACGATGTACCCGTGATCGCCTCGCCGTCTTCTTTCGTCGTCATTTTCAGGTAGGCTGCGGCCAGCCGCCTGAGTTCCTCTTCAGATGCATCCTCGATGCCGATCAGATGGTTGTCCGCTTGCCGGTGAGAGGCGAGCAATTCATTGAGCTTCAGATGCAGCGCTACGCTGTCCTTGTTCTGGCTTTGCTGAATAAGAAAGACCATCACGAATGTCACGATGGTCGTGCCCGTGTTGATCACGAGTTGCCAGTCTTCTGAGTAGTGGAACACGGGCCCGGTCACGGCCCAGACAACGATGCTGATGACCGCCATACCAAACGCCACAGGCGATCCTGCCCATCGTGTGACCGCGCTTGCGAACGTGTCGAACGCGCGGGTGAGCGGATGCCTTGCCGCGTAAGCGGGACTCGATGTATCAGGTACGGTGTCGAGTGTGTCCGTCGACGAGGGGAGCGTGTCCTTACGCATCGCTTTCTCCTTATGATCCGATGTTGCTCCGACGCAAAGTCAGCAATTAACGTTCCGAGGTCGACGATTTCTGGACAGGAATCAGAGGCGCGGATAGTTTCAGTGTGGAGGTTGGTCGGGCGTGCGGCGGAGGGGAATTTGACGCTGTGGCGAGAGCGCAGATGGGTAAGCTGTGTGACTTGACAAGGCACGTCACATTTCTTCAAGACCGTACAAGTGCTCAGTGATAGTCGTCTTCCAACTGATGACGCACGGCCAGGATCGTCACGGTATCGCTATCGTCTATTTCAAAAAGTGCGACGTACCCGGCGCCGCCAAAAGGAATAATCAACTCACGCAAGAATGGCAACTGCGAGTGCGCTTTACGACAGGTGAACGGCGAGCTGCGCAGCGTCATGATCCCGGCGTGGACAGCGCTTAGCGCACGCTGGGCTAAAGGCAAATCTTGCGGATCGCGGGTAAGAATGAACTCATAGAGCCGTTCGAGATCGTCTGCTGCACTACCTGTGAATCGTATTTCGAACGTCATCAACGCGTCTTACCCCGCGCTTTAGCAGCATCGAGCCGCTTGCTCAAACGCGCGAACACCTCTTCAGCCGGGACATAGTCGCCGCTTCGCTTAGCTTCGTCGCGCGAGGCTAGCCCTCGGGCCACGAACTCGCTATGGTTCTGGCGACGAAGGATGTTTTCGCGGATCGCCTGCTCGACAAATCCGGACAGGCTTTCGCCTTCCTGCAACACGCTTTCTGCCGCCTCACGCAGTTCCGGTTCAACTCGCACAGACGGAAACGTCGCTGTTTTCATTACCTTTCTCCATGCATCGCAATTGCAATGCATTGTGCGCGAATTTCCATCTCGGTGCAAGGGCGCAGATTACGCCGGGCGTTGCGAATTGCTTCAGCAGCGCACCACTTTACTTCCCGCTGGTCACACCAAGCGCGGCAACCTTGCGAATCGTATCGGCGCACGCCGTCGCCGCTTCCACGCCCTTGACCACGAAATGCTCGCGGAAGAACTTGATATGTTCTTCACCCGAATGAAAATGATGCGGCGTCAGCACCGCCGACAAAACCGGCGTACCGCTTTCCAGTTGCACCTGCATCAACCCGTTGATGACCGCTTGCGCCACGAATTCGTGACGATAAATTCCGCCATCCACGACCAGCCCCGCTGCGACAATCGCCGCATAGCCACTGCGCTGAGCAAGCAGCTTTGCGTGCAACGGGATCTCAAATGCGCCGGCGACTTCATAGAGGTCGATGTCATCGCGTGCGAAGCCTTGCGCCTGGATTGCATCGAGGAACGAAGCCTTGCACTGGTCGACGATATCGCGATGCCAGCATGACTGGATAAACGCAATACGTGGACGGGTTTTGCCCGCGGCCTGAGCGACCGGCGTATTTTCGAGCGTAGTGGAGAGTGTCATGATTCAAATCCTGCCTGTTTGTGTGAACAGGGCGAAGGACGGCATGAACGAACGCGTGCGGGAAATCCCGCACGCATCCACACACGCCGTCCCGTTCTCTTTCATCCGGACTATGACCGTCGGCCCCGGAATCAAACCGGGTCTGCTGACCTTCGCGTTTCAGGCGGCCCGAAGCCAGACCCGAATCACAAAGCGCTCGCGGGCTACGCGCTCAATCAAACTGCGCGATTACCGCCGGTGGGGAGTTGCACCCCGCCCCGAGAACTTGTTCGTATCGAACGGAACGTAAATTATCACGATTCCTGTTGCAGTGCACAGACCCCGCTTGACTGATAGCGATATCTATCGCAAGCGCCTTTCGAACCAGCGGGTGAACCACGAGATCGGATAGCAGTAAGCGAAGAAAATCACGAGCGTCGCGACATACGTCAGCACGGCAAAGCTGCTGCGCGCAACGGTGCTGCTCGCAATTTGCGCGGTATCGAGCAAGTCGTGAATGCCGACCAGCGACGACAAGGCCGTACCCATGGTGATGATCGCGTACACATTCATCCACGGCGGCAACATGCGGCGCATGCATTGCGGCGCCACGATCTTCAGCAGGATCTGCGTGCGCGAAAACCCCATGGATGCCGCCGTTTCCCATTGCGCCGACGGTATCGAAGCAACGGCGCCGCGAAAGACTTCCGCTATGTTTGCGCTCGCCGGCAGCGCGAGCCCCAGCGTCACCTTCAACCAGTCGGGAAACGGCACGGTAGTGCCGAATACATGGAGTTCGAACGGGAACACGTAGGTCGTGAAGTAGACGAGCACCAGCCAAGGTGCATTGCGAAACGCGGTGATCCAAATGCGTGCGAGCCGTCCGGCGAACGATCGGGATAACGCGACGGCGCCTGCAATCAGACCGATCACCGTGCCGATAAAAATCGCGCCGATGCTGATGAGTACATTCATTGCAAAGCCGTGCGCCAACGCGGGTGCCCATTCAGCGAGGCGTGCAAACGTCTCGCCGCGTGATCCGCTTTCAGGCGCAAGCGACCAGAGCACCGCGCCTACGACAAGAACCCCGAGCATGCCATACACGCCCGGCGGTACGCGGGTGATATCAAACTTCCGGTGAGTGCCAAACGAGGCGCGCGTATCAGTAGCCATAACCGGGCACCTTGAAGCGTTGTTCGAGCCAGCGCCCCGCGAGCGTGACCATCCACGTCACGACGCCGAAGAACGACAGGATCAGCAGCATCAGCGCGAGCACGTTGTCACGCTGCGTCCAGATCATGATGGACTGGTAAGTTATGTCGCCTACTGCGATTGCGGACGCCACCGCCGACGCCTTCACGAGCTCCACCATGTTGTTGACCAGCGCGGGAAGCGCTGCGCGTAACGCGAGCGGCAACTCGATGCGCCAGAATCGCGCGGCACGGCTGAACCCGAGTGACGCTGCGCCTTCGAGCGTTTGGGAAGGCAATGCATCGAAGCCGGCGCGCAGCGCTTCTGCATGAAACGCTGCCTTGTGAAGCGACAGCACGAGCACGACCCAGAAGAACGGCTTGAACGGATTCTCGATGTGATGAACCTGCAGCCATTGCGTGATCAGCATGTTGAGCACGAGGAACGCACAGTAAAGCTGGACGAGCGTAGGCGTGTTGCGCGTGACTTCAATGAAGCCGCGTGCAAGCCCTGCGATGCCTCGGTTGCATCCGCGTAACGCAAACACCAGCGCAAGCCCGCCGATGGCGCTCCCAATGATCGTGCACGCGATGATCTGCAAGCTCACGCCAAGACCGTGCACGAACGGCACGCGTTCGTAGTCGTCGAGCAGGAACCGGTAGTCGAGCCCAATTCGCGCCGTCGCCGCGATAAAGCCACGCAGCAAGGAGTCCATGCTATTGCTCGGCAGGCAATTGACGATGCCACTCGGCGAGCGCAGGCGAGGGCGGCACAAGACCGTTCCTGGCCTCGGTCGAAATGAACCAGCCGTCGCGATGCAGATTGCGGACGAAGCCGTCGAGCTTCGCAGCGGTGTCGTGTTCTCCCTGGCGCACCCAGATCACCGATGGCGCCGGTTCGATCTCCGGTTGCAGCGTCTTGTAGTCCTTCCATTCCGGATCGCTCTGCAATAACGGATAAAGCAGCGGCGCAGCATCATGCACAGCCGCAACACAGCTTCCGCCGCGCAACGCGAGCAGGGACTGCGAGGAGCCCGGGAACGCGCGCGGAATCGCGCCGTAACGCTCGACGATGGGACGGATATAGCTGCTGCCTTGCGAAATGCACACGGGCTTGCCGCGCAAATCTTCCCAGCGCGAAATACCGCTTGTCTTAAGGGTTATTGCCGTGCCGCCAACGCGGTAATACGGCGTTGCGACGTGATCGAGAATCTCGCCGCGCTGCGCGTTGTACTCCATGTTGGCAATCAATATGTCCACCTTGCCTTGCTGGAGAAATTGCACACGGGTAGACGGCAGCACGGAGACGAGTTGCACTTTGGCGCCGAGCCGCTTGCCGAGTTCGTTCGCGAGATCCACATTGAAGCCGCGCGGCTGCTGCGTGGCGGGATCGAGCGAGCCGAACGGACTGCCGCCGATCAAGACGCCTACCGCAATTTCATGGCGGGAGTTGATCTTGTCGAGGGTTGCATCGGCATGAGCGAGGAGGGATGCGCAGAGTCCCCACGCAATCGTAGCCGCTGTCATCGCGCGGCGGATGTTCGTTATTGTCATAGCAAGGAGGCCACGCCGGAAATCGGGAGCCTCAAAGAATAGACAAGCGTTCGCACGCCGCCAAGGAAGCGAATCTGCTAAGCAAATGATGCATTGCGTGGAATGGAGTCAGGCGCACGACTTAGGCAAGCTTTAGCAAGCGGGATGCTATCGATTCTACGAATGCTTGGTTATGGAAAAGGGAGGCTCTTCTTAGAATCTCCGTTCCCGCATGTTTTCGTGCGCTGACGGAACCCGGCACGTGACACGCGAAACCGCAACAACGCCTGAGGAGGCCGCATGAATCGCCTTGCGCTCGCGGTCGATCCGCTTGAACGTACGCCGCCTTCAGTTGACCGGGAGGTCAAGAAAAGTGCCGACCCGGTATTGGTTTCTTTAAGCGACGTCCATCTCTCCTTTGGTGCTGCGCCGGTGCTCAACGGAATAAATATGTCGGTGCGGCGCGGCGAAGCGGTATCGATCATCGGGCCGTCGGGATCGGGAAAATCGACCATCCTGCGCTGCATCAACGGACTGATCGCGCCACAGCGCGGAGAGATCCGCGTGGATGGAATCGATGTTCGCGCGCAGCATACCGATGCGCAGAAAACCGCGCTGCGCAAGCGCATTGGCTTTGTGTTCCAGCAGTACAACCTGTTCCCGCACCTGAGCGTGCTGGCGAACCTGACCATTGCGCCCGTGAGCGTGCTCGGCCGTAGCCGCGCTGAAGCAGAACACGACGCGCATGCACTGCTCAAGAAAGTGCGTCTCGCCGATAAAGCCCACGCTTACCCCGGAGAGTTATCGGGCGGACAGCAGCAGCGTGTCGCGATTGCACGCACGCTCGCCATGCGTCCGGACCTGATTCTCTTCGATGAAGTCACGTCCGCGCTCGATCCGGAGACCGTGGGCGAAGTGCTCAACGTGATCGGCGAACTCGTCGATGATGGCCAGACCTGCGTGCTCGTCACGCACGAGATGCGCTTCGCGGAGGACGTCAGCGACGAAGTGTTCTTCACCGAAGGCGGTGTGATCGTCGAGCATGGCGAGCCATCGCAGATCTTTGGCGCACCCGACAACGACCGCACGCGGCTCTTCCTGCAACGCGCGCGCGGCGAAGACCGCCGCGCATTGCGCAAACGCTCACGCAGCAACGCGGCACTTGCTCTCGCCACTCTTTGAACGAAATCACACCATGACAACCCTCTCCGCACCGCACCTCTTCAGCGAACGCCAGACCGCCGTGACCGCATTGATCGACGACGTCCGCGCCATTCTCGCGACCGAAGGCGTGACGCGCACTGCGCTCGATGCAATCAGCCTGCGACTGCTCGCGCTTGCATCGAAGGATGCTGCGTTGTTTTCCGCCGATGACTTCCCGCCGCCGCAACCGGGCAGCGGCGATACCTCGACGCGTTACAGGCTGAACCCTGGGGAGGAGGGTGTGGCCCTCTACCTGAACTCCTTGCTGCCGGGCAAGACGACCGTTCCGCACAACCATGACACGTGGGCGGTAATCGCGGCGCTGAAGGGCGAGGAATTGAACCGCGTATATCGGCGTGCCGATGACCGCTCGGACCCGGATCAGGCGTCGCTCGAACTGGTACGTGAAGTGGTGGTCCAGCCCGGGACGCCGATCGCGTTCCTTCCCGAGGATATCCATAGCATTCACGTCACGGGCGATTCGCCGACGTTGCATTTTCATCTCTACGGCCGTCCGCTCGAAACGCTTACAGGGCGCCTTGGTTACGAACTCGATACAGGGCGCGTGGTGCGCTACAACGCAACGCATATGCAGCGCGGTACGCAGGCGGTCGGCTGATGAGTCCACCGGTGTTACACAAGACGACGCGGCTGATGCATGCGGGTGCGCCCGCATTCATAGACGGAACGGCGCCGGTCAACGTGCCGGTCGAGCGAACGAGTACGGTGCGTTTCGAGAATACGTCGAGCCGTGCCGCGCTGCAAAAGCGCCGCGAAGCGGGCGAACCGGTCAGCACGTATGGGCGCGACGGCAGGCAGACGCATCGTGCGCTGGAAGCGGGTATCGGCGAGCTCGAAAGTGCGCGTGATGTGCTGCTTGCGCCGTCGGGTTTGTCGGCAATATCGCTGGTATTCATTGGCTTGTTGTCGCCGGGCGATCATGTGCTGGTTCAAGACGGCGTGTACGGTCCGGTACGGGCGCGCGTGGAGCCGTTGCTGACGCGGCTGGGCGTTGCGTTCAGCTACTTCAGCGCCGCCGATGGTCTGCCGCACAAGCATATTCAACCGAACACAAAGCTGATCTATGCGGAGTCACCGAGTTCGTTTCTTTACGAAATCCTCGATCTTCCCGCGCTCGCCGACTTTGCTCATGAGCGCGGTGTCCTGCTTGCCGCCGACAACACCTGGGGCGCCGGTCTGCTTTATCAGCCGCTCGCGCTGGGCGCCGATATATCGATTCAAGCCGTCACCAAATACCTCGGCGGACATTCAGACTTGATGCAGGGCGCGGTATCGACGGTCGATGCCGAACTCGGACAGAGATTACAGGAAACGCATCACGCACTCGGCTTGAGCATCAGCGCCGACGATGCGTATCTCGCCCTGCGCGGCATTCGCACCTTGCCGATACGGCTCGCGCAACACGCGCGCGGCGCGTTTGCCGTGGCGTCCTATCTGCAACGCGTGCGCGCGGTGACGCGCACATTCCATCCCGCGCTTGCCAGTGACCCAGGCCACGCCCTTTGGTCGCGCGACTTCCACGGCGCGAACGGCCTCGTGTCGTTCGCGTTGCGCGACGCCGATGCAGCGCAGGCCGCTGCGTTTGTCGATGCACTGAAGTTGTTTGGCATCGGCGCCTCGTGGGGCGGTTATGAAAGTCTCGCGCTTGTCGCGCCGCCGCAGCGTTTGCGCGGCCAGCGCTATTGGGCGGGCACGGAAGCGGTCATTCGCCTTCACATTGGTCTTGAAGATGCCGACGACTTGATCCTCGATCTCGCCCAGGCGTTTCGCAGCGTCGCCTCCTGAACTTTCCACTTTCTTCGCGGAACTCATCCCATGGCCTTGAACCGGAAAGACGTGCCTGTCGTCGACGCCACTACCACGCGTGCGTGGCTCAACGACGGCGCTGAAATCGCGCTGCTCGATTTGCGTGAAGCCGGCCAGTTTGGCGAAGGACATCCGTTCTTTGCTATCCCCTTGCCGTATAGCCGCCTTGAGATCGATGCCCCGCGTCTCGTGCCACGCCTCGGTACGCGAATCGTCCTGCTCGACGATGGCGCCGCATCCGTTTCAGCGCGCGCTGCACAGCGCTTGACGGGTCTTGGTTATACCAACGTCGCCATATTGCGTGACGGAACCCGCGGCTGGGCATCGGCTGGATACACCTTGTTCAAAGGGGTCAACCTTCCGTCGAAGACATTTGGCGAACTGATCGAACACGCGCACGGCACGCCGCATATCTCGCCCTCGAACCTCGCCGCGCAGTTAGCCCGCGGACAAACCCCGGCACTAATCGATGGCCGCACGCTCGACGAACATCGCAAGATGACGATCCCCGGCGCGATCCCCGTGCCGAACGGCGAGCTTGCGTACAGGATCGGGACGCTCGTCGGCGATACCGAAACGCCCATCTTCATTCATTGCGCGGGGCGCACGCGCAGCATTATCGGCGCGCAGACGCTGCGCAATCTCGGTGTGCCGAATCCTGTGACCGCGCTGGAAAACGGCACGCAGGGCTGGGCGCTTGCAGGTTTGACGCTCGAGCATGGCAGCGAGCGGCGGTATCCGGATGTGCTCAGTGAAACCGCCATTGCCGAAGCCCGCGCGGGCGCCGCAACGCTCGCCGCGCGCTTCAGCATCGCGACCATCGATACAGCCAAGACACAGGCCTGGCTTGCCGACCCGCGCCGAACGACGTTTCTGCTCGATGTCCGAACGCAAGAAGAATATGCGCACGACGGCCTGCCGTTCGCCACGCACGCACCGGGCGGGCAGCTCGTGCAGGCGACCGACCAGACTATCGGTGTGCGGCACGCGCGCGTGCTGCTGATCGATCACGATGGTGTGCGTGCGCCCGTGACCGCTTCATGGCTCGTGCAACTCGGCTACGAAACGGCGCTCGTTTCAAGCGCGGATGCATCACGGTTGCGCACAGGGAACTCTGCGCGCTCCGCTCAACCGCCTCTGCCGAAACTCGATACGTCAGCGCTGCGCGAAGCCGCAGCGAGCCACGCACACCTGATCGATTTGCGTCCGAGCGCGGCGTATCGCCGTGAGCACGCAGCGAACGCTCACTGGTCGATTCGTCCGCAGCTTGGACGCACGCTAGAAGCAGTCAACGCGTCGCCCGATGAAACTTTGCTTGTCTTCGCCGACGATCCCGCCATCGCCAACATTGCGGCAATCGATCTGCGCGAACAAGGTTTCACATCGATCTATCTTGCCGGCAATGGCGTGCAGACATGGAAGGACGCGGGCCTTTCCGTCGCTTCCACGCCCGATCTTCCCGCCGATACCGCGCGCATAGACTACCTGTTTTTCGTGCACGATCGTCACGACGGCAACCTTGATGCCGCGCGCCAATACCTCGAATGGGAAACCGGCCTGATCGCGCAATGCGCGCCGGATGAACTCGCCGCTTTTCGTATCGACGCACCGGCTCTCTCATGAAAATTCGCTTCTCCGCAACTTTTGGAATTGCACTGAGTGCGCTCGCGTTATCGTTATCCGCTCATGCCGACGCCACGCTGGACCGCATCAAGTCGCGCGGCACGCTGATCGTGGGTGTGGTGCTCGACGGCACATATGGTTCACTCGATCCGCAAACGCGCAAGCCCGTTGGCTACAACGTGGAGCTTGCCGAAGATCTCGCGCGCCGTCTTGGCGTGAAGTTCGAAGCGGTGGAAGTGACGCCACCGAACCGCGTGCAGTTCCTGCAGCAGGGCAAGGTCGATGCGCTCATTGCAAGCATGCAATACACCAAGGAACGCGATGAGATCCTGAGCTACGTGCCAACGCCGTTCGAGAAGATCGGCGGCTCGGCGATGGTTCGGAAAGACTCGGGCATCCACAACTGGAGCGACCTGCGAGGCAAGCCCGTTTGCGTATCCCAGGGCAGCAACTACACGCGGCCGTTGATTGAATACGGCGCACAGGTCAAGGGTTTCAAGGGCATGCCGGAAGCGCTGCTCGCGTTGCGCGGCGGCTCGTGCGTGGCATCGGTTCATGTGACACCGGGCATTCAGGCGCGGCTCGCAAACACGTCGGGCGAGTGGAAGGACTATGAGTCACCGATGCCCGATCAGTTGATTCCATCGCCGTCGGTCATCTGGGTGCGCAAGGGCGAGACGGACACGCAGGCCGCGTTGGATGACATCGTGAAAGACTGGCACAAGACGGGCTTTCTTATCGATGAAGGTAACAAATGGCACATGCCGCCTTCGCAGCAATTGCTGAAGTGGCACCAGCAGTATTCGTCGAAGTGAATCGGACAGTGCCCGGCTTGTTCAAAGCCGGACACTCGACCACGCTTAGAACTTCGCGCGGATTCCGCTGAACACCGCAACCTGGCGATTCGTGGATGACGCCGTGCCCGCATCTGCAATCGCGGCAATCTTGCTGTAGCCGCTGCCGACCCGCGTGGAGGCGTCGCCGGAAGCAAGCTGATACACGCCCGATAGATACAGCTCCGTACGCTTCGACAGCGCGTAGTCGAGACCCAGCGTGAACTGATGCCAGCGCGGCTTGAGCGACGCGCCTCCGGTTCCCGGCAAGTTGTTTGCGCGGCCATCGGTGAAGGTGTAGACGCCCAGTACCGTGACGGCGCTCGTCACGAGGTAGCGCAGGTTGGCATCGTAGTTATTGAACTTGCGCGACGAACCGTCGTTGTAGTCGAGTTGCGTATGGCTGAACGCGAAGCCTGCCGTGGCTTTGCCGAGCACATAGTTTGCGCCCGCGACCGCGATCTGCTGGCGCAGCACACCGCTGTTAAGGCCATAGAAGAGGGCGCCGCTGTAGTCGTCGCCGCTCGTGGTCGTGGCGCCACCCACCGCGCCGGCGGTGTTGGTCGTCGTATCGGGATGATTGAGCACCACATACCCGCCGCCGGCTGACAACGGACCCGCGGTGTAGTTCGCCGAGACACCCCAAGCGCGGTTGTTGCTGAAGCCCTGGCCCGTGCCGTTGTTCGCCTGGTTGCTGAATGCGTACAGCGTGTCCAGCGTGAAGCCTGAAATGGTGTCGCTGCGAAACTTGATTGCGTTGTTGATACGGAACGTCTGGTTCAGGTTGTCGTTGTCGCCAACGTGCGTGGCCGGTGACCAGAATCCCGAGCCCGCGTATTGCGCGACCAGATCGGAGAGCGGTTCGTATTGACGGCCGAGCGTGACCGTACCAATGCCTTTCTTGGCGATGCCCACGAATGCCTGCCGTCCAAACTCACGGCCGCCTTGTCCAAGCGTGCCATCGTTGGGACGAAAGCCGTTCTCCAACGTGAAGACAGCGCTGAGACCGCCGCCCAGGTCCTCTGCGCCCTTGAGACCCCAGCGGCTGCCGCTCAGCTTGCCGCTCGTCTGCTGGAAGTTCTTCGCGCCCTTCTGATTGTTCGTGTAGGTAAGCCCTGCATCGACTATCCCGTACAGCGTGACCGAGCTTTGCGCCTGCGCTAGTGCAGGGGCGATAACCATCATGCCGGTTGCGCCGGCCAGTACGACTCGTTTCATCGGTGTCCTCTTGTCAAAGTAGTTGTGTCGATCAAATTCGGGACCCCGATCTTAGGGTTCTTGACCAACTGACAGAACGATGAAATTTAGCTTCGTAATACAGATGATCGTAATTTGTAAAGATGGGGAAAAGTAATTTGAAAATGAAACCGGGCTGCACGGGATCTCATGCAATCCATAAAGTGCGCCGCCTGATAAACATATGGCAAACGAATAATTGTTAAGCGCGCAGTGCGTCGTTAGTCTTTTGCTTTTCGCGCTATTTGTTATTCCAACGACACGGGAGTCTTGCAGATCATGTCCGGTACTCCAAACTACGAACCCGCTTCGGAGCGTTCCGGCACCGTGTTCACGCCTGCGCCCAAGGTTCGCGCGAAGACTGTGCGGGTTACTTCGGCGCAAGGTCGCAGCGCAACGCGACATGTCGTGCCTGCGGCGCTTGCTGCATTGGCATGGGTCGCAAGCGCGGCGCTCACGCAATGGTGGCCCGATGCTGATGAGTGGCCTTATACGCGCCATTTGCTGGTTATAAAACTGGCGCTTGCTGTAGTGGCTCTGTTGATCGGTGTGAGCGCGTATGCAAGCGTCTCGAATCGCCAAGCCGATGCCCCGCCGAGCCGCGCAGAACGCTGGCTTGCGGTCATGCCCTGGTTGGTCGCGCTTGCCATAGCCTTCACCGTCTGGGACGTGCTCACCGCGAAACTCGAAGTGCTGCCGCGCCCGTTCTTTGCGCCGCCGCAGGCGTTGATCGCAGTCTTCTTCGACGACTTCCCGCGCCTCGGTTCCAGCGTCGTGCACTCGTTCGGCTTGCTTGCGTACGGTTATGTGATCGGTGCTATCGCGGGCTTCGTGACGGGCGTGGGTATCGGCTGGTCGAAGGCCGTTGGGTACTGGCTGCATCCGGTTCTGAGGCTGATCGGACCCTTGCCCGCTACGGCTTGGCTGCCGCTTGCGTTCTTTTTCTTCCCGTCGAGCTTCAGCGCAAGCGTGTTCCTCATTGCGCTTGCCACGGGTTTTCCGGTCGCGGTGCTGACATGGTCGGGCGTAGCCAGTGTGAACAGCACGTTCTACGACGTGGCGCGCACGCTCGGCGCAAGACCCGGTTTCCTGATTCTCAAGGTTGCTATCCCGGCCGCGTTGCCGTCGGTGTTCGTCGGGCTTTTCATGGGACTGGGGGCATCGTTTTCCGTACTTATCGTGGCTGAGATGATGGGCGTGAAAGCGGGCCTCGGCTGGTATCTGCAATGGGCGCAGGGATGGGCGGCGTACGCGAACATGTACGCCGCGCTGCTCGTCATGGCGCTGATGTGCTCGGGTCTCATCACGTTGCTGTTCCGCTTCCGCGATCGTTTGTTGGCCTGGCAAAAAGGATTGTTGAAATGGTAAGCACGCAACTCAGTCAGTCCACGCCGGGCGCACGTATCGATGTAAACGAAGTCAGTCACCGGTTTTCATTGCATGGCGCAGCCTTGCCCGTGCTCGATGACGTCAGTTTCTCCGTGGAGCCGGGCGAGTTTGTCGCGTTGCTTGGGCCAAGCGGTTGCGGCAAATCGACGTTGCTCAGACTCGTGGCCGGCCTCGATTCGCCGGCGCAGGGCTCGGTGTCCTCCAATGGCGTAAGCATCGGCGGTCCGGACCCGTCGCGCGTTGTCGTGTTCCAGGACCCGACCTTGTATCCGTGGCGCACTGTGCGCGCAAACGTGGGGCTCGGACCGGAAGCGCAGCGAGACGGTCTGCGGTTTCCGTGGAGCAAGCGCAAGGCGGCGCGTTCGTTGCCCGAAGGCGCTCGTTCGGCTGAGCAGCGTATCGATGCCGCGTTGCAACTCGTTGGCCTGACCGAATTCGCCGCGGCTTATCCGCATCAACTGTCGGGCGGCATGGCGCAGCGCGTCGCGTTGGCGCGCGCCCTCGTGAACGACCCGGAGTTGCTCGTACTCGATGAACCCTTCGGGAAGCTCGATTCACTCACACGCCTGCGGATGCAAAGCGAGCTCGTTAAATTATGGCGCGACGCGCGCTTCTCGGTGCTGCTCGTGACCCACGATGTCGAAGAAGCCTTGTTCCTTGCAAACCGCGTCATCGTATTCAGCGAGCGGCCCGCGCGAATCACGGCAGAAGTGCGCAACGATGCACCTTATCCGCGGCATCGTGACGATCCAAAGCTGGTCGAACTGCGCCGTGAAGTGCTCGCGCTGCTCGGCCTGGTCGCGTAAGTAAAAATAGAAAACGCCAGCAAAACCTATAACCAACGACCTGTGGAGAATTACCGATGAACCGTTCAGATTCCGGCGCCGGCGAAAGCGCCTCGACGCCGGAGAGCATTTCACGCCGGGCATGGTTGCGCAAGACTGCATGGTCAGCCGGCGCCGCTGCGTTGGGCGGCGCGGCCTTTGGTCTGGCCGGCTTGCCCGCTCGCGCCGACGACACCAGGCTGAAGCCGCTCAAGTTGTCGTGGAATGCAAGTGCGATTTGCACGGCCCCGGTACCGGTCGGCATCAAGCAGGGGTTCTTCGCCAAGCATGGACTGGATGTCGAACTCATCAACTTCGCGGGGTCGACTGACCAGTTGCTCGAAGCAATCGCCACGGGAAAGTCGGATGCGGGCGTTGGCATGGCGCTGCGCTGGATCAAGCCGCTCGAGCAGGGCTTCGATGTCAAGCTCACCGCCGGCATTCACGGCGGCTGCATGCGCTTACTTGCAACGCGAACATCAGGCATCGTTGATTTGCCGGGGCTCAAGGGCAAGACCGTGGGTGTCAGCGACATGGCGAGTCCCGCGAAGAACTTCTTCGCGATCACGTTGAAGAAGATTGGCATCGATCCGGATAACGATGTTCGCTGGCGCCAGTATCCCGCCAACCTGCTTGGCGAAGCATTGAAGAAGGGCGAGGTTCACGCCATTGCGGACGGCGATCCGACCATCTGGACGCTGCGCGAATCCGACCACTTGTACGAGGTGTCGAACAACTTGTGCGGCGAATACCAGACCCGTGTCTGCTGCGTGCTCGGCGTGCGCGGCAGTTTGATAAGAAAGGATCGTGCGACCGCGCAAGCGCTCACGCAGGCCTTGCTGGAAGCGACGGAATGGACGGCGAACAATCCTGCAGAGGCCGCGGCAATCTTCTCCGTTCACGCACCGCAAGCGGACGTCGCACAGCTTACGTCCATGCTGAAGAGCCACACGGACCATCATCATCCGGTTGGCGATGCGTTCAAGAAAGAGATTTCTCTTTACGCCGATGACCTCAAGACAGTTGGCGTGTTGAACAGCGGTACGGACTCGACCCGTTTCGCCAACAAGGTGTTTTCCGACGTTCTGGCTTGACGTCTACAACGCCAGCTTGTAACCCTCATGGCTGGCGATAAAACCGAGTTTGTCGTAGAAACGGTGGGCATCGGCACGAGTCTTGTCTGTCGTGAGCTGCACGAGATTGCAGCCACGCGCCCTGCATTGCGCGATCGCCCATTCGAACATCTTCTGCCCCAGGCCTGAATCGCGGCGGTGCGCGGCTATGCGCACCGCCTCTATCTGTCCCCGCCATGCGCCCATGCGCGCAATGCCTGGAATAAACGTAAGTTGCAACGTGCCGATCAATTCGTCGTTATCCGTGACGACCATGAGGTGCTGATTGGCGTCAGCGTCTATGGCTTCGAATGCAGCGACGTACCGCCCGTCGAGCGGCGTGCGGACTATCTCGCGCTGGCTGCCGAGCGGGTCATCGGCGAGCATTGCAACGATCGCGGAGATGTCGGCCAAGCGCGCCGACCTGAATTCGATGTGTTCCATTGAGCTTCCTTCAATACTTACCGAGCGATAAAGCCTGGCTCGCGTCGAATGCGGCCGTCGATTTGCCGACCGCGCTAGCGAGACCTTCGATAGTCCGCCTCTTCCCGATGATGCCGAGTATCCGTCGGGCCGGACGCACTGGAAAGCACCATTGCATTCTACGGACGAATTCAGGGAGAATCGTGCGAAATGGCGCCTCCGGATCGACGAGACAGGAACGGATGTCGCGGTGACGGGGCTGATTGTTGAGTACTATGAGGCGGCCAGGAACAGATAGTCCCGGGCGTTCGCGGTGAATCAGAAGCATCTCTGACGGGTTCTCATGAAAAAATATCGCCCGCGTCTTTCGCAAGACCATTCGCACGTGGCATGGCGGGAGCTTTCACTGACATCGTTGCCGATCGCGCTGGTGTTCGTCGCGCTGGTCGGGCTGGCTGTCTGGGTTGCCGATCCCGCACCGCCGAAAACCATCACCATCAGCGCAGGTCCGCTCGACAGCTCGCTGCTGAACACCGCGAACACGTATAAAAAGATCCTGGCGCGCAATGGCATCACCCTCAACGTGCTTCAATCCGATGGTTCCGTACAGAACCTGCAGCGGCTGATGGATCCCAAGCAGCACGTCGATATCGCGCTCGTGCAAGGCGGCGTCTCCGATGAAGCCGCGAGGGCTTCGCTGATGTCGCTGGGAAGCATCTTTTATATTCCCATCGTGGTGTTTTACCGCGGCAAAGGCCTGACGCAACTCTCGCAACTCGATGGCAAGCGCATCGCAATCGGGCGCGAGGGCAGCGGCACGAGGATGTTGTCGCTCAAGCTGCTGGAGGCGAACGGCATCTCCTCCCACGGTGACACGCAACTCGTGCCGATCGACGGCATGCAGGCGGCCGAGCAACTGGTGGCAGGCAAGGTCGACGCCGCCATGCTCAGCGGCGATTCGACCACGCGCACGCTGATGCTGCGGCTGCTTGGAATCCCGGGCATCTCCGTCATGGATTTTGCGGAAGCGAGCGCCTATACGCGGCTCTTTCCCTATCTCAATCAAATCGATCTACCCGCCGGCGTTCTCGATCTTCGCAGAAAATGGCCGCCCGATACGCTCCACCTGATTGGTCCGACCGTTGAAATCGTGGCGCGGCCGAATCTGCATCCGGCCATATCGGATCTGCTGATCGAGGCGGCGCAGGAGATCCACGGCGCGGCCGGTCTGCTGCAGCGCGCGGGCGATTTTCCGAGCACGACTGCGCACGAATACCGGATCAGCGAAGACGCGACGCGCTATTACAAGTCGGGCAAAAGCTTTTTGTATCGCGTGTTGCCGTTCTGGGTTGCGAGCATCACGGACCGGATCCTGGTGCTTTTGTTGCCCGTGGCCGTGCTGCTGTTTCCGGCATTGCGGCTGATTCCCGCGCTTTACGGATGGCGCGTGCGTTCGCGGATTTATCGATACTACGGTGCGCTGATCGCGATCGAACGCGGTGCGCTGAGCACGTCGACGGAGGAGCAGCGCATGGCGCTGCTTGCGGAGCTCGATGAAATCGAGGCGTCGCTCAACACGCTGCGCATGCCGCTCGCTTATGCCGATGCCTTTTATGTGCTGCGCGAGCATGTCGGATTCGTGCGGATGCATCTGGCTCCAGGGCAGCGTGAAACTGCGCACGTCTGACAAAAGAATACCCCCGCGATCGCAGGGGTACGGTGTGCATTTGCGAGGTCAGCAGTAACAGGTTCAGGCCGGCAGGCAGGCCGGCTCCGGCTCTCGCAGTACTTCCGCTTCACCGGCCGCCTTGCTGCCGCCCGACGAGTTGACGTAGGCGAGCACGTCCATGGTCGTCTGGTACGCCCAGATTGCGAAGCTCGCGATCAGCTCGGCTGCCAGCGTTGCACCGGCCGTAGCCGCGCCGCCCAGCACCTTCGTGAGAATGGTGACGATGGCAAGAGAAAGACCCCACCAGCCGGCGAGACTCAGCACCAGCCGTACGAGCGGCATGAAAACGCCGGCATCGTAGACGCCTTTCAGCACGACCAGCAGCGCACCGGCCGTAGCTGCACGATTGGTCCGGATGGCGGTGACAAGCGTATTGATCCGGCTCATCACGCTCGGATAACCCTGCAGCAGACGATACACCCCCGGGCCGAGTTTCTCGGCGTTGCCAATCAGCGGTCCAAGGCCGATGGCGAGAAAACAGCCGCCTGTGAGATCCCAGATCACCTTGACGAGAAGCGGATCGATATCGACGTTTTCGGCTTCCGGCGGCGCGAAGGCCATCATGTGATTATCGAGTCCCGTCTGCGTGGGGTTGAACAGCAGATTGAAACAAGTCGAGAAGTCGGCGTTGTAGGTTCCGTTGACGGCGATTGCGCCGGCCGGGTTGACCGCCATGAAGGGTGCGCCGGAGCTGCCGACGAGCCCGAGATTGATGGTCCCGTTCGATTGCAGCGACGGGATCAGCTTCGCCGCGTTTTGTGCCGTGCCGCCTGAATGCAGCGTGCCGTCGCCGCCGACGACCACAAAGCTGCCATCGTGACATTGCAGGGTAATGGCCGCCGAGCCCGCTGCTCCTGGAACGCCAATGGTGAACGATTCCGCTGCATCACTCGACGTCCCGCTGGTCGTGATCTGACCGCCCGCCGATACCGCCCAGTAACCGCCCGCGCCCGTTTGCAGTTTCATCTGGTCGCCGCAGCCGAAGAGTCCGGCCATCGATACAAAATTCTGGTCAGTCGGGAAGAGCGGTTCCGGCGCCGATACCGCGACAGGCTGATTTTCAGCCACGACCAGACTCGATACCGCCGCCGATCCCCATGTGTAGACCATGGAGAACGACTTGACGTGGTTGATCCAGGAATCGCTGAAGGTGACATTGTTGGCCGTGATGTTCAACGACTGGTTCGCGATCAGCGAGGCCACCTTGCTGGTCACGTCCGCACGGCCATATGCCGCGGCGATGACGTTGAGCGCACTGGCATCGACGGGGGGCTGGTACGGCGGCATGGTCGAGTCGTAGTCCACCGTCAGCGTGCTTCCCTCGGTTGCGATCGCCTGTTGCGGCTTGCACTCGGCGTATTGATAGACCAAGTTGAGGGTCTTGTTGATGCCCGGCCAGCCGTCGCCAAAAACTGAATTCGATGCCGCGATGCTCAGGTTGCGCCGGCTCACGTTGGCCTGGACTACGGCCGTCACATCGCTCATGCCCCAGAACGCGCTCAGGACCTGCAGATGGGGTCGGTACTTGAGCGAATACGGACTGCCTTCCACCACGATATCCGTGAACGGAACCTGGCCGGTGTAGCTCGCCACGATCACGAACGCCTTGCGGTGGTTGACCCATGTATCGGTGAAGGTCGCGTTGTTCGCGGTCAGGTTCAGCGTCTGGCCGGAGGGCACCATTCCCTGTACCTGTTGACTGACGTTTTTCGGGCCATAACTCGCGCCCCACACAGTCAGGGCCGGTTGGGTGTTGTTCAAAGCCGAAGCTGCGGAGGAAAGTTCGAACTCATGCGCGCCAATCGTCAGTGTCTGGTTTTCCATTGCGGTTGCGGTTTGCGGCAACCCGCCGTCGTAGCTATAAACCACGGTAAGGGTTTTACTGACACCCGGCCAGGTATCGGTGAATACCGAATTACTCGCCTGAACTGAGAGTGTTTCGGGAGTGGTCTGCCGGTTTACCAGTAACGTGACTTGCCCGGTAACCTGCTTTAGCCCGTAAGCCGCGCCGATGATTGTGAGAACGCCCGTATTTGCGGTTGGCATGCTGATCCTTCTATTGAGTGATTAAGCAGCGTGGATGTAATGAAGCGTAAGGCCGGCGTAAAGGTCGATACGGCCGAAGCCCTTTGCCAGCAGTAATGCAAGCATGTGTCGCATCTCTCTCAGACCTGTTGGCGGAGAGACGATATCACGCGTTAAAGCCATGAAACGTTTTGCTCATACAAATAAATTTCCGGCTGTTTTTCTGCAGTTTGATTGGAATTAAGTCGCTCTGGAATCGGTACCCACAATTCATTTAATTGTTTGAATCAGATTATTCAGAGCGTTTTCGCCATGATGTTTTAATCAGAATTTAAATTAGTCGATATGTGTAAAAAAGTGTCATAAGAACGTGTTCGGGGATTTCTTTTGTGATTAACGAGATACCGTACCAAGCCTGAGTCCAATGATCATGTCCTAGTCTCTTCGCATGTTTTTGGCTCTGTAAGACCGCGTCGTAACGGGCTATCGTGAATTCCTCTTTGAAGGAATCCCATGATCCATTCCACCGCGTTTGAACATCTCGAAGGTCCCGCCGAACTGGCAGCTGCCTTCAGCGTGATGCAGGAATTGCGTCCGCATCTCACCACTTCGGATGCCTTTGCGAGGCAGGTCAATCGGCAGTTTGCGCAGGGTTATCGGCTGCTTGCGGCTAACCATGGCGAAGCACCCGTCGGACTCGCGGGTTACCGGTTCGTGGAGAACCTGATCTACGGCCGGTTCGTTTATGTCGATGACCTCGTCGTGACCTCGCGTCTGCAACGCTCAGGCGTGGGCGGCGAGTTGCTGACGCAGGTCCGCCGGATCGCGCAAGAGGCGGGTTGCGATCACTTCGTACTCGATACCGGCCTGCACATGGCGCTCGCGCAGCGCTTTTATTATCGGCAAGGGCTGTTGGCGAAAGGCATGCATTTCGTCGAATCACTGGAGCCGGCTTTGCCGTCATCACCGGCGAGGACACGCTGATGCGCGCGCTCTTGTTGAACAGCAGCCCGCATGGCGAAGCCAGCCACGCGTATCGCCTTGCACGGGAAATGGTCGGCACGCTCGGGGCACACGACCAGCAGATCACTGAACGCGATCTGGTCGCTGATCCGCTGCCGCCGATCGGCCGTGATTATGCAGCGGCGGTGACATCGGGAAACTCGCAGGACGCTGCCTTCGACTGGTCCGAGCGCGTCATTCGAGAAGTCGAGGACACCGACCTTCTGATCATCACCACGCCCATGCACAACTTCACGGTCCCGGCCGCGCTGAAACTCTGGATAGATCACATCTTGCGGATCAACCGGACGTTCACATCGACGCCGGACGGCAAGGTCGGACTGATGCGGGACCGGCCAACTTTCGTGCTGGTGGGCTCAGGTGGTTTTCATAGTGGCGAACGCGCCCGGCAGCCGGATTTCCTCACGCCTTATCTTCGGTACGCACTGGAATCCATCGGCATTCGCAGCGTGAATTTCGTTCTGATGCAAGGCCTGGTTGGCGGCGATGTTGCGGTGTCCAAAGCATTATTGGAGGCTCGCAACGCTTTGCTGATGCATGCGCCGTTCAACACGGTCGCGTCGGTTTCCGCATAGATCTACGCGTCGGCTGCACGCTTCAGTTCGAGGGCGCGGCGCATCGCCTGATCTTCGTCGGCGATGTTGGCAAACCCCAGCACCAAACCGCTTTGCGACGGCACGCCCATATACCAGCGCGATAACGCCTGTTCGCCAAAGCCCTTGGGATTGGCGCGGCCGGCCACCGCTACGTCGTCCGTGCCGTCGACGAAATGCGCCGCCATCTGCAAGCCCCCCGGCGGGAGATCGATGGCGAGGCGCTCGCCGAACACTTCGGCAAGGGCGCGCGCGGTGATTTCCCGGCGATGCGCGTATAGCAAACGCATCTTCTTCAGGTGCCGCGCAAAGTGGCCTTCCGCCATGAAGTCGGTCACGCTTGCTTGCAGGAGATAGGGGGACCCCGCGTTCATGCTTGCGCAGACTTCGTGAAAACGCTGCGTTGCGCTGACCGGCGCGACCACATACGCGAGCCGCAATCCAGGGAACATCACCTTGCTGAACGTGCCGCTATAAATCACACGGTCGTGCTGATCCAGGCTTTTCAGCGCGGGGAGGGGGCGGCCTGCGTAGCGGAACTCGCTGTCGTAATCGTCTTCTATCACCCAGCTTCCGTTGGCTTTCGCCCAGTCGAGCAATGCCATCCTGCGTTCCAGCGATAACGTCACGCCCGTCGGACTTTGATGCGATGGCGTGACTACCGCGAAGCGCGCATTCGCGTTGAGGGCGAGGCCGCGTTCGACCGAGATGCCGTGTGCATCGACGGGAACGGGCACGAGCCGCGCATTCACTTCGAGCAGGAAACGGCGGGCGAGAATGTAGCCGGGGTCCTCGAACCAGAAGGCATCGTCGGGCGAGGCGAGACTGCGCAAAACGAGTTCGAGCGTCGCACGATAACCCGTCGTGACGAAGACCTGCTCGGGCACGCATTCGACTCCGCGCGACAACCCCAGGTAAGTGGCGACCCGTTCGCGCAATGGCCAGAAGCCGGCAGGATCAGGGTACGCAAACGCGGTTGCGTCGCCGCTGCGCAGCCGGTGCGCGACCAGCCGGTTCCAGACCTTGCGCGGGAATGCATCGATTGCGGGCAAGCCCAGTTGATACGGCCGAGGTGCGCCGCTGCCATAGGGCGACAACGCAGGCGCCGCTGCCGGCAAAGGTTTGCCCGCTGCACGCCGGGTGCCGCTTGCCGAAACTGGCAGCGCTGGCGAAACAATGGTTCCTGCCGCGCCGCGAACCTGCAGATACCCTTCATCGGCGAGGATCCGGTAGGCCATCTCCACCGTTCCGCGCGCCACGTTCAGTTCCATCGCGAGGCCGCGCACCGCAGGCACGCGATCACCGGAGCGCAGATGCCCTTGCGCGATCGCGGTCTTGAATCGCGTGCAGATCTGCAGATAAACCGGCACGGAAAGCGCACGATCGATATCCAACTCGAGCTTCGGTATCGCGGGCTTCATGGACTAGTCATTGTGATGATTCTTGGCTCTTCTAGGCAGGCCATGATTTTCGCATACTACTTCTGTGGCCCGATACAGCGATACCCGCGCCAGCAAAACCAATCACGAACGACTGACTTTTCCCAGGAGCGTTTCATGACTTCCCGTCTTGATTTCTACAAATCCAATCCCGCCGACATCAAAGCCCTGATGGGCGTTGAAGAACAGATCAACAAGAGCCCGCTCGAACAGATCCTGAAGGAACTGGTGCGCTTGCGTGCATCGCAGATCAATGGCTGTGCTTTTTGCCTGGATATGCACGTGGCCGACGCACGCAAGGCTGGAGAATCCGAACGCCGTCTGGCGACGGTCTCGGCATGGCGCGAAACGCCGTTCTTCACCGAGCGCGAACGCGCTGCGCTGGAGTGGACCGAAGCGCTGACGCTGGTCGCGCAAAATCACGTGCCGGATTCTGTCTGGGAAGCCGTCCGCCCGCATTTCGACGACAAGGAATTGACCGACCTGACGTTGCTGATCACGTCGATCAACAGTTGGAACCGCTTTGCGATCGCGTTTCGCAAGATGCCTGAATAACGTCGTGTCAGCGTTTTAAGCTTCCGCGCGTGCTTCCAGCAACATGGCCACGCGCGTGCGGGCGAAGGCGGGGTCGATGGGTTCGTCGTCGAAAAGCAGCCGGTACATGATCGGCGCGACCACGCTGTCCATTACATCATGCAACGCCGGCGGCACTTCGCCGCGTTCGACCGCGCGCTCCAGGATCATCTGAACCTGCGAGCGCGTAATAGCCGCACACTGGCACGCAGGGCCGCTGCCGTCGGCGTTCATTCCCGCGAGCACGTCGCGGGTCATCGCACGGCCCGGCGCCGATGACATCTCGTCCTGGTATCCCTGCGCCCACGTTGCGAGATCGCTTTGCAGCGAACCGGTATCGGCGGGACCGTTGTCGGGGTAGAAACGCTGCACGGCGACATCGGCGAGAAGGGTTTGCAGGTCGCCCCAACGCCGGTAAATGGTCGATGGCGTCACGCCCGCCCGCACCGCAACCTGCGGCACGGTGATCGCGTCGCGCGGCATTTCCGCCAGCAACCCGTTGACCGCCCGGTGGACCGACTCCTGAACCCGCGCGCTTCTGCCGCCGGGCCGCAAACCTTCTCGTGCTGCCATGTGCTCCACTCCTGCTGCGAACCAGCGTTAAAGCTAAAAAGTTGCGTTAACGCGGGACAACGCGCACAATCCGCTAAAGCAATTATTTTGCGTTTATTCGTCGGAGTGTGCAATGGCTATTGATACCAGTCCGAGTTCGTCCCGTTCGTCGTCTAAGGCGCTGGGGCTCTATGCGTTCGCCTCGGCCACCTTTTTCGCGGCATCCAGCGCCCCTACGCCGCTTTACAGGGTGTACCAGGAGGCGTGGGGATTTTCGTCCGCCATGGTCACGCTCGTGTTCGCCAGTTATGCGTTCAGTTTGCTGGCCGCGTTGCTGACAACGGGCGCGCTGTCGGATCACATTGGCCGGCGTCCGGTGATCATCGGCGGGATCGCACTGGAAGTCGTGGCGATGCTCGTTTTCACCGATGCCCACAGCGTTGGCGTCCTGATCCTCGCGCGCGTGCTGCAGGGCTTCGCGACCGGCGCGGCGACAAGCGCGCTGGGCGCCGCGATCCTCGATGCAAGCCCTACGCGCGGCTCCCTGGTCAATACCTTGTCGCCGCTCTTCGGCATGGGCGTGGGTGCGCTCGGATCGAGCATGCTGGTGGAATATGCGCCGGCGCCAATGCGGCTGGTCTATCTGATGCTGGTTGCATTGTTTGTGTTACAGGCAGCCTGGGTGCTGGTGCTGCCCGAAACCGTGAGCCGGCTTCCCGGAACGCTCGCGTCACTGGTTCCGCGTGTGCGCGTTCCACTGGCGGCGCGCGGGGCGTTGCTGCGCATTGCGCCGGTCAACGTTGCGGTGTGGGCGCTCGGTGGCTTCTATTTGTCGCTCGGACCATCGCTTGCGCGCGCTGTCACCGGCGCCGACGATGCCACCACAGGCGGCTGGGTCGTGTTCGCGCTGACCACCGGCGGTCTCGCCGCCGTCATGCTCTTGCGCTCCATGAGCACGTTGCGCTTGCTGCTGACCGGCGCAATCGTGCTGGCGGCTGGCTTGCTTATCACCCTGACCGGCGTGCACACGGGCAACGCGGGAATCTTCTTTGTCGGGACGATCATTGCGGGGATGGGTTTTGGCGCGGCGTTCCAGGGCGCGTTGCGCTCGGTATTACCGCTCGCAGATGCGCATGAACGCGCAGGGCTGATGGCGGCGCTGTACGTGCTGAGTTATCTGGCCTTCAGTGTGCCGGCTATCCTCGCAGGTACGATGGCCCATGTGGTCGGCTTGCGGCTGACGACCGACGTGTACGGCACCGCGCTCGTCGTGCTCGCCGCAATGACTGTGGTTGCGAGCGGCCTAAACAAGGGCGCGAGGATGGCGCGTGAGGGGAGCTAACCGCTCTTACGCGCCGCAGGCCCCGCCGGGCCGGGCCCCGTCGGGCCGGGCCCCGTCGGGCTGAACCAGTAAGCAATCGCGCCGATCACGAGCGGCACGGCCGTGACCAGAAACAAGCGCGAAAACAAGTCCGCGCTCGATAACCCCGCATGACGCGCATGCTCCGCGATCATTCCGAAGATGCTGCTTGCCAGCGCCACGCCCAGGAACACGAGGCTGTTCAGCAACCCGAGGCCAAGCCCGAGTTTCGCGGGCGCGATGATGCCGCGCGCTTGCGACATCACGAGCGGATGAATCGCGCCTACTGACAGCAGCAGGCAGATCGCGCCGACACTGATGACCGGGCTTTGCGCAGGTGCCGATGCCAGCACGAGCGCGGCATAAACGCCGGCCGCAAGCCATCCGAGCGTCAGCGTTTTCGGCGCCATTCGCCGCACGAGCAGCGGAATGGAGAAGGACGCTGCGATCCCCGCAACACTCGTGATGGTCATGGCATTGCCCCGGGCGATGACGTCGAAGCCGAATACATCGGCGAGATAGGGGCCGCCCCATGACGTACGAAACGTTGCGCCCACCGACATGGCAAGACATACCGGCATCAAGGTCCACATGCCTTTCTTGTTGCCCGATGCTGCCGCTGCTCCGGCCGCGCGAACCGCGTAGGAAGCGCTATGTTCACGACGACGCACGAAAAACATGATGCCGAGCGTTGCGATCAGCATGAACATCGCCGATAACCCCATCACCGGCCGCCATCCATAAACCGATGTCGCGCGGCTCAGCGGAAACGCCGCCAGCAAGCCGCCGATCATGCCGATTGCACTCGCTGTAGTAACCGCGGTAACCGCGCGAACGCTGCGCGGACTGCCGCCTTCGCTATTGCGCAGCACGTGGTTCAGCAAACCCATGAAGACCGGCGCGCATCCGAGCCCGATTCCCGCCTGTGCGACGATCGCGAGAACGGGATCCTCGGTCACGGATAACAAAGCGACGCTCACCGTACCGATGCTCATCAGCACGGCCGTCGGATAACGCACTCCGAAGCGGTCGAAGAGTATGCCGACGGGAATCTGCGCCGCCGCGAAGACGAGAAAAAACGCGCCCGAAAACCAGCCGAACATTTGCGGCGTGAAGTGAAAATCACCGATGAGCTGCGTCGAGATCACCGCCACATAGCTGCGGAAAAACTGGCTGAGCACGTAACTGAAGGTGAGCGCCCACAGGCCGAAATCGGCGTTGTACGCGGATGTCGATGCGCGGGATGTATTCTCGATATCGCTCATTCGCAAATGGTCACGCTTCCCCGCGAGCCTTCGCGATTTCGCGCGGCGTGAGTCCAAGCAGACGGTTCATCCAGTGCGCCATATGGCTTTGATGCGCGAACCCCGTATCGAACGCGATCTGGCTGGTGCTGAGTTTGCCTTGCATCAGCAGCGCCTTTGCTCGTTCCACGCGCCGTTCAATGACATATCGATGCACGGGCAACCCGAGCGTTTCGCGAAACAAGACCTTGAAATGCGGAACGCTGAGCTGCGCGAGCGCGGCGAGGTCACCCAGCGTCAGGCGCTGATCCAGATTGTCTTCAATGAACTCGACGATCCTCGCCGTCGTTTTCGGCGCCAGTGTGCGGCGCTTGTTCTCGAGCGCTACGCTCGTCACGCCGCCATCGACAAGACGCACGACCATCGCGGTGCAGAGGCTTTCGGCATACAACGGGTCGGAGCAATCGTCGGCTTCGAGTTCGGCGCGCAACGCCCAGGCGAGATGCTGGAAACGTGGATCGCGCATCTGAAGCTGCGGACGAATCTGCGCACGGCTCGGGCGCAGGTCGAGTTGTTCCAGCGTTCTGCCGGCAAACTGCTCGCTTATCCAGATGCTCAGGATCGTACAGTCGGATTCGTCCGTCCATTGACCTTCGAGTCCTGCCGGGATCACGTCGGCATCGCCGTGCGCCTGCACGCGCGAAAGCCGGTATTCGCTCGTGACGCAACGCGCCACGACCGGTGGCCCGACATGGACGCCGACCCTGTGATGCGGCATCGCGGGAATCCGATGCACACCCGCCGATATACCGAGCAGCGCCGCGCCGAAACCATTCCAGCCGCGGTCCTTGCTGGAGCGCAAATTGACGCGTGAACCAGTGAGTTGCGGAGGTGCTGTGTTCATGACAATTCCTTGCGCGGGAAGCAGTGTGCATTGTGCGGGGTTTTCTGCGGTTTTGCTTGATAGTTGAAGTCATGATGCAAAGCACCAAACAATCATCCGGATCTGCGCATTGTTATCCAAGCGTGCGCGCCGCGAATGCCGTTCTTTCCTACGATGCCAGCATCCAGGCAAACAAACGGAGCGGCAGATGATCGTGATTTTCGGAGCATCGGGAAACGTGGGAAAGGCGACGGCGGCTGCATTGCGCGGTTCGGGGCACGCGGTCCGGGCGGTGGTCAGGAACGAGCAACAGGGCGCGGATCTGGCGCAACTCGGATGTGAAATTGCACTCGCCGACTTGCTGGACCGAGCGTCGGTTTCGAACGTGCTTCGCGGCGCCGACGCAGCGCAGATCCTTTGCCCGGTGCCAGTCGGCGACCCGCATCCGGCCGCTTCCATGCATCGCATGATCGACATGACCGTCGAGGCCTTGCGCGCCAATCCACCGTCGCGGGTCCTTGCGTTGTCCGACTACGGCGCGGAGCTGGAAAGCGGCACGGGCATCACCATGCTTTTTCACGCGCTGGAAAACCAGTTGAAGCCGGTGATGCAAAACCTGACGCTGTTGCGTGCTGCCGAGCATATGCAGAACTGGGCGCGGGTGCTGCCGGTGGTTTTATCGACGGGGATCTTGCCTTCATTGCATCATCCGCTGAGCAAACGCTTTCCGACGGTCGCCGCTCAGGACGTCGGGCGGCTTGCGGCGCAACTGCTGCTCGATCACGGCTACGCCGACGGGCTGCGCACGGTGAGCGTGGAAGGTCCCCAACGCGTCAGCGCACTCGATGTCGCCCGCACGCTGAGCGAAGTCATCGGCCGGGAGATCAAAGCGCACGAGCTGCCGCGGGAACAATGGACGCCAACGCTGCATCGCGCTGGCTTGAGCGCGGACCACGCAACGCTCATAACGGAGCTGTACGACACGCACAACGCGGGCCATATCGACGTCGAGGCGCGCAGCGAACTGCGTTTCGGAACGACGGAATTATCCGAAGTGCTGGCTTCGATCCTGCCTTCGAACGCAACGGCGGCGCGTTGAATGTGCAAGCAATCCATGCCTGCACGCATGTGCCTCGCCCTTGTGATCGTGCTTGCCGGATGGCTTGGCGGCCGCGGGTTGCAACGCGTGATCGACGCCATTCCTGATAGCAACGATGACTTCATCTTCTTTTGATGCGGCCGCGTCCCGATGAAAGGCGAACCACGGGTTTTAGCGCGGCGTCTTTTCCACACGCATCGCACGCGGTGAATTTGTCATGACCGCATCGATTCCCAGATTCGTCGCCGTTGCGTATGCTTCGGCCGAGTCCACGCCGAACACCACGATCTTCACATCCCCGTTCGTCCTGAAGCATTTCACGGCGGCGGGCGTCCACCATTTGGCGTAGACCCTTGACACGCCGGTCCCAAGCGCAAAGCGCTCGACTATTTCGACCTGTCTGCGCAACTCGATACCCACCCAGCTTCCGGCGGGCGGCGGGTTGTCGCAGGTACCGCCCAGCGAGAGGTTGAGCAGACGGTCTCGCGTCGCATCGCGCGTTTCGAACACTTGCGCGTTCGGGTAAGACCTGATTTTCTGGATGGCTTCTGCGTCGGTGGAATAAAGGCGCACGCGCGACCACGCGTTGGACTCCTCAAGAATTCGTGCGACGGCGATCACGAGGGGGGCGACCGGCGTTTGTTTCATGTCGAGCATGATCGGCACGGACGCAGGAACAGCTTTCAACGCTTCTTGCAGAGTGGGGATACGCAGCGGCGTGTGACGATACGGGTAAGTGATCTTGCCCGACGCGTCTTTCGACTCGAACGAATAACCCGCGTTGAGTTTTCTTATCTTGCCTAGTGTGATGTCGTCAATATGCCCACGCCCATCCGTCAGTTCGCGAAGATCGCCGGGGCGGTACAGCACTGGAATGCCGTCTCTCGTCACCTGCACGGTCATCCACAATACATCTGCGCCGTTATCGAGCGCTGCGTGAAATGCCTGAAGCGTATTCTCAGGCATGTCGCCAGCACCGCCCCGATGCGCGACGATCAAAGGGGCCGCGAGCGCCACCGTTGCCGGCAGGGCGGTCAATACAAAAAGTGCGGCTGCGTTCATGAGTTTGAAAGTGACTGGTTTCATTATTTTGTCGTCCGAACAAATAAATTGATTTGTTATCCAGAACAAATATTTCAGATGAGCCAAGGACACTATAGTCCTTTCACTGTGAAGCAAGGGCTGATTGTCAAGACTTTATATTGAGATGGACAATGCGGTTTTCGATCCGCAACTTCTGGCTGCCTGAGCATTTTTCCAAGGGTGCGCAATAATGTAGGCGGAGAAACCTCTTGGCGGACTTGACCCATGACAACGTTGTTAGCCCTCGATCCCGATTTCTGCAAGTTGCTCGTCAGCAGCCATCTTCGTGTTGTCGGTACACCTTTGATCGATCAGAATGCATTGCAGGAAGATGCCGCTCGATGGCTATACGAAGACGCGCCGTTTTGCGTCGTCGCACATGACACCGACGCGGACCCGCGCTTCGTGTACGCAAATCGCGCGGCACAAAAGTGCTTCGAGTACTCATGGAGCGAATTTACAGCGTTGCGTTCGCGTTTGTCGGCTGAACATCCTAATCGCGACGAGCGCGACGCCTTGCTGGAATCGGTACGCACCAAGGGCTATGCAAGCGGTTACCGCGGCCTCCGCATTGCAAAGTCGGGCAGGCGGTTCTGGATCGAGAACGTGACGGTCTGGAACCTGATCGATGATGACGGTGTGTATCGCGGGCAGGCGGCGACCTATCGTCAATGGAAGGACGTTTGACTGGGCGGCGAGGCCAACTTGCCAGGCGTTGATCTGAAATTGGCAATGGCAGTCTTGCACTCGCCAGCAACAGCCGACGAGCACAAGCGGCGGATATTACCTGCTAGTTCCGCCAACCGACCGCTTCGGCAAAGCGCGATCGGTTCGCAAGATGGTTGGTCGCCGAGTGCCGTAAGGACGCGTCGCATATCGATGTCGCACCGGCCGCATCTCGCGCGCATCAAAGTATTCCGGGCATTGGCTGGGCGCTAAGCCTTGGCACACGACGAGCGGGTTTTTTCCTTGAGCCACGCGCGAAACTTTTCAAGGGATATGCCGATGCCGTCGGGTTTCTCAAGCAAGCCCACGACCGCAGTGTCCTCGACCGGATCGACTTCGACCCAGGCGTTGCAGGAAATGACATGGGCAGCGCCCTCTTCAAGATCGACGCACACGCGAGGCGACAAATCCATGAGCCAGTCGAGCGAAGAGTCGCGATACATCAAACGCACTGCGCCATGCACTGCGATGAACTGCGTTCCCGCGTGTTGACGACTGGCGTGGATCTGACCCGCATGCAAACGGACGGTCTTCATGACATAAGCTCGCTGAAGGCTTGAACACCCCCAAGCTTATTGGCCGCAATGCTTATGCGACAGACTCAGCGCGGTAGAATCTGTTGCGCAACAGATCATGATTCGTTGATCTGTATCCGTTAATAATTGGCGCGTCTGTATCTGGCGCACGCACTCGCGCACCGGCAGCATGAGCACATGACCACGTCTTCAGACATTCTGCCGCGCGACCTCCCAATGGCAGGCGAGCCGCTCTACGAGCGCCTTGCCGAGCACTATCGCCGGGTGATCACGTCCGGAACGCTGGCGCCGGGCGATCGCATGCCTTCGGTGCGGGTGCTGATGACACGGCATCAGGTCAGTCTCTCCACGGCGCTTCAAGTGTTCCGCCGGCTCGAGGACGCGGGCTGGCTGCAAGCGAAACCGCGTTCAGGCTATTTCGTGCGAAGGCGCACGAGTCCGTCCTTACCCTGCGTGGATGAACCGGCTAATACCGCATCACCCGGCGAGGCGCACTTTGTCGGGTTGCATGAATCCATATCGAAGGTCATTGCGTTGGCGCAGCAATATCCTGACGCGTTGAATCTGGGTGGGGCGACTGCCGCGGCCGCGCTTTATCCCACAGCGCGCCTGCAAGCACTCACCATCAGACTCCTGCGCCAGGAACCGACGCTGCTCACCGAGTCCGGGCGTGATTCCGGCGGCGCGTCATTCAGGCAAGCCGTTGTCAGGAGAGCGCTTTCTTCCGGGGTGGTGGTGTCGCCGGAAGAGGTGGTTGTCACCAACGGCGGTGTGGAAGCGGTGAATCTCGCGCTGCGCGCGGTCACGCAGGCCGGCGATACGGTTGCCATCGAATCACCGGCGTTCTTCGGTGTCTTGCAGATTATCGAGAGTCTTGGGCTGCGGGCGCTTGAAATATCCACCAGCCCGTCCACGGGGATATCCATCGAAGCGCTGGAAATGGCATTTCGTGCTTATGGAAATATCAAGGCGCTGGTCGTCGTGCCGCATTTGCAAAATCCGCTTGGCTGCAATATGCCCGATGACCGCAAGGTCGAGCTTGTGCGACTCTGCGCTCAGCACAAGGTCGCGCTGATCGAGGACGATCCCTACCGCGAACTGCTCGATGAACCCGACCAGCACAAACCCCTTAAAGCGTGGGACAAAAGCGGCGGGGTGATTCATTGCGTGTCGCTGAACAAGGTGCTGGCGCCCCGCATGCGGCTGGGATGGATGTCTGCCGGCCGATGGCACGAACGCGTGAAGATGCTTAAGTTTTCGCAAAGCCGGAACAATGAAGCCTTGTCCCAGTTGGTCGCTGCCGAGTTCATGGGTTCAGGGGCCTATGACCGGCATCTGTTTCAACTGCGTGAGCGCCTCGTGACTCAACGGATTGCGACCGCGGAAGCCATTGCGCGGTATTTTCCATCCGGTACACGGCTGAGCGCGCCGGCGGGCGGCGTTCTGCTATGGGTGGAATTGCCTTCGGGTACGGACTCGGAACGTCTTTTCGAAGCTGCGCTCGCGGAAGGGATTCGCATCGCGCCAGGGACCATATTCTCGAACTCGCGGCGCTTTGCCTCCTTCATTCGCTTGAGTTGCCCGCAACCCTTCGATCAAACCCTGGACGACGCGTTCCAGCGTCTCGGACGACTGGCCCTGGAAGCGCATTAGCTGTCGCGCTTCTCGCGTGTTTCGCCATTCGATCGCAGCCCTGGAATTTCTTTGGGGCCTCACAATCAAGGTTGACGTGCCGCTTCGCGGCTGCCTAAAATCCGGGCATCGTAAAAATTGGGGCTGACGCCTTGGACACTTGCAGTAATCGACCTTCGAAGTATCTCGCTGCCTGACCGGCAGGACCCACGCTTTTATCTCGAGCCGCCGTCCTGCCAGCAGGCAGACGGTGCGCCTCTTCATACCTCGCCCGTGTACTTTCTATCTGCGCGTTTATTTGGCGCAGTGATCAGCCACGTTCCGGGCATTGGTTTGCCCGCTGTCATTTGACTGTCATACGCAGTCAATACGGTGGCGCTGGGTCCGCGTTGCCGCGGACCGGGAATACCCGCGCGACAATACAAGTTAAAGAATCGCTCATGTTGGATTATCTTCTTCCTCTCCTCGCGGCATTGGCCTGTGGCATCGGCATTGGTCTTGAAAGACAAATGCGCCAGCGCACCGCCGGACTTCGCACCATCACGCTCGTCACGTGCGGTGCGTGCCTGTTCGTGCTGCTCGGCGCGATGACCGGTAACGGCACGACCACCCTTACGCAGATCGCGGCGTACGTGGTGTCCGGTGTCGGCTTCCTTGGTGGCGGCGTCATCATGCGCGAGCAGGGTGCTATCCAGGGCATCAATACGGCGGCTACGTTATGGTGTTCCGCTGCGGTGGGCGTGCTGTGCGGCGCGGGACACTATGGTCCGGCGCTTGCGGGAACGGCGGTGATCCTTTTCATCAACACCGTGCTGCGAGAAGTGGGGCGTGCCATCAATACCGCGCCGGTCGCGTCCGCCGATCTTTTGCGCAAGTACGTGCTGACCGTCGTCTGCCGTGAGCAGGACGAGGTGAATGTCCGCGCGCTCATCACCAATTCCATGGTGTCTGCACCGTTGTCGTTTCAGGGGCTGAGCAGCCGCGATATCGACGATGAATCCAAACGCGTCGAGGTCATTGCCACGCTTGAAACGCACCCCAAGTTTCAATCGAAAGTCGAAGCGGTTGCGAGCCGGCTCAGCATGGACAAAGGGGTCTCGAGTGTGAGCTGGGCAGGGCTCGATACGGTTCCGGTGACCGACTGACTCCAGCGAATAGACCACGGCATGCGTTTTGAAAGAATGAATCGGTAGTATCAGTCCGACGATGTCACCGTTGGTGCGTGACATCCGGGCGCAGACTTTTTCGAGCGCCGCCTCACATTCTTCAAGGTTGCGGATGAGCACTTACGTGTTGTTGGCTTGCGGGTTTGGAATCGGATTGTCGATAGCAATCTGGGGCATATTCGACGCGCGCAAACACTCGCGGCGTGAATCGGCAGACGATAAGCGCTGATGCGTTGATCGCCCCGCGCTGAGCACTGCACCGCGATTACAGATCCCTTGTTTCAAGCCTTCATCTGCCGCAACATGGCGTCCTTGTCATTTTGGCGTCAGCATCAGGTCAGCGTGAGTCCCTCAGAATCGAGTCATGGTCATCGCGGGTTGAATAGCGCATGACCGTGGGCTTCTTTCACGCCGAGCGAAGCCGCACGTTTCATTCGCATAGAGGCAGACCATCATGAAAACACTTATCTACGCAACGCTGGCCGTTGCATTGGCTACGCCCGTTGTGTCGTTTGCGCAAACGGCCGAGCCGGTTACCCGTGCGGAAGTACGCGCAGATCTGGTCCAGCTTGAAAGCGCGGGGTATCGGCCGGTTTCGCAGGACGCTACTTACCCGTCGGATATCCAGGCCGCTGAAGCGCGTGTACATGCCGGTAATGGCTCAAGCGCCTATGGCGGTGTGTCGGACACGGGAACATCCGTGTCTCCGGTCAGTAGCCCCGCCGGCAATCAGTGACCGGCATTGATTGAATTGGCGCCAAACGGATCGACGTTCGGCGCCAGATCCTCAGACCGCCGAGGACACGCTCAAGTGCGTTGTCCTTGAGCGGCAGCGTTGTCGCGTTTTTCCACTGGCATCGCTTTCGCCTTTGTTCTGGCCGGCAGGAAGGGATAGATAAGCAACTGATAGGCCCCGCCGCCAATCACACCGCCAAGCAAGGGCGCAGCCACCGGAATCCACCAGTAGTTGTCGGGCGACGGCAGCGCCGACGATCCCCAGCCTGCAAAGTAGGCGAACAGTCGCGGACCGAGATCGCGTGCGGGGTTCATGGCCCATGCTTCGAGATATCCCATCGATGAACCCAGGATCGCTACCAGCAGGCCGATCATGAGCGCGCCCGAATTGGCTTGCGGCGCCATTTCGTTGAACTGCTCGGTAATCGCGAAGATGCCGAAGAGCAGCAGCGCAGTGAGAATGACCTCGTTGGAGAACGCGTGCATGGGCGTGACCGCCAGGCCCGGATGCGTAAAGAACACCCCGGCGGCCCCGCCTTCCGCCCTCGTCAGATGGTGGGTCAGGTTGTAGTGGTCGATGACCGGTCCGAACAATGCATACACGATCACCGCGCCAAGAATGCCGCCAAGCAGTTGCGCCGCCCAGTAAGGCACGACCTTCTTCCACGAAAAGCCGCGGAACAAGGCAAGCGCAAGCGTGACTGCCGGGTTTGCATGCGTGCCGGATATCGACCCCGTGACATAGATGGCAAGCGTGACCGCCAGTCCCCACGAGATGCAGACGCCCCAATATGCGTTCGCGTAAGGGCTCGGGTCATAGAGGGTGTACATGCACGCGACGGAATCACCAAACGCGATGACGATGAAAACCGCGACCGCCTCGGAAATTAGTTCTCCGATGCATTGTTTTTTCGTGAAGGGTATTGCGGTAGAAGACACTAGAGATCGCTCCGGGAAAGATGAATGCAGCGGCTGTCATCCGGGTGATCCGCTCACCCGGATGAAGGCAGGGTCAGGACGCGTCAGCCCAGACCTTGGCGGCGTCCACCGCGCGATGCCACCCCTGCATGTGACGCCTGACGTCTTCGGCAGGAAGGGCCGCCGAGAAACGCCGGTCGAGCTTCCACTGGCTCTGCAACTCATCCACATCTTTCCAGTACCCCACGGCGAGCCCGGCAAGATAGGCCGCGCCGAGTGCGGTCGTCTCGCTGATTTGCGGGCGCACCACATCGACACCGAGGATATCGGCCTGGAATTGCATCAGCAGGTCATTGGCCACGGCTCCCCCGTCCACGCGCAATTCCCCGATGCGCATGCCGGAGTCGGCTTCCATGGCCTTCAATACATCGATTGACTGATACGCGATGCTCTCCAGCGCCGCGCGCGCAAGGTGTGCAGAGGTCGTGCCGCGTGTCACGCCGAACAACGTGCCGCGTGCGTGGGCGTTCCAGTGCGGCGCGCCAAGGCCGGCGAATGCGGGCACGAGATACACGCCGTCGCTGTGCGGGACGCTGCGCGCGAGCGTTTCAATTTCCTTCGCAGTCTTGATGATGCCCAGGCCGTCGCGCAGCCACTGCACCACCGCGCCACCGATGAAAATGCTGCCTTCCAGCGCGTAGTCGACCTTGTCGCCGATCTGCCACGCAATGGTCGTGACGAGGTTGTTGCTCGACTCGATGGGTTTGTCGCCCGTGTTCATCACGAGGAAACAGCCTGTGCCGTAAGTGTTCTTCACCATGCCGGACTGCGTGCACATCTGGCCGAAGAGGGCAGCGTGCTGGTCCCCGGCAATGCCGGCCAGCGGAATCTTCGAGGCAAACACGGTTGTCTTCGTCGGCCCATAGACTTCCGACGATGACCGCACCTCCGGCAACATGCTGCGCGGAATATCGAGTGCATCGAGCAGCTCGTCGTCCCACTTGAGCGTATGGATGTTGAACAGCATGGTGCGCGATGCGTTCGTCACATCGGTGATATGCAGCGCGTGTTTGGTGAAGTTCCAGACGAGCCAGCTATCCACCGTGCCAAACGCCAGACGTCCGTTCCGGGCTTTCTCGCGCGCGCCTTCCACGTTGTCGAGGATCCAGCGGATCTTGGTCGCCGAGAAATATGAATCGATCGGCAGTCCGGTCTTTGCACGAACCTTTTCTTCGAGACCCTGCGCCTTGAGCTGATCGCAGAGATCGGCGGTGCGGCGATCCTGCCATACGATCGCGTTATAGATCGGATGACCCGTTTCGCGGTCCCAGACAATGGTCGTCTCGCGCTGATTGGTGATGCCGATAGACGCAATCGACGCCCCGTTGAGCCCTGCACGCGTCACGGCCTCCGCGGCAACGCCTGCCTGCGTGGACCAGATTTCCTGCGGATCGTGTTCGACCCAGCCCGGCTGGGGATAGATCTGCGCGAATTCCTTTTGCGCGACTGAAACCACGCTTCCCTGGCGATCGAACACCATGGCGCGTGAGCTTGTCGTGCCCTGATCGAGCGCGAGGATGTATTGCTCCTGCATTGTCTTCTCCACTTTCCTGGACGAATCGCCTAGTCTTCCCGGCGATATCAACGGCCTCTTGTTTTAACCATCGGTTCGGGGCGGACCGCGTTCCGACACCGTGGTTTCCCAGTATCTGTCAATAAAAGAAAACTTATCGAACCGATAATGTTCGAATTCGAATGCTAATGAACAGATTCGAAAATGTAAAGGCACATTTGGTGACATCGCTCAAGCACAGACGCCAAAAAACAGAACGCCGGCCACATGAGCATGCGGGCCGGCGTATGCGGCGAGTACCGTCGGGTTAAACGCTATTCAGGCACGTTCGGCTTCGACCTCGACTGTCGACGCTGCGTGCACGCGCGTTTTCATCTTCGTTTCGAGCAGCCGGTTGACTGCGACCGAACCGGCGACGGCGCATAGCATCGGCACGATGAAATCGTGATCGATGCGCGTGAATTCGACCATGAGGACGAGGGCGGTGATCGGCATGTTCATCGATGAAGCCAGGAAGGCCGTCGCACCCACCAACGCAAATGCGCCCATGGGGATGCCGGGCCACATGAGCGTCCATGCACCACCCAGCACGATGGCGAGCAACGCCCCATTGGACATGCCCGGCGTCAGCAAACCGCCTTGAGCGCCTGCCCGCAGGCTGCTCGTGGTGATGGCCACCTTGATCAACAGCAGCGTCGCAGCGAGTCCGATGGTCAGCTCATTGCTGAACCCCAGTTGCGCGGGCGTCTTGCCGTTGCCGAGAATCTGCGGAAACAAGACTGCCAGCAGGCCGACGACAAGAAAGTTGGCTATCGATAAAACGGGCAACGTCCATCCCTTCGGCGCGGCCGCGCGTGCACGACCGGTCAACTGGACGAAGGCGAACGCAGCGACGCCGAACACCGGTCCCATCACGATGGACCATATGACCAAGTTCGCGCTCAGCGCGAAATGCGGGACGATGTATTGCGACTCGTCGCCCAGTCCCAGCCACGCGACAACGGCGGCAATGACGGACGAGGCCAGCGCGGGAACGACCACGCGCAACTCGAACGAACGGAGCAGGACTTCGAGCACGAAGATCGCGCCGCCAAGCGGCACGTTATAGACCGCAGCAAGCCCGGCGCCTGCGCCGCAAGCCACCATCAGGCGTGTTTGTTCCACGCTCAGGCCGGCGTAATGCGACAGCCAGCCTGCTATCAGCGAACCGATCTCGCGCGGGGCGACTTCACGTCCGAGCGGCGAGCCAAGCGCCACGGTGACGATCTGCAAAAGCGCATGCGCGGTGGTGGTCACGGGCGGCATGAGCGGATCGCCGGACGTGATCGCCTTCTTGATGCTGACGAGCGGCCGGCCGTATCGGTACACCACGAGCCAGCCGAATCCCGCGATCGCGCCGCATGCAAGCAACACGGCAATGCGCCGCTCGGCTGATGCCGCGGCCACGCCTTCGTAGAAGCTTTCGTGTCCGACCAGATGCGCGATGCTGTATCCGTACGCCAGATGCTGGATGAGGTGGAGCAGAAGGGCGAGTGCCATGCCGCCCAGTCCGGCGCCGATGCCGGTGAGCACGGTGACCGTTGCAAGCCGGAAGAGCGGGATTGCCGGGGCAGGGCGGGAGGATGGAGCGTGCATCGAAAGAGCCGTGAATTCAAGACATGCGGCCGCCGCAAAGTTGCAAAGCCGGCTGCATCCGCACTAATCGAAAAATAACAATTAGCGTGAACCCGAATCTACCGGCTCAGAAGTAAGTCGTCAAATTCATTTGTTGTATCGATTGATGTGTCAGACGCATGATGTCCGTGGGCCGCAATCATGGCCGGGCGCCAGCGCGAAAGGCACATCAAGTCAGGCTCGCGATCGTCCGACAAACGCGGCGAGCGCCAGGCCGGCGCCTAGCGCGGCATAGATCGGCAAGAACGAGCGTTGCGGGACATGCGCTTCAAAGCCGGGCGTCACGCGTTCCGGCACGACGTGATAGTCGACTACGTACGCAAGCGCAGCCGTCGCTGCAGCGGTCCCGACGATGCGCGCCGGCGAAGCCTTGCGTCCGAGCAATGCCTCGAATGCCAGGCCCCAGAATACGCCGCTTCCCCAGTGGATAAAAACGCCTGCGCCGGTGAGGCGAAAACTTGGCCGCTCGTCGAGCATTGCTTCACCGGGCCATATGCAATGCGCAACCGCGTTGATGGGTGCGATCGCACTCGACCCATTATTGACGGCCTCGCGCGACACGACGGCAGCAGACGTGGCCGCGGCCATTGAACCGGACCAGAATGCCCGACGGACAATTGAAAAGATGTTCATGGTTTCCTGTTGGCGGACGTGTCCTGTCCGCAGATTGGTTCTGTTGTCAAAAGGCTCAAACACAACGGCCCGAAGGACATCTGCGAGATCACTCCCGGTCATCCTCACGCTCACTTCCGGTTCGTCCTGTACCGCGGCGTCTGGTTCTTATCGGCTTGCACACCGTTTGAGAGAAGAGCAGACGCCGAAGCGATCAGATGTCCCGTCCGTGCAATGCAGGTGCGTCCAGTGTTGAGCAAACGCTATGCCGCGGATGGATTGCGTCGCATGCCTTTGGTGAGAAGAGGGTCGGGCAAAGACCTCCCGCGCCGGTGCGGGTGATGGGATATAACGGCGGAAGTATCAGACCTGCCGATCCCGGCGCAGGGTTGTCGCGTCGCGTGTTCAGTCGTGACGCGTCAGCCGTAATGCGTAGGTGAACCGGTCGGCGGGAAATACACTGATGGTCGCTTCGAACACCAATTCACGCTGATCGACGTAATGACGCACGATCTCGAGCGCGTGCGAATCCGCCGCGACGGCAAGCGTTCCGGCAACCCTTTCGGGCACGCCGACCGCACGAATCTCCTGGCGCACTTCGCGGACCGCGCGTCCACAGCGTTCCTCGACCATCTCGCAGATCAACCCGGTGTTCTTGCGTAACTCGCGCCTGATCGCAGCACCGGCGACCGGATCCAGATAGACCTCGGTCCAGCAGATCGGCTGCTCCGGTTTGGCGGGGTCGACCCGCAACATTTCGATGCGCAACCATCGCGAGCCCACTTCCACACCGATATGCGCGGCAAGCGAAGGACTTGCCGAGATCTCGCCGATAGACTGGACGTGTCGCTCGGTAAGCACCGCAAACTGCATCAGGTCTTCGACATTCGACATCGACTGTTCGAACGCCACGCGCGGCTTCGAAGCTTCGACGCGAATACCCGCGCGCTTGCGTCGCGAGATGAGACCGAGATCCTGCACCTTCTGCAGCGCCGAGCGCACGGTCGCGCGGCTGACGCCGTACTGCGCGGAGAGGTCCATTTCACTCGGTAACGCCGCGCCGACCGCGAACGTCCCATTGCCGATCGCTTCGATCAATTGATCTGCCAGTTCGACATAGCGCGGTTTCATAAACCTTTCCTGTAATTACTATTGTTCAAAGCATGGCCTGGGGAAGCCGAGCGCGACATCGTATCTTGGTGCGCGGCGGGTTGCCAAGGCAGCGCAGTTGAGAACGCACAGATCCGGACGGTCATTCGCGTAAACCCGAAATTGACGTGTTTCCACTTACGCCAATATAGTCCGTACATATTGAAAATGTACGGACTTATAAGCGGATCGTCGTGATATGTCCGAGCGCCACGATCCGCACGAAAAAACGGAGACCGAAATGGCTGTTCAAACGAATGTGTCGCACCCCACGGACAGTGAGGCCGCGAGCGCGAAACCTCGTCAGCCGTTCTATGCGCGGCTGGGGTTTCAGATTGTCGTGGGCATCGTGCTTGGTCTCGCGCTGGGTTTTATCGCGCCGCATCTCGCCGTGCAGATGAAAATCCTCGGCGATATCTTCCTGCGGCTCATCAAGATGATCGTTGCGCCGCTCGTGTTTCTGAACGTCGTGCTCGGCATTGCGGCGGCCGGCGACCTGAAGAACGTCGGACGGATCGGTTTGCGTGCACTGATCTACTTCGAGATCGTCTCGACCATCGCGCTCATCATCAGCATGGTGATTGCGAATCTCTCCGGTGTCGGCGCGGGCATGCATCTCGTGCAGAGCCCGGAAGCTGCAGCGGCCGCGCACGAGACGTATGGCAAGGCTGCACACGTGTCGTTCGAGCATTTCCTGTTGACGCTCTTCCCCGACAACTTCGTCGGCGCGTTTGCCAACGGTTCGCTGCTGCAAGTGCTGGTGATCTCCATTGGCTTTGGCGCCGCCGTGCTCATGCTGAACACCGAGCAGCGCGCAAGCGTTGAGCATGCGTTATCGCGGATGTCCGACTGCTTTTTCAAGTTCGTCGATGTGATCATGAAGTTCGCCCCGCTCGGCGCATTCGGTTCGATCGCGTTTGCGATCGGCAGCAGCGGCATGAGCGCGGTGATCTCGCTCGGCTATTTGCTGATCGTGATGTATCTGTCGCTCGCGTTTTTCGTGGTCGTCGTGCTCGGCCTCGTGTTGCGGCTGTACGGCTTCAACGTGTTCCGTTTCCTGCGTTACTTCAAGGAAGAGATCTTTTTGTTGTTCGCCACGGCTTCTTCAGAAAGCGCATTGCCGCGGCTCTTCGAAAAACTCGAGAAACTCGGCTGTTCGCGCCAGTCGGTCGGACTGGTCTTGCCGACGGGTTACGCGTTCAATCTCGACGGCACGGCCGTGTACATGTCGCTATGCGTGATGTTCCTCGCGAATGCGTATGGCGTGCCGCTCGACCTGCACCAGCAGTTCGGGTTGCTGTTGCTGATGTTGCTGACATCCAAGGGGGCGGCGACCGTTTCGGGCGGCACGTTCATCGTGTTTGCAGCGACGGTCACCGCATCGGGCCTCTTGCCTATAGAAGGATTGCCCATCCTGTTCGGGATCAACCGGTTCACATCGCAAGCGGTTTCGATCTGCAACTCGATGGGCAACAGCGTGGCGACGCTCGTCATTGCGAAGTCCACGGGCGAATTCGATGAAAGCGCTGCGCGCAGCGAGTACACGCGCGTGTTTGGATCGAGCGCCGGCAAGGTTATCTGAAGCTAAATCGAGGAAACATTCATGCGCATTACCGCGATAAGGGAAATCTCCGTCCCGCTGGAAGGAAACGTAGCGAACGCGCTCGTCAGCTTCGCCGAGCACGACGTGTCGCTGGTCGCGCTGGAAACGGATGTGATCCGTAATGGCCGGCCGGTCACCGGCTACGCATTCGATTCCATCGGCCGATACGCGCAAGGCGGCATCCTGCGCGACCGGATGATCCCGCGCCTGAAGACAGCAGCGGCTGCGGCGCCCGAGTCCCTGCTCGACGCCACAGGCGAGCGCTTCGATGCCGCCAGGGTCCTGCAAACCATCCTCCGCAACGAGAAGCCCGGAGGACACGGTGACCGCGCGGCGGCCGCCGGTGCGATCGAACTGGCGGTGTGGGACTTGAACGCCAAGCTCGCCGATGAACCCGCGTATGTCACCATCGCGCGGCATTTCGGGCGGCAAGGCAAGCGTGAAGGCGTGAATGTGTACGCGGCGGGCGGTTACTACTACCCGGAAGAAAGCACGCAGCGTCTCGCCGATGAATTCCGCGGTTATCGCGAACTCGGTTTCGATGCATTCAAGATGAAGATAGGCGGTGCGACGCTTGCTCAGGACATGGTTCGCATAGAGGCCGCATTGACGGTCGCGGGAGAGGGACAACGTCTTGCAGTCGATGCCAACGGACGCTTCGATCTCGACACGGCGCTCGCATATGCAAAGGCCATCGCGCCGTACGATTTGCGCTGGTACGAAGAGATCGGCGATCCGCTCGACTACGAATTGAACAGTCAAGTTGCGCAGGTCTATGAAGGACGTATCGCGACTGGCGAGAATTTGTTCTCCGTGCCGGACGTGCGGAACCTGCTGCGTTTTGGCGGCATGCGAAAGGGCAAGGACATCTTTCAGATGGACCCCGGGCTTGCTTATGGACTGACTGAATACGCACGCATGATCGAAGCGATGGAAAGCCATGGATTTGATCGCGCTGAAGCGTTCCCGCATGGCGGCCACCTGATCAACTTGCACATTGCAGTGGGGCTCGAACTCGGTGGATGCGAAGCGTATCCCGGCGTATTCCAGCCGTTTGGCGGATATCCGGCGGGTTGCGGCGTGGGCGGCGGACTCGTGCGCCCGACTGACGCAGCCGGCTTCGGACTCGAAGAAAAAGAAGCGCTGCGGCCGTGGCTCGCGCGCCTGGATCATTAAAAGGAACCCTGATGTCTACCACCGTATTCGACTCCGCTCTCTTTCGCGACATGTTCGGCACGCCGGAAATGCGCGACGTGTTTTCGGATACCGCGTACCTCGCGCGTTGTATCGATGCTGAAACGGCGCTTGCTCGTGCGCAGGCCAAAGCCGGCCTGATTCCCGCAGAAGCCGCGCGAGACATTACTGCGCGCGCCGACTTTTCACGGCTTGATCTGGAAGCGTTGCGCCACGAAACGGAGATCGTCGGATACCCGATCCTGCCGCTCGTCAAGCAAGTCAGTGAAATGTGCGGTGACGCGGGCGGTTATCTGCATTGGGGCGCGACCACGCAGGACATCATGGACACCGCGACCATGCTGCAATGCGCGCAAGGCGTGGCCATCATTGAACATCAGCTCGACGAAGTGCGCGGCGCATTGCGCGATCTCGCGAACGAGCATGCCGACACGGTGACGGCCGGCCGCACGCATCTGCAACATGCGCTGCCTGTCACCTTCGGCTTTCGCGCAGCGGTATGGCTGTCAGCATTGAACCGTCACGCCGAGCGTCTTGCGCAAGCAAAACCGCGGGCGCTGATGGTGCAGTTCGGCGGCGCGGCGGGCACGCTGGCATCGCTTAACGATCCCGAGCGGGCGCTCGAAACGCGTCGCTTGTTTGCGGCCGAATTGAATCTTCGCGATCCGGAGATCACCTGGCATGTCGCACGCGATGGCTTGTGCGAACTGGTATCGCTGCTCGCGAGCATTGGTGGATCGCTCGGAAAGATCGCGCTCGACGTGATGATGATGGCCGCGTCCGAATTCGGCGAAGTGGCCGAGCCCTTCGTGCCGGGACGCGGTGCAAGTTCAACCATGCCGCAAAAGCGTAATCCCATATCCAGCGAGTTGATGTTCGCGGCCGCAAAGATGCTGCGTGAACGCGCCGCGTTGATGCTTGACGGCATGATGCACGACTTCGAACGCGCAACCGGTCCGTGGCATCTCGAATGGAGCGCGGTACCCGAAAGTTTCCTGCTTTGCGCCAGCGCGTTGCATCAGGCGAACTTCATGTTGCGTGGACTGGTGGTCGATGCCGCGAAGATGCGAAAGAACCTGGACCTGACGGGCGGTTTGATCGTGGCGGAAGCGGTGATGATGGGCCTCGCGCCAAGCATTGGCCGGCAGCATGCGCACGACGTGGTGTACGACGCGTGCCGCATCGCGATTGAAAACAACCGCACGCTTTTTGATGTGCTGATGGAGGACTCCGGGATACGCGATGCATTCGGCGAAGCGCGCCTGCGTGAACTCACGGACCCGGCGAATTACCTTGGCGCTGCGGCGATCATGGCCCGTTCGGTGGCCAATGCCACAAGCGTGTAATGTTGTGTGAAATACGTCCGGAATAATAAAGCGCGGTCGCCCGTTTAATCCATGTAAGCCCGGCACGAGCAGCGTTCGCCAAAGCGTGATCGAGGCGCTTGCGGAGCTGCGCGTTACCCGCCGGGATCATTGCTGGAGACAACGATCATGCGTAAAGCGTTTTGCCGCAGGATGGTTCATGCTGTATTCGTGTGCACGGGTTTTGCGGCGTCGGCGCCGCTCTTTGCGCAAGGTTACGACGACTCGATTTCGTCCGATGCGCAATCCAACTGCCGCGCCATCGCCGGGCAGGCGGAGATAGACGGCACGATGCAGCAAATCGTCGGAAGGGCATGTCTGCAAAGCGATGGCACGTGGCGCATCGTCCAGAGCGATGACGGAAGCGTGCTGACCTACCCGATAGCTGATTATCCTTACGCGGACCCGTGGTATTTGGGGCCACCCTTGTTTATCGGTGTGGGCGTCGGCTTTATTTTTGTTGACCGTTTCCACCATTTCCATCGATACAGCCATTTCAACCAGATGAACCACTATCACGTACGCGGTGGTTACGCCGGTGGTTTTCACGGCGGCGGTCATATGTATGGACATGGAGGAACGGGACATCGTTGAGCACGTGCCTTGTTCTTGGCGCTTGCGATGCGCTATTTTCCTGTAATCGGGAAATAGCGCATTCTCTTTAGTAAATAGCCTTCAATGATTCCACGCCGCGAAGGGTATTGCGTTGCCGCCATCGCAGCGCGTCGAGATCGGGGATGCGCAAATCCGGCAGCCGAGAGACAAGCGTGCCCAGCCCAATTTCCAGTTCGAGCGTAGCGAGTCTTGCGCCGAGACAGTGATGAATACCCGCGGCGAACGACAGCAACTTGCCTTGAAGCGGACGCTCAATATCCAGTTGATCAGGTTGGCTATATTGCCCAGGATCACGATTGGCCGAACCCACCATCATGAACACGATGGTGCCGCGTGCAAGCGCTACGCCTTCCACTTCCACGTCTTCAAGCGCAGTACGCACGATCATCTGCACCGAACTGTCGAAGCGCAGGCATTCGCTGACGGCCCTGGAAACCAGCGATGGATCGCGTTGCAGCAACTCAAGCTGCTGCGGCTGACGATGCAGCGCAATCAACGCATTTCCCAGCATGTTCGATGTCGTCTCGTGCCCGGCCACAAAAAGCAGCAACACGTTCGATATGATTTCATCGTCGATGAGGGATTCACCTGCTTCCTCTGCACGGACCAGTGCGGAGATGAGGTCCCCGCCCGGTTTCAAGCGCCTTTGTTCGACCACGCCCGCGAAATAGCGCTGCAGGGTGAGGGTCGCTTCGTTTGCCGCTGCGAGGCGCTCGGCGTCCATGGGCGCGCTGTCTAGCGCATTGCCCAGGTGACTCGCCGCTGAGCCCAGCCTCACGCCGTCTTCCACGGGTACGTCGAGCAGGCGGCAAATGATATTCACGGGCAGCGGCAACAGATAATCGCTGACCAGATCGAATTCCACACCGGGCTTGAGCAAGGCGACCAGATTATCCGCCGTGCTTTGCGCGATCTCTCGTAGCAGGTCGATCTGGCGTGCGTTGAAAGCTTTCATCAACAGGCTGCGCAGGCGCGTGTGCATGGGCGGATTCATCATCAGGAACATGCGGCTGAGCGCCTGGAACACGGGCTGGTCGCGTCCACTTTCGCCGTATCGTGCAGCAACGCTCTGCATATAGGTCTTGCCCATGCGCCGGTCGTGAAGCAGCGCTTCGATGATCGCGAAGCGGCCCGTCAGCACCACGTTGGGCGCAAGCGGAACGAGCGCGCCTTCGGCGCGAAGCTGCTCGTAGAACGGGTAAGGATTCTCGAAGAAAGCGGGGGAGGACAGGTCGCTGAATTTCATGTGGGGCGTTCGTCAGAGTGTTGGGAAGGCGTACCCCCTTGATAACACCCGTGACACGGACTTATTCCTTCAACGCAAGCGAAGACCGCGCGCCGCCCAACGTGGCGAGATGCTTGAGCAAGCGTTGTCGTGGACCCGCTGTAACTACGCGTCAGCCCGTTTTATTCTGGGCCGACGCGCTGTGACGCCCTGACGAGACGCGACAGGTGCATCGTCCATTTTTGCTGCATCGGACCGGCGCATCCGCGCTTCGTTCTGAAGGTTCTCGACAAGCGCTCGCGTCGTCGCCCGCTCCATCACGGCTTTCCTCACCAGCAGGCCGAGCTTGCGGCTTACCGGCTGGCCCGGGAGCGTCAGGCGCTGCACTGAAGACATACCTCGGAGCATCAGCAAATCACCCGGCACGACGGACCAGCCCAAACCTTCCGCGACCATCTGCGCAATCACCGCGGGTTCATCGAGTTCGATTCCCTCTCGCACCATCAGTTTTTGTCGCCGCAAGAACGTATTGACGAGGCCGCCGCCATAGGAGCGTCGGTCGTAGCGAATAAACGGCAGATCGAGCGCCCACTCTCTTAGCGATCCCATGGCCGCCTTTGGCGCTACGGCAACGTAGACATCGTCCAGTAATGGAATCCAGACAAGGTTGGCGGGAATGCCGAAATTCGGCTTGATCATGGCCGCGATGTCGAGTTCGCCCGCGTCGACTTGCGCCAGCAATTGAATGGACGTGCCCGGCGTGATCTGAATCTGCGTCGCCGGGCAACTCTCGAAAAAGCCTCCCAAGGCCTTGGGAAGCAGGCCGGATTGAACGGTGGAAATGGCGCCGAGATTGATTGTCGACACTTGTGGCGCCGCGCCCGCCTTCATGTCGTCATAGCGCGCAACCAGGTCGCGTGCGTGACTAACGAGCGCCCGCCCACGTTCACTCAATTGCACCGCTTTCCCGCTGCGCTCGAACAGCAGGCACCCGAGATCTGATTCCAGCCGCTTGATCTGCATGCTGACCGCCGATTGCGTCAGGCCCAGCCGTTCGCCGGCACTGGAAAACGAGCCTGTTTCGGCGGCGGTGAGGAAGGTGGCGAGGTAGCGGAGCATGATGAAAATAATTGATGCTTAGACCTTAAAATATGCGTTTCTCATTCGATATTCTTTATCTTAGCATCATCGACATTGCTCAAGTTCTGAATAACCACCCCCAAGGCGTTCAATGACCACAACCGCGTTGTTCCACCTCGCATTCCCCGTCAACAGTATCTCGAAGGCCCGGGAGTTCTACGGCGAACTGCTGGGCTGCCCCGAAGGGCGGAGCTCGGAGAGCTGGGTAGACTTCGATTTCTACGGGCATCAGATCGTCGCGCATCTTTCGCCGGAAGAGACCGGCCACAAGTCAACGAGCGAAGTCGATGGCCACGACGTGCCCGTCCGCCATTTCGGCGCCATCTTGCCAATGCGCGAATGGAAGGCGCTGGCTGAGCGGCTTCGCGCGCAGGACGTCAAGTTCATCATTGAACCGCAGATTCGTTTCCAGGGTTTGCCCGGCGAACAGGCCACCATGTTTTTCCTCGATCCATGCGGGGGAAACGCGCTGGAATTCAAGGCGTTTGAAGATCAGGGCCAGGTGTTCGCAAAGTAGGCATTCGCGTATCGAGCGCGTTTTATTTTCGCCAAAACCCGCGTTTTCGCATTAATTTTCGATTTATTTAGCGGGCACCATGGGGTCGCCAAGCGGGCTGGGGCACGCGGCGCACCCTATGGAACGATGACAACAGTCGCAAGAAGGCCATTGATTCCCGCGTTGACCGGCGTTCGCTTTCTCGCGGCATTGAGTGTTGCGCTGTACCACTTGTCGGATAGGGTGGCCGCGACCTCGGGAATCCCGACCCTGCATTTTTATAAAAATGCGGGCGATCCCGTGGAGCTGTTCTTTATCCTTTCGGGATTCATCCTGACCTACACGCACCCTGAAGTAAACGGTGCGGAACGACCTGCCATCCGGCAATTCTATTTTTCCCGGTTCGCGAAAATTTATCCGATCTACTTGCTGGGCTGGATCGTGTTCGCGCCGCTGATCTATTCGAATCTCGTCGCGCTGCATGGACACGGTGCGGGCACTTATGTCCGGCTGGCGTTTTACGGCTTCATGTCGCTTACGCTCCTGCAAGCGTGGACCACCAACACAGCCAATGCATGGAATACGCCGGGATGGTCGCTATCCGCGGAGGCCGTGTTTTACGCGGCTTTTCCGTTCCTCTTCACCTATCTAAAGAACCGGCGTCTTGCAGCGCTTTCGGCATTGATCGGCGTTTGCTGGGCAGGTTCGGTGATTCCGACGCTGGCGCTTTCATTCTTGCCGCTTTCGTTGAAAAACGAGTTCTGGCCACGCGAACTGGTCAATTTTTTGCCGATACTGCGGATAGGAGAATTTATCGCGGGAATTTGTCTTGCGCGACTTTTCCTGAGCAGCACAAAGGAGAAATCGCTGCGCTTTGATCTTGGCGCGCTCGGCGCTTTGTTTGCGGCGATTACCGTGATCATCGTGGCGAATCATCTGAGTGCGAAGGTGCTGCTTTTCCCCGCCTTCATACTGCTGCTCTATTGCCTGGCATGCGCCAAGGGACCGCTCAGCGGGCTGCTGGGCAGCAAGCCCATGGTCTTGCTGGGCGAAGCGAGCTTCGCGTTCTACATACTGCACGTACCGATGTTCAGATACGCGAAGATGGTGTTCCCCAACATCGCGACTTCGCCTGCACAATTCGCGGCGTTTCTGGCCGGCCTGGCTGCTGTATCGATTGTTTGTTTCCTGACCATAGAAAAGCCGCTGTGCGCTTATTTGCGTAACACGTATAAGCGCGCTCGTTCGCCGCGTGCGATAGGCCAGCCTGAACATGCATAGCGGTGTCAGGCGGCCACTCGGTTCCAGTCGATCAGGGCAGCGTCACCGGAACAGGACGCGTCAGCAGGTCGACGTAAAGGCTGAAGAACCGGTTGTTGTCGAACTGCGTCACGTATGCGATCTTTTGCGGAGATGCGCCTGTGGTCGGGGTCTGGTAGACCTTGACCTGACCTTGCGTCTCGCCGTTGCTTGTATCGATGTCGAGGTAGGCGCTCTTCGTCTGCGTCGCGTAAGTCGGGTCCGTGAAATAAGCGATCGTCAGGGTATCGAAGATATCCGTGTTCGTGCTGAACGCGTTTGCATTGGCGATTGCATAGGCCTTCGTCACGGCGGTCTGCTTGCTCGGATTGTTGGCGATCTGGTCGTAGACGCTTTCCGTGAGCGGAACGGTATTGGTGACATCCAGCGGAATCACCGTTTGCGGAATCGTCGTCTGCAATACCGTGCGCACCGCGAGCGGATCGAACCACCAGTTCAATTCGCCTACCGCGTTGGCGTTGCCCGCTACGGCCATCGCGCCACCCATATAGACGATCTGCTTGATCAACGGCGCGATCTCCGGCGCCTTCTGCAATGCAAGCGCAAGATTGGTCGGCGGTCCCACTTCGAGAATGGTGACTTGATTCGGATACTTCTTGATCGTATCGATCATGAAGTCGGACGCGTTTTCCGCTTGCAGCTTCGTGCTCGTTGCGAAGCCGTCCGGTGGCGCGACCAACTGCGAAGCCTGAGTGGGCTCCGCTCGCATCCACGCGCCGAAGTAACCATTCGGATTTGCCGCCTGTTGGGCGCGAATGCTCGCTACGTTGTACTGCAGCGGATAGTCCGCGCCTGCGTACACGCCTACGGTGTTTTGCACGCCCATGCGTTCGACTGCCTTGAGTGCATCGGCCTGTTCCTGAAGCAGCCAGTCGTTGCCCGTGACGACCGTCAGGCCCAGCAGGTTGACCTTGCCTTGCGCCATCAATTGCGTGGTCATGGCGAAAAGCTGGCCGTCGTCGCCCATGGTGTTGAAATCCGAATCCATGATGACCTTGGGCGCATTGGCCAAGGCTGACGAGTTGGAATTGCTGTCGCTGCCGCCGCACGCGGCGAGGACCATGGAGCTCATGAGGATTGCTATAGATCTTGAGTGCATTGCTGTTCCCATTCGAGTTGGTGGATAACGAACAACGACTGCAACATGGCGCCATGCGGCAGCTTTGCGTAGGCCGCCCGCGAAAGCAGGCGGGACGCTTCCGGCTGTGACCACAGCCGAAAAAATCAGGCCGCGCTATCGACTTCCTGGCGCGTGGGGATCGAGGGCTGCGCGCCTGCGCGCGTTACCGAAATGGCAGCGGCGCGCTGGGCAAGATCGATCGCAGCTTCCAGCGGCTGACGCGCTGCAAGCTGCGCGGCGAACACGCCAATAAAGGTGTCGCCTGCGGCGGTCGTGTCGACTGCGTCGACCTTGGGCGCGGAGAAGTGCGTACCTTCGCCGCCTTCGGGCAACAAGTACGCGCCTTGCGAACCCAGCGTCACGATCACATTGCGAGCACCCGCGCGCTGCAATTCCTTGGCCGCGCGCCGTGCGCCGCTTTGCGATTCGACCGGCAGACCGGCAAGGATCGCAGCTTCGACCTCGTTCGGAACCAGATAATCGACGAGCGGCAGCCAGTCGGCTGGCAGCGGGCCGGTTGCTGGCGCCGGATTCAATACCGTCATCTTGCCGAAGCGCTTGGCTGTCACCAGCGTTGCGTACACCGAGTCCCAAGGGATCTCGAGCTGGCACACTACGACGTCGGCTGACTTGATGACTGCTTCGTGCCGCTTGACCATCTCGGGCGTCACCTGCCCGTTGCTGCCGGCCACGACCACGATGGTGTTCTGGCCATCGTCGGCTACGGTCACCATGGCTACACCGGTCGGCAGCGACGGGTCGATCTCGATCGCACCGCAATCGATGCCTTCCACTTCGAGCCCAGCAAGCCGGACTTTGCCGTTGCCATCGGCGCCAACGCAACCGGCCATCGCAACGCGTCCGCCGATGCGAGCGGCCGCGACCGCCTGGTTGCCGCCTTTGCCGCCGGAGTGCTCGGAGAATTCGTGTCCGCCGATGGTTTCGCCCGGACGTGGCAGGTGAGGGGAGCGTGCGACCAGATCGGTATTGATGCTGCCGACAATCAGGACCAGGCCTTGTTTCGTATCTTTGGACATGTCTTTCTCCTGCTGGTGTATGCGTGGCGGCGTCTTTGAGACGCCTGACATGCACGCATACGCCCGTAATAATGAAGCGTTCAGCGCTTGCTCACCGAAGCGTTTTTTTAATCAAGCCGGGCTCAGATGACGCGGCGCTTGCTGCGGTACGTATCCAGCACGACAGCGACGACAATCACCGCGCCGGTGATGATCCGCTTGGTCGGTTCGTTCGCGCCGATCTGCGCCAGACCCGCGGCAAGCACGGAAATGATCAGGACGCCAAAGAACGTGCTGATGACCGAACCGCGGCCACCCATCAAGCTCGTTCCGCCGATAACCACCGCCGCGATCACTTGCAGTTCGATACCCGATCCCGCGTTAGGATCGGCGGCTTCGAGGCGCGAGATCTGGAACAAGGCGGCCAGGCCGGACAGCAGTCCCATCAACCCAAACACGATGACCTTGTAGGGCCGCGGATTGACACCTGCAAGCCGCACCGCTTCTTCGTTCGTACCGATCCCGACCAGATATCGGCCGAACACGGTGCGCGTCAACACGAGTTGCGCGACGATCATCACGGCGATCGCAATCAGGAACGACGGCGAAATGCCGAAAGCGATCGGATTGGACAGGAAGTCGAACGCATCGCCAATGTAGGCCGTACGCGAGTTCGTCAATTGGTAGGCAAGACCGCGCGCCGCTTCGAGCACGCCGAGCGACACGATGAACGACGGAATGCGCCAGCCCACCGTCACCGCGCCGGTCACGCAGCCGGTCAGCGTTGCGCCTGCCATGCCGAGCAGGGCTGCGGGCAGCGCAGGCCAGTGCCATTGCAGCGCGGCGACGCTGGTCAGCGCAGCGCCGAGCGCAAGCACCGATCCCACCGACAAGTCGATGCCCGCAATGATCAGCACGAAGGTCATGCCCACCGACATCACCACGAGATCGGGAATCTGGTTCGCGATCGTGCTGAAGGTATCGTAGGTGAGAAAGTGCGAGCTCAGCACGGAGAAGAGCGCGATCATCGCGATCAACGCGCCGAGCAGGCCCAGGTAATTCGAGAATCCGAGCCGCGTGCCGATCGGCTTTGCGCTTTTTGGCGGCTCCGTCTGCGTCTTCGGGGTAGTGGTTTGAGTTGTCATCCTAGTGCTCCGTGATATGTGCGTCTGGCTTTCTTGTGTCTGGTACGTGCGTGTCCGGCTCGGCAGGTTCGCTGAGAATCTTATCGCGGCCGGCATAGCCCGCGAACGCTGCCGCGAGCAGCGCATCCTGCGACCAGTTATCGCGTTCGAAGACGCCCGTCATGCGTCCCGCCGACATTACACCGATGCGGTCGCAAATGAGCATTAATTCGCGCAAATCGCTCGATACCACGACCAGCGCGCGGCCTTCGCGGGCTTGCGCGCCCATCAATGCATAAATGTCGAACTTGGCCCCGACGTCGATACCGCGTGTGGGTTCGTCGAAGAGCAGCACCGTGCAGTCGCGTGCGAGCCAGCGCCCGATCACAACCTTCTGCTGATTGCCGCCCGAGAGTTCCGACACGGGCTGCGCCGCACTCGATGTACGGATGCGCATCGCGGTGATCTGTTTTTGCGCCAGTGCGTTTTCGCGTTTTGCGTCGACCACGCCGTGCCTGGATACCGCGCCGATATTGCCAAGCGAGATATTCGCGGCGATAGGTTGGGGCAGCAACAGGCCTTCGCCCTTGCGGTCTTCGGTGATCAGTGCGATACCCTGGTTCACGGCATCGGACGGCGACTTGACGTTGACTTTCGCGAGCGTGCCGCCGTGGCGTGCAACGAAAACCTCGCCGCTATCCGCCCGATCCGCGCCATAGATCAGGCGCATGAGTTCGGTGCGTCCCGCGCCGATCAGCCCGCTGATGCCAAAAATCTCGCCGGCCTTCACTTCAAACGATACGTCGCGCACTGCGTGGCCGCGCGTCATGCCTTGTACCTTGAACGCGGTCGCACCGATACGGCGTTCGCCGAGATCGATGCGCTCGCCAATATCGCGTCCGACCATCAGCGTGACGATCTTGTCGCTGCTCAGGTTGTGCATTGCGTCAACATGCACGAGTCGGCCATCGCGCAAGATCGCTGCACGTTCGGCCACACGCGCAAGTTCTTCCAGCCGATGCGAGATATAAACCAGAGCTACACCGCGCGCCTTCAGGCGGTCGACTTGCTCGAACAACAGGTCGACTTCACGCGCCGTCAGCATGGCGGTGGGTTCATCGAGGATCAGGACGCGGCAATCGCCAATCAGGTTGCGCGCGATCTCGACCATCTGCTGATGACCGATACCCAGCTCGCCCACGAGCGTGTCCGGATCGATTGCATCGAGACCGACCTGCGCCATGGCGTGATGTGCGTCCTCACGCAGCTTCGCGCGATCGATCCAGCCGAGGCCACGTTGAGGCAAGCGGTTCAGGAACAGGTTTTCTGCGACCGACAGCGTGGGCAGCAGGTTCAGCTCCTGCATGACCATGCGCACGCCGAGCGCTTCGGCGTCACTACGGCTTGCCGGTGCGTACGCAGCGCCCGCAAGCTGCATGGAGCCGGTGGTCGGCGTCACGAGACCGCTGATGATCTTCGACAACGTGCTTTTGCCCGCGCCGTTCTCGCCGGTCAGCGCGAGCGCTTCGCCGGGACGCAGATGCAGCGACACATCCATGAGCACCGGCTCGACATAAGTCTTGCCAATGCCGTGTATGGTCAGCACCGGAGGCGCATCGGCGGAAGGGACGATTGGACTTGGCATCGTTTTAGAAAGACTGGAAGGTGCTTGATGATGAATCCGGAGCGCGGTGCGTCGGGACAGTTAAGGCGTGGAGTCGTGCCGCAGGACACACGTTTGTCCTGCGGCTCGCCATGATGGCGATGACTCGTGAAGCGTGACGCGAGCGTTACTTCTTGCCTGTGACCAGGTCGACAGGCGTCTCGACAACGCTCGACAAGTCCGACTGCTTCTGATGCGTCGACAGCGCCTTCAGCGCAGTATCGATACCGAATACCGCTTGTTTTGCAGCGTATTGGTCGGCTGTGGCGAGCACGCGGCCATCGGCAAGCATCGGCTTGATGGCGTTGATGTTGTCGTAACCCACGACCTGCACCTTGCCTGCCTTGCCCGCTGCGCGCACGGCCGATACCGCGCCGATCGCCATGTTGTCGTTGCCGCACAGCAGCGCTTTCACATTCGGGTTCGCGTTCAGGATTTGCGATGCAACCGCATTGCCTTTATCGATTTCCCAGTCGCCCGATTGCAATGCAACGACCTTCACGCCCGCAGCTTGCATGGCTTGCTTGAAACCTGCCGTGCGTTGCTGCGCATTCGTGGTGGTCGAAACGCCTTCGATAATGCCGACTTCATCGCCCGACTTGAGCTTTTGCTTCGCCAGATACTCGCCAACCTGACGCGCGCCCTTGGCGTTGTCCGGACCCACGAACGGCACGTTCAGGTTCTTGGACTTGAGCACGTCGGTGTCGAGCTTGTTGTCGATGTTCACCACGATGATCCCGGCATCCACCGCTTTCTTGATCACCGGAACCAGCGCTTTCGAATCCGCTGGCGCGATCACGAGGGCATCGACTTTGGACACGATCATCTGCTCGACAATGCGGATCTGGTTGGCGGTATCGGTTTCGTCCTTGATGCCGTTCGTGATCAGCGTGAACTTGTCGGCGTTGTGGGCTTGATAGTCCTTGGCACCGGTTTCCATGGTCAGGAAAAACTCGTTCGCGAGCGACTTCATCACGAGTGCGACGGTGGGTTTTTTGGCTGCTTGAGCGAATGCCGATGAAACGGGCAAGAGCGAGGCGGCGGCAAACACCGCGGTTGCGGCGAGTACGCGGCGTCGAGCCTGATTGTGCTTGCGGGTCATAAAGTCTCCGGAGTCCGCTCTTCGGTCTACCGGGTGGCAGCCGCGAGTCGTTTGGTCATTGCGTAGTTGAAACGCGCGAGATTGACGAATTAATCAATCTGAAAGGAAAGTCCTGATGACGTTTCCTCTGGCGCGGAGTATCTGAAAGACCGCTCCCGGTGCTTGTTTGGTTCAAGCGAGGGTGGTCTATCGAGGTCTAATGCTATCCTCGCGAATAGCGATATGCTACCTCTAAAATTGAAAGCGGGCGTTTCGAATATGGAACACGTCGACTGGGACGATCTGCGCATTTTGCTGGCCATCGCGCGTGAAGGCACCATGCGGGCTGCGGCTTTGGCGTGCGATCTGAGCGCCGCGACGCTCTCGCGCCGGCTGACCGAACTCGAAAGAAGACTAGGTGAACCCCTGATTGACCGCGTGCCTTCCGGCTGCACGGTGACGGTGTTCGGGCAACAGGTCCTGACATGGGCCGAGCAAATGGAAATCCTCGCGCATCAGATCGAGCGCGCCGGCGACGTCACCGGTTCTCATGGGCTTGAGGGGACGGTCAGGATCAACGCCGTCGAATGGATGTCCTACATCCTGATGAAGCTGCTCGGCTCCTTCCAGGAAAGATTCCCGGGGCTGGCTATCGAAGTGCTGACGTCGCAGCGCCCATATAACCTTGCGCGTCGTGAGGCGGACATTGCCATCTGGTCGGAATGTCCGGAGGAAGGCGACCTGTATGTCCGGCGCATCGGCAAGGTGCGCTTTGGTTTGTACGCATCGCGTGATTATTATCTACGTCACAAGGTAGCGATCAAACGACGCGAGTGGAACAAGCTTTCGTTCGTGGGATACGACGAGCGGCGTGGCGATCATCCGGCGGCTCGGTGGCTGAAGACCTTGCCGGGCGCGCCGGAACCGAGCCTTCGATGCAGCTATGTCCTCGGCGTCTTCGACGGCGTGCTTGGAGGCTCGGGGCTGGGTGTGCTCGCGCAACTCGCGGGCGACACCACCAGTGACCTCGTTTGCGTCGAACCGCATATTCGCGAGCTTGATCAGGACGTATGGATGGTGCTGCATCCGGCGCTTCGAGGAAGCGAGCGCATACGTGCGGTATCGAATCTTGTCGCGGATATTTTTCGCTGAATTCCTCGGCCTGACGCACTAGTCGTCAAGGGCTAGGCGGCTGCGCTCCTGACTGCTTTACCGCCTAGCAGGCAAACAACGAGCGTGGCTATAACGAGCGCAAACAGCGCAAGCCGAAGGCCAAGGAACCCCGCTGCAAATCCAATCATCGGCGGACCGACCAGGAACCCGGCGTAACCCGCGGTTGCCGCCATCGAGACCCCGACTGCGGGCGTCGATGTCGATCGTCCGGCTGCGCTGAAAATGACCGGGACGATGTTCGCCAGTCCAATACCCACCAGCGCAAAGCCCACGCAAGCGGTGACCACGTTCGGGTATCCAAGCACCAGGGCAAGCCCAAGCGCTGCGATCAGGCCACCGATTGCAACCACGGCACTCGACCCGAGCCGGCGCACGGAGACATCACCGACAACGCGGCACGCCGCCATCGCAAAAGCAAACGATGAATAACCCAACGCCGCGGCGCTCGCTTGTGTATCGAGTGCGGAGCGCAGGAACACCGCGCTCCAGTCGGCAACCGCTCCTTCGACCAGCATGCAGAGAAACGCGAGGCCGGCGAGTTTCATCACCGCGCCGCTAGGCAGCACGAATCCGCTCGCCGCTTTCTGCACCCGCGGTCCAATATCCCTTAGCGCAAAAACGGCGGCGGCAAGGACAAGCATGGCGATGACTGCATCGGGAATCAGAAGGCCGCCCATCGTGCCGATGCCGTTCACCTGGAGTGCGGCGCCCGATGCCGCACCGAGCAAACCGCCCACGCTCCACGCCGCGTGAAACGACGACATGATCGGCGCGTGCCATTCGCCTTCAATGGCGCTGGCGTGTCCGTTCATCGATACATCGAGTGCGCCGTTTGCCGCGCCCAGGACAAAAAGCACCGCGCAGAGGACCGCGAAGTCGGGTACGAATGCCGGCAAGGGCAGTGCGATCACGAACGCAATGCCGAGGAAGGCCGTGACGCGTCCGCTGCCAAAACGCGGAGCGAGGCGGCCGGCGAGCGGCATGGCGACGATCGCGCCCAGGGCGAACGCGAATAGTGCCAGTCCCAGCGCGGTGTCGCTCAGGGACAAGGCCTCCTTGATGCGCGGAACCTCGACGGCCCACGCGCCGATCCCAAGTCCGTTGGCGAGAAATATGGCGGTTGTGGCGATACGTTCGGAGACGGGTTTCATCGCGCCACCATCACGTTGCCGCAAAGGTTTTCAAATGCGCCAAGGCGTTCGGCGGGGACATCCGCTTCCAGGATCAGGTGGTCGATGCCCGACGCAGGCGCTACAAAATAAGGTGCTGCAGTCATCAATTTCTCCGATGTCATTGCTATGGCGACTTGCCCACTCGCTTTTACCATTGCACGTTTCAGTTCGGCATCCTCAGCATCGAATGCGGCGACGCCTTCAGTGGTATCGATCGCGCACGCGCCCAGAAAGCATAGGTCGGCCCTGATTTGCTGGACCTGCAGCAACGCGGTGGCACCGACCGCCCCGGCGCCGCGCGGACTCATGCGCCCGCCAACCAGGATTACATCGATACCAGGACGGTCCATCAGCCGCGAACAGGCATCGGGGGAGTTCGTCACGACTGTGAGATCCGCGTTATCGGGCAACGCAGCGGCAATCGCGACGTTGGTCGAGCCGGCGTCGAGCAAGATGATCTGCCCCGGCCGGACGATGCTCGCCGCCAATGCCGCGAGCACTGCCTTGCGATCGCCGGCTTCGCGCAAACGCGTTGAACCGGCAGTCGATGCCGGCGATAGCAGCAGTGCGCCGCCATAGACGCGCTTGCAGTGGCCGGCATCGGCGAGGTCGCGCAGGTGGCGGCGGATGGTGTGCTCGGATGTACTGAATTCTGCTGCGAGGTCTGCGGCCAGGACGCGGCCGCGTGAGCGCAGGCGTTCGAGTATCAGCTCGGCACGTTCGTCGGGGAGAAGGGCGTCGGTGGCGTCGCGGCGGGTTCTTTGCATTGGTTGCTCGTTGTCTCGAATCGATCACGAATGAGCGTAATGTAGCGTAAACGAGCAAGGGAGGGCAAATTTTTTGACGGCCTTGAAAACGGGTGCGGAATTAAACGGTTATTCCTGCAATCCTTTCCCCCCGTTCCGGCCGCCCCAAGAAAAACCCCTGTGCACTCGTGCATCCGCAACCCCGCACGAACGCAAGCTGCTCATCGGTCTCGATCCCTTCCGCCGTCGTCGGAATCCCGAGTTCCCTCGCGAGCGCCACGATCCCGCGCACGACCGCCGCCGATTCCCTCCGATGCACCGATTCCCGCACGAACGAGCTATCGATCTTGAGCGTATCGAAGGAGAAGCGGCACAAGTTCGATAACGTCGAAAACCCCGTGCCGAAATCATCGAGCGCCAGGCCGATACCCATTGCACGAAGCCGTTCCACGTTGCGGCGCGTCGGGCCGTCGTCGCTCATCAGCACGGTTTCAGTCACCTCGATATTCAAACGCGAGGGCGCCATATCGTATTCGCGAAGCACCGATGCCACCAGGTCCGCGAATGTCTCCTCGCGCAACTGGACCGGCGACACATTCACCGCGACGACCACCGGTTCGCGCCATCCGGCCGCTTCCTCGCATGAGCGCCGCAGCACCCATTCGCCGAGCGGCAGGATCAGCCCCGTGCGTTCGGCAATAGGCACGAACGTGGTGGGCGGCAACTCGCCGCGCGTGGGATGGGTCCATCGGACGAGGGCTTCGCGGCCAGTCGTGACACCGCTCGCGAGATTCACGATCGCCTGATATTCCATGCGCAAGCCACTGCCGAAAGCCTGAAGCGCGCCTTCGAGATCGCTGCGCAACAGGCTCAGGCTGTCATCGGAGGCGTGCGCCTGGGCATCGAAAACTGCAAACGCACTTTTGCCGCTGCGCTTGACGGCATAAAGCGCGCGGTCCGCGCAGATCAGCAACTGCGGTCCGGTGTCGCCATGCTCGGGGTACTGGGAAATGCCGACGCTGGCGCCAATGCGCACGAGCGCGTCATTGAGCACGAACGGCCGGGCGAGCGTCTTTACAATCTGGTCGGCGAGCAGGCGGACCTCTTCGCTGAGAGACGCATCGTTCGATATGGCGACGAACTCGTCTCCCGCCAGACGTCCGACAATATCGCCCTGGCGTAGCACCGCCCGCAAACGTCTGGCCGATTCCTGTAGCACGAGATCGCCGGCGGCGTGGCCGAGGCTGTCGTTGATCGCCTTGAAGCCGTCCAGATCGATAAGCAATACGGCAAATGATCCGGGGCGCAGCGCGGGTTCGGCATCGGTGCGATTGAGCAGCAACTCGCTGATGCGCGCGCGGTTGGGAAGACCCGTCAGGCTGTCGTGGCGCGCGAGACGGTTGCTGGTTTCCTGTGCCCGCAGCATGGCGACCGTGTCCTTGTTGCTGCGCAGTGCGACCGTGAAAAATCCTGCGGCACAGAACGGCGCCTGGAACAGCAGCACGATCTTTCCCGATCCGGGCGACATCGCCGCGCCCAGGCCGAGCAGCGCAAAGATGAAGGATATCTGGATCATCACGAGCCGCGGTGTGCCGGCATTGCGCCCGGCCAGTCCGCCGACCACGCCGACCGCGCAGACGTTGCCCAACAGAAAAAGCGTCTGGTTGCCGCTGATGTTGCAAAGCAGCGCGCCGAGTCCGAGGACCGCGCTCCACACAATGCTGGCGACAAGGAAAAGCGACGTGGGCGTGGGTTCGTTACGCTCGCTGCGCCTGCAGCATACGGCAATCAGCAACAGCCGCGCCGCGAGAACCACGAGTACGGCCAGCGTCCAGGCCAGGTAGCCCGCGCCCGGGTAGAGATATAACGCCGTCAGACAAACGCTGAGCTCGCAAATCGATGCCATGACAATCGACGTTGTCCTGGTGAAAAGATTCGAGAGCAGGACTTGCCGGTTGTCGGCGCTCAGGTCTTGAGCGGATCCTACGAGCCATTTGAAAAATGGCGACTGCGGTTCGCTGAACGCCATGGAGTGCGCAATGTATGGTGGTTATATGGTTATCGGCGCGGCTGGCTTTTTCTGTTGCGAATTATCACGTGAATTGCGCGTTTCGCTGAGATAAATCTATCCTGACGAATATGCAAGGCGTGGTTTGCTGCGAAGAAGAAACAGATCATGGCGGCGTGCAAACGGCAAAACGGCCGTTGATGAACGGCCGTCTTGCGGGTACGTCACGGCTCTCCGACCGACATCACGCCCAGATAGGACTCCAGTCTCAATGCGCGGTCGCGCGTGAGGGACATGCCTTCGTCTTCCTGCATCGGAACGTACATCGTGCCCTGGCGCGTTGCGAAAATTGCCGATTGCGTCGCCAGTTCGGCATCCCGGAAAGTCAGCCAGGACCGCTGCGAAGCCTTCAGCTTTTGTGCGGGCACGGTCGGAAGCGTCTTCAGCAAGCGCTGATACGCAACGTTCAATCGATGATCAAACGCCTTGTAGGCGACCGAATAACAATCCGACATGTCCGCGGTCGAGATGGTCTTCGGATTGTTCAGGCACGCGTCCAGCGCGTCGGATGTCTTGTCCCTGGGTTCTGCGGACGCGGCCAAAGCCGATGTTGCTGTTGCCGCGCAGATGCACGAAACCAGGAGCAGCGGGGCGATCCATCGGCCGGGTTCATGAGAGAGCTTGTTGATCATCGAAGCGGGTCTGTTGACATGAAGGATCGCCATTGTGCCGTGCATTTCATGTCGGTCTTAAAACGACGACACAACCAGTCCGCCAATATCCGCAATCGCCGCTTCCCTGCGAGCGGTTTGCGCGCTCGTTAGTGTCAGATAAGCCGTGACGAGCAGCGGCGCGCGTTTGGGCGGCCAGATGATCGCGATGTCATTGGTCGAGCCGTGCGACCCTGTGCCGGTTTTATCGCCGACGCGCCAGTCCTTTGGCAGCTTCTCGCGAATGCGCTTCGCGCCGGTCTTGTTCGCGATCAGCCAGTCCCGCAACTGGGCGCATGAACTCACCGATAACCGGTCCGTCAGCAGCAGCGTGCGCATATTGGCGAGCATGGCGTTGGGCGTGGTGGTATCGCGCGGATCGCCGGGCGTGCTTTCGTTGAGCGTCGGTTCGTTGCGGTCGAGGCGCGTTTGCGTGTCGCCCAACGTCCGCACAAACGCAGTCAGCGCGGCCGGTCCGCCGAAGCTCGCGAGCAGCAGGTTGGCGGCGGTGTTGTCGCTGAGTGTGATCGCAGCGTCGCATAGCGCGGCAACGCTCAAGCCCGCGCTGTCGGCGTGGTGTTGCGTGACTGGCGAGTAATCGACCAGATCGCTCTTCGAATAGACGATCTTCCGCTTCAGGTCTTCCTCGCCCTTGTCCACGCGCGCCAGTACGAAACCGGCGGCGAGGAACTTGAAGGTGCTGCACATGGGAAACGCTTCGTCGGCGCGCAGTCCGGCGTGGGCGCCTGAACCCGTGTCCAGGACCGAGACACCGAGCCGGCCGCTCGTGCTCGCTTCGATCCGCGCGAGCCGTTTGCTTATCTTGTCCGCTAGACCGGCGCCATTGCTGTCTGCGGCCATCGCCCATTCTCCAAACGATGCCGCCACAACGCCAGCTAGGGACGCGCCCGCAAGAGCGCCCGTGAACATCCGCCGTGTAATCATTGATCCTCCATTCGTGACCTGAATTGAGCGCTCAATATCGACGGTTTGGATCGCATTGACAAACGATGATAAATTGACGCGCACCCAAGAAAATCTAATGGATCGGCTAAATCATGCGGCCTTATCTCCCTCTGAACGCCTTGCGGGCGTTCGAATCGTCCGCGCGGCATCTGAGCTTCACGCGCGCCGCGCTCGAACTGAATGTCACGCAGGCGGCGGTCAGCCAGCAAGTGAGATCGCTTGAAGAACGGCTTGGCACGACGCTCTTCAAGCGCTTGCCGCGCGGCCTCGGGATGACCGACGAAGGCCTCGCGCTGCGCCCGGTCCTGACCGATGCGTTCGATCGGATCGAAGCCGTCCTCAAGCAATTCGATGGCGGCCATTTCCACGAGGTGCTGACGGTCGGCGCCGTCGGCACCTTCGCGGTCGGCTGGCTGATGCCGCGCCTCAAGTCGTTCCGCGCGGCGCATCCGTTTATCGAACTGCGTCTGCTCACGCATAACAACCTGGTCGATCTGGCAACCGAAGGGCTGGACTTCGCGATTCGTTTCGGCGACGGCACATGGCCGGGTTCGGTCGCGACCAAGCTCTTCGACGCGCCGCTTGCCATCTTGTGTTCGCCGGAGATCGGGCAGCGGCTCGATCAGCCCGAGGCGCTTGCCAACGAGACGTTGTTGCGCTCGTATCGTGTCGATGACTGGACGCGCTGGTTCGCCACCGCCGGCATCGCGCCGCGAACGCTGCGCGGTCCCGTATTCGATTCGTCGCGATTGATGGTGGAAGCAGCCATGCAGGGCGCGGGCGTGGCGCTCGCGCCCGCCGTGATGTTCGAGCGCGAACTGAACATGGGCAGTCTCGTTCGTCCGTTCAGCGTCGAGGTGAACGCGGGCAGCTACTGGCTGACATCAGTGAGAGGAAAAAGCATGACACCCGCCATGCTTTACTTCAGCAACTGGATTGCCGGCGAAGTCTCGACGGGACACTCATAAGAAACCCATGCCCGATGCCTTGAGCGTGGCGGCGGCGCGCGTCGAACACTCGAGCTTGCGGAATACGCTCTCCACATGCGTGCGTACGGTGCTCGGGCTCAGTTCGAGTTCGCGCGCGGCTTCCTTGTTGCTCGCGCCACGGCTGATGGATCGCAGGACGTCGATTTCACGCGCCGACAAGCGCACTGCGGGCGGCCTTGCGCTGTATCGTTCGCTAGGGGTTGGCGCAGGACCTGAGGCGAGCAGCGCATCCATGACGGTGGTATCGAAGCGTCCTTGCGCTGTTTCGGCCCGAAGCAATTCGGCCGCGGCGTGTGGGCTCATGGCTTCGCGCCACGGGCGCGGCGAGCGCAACGCCACCCATGCGGCGGACGCGGCCAGCACGCGCGCCTCGGCCGGCAGCGCCGCGTTGCCCGCGCTGCGAAAGTAGCCGGTCCCGTCGAGTCGTTCATATGCGAACGACGCCAGCTCGGCGGCCTGTTCGAGCGTGCCGGTCTGCTTGCCGGCGCGTGAAGTCCAGTAAGGCACGAGCCGCACTTTTTCCCACGCCGATGCCGACAGCCGCCCCGGCATGTTCCAGAGCGCATTCGACACGGCCGCGCGCCCGATGCCATGAATCAGCCCTGCCTGATAAACCCGCTCTTGCGCGGTTCGATCGAGCGAAAGACGCGCGCAGCACGCGGCGGCCGTTGCAGCGACTTCGCGCGAATAGCCGGTCATCCAGGGCAGCTTGAGGTCGATCACATCGGCGATCAGTTCCAGGGACGTCAGCTGCTGCATGTGCTGCGTCAGCAAGGCGTCATCGATTTCGCGGGGCTGCAAGGTATCGAGCGTATTCAGCCACGCCTGAGCGTGTGCGCAGGCGAGCGCGACGAGCCGCGCCGGATAGCGGACATCGGTGCGATGTGACACCAGCACGAGCGCGCGTTCGAGCCCGTACACGCGGCTGAAAATCTCGATATCGCCTGCCAGCGCCACCATGAAGACCGTTTCCGGAACCTGCGGCCCCGCCATGCGCGCCGGCAAACCGTTGCCATCCCACGCTTCGAAGATATGCCGCAGCGTGTTTTCGGTTGCGTGCGCGAGGCCCAGCGTGCGCGCCACTTCGCCGGAGACTTCGCAATGAATCTGCGCGAGCGGCTGGATGGTAGCGCCGAAGCCGCCCTGCATTTGCCGCATCGGTTCGTCCCAGTCGGGACGCATCGCGAGCATGGCTTCGCGGCCGGCAATGTCGTCGCCGAGGGCATCGGCGAAACCGGCCGCATTGGCTGTGCAGCCCGACCATCGGAGCAAGGATGCTTCGCGCACGGTGTCGCAAGCGACGGCTTCCGCACCCGCCGCTTGCGCGAGCTGGAGCGCGAGCCACGCGGTGCGCGGCGAATGATCGGTTGGCTGTCCCATGCTGAGATCGCCGATGAAGGCGAGCGCCCTGACGGCGTCGAATGCGCGGATGTCGGAGCGGGCGGAACGGTCGCGCTGCATGGGTTCGATGCCTCCGGAGGCTCTGCTGGCAAGGGCATCACTATACGCGACCGGCTTCAAGGGTCGGTCATTCGACCGATACCGCCGCCAGGGCTCGTCTGCGAAAGTAGGGGCTCAAACCAACCCGCATGAGGACACCAGATCATGAACACCCTTCTCAGAAAAGTTTTAGCATCCGCCATGCTGCTCGGCAGCCTTTTCGCGGTTCCCGCAGTGCACGCCGCGCCGGTCCAGGACCTGAAAGGTACGAACGTAGTGCTCGTGCACGGCGCCTTCGCCGATGGCTCGAGCTGGAACAAGGTCATCCCGCTGCTCGAAGCGCGCGGCCTGCATGTAGTCGCGGTCCAGAACCCGCTGAGCTCGCTCGCCGATGACGCCGCCGCAGCCAAACGCGCGATCGATGCGCAAAACGGGCCGGTCGTGCTCGTCGGCCATTCGTGGGGCGGCGTGGTGATCACCGAGGCCGGCAACGACGACAAGGTGAAGGCGCTCGTCTACGTCGCCGCGTTCGCGCCGGACAACAACACGTCGATCAACGACATGCTCAAGGGCAAGCCGGCGCCTGCCTGGGCAAGTGAATTGCAAAAGGATTCAGGCAATTACCTGACGCTTTCCACCGATGCAATCATCCATCAGTTCGCGCAGGATCTGCCGGTGCCGCAGGCCCGGCTGATCGCCGCGACGCAAGGTCCATGGGCGGCCAGCGCGACTGACGACAAGGTGTCGACCGCTGCATGGCACTCGAAGCCGTCGTGGTTCGTCATCGCCGACAAGGATCACATGATCGATCCGCGTCTGCAGACGGCCATGGCCGCGCAAATCGGCGCGACCACCACGCATGTCAATTCGAGCCACGTGGCGATGGTGAGCCAGCCGAACGCAGTGGCGGCAGCGATCATCGCGGCGGCAACCAAGGTGCATTGATGAATCGGGATAGGCAGGGTTGCACGATTTGATTTGCGATGCTGGTCGTCCTTGCATCGGCTGCAAGTTTGCAGTCCAGCAGATTTTTCGGCGCGCTGTGTGGAATTTTCCCTTGATTCGAGGCGTTATCCGAACGAACCGCAGCAGAGCGGGAACCATCGGAGCCTGGAATGTTCGACTATCGGCGCATCCTCACGTGTTACGACGACACGGCGGAGATGAAGGCGGCGTTGCATCACGCAACATCGCTTGGAAAATCCTTGCGGGCGGAGTTGCACGTGCTGGTTGTCATCGATACAGCCGCAATGGTGTCGTCCACACTCGGCCTGCCGTCCGATGGCGCTTATATGAGCATCGAGCATACGGCGCGGGAGACGTTGAAGCGCGGGCTCGATCTTGCACAGGAACGTGGCGTGAGCGCGCACGGGCACGTTGCGGTGGGCAATATCGTCGATAACGTGCGGCACTACGCCGAGGCGTTGCGCGCTGATTTCGTGGTGGTGGGGCACAGGCGGCGGTCCGGATTTGCACGCCTGTGGCATGGGCCGGCGCCGCATCAGACGCTGATCGGACGATGCGGGGAGAGTGCTGTGATTACGGTGACGGTTTAAAAAAAACGGCGTGCCAGTCGGTCCGGCACGCCGTCTTTGTACGTCAGATCAGAACCGGTGAATGATACCCACGCCCGCCGCAAACTGGCTCGGCGACGAAGACGGCGCCGACTGGAAGCCATCGCCGATTGCCGACGTTGCGTTGATGATGCTTACGCCGTTCGTGCCGAGCGTCTTGCCGTTCGCGCGCTGATAAGCCTGCAGAGCGTAAAGGCCCGTGCGCTTGGACAACGAGTAGTACTCGGACAAGTTGAACTGCTGGTACTGCGCGGAACTGGTGATGCCGTTGGCCTTCGTTGCACGCGTATAGCTGTAGCCCGCAGCAAGGTCGATCAGCGTAACCGGTTTCCAGTGCAGCACGGCGCCGCCCGTGTTGAAGATCTCGGTCGTCTTGAAGCTCGAGTTGATGCCCGGGATGTACTGCACGTTCGAATACGTGAACGTGATGTCGAGCGCTTGCGTGAACGTATAACCGCCGGCGACCGCAATGCGCTGCTGCGCCTGCGCGGTCTGATAGCCATTGGTCACCGCCGATACACCCGATTGCCCCGCCGAGTTCGTGGTGGAATCCGCGCCGAACGCGCCGCCGCCCGGCGTCGAGTTGTTGATGCGCGTGATGCCTGCCGCAAGGCCGAACGGACCATTCGCGTACTGGACCGCGCCGCTCCACGTCGAGCCTTGATTCACGCTGCCGGGAACGCCTGCGAACGAATATGAGCCGCTGATCGTGACGCCATAAAATTTCGGCGACGTATAGACCAGCGAATTGTTCGCACGATAAATCGTATCCAGTTCATCCAGGTCGCCCGGATGCGCGCCGAACGCGCCGGTCAGCCAGGTGGTCGGGCTGTACGGCGCGAGCAGCGTGTAGTACGACGTGTACTGGCGGCCTGCGGTGAACGTACCGTAGGCGGGATTCGTCAAGCCAACCCATGCCTGGCGGCCGAACATTGCGTTGGTGAATTGCTGGCCGCCCGTTGCCGAGTTGAAACCCGACTCGAGCTGGAAGATCGCCTTGTTGCCGCCGCCGAGGTCTTCAGCGCCCTTGAGGCCAAAACGGCTGCCTGCCCAGACGCCCGGCAGCATCTTGACGTTCGAGCGTCCGCCCTTGTTCGAACCCAGCGACGTCTGGCTGCTTTGATACGTGATCGAGTCATCGATAATGCCGTACAGCGTCACGCTGTTCTGGGCAAAGACCGGCGAAGCGAGGGTGGCAAGGCCGAGAAGGACGGCCTTTTTGGCGTGGCGTGACTGCATGAGATCTCCTCTTTTTTGTATCAATGATTGCGATGCGGCCAGCAGCGTCGCGGACAATGTTTTACTACAAAGTGCCTGGCAATTCCTGTCGATTTGCATGCAGTGTTTGCCCTCATAGCAAACCCGCGTAATCGCATTCGTGCACGCCGCGAACACCTGGCCGGACTGCGAGCAGATGCCCGTCGAGTTCGTTGGCGCCGGTTGCTGGTTGTATGGATGTGATGAAGAGCGTGTCGAGATCGCGGCCGCCGAACGTGCACATGGAGGGCTTGCTGACTGGCAGTTCCAGTGTGCGGTCCAGTGCGCCGCCGGGCGTGAAGCGCAGCAGCACGCCGGCGTCGTTCGCGCAGGTCCAGTAGCAGCCGTCGGTATCGATTGCAGCGCCGTCCGGGCGTCCCTTGAAGCGGTTCAGATCGGCGAAGACACGGCGGTTGCGGGGCTCGCCGGAGTCGATGTCGAAGTCGAACGCCCACACGAGGCGGCGCGACGGATGCGAGTCCGAGAGGTACATCGTCGTGCCGTCGGGCGACCATGCCAGGCCGTTCTGCGTGATCAGATCGCACACCACGGGCGCCGAAAGCAGGCCTTGTGCGTCGTATCGGTACAACACGCCAGCCGGGTTCGCCGCCGCCATGTCCTGCACCATCGTGCCGGCCCAGAAGCGGCCTTGCCGGTCGCATCGGCCGTCGTTGAAGCGCATGTCGGGGAAGGGGAGCTCGGGCGCGGCGACTCGCCTCACAGTCACGTCATTCGCGTCCGATAGTGTCACTGCAAATAGCCCGGTCTCACAGCCCGCCAGCACGGTGCCGTTGCGATCGAACGCGATGCACGCAACCTTTTCCGGCAATACCCAGTCGGTGCGCGTACCTGTTTCCACCTGCACGCGGGCGATCGTGCGCGCGGGGATATCGACCCAGTACAACGCCTGTTCGGCTTCGCGCCATACCGGACTTTCGCCCACTTGCGCCGGGATCCGACCGGATGCTTCGACGCGTTCCACGTGTGCTGTTTTCATCGATGCATCGCTATGCATTGACCGGCTGCGCGACGGTGGCGTCGGCGCGCCGGTTGACGAGCGAAGGGCGCACCAGCGTCCACAGCAGCACTACGCCGATCAGATCGCCGAAGCCGAGCGCCACGAAAAACGGCGCATATCCAATGGTCGATACCAGTGCACCGATCACGAGCGTGAAGCCCAGGTTGCCGATCCCCGCCGATAACCCCGCGAACCCCGTCACCGTCGCAACTTCGCGGCGCGGGAACAGGTCGGCCGACATCGAAATGACAGTGACCGAGAGCGTCTGGTGCGCGAAGCCGCCAAGGCACAGCAGGAAGATCGCTGTGGAGGGATCCTTCACATAACCGACGCCGGCCATCGCGGTCATGATCAGCGCGCCGAACGTGAAGACCATGCGCTTGCCGTTGATCACCGAGATGTTGAAATGCTTGTTGAGGTACATCGAAATCGTGCCGCCCATCAGGCAGCCGATATCCGCCGCGACGAACGGCAGCCACGCCGTCATGGCGATGGCCTTCAAGTCGAAGCCGCGCGCCTGATGCAGATAGAGGGGCATCCAGAATACGAGCGTGCCCCAGACCGGATCGGCAAAGAAGCGCGGCAGCGCGATGCCCCAGAAATTGCGTTGACTGAAGATCTTGCGCAGGTTGGGTTTTGCGCCGTTATCGGAGAGTTCGGCGTGTTCGCCTTCCACTATATAAGCCGCTTCCTTCGAAGTAAGCGACTTGTGTTCGCTGGGATGACGATAGAACACGATCCACAGCGCCGCCCATACAAGGCCCAGGCAACCCGCAATCACGAATGCCATTTCCCAGTTGTACTTGAGGATCGACCACGCAATGAGCGGCGGGGCGGCAATGGCGCCTACGGATGTACCGATGTTGAAGATACCGGCTGCGAGCGCACGTTCGCGTGCGGGGAACCAGAACGCGGCCATGCGCATGCCGGCCGGAATAAACGACGCTTCAGCAAGACCGAGCAGGCCGCGCAACACGAACAGGCCGACCCAGCCGCTCGCGAAACCATGGCCGATACACACGATCGACCACATCAGGCCGCATAGCAAAAAGCCGAAGCGCAGGCCAATGCGATCCATGAGGTAACCGGTGGCCGGCGCGCCGATCGGGTACATCACGAGGAAGGCTCCGGTGATCCAGCCGTATTGCTGGGTGGAGATATGCAGGTCGGTCATGACCGTCGGCGCGGCGACGCTCAGGGAGCTGCGCGCGAGGTAATTCATGACGGTGCCGAGCGTGAGCAGGCCGATCATCCACCAGCGCAGGCCGCGTAGTTTCATTGCCATGTCGGTGTCTCCGAAGCCGTTGTCTTGCCGGCGATGGCATGCGGTTTTATGTGCTGCGCGCGCATTGCTTTATCGGCCGGGCATTGCGCACGTAAGGTACGTTACGCAATGTGAACGCATCGTATGTCAGATGACTTACTCGACGCAACAAGAGGCGCCTTAGCGTTTACACCAGTAATAATTCCTTCAATCTGGGCATGAGGATGGCGGAATTGTTGGCAAACCGGTACCTAGAGGCCTTGCGGACGGTTTTCTGGCTATATTTGGCCACCACACGCGGTGAAAAGACGTCGTACGACTCAGGGTAAGCGATGGCGCTCGCGGTCCATGGCGTGAGATGGCGCAAGATTGATGTTTCATTGATGCATCATTCGGCCCCTTTTAAGGGATGGTAATATTCGACGCCAGTTGCCCCAAAATGTCTGAAAGCACGGGCACGGCGTATCGATGATCAACTGGCCACGCGCCACTTCCTTATTTAAGTTTCAGCGATATTTGTTACAGGAAGTATCGATTGCCGACGCATATAGCATGTTCGATCAAGATATGACTTGAATCGCCCCGTTTGAGGGCGAAGATTGCGGCCAAATGGACACTAAATGAAAAATGTATTTGTCAGAGGATTATCTCAACTGAAGGGCGTGCTTGTTCGCCTGTCATTAAAGGTGGATAACGTAGGTTATGAAAGTGCGCCGATCTTCTCAGGCAGATGGCCGAAAATCACGAATAAAGGGCGCATTTACATCGCGGAGAATTGCTCGTTTCGATCATTCCGCACGCGTCAGCACATTACCGTGACAAAGGACGCCATATTGGAGATCGGACGAAACACGTTTATGAACGACGGTGCCAACCTGTGCGCGACGCTTTCCGTAAAGATTGGCAAGAATTGCAAGATCGGTGATATGACCTATATTTACGATACCGACTTTCATCAGGTGTCTCCGCAACATCCGACCAAACGCGCACCTATATCCATTGGCAATAATGTCTGGATCGGCGCTCGTTCCACCATATTAGCCGGCGCGGATATCGGCGATCATTCCGTTATTGCCGCGGGTTCGACTGTTACCGGAGAAATCCCCGCGAAGAGCTTGGCAGGGGGCTCTCCGGCACGCGTGATAAGAACGCTGGATGTTCCGGATGACTGGGTTCGCGATTAAATCAGCGGGAGTTGGATTAGGGCAGTCAATGCCGCTGAATATCGCCGAATATCGCCGAATGCCGCCGAATTCCGATTTGGCACGCGCGTTTCAAACAATAAACGGAAATTCCGCTTCAGGCAGTGCGTCTCCATGCTTGAACCTGTTCATGAGTTCCGGGTAGGGTGGCGACGTTTCACCGCCGCGATCCACGAAGTGCGCGCCATCGCCGAGCCATCTGAACGATACAACCCGCCGTGATTGCTGCCCCGCCGTATTGCCAGGTGCGCCATGCACTGTATGAAAGTTGAATGCAATAGCATCGCCCGGCTCCAGGTCCCAACCGAGGATCTGATAATCGCTGCGGTGTGCATCGATATCGGGCAACTCCTCCAGCCTGTCGGACTTGTGGTCGTAAGCCACGCCGCTGAACTTGCGCGGCCGGAACAGCTTGCCCCACTTGTGCGATCCCGCGACGAACTCCACACATGTCTCGCGCGGCACCGGGTCAAGTGGAATCCATAGACTCACGGCTTGATCTGCGCTGACGCAGTAATAGGGTTCATCGTGATGCCAGGGTGTGAGCTTTGCCGCGCCGGCTTCCTTCACGAGCACATGTTCATGGAAGATGCGGGCACGCTGCGAATCCATCAGCGCCTGCGCGACGGAGGCGGCCGCGCTGTGTTCGACAAAATCCTTGAACGGCGCGATGCGCTGCCAGTTGCAGTAATCGCCGAAAAACCGGCCTGACGTTTTTTCGGGCGTGTAATTCCTGAACGACGGCCCCGGATGCGTCGCGTTGTACTCCACGCCTTCGCGCAATGTTTCCATCCAGTCCTTGAACATCCCGCGCAACACGACCGCACCGTCGCGCTCGAAGGCTTCCCGTTCTGCTGCCAGCATGGTGTTCTCCTTTATCGATTGACCGGGCTTTTCTCATGGATCACGCGGATCACGCGCCCGGCAGCGTTGCAGCGGCGCTGCGTCCGCGCAGCCAGTTGATGCTGCTGAATAAAGCAACCGCGAACAGGATCAGCATGGTCGCGACCGCGAGAATGGATGGATCGATGGAATCACGAATCCCGCTCCACATCTGCCGCGGCACGGTTCGCTGATCCGGGCCGCCAATGAACAGGATCACGATGACTTCGTCGAAGGAAGTCGCGAACGCGAATACGCTGCCCGTCGCCACGGCCGGCAGGATCAGCGGCAAGGTCACGCGGCGAAATGCGGTCCACGGCGCGGCGCCGAGTCCGGAAGCCGCTCGAATCAGGCTTTGATCGAACGACAGCAGCGACGCCGTGACGGTGATCACCACGAATGGCGTGCCGAGCGCGGCATGCGCGAGCACCACGCCGATATACGAATTCACCAGCCCCAGTGGCGCGAACACGAGATAGAACCCGGCGGCCACGACGACGATAGGGATGATCATCGGCGAGATGAGCAGCGGCATGATGACCGCGCGAAACGGAAAATTGGAGCGGCTGAGTCCGAGCGCCGCGAGCGTGCCCAGGCCCGTGGCGAGCACCGTGGATGCGGCGCCAATGCCGATGCTGTTCGCGAACGCGCGCTGCCAGTCGCTGCTGCCGAGCGCCTTGGAATACCAGTGCAGCGAGAAGCCTTGCATCGGATAGGAGAAGTACGCGCCAGAGTTGAACGACAGCGGCACGATGGCGAGAATCGGCGCTATCAGGAAGAACAGGATCAGTGCGGAATGCACGCGCAACCACTTCGATGCGATGCGTTCCGATAACACGAGATGCCTTTGGCTTTGCATGATGTCGTCCTTGCCCTGGCGCCTAGCCGAACCGCAACCGGTCGATACCCACAAGCCGGTTGAACACGAAATAGAACACGGCCGTGAAGATCACGAGATACGCCGACAATGCGCCCGCCAGTCCCCAGTTGAGTTGCTCGTTGGTCTGTGCGGCGATGAGCTGGCTGATCATTTCATCGCCCGCGCCGCCGAGCAGCGCGGGCGTGATGTAGTAACCGAGCGCAAGCACGAACACGAGGAAGCACCCGGCGCCCACGCCAGGAAGCGTCTGCGGCATGTAGATGCGAACGAACGCGGTCACGGGATGCGCGCCGAGCGATTGCGCCGCGCGCATATAGACCGGTGACACGCCCTTCATGACCGAGTAGATCGCGAGGATCATGTAGGGCAGCAAAATATGCGTCATGCCGATCAGGACGCCCGTGCGGTTGAAGAGCAGCGGCAGCGGATGGCTGACGATTCCCGAACTCACCAGCAGGCTGTTGATCACGCCGCTCGGTTGCAGCAGCACATACCACGCGGTCGTTCGAACCAGCAGCGAGGTCCAGAACGGCACGATCACGAGCAGCATCAGGCGATTGCTCTTTGCAGGCGGGAGAGTGGCGAGCAGATACGCAACCGGATATCCAAGCAGCAGGCACAGCACCATGACTGAAGCGCTGATCCATACCGTGCGCGCAAACGCGTTGACGTAGACAGAACTGTCTGCCGGGAGGGATTTGATGGCGCCGTCGGCCGTGACTTCGGAATCGACGGCAGTGAGCAAGTAATCGGGCGTCGGAGACACCGCCGAGCGCTTCAGGTAACGCCAGATGTCATGCGTGCCCCAACGCGGATCGAGCTCGATCAAAGCGGGTTTCCAGGCAGGCGGCGCGGTCTCGGGCAACTGGCGCGCCGTTTTCATCAGCAAGCTGCGAAACTCGGGCAGGTAGAAGTTCATCCGTCGCGCAACGGTGCCGAGTTGGCCTTCTTGCGAAGCGCGCCGCATGTCGGCGGCGAGCAGGGCGAAGGTGCGTTCGTCGGGTATGCCTTCGCCGTTCCATGATTTGAGCGATTGCGACAGCACCGGCAAATTCACCGGCACTTCGCGGTTCACGACGCTTCTTGAAAGCAGGATCGCAATGGGCGCAATGAAAGTGGCGAGCAGGAACAGCAGCAGCGGCAGGGCGAGCAACAGCGCTTGCGTGGATGCACGCCGGCGCGTCTTTGCATACGCTTCGCGGCCGGCGGTTTGGGCTTCCGCAATGCTCGCTCCGGCCGGCTCCCGCAGATCGCTGGTCACTGTCACAGTCACGATTCACCTTACGGGTTTGATTACTGCGTGAGCCACACCTGGAAGCGCTTGTTGATCTGGTCGGCGTTGTCGGCCCAGAAACTCGCGTTGATCTGCACTGCGCGCTTGAAGTTGCCGGGCGCGGTCGGCAGGTCGTTCAGGCGCGCTTTATCGATGAGCGGAATCGAGTCCTTGCGCGGCGGCGCGTAGGCAATGTACTTGGTCAGGTCGGCATAGCTTTTTGCCGTCGATGCCGATGCAATGAATTTGGCCGCCGCGTCGGCGTTCTTTGCGCCCATCGGAATGCCCCACCATTCGAAGTCGTAGACCTGACCGTCCCATACCGACTCGAACGGCTTGTGATCCTTGTGGACGGCGTCATCGATCCGGCCGTTGTACGCTTGCGTCATCACCACCGCGCCATCCGAAAGCAGTTGCGGCGGTTGTGCGCCGGCTTCCCACCAGACGATGCTCGACTTGATGGTGTCGAGCTTCTTGAACGCGCGATCCACGCCGGCCGGTGTGCCGAGGACCTTGTAGACGTCGGCGGGTTTGACGCCATCGGCGAGTAGCGCCCATTCGAGCGTCACCTTCGGCGACTTGCGCAGGCCACGCTTGCCGGGATATTTCTTCAGGTCGAAGAAGTCGTTGATGGAGGTCGGCGCGCTCTTCAGCTTGGTCGTGTCGTAGGCATAAACGGTGGACCAGACCATGGCGGCGACCGCGCAATCCATGATCGAACCGGGAATGAATGCGCTCGTGTTGCCGAGCGACTTCTTATCGATCTTCTTGAGCAAGCCTTCGTCACAACCGGTGATCGCATCGTTCGATTCGAGGTCGATCAGGTCCCACGTGGGATTCTTCGCCTGCTCCATTGCCGATAATTTGGCGAGGCCGCCGTCGTAAGATTCCGTCGAGAAGCCGATACCCGTTGCCGCGGTGAACGGCTCGAAAAACGCCTTCTTCGCCGCGGCTTCGTATGCGCCGCCGAAGGTGACCACCGAGATGGTTTCCGCCGCATGCGTGCTCGCCGAAAACAATGCGACAGTCGAAAGAACGAGTCCGGCGATGCCCGTCATACCGGTTTGGATCAGTTTGGTTTTCATGTCAGTGGACTCCTGCGGTGAGGGACGGAGCATGGCCGTGGCTTGCAGTTACGGCCGTTGCGAGGATCTTGCAGTCGTCGTGGCGCCATGCCACGGCGGTTGCACTGCCGAGTGACGGAAGGTCGTGATGCTGCGTGTTGGGTACCTTGACAATGAGGCTGTCGCCCGAGCCTTGTGCGCCAAGTTTCAAGTGAACGCGGTGATGGTCGCCGCAATACACGAGTTCTTCCACGCGCGCCGTCACCAGGTTGGTGTCGGCGGCGCTTAGGATTCCTTCTGCCGATGCAATGTGCGCGCGCTCCGGGCGCAGCGCCAGCATGGCTTCCTCGCCGTTACGCAAGCCCCGGCCGCAACGTCCGCGAATGACCGCACCGTCTGGCAACACAAGCGTCGCCCAGTCCGGATCCTGTTCGAGCACGCGGCCCATCAAACCGTTGTTCTCACCGACGAAATTCGCGACGAATGCGTTGTGCGCGTTTTCATAGAGTTCCGTTGGAGTCGCTGCTTGCTGGATGCGGCCATCGGAGAAAACGGCCACGCGGTCCGACATGGTCAGCGCTTCCGCCTGATCGTGCGTCACGTACACCACCGTCAATCCCAGTTCGCGATGCAGCCGCATGATTTCGTACTGCATGGTTTCGCGCAGGCGCTTGTCGAGCGCGCCGAGTGGTTCGTCCATCAGCACCACGCTCGGCTCGAACACGAGGGCGCGCGCAAGGGCCACACGCTGCTGCTGTCCGCCCGATAACTGCGCGGGCCGACGCGCCGCGAGATGCGGCAACTCGACCATGTCCAGTGCACGCTTGACACGCGCCTGTTGCTCGGTCTTGCTCATGCGTCTCACCGACAACGGAAACGCAACGTTTTGCTCGATCGTCAAGTGCGGGAACAGCGCGTAGTTCTGGAACACCATGCCAATGTCACGCTGATGCGGCGGTTTGTCGTCGAGGCGTTTTCCGTTGAGGCGGATCTCGCCCTGAGTCGCCGATTCAAAACCGGCGAGCATCATCAGCGTGGTCGTCTTGCCTGATCCTGAAGGACCAAGCAACGAGACGAACTCGCCTTTCGCAACATCGAGGTCGAGCCCTTCCACGACGTAATGAACGCCGTCGTATGTCTTGCTCACGCCCGCGAAGGAGATGAAGGAGTGCGTTGACATCGTGTCGTGTTGGATGAGTGTTGAGAATCAGGCAAGCTGCTGGGCAAGGTAGCGGGCGAAGTCGTAATTGGGCCTTTCCAGATGACTCAGATGCCCAGGCTTGGCCAGCGGCGCACTCACACCACGGAACACCGCCTGCACGCCGCGCCGGTCTTCTTCATTGACCGCATCGAGCAATGTCTTGAGCGTTGCCATGTAGTCGGCCGCCTTCGGATCCGCGATGAAATCAGGCGCGAGCCCGCCGCCGAAGCGGATGTGGACACGGCTGGTTCCAACCGGCTGCAGCACGAGGTACCAGAAGTAACCCGGCGTGAGCGTGACGAGATGCGTCGGATAGATCGCGAGCAGCGCGGTGGTCTTGCGCCAGTGACCTTGCAGCCGCTGATTGTCGGGATGCGCCTGACCAATGGGCAACGATGCTTCCTTCGTGATCCAGTGATAGTTGAACGCGTCGCTGCCTGGCGGGCATTCCATTTCTTCGAGACGCGAATGCGGACCTACGGTCGCCCGATGCAACATGGGCAGGTGATAACTCTCCATGAAGTTTTCAGCGAGGATCTTCCAGTTGGTATCCCACACGTGTTCTTCGTAGAACGTTTCCTTGTAATCAGCTATGCCGTAGCTGGCAATCAGTTCGGTGAGACCTGCCAACTTGCCGGCAACAGGCGGCGCGTCGGCATTGAGCGTGACGTAGATCCAGCCTTGCCAGACCTCGCATCGAACGGACGGCAAACGGTAGTTCTCTTTGCAGAATCCGCTTTGACGATCCATCATTGGCGCACCGCTTAGCGCACCGTCGAGCGTGTAGTTCCACGCGTGATAGGGGCAGACGATCCGTCGCGTGTTGCCGCGCCCTTCGAGCAGCACCGACATGCGATGCAGGCAGACGTTCGAAAACGCCTTCAATTCCAGTTTTTCGTCGCGCAAGACCACGATCGGCTGGCCATCGATGTCTGCGGTGAGATAGTCGCCGGCATCTGTAATCGAACTTGCCCGGCCAACGCAAAGCCATTCGCTGCGGAAGATGTTCGCTTGTTCCAGCGCGAGAAAATCGGGCGAAGTATAGACGGCAGGCGGCATGGAATGCGCGTCGCTGAAGGGACGCTCGCAACTGACCTTCAACTGCCGGACGATCTCGAGTCCAGTGCCGGACGCTGCCGTTGAAGATCCCATCGCGCCTCCCTGTCGTATTCAGTGGATGCTGCAACCGGCTCTCCAGCCGGGCCGCTCGCTGCATGGACATCAATCTATCAAGTCAAATTACCAGCCAAAATATTGTTTTTACATGTAGAACCAAGTTTTTTCCTATCCAGACGCGAAGCCAGACGCAACGCCTCAACGTGCTCGCTCGCGGGTGATTTCCGCTTCGCAAAAGGCCGCGAAGCGCTGCACGACTTGCCGTGGTTTCATGCTTCGCGACTGCGCAATCCCGAGCGTGGTGGCGTTGACTTCGTCCTTGAACTGCCTGATCAAGAAATCCTCGCCGTCAACCGTGCGGCTCGATTTCAGCGGAAAATTAAGGATGCTGTATCCAAGGCCATTGGCAACCATGCCGCGAACCACTTCAGGTTGAGACGAACGGAACGCGGCAATCGGACGGTCGCCGACGGCGTCGAAGAGACCTGCGAAATATTCGCGGCTGTGCGGAAGATCGAGCATCACGTAGGGTTCGTCGCGCAGGTCGGCGAGCGCCACCGTGCGCTGTTTCGCCAGCCGGTGATTCTTCGGCAAGATCACATACGGCGGTAACGAGAGCAGCGGCGTGAACGCGATGTCATCGGTCAGATCGAGGTTGTAGGTCAGCGCGATATCCAGCGAACCATCGTGCAGGCCGCGCAGCAAATCGTCCTGATGCGCTTCGAGCGTGCGGAACGCGATCCCTGCATGACCCGCTATGAAGCGGCTCATCATCGCGGGCATGAGCGGCGGCGCGAGTGAAACCAGGCACCCGAGCGTGATTGCGCCTGACATGCCGCCGTCCAGTTCCTTCGCTGCGGTCTGAAGGTCTTCCGCGTTTTTCAGCAAGTCGCGCGCGCGTCCGAGCATCTCGCGTCCGGCCTGTGTCAGGGATAACCCGCTCGCGTGATGCCGGATGAAAAGCTGCACGCCGAACGACACTTCGAGATCCGCGAGCGCTGTGGAGATGGACGGCTGCGAGATATGCAGCAGCTTCGCCGCCGCCGTGAACGACAGCACTTCGGCGGTCACCACGAAGTATCTCAACTGTCTCAATGAATAGCGTAATTGCGCAGGTTCCATGGTCCGCCCCCGGTCTTTTATCGATCCTATTGTGCGTGGACATAAATACGCTTGCATAGGCAAATCCGATGATTTGCATTTTTGAAATATGTTTTTCGGATGCGATGCCAAAGCGTAGATTTTGTGCACGGTCAGTGCAAACGCGAGGGGGCGGCATGCAAACAACTCAACCAGACAGCGCTTTGATGGAAGCGGCGCCCGGAATGAATCACGATCTGCGGGCCGCATTCCTCGATTCGATGGCGTCCAATTCAACATCGGTTCATGTCGTGACGACAGGCGCAGGCAACGAACGTTTTGGCGTCACCGTCAGCGCTTGCAGCTCGGTTTGCGCTGACCCGCCCACATTGCTCGTCTGCATCAATACACGCAGCCCGGCCAATGCAGCGGTCGCGGCGAACGGCGTGTTCGCGGTGAACCTGCTGAACGTGGCGCAGCGCGGCATTGCCGATACCTTTGCCGGACGCTCGGCGAGCGCCAGCCCTTTCGACTTCTCATGCTGCACGGTGACGGCGGGGGCGCTGGACGTGCCGCTTATCGACGGGGCAGTTGCTGCAATCGAATGCCGTCTCGTCGCCCAGCAAACCATAGGCACGCACACGGTGTTTTTCGGCGAGGTCGCGGCGATCAAACGCGCGCCCGCCGCGCACATGCCATTGCTTTATTGCAAGCGCGATTACGGCCAGTTCCTGGCTTTCTAGGCGAATCTGAACGACGATATTTCCCCACGGATCGAGGCACAGCAATGATCAGAACAGGCGAGCAGTATCGCGACTCCATTCGAGACGGACGACAGGTCTGGATCAATGGCGAACGCGTGAAGGACGTGACCACGCATCCCATGTTCAAGCCGATCGTGGACATCCGCGCGCGCATCTACGACATGGCGCATGAGAAGGCGACGCAGGATGTGATGAGCTACGTGGATGAAAAGACCGGCGAGCGCAACGCGGTCGGCCTGAAGCTGCCGTACACGCAGCAGGACTGGCACGACAAACGCCTGGCAGTAGACACGGTGCTCGATGACATCGGCGGAATCGCCACCCGCGTGGGCGATGAAACCATAGGCGAGATGTGGTCGCTCTACGACGGCAAGGATGTGCTCAACGAAGTCGATCCGCGTTTTGCCGCGAACATCGAGCGGCATATCAATCGTGCGTTGCATGAAGACCCGTTCCATGTCTCCGCCAACACCGACCCCAAGGGCGACCGCTCGAAACCGCCTCAGGAGCAGGACCCGGACATGCTTTTGCATGTGGTGAAGGAAACCGATGCGGGCATCGTGGTGCGTGGCGCCAAGTACGAGACGGCCGCAGCGTATGCGAATCAGGCGTTCGTGAAGCCGACCATCGCGAACTGGGGCGACGCAAAACTCTCGGACTATGCGGTGGGTTTTGTCGTCAACATGTCCGCGCCGGGACTCAAGTTCATTTGCCGTACGGGCTTCGCCGGGCGCGCGAATCCGGAAGATTACCCGCTGTCGAACCGCTGCGATGAAGTCGATACCCTGCTGATCTTCGACAACGTCCTGATTCCCTGGGAAGACGTGCTGTTCTACCAGCATACGAAGGCGGCCACCTTCATTCGCTCGACCTTGCATCGATACAGCGCGTTCGCGTTCGTCCAGCGCAACCTGCGTCTTGCCGACCTGATGATCGGCGCGGCGTTGTTCAACGCACGCCAAACCGGCCTTGAAAAGCAGCAGGCCGTGCAGGAGAAACTGTCGACGCTCGCCGTGTATCGCGAGACCATCAACGCGCATCTGACGGCGTCGATTGCATGCGGCGAACGCAGTCCCGCCGGCCTGATGATGCCCAATCAATCCTTGCTCTATACAGGCCGCGTGCAGGCATGTTCGCGCCTTCACGAGATGATGCATCTCGCGCGTGAACTCTGCGGTGGACAGATTTGCGTGACGCCGGACGCGGCGTCGTTTGCCAATCCGGAGATCAGCGGCTGGCTCGCCAAGTTCTACACCGTCAACGAAAACTGGGTCTCCGATGACCGCCGCAAGTTGCTCGCGTTCGCCCGCGACTTGCTGAACTCGGACTATGCGGGGCATCGCCTCACGTTCCAGTTGTTCGCGCAATCACCGCCGTTCGCTCACCTGGGCGCCGTGTTCCGTAACTTCGATTTCGACAGCACCCTCGGCTACGTCAAGAAGGCCGCGAACCTGTCGGACCGTGTCGTTCAATCCAGCGCAGGGCCGCGGCTCAAGCGCGTTGTGTGAGGTGTCCATGAGTCATACCCGCATCCGCAAGTTCAACACGCGCGAGACGTACCCCGAGCAGAAACTCGATAACGATCTGTGCCAGGCGGTCGTGGCGAACGGGACGGTTTATCTGCGCGGCCAGATCGGGCAGGACCTGGATACGCGCGAATCGGTGGGCATAGGCGACGTTGGCGCGCAGGCCGAAAAGGCGATGGCCAACATCGCAATGTTGCTGGGCGAAGCCGGCAGCAAGCTGGAGGATATCTGCAAGATCACGATCTATCTTGTCGATGTACGCTATCGCGAAGCGGTGTACACCGTGGTCGGGAAGTGGCTGAAGGGTGTGTACCCGGTATCGACGGGTATTGTGATTTCAGCGCTTGCGCGTCCCGAGTGGCTCGTCGAAATCGACGTGATCGCCGTCATTCCAAATAGCTGAGCGGAGGATCGCATGACGTTTTCCCTGGCTGGCCGATGCGAACGTACGGGCATGGTCGGCGGCATTGTGTGCAGTTCGAGCATCGCGGTTCCCAGCCGATGTCTATGGGCAAGTCCGCATGGCGTGGTGCTGAGTCAGAACGTGACCGATCCGCGCCTGGGCGTGCTCGGATTGCAGTTGCTTGGCGCCGGTTTTGGTGCTGAAAGCACCTTGCAACAATTGCAGCACGCACGTCCTTACGCGGAGTGGCGGCAGCTAGCCGTACTCGATGCCGACGGTTCGCGCGACGCTGCGACGGGCCAAAAAGGGCTGGGTATAATCGCGACGAAACCGGGGCGCAACTGCGTTGCAGCGGGCAACCTGCTCGCCCACGATGGCATTCCGGCCGCCATGGTCGAAGCCTTCGAAGCATCGCCCGCAAGCTCGCTGGCGGAGCGCCTGATCGCGGCACTGGAAGCGGGTGCGGCGGCAGGCGGCGAAGCGGGTCCCGTGCATTCGGCGGGATTTTGCGTGTATGGAAGAGAGGTCTGGCCGCTCGCGGAGTTGCGCGTGGACTGGTCGGATCAACCCATTGCTGATTTGCGGGCGCTCTGGCAGCGCTACGAACCGCAGATGAACGACTACGCAATGCGCGCAATACGTCCCGAGCAGGCACCGTCGTATGGAGTACCCGGAGATCTCTAGCCAATGAAGCACGCCTTGCTCGACACCACGCTCGATCTGCTGAACGATCTGGTCGCGTTCGATACCCGCAGCTCCGAATCGAACCTCAAGCTGATCGAGTATGTCCAGCGGTATCTAAATCGGCACGGCGTGGAGTCCTCACTCGTCTTCGATGAAACCGGCCGCAAGGCGAACCTGTATGCAACCATCGGCCCGAAGGACGTGGCGGGTCTGTGCTTTTCGGGTCACACCGATGTCGTACCCGCCGCGGGTCAGCCGTGGACCGTGCCGCCCTTCGAGATGACGCGCGGGAGCGACCGTGTCTTCGGGCGTGGCACTGCCGACATGAAGGGTTTCATCGCGGCGGTGCTTGCAAGCGTGCCGCACTTCGTTGCGACCTGCAAAGACGTGCCTGTTCATCTTGCATTCAGTTATGACGAAGAAGTCGGTTGCCGTGGCGTGCGCGGTTTGTTGCGTGAACTGGCGGCAGCGCCGGTTAAGCCGCTTGCATGCATTATTGGCGAGCCGACGAGCATGCAGGTCGCGGTGGCGCACAAGGGCAAGAAGGCGTACAGATGCTGCGTGAAAGGTCTCGCCGGGCATTCCGCGCTGACACATCTCGGCGTGAATGCGGTGGATTTCGCGGCGGAACTCGTGACGTTCCTGCGGCGAACGCAGCGCGACTTGCGCACAAAGGCAACGCTCGACCACGACTTTGATCCGCCGTACACGACCATCCATACCGGCCGCTTCAATGGCGGTATTGCGTTGAACGTGATCCCGGACCACGCGCAAGTGGAGTTCGAGATCCGCAATCTGCCCGCCGATAACGCGGACGCCATCGTGCAAACCATCGCGCACCATGCGGAAACGGAACTCGTCGGCGCCATGCGCGAAACGTTCGCCGAAAGCGATATCGACTGGGAACAACTGGTGGATTATCCGGCACTGTCGGATCGGGCTGCGGCTGCCTGGTTGCGCGATCTGGCATGCGCGGCTGCCGGACGGGACGACGTGCGCACGCTCGCGTTCGGAACCGAAGGCGGTCTGTTTCAGTCGATAGGCATTCCTACGGTCGTATGCGGACCGGGTTCCATCGAACAAGGCCACAAGGCCGATGAGTACGTCGAACTCGAACAGCTATCGAAATGCCTGACTTTCCTCGGCAACCTCTCGACGAGTCTGCCGGGGACGGTTTTCGCAAACCGGTAGTGACGTTGTCAGTTATAGCCGAGGATGGCGCAGGCCGTGATGTCCGAGCGGTCCGAGACGTTGCACGCCAGAACGGTCATGGGCGCCTGGAGCATCGACATATACGAGGAACTTTGTTTCTCCACCTTGGCGCTCGCTTTCGTGGCCTTGTTGCGGCTTCCGGTGATTGTCGAAAATGCAGCGTTGAGATGATTGGACGTATTCATGTTAAACACCACTTCAGTAGTTATTGGCAAAAACAATTTCTGATTCACTCACTGGACACTCACCGGCCAAACGTATTGGCGGTGTAGTTCCAGTAAGCGCCAACTGAAGGGTTGATGACATAGGTACTGTCACCAATGCGACGGCTCAAAGCCTTGCCTGGCGCGGGGCTGTATTAATGACCGTGTGTTTGCGGCAACACTATTCAAGTTATTTCGCTTACTGCCGCTAATCCCCATTCATGAGCTCAGGTATTGAATGGCAATTTAGCGACTCTGTCCACGTATAAGGCGATGCGTCAAAGCGCGCGATGCGTACGTGGTTCAGGAATTCAAAATCGATGCGGCTGTATATATTATTCCGCTAACGGACGATCAAGGGCCGCGTCCGGTTCCTCGCCAAACCCGGTGGTTTTGTCGTCAGCGCTGCTTTCGGAATCGCTTCCCGAAGACAATTGCTGGCGAGCTTTTTCCCAGTACTCGTCCGCGCGTCCTTCCGGACTGCCGTCCTGTTCCCACAGATAGAACGCAAGCGTGCGAATTTGCTCTTCTGACAATTGGACATCCATGATTTGCCCCGTCGAGGTTGAAAATCGGTCGCAAGGCGCGGCCGTTTCGGGCTCGTTTGAGCCTGCTCAACGGGGCAGCAATACTCACGCCAGCCGCGCTGCGATAGCTTCGCCGACCTCGGTCGTGCTTGCCTTGCCACCGAGGTCGCCTGTACGCGGACCTTCTTTCAGCGTCGCTTCAATAGCCGCAAGGATCGCGTTGTGTGCATCGCGTTCGGGGCCTTTGGCGTCGCCCAGGAATTCGAGCATCATCGCGGCCGACCAGATCATCGCGACCGGATTGGCGATGTTCTTCCCCGCAATATCCGGCGCCGACCCATGCACCGGCTCGAACAGCGACGGAAACTTGCGGTCCGGATTAAGATTTCCCGAAGGCGCGAGGCCGATCGTGCCGGTACAGGCCGGGCCGAGGTCCGAGAGGATGTCTCCGAATAGATTGGTGGCGACCACCACATCGAACCGGTCCGGGTTCAGCACGAAACGCGCGCACAAAATGTCGATGTGCTGCTTGTCCCATTTGACGTCCGGATAAAGCGCAGCCACTTCTGCGGCCCGTTTGTCCCACCACGGCATGCTGATCGCGATGCCATTGCTTTTGGTCGCGACTGTGATCTTTTTCTTCTCGCGGCGCTGGGCCAGATCGAACGCGAACTTCAGCACGCGCTCGCTGCCATGACGCGTAAAGACCGATTCCTGCAGGACGAATTCGCGATCCGTGCCTTCGAACATCACGCCGCCAACCGATGAATACTCGCCCTCCGTATTCTCACGCACGATCCAGAAATCAATGTCGCCAGCCTTGCGGTTCGCGAGCGGCGAGGGCACGCCTTCGAACAGGCGCGCCGGGCGCAAATTGATGTATTGATCGAATTCGCGGCGGAATTTCAGCAGTGATCCCCAGAGCGAAATGTGATCGGGCACGGTATCCGGCCAGCCGACCGCGCCAAAAAGAATGGCGTCGGCGTGCTGCAGTTGGGACTTCCAGTCGTCGGGCATCATCTGGCCGTGCTCCTGGTAGTACGCACAGCTCGCCCATTCAATATGCTGATATTCGATTGCGATGCCAAAGCGCTTGGTGGCCGCGTCGAGTACGCGCAAGGCTTCGGGCATCACTTCGGTGCCAATGCCGTCGCCGGGTATGACTGCGATCTTGTAGGTTTTGGTCATGAGGTGATGTCTCCGGGTTGAGAGGAACAGTCTATTCGATACACCTATTCTATTCCGTGGCGAACCGCTTAGAATCGGGTTTTCGGTTAAGCCACCATGCACGAAGCGTGAACAATGAAAACACCGCTTTCCCCGAATCTCGATGACCTTCGCGTGTTTTGCACGGTCGCCCGCAAGTCCAGTTTCAGCGGGGCGGCGGAGGCGCTGTCGGTATCGGCGGCGTATGTGAGCAAACGCGTCGGCGTGCTGGAAGCCGACCTGGGTACGCGTTTGTTGCATCGGTCCACGCGCCGGGTTGCGATCACGGAAGCGGGTGAGCGCGTCTACGCATGGGCTGAAAAAATCCTCGATGACGTCGATCAGCTCGTAGAAGACGTCTCCACCACGCGGCGTGTTCCGCGCGGCACGCTGCGAGTATCGAGCAGCTTTGGTTTTGGGCGGCATATCGTGGCGCCGGCGCTCGCGCGTCTCTCCGACAAACACCCGCAACTGAGCGTGAGGCTCGATCTGTTCGACCGTCTCGTCGATGTCGCCGGCGAAGGCTTCGACCTGGACATCCGTATCGGCGACGAGATCGCAGCGCACTTGATTGCAAAGCGGCTGGCATCGAATCATCGCGTGTTATGTGCTTCCCCGGAGTACCTGAAGCAGCACGGCGCGCCCAGGCAGCTTGCAGACCTGGCGAGCCACGCGTGCCTCGCGATCAAGGAACGCGATCATCCTTTTGGTTTGTGGCGTCTGCATGCGCGCGGCGAGCCGGTGTCGATCAAGGTGACAGGGCCGCTTTCGACCAATCACGGCGAGGTGGCGGTGCAATGGGCGCTGGCCGGGCGGGGGATCGTGTTGCGTTCGTTGTGGGATGTGCGGCCGCTGCTCGAAAGCGGGGAGCTCGTGCAGGTCCTGCCGGATGTCACGCAGCCGGCGAATGTCTGGGCGGTGTATCCGGCGCGGCTGGCGGCATCGGCGAAGGTGCGGGTATGCGTGGATTTTCTCGCCGATGAATTCGCTCAGTGGAGCACGCAACCACCTGAATGATGGACTGCCCTGTTGCGAAGAAAAAGGCTTTCGTCAAGCTGCCACCGCATCGTCCTTGCGCACGAACGCTTCGAAACTTTCCACGCGCATCGGGCGTGAAAAATAGAAGCCCTGATACGCGTGGCATCCCACGCTTGCAAGAAAATCACGCTGCGCCGGTGTCTCCACGCCTTCGGCAATCACGCCGAGTCCGAGGCTTTGTGCAAGCGCCACGATCGTGCGTGCGATGGCGGCGTCGTTGGGATCGACGAGAACATCGCGCACGAACGATTCATCGATCTTCAACTGATCGAGCGGCAAGCGCTTCAGGTATGACAGCGAGGAATACCCGACGCCGAAATCATCGAGCGAAAACACCACGCCCTTCGCCTTGAGCGTCCACATCTTCTGCACGATGTCCTGCATGTTGTCCACCAGCAGGCTCTCGGTGAGTTCGAGCTTCAGGCGATCCGGATGCGCGCCGGTCTTGCGGATGATCGTCAGCACCTTGTCCACGAAGTCCGGCTGGCGGAACTGCTGGGCGCTGACGTTCACGGCCATGGTCAGATGCGCCATTTCGGGTTGCTCCATCCATTGCGCCAATCGTGTGCACGCGCTTTCCAGCACCCAGTCCCCGAGCGCCAGGATCAGGCCGGTTTCCTCCGCGAGCGGAATGAACTCGGCCGGCGGCACAAGTCCCTTTTCCGGATGCTGCCAGCGCACCAGCGCTTCGGCGCCTATGACACGGTAGCTGTCCGTCGTGTTGTCGATCACGCCGTCGGTCACTTGCGCCTGGTAGTGCAGGACGAACTGATCACCTTCGATCGCGCGGCGCAATCCCGCTTCGAGCGTCGCGCGTTCGATCACGGCCGTCTGCATGGCGGGATCGAAGAAACACATTGCGTTGCGGCCGCGTTCCTTCGACTTGTACATGGCGAGGTCGGCCTGCTTCAGCAGTTCGTCGATGACCGTGTGATGTCCCGAGAACAGCGTCGCCCCGATGCTCGCCGTGCTGCGATATTCGACGTCGTCGAGATGGTACGGGTTGCCGAGAACAGCGAGAATGCGCTCGCCGATGATCTCCGTCTCGTTCGCCGCTTCCTGCGGGTTTTCATGCAGGCTACCGAGCACCACGACGAACTCGTCGCCGCCCACGCGCGCCACCGTATCGCTGCGGCCGACGCTCGCCGCAAGCCTTCCCGCCGCTTGTTGCAGCAGCGCGTCGCCCTTGTCGTGGCCAAGGGTATCGTTGAGCGTCTTGAAGTGATCCAGGTCGATGAACAGCAGCGCGCCGCATGTCTTCTTCTGCGCGCTGAGTGCGATGGCTTGCGTGAGGCGATCGATCAGCAGTGTGCGGTTCGGCAGGCGGGTGAGGGCGTCGAAGAAGGCGAGCTCGCGAATCCGTTCCTCCGCGATCTTGCGCTCGGTGATGTCGTGATGCGCGCCCACGTAATGGCTGACCACGCCGTCCGCGCCCGTCACGGCCGAGATGCTCAGCCATTTCGGATACACCTCGCCATTCTTGCGGCGATCCCAGATTTCGCCTTGCCAGCCGCCCACGCGGTTGATCGATTCCCACATCTCTCGGAAGAAGGCGGCGTCGTGCCGGCCGGACTGAAGCATGCGCGGCGTCTTGCCGACGAGTTCCTCCGCGCTGTAACCCGTGCATTCGATAAACGCCGAATTGACGCGCAGGATCCTGGTATTGGCGTCGGTAACCATCATGCCTTCCAGCGAATCGAATGCAACCGCCGCAATACGCAACTCCGACTCGGCGTGCTTGCGCTCGGTGATATCGCGCCCGCTCGTGCGAAAGCCCGTGAAGACGCCTTTGGCGTCGGTGATCGGCACCCACGAAACCGACAGCCACACAATCGACCCGTCCTTGCGCACGCAGCGGAATTCGAGGTCATGACCACGATGCCCCTGCAGCCCCTTCTTGAATTCCGGCGCGACCCGCGGCATGTCTTCCGGATGGATCAGCGTGGCGGCGAAGTCAGACATGGCCATGCATTCTTCGACGGTATAGCCCGTGTATTGCCTGACCGACGGATTGATCCAGCGCGGCTTGCCGTCCGGTCCCCACCAGACTTCCCAGTTGACCGTGCAATCGGCGATGGCGCGAAACTTCTCTTCGCTTTCGCGCAATTCGCGCGTCATGGTGGAAGCAAGGCGCATCGCGCGTCCGTGGCCGGTCACGAGCAACCACGCGAGCAAGGCCAGCGTGATGCTCAGCCCCGTGCCCGTGATCGCGATGATCCATTGCGCGTTGCGCCCGAACCCGGTCTTGAACCCGTCTTGCGTGGCGAGCGACAGCGTCCAGTTATGGCCCGCGACCACGAGATATTCGCTGGCGGAGATCGTCTCTGCCGGAGGTTTCCTGCCGGAATCGGGTGATCGATAAAGCAACGCTGCAGCCGACGGCTCGACGCCGTCGTAGATGGCGAGCGACAGGCCGCGCGGCTGCTCGCCATAGAGGCTTGCAATGACATCGCTCATTCGAAACGATGCATATACCCAGCCCGCCAGATGCGCCCGGCGCTGCGCAACGTTTTCCTGTGACTGGCCGCGCGTATAAACCGGCACGTACATGATGAAACCGGGCTGCGCGTCGGGGCCGTCGTCGACTGCGAGCCTGACCTTGCCCGATATCGCGGCCATGCCCGAGTCGCGCGCCTTTTCCATGGCCAGACGGCGCACCGGATCGGTCCAGGTGTCGAAGCCGAGCGGCGTGCGGCGGTTGCCGCCTATGTTGGGTTCGCGCTGGACGATCGGTGCGTAGTGATCGCGCGACCCTTGCGGCTCGATGCCGTAGTGGCCGAAGCCTTCCATGACCATGGCCTGGATATGCGCGTCCTTCTGCGCCGCCGATACCCACTTCACGACGCCTATTGCCTGGATGCCGGAGAAGTTCGCGTCGAGATTGAGCGCGCTGACATAGTCGCGCACGTTGTCGCGGCCGACATTGCCGCCGGCGGCAAACAAGCCCTGCACGCCGTGCAGCATCTGCTCGTAGGCGGCCATGCGCTGTTCTACACGGCTCACCGCGTCGCCGAGCGAGAAGTCGAACTGGGACAGCAATTCGCGCCGCGACGCTTGCTGTTCGTGATCCCACACGGCCCACGTGACGCTCAGCGCGGCAAAGAGGACCAGCAGAGGAATCAACAGCGGGACCAGCCGATGCAGCGACTGCGGCGAGAGGGCGGCACGAACCCAGCGGCGCGCCCGGGTCACTGCGGCGCCTTGAAATCGACCATGGCCTGCGCCAGATCGGGTTTGAAATACTTGCGGAAGATCCGCAGCACTGTGCCATCCGCGCGCATCTGGTTCACCAGCGCGCGCCACTTCGCCTGCTCATCGGGCGAAAGCGCTTTTTTCGACATGATCAAACCGTGCGGCACGGCAGGATCATTGAATTCGATGACCGTGGTGACATCGCGAATACGCTTTTCTTCGAGCGCGGGGTAATCGAAGGGCTCCATGATCATGCCCTGAATGCGGCGGTTGATCAGCGCTTCATAGAGAGGTTCGAGGCCGCCCGCCTGACTGACGCGATTTTTGGCGGCGAGTGTATCGACGAGTTTGTTGGCGGAATCGCTATAGCGGAAACTCCGGATGACGCCGAGCTGAAACTGGTCGCTGCGTTCGAAATCCGCCAGACGGTGCATGCCGGAATCTTTTCGGACGAGGAGATAATATTTATCGGTGAAATACCACGCAAACGTTGCAAAGCGATCGCGCTCTGCATTCGCAATGCCGGACAAGCTGAAGTCGAGCGCGCCGGATTCAATCAATTGCCAGATGCGCGCACGCGACATCAGGCTCACGTTGACCCTGCAGCCGCTGCGGCGAATCAGTTCATCTGCAAAGTCCTTGTCGATACCGGTGTCGGTATCGGCGGAATAAAGCAGACCGTGATCGTGCAATGCGAGCGTAAAGGGCCGGGAGCAATCGGGACCCGCCGCGACTGCGTTGCTCGTAGTCGCGCTCACTGTCGCCACCAGGCAGAAGAGCTTGAGCAGCATGCCGCCAAGACCATTTCTGATCACTGTGTCTCCATGGTGAATGAGTTGACCAAGAGCGCATCGGCTCAATGAGGCCCGGACGCTTCTTTGTTTAGCTAAGTGATTGACGTGTTCGTTTAGCAGATTTGCCGACAGGATGACACATCGGGCAGGCGAGAGTTTATTCGCAAATCGAAGGCACTTACGTTTGACGCCACGCAGTTTGATTAATTAATTATTTAAGCAGGCTTGGTGATCTGGACTCGCGTGCGGGATGCGGTCCAGGATTGGCTGATCTGGCGCTTTTGATTCGCCGTCAAATGATGAACTGCGGTCAAATGATGAACCGCGGAAAAGGCGCGGGCTTGAGCGCCCGCGCTTCTCGTACTACTTGGAAGTGCAGTGAGGGTTATTCGCTGCTGGTCCATTCCACGTTCGCACCCACTGAGCGCAGGTTTTCGACGAATCGCGGATGCGCGCGCCGGATCGGCAGCGCATTGGTGATTTCCGAGCGGCCTTCAATACTTGCGGCAACCATCAGCAGCGCAATCGCCACGCGAATGATGTACGGGCTTTCCACCTTGGCCGGCGTAAGCGTGAGGCCGCCAAACGTGATCAACCGATGCGGGTCCGACAGGAACACGTGCGCACCGAACTTCGACAGTTCGCCGGACCAGCCCATGGCGCCGTCGTAGACCTTGTTCCAGAACATGGCGCTGCCTTCCGCCTTCACGCCAAGGGCGATGAAAATCGGCAGCAGGTCGACCGGGAGATACGGCCACGGCGCTGCTTCGACCTTGGTCAGGATGTTCTGCGTGAATGGCCGGCGCACGCGCAAGGGGCCATCGCGAACGGTGCGCGACCAGCCGTTGCTGTGCTCCACGTGTACACCGAATTTCGCGAAGGTCCGGTCGATCAGCGGAAACTGTTCCGGCGCCGTGTTCTTCACCGCAATGTCACCGCCCGTGATAGCGCCGAGCGCGAGGAACGTGGCGATTTCATGAAAGTCTTCGCTGAAACGAAATTCGCCGCCGCCCAGTTTCTTGCCGCCGGTCACGGTGATGCGTGATGTTCCGATGCCGTCGATCGCCACCCCGAGCATCGCGAGAAAACGGCAGAACTCCTGCACGTGAGGCTCCGATGCCGCGTTGACCAGCGACGACGTGCCATTCGCGGATGCCGCGCAAAGCACGAAGTTCTCGGTCGTCGTCACGGATGCATAGTCGAACCAGTGATCATTTGCGGTCATCTGCGATTCGACGCGAACGATCAGCGAGTCCGTCGTGCGCTCGATGCGCGCGCCGAAACGCTCGAATACCTCGACGTGCGGGTCGATCTCGCGCACACCCAACGTGCAGCCTTTTACGTCATTTTCCAGACGCGCGACGCCAAAGCGTGCGAGCAGCGGCGGCACCAGCATGATCGACGAACGCATCTCTTCCGGCAGCCGGTGTTCGACCGGATCGAACCGCGTGGCGTGATGGTGAAGCTGCAGGACGCCGGTCGTGAAGTCCATTGAAACGCTGCTGCCGAGCATGCGGAAAATGTCGAGGATCTTCTTGACGTCGGTGATGTCCGGAACGCCTATAAGCCGCAATGGCTGGTCGGTCAGAAGGGTGGCGCAGAGAATGGGCAGGACGGCGTTCTTGTTGGCGGACGGGGTGATTTCACCGCGCAGCGCAATGCCGCCGTGGACGATCAGGTTGGACATGTATGGGTGCCAGGCGTTTGAGAGCAAGGCGCATATGATGCCACCGCGTGCAACGTTTGCCGTCATGGGCCAGTCAATTTCGATGTCGATGTGTGCATGGCACGACATCTTGAGGTGCTTTTCAGAATCCGTACCCGGCCCCTATTTTCAGTCGCTTGCAGCCAGCGCTTTATTGTTAAGCAAAGCGTCGATGCGTTCGCGGTTTGCATCGCCCCAAGCGCATAGCGGCATCAGCGCACGGGCGAGCGTCAACCCGAATTCGGTCATCTGATAGTCGACTCTCGGTGGAATCTCGCCGTAGTCACGGCGCATGATGACGCCATCTTCTGCGAGTTCGCGCACTTGCTGGATCAGCACTTTCTCGCTGATGCCCGCGACGAGCCGCTTGAGCTCGCCGAAACGCCGCGGGCCGCCATTCAGATGAAACAGGACGATCGGTTTCCACTTTCCGCCGATTACCGATAACGCGACCTCGAGCCCACAACTGAAAGAACGGGTTTCCATGATGTCCTTGGCACATACCTTTAGGTAGGTACTAGCATAACAGAATGTACCCGCCCATAATGAATTCTCCAACTCATTAAAGGAGAACTCACATGGGCAAGCTCACAGGAAAAGTCGCGGTGATCACGGGTGCGAACAGCGGTATTGGTCTCGCCACAGCCAAGCGTTTCGCCGAGGAGGGCGCGCGCGTGTTCATGAGCGGACGGCGCCAGCAGGAACTCGACGCAGCGGTCGCGGAAGTGGGCTCGAACGCGCGCGGCATCCAGGGCGACGTATCGAAACTTGCTGATATAGACCGGTTGTTCGAGGTCGTCAAAAGCGAGGCGGGCAGTATCGATATCCTCTTCGCCAACGCAGGCGGCGGCGAATTTGCAGCGCTCGGCCAGATCACGGAAGAGCACTTCGACAAGACCTTCGACACCAACGTCAAGGGCACGCTCTTCACCGTGCAGAAGGCGTTGCCGCTGTTGAGGGACGGCAGCTCGATCATCTTGACCGGATCGACCACGGAAGTAACAGGAGGGGCATCGTTCAGCGTTTATAGCGCGACCAAGGCCGCGATCCGCAATTTCGCCCGAAGCTGGATTGTCGACCTCGCGCCGCGCAAGATCCGCGTCAACGTGCTGGTTCCCGGCGCGACATCGACGCCTGGCTGGCATGGCCTCGCGACGACCCAGGAAGCCAGCGACGAGATGATCAAGTACGTGCAATCGGTCACGCCGCTCGGACGTCTCGCCAAGCCCGAAGAGACTGCAAATGCAGCACTTTTCCTCGCCTCCGATGAAAGCAGTTTCGTAACGGGCAGCGAACTTTTCGTCGATGGCGGCTCGGCGCAAATTTGACACGGAGCGACCCCAGGGCGCTTCAGTAGCGGTATCATGACTGCTGTATATGCATACAGTGATCATGAGCGATCCGACTTCCCCGCAACCTGCGAATTTTCAGCGCCGGTTTTATTACCTCCTGAATTTCGAGCGCGCGCTCCAATGGCTTGCGGATCGTTACGACGACCTCTGGGCTGAAGAGGAGCGGGTTTTCCTGCGCGAATTTCCGGCGTTGCCGCTCGGGTCGCGGGCGTTGCTGGTTCGCATGCTGATGCGCGTGGGACCGCATTTCCGCGCAAGCAAACTGCTCTACGATGAAATCGGATGCCCGCTCGAAGCGCTCGCGCCGCTCAATGCGCTCGGTTGGGTGGACGCAAATCCGCCGCTTACGCTCGACCAGGTCTTCGGTCTTCACACGAAGCCCGAGCTGACGAAGATCTTCTCGCTAAATCCGGCCGCCGCGAGCGCGCGCAAGTCCGAGCTACAGGAATCGCTTTCGTTCCTGCATCCCGGCGAGCGGGTTTATCGCGACTGGCATCCGGGTGCATGCGACGTCGTCATGCGTTTGAATGTGACCGCGTTATGCGAGCGCCTGAGGCTCATGTTCTTCGGCAATTTGCGCCAAAGCTGGGCCGAGTTCGTACTCGCGGACCTCGGGATCGTGCGCTACGAGCGGGTCTTGCTCGAACGGTCGTCGCGCGCTTTCCAAACCCGCGCGGATATCGATGTGTTCCTGGCCGTGCATGCATACCGCGACATGCTCGATACCATCGATGACGTGCCGTCCATCGAAGCCATGATTCCCGAGATCGAAGCACTGGCTTGCGATCACGGCTGGCTGGACCAGCGCCGGCAAAAATTGTTGTATCGCGTGGGGCAGTACTGCGAGCGGCTTCGTCACTGGGATACGGCATTGGCCGCTTACAGGTCGTGCGCGTTTCCGGGTGCGCGGCACCGGCGCATGCGTGCGCTGGAACAGGCGGGTTTTCACACCGATGCATACGTCCTGGCGCTTCAGGCGTGCAGCGAGCCCGAAAGCGAGGAGGAAGCGCAGCGCGTCGGGCGCATGCTTCCACGGCTTCGGCGCAGGCTTGGGCTTCCCATCGAGCCCGCGGGCATGGCGCGAACCGTTGAACGTATTGATGTTGTCCTGCCCATGCCGGCCCAGCCTGCTTCGGTAGAAATGATCGTTCGCGATGCACTCAGCGAACCGGGCGCGGGCGTGCATTACGTCGAGAACACATTGATCAATTCGCTCTTCGGGCTGCTTTGCTGGGACGCGATCTTCATGCCGCTGCCGGGCGCATTTTTCCATCCGTTCCAGCGTGGTCCCGCGGATCTCCATTCGCCGGGCTTTCATGCGGCACGGCGCGACGCGTTCGACCAATGCCTTGCTTTACTCGATACCGCTCAGCACGAGCACGTGATCCGGTCGGCGTTTGAATTGAAGGCGGGCGTTCAATCTCCTTTCGTTCATTGGGGAATGCTGACAGCCGAACTGCTGGAGCAGGCGCTGCTTTGCTTGCCCGCCGCACATATGAAGTTGTGGTTTCGCAGGCTTTTGCAGGATATTGGCGCTAACCGGACGGGGTTTCCGGACCTGATCCGCTTCTGGCCGCAACAGAGGCGCTACGAAATGATCGAGGTGAAGGGGCCGGGGGACCGTCTGCAGGATAACCAGACGCGCTGGCTCGCGTACTGCGCGGCGCACGATATGCCGGTGCGCGTCGTTCATGTGAGATGGGCGGAGACGCTCAGAAAAGCAGTTGTTTGACGGTGTCAATGGACCAGGGAGTTGAAGTGGCCTTTGCCGGATGACGTAACCGCACCTTTGAAGCAAACTCGAAGGTCGAGAATCCATGCCGGTTGAACTAAAGCGCTGGCGGGCATTTTAATAATTAAGCACTCTAAACATTTTGCGCCGGCCTGAACCGCATTCAAAGTGGTTTTCCCCCTGCACTTCTCTCGTTAGACCCGCGCTATTGGAGAGCGCAAAATACGCAAGTCGAGAACTTAGCCGGGTCCGGAAAAATATGGCGCTTAACACGTTTGGCGGACTGTGGGATTCAGTCGAGCGCCACCGCAGCAGTGTTGTCCTGCGCCTGCTCGCAACGGTTTTTCTGTTTAGCTGCATGGTGACGTTGACGCTCACGGCGCTGCAGCTTTATCGCGACTATGACCGGGGCATGGCGCTGATCGAAAGCAGGCTCGCGCAGATCAACGAGAGTTATCGCGGCAGCCTGGGCGAAGCGCTCTGGCGTCTCGATCGCCCGCAACTCGAGCTGCAGCTCGACGGCATTCTCCGTCTGCCCGATATCCGGATTGCCGAAGTCACCGAGATCATCGCGAGCGATACCTCCATGGTCGTCGCCGCCGGCGAACGTACACTCGGGCCGGTGATCGTGCGGAGCTTCCCTGTCGTGTATCGGATTCAAGGTCACGAGGAAATGATCGGCACGTTGAAAGTGGAGGCGACGCTCACTAACCTGTACCGCGAGCTGTATAAAACCGCGCTGGTCATCTTGCTGAGCCAGGCGGCGAACACGTTCATCGTCACGCTCTTCACGTTCTATATTTTTTCGCGTCTCGTGACGCGGCATCTCGCGGCGGTGGCGCGGCGCGTGGAGAGCTACGACTTCCGGCAAGCGCCGCAAGCCTTTGCGTTGCAACGCAAACCGCCGCGTCATCCGGACGAACTCGAGCGCGTGGTGGCATCGTTCGATGCGATGTCGGCACGGCTTTATCGTGCGTATATCGATGAACGCGAAGCCGCCGAAGGCCGCGAAGCGCGGCATGCAGCGGAAGCGGCGAATCGTGCGAAGTCCGAGTTCATCGCCAACATGAGTCACGAATTGCGCACGCCGCTCAACGGCATTCTTGGTTACGCGCAGGTGCTGAGCCGCGATCCGGCCTTGAATGAGCGCCAGCGCGATGGACTCGGCGTGATCCAGCGCAGCGGCGAACATCTGCTGGCGCTGATCAACGACGTCCTGGACATCGCGAGGATCGAGGCGGGGAAGGTGCCCTTCGATATCGTCGCCGTGCCGCTTGCGGGTTTGCTCAACGATATTCGCGAGATCATCGGCGTGAAGGCGGAGCAGAAAGACCTGGTATTCGTCTGCAATGCCGCGCGGGGTGTGCCCGAGGCTGTACGTGCCGATGAACGGCGGCTGCGCCAGGTCTTGCTTAATTTGCTCGCCAACGCGGTGAAGTTCACCGACCACGGCAGCGTGAGTTTGCGCGTGGCAACGCTCGTGGATGGCCGTGTTCGATTCACGGTGGAGGATACGGGCATGGGTATCGATGAAGCGCAACGCGAGCTGATCTTCGAGCCCTTCGAGCAAAGCGGCGACGAACAACGGCAGCGTGGCGGCGCGGGGCTTGGTCTTGGCATCAGCCGGCAACTCATGCGCGCGATGGGCAGTGAAATCATCGTCGAGAGCCGCAAGGGAGAGGGCAGCACGTTCTGGTTTGAACTCGATGCGGCCACGCCGGCTTGGCTTGGCGTGCAATCGCCGACGGTGCCCGCGCGGGTGATCACGGGCTACGCGGGCGCGCGCAGAACGGTGCTCGTGATCGATGATGCGCCCGCGAATCGCACGGTGGCCGCCGTCATGCTGGGGCACATCGGTTTCGCGGTGCTCGAAGCGGAAAGCGGCGCGGAGGCGGTCGAGATCGCCCGGCGGACCACCCCGGACCTGGTTCTCGCCGACGTGATCATGGGCGGCCTGGGAGGGCTGCAGACCATTCATCGCCTGCGTCTCATGCCGGGAATGATTAAGGTCCCGGTAATCGCGATGTCCGCAAGTCCTTCCGGCGGCGACGAACCACGCAGCCTCGCTGCGGGCGCGAATGCGTTTATCGTCAAGCCGCTTCATCTGGACACGCTGCTGCACAAGATCGCGTCGGTGACATCGATTGAATGGATCCATGCGCCAACGGCGATTATCGAGCCGTCTGAGACCTTTAGCGCGCCAATGCCATATATTCCTTTGCCGCTTGACGAACTCGAAGTGTTGCATCGCCTGGCGCGGCAAGGGAACATGCGTGAAATCGTGCTGTGGGCCGAACGCATCACGCATCTGGACGCCCGTTACGGCGCGTTTGCAGCAGAGCTGCGCGCGCTGGCGAAGGGGTATCGGACAAAGGCAATCGTGCAGTTCGTGGAACAGCATCTTGAAGGGAGACACGCGTCATGAGCGATACGGCAACAGTTGCGGTCGAGGCGCCCGCGGTCCTGATCGTGGACGACATGCCGGCGAACCTGAGCATCATGGTCGAGAGCCTGGAAGACCAGGGGTATCGCGTGCTGGTTGCACTAGACGGACTGGAGGCGCTGGAACGCGCGGCGTTCTCGCAACCGGACCTGATCCTGCTCGATGTGAAGATGCCCGGCATCGATGGTTATGAAACTTGCCGGCGCCTGAAAGCGGACAGCGATACGAATGAGATTCCCGTGATCTTCATGACGTCCATGTCGGCGGCCGCCGATGTCGTGGAAGGGCTCGCGGCGGGCGGCGTGGATTACGTCACGAAACCCATTCGCGTCGATGAAGTGGTTGCGCGCATCGGCACGCATCTGTCGCTGCGCACGTTGCAGCGACAGCTCGTCACGCGCAACCTGCAGTTGCAGCATGAAATAGCGGTGCGACAGGAAACCGAACGCAAGCTATGCGAAGCACGCGATGAACTGGAGGCCCGCGTCGCACAGCGAACCGAGGAACTTGCGCGGGCCAACCTGAGCCTGAATCTTGAGATCATCGAACGTAGAGGCGTCGAGGCACGGCTCAAACAAAGCGAAGCGCGCTTTCGTGCGATCGTTGAAACGAGTCCGGTGCCGTTGTGCATCACGTCCATGCCGCAAGGCGAAATTCTTTACATGAACCAGCCTTTTCGAAGGCTCTTTTCATTCGATGAGGCGCAGGCAACGGGCAATATCGTCGACTTTTATGGAGCGCCGGGTGAGCGCGATCCGGTTGTTCGCAAATTGCGCAGCGAGGGCAACCTGCATAACACTGAACTGCGCTTCAGGCGGCCCGACGGCACGTCGTTCTGGGCCGTGGCGAATGCCCGCGTTGCAACCTACGACGACGTTCCCGCCATCTATGTAGGCCTCTACGACATCACCGCGCGCAAAGCAGCCGACGAAAAACTGCGCGCAAGCGAGGCGAGTCTCGCGAACGCGCAGCGCCTTGCGCGCCTGGGCGACTGGGCGTGGGACAGCGCGCAAGGGGTCACGCACTGGTCGTCGGAAATTTACCGGATTCTCGGTGTTGTCTGCTCGCAGGTCAAACCGTGCTACAGCGCTTATCTTGCAGCGGTTCATCCCGACGACCATGCCGCTTTCAGGCGGGCGGTGCGCGTGCTGATGTGCACGGGGAAGCCGTTTGGTATCGATCATCGTATCGTCGGACCCGATGGCGCCACGCGGATCGTGCGGCTGCAAGCGGAACATATGCAGGCCGATGAGGGAAGCCCGTGGGGTATCGTGGGGACCGTTCAGGACATCACCGAGCGCAAGCGGACCGAGGAAGAACTGCTTGCGTCACGGGAGCGGTTGCGCGAATTGTCGGCCTATCTCGAAGCGATCCGCGAAGAGGAAAGACGGCGCATCGCCATGGAAATCCACGACGAACTCGGACAGGTCCTGACCGCGCTGAAGATGGATGTTGCGCTGCTGAAGATGCGCCTTGTGGGTGATGCGAACGTCAAGGCAAACACCGATCCTGAAGCCACGCGCAAGATCGACGACATCCGCGAACTTGTCGAAAAGACGATCTGGATGGTGCGCAATGTCGCGAGTCATTTGCGGCCTGCTGCGCTCAATTTCGGCGTAGTCTCGGCGCTCGAATGGCTCGCCGAGGACTTCGCACGGCGTAACGGCATGCCATGCCAGCTCGTCGTGCGCGGTGGCGAACCCGTGCTTGCCGATGCGTTTTCCACCGCCGTATTTCGCATCGTCCAGGAGTCGCTGACGAACGTATCGCGGCATGCGGAGGCGTCTCGCGTGACCGTAACGCTGGTGAGCAGCGATGTCGCGCTCGATCTGCGCGTAAGCGATGACGGCAAGGGCTTCGACGCTGATTCCGCGCAAGGCGGTTACTCGTATGGCCTGCTCGGCATGAGCGAACGCGCGAGACTGATCGGCGGGACATTGCAGATAGACAGCGCGCCGGGCGCGGGAACCATGGTGTCGATTCACTTACCGCTCGACGGCGGACGGGAACAATGATCAGTATTTTCATAGCCGATGACCACGCAATCGTACGCAGCGGACTCAAGCAGATCGTTGCGACCACGACCGACATCCAGGTGGTGGGCGAAGCAGCGCACGGCGCCGATGTAGTGGACAAGCTGCGTGCCTGCCACGTCGATCTGCTGATGCTCGACATGACCATGCCCGGCATCAGCGGCGTGGACCTGATCCGGCGTGTGCGGGCCGAGCAGCCGGCGCTTCCCATTCTCGTGCTGAGCATTCACAACGAAGGGCAGGTCGTTTCGCGCGCGTTGCGTGCGGGCGCAACGGGTTATGTCACGAAGGACAGCGATCTCGAAGTGCTGCTTGCGGCGATTCGCAAGCTCGCTGCGGGCGGACGTTTCATCGATCCGAAACTCGTGGATGCAATCGTTTTCGATGCCCCATCGAACGACGGGCCACCGCACGAGATCCTGTCGGACCGCGAATTCCAGGTGTTACGGATGCTGGCTGCGGGCAGCAGCATCAACGATATTGCCGACGCCCTCTCGCTCAGCGCAAAGACCATCAGCACCCACAAGATGCGGCTCATGCAGAAGCTCGGCCTGAACAATAATTCGGAAATGATCCGATACGCAGTGAGGCACGGATTGGTGACCGAATAGCGATTGATTCGCCGTGTCAGGAAATCCTGATAGGAGAATCAGGAACCGCCTAGGGGAAAATCCGCTTCCGCCGACTGGCAAATCGAGGCCGAATATTTAATATGATGCTGTATGAAACGATGCGTCCATCTGAAACGCGTTCCAGCGCTGTATTTCCGTTTCATTCCCGATGTTCGCCTGGTTGAGTTGCGGAGATCCTATGGCCGATCGATCCGGAGTGGCTGAAGAGTTGATGCTGGTCGATTTGAAGGAGTGGATAAGTCTTTGGTACGACCGCTCTGTCGCCGCGAAATTCATCCGGCCGCCATTCCGGCTGGATGATCCGACCGCCGAGCGTTTGCAAGGTTATTTTGAAGTGGGCTTGAGCCCGGACGATGCCGTACTGGCGTTTTTCGGCGTCATGCACTGAGTGTGCGTGTAGTCCAATCCCTGACCGTCTCTCAGTTCTAGCCCATCCCTCGGAAGCTAGAATTTTAGAGCGCCATGTCCGCATGGCGCTTTTTTTTCGCCTCGGTTCTGCGGTTCTGTTAAAGCGCCAAATCGTTCAAAAACAGGATCGATAAACTTTCGTTTGTATATCTTTAAATTACAAAGCGGTAATAAAAATAGCCCGATGCTTCGTTGCCTCGCAAAATTTCATTAAAAGCCCTAAGCCAACTTAGGGTATGCGCGGCATTCTATTCATCGCGGTTATTATTCTTTCTTTCGAAAAATGACAGGCCGAAACATATCGGCTTGATCGGCGTGCGGGCGCTCTGCGACTCCCGCGCCGCCAAAGCACCTCCTCCTCCCCACATCGAATGCCGTTCCACGGCAGCCGATGTCGTGTCTTCTCGAAACGCATGGTGGTTCGTGGTAACTGCGGCTCGTTTTGTACTTGCGTTCCTGTCGCTTTATCGTCTTCAACCCTACGAACCTTTCCATGTCTATCAAGAAGAAAGCTTGTCGCGCACTCGTCATTGCCACCTCGCTTGCCGGCGCGCGCCCTGTGCTGGCGCAAGAGACGCCGGCCGCCGCGCCCGCGCCAGCGTCCACGTTGCCGGCGATCAATATCAACGCGCAGACGGACCGCACGACCTACGATACGAGCCGCTCGAAGACCGCGACCAAAACCAGCACCTCGCTCATGGATGTGCCGCAAACTGTCACCGTGGTGCCGCGCGCGCTCATCGAAGAACAGAACGCCACCTCGATTCAGCAGGCGTTGCGCAACGTACCCGGCGTGGGCTTCTCGGTCGGCGACGGGCAGCGTGATCAAGTCACGATTCGCGGGTTCAGCAGCATCACGGACCAATACGTCGATGGCATTCGCGACGACTCGCTGTACTACCGCGACCTCTCCAACGTGCAGAGCGTGGAGGTCTTGAAGGGACCCGCTGCGGTGCTGTACGGGCGCGGTTCAGCGGGCGGGCTGATCAACCGGACGCTGAAGAAACCCGAAGCCGATCCGCAGCAGGAAGTCGGTGTGTCGCTTGGAACCGAGGGCGAACGTCGTGGCGAATTCGATATTGGACTGAATGCAAACGACGCAGCACGTTTCCGCATAACGGGCGCTGGCGAGAACTCCAACAGCTTTCGCGATCAGTTCCAGTTAAACCGCCAGGCGATAGCGCCGTCGGCTCAATTCAAGCTTGATGCCAACACCACGCTCAATCTCGAAGCCGATTACCTGCATGACCGCCGAACCTCGGACCAGGGCCTGCCCGCTTATCTCGGGCGGCCGGTCGACGTGCCGCACAACACGTACTATGGCTCGGCGAATGCTGCGAACACGTCGTATAACGACATCACGGTGGAAAGCGCGACGGCGTCGCTGGACCACCGCTTCAACGACTCGCTGTCGTTCCATGCAGCCATACGCACGTATGACTTCTCGCTCGAGCGCAAGAACTACGTCAACTACGAACCGATCAAGACAGCCGCGAATCCGGCCGTGACGCTCGACGAGTCGACGCGTTTTCGCAACGATCATGGCGTTGACGGCATGTTCGAACTCACGCAGAAAGCCACGCTGTTCGGCATGAAAAACGAGGTCTTGTATGGCCTGGAATTATCGCAACAGCAAAAGTTCGACACCATCTATACGAACAAGAACGTCGCGACTTACAACCTCTTCAACCCGCAACAAATCGATCTTCCCGGCATCAAGCCCGGTACCCTTGCGAGCACCAATGGCTCGACGGTAATTGGCCTTGCCGGGCTGTATGCGCAAGACCTGATCTCACTCACCGAGCACTGGAAAGTGCTTGCCGGACTGCGCTTTGACTACATCGACCAGACGCGCCGCGACTATACGGCAGCGGGCGTGAACCTCGCGCGTACGGATCGTGCGTGGAGCCCGCGGGTGGGCTTGATGTACGAGCCGCTGGAGTGGGTGACGTTGTATGGCACATATAGCCAGTCGTTCTCGCCGCTGGCGGATACGCTCATCAGCAACGGCGTGGTCGCTAATGCGTCCACGCTCGAGCCGCAAAAGACCACGAGCTTCGAAGTGGGTTCGAAGTTAGACCTCGGCGGACACGCGAGCGCGAGCGTCGCGTTGTTCGACATGAAGCAGACCAACCAGCAGATCGCCGATCCGACGAATCCGTCGTTCTCGCTGCCTATCGGCACGCAGCATTCGCGCGGTGTGGAGTTGTCGTTTGCGGGGGAGGTCGCGCCGAAGTGGTCCGTGTTCGGCGGCTATACCTATTTGAACGGGAACGTGCAGGGTTCGCCGCAGGCAACCGCTGCAGGCATCTCGTTGCACGACAGCACGCCCGGTCTCTCCCCGCGGCATAGCGCGAGCATCTGGATCAAGCGCGATCTGCCTTACGGCTTTTACGTAGCGGGCGGCAGCCAGTTCCAGTCGGCGCGCTTCACGTCGGCAAGCGACCTGGTCACGTTACCGTCCTTCGTGACCTTCGACCTTGGCGCCGGTTATCACGGCAAGAAGGTCGACGTCACGTTGACGCTCGATAACCTCTTCAACCGCAACTACTTCATCTCCGCGCACGGCAACGCGGACATGAGCAACATGCCAGGCGATCCGCGCACCTTCACGGTGTCGGCGCGCTGGCGGATGTAATCGTTCGAAGCGGCAGCGCGATGCATCGCGCCGCCGCTTTTTGCGCGCTTGTTTATCCTCGGCCCACGAAGGGCATCTTCGCCGGCATGACCGTGTGAAACAGAATGTTTGCTTCCAGCGGCAAGCTCGCCATATAACGCACGGATTGCCCGACAATGTTCACATCGAGCATCGGCTCAGCGGCAATTTCTCCATTTGCCTGCGGCACACCCTTCGCCATGCGCGCGGCGAGATCGGTCTGCGCATTGCCAATATCAATCTGGCCCACTGCAATGTCGTACTTCCGGCCATCGAGCGAGGCGGACTTCGTCATGCCTTCAACGGCGTGTTTGGTCGCGGTGTATGCAATGGAATTCGGCCGCGGCGATGTCGCGGATATCGAACCGTTGTTGATGATCCGGCCGCCCATCGGCGTTTGCGCGCGCATCACGCGAAACGCTTGCTGGATGCAATAGAACATGCCGTTGAGATTGATATCGATGACCGATTTCCATTGCTCGACGGTCCAGTCCTCGAACGGTCCCGGCGGGTTCGATACGCCCGCGTTGTTGAAGAGCAGATCGACGCGGCCATAGGTGTCGACCGCCGTGGCGAACAGTTTCTTCACGGCTTCTGGATCCGCCACGTCGCAGGGGCAGGGCAGCACGCGGCTGCCTTCAGGCGCGTCGCTGGCAAGTTGTTCGAGCGGTTCGATACGGCGTCCCGCGGCCACCACGGTCCAGCCGTCCTGTAGCAAAGCAAGCGATGCAGCGCGGCCAATGCCGGCTCCGGCGCCGGTGACAATGGCGATGCGGGCGCGACGGTCGGGTTCTGAGTTCACGGCGATGTTCTCCTGAGTGGGTCTCTGTTTATTGATTGGCGAAAGGGAAAACGTAAGGTGTCGCACACAGGCAGATGATCGCTTTATTTTCACATTGCTGCAGGGCTTGGGCAAGAATCGGTTTCGTGGAATCATCAAGCGCCACAAACGACCGCCAAAAAAATGAGGGAATGACGAACCTGGTGTTCGTCATTCCCCCGCTCAAAGCTCAGGTCCTGCAGTTGTTCTTACCAGCTGAACTTGTACCCGACCTGACCAAACACACCCCGGCGATAATCCCCGCCAATGTTGCGCGAGTACTTCACGTTGGCATACATCTCCGACGACTTGCCCATGCTCGTGGTCAGTCCCACGCCGAGTTCGTACCACGTCTTCGAGAACGCACCGTTGAAGGTCGATCCGTCGACCGTCGTGTTGCCCGGCGTCAGGAAATCGCGCAGCACGTCGGCCGTGAAGTAAGGCGTCAATGCACCCGTCTTCGTGTCGTTGGTCAGGTTCGCCTTGAAGATGCGGAACCCGGCGCGGCCGCGCAGCGCGTTGCTCGATGTGCTGCCTACCGGCGAGATGCCATCGTTGAAACCATTCAGATGCAGGTACTGATACATCAACTGCGCCTGCGGTTCGATCGCAATCGTCGTCGAGCCGATCAGGAACGGCTTGCCAACTTCGCCAGAAAGACCCGTGCCGTAGCCGTTCTGCGAAGCGCCGCCGCCGTAGACATCGCCGTACTTGTTGCGATAGTGGGTCAGTTGCGCGACGGCGTCGAAATAGCTGCCGTCCTTCAGGTACTTCGTCCAGTAGCCGCCGAGCGATTGTGCTTGCGTTTCCACTGAACCGGTCCCCGTACCGAGCGTCGGGTTCAGGCTGCGCGCGCTGTCTTCGAACGTGGCCGAGGTCGAGCCGATCGTCAGCGTCACGCCGGCGTGCGTGCTGCCGCCTGCCGGGTTCGAAGCCAACGTCCAGTCCTTGCCGAACTGCGCGAAGAACGTGCGTTCATCGGCGGAGAAACGGTCGCCTGAATTGGCATCGAGGTTCTGGCCACCGATGCGTCCCCACACGCCGTTATCGTGCGTGCCTTGTGCTTTCTCGAGATTGGCGATGTCACCCACGCGCTCATGCAGACGGCTCAGGATCGCGAAGCCGTAGTCGATGTTCAGCGACGGTGTCAGCGCATATCCGATGACGGCCGGACGATACGCAATCGGAGCGGACGGCGTGGGCGTCGTGCCCGTGCCGCCGATCACTGCGACGTCGTTAGGGGAAGCGGGCGTGGTCGTAACCGGCGGTGTCGTCGCCGGCGGCGTTGTTGCCGGCGGCGTTGTTGTAACCGGGGGCGTCGTAACGGGCGGCGTTGTAACCGGAGGCGTCACGGGCGGCGTTACAGGCGGCGTCACCGGAGGTGTGACAGGCGGCGTGACCGGCGGATTCTCCAGCGACGAACGCAGGTAGAAGTCGCTCGGCCGTCCTGTTCCACCTTGGTACAGCAGGTACTCATACGCGCCCGCCTGAACCGGCGCGGTCATGTGGAACGTTCCGGATGCCGCCGTGCCATTCACCTGCACAACCTTGATACCGTCGCCAACGGTCAGCGCGCCAAGGCCGGTCGGCTTCACGATCACGGTTGTATCGCCGCTTGCATTGCCGCCAATCACGAGCTTGTCCGTGAACTGGTTCGATGCTGCGCCGCCTTCGTTCATCACCGTGTTGACGATCAACTTCGCGTTGTTGCCCACGTAATTGCCGCTGACGTTCAGCACATTGCCTGTCGTGCCGGATGCAGCCGCGAGGTTGATCGTTTCGTTGTTCGTGAGGTTGCCCTGGATCAGGAACGAGCCCGTCGAGCTTGCCGAGAAAGCCGGCAACGCATTTGCGACCGCGATCGTGCCCGAGTTGTTCACCGAGCCCAGGACCGTGCCGAAGCCGCCGAGTGTCGCGCCGTCGGCAACGGTCGTCGTGCCTGAGCCGATCGTCGCGCCCGTGTGTTGCGCGTCGCCGACTGCAAGCGTGCCGCCAAGCAGGTTCGTGTCGCCATAGGTGCTTGCGCCGTTCATCGTGAGCATGCCGCTGCCCAGCTTCGTCAATGCGCCTGAGCCGGTTACAGCCTGCGAAAGGGTCGATGAAAACTGCTGCGTGTCGATGGTCCCGCCGTTCGTGCCGATCGTGATTGCACGGGTGGCCGCGAGGTCGAGATTGTTGCCGAGCTGCAGCGTGCCGCCGTTGAATGTCACGCCGCCGGCGGGAGCACCCAATGCGTTATCGGCACTGATGTTGACCGTGCCTTGCGTGATCAACGTGCCGCCTGAATACGTGTTGCCGCCGGGCGCCGTCGGCGCCAGCGTCAATGTACCGGCGCCGGTTTTCTCGATGGAACCCGTGCCGCTCAGCAAGCCCGCATACGTGCCATCGTCGGTCTGTGCGAAACGCACGAGCCCGTTGTCCGTGATCGCCGACGGCAGGCTTTGCGCGCGCGCTTCGAGCGTGCCGGGGGCGTCGACGGTGAACTGTCCTGCGTAAGCGCTGTTGTCGCCGGTCAGGATCAGCTTGCCGTTCGCGACTTCCGCCGTCTGCACGTCGGGCAGGATGCCGTTGAGCGTCCATGTGCCGGTATCGTCCTTGATGAGCGTCTGGAAGCCGGCAATGTACCCGCTCACCGATGTGTCGAGCGTTCCGGTGCCGGCGCCGCTCAGGATCAACTGGTTGTTGCCCGTGCCGCCGTCGACGCTGCCTTGCACCGTCGAGCCGGTGTAGATGCGCATGGTGTCATCGCCGCCCGAGAACAGGAGGTTGCCGATCACCTTGCCTTTGTTCGTGAAATCGACAGCGCCGTCGCCGCTCGATCCGATCGCGTTCACAGGCGCTTCGATCACGCCCGTCTGCGTGTTGATGACCGTGTTGCTGCCCGACGTGTTCTGAAACCAGATGGCCGCGGCGTTCTTTGCCTGAATCAGGCCGCTGTTCGTGATGACGTTGCCCGTGCCCTGCAGGTTCACGGCTTCCGCAATGTCTTCAGTGCCTTTGGACAGCACCTTGCCGCCGGCTTCGACCGTCAGTGTGCCGTTGTTCTGGAACTCGATGGTGTTGGTGCCCGTGCCGTAGAAACCGTGCAACTCGACTGCATGGTTGCTGACGGTGCCGCCGGACTTCACGGTGATGTTGGCGCGGTCGGCGAGACTGATTGCCGATGCGTCTTGTGTATTGATGAGCGCACCCTTCTTGACGACGACTGTGCGGTCGTCGTTACCCGGCGCATTGCCCGTGCCGATCGTCGTTGTCTCTGGCGAGCCGGCACTGCAAACAGTGTATTGACCATTCACTGCGCACGCGGCTGCCGCAGCAATCGGGTTGAGAAGAAACGGAATGAGCAGCAACGACGGTGCAAGCGAGATCGCTCGCGTACGAACAGGATTTGACATGGTACGCCCCGGTGTTTGTTATTTGAATGCGAGCGGAATTTATCAACGGGGGTCATGCAGTGAATGTTGTAAGGCGAACAGTTGTGCTTCAAAAGTAATCCAACGATGGACGCTATGTGCCGTGCCGCTTATAGCGAAACAAATAGGCGCGTGATAAGTGTCAGGCAGTGTCAAATCGAGTGACGGGTACGGGCTCGGGAACGAGCGAGACGCTCTGATCCGTACACGTCAGTGTCGATGCAATGCGCGCATTGCCATTAGCAGAATCTCATCGTCTTGTTTGCGCGTTGCCGAACACAAGACGGGGCCGGCGTTGCGATGTGTGGTCTACCCTACGTTGCATCGCACGTCGTGCTGGACGATGCACATGGTCCCTGTACGATGCGTTTTTCAGCGTAGCCAGCGTTTCGACGTTCAGGCCAGGCGTTTTTATTCGGGGGATAGATGGGATCGAAGAGCACTGTGGCGAGCGTGCCGACGAAGGTCCACGTTCATTTGTATTACGGTGTCGATCCGAGCCGTTATCGCAAGGATGACAACGTCGGTTGCCTGTACGGTTATCACTACGCCGAGTCTGAATCCGTGGCGGTTTCGTATTCGCAGGATCATCCCGAAGGTCGCGCGATGCGCTCCATCCGCCGCGGCCTGAAGGCGCTGTTTGGCTGTGACCTGATTCATACGTTTCGCAATCGTGCAGCGTTGCTCGAGTCCGATGTTGTCTGGACGCATACGGAACGCGAGTATCTGTCCGCTGCGCTGTTGCTGATGCTCAAGCGTGGACCCAAGCCCCTGCTGCTTGCCCAAAGCGTCTGGTTGCTCGACGTATGGAAGTCTCTAAGCGGATTCAAGCGAGCCATCTACAAGAAGCTGCTCAACCGTGCTGATCTGCTCACGACGCTCACCACGGATAACGCCGCGCTCGTCAAGCAATTCTGGAACCGCGAAGCAACGGTCGTGCTCTATGGCATCAGCACGGACGACTTCCCCATGCAACCGGTGTCGCAGTGGCGTCCGCACGAACCCTTGCGCGTTGCCGCGATAGGCAATGACCGGGATCGCGACTGGCAGACGTTCATGGAAGCCTTCGAGAACGACGCGCGTTTCTCGGCACGGCTTGCAACGCAGCGCAAGGTCTCGCGTCCAAGCGCGGCGGATAACGTCGTGGTGGCACCGGTATCGGGTATCGAAGAACAGCGCAAGCTTTATGAATGGGCCGATGTGATCGTGGTGCCGTTGCATCCGAATCATCATGCATCGGGGATCACGGTGGTGCTGGAAGGCGTGATGGCCGGGAAGGTGGTGGTTGCCACGGACATTGGCGGGCTCACCGACTACTTCTCGCACGATGCCGTTTCGTATGTCCCGGTCCACGATCCGCGCAGTCTTCGCGAAACCGTTGCCGCCTTAGGCGCCGATCCCGAAGGCACGACAGAACGCATCCGCCGCGCGCAGCAGGAGTTGACATCGAAGGAACTGACCACGCGTGGATACGCGCGTCAGCATGTCACGCTCACGCATCAGATGCTGCGCGACGCCGCAATGCGTGAAAGCGTCACGCCAATGGCCCGGGCATAGCCGGAACATATGATTGATTCGAAATCCTACGCAATCGCTCCGCCGCCATCCACGAGCACGGTCGATCCGGTCGCATACGCTGTGCTCGCAAGGTAGGTTGCGGCATTGGCGATGTCCTCCGGTTGCCCCACACGGCGTGCGGGCAAGCGGGCGGCGGCGTTATCGAACATGCTCTGGCGTGCTTCGTCGCTGAGCTTCGACCACAATGGCGTGGCGATCATCCCCGGCGATACCGCGTTCACCCGCACCGGCGACAACTCCAGCGCAAGGCCGCGCGCCAGCGCCTCCAGCGCGGCGTTGATCGCGCCTTTCAGCACCGAACTCTTGCTTGGCCGCACGCTCAGGAAGCCAGAGATAAGCGTGAGCGAACCGCCGTCGGTGATTTTCGCGGCACGTGCGACGCGATATGCGCCCCAGAACTTGCTGTCCATGGCAGCGTAGGCATCGGCAAGTGCGAGCGTGCGTGCAGGACCGCCCGGCGTTTGAGCCGCCGATACCACCACGTGATCGAACGGTCCCGTCTCCGCAAAGAAACGTTCAACGGCGGTTTCGTCGCCGGTATCCAATACAGCCGTGTCCACGGTTGATCCCATACTCGATTTGATCTCCGCCGCGCTTGCGTCCAGCTTTTCCTGGTTACGCGAGGCAATCGTCACGTGCGCCCCGAGTTCGGCGAAGGCTTTCGCGGTGGCGGCGCCAATGCCCGAACTTCCGCCGACGATCAATACGTTCTTCGATGCAAATGTATTCATTCTCAGACTCCTTTATTGCAGCCCCTGAACTGCAGCCCCGGAATTAAAACGCCGGAAGGTTGCGGCCAGGTTCGATCAGATGGTTTCCGTCTCACGCAGCGTGAGGGAACTTTGCAGCACGTACCGGGCAATGTCGTTCTTGCGCATGAACGCGACATCGGGCCGGCTCTTCGCATAACGCAGGAACTCATCCCACACCCGGACCATTTGCGGCGAACCGCTGATCCGGTCGTGCGCGCTCACGGACATCATGCGGCGACGCGTACCGGCTTCGTCGTAAAGCTGATCGAAGTCGAGCTTGATCTGTTCAAGGAATTTATCGGGCGAATAGTTACGTCCTTCGACCAGCAGGATGTCGTTATTGCGCAGCGGGTGCGGGGATTCATCGACTATTTGCGGGAACGGTTGCGTGACGCATGGCGCTGGGGAAAGGCTTGAACGACGCTGTGCAAAAGATGGACGTTTTCTTGAGCGCTAGCGAACAGAGCGATAAGAATTAGTAAGTATGCTTATGGTTATGCCTGCGAGGACAGGCCGTTGAAAACAACCGGGGGATGAAATGCACAACGACGAAAAGCTGGGCGGGCTGTTACTCGTTCTGGTGATCGGGTGGGCCTATCAGGCGATCGCGCAATGCAGAGACTTTTGTTCTCTCCAATGGTCGTCGGCGATGAACGTCAGGACACGCTGGCCGGACTGACGACCAGCGGATTTCTATTCGACGTCCACGCCCGGCGATGTCGTCGCATCGCGCATGCTGTATGCCGACAGGATCCGGTACAGGGTCACGCGTGACACGCCAAGCTCTTTCGCGGCTTCGCCCAGACGTCCGCGATTCCTGAGCAACGCCATTTCGATCGCCTGCCGTTCTCCGGCTTCGCGTGCTTGCGCAAGTGACGTTGGGGCCGGTTCGGCGAATTCGCCAAGCTCCAGATCATGCGCGCCGATCAGGCGTCCCTCTGCCATGACGATCGCGCGCCGCACGCGGTTGATCAACTCGCGCACGTTGCCCGGCCAGGAGTAGTTATGCAGCGCGGCAATGGCATCAGGTGCGAAACCGCGCAGCGGCCGATGCGCGTCTTTCTTGTAGCGCTCGAGCATGTGTTTCGCGAGCAATTCGATGTCCTTGCCGCGAGCCCGTAGCGGCGGTTCATCGATTTGAAGCACGCATAGACGATGGTACAAGTCGGCGCGAAACCGGCCTTCGACCATGGCCGTCTGCATCTCGACGTGCGTGGCGGAAATGATGCGGACATCGACAGAGGTCGAGCCGTGCCCGCCCAGTCGTTCGACCTTGCGCTCCTGCAGGAAGCGCAGCAGGCTTGCCTGGCTTTCGAGCGGCAGGTCGCCAATTTCATCGAGGAAAAGCGTACCGCCATTCGCCGCTTCCACACGGCCGATCTTGCGCTGGTTCGCGCCCGTGAACGCGCCGCGTTCGTAGCCGAACAACTCGGACTGCAGCAGATGCGTGGGGATCGCGCCGCAATTGATCGCGACGAAAGGCTGGTCGCGCCGCGTGGAATGCCGGTGAATGGCCGCGGCCGTAAGTTCCTTGCCGGTGCCGGATTCACCGGAAATGAAAACCGGCGCGTCGGTGATGGCGACCTTGCGGATTGCCCGGAACAACGCCAGCATGGCGTCGCACGAGCCGATCATTTCGCCTTCGGCGTCGCTGCTGCCCATGGCGTTCACATTGCCGTGCGTGCCGCCCACCACACCGCTGCGCGAGCCTGCATCGTGCAAGGCAGCAATGCCGTAAGCATGTCCGAGCGCATTCAGGATGCGTTCGCCGGAGGCGGGGAGCGTGACGTAATCGAAGCAGAAGTCGCGTACGAGGCGGCGAATTGTTTCGTTATCGAGCTGGATGGGCGTAAGCAACGCAACCCAGCCGATGGTCTTGATCGACAACATTGTTTCGGCCAGGCGCAAATTCAACTGGACGTTGCGGGACGAAAAATCGAGCAGGCCGCCACTCGCATTCGATGAAAAACTCTCCAGGTCACGACCCAATTCGGAATTTCTGACCGTCCACCCGCGCGCGTCCATCAGAGAGCGAACCTCGAGCGTCAAGGGATCGCCTACGTAATAAAGATGCCTGGGACTCGACGGAAACGCTGCCATGAAAAATTACACCGGTTGGTTACAACGAATAATGCCACCAAAACCATGGGTGGCACGCGTTGTGTCGCTCGCGAATTGGCGTGTTGACGCGGTGTTGAAACGCGTGCTCCTGTTTATAACGACTGTTTGCCTGGAAACTTGAAAGAAGAAGCGCGCCTCCGGCTAGAGGCGCGTCGCAGGGGAAACCCTTCCCAAAACTTCCATAAACCCGTGGAAATGAACTTGTCTAAAGAATACGGCAGGTTCCGGGATCTGGATGCGTCGAGACAGAATTATTCCGCTGATCCGGCGGACTTCGTCGACAGATTGCGAAACGATGCACCCGCGTGTTCCTGCGGTAAATGCGCGGCGCCCCCAAAGAGTTTTTCGCGAAACGTGCCGTCGGCGTAGGTGGTTTTGTAAATGCCCCTGGCCTGAAGTTCAGGAATCACCAGGTCGATGAAATCTTCGTAGCTCTCCGGCGTCACCGTACGGGTCAGGTTGAAACCGTCCACGCCCGCTTCGTTCACCCAGGATTCGAGCGCATCGGCTACTTCGACCGGGTCGCCTACGATGGTCGTATAACGTCCGCCAAGCTTCAACTGATCGAGCAGACGCCGCACGGTCCAGCCGGACTGGCCATCGGTTACGCGCTGCACGGATGATTCGATGCCGCGGCTCTTCGGAGCGCCTGGCGGCTGGATTTCGTCGTCGGGATTGAAGATCGAATAGTCAGTACCTGTTCCCGCTGCGAAATGCGCCAGTCCGGCTTCGGGACTTGCGTAGTGCGCATATTCGGCAAATTTTGCTTCGGCTTCGGCATGCGTGCGGCCGACCACGACGGTAATGCCCATGAAGATCTTCAGGTCGGCAGGGTTGCGGCCGGCATCGGCGGCTTGCTGGCGCAGTGCATCGACGAGCTTTTTCGTGCCGGGCTTGCTTTGGCTCGATACAAACACGCACTCCGCATGACGCGTGGCGAATGCCTGTCCTCGGCCTGATGATCCCGCCTGGAAGAGCACCGGCGTGCGTTGCGGCGAGGGTTCGCAAAGGTGGTAACCCTCGACGTCGTAATAGCGTCCGTGGTGATCCACCTTGTGCACTTTCGCGGGATCGGTGAAGACGCGCGTTTCACGATCGCGGACCACGGCGTCGTTTTCCCAGCTTCCTTCCCAGAGCTTGTAGAGCACGTCGAGATATTCGTCGGCGCGGTCATAGCGTTCATCGTGTGCAATCTGCCCGGTGAGGCCCATCGCGCGCGCCGCGCTGTCCAGGTACCCGGTCACGATGTTCCAGCCAATCCTCCCGTCGCTCAGATGATCGAGCGTGGAGAAACGTCGTGCGAGCAGGTAGGGCGCTTCGTACGTGAGGTTCACCGTAATGCCGAAGCCAAGGTTGCGCGTGACCGCGGCCATGGCCGAGACCAGCATCATGGGATCGTTGACGGGAAGCTGGACCGACTCTTTCAAGGTCAGATCGGCCGATTGCTGATAGACATCGTAGACGCCGACTATGTCCGCAATGAAGAGGCCATCGAACAGTCCTTTTTCGAGCAGCTTTGCAAGGTCGGTCCAGTATGAAAGCTTGCGGTAATCGGTCGAGCGGTCACGTGGATGCGTCCAGAGGCCATGATTGATATGGCCCACGCAATTCATGTCGAACGCGTTCAAAAGGATCTTTTTCTTGCTCACGGGAGTCCTCGCGGAAAACGACGGATGAAGGGCGCAAAGGGCGGATAGCATCGCACGGTCAGGATCGCCGGCGAACCATCAATTTGATATTTATTATCCATGACCGCGGACGCTGCGTTTCTTTTCGCCCGGGTACGCTTCGATAAGGCCCGCAAATCGGTCGGCAAGCGTGGTACGGGCGCGCGCAGGCCAGACGGCGCTCAACTCGAAGGGTGGCAGCGCGGCGCCGTCCGAAATTTCGCAAAGCCGCACGCCGCTGAATTGCAGCGCGCGCACCGAACGCGGCAACAGGGACACGCCGCATCCGGCGGCCACGCACGCGAGGACCGTCAGCGAACGGTTGGCGTCCTGCACGATTTCTACCGCGCAACCGGCTTGCCGGAACGCGCTCAAGATTCCTGCACGAACGCCCGGCAATTGTCCGTGAGGAAACCATACCAGGCCATGCGGCGCGAGTTCGCCCAGCGACACCGCGCCGTTTGCGCCCAGCGGAAAATTTTCGGGTAACACCGCGATCAACTGTTCGCGCGCGATCAGCTTCTCGTGCATTTTCCCGGCAACAGGCGCCGGCGTGTGCAACAGGCCGATGTCGATTTCTCCTTTTTCAAGCGCGCTTGTCTGCTCGGCGTTGCTCATCTCGCGCAGCACGAGATCGACGTCGGGAACGGACGCGCGCAGCGCCGCAATCGCGCGGGGCAGCACTGCAAAAAGCGCCGCCGATGCAAAACCCACCGTCAGCCGTCCTGCCCGCTGCGCGCCGATTTCGCGCGCCCGATGCGAGGCGGCATCGATTCTCGCGACGCTCATGCGCACGTCCTCGACGATCGCCAGTCCCGCCGCAGTCAGGTCGGCGCCGCGCCGTGTGCGGCTGAAGAGCTTGACGCCCAGATCCTTTTCCATGCGCGTGAGCGCCTGGCTCAGCGCAGGCTGGGCGATGTTCAGGTGATCGGCGGCGCGGGTGACGCTGCCCGCGTCGGCGACGGCCAGGAAATACTTCAAGTTGCGCGTGTCCATATTAAAACGATATGAAAGTTGATCACTTGCATCATAGTTCTTTATCCCTCCGATCCCTAGAATGGGTTTCATGGGCCGTTGCAAGAAGCCCGGAAAATACGGTCAGGAGACGACAATGAACTGGTACCGCGAAATATCGCACACGGAAAAGCGCACGCTCTGGAGCTGCTTCGCGGGATGGGCGTTGGACGGCATCGACACGCAACTGTTCAGCCTCGTGATTCCGACCCTGCTGGTGACGTGGGGTATCGGCAAGGGGCAGGCGGGGTTGATCGGCGGCGCGACGCTGGTGGCCGGCGCGCTCGGCGGATTGCTTGCGGGCATGCTGTCGGATCGCTACGGGCGCGTGCGCGCGCTGCAGATCACGGTGATCTGGTTCTCGCTTTTCACTTTCCTCTGCGCATTCGCGCAGAACTTCGAGCAGTTGCTGGCCTTGAAGGCGCTGCAAGGCATCGGCTTCGGCGGCGAATGGACCGCGGGCGCCGTGCTGCTGAGCGAGACCATGCGCGCCGAACATCGCGGCAAGGCGATGGGCATCGTGCAAAGCGCCTGGGGTTTCGGCTGGGCGGGCGCGGTGCTGCTTTATACCGTCGTGTTCTCGTTCGTATCCCCGGAATGGGCGTGGCGGCTGCTGTTTGCCATAGGCGTGATTCCGGCCGGGCTCGTGCTCTATTTACGCCGTAACGTGGTCGAGCCTCCGCGTGTTCCGGTCGCCGCAAAGGCATCCGGCGGGGCGCTTCCTCCGGCCACCCATATCTTCGATAAATCCGTGATCCGCTCGACCATCGTGGGCGCGTTGATCGGTGTGGGCGCGCACGGCGGTTATCACGCGATCACCACGTGGCTGCCCACTTATCTCAAGACCGAGCGGCATCTGTCTGTGCTGGGAACCGGCGGGTATCTCGCGGTGGTGATCGCGGCGTTCATCTGCGGATGTTTTGTCAGCGCGTGGTTGCAGGACCGCATTGGCCGCAAGCTCAACGTGATCCTGTTTGCCGTGTGCTGCGTGGCAACGGTCAACCTCTACGTCTTCCTGCCAATGGGAGACACCGCCATGCTGCTGCTCAGCTTCCCGCTCGGGCTCTTCTCGGCAGGTATCCCGGCAACGCTCGGCGCGCTTTTCAACGAACTTTATCCGCAGGGCATTCGCGGCACAGGCGTGGGTTTTTGCTACAACTTCGGGCGGATCGTTTCTGCGGGTTTTCCGGTGCTGGTCGGTCACATGGGCAACTCCATGCCGCTTGGTTCGGCGCTCGGTATCGATGCCGGAGTTGCTTACGGCCTTGTCGTGGTCGCCGCGCTGATGCTGCCCGAGACGAAGAACCGGCGGATCGCGACGGTCGCGGTCAATGCGTGATTAATGTCGGATGAACGCCGATCAACGGATTCCACTTATGCAAACGCAAGAGACCTGCGTGGCCGAGCGCTGGTACGAGACGGGCGCGGAGCAGATCACGGCCATCGACAGCCACGCCCATGTGTTCGTGCGCGGTTTGCCGCTCGCGCCGCAGCGCCGCCATGCGCCAGATTACGATGCCACGCTCGACGCCTACGCCGGTCATTTGCTAGCGAACGGCGTGTCGCACGCGGTGCTGGTCCAGCCGAGTTTCCTCGGCACGGACAACCGCTTTTTTATCGATGTGATGCGGCGCTATCCGTTGCGTTTTCGCGGCGTGGCCGTGGTGGATTGCAGCGTGAGCGACGCCGGGCTGGGATCGCTCGATCGGTCGGGTGTGGTCGGAATGCGGCTGAACCTGATCGGCTTGCCGATCCCCGACCTTCGCGCGCCTGACTGGCAGCGATTGTTCGCCCGCGTCAATGCGCTTGGGTGGCATGTCGAGGTGCATCGTCAGGCAGCGGATCTGCGTGATGTCGTGGAGCCGCTATTGGAGCAGGGCTGCACGGTCGTAGTCGATCATTTCGGGCGGCCCGCTCCGCAAACCGTCGAGCGCGACCCGGGCTTTCGCTATTTGCTCTCGATCGGGGGAACGGGACGCGTGTGGGTGAAGTTATCGGCGGCTTACAGGAGCGCGGTGAATGATTCAGGCGTTGCGGCCGGCGCGCGGCTGGCAAGCGCATTGATCGATGCATACACGCCCGGGCGGCTTGTCTGGGGCAGCGACTGGCCGCATACGCAACACCAGCAATTCACCGACTACGATGCAACTCGCCGCGCGCTCGACCGATGGGTGCCGGACGCGGCGCAGCGCGAGATCATTCTCACGGGTTCGGCCGGCGAGTTGTACCGGTTCGGATAACGCTACTTGCGCACGATGTCCTTGAGAAAATCCGATACACGTTCGAGTCCCTGTTCCAGCACATCCAGTGGATTGGCGAAGCCGATCCGCACATAACCTTCCATTTCGAACGCGCTGCCCGGCGTGAGCATGACGCCCGTCGCGTCGATCAGCGATGTACAAAATTCAGTCGATGACATGTCCACATCGAACTTGAGCAGGCACACAGTCGCGGCTTTCGGCTTGACATACGAGACGAGCGGTTCCTGCTGGATCCATGCATCGAGTGTTGCGAGATTGGTCCGTGTGATTGCGTGATTGCGCGCGAGGATCCTGTCTTTCGCTTCCAGCGCTACTGATGCAAGATGATCGTCGATCATCCCCACGCTGATGGTGTTGTAGTCGCGATGAATGCACACGGCCCGGATGAGATCGACCGGACCGGCGATCCATCCCAGGCGCAGCCCGGCTAGCGACCACGTCTTCGACATGCTGCCCGTGCTGATGCCGCGTTCGTAGAGATCTGCGACGGACGCGGTGAATCCCGAACCTTCCTGATCCGTTCCGCGATAAACCTCGTCGCACAGCAAGTACGCGCCGCACGATCGCGCGATGGCGACCACCTCTTTGAGAAACGCTTCGTCCATCAGCGAACCCGTTGGATTGTTCGGGTTGTTGATGGCGATCAGCTTCGTTGCGGGGCTCGCGAGTGTGCGCAATTCGTCGAGATCGGGAAGAAAGCCGTTCTCTTCCCGCAGCGCCAGGGTGTGTACATCGGCGCCGTGACTTTCGGGTATCGAATAGTGCTGCTGGTATGTGGGCAGCACGGCGATCACGCGGTCACCAGGCTCGATCAGCGTTTCATACACCAATGCGTTTGCGCCGATCGCGCCATGTGTGACCAAAATGTTCTTCGGCGTTTGATGGTCGTAGAGCGCAGCGATATTCGCGCGCAACCGGTCCGAACCCTCGATCGCGCCATAGGTCAGCTTCATGGGGCGCAGTTCGTCCATGATGCTGTCCTGCTTGCTGGTCAGCGTCAGCAACTGATCGACGCTCAGCGATTCGACGCAGGTTTCAGCAAGGTTATAGCGCGCCTCATGCTCGTACCGGTCCATCCAGCGCTCGACCAGAAAGTCCTTGATCTTCATTCGTTTCTCCGCAAATCAACGCGTTCGGTTGACCGAGTGTATTTCAAATTCCATGCAGGCTGAAGATCTGGAACGCGCATTACCTTCGACGCACTGACTCTTATGACACACTCACGGTTTGCTTACGCTCAACGTCATGTCAGGAGATTCCGTGAACCCGAGCTTCTTGATCAGTAACGTTCGCTTGTCTGGTGGCGCGTCCGTCGATGTCGCAATCAGCGCCGGGCGTATCGAAGCGATTGGAGCCAATCTTCCGCGCGATGCAGACGTGGTGGTGGAAGACGGCGGGAGCGCACTTGTGCTTCCGGGATTCGTGGAAGGCCACACGCATCTCGACAAGACGAACTGGGGGCTGCCGTGGTATCGGAACGAAGTCGGTCCGAGGCTTGTCGACAGAATCGAGAATGAACGCTCGTGGCGTGCAAGCTCGGGACATGATGCAGGCAAGCAATCCCTCGCGCTCGCCCGTGCGTTCGTTGCCGCTGGAACAACGCGCATCAGGACGCACGTGGACATAGACACCGACGCCGGCCTCGAGCATCTCGAAGGCGTGCTTGAAACGCGTGAAACGCTCGTGGGCGTTGCGGACATCCAGATCGTTGCGTTCCCGCAATCGGGCATGCTGCGCCGCCCGGGAACCGATGCATTGCTCGGCGACGCGCTGAAGTCAGGCGCCGACATACTGGGCGCGCTCGATCCCGCGCTGATCGACCAGGACCCGGTCAAGTCGCTCGACACCACGTTTGCGATCGCGGATCGTTACCAGAAGCCCGTCGATATCCATCTTCACGAACCAGGTGAAGTTGGCGCATTCACCATCAAGCTGTTGCTCGAGCGCGTCGAGGCGCTGGGCATGCAGGGTCGCGTGGTGATCAGCCATGCGTTTTGCCTTGGCATGTTGCCCGATCGCGAGCGTGATGTGCTGCTCGCAGGAATCGCGCAACTGAGCGTCGCGCTCCTGACGACCGCGCCGCCCTCGGTACCGGTGCCGTCGCTGCGGGCTTGCATTGAAGCGGGCGTGACGCTCTTCGCGGGCAACGACGGCATACGCGATACATGGACGCCGTTCGGCTCGCCCGACATGCTCGAACGCGCCATGTTCGTGGCCATGCGGCACGATCTGCGTCGGGACGTCGACCTCGCACTCGCATTCGATTGCGTCAGCACGCTCGGCGCACACGCGTGCGGCTTTGCGGACTATGGATTGCACGTCGGCGCGCGTGCGGATCTGGTTCTCGTCGATGCCGCCACTGTCGCTCATGCGGTCGTGGCACGGCCGGTGCGCAAGCTGGTTGTATCGAATGGAAAAGTCGTGGCACGCAATGGCGCAATGCTGGCCTGAAACATCGGGCCCGATGCATCCCGTACAAGCTAAAATATCAGCGAGCGCCGGTTCACGCGGACCGGTTTCCTGCGTGATTTCTTCGATGGGAGAACAAGATGGCAGCCAAGAAGATTCTGTTTCTGACCGGCGATTTTGCGGAAGACTATGAAACGATGGTGCCGTTCCAGGCGCTGCAGATGGTCGGTCACACCGTGCATGCAGTCTGCCCCGGCAAGAAGAGCGGTGACAAGATCAAGACCGCGATTCATGACTTCGAGGGGGACCAGACTTATACGGAGAAACCCGGACATCTGTTTGCGTTGAACGCGAGTTTCGACGATACCGATCCAGCCAGTTATGACGCGTTGATGATTGCCGGCGGACGCGCGCCCGAATACTTGCGCCTGAACAATCGTGTGATCGAGATCGTCCGGCATTTCGCCGATGCTGAAAAACCCATTGCCGCTGTTTGTCATGGGGCGCAATTACTCGCCGCCGCGGATGTGATTCGCGGCAAGCGCATTTCGGCGTATCCCGCTTGCGCGCCGGAAGTGCGTCTTGCGGGAGGGGAGTATGCGGACGTTCCCGTGGACAGCGCGGTGACTGACGGCAATTTCATTACCGCGCCCGCGTGGCCTGCGCATCCGCAATGGCTTGCGCAGTTCCTGGCGCGGCTTGGGACGGAAATCAAGCTTTAGGCGCGATGTTGGAAAGCGCTGGCGGGCGGCAGGCGCGTCGGCGTTGCGGGCAGTCGGGCCGGCACTGCAATTGCACCATTCGCGCGGCCCGAATAAACATCGGCCGCGCCTCACCATCTCCTTATCCCAGCTTCGCCTGCAACTCCGCTGCTCCACCGCGCTTATACAGTGCCAGCGTAGCGAAAAACCCGCACACCGCAGCAAAAATCAGCCAGTAAGCTGGTGCGGCTTTATCGCCGGTCGTCTGGATCAGATACGTCGATACCGCCGGCGTGAAGCCACCGAAGATCGCCGTTGCCAGGCTGAACGCCAGCGAGAAACCCGCCACGCGAACATCGACCGGCATCACTTCAGTCAGTGCCGCGACCATCGCGCCGTTGTAAGCGCCGAAGAAGAACGAGAAGTACAGCAGCACGCCAAGCATGCGCAGGAAACTCGGATCGTGCGCAAGCCATGAAAGCGCCGGGTAAGCCGTGATGATCGCCAGTGCCGATACAAACAGCAGCACCGGCTTGCGTCCGATCCGGTCCGAAATCGCGCCGCCGATCGGCAGCCAGATAAAGTTCGATACCCCCACGAACAGCGTCACGATCAGACTGTCAGACGTGCTCAGGTGCAGCACGGCGCGGCCGAAGGTCGGCGTGTAGACGGTGATCAGATAGAAGGTGGTGGTGGTCATCGCGACCATCAACATGCCGGCAATGACGGTCTTCCAGTTCGTGAGCATCGAACGGAAGACTTCACCGGTTGCCGGGTGATGGCGGCGCGCCTTGAATTCGGCGGTCTCCTGCAGCGAGCGGCGCAGAATGTAGAGAAACGGCACGATCATGCAGCCGATGAAAAACGGCACGCGCCATCCCCAGCCTGCAATCTGCGGCGGCGAAAGCATGCTGTTCAGCGCATAACCCAGGGCTGCGGCGACGACGATTGCGACCTGCTGGCTGGCAGATTGCCACGACGTATAGAACCCCTTCTTTCCAGGCGTCGCCATTTCCGCGAGATAGACCGACACGCCGCCGAGTTCGGCGCCCGCCGAAAACCCTTGCAGCAAACGTCCGAGGAGCACCAGCGCCGGAGCCAGCAAGCCAAGGGTCGCAAACCCCGGAACGCAGGCAATGAGAATGGTGCCGCTTGCCATGATGGAAAGCGTGACGATCAGGCCGCGCCGGCGTCCGACTTTATCGATGTACGCGCCCAGCACGATCGCGCCCAACGGACGCATCAGGAATCCGGCGCCGAATACAGCGAACGTCTGCATCAGCGACGCAAATTCGCTGGCAGCCGGGAAGAACGTCCTGGCAATATAAGTCGCGTAGAACCCGAACAGAAAGAAATCGAATTGCTCGAGGAAGTTGCCGCTGGTGACGCGCAAAACCGCGCCCAGCTTCGAGACACTCGGCGCGCTCGCGCCCAGCGCCTGCGGTTGAAATTCGTTTCCGGTTGCCATGTCGTCTCCTGGATTTTTTTATTGCCACGCCGGCCATCATAGGCTCGACGGGCCCCATGTTGCATTAGTCATCGACCAGCAGTTTACTCGGTTGGCGTTTTTCCACGGCCCATTTCAAAAGTGCTGCACTGCGATAAATCCCGTGCGCGAATTTCCCGTACGGCAGCGTCAGGAACAGCGCCATCACAATGCCAAGGTGGACGGCCAGCAATAACGCCATCATGGATGTATCGCGGAGAACCAACAGTGCGAGACCGCTCGCGCTGGTCAACAACAGCAACGCGATAAAACCGCGGTCCATCGGCTTTTGCGCGACGTCGCCGTGCTGCGGATGACGCTTCAGGTTCAGCCACAACAAACCGGCAGGTCCCGCCAGCAAGCCGAGACCACCCAGTGAACCGAGCACGACGGGTACGCTGCTGATCGCATAAGGCGCTTCGAGCTTGAGAAGATAGTGATAGAGCGTAGCCACGCACGTCGATGCAAAACACAGCATGAAACCGTAGAACGTGAGGTGATGAAAGCGGCGCCGGGCGAGGGAAAATGCATCGTCGGCGTTGTTGCAGCCTTCGCCATGCCCGCCGCCGAGATAACGCAGGCTCAGCACGTCGTGCGTCGCTTCACCGATGGCTTCGGCCGACATCGCGCCCGGATCCTCATTGCGCCAGAACTTCCGGACACCGACGCCGAGCGCGATCATCGCGAACACGAATACGATGCCGAAGAGCAGCGCGAGCGTGTTGTGCGGGAACACCGCATAGAAATTTCCGGCGAGCGGCGGCAAGAGCAGCGAGCCTTTGAGCGCCATCGTCATGATCAGGAAAAGTGCCAGACCACCAGCGAGCGCCAGTGCCAGGGTCAGGCCGTTGCGCTTGTATAACGCGCCGAAACCTGCCGGCCATGCGTAGTCGACGTAAGTCTGCAAACGCACTTCGGCCATCGCCTTGGGCACATTGACGCCAAATTCGTGGGGCGGCGCGTACTGGCACGCGTGCAGACACGCGCCGCAGTTGTGGCAGAGATTCGAAAGGAAGTGCACGTCGGCGCGGCCGAACTCGAGGCGGCGGGTCATCGCGGGGAAGACGGCGCAAAAGCCCTCGCAATAGCGGCACGCATTGCAGATCTGCATGATGCGGCTGACTTCGCCTTCGGCCGCGGACATCGGTTTTGCAAACGTGATGGGAACTTCGTTCAGTGCAAGCGCGCTCGCCTCGCGCGTCAGGTTTTCAAGCGACTGCATGACTGGCTTCCTTCAATTTCAAAGCCGCCTGCGCGGCCTGGGTTCCTGCAATCCGGCCGAATGCCGTGCCGATCGCCATGCCGACGCCGGCCGTATAACCCTTGCCGAGCACGTTGCCTGCCATCATCTCGCCCGCAACGTAAAGGTTGGGGCTCGGCTTGCCGCCGAAATGCACGGCGGAGTTCTCGTTCACCTTGAGACCGAGGTACGTGAACGTGATGCCGGGGCGAAGCGCGAAGGCGTAGAAGGGCGGCTTGTCGATGGGCTGCGCCCAGTGTGTCTTCGCGGGCGTGAGGCCTTCGGTATGGCAATCATCGAGGACGGCGTGGTCGAATTTGCCGACGCGACAGGCGGCGTTATAGGTCTGGATCGTATCGATGAACTTCGCTTCGTCGAGATCCATGGCACGCGCGAGTTCGCCGAGCGTGTTCGCTTTCGTGCCGGGAAAGACGGGCGGCATGAAGCGGCCGATCGCTTTCGAATCGATGATCGAATAACCGATCTGTCCCGGCTGATGTGCAACGAGCCGTCCCCAGATGGCATAACGCTTGGGCCAGAAGTCCTCGCCTTCATCGTAGAAACGCTCGGCGTTGCGGTTCAGCATCACGCCGAGCGACACACAATCCACCCGTGTGCAGATGCCGCCGTCGTATTGAGGGGCACGGGCGTCGATCGCGACACAATGCGATTGCGACGGATCGCCGATGGAATCCGCGCCGGCATCGATCATGTATTTGAGCAGCACGCCCATGTTGAAGCGCGTACCGCGAATCAGGAAATTGTCGGCGACCCATTCGCCGTTGATTTGGCCCCATGCTTCGCGCAGCCACTCGCGATTCGATTCGAAGCCGCCCGCGGCCAGCACGCACGAGCGCGCTTCAATACGCTCATCGCCAATCCGCGCAGCAACAAAACGGTCGCCATCCAGTTCGATGGCATCCACCGGCGCGTTGTATCGAACCTGGACGCCCAGCGCTTGCGCGCTGCGGAAATACGCGTTGACGAGCGCCTTGCCGCCGCCCATGAAAAACGCGTTGGTCCGCGCGACATGCAGCGCGCCCGACAACGGCGGCTGGAAATGCACGCCGTGTTTGCGCATCCAGTCGCGGCATGTCGACGATTCGCGGATTGCGAGGCGGGCGAGCGGTTCGTTGGTGATGCCGCCCGTGACCTTGAGCAGGTCCTGCCAGTATTCCTCTTCCGGATACGCATCGATCAGCACGTCCTGCGGCGCGTCGTGCATGCAGCGCAAGTTGCGCGTGTGCTGCGAATTGCCGCCGCGCCACTCACGCGGCGCAGATTCGAGCAGCATCACGGACGCGCCCGCCTCGCGGGCCATCAAAGCCGCGCACAAAGCCGCGTTGCCGCCGCCTATCACCAATACGTCCACCATTGTGATGTCTCCTCCAATCTCCGGAGTGTAGGACGTGCGGTGTTCGGCCGCCAGCAGGCTGCAGGCAACGGGTCTTCACGAATCGTGAAGAGGCGGCAATGTGGCGCCTGTCCATTGTCCGCCGGTGACGAGCGTTCGCGCGACATCGGCGAGAACCACGCGCGCCGCGAGGCCGGCGGGCGAGAGTTCGTCGTCGGAAAGACTGACGAGCTGGTTTGGACGCACCATGTAACGCTCGTTGATTGGGAGCGCGCGGAACGAGGCCAGGTCGCGGCGGGCCAGCGCGGCGCCTGGCTGGATCGTCAGGCCCAGACCGCCTCCGACCGCGTCCATGAGCATGGCAAGGCCATCGATTTCCGCCACGATATTCGGCTCGATACTGGCACGCGCAAACGCTGTGTCGAGCAGCGAACGCAGGCCGTGCGGGCCGCTTGGGAGGATCATCGGCAACTTCGCGATGTGCGCGAGCTTCGTGGTTTTCGTTTTTGGCATCGGCTCGAAACTCGCGGCTGCGATCACGAACAGACGTTCGTCGAGCAAAGGCGTCGCGCTGAAGCGCTTGATGTTGTCGCTCTGGAACAGGATCGCGAGGTCGATCTGGCGCGCGTTCAGCATGCCGGACAAATGGCCCGACAGACTTTCAACCATGCGCAGGCGTACATCGGGATAACGCTCACGCATCGCGCGCATGAACGCGAGACCGAGCACGCCCGTTGTGCTCGGCGCCATGCCGACGCTGACATGACCGGAAAGGCGCGCGTGCTGTGCGGCGTGGGCGGCGTCATCGACATGACGCAGCGCCAGTTGCGCCTGACGCCAGAACGCGAGGCCCGCGTCGGTGGGCACCACGCCGTTGGCGGTGCGCTGCAGGAGCCGCGTGGACAGCTCGCTTTCAAGCCGGCTGATCTGCTGGCTGAGGGTCGACGTCACTACGCCAAGCTCCATCGCCGCACGGCCCATGCTGCCATGTTCGATCACACGGACGAAATAGCGAAGCTGGCGCAGTTCCAAAGGGTCTCCTTGCAGATCCGTTCTGATGTTTGCGCATTATCGCCGGGATGAGCTGGTCCGGGCCGTTGTTAGCTCGTTCGGAACGATCTGGGCCGAAGCTCCGTTGTGCCTGCGTGCAGCCGTTCGTATTCCGCAATCATCTGGGCGCCGAAGAGCAGCAATGTCGCGAGGGCTTCGAGGCTGAACAGGACGACGATCGAGGTCGTCAGCGATCCATACACCACGCTCACCTGCGAGAGCGTGGCGAAATACCAGACCAGTACGTGACGCGTGACTTCCCACAGCAAGGCAGCGGCAACCGCGCCGAACAACGCGTGCCTGAAACGCGGACGCCCGACCGGAATCACCATATAGATCGATGTCAGTACGAACACCTCGCCCGCGAATCCGAACAGGTAAAGCAGCACGCGCGATGCGCCGCCAAGCGAGATTTCGACGCCGAAGATATCGACGCTATGTGCGCCCACCGCCTGTAATCCTGTCGATACGAGCGTGACAAGCAACACGCCTGCGCCAAGCGACAGGCTGTAGCAGTAAGGCAGCAACGCGGATATCAGGAAATGCCGCCGACGTATTGCCACCCGATGTACGAAGATCACCGACATGGCGTTTTCAAGCACGGTGAAGGCGAGCGAACTGAAGAAGATCATCGTGCAAAGCAGCACCCAGCCGATCACCGCCCGATGCGCGAGGAAGTTTGCAAGCTCCTTGACGATAGCTTTTGCCTGCCCCGGCACGAGCCATTCGAGCAGATGAGAAAGCGTGTCGAGAAGCACATGCCGGTCGATCACATGTGAAAGCGCAATCACGACCAGGATCAGCAGCGGCACGATGGAAAGCAGCGCGTAATACGCGACCGCGCCCGCGAGCAACATGCCCTGATTCGCGCGAAAGGCTTTTAGAACCTGCAAGGCGAACGCGCCTGGGTGATCGGCGATCGTCCTGAGCGTGCGGTAGCGAATGAGTTGCATATGCCCTCCAGATGCCCCGGCCGTCTGCCCGGTATATGGCCCGAGCACGATTCCGCAAGTCCTGGGCCTTGCTTGGACAAGTTCGCACGGGATCAGCTTAAATCTGTTGCGCATGGGGACCACAGGTCGTTAGAATAAACAAGAATCATTCCCATTCTGCAATCGAAAAGCTTTGCGCTCTGGCCGTTGCCGGCCGGTGTTCCACGCTGTGCATCGTCACGCTGACATCGTCGAGCGCCATAGTGTGTCGCGCTTGGCGCCGACCGATGCTTATAAAAACTGTAAGCCTGGATCAAAAAAACAGGTTTGATGCCAACCGTAAGACTATTTATGACCGCCGGAACCGGACAGGGACTGCAGGTATTTCAATGACGCGTCGAATTCTGTTTCAAGTGCACTGGCTGCTCGGCGTCACAGTGGGACTGGTGCTGGCGCTCACGGGGCTGACGGGCGCCACCATGAGCTTCGAGGACGAGATCACCGGACTGCTGAACAGCAGCACCATCAGTGTCGCGAAAGGCGCGGAACTCATGACGCCCGATGCGTTGCTCGCGAGTATCCGCGCGCAATTGCCGGGTGAGGAAATCAGGCCGCTGGTGTTATCGGCTGATCCGGAAAGAGCCGCCCAGTTCCGAGTGCGCCAGCCATCCGGCGCGGCGACGTTCTACGCGAATCCCTACAGTGGACTTGTGCTCGGCAAAGCGGCCGGCAGCGACTTTTTCTCGTTGGTTGAAGACTTGCACCGGTTCCTTGCGCTGCCTATCACCGAAGGGCGGCGCGACAGCGAGATCGGCAAGCAGATCACCGGCGTTGCTGCGTTTTCGCTCATCTTCTTCGCGTTGTCCGGACTGTACCTCCGATGGCCGCGCAAGCCGCTCGACTGGCGCGCGTGGTTCGTGCTCGACCTGAAGCGCACGGGGCGCAATCTCTATCGGTCGCTGCATGCGGTGATCGGTGGATGGATGGTCTTGTGTTACCTCATGAGCGCGCTGACCGGCTTGTGGTGGTCATACGGCTGGTATCACGATCTGGCGAGCAAGGCGCTGGGTATCGAGGAGACACGTCGTGCGCCCGCGGCGGATCGCAAGCCGAAGGAAGCGCTCGCGGACGCGAAGAGCGATGCACCGCGTGCAGCGGGATCGCGTAAAAAACGGGGCGTGGAAGGCGCGCCTAAAGCGATGGATTCGAGCCGTGCGATTTCCTTTGACCCCGCCTGGCAAACCTTCGTCCAGCGCGTCGGTCGGGATTTCGGACGCGCGTCGCTGACGGTTTCCCGCGATGGCCGAGCGGTATCCATAGAACGGTTCGACGGGCCGTTGCGAGGCGGCCTCATGGACCGGTACACATTCGACGCCGCGACCGGTTCGCTCGAGGCCACCGACCTCTACGCAAATCGTCCGATCAACAAGGTCATCGGCACGAGCATGTTGACGTTGCACAGCGGGGCGGTGTTCGGCGTTCCAGGGCGGGTCATCGTCATGCTGTGCAGCCTGACGATGCCGCTTTTCGCCATTACTGGCTGGCTGCTTTATCTCGGCCGGCGCCGCAAGCGTCGTGAAGCCGACGCCATTGCGCCCTTGCCGTCATTCGCCACGAGTCACGCCAACAGCGATCTGCTGATCGTTCACGCCAGCCAGACCGGCACCGCCGAGCGTATCGCGAGCCTGAGCGCGGCGGCGTTTGCATCGGCGGGAAGAGCTGCCCGCTGCCTGCCTATCTCTGCACTCGATTCCGTGTCGCTGGCCGCAGCCCGCTGCGTGCTTTTTGTGGTGAGCACCTATGGTGATGGCCAGGCGCCCGACCGCGCCCGTTCATTCGTCCGCCAGATGATGGCGCGCCCCGCGCCGAGCGGCGGCTTCGGCTACGCGGTGCTCGCGCTCGGTGACCGCGAATACCCGGACTTTTGCCACTTTGGCCGTCAGGTCGATGAATGGTTGACGAAGGCCGGCGCGCGCAGATTGTTCGAACGCATCGAGATGAACGGCCGCGATGACGAAAGCGAACAGCGCTGGCGCCGGCAGTTGTCGGCGCTTGGCGCGGCCACCGTGGCAGGGTGGGAAAAGGCGCCGGTTCAGTCGTGGACGCTGGCGCAACGCAAGCTTCTGAATCCCGGCAGCCAGGGCGGCGGCGTGCATCATGTGCGGCTGAAAGTGAACGCGGCAACGTCGCCGGGCTGGACGGCGGGCGATATCGTCGAGATCTATCCGCACAATGATCCGGCGGCGGTGGCGCGGGTTTTATCGGCGGCTGGGCTGGATGCCGGTGCGCTGGTACACGGCCGGCGTCTCGATGCGCATCTGTCCGGCGCCGTGCTTCCATCGGCTGAATCCGTGCGCAACATGAGCGCTGCAGCACTCGTCGATACCCTCAAGCCTTTGCCGCATCGCGACTACTCGATCGCCTCGATTCCCTCCGATGGTTACCTCGACCTCGTAGTCAGGCAACGGGTCAGGTCATCGGGCGAACTGGGCGTGGGCTCGGGCTGGCTGACGGCTCATGCCGCCGAAGGCAGTCTGGTGCAGGCGCGCGTCCGGGCGAACGCGGGGTTTTATCGGCCTGATGGGGAACGTGCGCTGATCCTGATTGGGAACGGCACCGGTATCGCGGGATTGCGCGCACATTTGCGTGAAAGGAGCGCGGCGGGATCGAAAGGGCATTGGCTGCTGTTCGGCGAGCGCAACGCCCGATACGACGCGTTCTTCAAGCAGGAACTCGAGGCATGGCGCGCGGATGGCACGCTCGCGCGCATCGACCTGGCGTATTCACGCGACGACGATTGCGGACGCTACGTACAGGATCTCGTGCGGCATTCAGCCAGCGATATCTTCACGTGGGTGGGGGGCGGCGCCGCGGTCATGGTCTGCGGCAGTCTTGCCGGAATGGCGCCGGCTGTCGATATGGAACTGCGGGCCGCGCTCGGCGACGAACGCGTGAGCATGATGGTCGCGAACGGGTTGTATCGGCGGGATGTGTATTGACGTATTGACGTGTGGACGTGTGGACGTGTGATTGACGTTTGATCAAAAGGCCCGTCCGGAACGCTTCTGAACGGGCCTTCGAAGTACTTGCGTCGGTGATGTCACGCGCGCGCGTCGGCGTAACGGCGCGCAACTTCCGGCCAGTTGATCACGTTGTAGAACGCGGCGATGTATTCCGGTCGACGGTTCTCATACTTCAGGTAGTAGGCATGTTCCCATACGTCCAGACCGAGGATCGGCGTGTTGCCTGACAGCAATGTCGTCATCAACGGGTTGTCCTGGTTCGCTGAACTTTCGACTACGAGCTTGCCTTGTTTATTGACGGAGAGCCACGCCCAGCCGCTGCCGAAACGCGTCAGGGCTGCCTTCGTGAAGGCTTCCTTGAAGGCATCGAAACCACCCAGGTCTGCGGTGATCGCCTGATCCAGTTCGCCGCCAGGCATGCCGCCTCCTTCGGGCGACATGACCGTCCAGAACAAGCTGTGATTGGCGTGGCCGCCGCCGTTGTTGCGCACGGGCGCCTGCAACGCCTCGGGTAGTGACGCAACTTGCGCGACGAGCTTTTCGATTGGCAGATCCGCGTACTCCGTGTCCTTCAGCGCGGCGTTCAGATTGTTCACGTAGGTCTGGTGATGCTTCGTGTGATGGACTTCCATCGTGCGGGCATCGATATGTGGTTCGAGTGCATCGAACGCATAGGGCAACGCGGGAAGGGTATAGGGCATCGTGGGTTCCTTTTGGAGTCAGTGCATCAAGGCATCAATGCGGAAGAGGGTCGCCGGCGCTCAGCGCGCGTTCGCCCAGTTCGAGCGTTCGCGCGATGAGCGGATGAGGACCATGTGCAGCGATGTAGCTCAGCAACGCCACATGCGTCTCGCCGCTATGACGCAATGCGGCTTGCTGCAATGACGGGTCGCGGGTGGTATCGAGGAAAAGTTCAAGCAGCGCTTCGTGCGCGTCGCAAAGATGCGCGATGGCGCGATCGGTGCCACCGCGTTCGAGTTCGAGGTCGGCCAGATTGTGATGGGAGACCACGAGCGCGGCGACGCAGTCGCTTGCGCGTCCCTCGGGGAGCCGTTCGATCAGGCGACGCGCGATCTGGAGCGCCCGTTCGTAACCGTCTAACGCCGCAAGCGGTTGCGCGGCATGTGACGCGGCGACGGCGGCCCGCATCACGTATTCCCACGCAGGGGGGCTGGCGCCACGGGATATTGTGACTTCGTAGGCGGTGGAGGCAAAGTGTGGCTGGTGCATGAAAGGGGCTCCTGTTCTGCACCCTTTTCGTTGACCGAACGCCTGCGTACTCGGGATGGTTGATAATAATCATTCTCGATAACCCTGTCCAGCGAAGGCCTCTTCCAACGGTGCGTGGCGTCGCCTGGATCTCATTTACTTCGATGCCGACGCTTTATCCTTCGACTTCTGCTGCCGCGCCGTTTCTTCCTTTTTCAACGTTGCGGGGTCCGTGCCGTATTCCCCCGCAGTGCCCGCGCCGCCTTTGATGCTCGCAGACTGGCCGCCGCCCGAATCGCTGCTGCTGGAATGTGTGGCAGGCGGCGCGCCGCCGGTGCTCGTTCCTTGCGCGAATGCGCCGTCTGCGAAGCAGACGGCGAGCGTCAGCATGCAAGCCGTTTTGCGAAAGTGTCCCAAGATATGTCTCCAGTTTTTCGGTCCGTGTTCAATACAGGCTTCGCAAAGATCGAACCCGGATTGCCCATTGCTGCCTTTCGGCTGTAGTACAAAGGCTTACACCAACCGGAGATAAATCATGTCGGCTAAATGGATCAGACGGGTTGCGGCCGCAATGGTGGCGATTGCCTGCGTGGCATGTTCAAAGAGCGGCGATTCAGGTGTTGCGACGCCTTCTCCCGGCGGCGGCATGGCGGCGTCGGCGCCGGGAGCCAGTTCTTGATCATTGCGTCATGACCGGTTATCGATGCACGCAATGATCTGCGCACCAATATACCGGCGTTCCGGGGAGCTTGGTCGCGTCGCCGCTATCGCAGATTGACATGAAGATTTTTTTTACTATTAAACTTCCTGCAGCGACTGCCGATAACAAGTAATCGAAATCACTTAGCTCGTCTCAAACCAGCATTAAAGTTTCCAGAAGGACAATGAAGGACTGCACGTTCTTGGTTGCTCCGGATCTTGCGCGTATGTAATCGCGTTGAAAGTGCTCACCCTTAGATTTGCGGTTCGGTGTTTGCATGGTTTGAGAAGATTACAACGACTCGATTAACGATATTGCATCTTGTGCGATATCAATTAGCCGGCCGGCCGCGCCACGCAAAGTCGGGCACTTGCCTTTCCCGTCATGGATTGAAGGCTCAGTCAGATTTTTAGTTTATATAAGACAGAGAGCAGGGCCTGTTAAAGCGTCAAAGCGTGGCCGACTTGGTTTTGGACACGAAAAAACATCGGACATCGAATTACTTATTGGTATGAAGAATTGTGCGTCGAGATACGTTTGTTGTTGAAGGTAGCGTTGCCTGCAAATGTTGAATATTCGCGGAAAAAGTTTGATTTGAAAACACCGGGCTCCGCTACATTTTTGCGGAGGATTTTCATCGTTCCGCAACATATTAATAATGATAAAAATCGACAGGGTACTGCTAGTTTCCATTGTCAGTGGTGTGATTTTTAGTGTCAGCGCATGTGGCGGTGGCGGCGGTTCCGATTCAACGGCCGGCGCGGGCCTCAGCAATTCTTCCGGGTCTGGCAGCAGTGCTGCGGGAGCGTCGGCCTCTTCGGCGTCCGCGTCGGCTGGCGGTGGTTCAGTGGTGCCGCCGAGCACATCGGCTGGTGCATCTTCTCCCGCGAGTAGCTCGACCATCGTCAGTAGTTCGCCGCCGCCAATAGTTCCGGCAGAGCCGCCTTCCAAGGCCGGCACCACCTCGTCCGGCGCCGTGATCATGCCGCTGGAAGTCATGAGCGCGGGCAGCGGAAAGATCATCGCGGCCACCTTGTCCATTCCCGCCGGGGCGTTGGCGAAAACTCTGACCATGCGCGTGAACAATCTTTCGTACGATGCCAAGGGTTCAGTTCAAGTCAATAGCGGCAACTGGATCGACCTCACGAACGCAAACGTTACCGTACTCGGGAACGCAAAATCGTACGGCGGTATTGGCGGCGGTTACGACACGATCAGCCTGAACGTCCCCATAACGGGTGCGATCAACGGCAGTAACGTCATCAATTTCCGGTTCAATACCACCGATGGCGTGAGCTCGGGATATCGGGTGCTGTCGTTCAATTTGCTCGATGGGTCAGGCAATGCGCTGATAGCCGACAGCAACTTCGCACAGGACGATCCAACCCAGTGGACCGCACCGCTTCCAGGCATTGCAGATATCAGCGCGGGCGCGGCCCTGTGGAAAAACGCTGCCTTGACCGATTCACCCATCAATGCCGGGCAGCAGATCAAGGCGCATTGCATGGACTGCCACAGCGCGAGCGGAAGCGACCTGTTCAAGTTCAACTACTCGAATAACTCGATTGTCATTCGAAGCCAGTATCACGGCCTGAGCGCAAACCAGGGCTTGCAGATCGCCAGCTACATCAGAAGCCTCGCCAGCCAATATCCCACGCCGGGTCCGAAGTGCCGTCCATGGAATCCGCCGTATCAGCCGGGTCCCGGTCTGGATAGCGCGCCGGTAAGCGACTGGACATGCGGCGCCGGTATTGATGCTGTATCGGAAAATGATCTGGATACGCTTGCCGCGATTTTCCCGAGCGGCGTCAATAAAGCAGCGATATCGACGAAGGGGCATATCAACATCCGCGAAATCCCAATCGGCTTCCAACTGCCCGACTGGAATCACTGGGTGCCCCGCATTTATCCGAAAGACGCGTGGGGTGACTACTTCACGAACAGCAATCTGAACAAGGAATACGCGGGCGAAGGCGCGGGCACGGCGACCTACAATATGCGAGCCCAGCTTGCCAATGGCGGCACTAGCTACGCGCAGGGCAAGACCGGCGATATCTTTGGCAACCTTTATTACTGGGGCGTGGAATTTGGCGAACGGTTTACGCCGCCCAACGAAGGCGTGAACGGCAGCTACACGATTGCACAGCAGAAGAACCTGTACGGTACGGCGCAGTGGCAACTGATGAAGTCGTGGGAACTTGCCCAGGACTTTTCGCTGGAAACCAACTGTCCGGCGGCATGGGTCAACACACAGAACGCGCCCAAGGCCGAGACGCGCAGCTGGTGCGGATACTGGCGCTTCGTCTTCAACGTGTCGCCGCATATCCAGGGTTTCCCAGCCGACAACAGCATGTTCGGCAGCCCCGTGGCGCATTACGTGAAGGCCAACCAGTGGTATTACCTGCAGATCCTGTTGAACCCGGGCTCGGGCGCGCATAACGTCCACATGCCGACCGACTGGCAATAT